>Ga0164290_1000192_pt1 | contig 232224 bp, 231 predicted proteins | sample Micstemetagenome_FD_108782 | JGI IMG/M metagenome (GOLD analysis project Ga0164290, IMG submission 108782) | Contaminated culture microbial community from soil near Moab, Utah, USA - Microcoleus steenstrupii SON62 (Illumina Assembly) | ecosystem: Environmental > Terrestrial > Soil > Soil crust...
GCCTCATCGCAGCCGGAAAGAAGCCAATCCTCGCAATCGCTGCCGTCATGCGAAAAATGATCGTAACACTCAACGCTCGGCTCAGAGACGCTCAATCACAGCAGAGTTGATGACGATCGCGGAGGGTGTGCGCCGTCTCGAGAGAGTCTCAGAGGTCGGTCCTAGGTGCCCATCCGATGGATCGATTTCCGTCCGTTTCCCACTAACCCCTTGTTCCCGTTAGCGCCCCGAATTTTTCCATCCCCACCCCTCCAGACATGCCCGACACTATGTCCGGTCAAACGGGAGCCGGTGATGGGCTGGAGGGCGAAGGCGGGGAGGAAGCAGGAGGTGTTGGGCCGCATCGTGGCGAGGCTGATCTCGCTCGCCGGGCTTGCCGAACTGGCCGCCGGCCGCTCGCCGTGGGTGCGCTGGCAGGTGCTGTGGGCGCTCTGGCATGCCGATGCCGAGGTCCGGAACCACTTCGCCCATGCCGGCCGCAAAGGCACGGGACGGCTCTGGCCGCCGCTGCCCACACTTCGCTACGGCACCGCGCCGGCCGACGCGCTCGACCTCGCCGCCTCGCTGCGCGCGCTGGCGCTGATCGTCAAGGCGATGGCGGCGCAGCTCGGCCGCCCGGCGTTTCTGGTGTTCAATCGCGCATCCGGCGACGGCGACCCGTCTAACCTCGCCGGGCTGATGCAGAGGCGTGCAACCGCCGCCGTCTCGCCGGTCGAACTGCGCGACACCTCCTGAAAAGCGCTTGTCCTGCGCTCATGCAGGACAAGTGAATGCCCCAGATCGATCCTGCTTTCGTCCGCGAGAAAATGCGCTGCGGTCGACGATCTCGCGCGGCCGAAAGAATTGCGTTCCTCTCCCCGTTCACGGGGGGTGAGAAGCCGGTCACCGCAGGCCATTCGTCATGCCGGTGGCATGACGAAGGCTTCGAACGGGTAGGAGCTGCCGCAGGCAGCGGGTCCCGCCTGATGTCCGGCAGGACAGTGAGGGGCAGCGTGAACTTTCGAGACATCGCGCTACGCCTCCCATCCGCCGTCCAAGCACCTTTCCCCGCGAGCGGGGAGGAGGAAGGGTGCCGGCTTATCCCCGCAGCACCCCACCCGTCTGCTTCTTCACGTTCTCGACGATCCGCCCTGCGAGCGCCTCGAAGTCCTCGTCCGTCAGCGTCTTCTCGACCGGCTGGATGGCAACCTCGATGGCAACCGACTTCTTGCCCTCGCCGATCGCAGCACCCTCGAACACGTCGAAGACGTTGACGCCGGTGATGAGCTTCTTGTCCGCGCCCAGCGCAGCGCGCACCAGCGTGCCCGCTTCGACGGCGCGGTCCACCACGAAGGCAAAGTCGCGCTTTACCGCCTGGAAGGCCGAGAGCTCCAGCTTCGGCTTGGTGCGGGTGGGCTTGGCCTTGGGCTCGGGCACCGCGTCGACGAACACCTCGAAGCCGCACAGCGGTCCGTCGGCGTCGAGCGTTTCCAGCGTCCTCGGGTGGAACTCGCCGAAATGGCCGAGCACGGTCTTCGGGCCGAGCTTGATGACGCCAGAGCGGCCGGGATGGTACCAGCCCGGCGCACTGGCCTCGACGGTCAGCCGGTCGATCGGCGTGCCGATGGCTTCGAGAGCGGCGAAGGCGTCTGCCTTCGCGTCGAACACGCCGACAGCGCCGGCATTGCCGGACCAGATGCGGCCCGAACCCTCCAGCTTCGCGGTGCCGCGGCGGATGCCGGCGGCGACGCGGCGCTGTGCGTCGGCCGTGTCGCCCTCATAGGTGCCGGACACCTCGAACAGGGCGACGTCGCTGATGCCGCGGTCGGCATTGCGCTGCGCGGCGGCGACCAGCCCCGGCAGCAGCGAGGGGCGCATGTCGGACATGTCGGCGGCGATCGGGTTGGCGAGCTTCAGCGACGGCTGGCCGCCACCGAACGCCTCGGCATGTTTCGCCGGGATGAACGACCAGGTGACCGCCTCCATCATGCCGCGCACGGCAAGCGCCCGGCGCGCGGCGCGGGTGCGGATCTGCAGCGTCGTCAAGATCCTGCCGTTGACGGCGTCGTGGCTGGTCAGCGGCTGCGGCGCGATCTGGTCGACGCCGCGCATGCGCATGACCTCCTCGACGAGATCGGCCTTGCCGTCGATGTCCGGCCGCCACGACGGCGCGGTGACGTCGTAGAAATAGCCGCCGCCGGACACGCCGAAGCCGAGCTTCTCCAGGATCGCCGCACTCTCCTCGCCGGGCACGTCCATGCCGGTGAGGCGCTTGACCTCCAGCACCGGGAACATGATCGGCTTCGGCGAATAGCCGGCATAGCCGACGACCTCGGCATCGGTGGGTGTGCCGCCGCAGATCTCGAGCACGAGCTTGGTCGCCAGATCGAGGCCCAGCACCATGAATTCGGGGTCGACGCCGCGCTCGAACCGGTAGCGCGCATCGGTGATGATGCCGAGCGCGCGGCCGGTGCGGGCGATGTTGAGCGGCGCCCAGAGCGCCGACTCGATCAGCACGTCTGTGGTGTCTTCGTCGCAGCCCGAGTGCTCGCCGCCCATGATGCCGGCGATGGATTCGACGCCGTTATCATCGGAGATCACGCACATCTCGGGCGTCAGCTCGTATTCGAACGTGTCGAGCGCGAGCACTTTTTCTCCCGCTGCCGCCCGCCGGACGACGAGGTTGCCGGCGACCTTCTTCGCGTCGAAGACGTGCAGCGGCCGGCCTCGGTCGAAGGTGAGATAGTTGGTAATGTCGACCAGCGCGTTGATGGGGCGCAGCCCGATGGCGATGAGCCGCTGCTGCATCCACTTCGGCGAGGGGCCGTTCTTCACGCCGCGCACCAGCCGCAGCGCGAAGCCGGGGCAAAGGTCCGGATCGGCGATCGTCACCTTGACCGGGCATTCGCCGGTGCCGGCAACCGGCGCGACCGGAGGCGTCTTCAACGTGCCGAGGCCGGAGGCGGCGAGATCGCGGGCAATGCCGTGGATCGAGGTCGCGTCGGGGCGGTTCGGCGTCAGGTTGATCTCGATGACCGGGTCGTCGAGATGCGCGTAGGCGGCGAAAGACTGGCCGACCGGCGCGTCCTCGGGCAGGTCGATGATGCCGTTATGCTCGTCGGAGAGCTGCAGCTCGCGCTCCGAGCACATCATGCCGCGGCTCTCGACGCCGCGGATCTTGCCGACGCCAAGCGTCGTGTCGATGCCGGGGACATAGGTGCCGGGCGCGGCGAAGGCGCCAACCAGTCCCGCACGCGCATTCGGCGCGCCGCAGACGACCTGGACCGGCGCGCCGGCGCCGGTATCGACCATCAGCACGCGCAGCTTGTCGGCATCTGGATGTTTCTCGGCGGACAGAACCTTGGCGATCACGAACGGCTTCAGCGCCGCCTTGTCATCGACATGCTCGACCTCGAGGCCGATCGAGGTGAGACGCTCGACGATCTCGGCGAGCGAGGCGTCGGTCTCGAGGTGGTCCTTGAGCCAGGAGAGGGTGAGTTTCATGATTGTCTCCTCAGCTGCTCAACCCGCCGAACAGCGTCGGCATGTCGAGCGGCCTGAATCCGTAGTGCTGCAGCCAGCGGACGTCGGCGTCGAAGAAGGCGCGCAGGTCCGGCATGCCGTATTTCAGCATGGCGATGCGGTCGATACCCATGCCCCAGGCGAAGCCCTGGTATTCGTCGGGATCGAGCCCGCCGGCGCGCAGTACGTTGGGGTGGACCATGCCGCAGCCGAGGATCTCCATCCAGTCGGAGCCTTCGCCGAAGCGCACTTCGCCCGGCCGCGAGCGGTCGCACTGGATGTCGACTTCCAGCGACGGCTCGGTGAACGGGAAGAAGGACGGGCGGAAGCGCATCTTCACCTGCGGCACCTCGAAGAAGGCCTTGCAGAACTCCTCCAGCACCCACTTCATGTTGGCGACATTGGCCGACTTGTCGATGACCAGGCCCTCGACCTGGTGGAACATCGGCGAGTGGGTGGCGTCGGAATCCTGCCGGTAGGTCTTGCCCGGGATGACGATACGGATCGGCGGCTGCTGCGCCTCCATGGTGCGGATCTGCACCGGCGAGGTGTGCGTGCGCAGGAGCTTGCGGTGGCCGTTCTCGTCAGGATTGAAGAAGAACGTGTCGTGCATCTCGCGGGCGGGATGACCGTCCGGGAAGTTGAGCGCGGTAAAGTTGTAGTAGTCGGTCTCGATGTCCGGACCCTCGGCGATCGAGAAGCCGAGGTCGCCGAAGATCGCGGCGATCTCGTCGATCACCTGGCTGATCGGATGGATGCGGCCGCGCTCGGCGGGTGACTGGCGCACCGGCAGCGTCACGTCGACCTTCTCGGCGGCCAGCCGGGCGGTCGTGGCGGCGTCCTTCAACTCAGCCTTGCGGGCGCTCAGTGCCTCGGTGATCCGGTTCTTCAGCCCGTTGATCGCGGGGCCCTTGGTTTGCCGCTCTTCCGGGGACATCGAACCAAGCGACTTCAGAAGTTCGGAGACCGACCCCTTCTTGCCCATAGCGGCAACCCGCACGGCCTCCAGCGCCGCCTCGTCCGCCGCCTGGGCAATCTGCTCGGCGAGCGTCTTTTCGATTGTGTCGATCTCAGTCATGGCTCGATTTCCGCAGTTCGCCGGTCTGGCCCGGCAGGTTCGGATGGGATGCCTCGTCCTTGGACAAGACGGATTTGAGGAAGCTGGTTCCGGCAAGCATGCGCTGCCCGTCGCGGCCCAAGAAGCGCCCCGGGATACGCAGCAGCGGGCTGAACAGCGAGAAGAAGCCGACCACGGAGCGCAGCTCGCGGATCACCGCCGGCGGCGCAATCTGGCGATAGGCGGCGAAGGCGCGCTTCGGCGTTTCAGGCCGCAGCGCCTGCCCGGCGATCTGCAGGAACAGCAGCCAGACGTCGCGTGCCTGAGCCGTTTCGAGCGGCATCGAGGCCTCCGGCTCCTCTTCGAAATCGAGGAAGCCGAACATGCGCCCCTTGACCAGCATGTCGCGCGGATGGGGCCTGCCATGGCAGAGGCCCGCGAGATGAACGCGCGCGATGGCTTCGGCGCAGGCGACCAGCATATCGTCGTGGCGTTCAGGGTCGTTGCGCCGAAGGCGGTTGATCTCTTCCTGCACGATCGTTCCGGCATCGCTCATCGCGATCACGTCGCCCTGGCCATAGAAGATCGTCACCGTCGGAAATCCCGCGGCCCGGAAGGCGGCGGCCTTGCGCATCTCGCGCGCGGCGAGACCTGCGGCGGAGGCGGCCGGGGAACTGCGCAGGAAGGGCAGCGGCATCAGCGGCGAGATTACGCGATGCAGCCACTTCGCGGCGCTGCGCGCCTCGACGCCGTAGCGCTTGATCCAGACGGTGCGCCCGTCGACCTCGACGGAGCCGACACGGCTGCGTTCGGACGCGACGACGAGCTTCAGCAGGGCCTCAAGGCCCGCCGGGCTCAGTTCCTCGTCGGTTTCGCTCTGTGTCCTGTCCATCGTTCCGGATATGAAAAAACCCGCGCCAGCCCTGCCAGCGCGGGTTTCCCAATTGGTGTTGCCTGAAGTCCTGGGAAAACGCTGGTCGTTTAAGCGACTGCGCCTTCAAACTCGTTCGGCATGCCGTCCTTGAGGTATTCGAGCGCGGTCTTCGACTTGGCGACCAGCGCGACGAAGGCCTGCGGCTCGTGGATGGCGAGGTCCGACAGAACCTTGCGGTCGATCTCGATGCCCGCCTTGTTCAGCCCGTCGATGAAGCGGCCGTAGGTGAGGCCGTGCTCGCGAACCGCGGCGTTGATGCGCTGGATCCACAGGGCGCGGAAGTTGCGCTTCCGGACCTTGCGGTCGCGGTAGGCATACTGCATCGACTTCTCGACCGCCTGCTTGGCGGTGCGGATGGTGTTCTTGCGGCGGCCGTAGAAGCCCTTCGCGGCGTCCAGGACCTTCTTGTGCTTGGCGTGGGCGGTAACGCCTCTCTTTACGCGTGCCATGTCATGATCTCCTTAAATCTGTTCCAGGTCCGACGCGGCTCAGAGGCCGTTCGGAAGAAAATTCTTGATGACCTTCTTGCCGTCCGGTTCAGCCAGAACCATCGTGCCGCGGGCATTTCGAATGAACTTGTTGGAACGCTTGATCATGCCATGGCGCTTGCCGGCGGCTGCCGACAGCACTTTGCCAGTGCCGGTGATCTTGAACCGCTTCTTGGCGGCCGACTTGGTCTTCATCTTGGGCATTTTGCTATCCTTCTCGGTGCGCTTGATTGCGCTTATTTTTGCTCCGGACGGACCAGTGTCCGGAAAGCATGCAAAACCGCCACGGCATGCCCTGCCGGGCGGTTTGGGACGCGGCCTTATACAGATGCGCCCGAGAAAGAGCAACACCGATTCGGCCATATGTCGGGGCCTTGCGGCGAGCGGCCGCCGAAGGATCACTTCGGCGACAGCACCATCATCATCTGGCGGCCTTCGAGTTTCGGCTCTGCCTCGACCTTGGCGATGCCCTCGACCTCGGCCTTGACCTTGTTCAGCAGTTCCATGCCGAGTTCGAGATGCGCCATCTCGCGGCCGCGGAAGCGAAGCGTCAGCTTGACTTTGTCGCCTTCCTCGAAGAAGCGGCGAACCGCCTTCATCTTGGTTTCGTAATCATGGGTGTCGATGTTCGGGCGCATCTTGATCTCCTTGATCTCGATGACCCTCTGATTCTTGCGCGCTTCCGCCGCCTTCTTCTGGCTGGCGTATTTCAGCTTGCCGAGATCGGTGATCTTGCACACCGGCGGCTCGGCATTGGGAGAGATTTCGACGAGGTCCAGGCCGGCGTCCTCGGCAATCTGGAGCGCCTCCTGGATGGAGACGTTGCCGCGATTGGCGCCTGTTTCGTCAATAAGCTGAACCCGGGGAACCCGGATGTCACGGTTGGAGCGTGGTCCCTCCTTCGTGGGGGCCGCTGCCTTGAAAGGTCTGCGAATGGTCGTGATCTCCTCGATCGTTGTCACTAAGGGTGTGCCGGCGCGGGCGTGACGCCGGTGGAAAGGGCAGATGTGTTATCCGCTTCGCGGGTTCAATACCACAATGCGGTGAAAAAAACAGCGGCCGCGTCGGTTCTGGACCAACGTGGAGGCCGTCCGCGACGGCTTTCCTCCCGACATCTCCTATGTCAGAACGCCGGGTCTGACGGAGACCTGCCTTGGATATGGATCTGGAACATATAGGGGTCGCTGGAGATTCAATTGCCGTCCGTCGCCGGGAAGGCCGTGCGCCGGGTCTCGTCTGGCTCGGCGGTTACCGGTCGGATATGCTGGGCACCAAGGCGCAGGCGCTGGACGAATGGGCCGGGCGCACCGGCCATGCCTGCTTGCGGCACGACTATTCCGGCCACGGTGAGTCGGGTGGCCGCTTCGAGGATGGGACGATTTCGCTCTGGCTGGAGCAGAGTCTCGCCGTGTTCCGCCGCTTCACCTCCGGACCGCAGATCCTGGTCGGCTCGTCGATGGGAGCCTGGATCGCGCTGCGGATGATCCAGGAGCTGCGCAAGGCAGGCGAGGGTGAAAGGATCGCAGGCCTCATCCTGCTCGCGCCGGCGCCGGACTTCACGGTTGAGCTGATGGAGCCGCAACTGACAAAGGCGCAGAGGCGCGAGATCGAGGAAGAGGGCTACCTGTCAGAACCGTCCGAATATTCGCCGGAGCCGAACATCTACACGAAAGGGCTGTTCGAGGACGGTCGGCGCAATCGGGTCCTGGACGGGCTGATCGAAACGGGATGTCCGGTCCATATCCTGCAGGGGATGAACGATCCGGACGTGCCCTACACCCACGCCGAGAAGCTGTTGCGGCACCTGCCCGTCTGCGACGTCACGCTTTCGCTGATCCGCGACGGCGACCACCGCCTCTCCCGCCCGCAGGACATCGACCTCATCCTGCGTTCGGTCGAGGGCATGACCAGGCAGGTGGCTGGCTGATGCGGTTGTCGATTCCCGCTTCGGCTTTCGTCGCCGCGGTCGTCGGCTTCGGCGGCACGCTCGCGCTGATCATCGCCGCCGCGAGGGCCGTCGGCGCGACCGACGCGGAGACGGCCAGCATGGTCACCGCCCTTTGCCTCGCCATGACGGTCGAGACGGCATACCTGTCCTGGAAGACACGGATGCCGGTGATCAGCGCCTGGTCGACGCCGGGCGCTGCCCTCATCGCTGCCTCGACTGACTTCTCCATGGCCGAGGCAGTGGGAGCCTTTCTCGTCACCGCGATACTTCTGATCGCGACCGGCCTGTTCGGGCCGCTGACCCGGCTCGTTTCGCGTATCCCGGCCTCCGTGTCGTCGGGCATGCTGGCCGGCATCGTCGTCACCTTCGTTTCGGGCGCGTTCAAGACGGTGGCGGTGGACCCGCTGCTGATCCTGCCCCTGCTCGCGGCCTTCTTCGTCATCCGCCTGTTCAACCCGGCCCTCTCGGTATTGGCGGTGTTGGTCGGTGGCGGTGTGCTGGCCGTGCTTCTGGGACGTGTCGGCGACCTGCCGACGCCGGAACTGTCGACCCTCACGCTGATCGCGCCGCAGTTCACCACCGCGGCACTCGTCGGTCTGGCAATACCACTCTACCTGGTCACCATGGCTTCGCAGAACCTGTCGGGACTTGCCGTCCTCAAGGCCGCCGGCTACGAGCCGCCGGCAGGCGAACTGATCGCGATGACAGGCCTGGTCTCGCTCCTCACTGCTCCTCTCGGCGCGCTGACCACCAACCTCGCGGCGATCTCGGCGGCGATCTGCACCGGTCCGGACGTGCATCCCGACCCGGCCGAACGCTGGAAGACGGGACCGTTCTATGCCCTGTTCTACCTGTTGTTCGCCCTCTTCGGCGCCTCGCTCGTTGCGATCTTCGCTGTGTTGCCCCCGTCGCTGATCGCCCTTGTCGCCGGGCTTGGCCTGATGGCGCCGCTTGTGAACGCCATGAGCATCGCGCTCAAGGAGGAGAGCGAGCGCATTCCGGCGATCACTGCATTCGCCGCGACCGCCTCCGGCCTCGTCATGGCGGGCATCGGCTCCGCCTTCTGGGGATTGCTTGCCGGCCTGATCGTATTCGGCGTCGGCAAATTGCGCCGCTAAAAGGGATTTGGGGGTTGAAGCCGAGCTCCCGGGCGCTAAGCTTGTGTTGCGATGCAACAAAGCCCGTTTCACCAGATGGGCCTGTTCCTTCCGGATTGGGCCGAAACACTGATCATCGTGGCTATCGCCCTGGCCGCAGCATGGTTCGCGCATGCGGTCGCCTACCGGATACTCACGCGTCTGCTCGGTGGTTACGCCGTGTTTTTCGACCGGTTGCTGACGAGGATGCGCGGGCCGCTTCGGCTCGTTATGCTCATCTTCGCCCTCTCGGCGGCGTCCACCGTCGCCCCCCTGACACAGACCGAACAGACCATCATCCGTCACATCCTGCTTGCCGGCTTCATCACGGTGGTCGTCTGGCTCGCGCGCACGGCCCTCAATCTGTGGACCGGACTGCACCTGAAGCGCTTCCAGATCGACGTCGAGGACAACATGCTTGCCCGCAAGCATGTCACGCAGTCCCGCATCCTGCTGCGCGTCGCCGACACGATCCTGCTGGTGATCGGGCTTGCCGCGATCCTGATGACGTTCGACCCTGTGCGCCAGTACGGCGTCAGCCTGCTCGCCTCCGCCGGCGCGGCGGGCATCGTGGTCGGCTTGGCCCTGCAGCCGATGCTCAAGAACCTGTTCGCCGGCGTTCAGCTCGCCCTGACGCAGCCGATCCGGATCGACGACGCGGTCATTGTCGAAGGCGAGTGGGGTAATATCGAGGAGATCACGGCCACCTACGTCGTCGTGCGCATCTGGGACCTTCGCCGCCTGATCGTGCCGCTCAACTACTTCATGGAACAGCCATTCCAGAACTGGACGCGCCAGGATGCGCGCCTGTTGGGCAGTGTGATGATCTATCTCGACTATGCGACGCCGGTCGATGCCGTCCGCGAAAAGGCGAAGGAGATCGTGGCCGCGTCGAAGAACTGGGACCGCGGGGTATTCGCCGTCCAGGTCACCGATTTTCGCGAGACGGTGATGGAGATCCGCATCCTGGCAAGTGCGCCCAGCGCCGGCAAGGCATTTGACCTCCGCTGCGAAGTCCGTGAGCAACTTGTGTCCTGGTTGGCGCAGGACCATCCGCGCGCACTGCCGCGCGTTCGCAATGACTTCCGCGACACCGGGCCGGCACGAGGAACGAAGGACACTGCGGCGGCGCAGTTGCCCTGAGCGCCTGTCCGTGGCGCGGCGCGCGCCGACCGCTTTACGTAACTTTACATTGCGGAGTCTTGAATCGGGGGGTGGCCGGGGCCATTTCGAATTCAAGGCAGCCGGGTGGGTTGCCGGTAAACGAAGGAACAGAAACTGATGAACACGACTGCACTGATCCGTCCGGCCTGGACGCCGGCGACCATTGCTCTCATGGTGATCGGCTTCATGGTGTTCTGGCCTCTGGGCCTGGCCATGCTCGCCTACATCATCTGGGGCGACCGGCTTGACGGCTTCAAGCGCGACGTGAATGGCGCGACGGACCGCATCTTCGGCTCCTGCCGCAAGGCCGGCTCCTGGAAGTCCCACGCCCGCACCGGCAACGTCGCTTTCGACGACTGGCGCGAGAAGGAACTGGAGCGCCTGGCCGAGGAACGTCGCAAGCTCGACGAGACGCTGGCCGAATTCGATGCCTATGCGCGCGAACTGCGCCGCGCGAAGGACCAGCAGGAGTTCGACCGCTTCATGTCGGAGCGCTCGCGCAACACGCCTGCTCCGACTGAGCAGCGTAAGCCTGCGAAGCGTGGCAAGGGTTCGGAAGGTCTTCTCGACGACGTGTAATCGGGGCTTCAGCCCCACCCTAAAGACGGCGCCGCCTATGCGGCGCCGTTTTCATATGCGGCTTCGCGCCGATTTCGCCTCGGCGCGGTCAAGTCTTTGAAGGTATTCCCCGAAGACCTCGCTGGTATTCGTGTCTGGGCGGAAGACGGGCAGGCGCGACAGGAACTGACGGTTCCCGGTGTCGTGCAGCTGATCGCGGATCAGCGCCGACAGATCGTCTTCGCCCCCTCTGCCTCTGCTGCCTTTGGTCATGGTCCAAACCTCTCGTTTGGAAAGGTGAACTCATCCTGCGCCCGATCGTTCCGGTAGTGAACGGATCGTTCGAATTAGGGTAAAATTTGAATGAATTGGGAACCGGCCGAATCTCGAGTGCGGCCTGAACGACAGCGGGCGGCCGAAGCCGCCCGCGACCATTCTTCCAGCCTCTGCGCTCAGCGCACGCCGGCGTTCTGCGAGATCCAGTCCTTGTATTTGGCGATGCGCGTGTAGACGCCGTATGCGTTGCGGTGACCGCAGGGCATCTCTGCGTCGAGCGGACCCTCGCCCCAGCTCACGATGCCGATCTGGACCGGACCGGCGGAGCTTTCCGAGAACAGCGGACCGCCGCTGTCGCCCTGGCAGGCGTCGCGCGCGCCGTCGGGCTCGCCGGCGCAGACCATGTTGCCGGTGAGCGGATCGCCCATGGCAGGCTCCAGTGCCGGCCCGAGCTGGTCCAGAGCGTCTTCAGACATGCGGAAGCGGCCGATGTAGCGCGAGAGGACGTATTTCATATCCTCGCCGTAGATCCGCTTGATGCCCGAATTGCAGGTGGCGTTCGGGAACAGCCGCATCTGCGCCTTGAGCAGGTTGCGCGGGAAGCCGCCGTTCTCCATGCGGCCCCAGCCGGTGACGGTGACGTGGCCGTCCTCGACGTCGGCCTTGGTCAGCTTGACCGGCTTCTCGGTCGCCTTGGTCTTGAGCTTCATCAGGCCGATGTCGTTGTCCAGCGCATATGGGTCGTAGCCCTCGTGGACGATGATCTTCTCGACCTCATGCCGGGTGCCTTCGGCGAGATCGGTCGCGCCGGTGAGGACCACGACCGTCTCGGCGCCGATCGGCGCGCCGGCCTGCACGAGGCAGTGCGCGGCGGTAAGCACCCAGTCGGGCGCGATCAGGCTGCCGCCGCAGAACTGGGCGTTCAGCTGCGAGTCGGTCGATGCATCCAGCGAGCCGCTGAACAGCAGCGCAACCTGGAAAGGATATTCGCCCTGCTCGGTGGCGTAGCCGCCGACCACGCGGTCGTCTTCCGCCTTGGCGCGCGCCTCGGTGACGCGGCTCATGGGCGAGAGCTCGGGCCGCTCGCCCGCGTTCTGCGCAGCGGCCGGAAAGGCCGCGAGCGCCGTGGTGCCGGCGAGCGCAAGGAGCGCCAGCCCGCGTGTCAGAGTCCTGATCATCTGCAAGTTCGTACCTCCTGAGACGTTTCTTTCCCGCGGGTGCGACCTGCGAAGCCGCCCGCCCTCTGCCGTCAAAGCCCCAAAGCCATCAAATACTCTTCAGGCAAAGTCGCCAAGATTGATTGGCGGCAATGTGGGAATATTTGCGGCATAATCTTCCCTCGGGGCACATGATGCCTATGCCCTTGGAAAATCGCGAGGATTTGTATCGGGCGTGTGTCGGCAAAAGCGCGTGCGCGGACGCGGCTGCCGCGATCTCGACATGATCGGCATGCCGCGCGGAAGGTCAGCCCCGTAGCGCGATGTCCATCGCGAAGGCGGCCGTCTCGCCCGGCGCGATCGGGACGATGCCGGGCCTGGCGAAGATGTCGCCATCGAAGCCTTCCGGATCGGCATGGCCGGCCCACGGCTCGATGCAGAGGAAATCCGCGCCCGGCTTCATCCAGACGCCGAGAAAGGGCAGGTTGCGAAAGCCGACCTCGATCGCGAGCGGCGCGCCGGACGCCTCGAAGCGGACGCGGCGGCTGTCCAGGGATCTCAGCACCATCGCGCCCTGGTCGAACAGTTGCTCGGAAAGCGCCAGGACGCCACCCCTGACATCGAGAATGGAGCTTTCGGGAAGGATCAGCCCGTTGCGGGCGCGGAAGATCTCAAGTCGCTCGTCGGCATCGAAGACGAGGCGATGTCCGTCCTTCGCGAGGCTGGACGGCAGGGGCCAGCGGAAGCCAGTGTGGAAGCCGAAGCTCGCGGGAAGGATCGCGCCGCCGGGATTGCGCACCGTCGCCACGACGGTCAGGATCTCCTCCGCGAGACCGTAGGCAATGTCGAGGACGAAGGCGAACGGGTAGTGGAGATGCGTAGCCGGGGAATCCGCGAGCCGCAGCAGGCAACGATCCGCGTCGCGCTCCACCACCTCGAACTCCATCGAATGCGCGAAGCCGTGCAGCAGCATTGGATAGGATGTGTCACCCACCTTGATCCGGTCATTGGCGCTTCGCCCGACCACAGGAAACAAGATCGGGCTCGACCGGTCCCACCACCGGGCATCGCCACGCCAGAGGAGGTCGCCGTGGTCGCGATGGGAAAGGCCGGTCAGCTCCGCGCCGAAGCTTGATATGCGCGCTTCGGTCTGGCCTGACCGGAGCAGGAGTTCTTCCGCCATGGACTGCGCCTTCCGGAGGGGTTTCCTACGTGGCCCGGGAATGTGATATGACGTGGCTCACTATCCGAAGCAGGGCGGGTCACGCAATTTGAAGTCGGTTCCAGCGGTCGAAATGGTGGGTCGTTACCCGCATGTATAGTTTCCTCCAGCCGCTCGAACGAACCGGACGTGGTTCGACAACGGAGCGCGTCTACGGCGCTCTGCGCGATGCGATCGTCCATCGTCATCTGAGGCCCGGCGAGTTCGTCGACAAGAATCTCGTCTGCGAGCGCCTGGGCGTGTCGCGCTTTCCTGTGTCGGAGGCGCTTGGCCGGCTGGCGCGGCAGGGCTTCGTCGAGGTGCTGCCCCAGCGCGGCACACGGGTAAGCCGCATCAGCCTGAAGGACGTCCGGCAGAACCTTTTGATCCGCAGGGCGTTGGAGGCCGAGACCGTGCGAGAGCTCGCGCGACGCACCCCGCCGCCGATGGCCCGGCTGGACGAGAACATCGCCGCGCAACGCGCGGCCCTCGCGGCAGGCGACGACACCGCCTACTACAACCTCGACATCGAGTTCCATTCGATCCTGCAGCAGGAGTTGGGATACCCCTATGTGACCGCGACGATCGACGCCGCTCGGGCTGGCCTCGACCGGGTGCGCCGCATGCTGGGCAGCCTGCACCGGATGGAGCTGACCTTCGAGGAGCACGCCGCCGTGGTAGAGGCGATCCGGGCCGGCAACAGCGAGGGCGCGGCCGACGCGATGCGCCGCCACCTCGACAATGTCGACACGCTGCTCGCGAGCTTCGCGTCCGATAATCCCGACCTGTTCAGCCGGTAGCAGCCGCCTTTTGCGGTGCGGCGCCCCGGAGGTTGAGCAGGTTGCCGAACAGGATCATCGCGGCTCCCGCGACTGTCCAGGCGTCGAGCATTTCGCTATAGAGCAGGTAACCCAGCGCCGCCGACAGCGGCACGCGCAGGAAATCCATTGGGATGACGACGGTCGCGTCGGCATAGGTCATCGCTTTAGCCATGCAGTAGTGCGAGAAGGTGCCGCAGGCGGCGATCACGACGATCCAGGCCCAGGTTTCAGCGGACGGCCAACGCCACACCCAGAGCGCCGGCACGATGCCGATCAGGCCCTGGATGACCAGCATCCAGAACATGATTCTGACGACGCTGTCATGCCGCGTGAGGCCCTTGACCATCGTTACCGAAATGCCGAAGCCGACGGCCATGACCAGAGCGATCAACTGGCCGGGCGCGACATGGTCGAGGCCGGGCCGGACGATGATGGCAACACCGAGGATGCCGAGCACGATCGAGGCGATCTTAAGCCCGCCGATCCGCTCGCCGAGGAAGAGCCCGGCGAAAATCGCGGTCCATACCGGCATTGTGAATTCGATCGAGATCAACTGTGCCAGCGGGATCATCGTCAGCGCGAGAAGCCAGGCATATTGGGCGAAGTAGTGCACGACGTTGCGGCCGACATGCTGGCCGATGACGCTGGTGCGCATAGCGCGCAGTCCGCCGGCCGCATGGACCAGCGGCCAGAGCAGGACGAGCCCGATGAGGGCCCGCAGCTCCATGATCTGGAACACGTCGATCTCGATCGTCGCAGCCCGCCCGGCGACGCTCATCAGCAGCATCAGGGTCAGCCATCCCGCCATCCACAAGGCGGCCTTCGCGAGCGAAGGGTGTGCACTCATGCCTACGTTTCCTTCCCTTGGCCGGTGGACCGGCCGCCGCTTCCCGGTTCAGACGCCGAGATAGCGATCCTGCACTTGCGCGGTCAGCTCGTCCGGCCGTCCGGTCCACGCGACGGCGCCCTTTTCGAGCACCACGCAGCGGTCGGCGACGGGTAGCAACTCCGACATCGTCTTGTCGACGACCAGAATGGATTCTCCATTGGTCTTGAGCGAACGGATGGCGCGCCAGATGTCCTGCCGGATGACGGGCGCAAGGCCCTCGGTCGCCTCGTCGAGGATCAGCAGGCGGGGATTGGTCATCAGCGCGCGGCCGATGGCGAGCATCTGCTGCTCGCCGCCGGACAGCGTACGGGCATATTGCCCCTCGCGCTCGCCGAGGCGGGGAAAGAGCTTGGATATTGTGTCGAGCGTCCACTTGCCCGGCCGGGCGGCGGCGAGCAGGTTTTCGCGCACGGTGAGGTTGGCAAAGCAGCGACGGCCCTCCGGCACCAGACCGATGCCGAGGCGGGCGATGCGAAAGGATTTCTCGCGGATCACGTCACGGCCGGCGAAGGAGATCGCGCCGGAGCGGTTCGGCATCAGGCCGCAGACGGCGCGGATGGTCGTGGTCTTGCCCATGCCGTTGCGTCCCATCAGCGCCACGACCTCGCCCTCGCCGACCGAAAGGTCGACGCCGAACAGCGCTTGGCTCGCGCCGTACGAGGCTTCGAGGCGCTGGACGGAGAGGAGCGTCATGCGCTGTCTCCCAGATACGCCTCGCGCACGGCCGGATCGGCGCGGATGTCCGCGACGGAACCGCTGGCGATGACACGGCCATAGACCAGCACCGAGACACGGTCGGCGAGCGCGAAGACGGCGTCCATGTCGTGCTCGACCAGCAGGATCGGCGCTTCGGCGCGAAGCCTGTCGAGGAATGTCGTCAGCGCGCGGGAGCCTTCCGGCCCCATGCCAGCCATTGGCTCGTCGAGAAGAAAGGCTTTTGCGCCGAGCGCGATGGCAATGGCGATTTCGAGCTGGCGGCGCTCGCCATGCGAGAATTCCGCCGCCGGTACAGACGCGCGGGCCGACAGTCCGACGCGGTCCAGCGCAGCGCCCGCGGCGTCGAGCAGGCCGCGGTCGTGCATGACGCTGCGCACGAATCGGAAGCTCGAGCCCTGCCGTGCCTGCACTGCCAGCATGACATTGCGCAGCGCCGAGAATTCCGGGATCAGCGACGACACCTGGAAAGTGCGGCCGAGGCCGAGGCGGGCGCGGGCGGCGATACCAAGCGGCAGGATGTCCTGCCCGAGAAAGCGGATCGAGCCGGTGTCGGGCTTCAGCGCGCCGGAGATCTGGTGCATCAGCGTCGTCTTGCCGGCACCGTTGGGGCCGATCAGCGCGTGGATCTCGCCGGGTTTAAGGTCGAGGGTGACATCGTCGGTCGCCTTGAGCGCGCCGAAGCTCTTCGAGAGGTTGCGCAGTTCAAGTACCGGCTCAGTCATGGCGAGCCCTTCCGGCGATCAGGCCGACGATGCCGCCGCGTGCGAAGAGCACGACCCCGAGCAGCATCAGGCCAAGGAAGAACTGCCAGCGCTCGGTGATGGAGCCGAGCCAGTATTCCAGCATGACGTAGAGCATCGCGCCTGCGACCGGCCCCGCGAGCCGGCCCGTGCCGCCGAGAATGATCAGCACGATCAGCTCGCCCGACATCGGCCAGGCGAGCATCGAGGGGCTGGCGAAGCGGTTGAGCTCGGCGAACATCGCACCGGCCACGGCCGTGATCATGGCCGACAGGACGAAGGCGACGAGCCGGATCGGAAACGGTTCGATGCCGACGGCGGCCACCCGCAGCTCGTTCTGCCGCGCCGCCTGGAGAGCCGCGCCGAAACGCGAGACGCGGATGCGCCAGAAAACCAGGAGGCCGGCGAGGAGCAGGCCAAAGGCGATCAGGAAAAGGTCGCGCGGCACGGCGGTATTGAGGCCGGGAAAGCCGTTGCGCAGCGCGATCGACAGCCCGTCCTCACCGCCGTACTCTTTCCAGGAGACGGCGAAGTAGAAGATCATCTGCGCGAAGGCGAGCGTGATCATGATGAAGTAGACGCCCGAGGTTCTGAGGCTGATCGCGCCGGTGATGACGGCGACGACGCCGGCGGCGAGGGATGCGAGGAACCAGACGAGCGGCATCGAGGCCGGAATACCCATGCCGAGCAGCGGTTCTGCATTCATCGCATGCGTTGCGACAATGCCGGCCGCGTAGCCGCCGATGCCGAAGAACGCGGCATGGCCGAAAGAGACGAGGCCGCCGAGGCCAAGTGCGATATTGAGACCGACGGCCGCGAGAGCGAGGATCGCCATGCGGGTGGCCAGCGTGGTGTAGAACGGGTAGCCAGCGGCCTGCGTCGCGAAGGGGAGCGCGAGCAGGGCGGCGAGGAGCGCGAGGGTGAGGAGGCGTTCGCGGTTCATTACGCCCCCGTCGCGAACAGGCCCTTGGGCCGGAACGCCAGGATTGCCGCCATGACGATGTAGATCAGCATGGACGACAGCGCGCCGCCGAGGCTCGCGGCCTGGGCGGGGCCGAGCAAGGCCGTCAGCAGCTGCGGCAGGAAGATGCGGCCCATCGTGTCGACCAACCCAACCAGAAGCGCGCCGAGGAAGGCGCCCTTGATCGAGCCGATGCCGCCGATGACGATGACCACGAAAGCCAGGATCAGAACCGGCTCTCCCATGCCGACCTGCACCGACTGCAGCGCGCCGACCAGCGCGCCTGCGAGGCCGGCAAGCGCGGCGCCGAGCGCGAAGACCACCGTGTAGAGCGTGCGGATGTCGACGCCGAGCGCGCCGATCATCTCGCGGTCGCTCTCCCCGGCGCGGATGCGCATGCCAAGCCGGGTGCGCGAGATGAGCAGGTAGAGCCCAAACGCGACCGCGAGGCCGACGAGGATGATCGCCAGCCGATAGAGCGGATAGTGCACGCCGCCCGGCAGCGCGACCGCACCGGTCAGAGCCGGCGGGATGTCGAGATAGAGCGGGAACGAGCCGAACAGCCACCGCGTACCCTCGGAAAAGACGAGGATCAGTGCAAAGGTGGCGAGTACCTGGTCGAGATGGTCGCGCTCATAGAGCTTGCGGATGACTGTCACCTCTACGATCGCGCCCGCGGCGGCTGCCGCCGCGAGGCTGGCGATCAAGCCGAGCCAGAACGAGCCGGACCAGGCCGCGACCGTGGCGCAGGCAAACGCACCGACCATGTAGAGCGAGCCGTGCGCGAGGTTGATCAATCCCATGACGCCGAAGATGAGCGTCAGCCCGGCCGCCATCAGGAACAGCATGACGCCGAGCTGCAGGCCGTTCAGGAGCTGTTCGATGACGAGGGCCGCGGTCATCGAGGTGGGGCGGCACGGATCATAATGGCGTGGGCGGCGCTTACCAGCGCAGCATTGTCCCTGGCCGGACTGCCGTCCGGTAGCACCAGCACGTCCTCAAAGCCGATACGCGTGTCGCAGCCGCGCCGCGCCGCCTCGCCGACACATGGCCAAGCGCTGCGGCCGGAGCCGTGCAACAGGATCGGTGCGGCAATCGACCGGTCGGCCAGGATGCGTAGCACTCTGTCCGCTTCGTCGAGCGCCGCCTTCGGCTCGACATCCTGCATCTCGATCAGGATGCGCAGGGGCGGCGGCAGGTCCGGCAGCGCTGTGAAACGTTCCGCGTCCGCCACCGACCAGATTCCAGCCTCGATGCCGATACCGCGCCCGGCCATCATCTCCATGATTTCGGGTGCGTCGTCCTCGTTGAGATTGATCGAGACGTAGTCGGGTAGGGCGGTCCAGCCGGCCATGTCTTCGTGACGCGCCCGGCCGCCCGGTGCGATCCAGGTGCCGGTGCTGATGCCGACGGGCATATGGGGCACGGCCGCGCGGATCGCGGCGAGCGCCGCGGCGACGTCGCCTGGTGCAAGGCTTTCGGCGCCCATGGCATTGCGCGGATGAACGTGAAGGGTTTCCGCTCCGGCATCGCGGCATGCCATGGCATCCGCCGCCAGTTCGGACGGTGTCAGGGGAACGCGCGCCGCCGCAGTGCGGACGCGTCCCCCGTTGAGGCAGGCCTGAAGCATCGGGTGCGACTGTCCCGGTGCCTTACATCTTGCATTTCTCGGCGTAGGCGTCGCCGTGGTCGGTGAAGGAGGTGCCGACGATCTTGTTGGTCAGCACGCCGTCGGCGTCCTTGTAGACTTCGCGCACGTAGAAGTCCTGGATCGGATGGTTGTTGGTGTTGAACTTGAACTTTCCGCGGACGCTGTCGAACTCGGCTGCCTTGAGCGCGGCGCGGAAGGCGTCGGCGTCCTTGACGCTGGCTTTGCCTTTAGCCGCGATCAGCAGGTTCGCAGTGTCGTAGGCCTGGGCGGCGTAGATCGAGGGCAGGCGGTTGTATTCGGCCTTGAACGCCTCCACGAAAGCCTTGGACGCCGCGTTGTCGAGATCGGGCGCCCAGGAGGCGGTGTTCTTCGCGCCGATTGCCGCGTCGCCGATCGCCGGCAGCACGTCCTGGCTGAAGGAGAAGCCGGGGCCCATGACCGGAATGCCGACGCCCGACTGCGCGTACTGCTTCATGAAAGCGATGCCCATGCCGCCCGGCAGGAAGAAGAATACGGAATCGGCGCCCGAGGCGCGAATCTGAGCGATCTCGGCGGCATAGTCGGTCTGGCCGAGTTGGGTATAGACCTCGCCCGCCAGCTCTCCCTTGTAGTAGCGCTTGAAGCCGTTGAGCGAATCCGTGCCCGCCGGATAGTTCGGCGCCAGGATGAACATCTTCTTGATGCCCTGCTGCTGCGCGTAGTTGCCGGCGGCCTCGGGGAAGTTGTCGTTCTGGTAGGCGACGTTGAAGTAGTTCTGGTTGCACTTCTCGCCGGCGAGCGGCGACGGGCCGGCATTGACCGACAGGTAGAACTTGCCCTGGGCGACCGCATTGGGAACGACCGCCATTGCCAGGTTCGACCAGATGATACCGGTCAGAACGTCGACCTGCTCGGCCTGGATCATCTTGTCTGCGATCTGCACCGCGATCTCGGGCTTCATCGCATCGTCCTCGGTGACGACGGTGATCTCCGCATCGTTGGCCTTCTTGATCGCCAGCATGAAGCCATCACGCGCGTCAACGCCGAGGCCGGCACCGCCGCCTGACAGTGTGGTGATCATGCCGATCTTCAGCGGCTCGGCCATCGCCAGGCCGGACACGCCGACCGCCAGGCCGAAGGCGATCGCTGCAAGAAGCTTACCCATCTCGATACTCCCGTTGTTTCATTGTCCCGCGGCGGGGCCCCCGCTCGGTCTTTTGACTCCACGACAGCACTTTCCACAGTTCTGCGAAAACTTCTACCTCGACATGCGGATTGGCCAGCGCGTTTCCGGAAAGGGCTGCGATGAATTGTTGCCCACAGACTGAGCCGCGTCAGTCGCGGTAGGTCGAGCCTTCCTCGTCGAGGATGAGCTTGAGCTGGTCGAGGTGGCGCGCAGCGGTGGCGACCGGGTAGGCGTCCATCTGGCTGGCGACCGTCTCGGCCACATCATCGGACAGGAAGCGCAGCGGACGGCCCGTCCAGAGCGCCTTGACGTAGTTCTCGCAGGCGCGCTCGAAGTAGTAGAGTCGGTCGAATGTATCGGCGACGGTCTGGCCGATGACGAGCAGGCCGTGATTGCCCATCACCATGGTCTTGACCTTCGGATCGGCGAAGAGCTTCGCACAACGCGTACCCTCCTCCTCGAAGGCAAGGCCGCCATAGCCGTCATCGACCACGACGCGGTTGTGGAACATCGCCGAGTTCTGGTCGACTGCCGGCAGGCGCGAATCCGCCAGCGAGGCGAGCACGGTGGCGTAGCGCGAATGGACGTGCATGGCGCAGCGCGCGTGCGGCACCAGCCGATGCAGCGAGCCGTGCAGGCCCCAGGCGGTCGGGTCCGGCGCGTCCGGGCGCTCCATGGTGCGCGGATCGTTGGCGTCGACCAGCACGAGGTCGCTGGCGCGCACCCGGCTGAAATGCACCATATTGGGGTTGATGAGGAACTGCGTGCCGTCGTCGTTGACGGCGAGCGAGAAATGATTGGCGACAGCCTCGTGCATGTCGAGCCGCGCCGTCCAGCGGAGCGCCGCGGCAAGATCGACGCGCTGGTCGACATGGGTAATGTTGGAACCGATACGGCGCGCGGCGACATTCATGGGCTGGGCTCCTGCGAGGCCGCAGCATGCACCGGCGCGGGATCCGGGACAACAGCAACGATCTTCCGGGCGTACCCCTGAAACGAAAATGGCCGCCACGGTGGAGGGGGGTTCCGTGGCGGCCTTACTCGAAACGATGCGGCAGCCCGGAGAGGGGGGATGAGGCTGCCGCAGTGTCCGGTATAGGCGGGGGACGGGCCTTCAACCGAACTCGGCGTTAATTGCCGATGACCGTGATTTGGGTCCCTGAACGTGGCGATTCAAGGGCGCTAAGATTACATCTTTGTAACGAACCCGTGAGAATCGGGGAGGTCCTCCCGGTCCTGTCAGGTCCTGACAGCTACCGCTGGCCCGCGCGGCTTTCCGATAGACCGTACGGCGCCAGCGCGCTATCCCTTCGGCCATGAAAAAAGGCGATCACCTCTTCCTCGTCGACGGCTCGGGCTACATCTTCCGCGCCTACCATGCCTTGCCGCCGCTCACCCGCAAGTCGGACGGGCTGCCAGTGGGTGCGGTCTCAGGCTTCTGCAACATGCTGTGGAAACTGATGCAGGATGCGCGCAACACCGACGTCGGCGTCACGCCCACCCATCTGGCGGTGATCTTCGACTATTCGTCGAAGACATTCCGCAACGAGCTTTATCCCGAATACAAGGCCAACCGCTCCGCGCCGCCGGAGGACCTGATCCCGCAGTTCGGGCTGATCCGGCAGGCGACCAAGGCCTTCGATCTGCCCTGCATCGAAATGGAGGGCTTCGAGGCGGACGACCTGATCGCGACCTATTGCCGGCTGGCGCGGGAGGCGGGCGCAGACGCTACGATCATCTCATCCGACAAGGACCTGATGCAGCTCGTTGGCCCGGCGGTGTCGATGTACGACCCGATGAAGGACAAGGAGATCAAGATTCCCGAGGTCATCGAGAAGTGGGGCGTGCCGCCGGAGAAGATGATCGACCTGCAGGCGCTGACGGGCGATTCCATCGACAACGTGCCGGGCGTGCCGGGCATCGGGCCGAAGACGGCCGCCCTCCTGCTCGAACAGTTCGGCGACCTCGACACGCTGCTGGCTCGTGCCGGCGAGATCAAGCAGGAGAAGCGGCGCGAGGCGATCATCGCCAATGCCGAGAAGGCGCGTATCTCGCGGCTCCTGGTGACGCTGAAGGACGACGTGCCGAACGTCGAACCGCTGGAGGATTTCGTACTCCAGCCGCCGAACGGGCCGAAGCTGATCGCCTTCCTCAAGGCGCTGGAGTTCACGACGCTGACCCGGCGCGTGGCGGAAGCGAGCGGCACGGATGCGGCTGAGGTGGAAGCAGCAGTGGTCAAGGTGGAACTTGGCGACGCCGCGCACGGGCCTGATGTGGGCGCGGGCGACAGCGTTCCAACCTCCGCCTTGCGGGGAGGTCGCACCGAAGGCGCGGGTGGGGGTGAAGCCGCCTCGACTCCTGCCGGTGCACCCCCACCCACTCCCCTCAGAGGGGAGGGGGACACGCCTCAAACCCTCGCTGCCGCCCGCGCCGAGACGGCGGCGTCGATGCCATTCGACGTCAAGTCTTACACTTGCATTCGCGACATCGCCGAACTCTACCGCTGGATGGACGAGGCGCGGGAGGCGGGCGTCGTCGCCTTTGACACCGAGACCACTTCGCTCGATCCGATGCAGGCGGAGCTGTGCGGCTTCTCGATCGCCACCGCACCTGGCCGGGCGGCCTACGTGCCGGTCGGCCACAAGAACGGTGTCGGCGACCTGCTCGGCGGCGGGCTGGTGCAAAACCAGATCCCGATCCGCGATGCGCTTGCCGCGTTGAAGCCGTTGCTGGAGGACCCGTCGGTCCTGAAGGTCGCGCAGAACCTGAAATACGACCTGGTGGTGATGAACCGCCACGGCATCGACGTGCGCCCCTACGACGACACGATGCTGCTGTCCTACGTTGTCGACGGCGGCGCATCGACCAGCCACGGCATGGACGCGCTATCGGAGAAGTGGCTCGGCCACAAGCCGATCGCCTTCAAGGACGTCAGCGGTTCGGGCAAATCGTTCCAGACTTTCGACATGGTCGATCTCGAGCGGGCGACCTGCTACGCGGCCGAGGACGCCGACGTGACGCTGAGGCTCTGGCTGGTCTTGAAGCCGCGGCTTGTCGCGAAAGGCCTCGTTTCGGTCTACGAGCGGCTGGAGCGGCCGCTGGTGCCGGTGCTGTCGAACATGGAGCAGCGCGGCATCTCGATCGACCGGCAGATCCTTTCGCGCCTCTCGGGCGAACTGGCGCAGAACGCCGCCCGTATCGAGGACGAGATCTATGCGCTGGTCGGCGAACGGATCAACATCGGCTCGCCCAAGCAACTGGGCGACATCCTGTTCGGCCGGATGGGTCTGCCGGGCGGCTCGAAAACCAAGACCGGCCAGTGGTCGACATCGGCGCAGCTTCTCGAGGACCTTGCGGCGGAAGGCCACGAACTGCCGCGCAAGATCGTCGACTGGCGCCAGCTGACCAAGCTGAAATCGACCTACACGGATGCGCTGCCGGGTTTCGTGAACCCGGAGACCGGCCGCGTGCACACCTCCTACGCGCTTGCCTCGACGACGACGGGACGGTTGTCCTCGTCCGACCCCAACCTGCAGAACATCCCGGTTCGCACCGCCGAAGGCCGGAAGATCCGCACCGCCTTCGTCGCCGAACCCGGCCACAGGCTGATCTCGGCCGACTACAGCCAGATCGAGCTGCGCGTTCTGGCGCATGTCGCCGACATTCCGCAGTTGAAGAAGGCCTTTTCCGAGGGCGCCGACATTCACGCGATCACGGCCTCGGAGATGTTCAATGTGCCGGTCGCCGGCATGCCGTCGGAAATCCGCCGGCGGGCCAAGGCGATCAATTTCGGCATCATCTACGGCATTTCAGCCTTCGGGCTGGCCAACCAGCTGTCTATTCCACGCGAGGAGGCGTCGGACTACATCAAGCGCTACTTCGAGCGTTTCCCCGGCATCCGCGACTATATCGAGGAAACCAAGGAGTTTGCGCGCCGCGAGGGCTATGTCGAGACCATCTTCGGCCGGCGCATCCACTATCCGGAGATCAGGTCGCCGAACCCGTCGGTGCGTGCGTTCAACGAGCGCGCCTCGACCAATGCGCGGTTGCAGGGCACGGCGGCCGACATCATCCGCCGCGCCATGATCCGCATGGACGCGGCACTGGTCGCCGCCGAACTGGATGCGGTGCGCATGCTGTTGCAGGTGCACGACGAACTGATTTTCGAGGCGCGCGAGGAGGATGTCGAGCCGGCGATCCCGGTGATCCGCGAGGTGATGGAGAACGCGGCGATGCCGGCGGTGTCGATGTCCGTGCCGCTCAGCGTCGACGCGCGCGCCGCGCAAAACTGGGACGAGGCGCATTGAAGGCGTCCCGATCGCGTTCGATCTGAGCCGCGGTCCGCTCAGGCGGAGGCGCACTTCCCGCAAGTGCCGCGCAGTTCGATGGCGGCCTTGCTCGCCTTGAAGCCCGTAGCCTGCGCCCAGGCTTCCAGGCGTTCGGACAGGACTGGATCGGTGAATTCCGTCACCTGGCCGCAGGTTTCGCAGATGGCGAAGCCGGTGATGCCGTGGTCGTGGTGATGGTGGCCGTGGCAGGCGACGAAGGAATTGATGCTCTCCAGCCGATGCACCAGCCCGCTCTTCATCAGCGTGTCGAGCGCGCGGTAGACCTGCAGCGGCGCACGGAAGCCATCGTCGCGGAGCTGGTCGAGCAGGGCATAGGCGCTGAGCGGCCCTTCGGACTTCTCGAGCCGGTCGAGCACGAGGGTCTGGTTTCGCGTAAGGTCTGTCCTGGTCGCCATATTGCCTTCAACCATTCCGCGCGCAGTTTGTGAAGCGCGACGGCACGAATATGGGGGCTTTGCCTGAGGAAACCAAGCGGTTCAGGCCGGACGCATGCCCGCGAGCGTCGCGAGGAGGTCGGCAAGGCCGTCGATGACGATGTCGGCGCCGATCTCGTCAACAGGCACGGAGGTGTAGCCGCCCCGCAGCGCGATCACCGGAATGCCCGCCGCGCGGGCAGAGCCGACATCCGCGACGCTGTCTCCGACCAGGACAGCGTCCTCCGGCCTGAGGCCTAGCCGGTCGAGCGCGGCGAAGATCATGTCGGGCGCCGGCTTCTTCTCCACGCCCGAATCGCCGCCGATCACGGCGTCGAGATAGGGAGAAAGCCCGAAATGATCGAGGATCGCCTCGGTGGGCATCTGCGGCTTGTTGGTGACGACGCCCATCAACACGCCCTGCGCATGGAGCTCCTCGACGATCTCCCGCACGCCGGGCGTCAGCACGGTGAGCACGGTCAGGTGGTCGGCATATATGCCGACCATCGCTTCGTATTCGAGATCGAGCTCGTCGGCGTCCAGCGGATGGCCGACCGCGATGAAGGCGCGCTCGACCAGCTTCTTCACCCCGTTGCCGATCATCGATACCACGTCAGGCAGCGCCAGCGGCCCGAGCCCGCGCCGCATCAGAAGGATGTTGATCGACGCATGCAGGTCGGGCGCCGAATCGATCAGCGTTCCGTCGAGGTCGAACAGGACCGCCCGCGGCCAGGTGTCGCTCAAATCACGTCTCTCCAAGGCCGATCGAACAGTTCGATCTTGATCCGCTTTGCGGCGATTTTCTAGGCCGCGCGCTTCATCGCGCCGTCCGACGCCGTGCGGATCGCCTCGATGTTGGCACGGTAGGAGGCTTCGGAGCCGCCTTTGAAGACGGCGGAGCCGGCGACCAGCACGTTGGCGCCGGCAGCGGCGACGAGAGGGGCGGTCTCGGGAGTGACGCCACCGTCGATCTCGATGTCGATCGGCCGGTCGCCGATCATCGCCTTCACGCGCTTCACCTTCTCGACCACGGAGGGGATGAAGGCCTGGCCGCCGAAGCCGGGATTGACGGTCATCAGGAGCACGAGGTCGAGCCGGTCGAGCACGTATTCGAGGACGCTCTCGGGCGTCGAGGGATTGAGCGACACGCCGGCCTTCTTGCCGAGATTGCGGATCGCCTGCAGCGAGCGGTCGAGATGCGGCCCGGCCTCGGCATGGACCGTGATGACGTCGCAGCCGGCATCCGCGAATGCGGCGAGATAGGGATCGGCGGGTGCGATCATCAGGTGGCAGTCGAACACCTTGTCCGTGCGGTTGCGGATCGCCTTGATGACCGGCGGGCCGAAGGTGATGTTCGGCACGAAATGGCCGTCCATGACGTCGAGATGGATCCAGTCCGCGCCGGCGCGCACGATCGTCTCGACCTCGTCGCCAAGCTTCGAGAAGTCCGCCGAGAGAACCGACGGCGCGATGATGGTGCGGCTCATGCGTCCTGCCTCGCTATGGTCATGGTGGGAGACGTTTGCCCACGCGGGGGGCGACGGGTCAAGGCGTTTCTCTCTTTGGCGGCGACCTGTACCGGTTCAAAAATCGGCCTCAATCTGCCATGAACCTTCCCTTACGGCCGGTGCGCCGCTTGGGCTTGGGAGAGACGAATGGTTTTGAAACGCGCGGGCAGCCTGCTTGCGGCCATGGCGTTCGCCACACTGTGCGGTGGAACGCTGGAGGCCGGGGCGCGGACCAACAGGGCGCTGCTCGTCGGCGTTTCGGAATATCCGAACCTGCCGAAGGGCGACTGGCTGGAAGGACCGAAGAACGACGCCGGCCTGGTGCGCGACTATCTCGTCGGCAATCCGACGGCGCCCTTCGCGGCGGCCGACGTGACCGTGCTTGCCAGCAACACCGAGGGCGCGGAAGCGCCGACGCGGGCGGCGATCCTGAAGGGCCTCGCGGATCTCGCGGCGAAGGCCGAGGCCGGCGACTTCGTCTACATCCAGTTCTCCGGCCATGGCTCGCAGCAGCCGGCGATCGACCCGTCGACGGAGATCGACGGCAAGGACGAGATCTTTCTCGCGTCGGACGTCGCCAAGATCGATCCCGCGACGAAGCAGGTACCGAATGCGATCCTCGACGACGAGATCGGCGCTGCGCTCGATGCCATCCGACACAAGGGCGCCTTCGTCTGGGTCGTGTTCGACGCCTGCCATTCGGGCACGGCCACGCGCGCAACTGGGCTCGGCGTTGAGGAGAAGGAGCGCAAGATCTCGCCGGAATCGCTCGGCTTCACGCCTCAGATGATGGCCGAGGCGCGCGGGGAGGCCACGCGTGGAGCGGGAGGCGACGCGGAGCGCGAGAATGCGCTTGGGCTTTCTGATGAAGAAGAAGGGGCAGGCGGAGCGGAGCGCGGCGGCATGGTCGCTTTCTTCGCCGCGCAGACCGTTGAGACAACGCCGGAGTTTCCGCAGCCGGTGACTGATCCTTCGGGCAAGATCTTCGGCCTGTTCACCTATACGCTGATGTCGAAGCTGGCCGAGAATCCGCAGGTCACCTACCGCCAGCTCAGCCAGAGCATCCTGCAGGCCTATTCCGGGCTCAACCGAACCAAGCCGACGCCGCTGTTCGAGGGCGATCTCGACGCGCCGGTGTTCGGCATGGAGCCGGGCGACGCCGTGCTGCAATGGAAGGTGGCGATGAAGGACGGCGTCGTGGCGCTGCCGGCCGGGATGCTGCACAGGGTCGAGCCCGGCACGAAGCTCGCCCTGCTGAAATCACCGCTCGATCCGATCGACGACGCGATCGGTTATCTGGAGGTGCGCTCGGCGACCAACCTGACCAGCCAGGCGCTGCCGGCGGCCTTTGCCGGTCGCTCCGCGCCGCGGATGGAGGAAATCCCGGACGGGGCCTATGCGCGGATCGCCGAGATGGCGATCAACTTCGAACTCGCAGTCGCTAAGGCGCCGGATGCGGACGGACTGTCCGAGGATGTCGCGCGCGCCAACGCGGCTTTGGAGGCGATCGCGGCGGACGGCAAGACGCCGCTGAAGCTGCGCGTGGTCGAGCCCGGCGCGCCGGCCGACATACGGCTCGCGGTGATGCGCGAGAGCGACGTGCCCGGCGCTGCCGCCGAAGCGTCGAAGGAGGCCGCACTCTGGCTGTTGCCGCCCTCGGGAGAAATCAGCCTGGAGCAGGGCCGCCGCCCGCCGTCGATGTTCACGTCGGATGCGGAAAAGCTCGGCGCGAAGCTTTCCGATGATCTCGTCGTGATCTCGCGGGCGATGAACCTGTCGCGTCTCGCCGGCGCGTCCGACTTCCGCCGCGGCGATGTCAGCGTCACCTTCTCCATCCAGCGAGCGGACGAGGAAGAGCTGATGCCCATCGAGGCGGGGAACGTGCCGGTGCTGCATCCGGGCGATTCGATCTTTGTCTCGGCGAAGAACGAGTCCCGCAAGCCGGTCGACCTCAACGTGCTCTATGTCGGCAGCGACTACACGATCAGCTCGGCGGAAGCGCCGATCCGCCTGCACGAGCGGGACGAACTGCCGGACACCGGCCTGTTCACCGTGTCGGAGGGAAGTTTCGGCAACGAGCGACTGATCGCGGTGCTGACCGAGGCGGAGCAGCAGTCGTCCACGCTCGACCTCGGCTACCTGGCGCAGAAGGGCGTGCGGCAGGCGACGCGCTCGGCGGCTGCGCCCGAAGGCTTCGCCGGTCTGCTGGATGATATCGCCAAGGCGCCGGCGACACGCGACGTCAAGCGTTTCCAGGACAAGCGCGGCTCCAAGGGCGCGGTGCTTGTCTTCCCGATGGAGACCAGCCCGGCTGCAAACTAGCCGGCTTCCTCTTGAAGCAAACCGCGTCTATGGAATCATGATCGGGCAAGGCCCGAGACGAGGCATGACATGACAGGCATCAGGCATCTCGCACTGGCGGCCGTAGCCGCGACGGTCGCGTTCGTTCCGGCGGCTCGGGCCGACTGTGTAATCTGCGCCAACTCGATCGTCATGAACGAGGATCTCGCGGACTGCTTCCTGCAGAAATACGCCGATCCGGCGGCGATCAGCGGCGACATGGTGGCGGTCGACCTTAGCCGCTGCGAGAAGAGCCGCAGTGTCGTGCTGGCGCTGCCTGAGCCGAAGGCCGCCTTCGAGGAGCCGGACACCAAGTTTCTCCTGTCGCGGGGTCAGGTCGCGTGCCTGAAGGACAAGCTGCAATCCGACGAGATCGACCTCGATCCGTCGGCACGCATCGACCTGGGCGCTTGCCGATGAAGAAGCCGGCGAAGCTGCCGGATACCGGCACCGGCATACCGATGCCGAACACGCAGGAGCCCAAGGACGAGCCGAATCCCTTCAAGGCGACAGACTGGCGGCTGTTCCTGTTTGCCTGGAGCGGCTTTACGCTCCGGGTGCTCTTATGCGTCGGCGCCGTCTTCTCGGCGGCGCAGTTCCTGCAATCGCGCCAGGACAAGCGGGTCGAGCGCACGCTGGCGTTGGTCGAGCTGTGGGAAAAGCCGGAATACCAGGAGGCGCAGAGCGCCGTGAAACGCCGGCTGGGCGAGCTGAGCCGGCAGGCGGCAGGCCTCGTGACGTCGCAGACCTCGCCGGAGCAGATGGACATCATCATGGCGAGCATCGGCGCGAAGGCGATGACCGATGAGGGCGGAACCATGCCGCTTGCCGAATTCCAGGACCGGTTCGACAGGGTCGTCTACTTCCTGAGCCGGCTCGCCTCCTGCGTGAACACCAAGCTCTGTGACCGCGCGGTGGCGGACGAGTTCTTCCTCGACTATGCGCGGTCGTTCTGGCGCTTCTTCTCGACCTATATCGAGCGCGAGCGCAAGGCCGGCACGGCCAATCTGGCCGTCGGGATCGAGACCTACCTCAAGGCGCCGCGGTGAGGCTGCTCGACACCGACCACCCGTTCTTCCGGCCGCTGTGGATTCGCATCGCGACCTTCGGCTTCACCGCAGGCTGGGCGCTCTTTGAACTGTGGAGCGGCGCGTTCCTGTGGGCCTGCGTGGTGGGCGCGCTGGCGCTGATGTCGTTCCACGGCTTCTTCATCGACTTCAATCCCGACCGGCACCAGCTTAGCCGGAAGGACGACGAAGCCTCCTGAAGCTCACCCGCGCGATGCGCCGGCCTTCATGAGCGCGGCGAGGTCGAAAGCGGACGCCTGCACGGTTTCCAGGGTCAGCGGTGTCGGCTGGCTGAGCAGCCGGCGCGCCGCCATGTGGTCGCCCGGCACATTGACCGTTTCCACGCCGATCAGTTCGCCGCGACGGAAGCACTGGACGGAAAGCTTGCCGTCATCGACACCGCCGCGGATCTCGTGATGGTCGGCGCCCGCCGTCAGTCCGGCGATCTGGAGCTTGTGCGGTCCCTGGTCGCTCCAGAACCAGGGCAGCTTGTCGTAGCGCTCGGGATGGCCGACCAGCCGCCGCGACAGACATTTCGCCTGGTCGATGGCGTTCTGGACGGATTCGAGGCGGATCTGCAGGCCTTCCTGGCCGAAGGGGAAGGAGGCGCAGTCGCCGACCGCCGAGATGGCGGGATCCTCCGTGGCGAGGAGATCGTCGACACGGACGCCGTCATGCACATAGAGGCCGGCGGCTTCCGCGATTTCAGCATTCGGGATGACACCGGCCGAGACGAGGACGAGGTCCGCTAGGATTCGCTCCCCCTCGGCGGTTTCGACGCCGCCCGCTTTGCCTGCCCCGTTGTCAAGGATGGCACGGGCGAGCGAGTTGAGCCGCACGTCGACGCCGCTCGCCGTATGGACGGCGTGGAAGTATTCGGAGACAGGCGGCGAGACGACGCGCGACATCAGCCGCGCGGTGGCTTCGAGAACGGTGACATGCAGCCCGGCCGCCCGCGCGGTCGCCGCGACTTCGAGGCCGATGAAGCCGCCGCCGACCACGACTAGGCGTGAGGCCCCGGCGAGCCGTTCGCGCAGGTTCTCGGCATCGGCCAGCGTGCGCAGGCCGACCACATTGTCGAGGTCGATCCCCGGCAGCGGCAGGCGGCGATTGCGCGTGCCGGTGGCGAGGACGAGATGGCCGTAGGCGATGGTGCGACCGTCCGAGAGCGTAACGGTCCGATCGGCGCGATCGATTCCGGTGACAGTGCAGCCGTCCTCGAGGCCGATCCTGTTCTTCTCGAAGAAGTCGGCATTGCGAAAGAGCAGCCGGTCCGGATTCGGGTCCTTGATGTATCCCTTGGAGAGCGGCGGCCGCTGGTAGGGCAGGCCCGGCTCCTCGCCGATGATGAGGATTTCGCCCTCGAACCCGTCCTGGCGCAGGCTCGCAGCGGTCTGGAAGCCGGCCTGGCCGCTGCCGGCGATGAGAATTCTGTCGGTCATGGTTCAGTCCGAGAAAGCGGGACCGGGCGTCCCTGAGCAGACGCGAGATGAACCATAATCGGAAGAGAAAGCCAATCTCTCCGGTGAGATCGGCAGTCCGCAGGTCCGGACTTTCATGTTCCGCAAAACAGACGGCCCCCGGACGAACCGGGGGCCGCAACAGTTAACGTGCCGATCAGGTCAGCAATAGGCGGGCGCGCCCGTGCAGGTGTAGTTGACCATGAAGCCGATATTGCCGGCGCCACGTCCGTTGTAGTTCGCGCCCGGGAACTCGGCGTTCTGGCCGAACCAGGATGCGCCCTGGACGTTGATACCAACTGAGGTATAGCCCCAGCTCGTCGTGCCGACGACGATGTTGCGGTTGGCCGCGTTGCCGAGGCTGGCACTGCCTGTGACAGCCGGTGCTGTGCCGAAGTTGACGAGCCACGGGCCGCCCGAAGAGCCGCCGGTCATGGCGGAGCCGAGCTGCGTGTTTTTCAACAGCTTGCCGTTGGCGCCTGTCATGGCGATGTACTTGCCGTAGGAGTCGCCGCGCAGCATCTGGTAGCCGTTGTCGATCGCGACCGGATAACCGATCTGGGTGATCTGGGCCACGGTAGCGTTGCCGAAGACCGGGGTGGCCAGATAGCTGTAGCCGTTCCAGCCGTAACCATACCAGCCGCCCAACGCGTTGCCAGCATAGACGCCGCTCTTCGGCGCGAGCGTAACGGTGGCGATGTCGTTGTTGCAGACGACGCCGATAGCACCAGACTGGCAGGTATCGGTGCCATTATAATAGACGGTTGGGATGCGCCAGCCGACGCCCTGGTAATAGCCCCATGGTCCGCCCCCGGCTGCGTAGTTTGCCGGATACCAGCGGACTTCGTTGGCCCAGCCCGAAGCCTGCTGCCCGTAGTTGTGCACGCAGTGGGCGGCGGTGATCAGCACGCCTTTCTTGATGAGTGAGGCGGTGCACACGTACCAGCTTGAGCCGAAGCGCATCCACAGCTTGCCGGAGAAGCGATACGGGCGGCTGGCGACCGGAACGAGAGCCCCGTTGGTCGTGTTGAACGGCGCACCCGTTACCGCCACGCGGGCGATGGTGTAAGGCCACTTGAACGAGGCGCTGAGGCCGTAAGCGTCGCTGCCGACGCCGGTGTCGGTCGACGCGCCGGCCTTGTCGGTAGCTACCGGTGTGCCGCCGGACGTGGCATAGGGTACAACGCTCGGCGTCGTCGTTGGCAGGCGGCTGAGACCCGGGCCGACAGGTCCCGAGGCGGAAGCCGGGCCCGACGGCCCGCCGGTGACGGCTGCCGCGCCGTTTGCGAGCTGGGCGCTGCCCATCTCCACAAGCGCCAGCGTGATGCCAAGTGTGATTGATGTGAGCCTGGCTGCTTTCAGCAAGCTAGACATGATGTCCTCCAAAAAAGGGGTTCGACTTATTCCGGCGCGGAGATTACTCCGGCCATTGGCTTACGCAAGGGAAATTTATGGTAAGAAATCGGCGAAAACTGTGTTTTTTCTCACGTAAGAAAAAATAAATAGTCGTCTGACTGTGACATGTTTCACAAAGCAGTTGTATGAAAACTATCCTGTTTCGGTTTAGTTTAAGAGTTGTTTCAAGTTTCGAAGGAGATTGGCAGAGATGCTAGTACCTTCCCTAACGTAAGATAAGCATAGATCAAATCGAACCGTGTCCAGAGCGTTCTCTTTCGCGATTGCGGTGATTCGATTCTGAATCATGTATTGGTGGAAATCCGCACCCTGGGTTTCGCTGAGGCCTGAGATACTTGAGGCAAGCGGCCGTTCAGCACGATCGAGGTTCGAGGCGGAGACATTATTTGCACGAGAACTGATCGCTACCCGTAAAAGTTGAACAAGCGCGATTGTCCTCCCCGTGCAAGGGAAGGCCTATCTCATCTGCGATGACACTGCGATAAGGGCACGACACGTGCTTTTCAGGACGTGTCGCAGAACTCGACCGGCACGGCGGCGGCGATTGCAAGTCTTTCGATGAGCGCGCCGAGCCTGTCGATCGCGCCACCCTCATTGCCGGCCTCGTCAGACGCCTGCCCCCGATGCAGGAACGACAGGCGCCACAGATGCGCCGCCACCGCCTGCATGTAGAGCCCGAATGCCCTGAGCGAATCGGCGATGTCCTCGGCATCGAAGGGATTGCTGCCGAAGCCGGCCGGCATCGGGACGGGCGTCCAGGGTCTGCGGGCGAAGCTGCGGAGCGTGCCTTCGACGTAGGCGCTCAGCAGCGTATTCGCCTGCCAGGCGGCCCACAGCACGCACCAGCGGACCCAGAACGAGCGGCCGGCGGCCTGTTCGGCCATGTCGGCGATCGAGAACAGGCGCATGACGATCCGCGCCTTTACCGCCTGTTGCCTCCCTGCCTTCGCCCTCCAGCCCATCGCCGGCTCCCGTTTGACCGGACATAGTGTCGGGCATGTTTGCAGGGTGGGGATGGAAAAAGTTTCGGCTGTGAGAAACTTCAAGCGGGACAAAGGGTTACGAAAGGGCAGGCGAAAATCGATCCACCGGAAGGCTGATCCGTGCGCAAGTCCTATGTCTCGCGTGCCCCCTCCACCACGCGCAGCGTGGTGGAGGGGGCACAGACGAACGAGGGACCGCCGAAGGTAGTGGCGATCAGTGCGGTATGTGCGAACGACCCGGCTGTTGCGACGCCCCCCGAAGATGCGAGATTCATATGAGAATCCTATTTCTTTGACCTGCGGGCGCTCTCGAACGTTTATGGGGTTCGGGGGCATATCCTCGCCAGCTTCAGCGCCTCGCGGCCAGGTTGGTCCGGTGAAGACGGTCGCCGAGCGGACGCAGGTCGCTCGGCAGGCACCTTGCGACGGCAGCTGAGTAACAAAAGGTCTTATGCCGCCCGCTATCGACGATGGCTCGCGCGCAAAGGGCCAAAATGAGCCGGTAGGTGTCCGATGATACTGGAATATGTCCTGAGCGGAGCCGTCACGATATTTGTCGCGGCATATCTCGCCTATGCCTTGCTCAGGCCGGAGCGGTTCTGACCGCGGTCCCCGGCGTCTTTCCCGAGACAGTGCCGAGCATGGCCAGCCGCTTCCGCCGCTCGACCGGCGAGATCAATCCCCGGCCTCCCGTCCGCGAGGACAAAAAGGGTGTTCGCGCATCGGACATCATCTTCGGGATCACGCTGGCGATGCTGATCTCGGCGCTGCTGGTCCGGGCCGTGGCGAGCCTGTTCACGCCGGCCTGACCGCGACGCGTTTCCAAGAATTCACAACTGGAGTCTCCCATGAGCCAGTCGAAGTCCGCCAGCGTCATGGATGCCGGCATCCTCGTTCCCGCGATCGGCGGGGCATTTCGCAAGCTCGACCCCCGAACGCTTGCCAAGAACCCGGTCATGTTCGTCGTGGCCGTGGTCTCGCTGCTGACGACCGTGCTTTTCCTCAAGGATCTGGCAACCGGGGCCGAGGGCCTCGGCTTCTCGTTCCAGATCATCCTCTGGCTGTGGTTCACGGTCTTGTTCGCCAATTTCGCGGAAGCCGTGGCGGAGGGCCGGGGCAAGGCCCAGGCGGATTCGCTCAGGCGATCGCGCACCGAGACCCAGGCCAAGCTGCTCACCAATGGCGGCCGGCAGGAGTTCACGACGGTGCCCGGCACCAGCCTCAAGGTCGGCGACCTGGTGCTGGTCGAGGCGGGCGACATCATCCCGTCCGACGGTGAGGTAGTCGAGGGTATCGCCTCGGTGAACGAGGCGGCGATCACTGGCGAATCCGCGCCCGTCATTCGCGAATCCGGCGGCGACCGTTCGGCCGTCACGGGTGGCACGCAGGTCCTCTCCGACTGGATCAAGGTCAGGATCACGGCGGCCGCCGGCTCGACCTTCATCGACCGGATGATCGCGCTGGTGGAGGGCGCCGAGCGCCAGAAGACGCCGAACGAGATCGCCCTCAACATCCTGCTCGCCGCGATGACGCTGATCTTCGTGATGGCGGTGGCGACCATTCCCGCCTTTGCCTCCTACGCCGGCGGCGCCATTCCGATCGTCGTGCTGGTTGCCCTGTTCGTGACGCTGATACCGACGACGATCGGTGCGCTGCTGTCGGCCATCGGCATCGCCGGGATGGACCGGCTGGTGCGCTTCAACGTGCTCGCCATGTCCGGCCGTGCCGTCGAGGCGGCGGGCGACGTCGACACGCTGCTGCTCGACAAGACCGGCACGATCACCCTCGGCAACCGCCAGGCGACCGAATTCAAGCCAGTGAAGGGCGTGACCGAGCAGGAACTGGCGGATGCGGCGCAGCTGGCGTCGCTGGCGGACGAGACGCCCGAGGGACGCTCGATCGTCGTTCTCGCCAAAGACAAATACGGCATCCGCGCCCGCGACATGCAGAGCCTGCATGCGACCTTCGTGCCGTTCACGGCGCAGAGCCGCATGAGCGGCATCGACTTCGAAGGCTCGACCATCCGCAAGGGCGCCGTCGACGCCGTGCTGAAGTATATCGGGGAGACCGTGGCCGGGCGCCCGGAGGGCGGGGCCGTTCGCGATATCCAGGCCATCGCCGACGAGATCGCCAAGGCGGGCGGCACGCCGCTCGCCGTCGTGCGCGACAGCCGGCTGCTCGGCGTCGTCCACCTCAAGGACATCGTCAAGGGCGGCATCCGCGAGCGTTTCGCAGAGCTGCGCCGCATGGGCATCCGCACCATCATGATCACCGGCGACAATCCGATGACCGCGGCCGCGATCGCGGCCGAGGCCGGCGTCGACGATTTCCTTGCCCAGGCGACGCCCGAGAACAAGCTGACGCTGATCAGGGAGGAGCAGGCCAAGGGCAAGCTCGTCGCGATGTGCGGCGACGGCACCAACGACGCACCGGCGCTGGCGCAGGCCGATGTGGGCGTGGCGATGAACACCGGCACGGTCGCGGCCCGCGAAGCCGGCAACATGGTGGACCTCGACAGCGACCCGACAAAGCTGATCGAGATCGTCGAGATCGGCAAGCAGCTGCTCATGACGCGCGGCTCGCTGACGACGTTCTCGATCGCCAACGACGTCGCGAAATACTTCGCCATCATCCCGGCGATGTTCATGACGCTCTACCCGCAGCTCGGGGCGCTCAACATCATGGGGCTCGCCACGCCGCAGAGCGCCATCCTGTCGGCGATCATCTTCAACGCGCTGATCATCATCGCGCTGATCCCGCTCGCCCTGAGGGGCGTTGCCTACAAGGCGATCGGCGCGGGCCCGCTGCTGCGGCGCAACCTGCTGATCTACGGCCTCGGCGGACTGATCGTGCCGTTCGCCGGCATCAAGCTCATCGACATCGTCGTCACAGCCCTCAACCTCGCCTGACCGGGGAGCTCTTCCATGACCATTCTCTACCTCGTTCTCGGCCTGATCATCTTCGCCCTGCTGTTCGCAATGGCCTCGGCGCTCGATCGCGCCTGATGCGGAGTCATTCCAATGCTGCAAGCCATACTTTTCGTCGTTCTCATCCTCGGCGTCACCGCGCTGATCTCCTGGCCACTCGGGCGCTACATGCGCTGGGCGATGGATCCCTCGGAGTCCGCGGGTGAGGCCAGGCGTTTCACCTCGCTCTTCCAGTCGATCGGCGGCGCGCTCACGCGGGACGGCCAGGACTGGAAGCGCTACGCCCTGTCCCTGCTGACGTTCAATGTCGTGATGTTCGTCGTCACCTTCTCGATACTTGCCCTGCAGCAGTACCTGCCGCTGAATCCGGACGCCAAGGAAGCGCTCGACCCCAGCCTGATCTTCAACACGGCGGCGTCGTTCACGACCAACACCAACCTGCAGCACTATTCCGGCGAGGTCTCGCTGAGTTATCTCGCCCAGCTCGCGGCGCTGATGTGGCTGCAGTTCGTGTCGGCGGCCGTCGGCATCGCCGTGCTCGCGGCGCTTGCCCGCGGGCTGGCCGGCCGCAAGCTCGGCAACTTCTTCGTCGACGTGCAGCGGGCGACCTTCCTCGTCCTGCTTCCGGTCGCCTTCGTAGTCGCCCTGCTGCTGGTCGCCACCGGCGTGCCGATGACCTTCAACGGCTCAGTCGTCGCGACCACGCTCGAGGGCGTGCAGCAGACGATCGCCCGCGGCCCGGTCGCGGCCTTCGTGTCGATCAAGCAGCTTGGAACCAATGGCGGCGGCTTCTTCGGCCCGAACAGCACGCATCCGCTCGAGAACCCGACCTTCTGGTCGAACGTGATCGAGACCGTCGCGATCATCCTCATCCCGATGGCCTGCGTCTGGATGTTCGGCCGGATCATCGGCCGCATGAGGCATGCCGGCGTCCTGTTCGCCGTGATGCTTCTGCTGATGGGCGCGCGCATCGTCGGCGCGGTGGCCTTCGAGACGGCGCCCACCCAGGCCTTCGCCTCGCTGCCGATCACGCAGGACGTTGGAAACCTCGAAGGCAAGGAGCTGCGCTTCGGAGCCTCCGCCGGCCCGCTCTGGGCGGTGCTGACGACCTCCACCAGCAACGGCTCGGTCAACGCGATGCACGACAGCCTCAATCCGCTCACGGGCCTGATGCCGATGATCGGCATGTGGCTGAACGAGGACTTCGGCGGCGTCGGCGTCGGCATGGTGAACATGTTCCTCTACATCATCGTCGGCGTCTTCATCGCCGGCATGATGATCGGGCGCACGCCGGAATATCTCGGCTGGCGGGTCGAGGCGCGCGAGGTGAAGTTCGCCATGCTGGGCCTTCTGGCGCACGGCTTCTTCATCCTCGTCGGCACGGCGATCTTCGCCGCGACGCCATGGGGTGCGGCGACGCTGAACAATATCGGGCCGCATGGCTTCAGCGAGATCCTCTACGAGTTCTCGTCGGCGACGGCGAACAACGGCTCCGGTTTCGAGGGTCTCGGCGACGCCACGCCGGCATGGAACATCGCCACCGGCGCCGTCATGCTGCTTGCCCGGTTCATCCCGATCATCCTGCCCCTGGCGATCGTCGGGTCGCTCTCCGCCAAGCGCCGTGCGACCGAATCGAGCGGCACGCTCTCGGTGGAGGACGGCACCTTCGCCGGCATGCTGACGGCCACAGTGGTGATCGTCGGCGCGCTGACCTTCTTCCCCGCGGCGACGCTCGGCCCCATCGCCGAACACGTCATCTCCATGAACTGACAGGAGACAGCGATTATGGATTCCCTCCTCGCAAGTATCCGCATCGGCGTGGCGACCATGGCGATCTGCGCCGGCGTCTACACGGCCGCGGTCTGGGGCGTGGCGCAGGCGCTCACCCCGGCCACCGCCGAAGGCTCGCTCGTCGCCAAGCCGGACGGCACGGTGATCGGCAGCAGCCAGATCGCCCAGGCGTTCACGCAGCCGGGTTATTTCTGGCCGCGCCCGTCGGCGGTTTCGTACAACGCGGCCGGCGCCGGCGGCTCGAACAAGTCGCCGACTAGCCCCGACCTCGCCGCGCGCGCGGCCGAGACGGTGGCCGCCTATGGCGCGACGCCCGCCAATCCGCTGCCGGCCGAGCTCGCAGCTGCGTCGGGTGCCGGGCTCGACTCGCACATCACCGAACGGGGCGCGCTCTACCAGGTGCCGCGCGTCGCGCAGGCGCGCGGCGTCCCGGCGGCGCAGATCGAAACCATGATCCGCGACCGCGCCTTCGCGCCGGGCGGCTTCGTCACACCCGACCGCATCGTCAACGTGCTGGAGCTCAACCTGGCCCTCGATGGCATGTCAGGGAAGCAATAGCCGCAATTCCGCAATCGCCCGAGAGCGGATAGAAAGCAGGACATGAGCCGCGACGACCTGCGAGACGACGACAAACGGCCTTCCCCGGACGCGCTTCTGGAGAAGGCGGAGCAGGAGATGCGCGGCCGCCTGAAGATCTTCTTCGGCGCAGCGCCCGGCGTCGGCAAGACCTACGAGATGCTGATGTCCGGCCGGGGGCGCAAGTCCGACGGCGTGGACGTGGTGATCGGGGTCGTTGAGACGCACGGGCGTAAGGAGACGCTGGCCCTGGTCGAAGGGTTCGAGGTGATCCCGCGCGCCGGGATCTCCTACAAGGGGCAGCGGCTCGAGGAGATGGACCTCGACGCGATCCTGGAGCGGCGGCCGCAACTCGTGCTCGTCGACGAGCTGGCGCATACCAATGCGCCGGGCAGCCGCCATCCCAAGCGCTATCTCGACGTGCTGGAGCTGCTCGACCGGGGCATCGACGTCTACACAACCCTCAACGTGCAGCATGTCGAGAGCCTGAACGACGTCATCGCGCAGATCACGCGGATCAAGGTGCGCGAAACGGTACCGGATTCGGTGATCGACAGAGCCGACGACGTCGAGATCATCGACCTCACGCCGGACGACCTGATCAAGCGGCTGCACGAGGGCAAGGTCTACCTGCCCAAGACCGCCAAGCGGGCGATCGAGAACTATTTCTCGCCGGGCAACCTGACCGCGCTGCGCGAACTCGCGCTGCGGCGCACCGCACAGCGGGTCGACGAGCAACTGCTGTCCCACATGCAGGCCCACGCCATCCACGGCCCGTGGGCGGCCGGGGAGCGGGTGCTCGTCTGCGTGGACGAGAGCGCGCGCGGCGCCGCACTCGTGCGCTATGCCCGGCGGCAGGCCGACCGGCTACGCGCGCCCTGGGCGGCGCTTTACATCGAATCGCCGCACGCGGCCGCCCTGTCGGAGGCCGACAAGGACCGCGTCGCGGCAAATCTGAGGCTGGCCGAACAGCTTGGCGGCGACGCGATCACGCTGCCCGGCCAGGACATCGCCGGCGAGATCCTGCGCTACGCGGCGGCCAACAATTACAGCCATGTGATCATCGGCAGGTCCGACAAGCCGCGCTGGCGCGAGGTCTTCGAAGGTTCGGTGTCGCATGACCTCATCCGCCATGCGGGCGACATCAGCGTGCACGTCATCTCGGGCAAGGAGCGCGAGGCGCTGCCGGCGCGCGGGGTGGCGCCGGTCGAGGCGCGGCGGCCGCCGAGCTTGCGGCCCTATGTCTTCAGCCTGGCCTATGTCGGGATCGCGGCGGCCTTCGGCATGCTGCTGTCCAGAACGCTGGACGTGCGCAACATCGCGCTCGTCTTCCTGATGGCGGTGTTGACCTCGGCGGCGACGGCGGGCCTGTGGCCAGCGCTGTTCGCCTCTGTCGTGGGCGCGCTCGCCTTCAATTTCCTCTTCCTCGACCCGCGCTACACGTTCACGATCAGCGACCCCGAAAGCGTCATCGCCTTCGGCTTCTTCCTGGGTGCGGCGGTGATCGCGAGCAACCTGACCGCACGCGTGCACCGGCAGGCAGCGGCGGCGCGGCTGCGGGCACGGACGACGGAGGACCTCTACCTCTTTTCGAAGAAGCTCGCCGGCACCGGCACGCTGGACGACGTGCTGTGGGCCACGGCGCACCAGATCGCGGCCATGCTGAAGGTCCGCGTCGTCATCCTGCTTCCCGAGGGCGACACGATCGCGGTCAAGGCGGGCTATCCGCCCGACGACACGCTGGTCGACGCGGACATCGCGGCCGCCCGCTGGGCGTGGGAGCACAACCGTCCGGCCGGGCGCGGGGCGGACACGCTGCCGGGCGCCAGGCGGCTCTATCTTCCGCTCAGGACAGGGCGCACCGCCGTCGGCGTGATCGGCCTCGACAACGACCGGCAGGGGCCGCTGCTGACGCCCGAGCAGCAGCGCCTGTTCGATGCGCTCGCTGACCAGGCAGCAGTGGCGATCGAGCGCATCCAGCTCGTCGCCGACGTTGACAAGGCGAGGCTCGCCGCGGAAGCCGACAAGCTGCGCTCGGCGCTGCTCACATCGATCTCGCATGACCTGAAGACGCCGCTGGCGGCGATCATGGGAGCGGCCGGCACGATGAGGGACTATTCGGCGATCTCGGAAACCGACCGCGCAGATCTGCTGGCGACGATCGTGGACGAGTCCGAGCGGCTGAACCGCTTCATCGCCAACCTGCTGGACATGACGCGCCTGGAGAGCGGGGCGACGGAGCCGAATACATCGCTCCATTATGTCGGCGACATCGTCGGCAGCGCGCTGCGCCGGGCGGAGAAGATCATGGCCGGGCACAGGACGGAAATCGACATCCCGCGCGACCTGCCGATGCTGCGGATCGACCCGGTTCTGTTCGAGCAGGTGCTGTTCAACCTGCTGGACAATGCAGCGAAATACGCGCCTTCCGGGTCCACGGTGCTCATCCGGGCGCGGACGGACGATGGATCGGTCGTCCTCGACGTGCTCGATGAAGGGCCGGGTATCCCGCCACAGGACCTGGAGCGTGTCTTCGATACCTTCTACCGTGTGCGCAAGACGGACCACGTGCGCGCCGGCACTGGGCTCGGCCTGCCCATCTGCCGCGGCTTCGTCGAGGCGATGGGCGGCACGATCTCGGCCGCCAACAGGCGTGACAGGTCGGGCGCGGTGTTCACCATCAGGCTGCCGCTGCCGGCGACGGCCGGCCCGGAGGAGACCAAATGAGCAATTCGGCCGTGACGATCCTGGTCGTCGACGACGAACCGCCGATCCGCAAGCTCCTGCGCGTCGGCCTGACGAGCGAAGGCTATGCGGTCGTCGAGGCATCGAACGCGCGGACGGCGATCGAGAGCGTCGCGCACGAACGGCCGGATCTGATCCTGCTGGATCTCGGCCTGCCCGACATGTCGGGCCACGACCTCCTGGCGAGATGGCGCGGCGAGGGGATCGAGCTGCCGGTCGTCATCCTGTCCAGCCGAACCGACGAGACCGGCATCGTGCGGGCGCTGGAGCAGGGCGCGGACGACTACGTCACCAAGCCGTTCGGCATGAAGGAACTGGCGGCGCGCATCCGCGTCGCGCTGCGCCACCGGCTCCAGCAGCAGGGGGAGCGGCCGGTGTTCCACACCGGCGAGCTCTCGGTCGACCTGGTCAAGCGCATCGTCAAGGTGGCGGGCAAGGACGTGAAACTGTCGCCGAAGGAATACGACATCCTGCGCATCCTCGTGCAGCATGCGGGCAAGGTGATCACCCACCAGCATCTGCTGCGCCAGGTATGGGGGGGCTCCGCCGACGTGCAGTACCTGCGCGTCTATGTGCGCCAGCTCCGGCAGAAGATCGAGCGCAGCCCGGACGATCCCTACTACATCACGACCGAGACCGGCGTCGGCTACAGGCTGCGGGAAGCCGACCCCGAGCAGCCGGCGGGACCGGCCGGCTGACGCCCAGGCACGCCGAGAGAGAACGACCCATGATGATCTCGCAATGCATCAGGCCGGCCCATGCCGTGCTTGATCTGGACGCCGGTTCGAAGACGGACCTGCTCAAGGTGCTGGCGGAAAAGGCAGGGCAACACCTCAACGTCGCAAGCGACGACATATTCGCCGCGCTGGCGTCGCGCGAAAGGCTCGGCTCGACGGGTATCGGCGAGGGCGTTGCCATACCGCATGCGCCCGTCGCCGGCGTGACGCAGCCCTTTGGGATGGTGGCACGGCTCGCCGAGCCGATCGACTTCGACGCCATCGACGAGATGCCGGTCGACATCGTCTGCCTCGTGCTGACCCCGCCCGAGAAGGTAGCGACCTGCCTGAACCTCCTGTCGCGGATCGCAAGGCAGTTCAGGGCGCCGGGCGTGCTGGACAGGGCGCGCGGTGCGAGACGTCCCGAAGAGCTCTACGCAGCGCTCACCCGGGACGACCATTGAGCGGCGCCCGCGCGTCTGAGGATGCGCAGGCACCGTGGCACTACGCTTCGCGAACTCAGTTCGCGGGGACCGGGCAGGCCATGTCGCCTTCCTGGCAGCTTAGATAGCCGTTGAAATTGCCGATGCGGACCTTGGTCAGGTCGCTGAGGCAAGCTTCGAGCACCTCGCGATAAACGCTGCCGCCTTCCACGCCGGAGGCCGAGAAGGCGCATTCGGCGTCGCGGAAGGCAACCCAGGCGCGCTGGGCCTTGATCAGCTGCTGCTTCGTCGCGTGGTCGTTGATCAGGCGGGATTCGATCTTCTGGTAGAGCCTGTTCAGCTCCGCATCCGCGGCGGCGTAGGTGTCCTGGGCGGCAGCCGGCCACGCGGCGGCCAGGAGGAGGATGGATGAAAGAGCCGTGCGCCGAAGCATGGAAGAACTCCCTTTATGTCTGATTCGCCGGCCTACCTTAGCCCGGATCGGCGGCGGAACGAGAGCGTCCGCGCGTGTTTCGGAGAGAGATGAACCAGTAAGCGCATCCGGACGGATGGGGCGATAACAGGCTCTTGATTTAATCATAGATATGCGCATAATACTGACTAATTGACATGGGAGGATCGAATGCTGCCGATCATTGTCGCGGGTGGAGGCATCGGCGGGATAGCCGTCGCGCTTGGGCTCGCCCGCAAGGGAATCCGCACGCTGGTGCTCGAACAGGCAGCCGAACTCGGCGAGATCGGCGCCGGAATCCAGATCGCGCCCAACGCTTTCCACTGCTTCGACAGACTGGGCATCGGCGACCAGGCGCGCTCGGAAGCGGTGTTCGTCGATCGCCTGCGGCTGATGGACGGCCTCACCGGCGAGGAGATCGTGCACATCCCGCTCGGCGACGACTTTCGCAAGCGCTTCCGCAATCCCTATGCCGTCGTGCACCGGGCCGATCTGCACGCGGCCCTGCTTTCCGCGGCACGGGCGAGCGGACTGGTCGAGATCAGGACCAGCCACAGGGTCGAGCGCTACGAGCAGGACGGCTCGTCGGTGACGGTGCCCTGTATCGGCCATGAGCCGATCCGCGGCTCGGCGCTGATCGGCGCAGATGGCCTGCGCTCCCCGGTTCGCGCCCAGATGCTTGCCGACGGCGAGCCGATCGTCTCCGGCCACACGACCTACCGCTCGGTGATTCCGGTCGAGCAGATGCCCGAGGATCTGCGCTGGAACGCCGCGACGCTGTGGGCGGGGCCAAAGTGCCACATCGTCCACTATCCGCTGAAGGGCTGGAAGGTGTTCAACCTGGTCGTCACATACCACAACGACGTGAAGGAGGCGGTGGCCGGAAAGGCCGTCTCGGTGGAGGAGGTGAAGCGCGGCTTCGAGCACATCCATCCGCGTGCGCAGAAGATCATCGAGCATGGTTCGAACTGGAAGCTGTGGGTGCTGTGCGACCGCGATCCGGTCGACCGCTGGGTCGACGGCCGCGTGGCGTTGCTGGGCGACGCGGCGCATCCGATGCTGCAGTATTTCGCGCAGGGCGCCTGCATGGCGATGGAGGACGGGGTGACGCTGTCCGAACTGGCGGCCGCCCATCCCGGCGACATCGAGACGGCCTTCGCCGCCTATCAGGCGCTGCGCGTGCCGCACACGGCGCGCGTCCAGCTTGGCTCGCGGGCGATCGGCCAGTACATCTACCATCCGGCGGGCGCGACCGCCCTGGCGCGCAACCACGTGCTGCGCTCCTGGGCGCCGGAAGAATATTACGACCGCCTGGAATGGCTGTACGGCGGCTCGATCCTGCCGCCGGCCGGTCCATCGGCGGCCGGCCAGACGCATTGAACAGGAGGAACATCAGGTGAGTTTCGTCTTCGAGCCCCAGCCGACGCCGAGCGTCGCAGTCCATGGCGAGGAAGCGCGCTTCCCGGTCCGGCGCATCTTCTGCGTCGGCCGCAACTACGAGGCGCATGCGCGCGAGATGGGCAAGGACCCGACACGCGAGGCGCCGTTCTTTTTCACCAAGCCGGCCGATGCGGTCGTCGATGACGGCGCCGTGGTGCCCTACCCGCCGCTGACCAAGAACCTGCATCACGAGGCCGAGCTGGTTCTCGCGATCGGACGTCCCGGCTTCGAAGTGTCCGAGGAAGATGCCTGGGATCTGATCTGGGGCTATGCGATCGGCAACGACCTGACCCGCCGCGACCTGCAGTTCGAGGCGCGCGACAAGGGCAGGCCGTGGGACTGGGGCAAGTCCTTCGACAATTCGGCCGTCTGCGGGCCGATCCGCAAGGCTGGCGAAATCGGACATCTCGAGAAGGGCGCGATCCGGCTGTCGGTCAACGGAACGGTGCGACAGGACGCGGACGTGGCGGATCTTATCTGGTCGGTGCCGGAGATCGTCTCGATCCTGTCCCGCGCGGTGCGGCTGCTTCCGGGCGATCTCGTCTATACCGGGACGCCGGCCGGCGTCGGTGCCTTGGTGCCGGGCGACGTCTGCGTGATCGAGATCGACGGGCTCGGCAAGCTGACGATGACGATCGGTGAGCCGGCAAAATGACCGGTCTCGTTCTGCACAACTACTTCCGGTCCTCGACCTCGACGCGGCTGCGCGCCGCGCTCAACCTCAAGGGGCTGACATACGACTATGTTGCCCACCATTTGAGGAAAGGCGAGCATCGCAGCGCGGACTATCTCGCCCTCAACCCGCAGGGGCTGGTGCCGGCGCTGGTGCTGGAAGACGGAACGGTGCTCACCCAGTCGCTCGCGATCATCGAATATCTCGACGAGACGGTTCCCGAACCGCCCCTGCTGCCCGCGACGGCCGTCGACCGGGCGCGGGTCAGGTCGCTCGCCTATGCGATCGCCTGCGAGGTCCATCCGGTCAATAACCTGCGGGTGCTCGGCTATCTGAAGTCGGCCTTCGGGGCCGACGACGAGGCGAACGCGGTCTGGTTCAGGCATTGGGTCGATGAGACCTTCGTTCCGCTGGAGAAGATGCTGGCCGGCGATCCGAGGACCGGCCGGTTCTGCCATGGCGACACGCCGGGGCTGGCAGACGTGTGCCTCTACGCCCAAGTGCTGAACAACCGGCGCTTCAAGGTCGACATGACGCCCTATCCGACGATCGGCCGAATCTTCGACGCATGCGCGGCGCTGCCTCAATTCGCGCAGGCCGCGCCCGAGAACCAGCCCGACGCGGAGTGAGGATGGACCAGGCGTGATGGCGAAGCAGGCGGGTGAACCCAACAACGACGATGTCGCGGCCAGCGAGGACAGCTTCCTCGCTATGCCCGGCCATCTGCTGCGGCGCTGCCACCAGATCGGCGTGGCGGTCTTCCTCGACGAATGCCGCGCGTTCGACCTCACACCTCTGCAATTCAGCGTGCTGTCGGCACTGGACGGGTTCGGTGCGATGGACCAGGCGCGGCTGGGCGGCGTCACGGCGCTGGATCGCACGACGATCATCGTCGTGCTGACGAAGCTGGAAGAGCGGGGCCTCGTGACGCGCGTGCCATCGAAGAAGGACAAACGCGCCAAGATCGTCGCCATCACCGAAGCGGGGCGACGCACCCTGGCGGATGTGCTGCCGAGCGCGCTCGAGGCGCAGAAGCGCATGCTCGGGCCCCTGAACGGTCGCGAGCAGGCACAATTGCTTACGCTGCTGAGGAAGATGGCCGAGGGCAACAACAGCCTGAGCCGCGCACCGCACAAGCTGCCCTAGCCGGTGCGCCATCAACAAGGAACGCGAAGGAGGAGAAGATGAACGACGCGGGCCATAGCAATGTGATGAGGCCGGAGGATACTCCGGAACTGCGCCAGCTCTATGCCGATTTCGAGGCCGAGCACCTGAAGCCGCTCTGGACGCAGATCGACGACCTGATGCCGGTGGTGCCCAATCCCAAGGCCGTCCCGCATATCTGGAAGTGGTCGAAGCTGTTCCCGCTGGCGGAGCGTTCCGGCGATCTTGTGCCGGTCGGGCGGGGCGGCGAGCGGAGGGCGATCGGCCTCGCCAATCCGGGGCTGGGCGGAAAGGCCTACATCAGCCCGACGCTGTGGGCGGCGATCCAGTATCTCGGCCCGCGCGAGACCGCGCCCGAGCATCGCCACGCGCAGAACGCCTTCCGCTTCGTGGTCGAAGGCGAAGGCGTATGGACGGTGGTGAACGGCGATCCGGTGCGGATGAGCCGCGGCGACCTGCTGCTGACGCCGGGCTGGCACTTCCACGGCCATCACAACGACACCGACAAACCCATGGCATGGATCGACGGGCTCGACATCCCGTTCTCCTACCAGAACGATGTCGGCTTCTTCGAGTTCGGCTCGGATCGCGTCACCGACTACGCCACGCCGCGCTTCTCGCGTGGCGAGCGGCTGTGGGCGCATCCGGGGCTGAGGCCGCTTTCTGAGCTGAAGGACACGGTGAGTTCGCCGCTCGGCGCCTATCGGTGGGAGTTCACCGACCGGGCCCTGACGGAACAGCTCCTGCTCGAGGACGAAGGCCAGCCGGCCACGGTGGAGCAAGGCCATGCGGCGGTGCGCTACGTCAACCCGACCACCGGTGGGGACGTGATGCCGACGATCCGCGCGGAGTTCCATCGCCTGCGGGCGGGAGCCTCCACCCCGCCGCGCCGCGAGGTCGGGTCGTCGGTCTTCCAGGTCTTCGAGGGCAAGGGATCGGTGCTGCTCAACCGGACAGAGACCAGGCTCGACAAGGGCGATCTCTTCGTCGTGCCGTCCTGGGTCGCGTGGTCGCTCCAGGCCGAGACGCAGTTCGACCTGTTCCGCTTCTCCGACGCGCCGGTGATGGAGCGGCTCGGCTTCGCACGGACGCAGGTCGAGGAGGCAGTCCGCTAGGCGCGCGGCGTTCAGACATGGGAGGTCCGGCATGACCGATCACGGCGAGGACGAGGCGCGCGCCCGGCTGCGCGAGAGGCAGGGGAGCGGCGCGCGCTACGATTCGCCCGCGGCACCCGCGCGCGACCTGCTATGGGCGCGGCGGGGCACGGCCTATTTTGCCCGCAAGCTGAACGAACTGCCGGACAGCGCGCTCGACGCGCCGTCCCGCGTGCCCGGCTGGAGCCGGCGTCACGTCGTCGCCCATGTCGGCTACCATGCGCGCGGCCTGGCGCGTTTGGCCGAGGCGGCGCGCAACGGTATGGCGGAGGAGGTATTGGCGGAGCCCGAGAACCAGATCGAGGACGTCGAGTTCGGCGCCACGCTCCCGGCGCACGCGCTGCGCTATCTGTTCCAGCATTCCGAAGTGCATCTCAACGTCGAGTGGCGCGACCTGAACGAGACGGGCTGGGCGGCGAGCGTGCGGGCGCTGAACGGCGAACTGGTGCCGATCGCAAGCACCCCCTGGCTGCGCGCACGGGAAATCTGGCTGCGCGCTCTCGACCTCGACAACAAGGGCTCGTCTGCCGATTTCCCGGCGGATTTCGCCGACGCGCTGCGCGCCGACGGTCTCGCTGTCTGAACGCCAGGCCGGCTCGATCCCCGAAGAGCGCACAGGCGCAACAACGGAGGCGTTGCCCGGCAAAGGCCAGACTTGTCCAGCGCTGTCACGGGGAGCATCTGTCCGCGCGACGAACCTACGGAGAGGAGTGCGACATGTCGGTGAAGTCGGTGGACGGTGTTCTGCGCGATCTGGTGATGGCGAACCGGATTCTCGCGCGCGAGGGCATCATCGACGACTTCGGCCATGTCAGCGTGCGCCATCCGGAGGAACCGGGCCGCTACTTCCTCTCGCGCTCGCGCAGCCCCGAGATCGTGACCATGGACGACATCGTCGAGTTCACCCTCGACGGCGAGCCGGTGCGGCCGGAAAAGCGCAACCTCTACAAGGAACGCGCACTCCACGGCACGATCTACATGGCGCGGCCGGACGTGCAGGCGGTGGCGCACCACCATGCACGTTCGATCCTTCCCTTCACCATCACCGACCTGCGCCTCAGGCCCGTGTTCCACATGGCCTCGGTCATCGGCGCGGAAGTTCCCAAATGGGACAGCCAGGCCGAGTTCGGCGACACGAACATGCTGGTGGACGATCTTCCGAAGGGACACTCCCTGGCGCGTGCGCTGGGCTCCGGCACGACGGCGATCCTGAGGGGACACGGCTCCGTTTGCGCCGCGCACAGCCTGGCGGCCGTCTGCTTCACGTCGATCTATCTTGCCGAGAACGCCAAGGTTCTGCTGGAAACCCTGCCGCATGGCGAGCCGACCTATCTGACACCCGGCGAGGTCGAGCAGACGGCGCAGATGCTGCTGAGCGACCTGCCGATGGAACGCGCCTGGGCTTACTACACCGCGCGGGCGGGCTTCGCCGGGCTCTGACTGTCCCCCGGTGAGGAAATGACTAGAGCGCGATGCCGCGATAGCGCCCGCCGAGCGTTGCGAGGGGTGTACGTTCGCTGGTTGCATGGTCCTCGATCCGGCCGATGACGAGTTCCGTGCCCTCGTGGACGAAGATTGCGGACACCCGGCAGTCAAGCGCAATCACCGCCTTGGCGAAGACGGGCGCGCCGGTTGTCATCGTGATCCATTCACCTTCGGCGAAGCGATCGGCACCCGACAGGCCGCGACGGCCGCCAAAGATCTCCGCCGTCTCCTCCGCGCCTTCCGGAAGGTAGCTGATCGCGAATGCACCCGACGATTTGATCGTCTGCAGTGCGCTGGTCGACTGGCCGACGCAGACGAGCATCGATGGCGGAGCCGCGGCCACGTGCGTGGCGGAGAGTGCGAGCAAACCGGCAGGGCCATCCGATCCTCGCGCCGCCACGACCGGCACGCTCACCGGGCGCGCACCCATCAGCCGCCAGAAAGTCTTTACATCCGGTTCCGCCATTCCGTTCTCCTATCTGAGATCGTGCGCGGCGATCGACTTGCCGCCGTCGACGGAGATCACCTGCCCGTTGACCCAGCTTGCGGCATCCGAAGCCAGGAAGGCGATGACGGTGGCGACTTCCTCCGGCCTGCCCATCCGGCCGAGCGGCGTGCGCCGTATCGTCGCCTCGGCCCAGTCGCTCGGCTTGCCGGGCTCGGCGAGCGCAGCCTCGGTCAGGATCGGTCCGGGAGCGACGGCGTTGGTGCGGATGCCGTCGCGCCCGAGCTCCACCGCGAGCTGGCGCGTCAAGCCCGTGAGCCCGGCCTTCAGCGACGCGTATGCCGAAAAACCCACCGATCCCTGGATCGCAGCACCCGAGGCGACGTTCACGATCGTGGCGTCGCCTGCCGCCTCGACCGAGCGCTTCAGGGCTGGCAGGGCGCACTGCACGCAGGCGATCGCACCCTTCAGCCCAACGGCGAGCGTCCTGTCGACATTGTCCTCGCTCAGCTCGCTGAAGGATTCAAAACGCAGATAGACGGCGTTGTTGACCAGAGCCCGCAGAGGAGCGCCGGCGAGGAAAAGATCGAAGGCCTTCTCCAAGCCCGGCCGGTCGGTGACATCCGCGACGAGCGGCGCAACGGACAGGCCTTCCGCCTCGAGCACGGCTGCCGCCTGCCGAACTGCCGTCTCGTCGATGTCGAGGAGCCCGACCCTCAGGCCGGCCTGCGCCAGCGAGCGGGCGGTTTCGAGGCCGATGCCGCGCGCGGCGCCGGTGACGATGGCATGCTGGAGATGAGACATGGATTCCGACCAGGCTTACGATGAATGCTGGCCAAGGAACTAGGGTGGTTGCTGCGCTCTCGGCAATCGCGAGCAAGCGCCGGCGCGCTGTCACGCAAGAAACCCTGCGTTCGTCGCGAACCGCCTCCGGCGATGAGCCAAGGCCTCAGCTGCGCAACGAGTGCGGCAGGTCTTCCCTGATCAGCTTCGCGACGGTTGCGAGGAATTGTTCCCGCTCCTCCTGGGCGAGCGGGGCCAGGATGCGCGCCTGCGCAAGGGCCACCTTGTGCTCCAGCCCCGGCAGCAGCTCTTCGCCGGCCGGCTCAAGGAACAACGCTCGCGCCCGGCGGTCGTGCGCCTGGATGCGCCGGACGATCAGCCCCTTCTTCTCCAGCCGGTCGATGACGCCGCCGATCGTCGCGCGATCGTAGCCGATGACATAGGCCAGCGATCCCTGGTCGATGCCTGGATAGGCGTGGACCGCCGTCAGCGCGGCATACTGGACTGGGGTAAGGTCGGTTCCTGCGCGCTCAAGCTCTTCTGTCACCAGCGACATTGAGGTCTTGTGAAGGCACCAGAACAGATAGTTGGGGCTTGAATGCAACAATAGTGGTCCCTTGTCTCCCCCGACCGGGAGAGCCCGTTCCTTTCGGTCCGGCGTTTCGTCCGCCTGTGGCGACAAGCTTGCGGATTCGGCGGAACGATGAACGCCCTTCGCTCCATTGCTTGCCGTCATTCGAAACGCCGCTCCTTGATCTCGATCAATACCCGACCCGTCCGTCGTCGCGCTCCCGGGCCTCGTTACGCCGGTGTGCCACCACCTTCAACCCTGACACGCCCGAAACGACGGGCCATGGGTTGCATCGATCGCTACCATAACATGCATTCGTTTTGCGCAGGGCATGCAAATGCGTCGTGCCGTTTTTGAGTCCGCGCATGCATTCTTCAGCGCCGACGCAACGCCGATTGCCCGTTCGCGGAACAGACGAAAGGCTGTCTGCGCAACGTTCACGGTGATCGCATGGCAAAACCCTTCCACCTTGCTTGGTTCATGAGCTTCTCGGCCGGAGACTGGGAAGGCGCGTTTTCCTCGGGTGGCCAGCCGTGGGACGGGCGCTATTACATCGACCTCGCCCGCCAGATGGAGCTGGCCTGCCTCGACTTCATTATGATCGAGGACACCCTCCACGTCTCCGACGTCTATGGCGGCAGCGCGGCGGCGACGCTGGGCAATGGCATGTACGCGCCGAAGCATGACCCGGCGCCGCTGGCCGCCCTGATGGGCGCCGCGACGTCTAAGATCGGCGTCGTGGCGACGATGTCGACGCTCGGCTATCCGCCCTTTCTTCTCGCGCGGCTGGCCTCGACCATCGACCATATGGCGGGCGGTCGGTTCGGCTGGAACATCGTCACCAGCAGCGAGGATCGGGCCGCGCAGAACTTCGGCCTGGATGCGCTGCCGCCGCACGAGCAGCGCTACGAGATGGCGGAGGAGTATGTCGACCTCGTCTGCAAGCTGTTCGATTCCTGGGAGCCGGGAGCCGTCGTCATGGATCGCGACAGGCGTGTCTATGCCGACGCGGCCAAGGTTCACACGGTCGACTTCGAGGGCAAGTTCTACAAGTGCCGCGGGCCGCTCAACACCGTGCGTTCGCCGCAGGGGCGGCCGGTCTTCCTGCAGGCGGGCGCCTCGCCGCGCGGCATTCGTTTTGCCGCCAAGCACGCGGATGCGATCATCGGGATCGCCCGCGGCGTCGCCGGAATGAAGCGCTATCGCGATACCGTCAGGCAGGCCGCCGAAGAGGAGGGACGCGATCCCGACCACGTGAAGGTCATGTTCCTGATCCATCCGACGATTGGCGAGACGGACGAGGAAGCCCTGGCCCGGCGAGCGCGGTTCCTGGCCGATCCGGCGTCGGTGCAGCGATCGCTGGCCTCCATGTCCACCTTCACGAATATCGACTTCGCCCAGTTCGACCTCGACCAGCCGCTTCCCGACGTCACGACGAATGGCACACAAGGGTCGCTTGACCGCTTCGCGCAGAAGGGGTCGGGAAAGACCCTGCGCCAGCTGGCGCTCGCCGAATATGACGAGGCTGCCGATCCGGCCCTCGATTTCGTCGGGTCGCCGGACACGGTGGCCGACAAGATGGCCGCGGTGATGGAGGAGGTCGGAGGCGACGGCTTTCTGATCAGCCCGCCGATGCAGCGAACCTCGCGGCGCGTGTTTGCCGAAATATCGGATGGGCTTGTGCCTGCGCTCCAGCGGCGTGGCCTCGCCCGCATCTCATATACGCGGCAGACGCTTCGCGAGACGTTGCGGGAATTCTGATGAAACGGGCAACGGGGCGAAGCAATGCTCTCGCTTGACGGGGTGAGCAAATCCTTTGGCGCGCATATCGCGGTCGAGGGGGCGACTTTCGAGGTCAGCCGCGGGGAGACGATTGCTCTTCTCGGGCCGAGCGGCTGTGGCAAGACGACGACGCTGAGGATGATAGCCGGCTTCCTGAAGCCGGACGGCGGGGCGATCCGCCTGGCAGGCGCCGACATCACGTCGAGCAAGCCCTACGAGCGGAACATCGGGATCGTGTTCCAAGACTATGCCCTTTTCCCTCATCTGTCCGTCGCGGAAAATGTCGCGTTCGGGCCACGCCATCGCGGCGTCGGCAAGGAGGAGACCCGGCAGCGGGTCGAGCGCTACCTGCGGCTCGTCCAGATGTCGGACAAGGCGGCGAGCCAGCCCAACGCGCTCTCGGGCGGGCAGCAGCAGCGTGTCGCGCTGGCGCGTGCGCTGGCGACCGAGCCGGAGATCGTCCTGCTCGACGAACCATTGTCGGCGCTCGACGCCAAGCTGCGCGAACGGCTTCGCAGCGAGTTGAAGCAGATCCTCGGCGCGGCCGGTGCGACGACCATCATCGTCACGCATGACCAGGAGGAGGCGCTGAGCCTCGCGGATCGCGTTCTGGTCATGAATGGCGGCCGTATCATGCAGGACGCCGCACCGCGCGAAATCTACGACCGGCCGGCCAACCGCTTCATCGCCGAGTTCGTCGGCCGGTCGAACTGGATGAAAGGGGCCGTGACGGAGGACCGAACGGGATTCCGCATGGCCGGCGGGGCACTGGTGCCTCTCGCCGCATCCCTGCCGGCGGGCCGGCGGGTGTCGGGGTTCATCAGGCCCGAGAAGCTGCGGATTCTGGAAGCTTCCGGAGAGACACCGTCCGGCATGGTGTCGCTGCCGGCCGCCTTCCGCGACGCGATCTTTCTCGGCACCGACACGGAGATCACCTGCATGCTCGACACCGGCGACACCGTCGTGGTGCTCGACCGGACAGGTCGTGCCGCGGGCCTTGGCCGGGGCGACCGCGTGCGCGTCGGATTCCATCCGGCGGAGATGGGGTTCGTCGACACCGAATAGAAACCGGTCGAAACGACCGAAAAAGAGGGGAAGTCCAATGCGAATGTCCAGACGCCACCTGCTTAAGACCGGCATGCTTTCCACCGCGACGCTCGGAGCGCTGTCGGTCACCTCCCGCCTGCCGGCTTTCGCGGCCGACAAGCCGCTGACCGTCATCGACTGGGGCGGCAACTACATCGACAATATCCGCCTGGTCAGCGAGAAGCTGACCGACTTCGACGTGACCTATGACGTCCATGCGGGAGACGCGACGGCCACCCTGACCAAGATGAAAACCACCTGGCCGAAGAGCGACTACGACGTCGTCGCGGCGTGGAATCCGATCTTCTCCTCCATGATCAACGAAGGCTGGGCGGAGACGGTCACCGCCGACGAGATTCCCAATCTGAAGGATGTTCCGTCAGCGCTTTTCATGAGCGACGGGAGCGGCGCGTGGAAGACAGTTCCCCGGTCGATCATGGCGCTGCACTGGGGCTATGCGAAACAGTTCTGCCCCTTCCCGCTCACCAACATCCGCGACCTTCTCGATCCGCGGCTCAAGGGGCTGGTGCTGATGCCTCCGCCGCAATCCAGCACCAACATGCAGATGATATCGATCGCCTATGCGCTCGGAGGTGACGAGCGCAACATGGAGCCCGCCTGGGAGTTCGTGAAGAAGATGGCGGAGGTCGGCAATATCGGCCGCGTATCCATGTCCGACGCCGACACCTTCACGTCGATGTCTACCGGCGAGACCTGCGTCACCTTCACCACCTCGACCGGTTTCCAGCACATCGGCACGGTCACCCCGGTCGAGAACCTGGCGCGGATGCCGGCGGACAGCGGCTTCCGCACCGGCATCGTCACCGAAGGCTGGATCGTGCCGAAGGGAGCCAACACGGCGGCCGCCAAGGAATGGCTGAACGGGATGATGAGCCCCGAAAGCAACGCGGCCTTCTGTTCGGCGGTCGGCAGCATTCCCGCCAACATCAAGGCCACGGTGAGCGAGGAGCAGAAATACGTCGCCTTCACGGAAGAGGAATACGCGAAATACACCTTCCCCACCGACTGGGCCTATGTGGCAACGCAGGTCGACGGCTGGATCCAGCGCTGGGAAAAAGAGATCGCTCCGCTGCTTTGAGAAGGAGCCGGCCATCGGCGGACGTGAGAGGGACAGATATGCCGGCAAACGACCAACGCCTGCGGCTCATGCTGGTTGCGCTGCCGCTGGCACTCTATCTTGTCCTCTTCCTTGCGCCGATGGCCATCGTCGTGATCGAGAGTTTCCGGCAGTTCGTGCCGGGGCGCATCGGTTCGGCGACGGGTGCGCCCCTGACGCTCGCCAACTATGCCGAACTGCTAGACGCCGCCTATCTCGGCTACTTTTTCCAGACGCTGCGCTTGTCGCTTGTCGCGTCCGTCGTGACGCTGGCGCTTAGCTATCCGCTGGCGCATCACATCGCGCGACGCCCGACCGACCTCGCGCACAAGCTCATGGTCTGCGGGCTGGTGCTCCTGTTGTTCATGAGCGCGCTCGTCAAGGTCTTCGCACTGCTCATCTCGCTCGGCCCCTATGGATTCGGTCGCGAACTGGCGGGGCTTCTGGGTACCAGTCTCAACAGCCGCTTCATGTCCGAACTTCTCGTGGTCATCGGGCTGTTCAGCTTTGCCTTCCCCGTCTGCACGCTGATGCTTGTCTCCACGATCCAGGACGTCAATCCGCGATTTCTCGAGGCTGCGATGGCGCTGGGGGCGAACCGTACCAGCGGCCATTTGAAAGTCGTGATGCCGCTCTGCGCGCGTGGCTTCGCGGCTGCCTTCCTCGTCGTCTTCACCCTCGGCATCAGCGCCTTCGTCATTCCGATGCTGCTGGGCCGCGGCAAGGTCACGTTCATGACCACGCTGATCTACAGCCGCTTCAGTTCGGTCGGGAATTTCCCGAGCGGAGCCGCCCTCGCGATCGTTCTGCTGCTGCTGTCCCTACTGTCCGTCTATATGATCGGCATTGCAGCCGCGCGCCTCGCGCCCCGCATACAGGAGAAGATGGCGTGAAGCGGATGGCGGACAGGGCGGTGTTTATCGTCCTCGGCGCCGCGATGGCGCTGACGGCGGCGGTTCTCGTCCTGCCGCTCGTCTACACGATAGCGATGTCGTTCGAGCCGCGACCCACGATCGGTCCATTCCCGCCCGAGACGCTGTCGCTGCAATGGTACCGCAAGTTCTTCGAGAGCCCGTATTTCCTCGGAGGTCTCTGGACCAGCCTGCTGGTGGCGCTGATCTCGTCGGTCATCTCCTCGACGCTCGGCACCTTCGCTGCGATCGGCCTGTCGCGAGCGACGTTTCCGGGTGCAAGGCTGCTGAGCGCGCTGTTCCTGTCACCGCTTGTCGTGCCCGGCGTCGTGCTCGGTTTCGCTCTTGTCGTCTTCTTTTCGCTCACGGGCCTGGACTCGAGCTTCGCGCGCATCGTGCTGGCGCATGTGCTCGTCACGATCCCGTACACAATTCGGACGAGCCTTGCCGTGGTGGACGGCATATCGCCGACCCTGACGGAAGCCGCTCTCAGCCTCGGAGCCAATGAACGGCAGGCGCTGCTTCGCGTAGTCTTCCCTCTCGCCCGGACCGGCATCGCGACAGGCTTCATCCTCGCCTTCGCGTTTTCGATGGACGATATTTCGGCGACCATCTTCCTCACCGACCCGAAGGTCTACACCTTGCCGGTTGCGCTCGCGAGCAGCATCAAGTCACAGTTCAACCTGACGATTGCCGCGGCATCCATCATGCTCATCCTGCTCGCCATCGCCTTCATTGTCGTTCTCGACAGGATCGTCGGCATCGAGGCGGTGCTGGGCAAAGGAATATACCGCTCATGAACGCAATCGCAGTTCCAGATGCCGCCGAGAACCGGCCGCTCGCACATGCCGTCCCGCGGACGTCGTCCCGTCTTGCCGTCCATTCGTCGGCGGTCGAGAGGCATCGCAAGATGCTCCGGTCCCGCCTCATCGACCGGAACGTGGGCACGGTTCCCTCGGCCATGCTGGACTGCGCCGCCCACATGCTGCTTTATCTGGACGATCCAGCCGGCCTGCAGCGCGCCGTGCTGAGGCACCTGCTGGAGAAGCTGGATGCGAGCAGGACCGACATAGGTCTCGGCTCGCCCGACGAGCCGATGCACCGGATCGCCGTCGAGGAATGGCGCGACGGCGTGCCGGATCGCGCCCAGAGCCGGGAGGTGCCCAACAGGCACCCCGCGGTGCAGATCGTCTGGCGTTCGAACGGCCCGGTCTATCTCGACATCCAGAACGACCCGGTCCTGGGGACGCTGAGGACGGCGACCCTCGGCAGAGGCGTGCGCGCCAAGCTGGCATGCCGCATCCAGGACGGCGGGCGGGTGATCGGCATGGTCTGCGTCGACGCCCGCGAGCCGCGCGGCGACTGGAACGGACAGGCGCGGGACTATCTCAACACCATGACGGAGACTTTCATTGCCCCGATCCTGCGTGCGAGCCTCGATTGCGCGGAAACGCGCGCACCGATGCCGCTGACGACGGCGGAGATGGCGGTGGCGCGGCTGGTCGCTGCGGGTATGACCGACAAGCAGGTCGGCAAGACACTTGGCAAGTCACCCAACACGATCGACAACCAGCTCAGGAGCATTCGCGCCAAGCTCAACGTCGCCAACCGGACGCAGCTCGCCAATGCCTGCTGGGCGCTTCTGTAGAGGCCAGTAGCGGATTCTCGCTATTTGCGGCAGGCAGATGTTGCCGTCTTGTTGAATCATCGGAGAACTGAGCCGAGACGGACAGGCGCAATGGCCGGCGTCGGGCTCCAACCAGAGGGATGAGCATGCATAGCCCTGTTTCGAGAATGCTGAGGTCGGCCGTCGCCGTCGTTGCGATGGCTTCGAGCCTCGCCCTGTCCGGCCCGGCGTCGGCCGCCGAGTACAAGATCGCCTATCTCGCCGCCTCGCGACCGAACATCTTCAACCAGGCCGTCTTCTCCGGGATGGAGAAGGCCGCGGCCGAGTTCGGCGTCGAGATCGAGATTTTCGACGGCGAGTTCAATCCGTCGAAGCAGTTCTCGCAGGTCGAGGACGTGGTCGCGTCCGGCCGGTTCAACGCGATCGCACTTCTCGCCAACGATTCGGTCGGAATTGTCCCTGCGCTTGAAGCCGCAGCCGCATCCGGCCTCAAGGTCGCGGCCGTCCAGTTTCCGCTGGGTGCCAACCCGGACACGCTCGAACCGCAGTTCAAGGGACTGACGACGACGGTCGCTTCCGTGCCAGCCGAGGCGGCGAAGCTGCAGGCCGATGCCGTCGTCGCCTTCTGTAAGGACAAGGCGGAATGCCGGGTGCTGATCCTGATCAGCCGGCTGATCTATCCGTTCGACAAGCGCAAATACGACGTCTTCGTCGAGGAGTTCGCCAAGCATCCGAACATCAAGGTGGTCTCCACCGTCGAAGGCGCCTACGATACCAGCACGTCGATGAAGGGTGTCCAGGACGCGCTCCAGGCCAATCCCGAGATCGACGCCATCCTGTCGATCGCCGACCAGCAGACGCTGGGCGCGGAGGTTGCGATCGAGGATGCCGGCCTCGAGGTCGAGAGCCTGTTCATCGTCTCGGGCGGCGGCACCGACATCGGGATCGAACGCATCAAGTCGGGCAAGTGGGACGCCAATCTGGCAGAGTTCCCCGCCAGCGAGGGCTACATCGCGGTGAAGACGCTCGTCGAGGCGCTCCAGGGCAAGGAGGTGCCGGCCGTCATCGACGCGCTGAAGATCGGCGCCGTCCCCTCCCTGGTCACCAAGGACGTGCTCGACTCCCATCCGGACTTCGTGCCGGAATGGAAGGGCTGAGAGGCCTGGCGCAACAAGGTGACGATGAACCCGGCTCCCCTATCCCTGTCGGCCGGCGAAGGCGACACGGCGTTCGTACGTCTTCGCGGCATCGGCAAGTCGTTCTCGGGAGCCAAGGTGCTGAGCGAGGTCGATGTCGACTTCAGGGCCGGCGAGGTCCACGCGATCATCGGCGAGAACGGAGCCGGGAAATCGACCGTGGGCAAGATCGTCGGCGGATACTACGCTGCCGACGAGGGATCGATCGAGATCGACGGCGCGAAGGCGGGGCGTTTCTCGCCGCGCCAGGCGCTCGCGAGCGGCATCGCGATGATCCACCAGGAGCTTCAGCTGGTGCCGCAGCTCTCCGTCGCGAAGAACGTCTTCCTCGGGATAGAGAACAACCTGCTCGGCGCGACGCGGGGCGACGAGACCGCGAGGCTTCGCAAGCTCGACGAGCGCTGCGGTTTCGGCCTCGATCCGGACGCGCTGGTGTCGACCCTGCGCATCGCGGACCGCCAGAAGGTCGAGATCATGCGCGCGATCGCGCGTGATGCACGGCTCATCATCATGGACGAGCCGGCGTCTTCGTTGACCGCGGACGAGGTCGAGCGATTGCATCGCATTATCGCCTGGCTGCGCGACGACGGGCGATGCGTCGTCTATGTCACGCATCAGCTCGATCACGTGCTGGCGCTGTGCGATCGCGTCACGATCATGCGCGACGGGCGGCGTGTGCGAACGTCTGACGTGAGCTCGGAAACGCGCGCCTCGCTCGTCGAGGGCATGATCGGGTCGGCGACGGACATCGTGATCCCGCACCGGCCGCCGCGTCCCTCGCCGGAGATCTCCCCGGTGCTCGACGTCAAGGGTCTCACCACCAGCACGGGCCTGCGCGACGTGTCGATCGCCGTGCGGCCGGGCGAGATCGTCGGCCTCATCGGCCTCGTCGGCTCCGGGCGGTCGGAACTCGCGCGCGCCATCTTCGGTGCGGACCCGTTGCAGGCGGGGCGCATTGTTCTCGCGGGGCAGGAGTATCGGAGCCCGTCGCCGGCGGAGTCGATCCGGCTCGGCATCGCCTTCGTGCCGGAGGACCGGCGCAAGCAGGGACTCGACCTGACGCAGCCGACCCGTCCCAATCTATCGCTCGTGCATCGGCACCTGGTCAGCCGGCACGGCATCCTGAACCGCGGCGCGGAATATGCGCTGGCGCGCCGCCTGACCGACTGGCTGGGCGTCGCGCCTCGCGATCCGGACGGCATGGTCGCGACCTATTCCGGCGGCAACCAGCAGAAGGTTCTCCTGGCACGTTGGACCTGCGAGAGGCCGATCCTGGCGATCCTCGACGAGCCGAGCAGGGGCGTCGACATCAATGCACGGCGGCGCATCCACGATTTCGTGGTCGAACTGGCAGGCCAGGGAGCAGGCGTCCTGCTGATCTCGTCGGAACTCGAGGAAGTGCTCGGCCTGGCGCATCGCGGCTATCTGATGCGTGGCGGCCGGATCGCTGACGAGATCGATTGCGAAGGCGTGAGCGAGGCAGACGTACTGCGCCGACTGTTCGACGTCGAGGAGGACAACCCCATCAGGGCCCGCACGGGTCCAGCGCAGGCGAGCAGGACAGGATGATCCGCGACACTCTTCAGAAATATGGCGTCCTGATCCTGATCGTGGCGCTGATCGTCGTCCTTTCGGTGGCGAGCAATGCGTTCCTGACGCCGCGCAACCTGCTCAACGTCGTCAACCAGGCGGTGCCGCTGGCGTTGATCGCCAGCGCGTTGACGCTCGCGATCATCGCCGGCGGCTTCGACCTGTCCACCGGCGCGGTCTTCGGCGTCGCCTCGGTGCTGAGCGCGACGGTCGCGGTCAATCTCGATCCGGTGCTCGGCCTCTTCGCCGGGCCGCTGATCGGCCTCGTCCTCGGCCTGGTCAACGGCATCATCGTCACCGGCTTCAGCGTGCATCCCTTCCTCGCGACGCTCGCCACCGGCGTGGTCTATCGCGGCCTGGCGATCCTGATCGCCGGCGGCGGCCTCATCCCGGTGCGCGACGAGGTGTTTTCCTGGCTCGGCCGCGGCCGAGTCGGCATCGTCAACATCGCGGTGATCGTGCTCGCGCTTTTCGCGGCGGCGATGATGTTCCTGCTCAACGCCACCACCTTCGGCCGGCGCGTGCGGGCGGTCGGCGGCAACGAGGAGGCCGCGATCCTCTCGGGCGTCCGGACGGATCTGGTCAAGATCGCGACCTTCGCACTGACGGGACTCGCTGCCGGCCTCGCAGGTACGATCGCCGTCTCGCGCATCGGCGTGGGCCAGCCGACGGCCGGCGTAGGCATGGAGCTGGACGCGATCGCCGCGGTGATCATCGGCGGCACCAGCATCTATGGCGGATCGGGCGCGGTCTACCGCTCGCTGTCGGGCGTGCTGCTGCTGGCGCTGATCGGCAACGGCTTCAACATCCTCAACGTCGACCCGTTCCTCAAGGATCTGACGACCGGACTGGTCATCCTCGTGGCCGTCGGCCTCAGCGCCAAGCGCCGGGCCCGATAGGACGGACGATCGATATTTCGCATACGGAGAAAAGGCAATGACGTCTGAACGCCTGCGGTCTTTCGACTATGTCATCGTGGGGGCCGGGTCGGCGGGCAGCACGCTCGCCAGCCGGCTTTCGGAAGATCCGAAGGCGCGCGTCTGCCTGATCGAGGCGGGGCCGGCGGACTCGAACCTGTCGATCCACGTGCCGGCGGCGCAGATCAAGAACATGGTGAGCCCGCATTATTCCTGGCATTATTTCACCGAACCGCAGCGGGGCCTTGGCGGCCGCGCGATCCACATGCCGATGGGGCGCATCCTCGGCGGATCGAGCTCGCTCAACGGCATGCTCTATGTGCGCGGCGACCGTTGGGACTACGACCACTGGGCGGAGCTCGGCTGCGACGGCTGGGCCTATGAGGACGTCTTGCCCTTTTTCCGCAAGTCGGAGGGCAACGAGCGCGGCGCGAACCATTATCACGGGGGTGACGGGCCCCTGAAGGTGCGCAAAGGGACGCCCGGCACCGCGATCTGCGAGGCTTTCGTCGAAGCCTGTGCCGGGGCGGGCGAGCGCATCAACGACGATTTCAACGGCGAGGACCAGGAAGGCTTCGGCTATTTCGACAACACGATCCATCGCGGCCGGCGCTGGAGCACGGCGTCCGCATTCCTCAGGCCCGCCGAGCGCCGGTCGAACCTCACCGTGATGACCCGGGCACTCGTGCCGCGCATCGTGCTCGAGAACGGCGTGGCTCGGGGTGTCGAGGTGGTCGTGGACGGCCGCAGCGAAACGGTGCAGGCGGATGCGGAGGTGATCCTCTGCGCCGGTGCGATCGGGACGCCGCACCTGCTGATGCTGTCGGGCGTGGGGCCGGCCGATCATCTGCGCTCCGTCGGCGTAGACGTGGCGCTGGATGTGCCGGGCGTGGGGGCGAACTTCCAGGATCACCTTGGACATCACATCAACATCGATTGTCCGTTGCCTGTCAGCGCCTACAGGCTTCTGAATCCGGTCCGTGCTTTCATGGCCGGCGTACAGTACACGCTGACGCGCGGCGGGCCGCTGGGCCGCCCTTCGCTTCCGACCGGTGGTTTCTACAAGTCGAAACCGGACGCGGAGGTCGCCGATGCGCAGATGCATCTCACCATCGCCAAGCTGCCGGAGATCGAGGAGGTGACGGGCAGGATACCGCTGCCGTCCGGCCATGGCTTCTGCGTTGTCGTCAACCAGGGCAGGCCGGCGAGCCGCGGTCATGTCAGGCTCAAATCCGCCGACCCGACCGCGCGGCCGGCTGTCGATCCGAACTACCTCGGCGAGGCGTCAGACGAGGACGGTCTCTTTGCCGCGGTGGCGAAGGTCGGAGAGCTGATGGAGCGGCCGGAGATGCGGCCCTACATCACCACGCCCGGCGAACTGCCCCGCCGCTTTGGCGACCGCAAGGTCTTCCGCGCAGAGCTTCTCAGGATGGCCGGCAGCGCGTTCCACCCGGTCGGCACCTGCCGGATGGGCACGGATGCGGAGGCGGTCGTCGATCCGCAACTGCGCATGAACGGCATCAGGAGACTGCGCATCGCCGACGCGTCCGTCATGCCGACGCTGATCAACGGCAACACCAATGCGCCGTCGATCATGATCGGCGAGAGGGCTGCTGCGCTGATTTCCGGCCGATAGGCGGCGACGGCCTTTGTCAAACAAGAGGGGCGGGATCATCCCGCCCCTTTGCCATTTCATAGGTCTGGATGCTCAGCGGCCAGCGACGGCCTTGTAGCTTCCATCGTGATAGACCAGCGGCATCGTCTGCGACCGCGAGCCTCGCAGCACGCGGCCGATGAAGATGGTGTGCGTACCGACGCTGAGCTCGTTGACGGTCTCGCATTCGAGCGTGGCGACGACGCCGTCGATGACGGGGATGCCGTGCTCGTTGATCGTGAAGGAAATGCCGTCGAACTGGTCGTCCAGCTTGCCGGCAAACCGGTTGCCGAGCTCGATCTGGTCCTCCGACAGGAGGTGGACGATGAAGTGCCGGCTGGCGCTGACGAGCGGATGGGTGCGCGTCGAGCGGTTGAGCACGATCAGCACGGTGGGGGGATCGGCCGACACCGACGAGAAGGCGGTGGCGGTCATGCCGTGCATGTGGCCCTCGTGCGAGGTGGTGATCACCGTCACGCCGTTGACCATGGTCCGCATGATCGAGCGGAACGCACCATTGTCCATCGAGGGGAGGGCTGGTTGGGCGGCATCGACATGGATCGTCATCGCTTGCTCCTTCGGATCGTCATGCGAGTTCGTCATGGCGGCACAATGTTGGTGTGGCGGGCGGCCATCAAGCGATGCGTGGACCGGTTGCGCCCGGCGGCAACAACTCATGCCGCTGGCGGAAAACCGCGGCGGCATCGGCCTGCCGTGAACCCGGCAGAACGCGGCCTATTTATCGTCGGCGCACTATTGTTTTTCACTTCCGCGCCGTTCGATGACTTGTCGGAAAAGGCCCCCTAGCTTCGAAGCCGCGCTGCCAGCAGGCATGCGCCGCAAACGGACAGGCCCGACTTGAACGCGATCGTCGAACTCAAGGATATCAGCATCTCCTTCTCGGGAGAGACCGTCTACGACAGGCTGTCCTTCGACATCCGCGATGGCGAGTTCCTGTGCATCGTCGGCCAGAGCGGATGTGGCAAATCCACTCTCCTGAGAGTGATCGGCGATCTGTTGAAAGTCGATTCCGGCAAGGTGCTGGTCGGCTCGCGGCCGGCGGACCAGGCTTGGGACGAGATCGCCTACGTCTTCCAGTCGCCGCGCCTCCTGCCCTGGCGCAATGCCGAGGAGAACGTCGTTCTCGGCCAGCAGCTCCGTTTCGGGCGCAGCCGTTCCCGCGCCGAGATGCTGGACAGGGCCCGCTCGCTGCTCGAGCTCGTCGGCCTCGGCAAGGACCGGCTGAAGATGCCGGCCATGCTGTCGGGCGGCGAACGCCAGCGCGTCTCGATCGCGCGGGCGCTGGCGGTGGAGCCGCGCATCATCCTCATGGACGAGCCCTTCTCCGCCCTCGACGTCATGACGCGCCACCGCATGCGCGCCGAGATCGTCGACCTGTGGCGCAAGACCGGCAAGACCATCATCTTCGTCACCCACGAGGTCGACGAGGCGATCGAACTCGCGGACCGGATCGTGGTGCTGTCCAGCAAGCCGACGAAGGTCCGCTCGATTATCGAAGTGCCGCAGGACCGTCCCCGCAATCTGGAAGATCCGGCGCTGCGCGCAATGCACGACCAGCTCAGGAAGCTGATCGGCGACCCTTCGGTCCACTAGCAAAAAACGCCGGCTCGGCAATCGACCGGCTACAGAGGGAAACAGCCATGAAATCTCGTTTCGGAGCAGTCCTGGGAATGGCGTTGTCCATCGCCGCGTCGAGCGCGGCCTGGGCGGCGGAGAAGGTCACGGTGGGGATGATTGCCGATCCCGGCTATCACTCGGCCATGTGGGCGATCCTCAACGGCAAGGTGAGCGATCCCAACGTCGAGGTGTCGGTCGACTTCATGCCGATCCCGGCGGCGCACCAGGCAGCGCTGTCGCAGCAATACGACATCATGCCGAACGGCACCAATGCGATCCCGGCTCTCGCGGAGCAGGGCCTGCCCGTGCGCGTGCTCGCCACCGTCATCCGCTACCTGCCCGGCGAGGACGTCGTGCAGCCGGGCCTGTGGGTGCGCAAGGACAGCCCGATCCAGAACCTGGCCGACCTGAAGGGCAAGTCGATCGCGGTCCAGTCGGTCTCGGCTGGCGACGTCGTTTCCCGCCGCGCGATCATGCAGGAATTGTACGGTTACAATGTCTCCGCAATCGGCGGCGACTTCAACTGGGTCGAGATCCCCGGCTCGCAGTTCGAGGCGGCACTGGAGGCCGGTCGTGTCGACGCCGCCGCCTTCTCGAACGTGAAAGCCTATCAGATCTCCAAGTCGCCGGAATATCGCGCCGTCATGCATGGCGGCGCCGATCTGGTGAAGCTCTATGGCGCGCCGCTGCCGGCCATCCTGCTCTTCACCTACCAGACCAAGATCGATGAGAAGCCGGAGGCGATCGCGGCGGCGGCCAAGTTGCTCGCCCAGTCCGCCCAGTATCTCAAGGAGCACCAGGACGAGGTGTTCGCGGACGTCGCGCCGAAATACAACATGAACCCGGCCGACCTGAAGGGCTGGTTCACCGAGTTTGGCGAGATGCCATACACGCTGAAGCAGTCCGACAAGGACGTAATGGTCAAATCCTGGGCCACCGCCGTGAAGCTCGGCATCCTCACCAAGGCACCTGATACGGCCGACGGGCTCATCGCGCCCCAGGCCGTGATGGCCGATTGATCCACACGCCATGCGCTGGCGGCCTCCGCGATGCGGAGGCCGTTCCTGCTTGACCACGTTTACCAAGGACATCGAATGCAGATGGCCGCTGAAAGGCTGACGGACACGGCACCCGCGAAGGGTGCGCGCACGGGCGGCGGACGATGGATGCCGAGCCGGCGCACGGTGGCGACGGTGGCTTTCCTCGTCGCGGTGCTTGCCGTCTGGCAGGTCTACTCTCTGTTCGTTCCCCCGATCCAGATTCCTTCGCCGCTGCGCGTCGCGTCGCGCTTCGCCACGATGTGGTCGGATCCCGGCTTCCTGACCTATGCCGGCTACACTTTTCTGCATGTGCTGGTGTCGGTCGTGCTCGCCTTCGTTCTGGCACTCGTCATCGCCCTGCTCTGCTACTTCTTCCCGGTGCTGGATCTGGCCGTGTACGGGCGGCTCGCGCCGTTTATGAACTCGTTTCCAGGCATCGGCTGGGCGTTCCTGGCGCTGATCTGGTTCGGCATCAACAGCCAGGCGGTGATCTTCTCCGCGACTGCCGCCATGCTGCCGCTTGCCCTGATCAACATCGGCACGGGGCTGCGCGAGCTCAGCCGCGAGGCGATCGAGATGTCTGTCTCCTTCACGCGCGCGCCGCTGCGCCAAGTCCGGCTGGTCATCCTGCCGATGCTGTTCCCGTATCTCTTCGCGGCGCTGCGCCTGTGCTTCGGCGTCTCGTTCCAGATCGTCGTCATCGTCGAGCTGCTCTGCGGCGCCAAGGGATTGGGCAGCATCATCAACTTCGCCCGCTCGCGCTACTGGACGGACATGATCTTCGCGGTGGCGATCCTCATCCTCCTCGTCGTCTTCCTGGTCGACCGGCTCGTGCTTGCGCGGCTGCAGGACCGCATCGGCAAGGTGTACAATGTCTAGCGGAACGCTCCTCTACCGGCTCTTCGGCCGCTCCAGCCTGGTCGCCAACGGACTGCTCGTCCTTGCGCTGGCCGCCTGGTGGGCAACCTCCAGCACGCTGCCCGAGCGGATCTTTCCGTCCATCGGCACCATCGCGCTCACCTTGCTCGATTTCGCGCAGGACCCGGAGTTCTGGTGGAACGCGGCGGTCACCTTCTCGCGCATCGTTGTGGCGATCGCGGCGGCGACGATCGTCGGTGGGCTGATCGGCATCATGCCGCGCTACTGGCCCTCCACCGGCGGCATCGTCGACAACATCCTCGTGCCGTTCTTCAGCTCCTTTCCCGGTCTCGCCTGGGCGATCCTGGGCACGGTCTGGTTCGGCGTGACGTCACAGGCGGTCATCATCGTCCAGTTCTTCATCGTTCTCCCGTTCGCGCTCGTGAACGTCGCCGAGGGCGCCAAGGCGATCGGAACCGAAGAGGTGGAGATGGGGCGCAGCTTCAGCCGCAACCGACTTGCCACGTTCTGGCGCATCGAGCTGCCGCTGCTCAGCCCATTCTTCATGTCAGCGATCACGATCTCCTATGGCGTATGCTGGAAGATCAGCCTGATCGCCGAACTGTTCGGCGCCCGGTCGGGCATAGGCTACATGATGCAGCATGCACAGGATGTCGGGCAGACGGATCGCATCCTCGCGCTCTGCATCGCCATCGTCATCTTCGTCATCATCGGCCAGCGCTTCATCCTGCAGCCGCTGTCGCGGCTGATTGTCAAGGGCGAGAGCAGCGGCGTGGCCGGCCGCAATGGCTGACCGGTCGCCTTCTGCGGGAGATCGAAGGCGCGTCCTCTTCTGGGGGGCGGGCGCGATCGGCGGGACCGTCGCGGCATATCTCGCGCGCAGCGGCCATGAGATCACCGTGGTCGATGCCAACCGCGCCCATGTCGAGGCAACCCGCGCGCATGGGCTAAAGATTGTCGGCCCAGTCGACCAATTCACGGTCGATGTCCCGGCATTCTCTCCGGAGGAGGTGGCTGGCCACTGGCCGGTCGTGATGCTGGCGGTGAAGGCGCAGGCGACGCGCGAGGCCTGCCGGCAGATCGCGGAGCATCTCGAAGAGGATGGCATCGTCGTCTCGCTGCAGAACGGATTGTGCGAGACGCTGATCGCGGAGGAACTGGGTGCGGCGCGCACCATGGGGGCCCTTATCGGCTTCATGGGCGACTGGCTGGCTCCAGGCGAGATCCGCTTCGGCCAGCGGGCGAAGTTCGCGGTCGGCGAGCTGGATGGGCGGATGTCGCCGCGGCTCGCCGATCTTGCGCGATTGCTTGGCGACTTCGAACCGGATGTCGAGGCGACGGCCGACATATGGGGCTACCTGTGGGGGAAGCTCGGCTTCGGCGCCCTGATCTTCGGAACTGCGTTGGGTAACTCAACTCTTACAGAGCTGTTCTCCTCGCGCGAACTGCTGCCGGTGTGGCGTGGGCTCGCCGGCGAGGTGATGGCGGTCGCAGCGGCATCGGACATAAGGCCGAGGGGCTTCGATGGTTTCGAGCCGGCGGCTTTTTCGGCGCAGGCGAGCCCGGCCGACGCGCAGCGCAGCATGGACGAGATGGCGGCGATCCTGAAGGGAAGCCCGAAGACGCATTCCGGCCCATGGCGCGACATCGCCGTCCACAAGCGCAGGACCGAGATACGCGAACAGCTGGAGCCGGTGATCGCGGCAGGCCTGCGCAACGGCGTACCGACCCCGATGCTTCGCCGCCTGGTCGATCTCATCGGACGTGTCGAAAGCGGCGAGCTGGAGCAGTCCGACGCGCTGATCAGGCGGCTCGCCGACGGTGATCCGGCCCTCGCGGTCAACGAAGCATCCATTGCTTAAGGGAGAAAACCTCATGTCGTTTGCGCGTCCGGACCGCTCGAACTGGAAACTGCCGGACGGCGCGCGCATCGCCGTGTCCGTGAATCTCGCGCTCGAGGCGTTCCGCCACAAGAGCCAGCTGACGCTCGAGGCGCGGCCTGGCAAGACCGATCACTTCTCGCTGTCCTACGCCGAATACGGCGCCCGCGCCGGCATCTGGCGGATCCTCGATCTGCTCGACGAGCTTGGCCTTAAGGCATCGATGTCGACCAACGGCAAGGCGGCGGAGCTTTATCCGGATGCCGTGCGGGCGGTGGCGCAGGCGGGGCACGAGGTCGTCGGCCACGGCTGGGAAAACGACGTGCTCAACGAGGACGCCGATCCCGAGAAGGAACTGGAGGAGATTCGCCGCGTCACCCAGGCCATCGCGTCCGCGGCGGGGGTTCGACCCGTAGGCTGGACCAGCCCCGGTTCGGCGGGATCGCAGAACACGCTCGATCTGCTGGCGGGCGAGGGCTACATCTGGAACGGCGACCAGGCCAATGACGACCTGCCCTACAGCGTGTCGACGAAGAACGGCCCGATGATGATCCTGCCGCGAGTGAACATGCCGCAGAACGACCTGATCATGTGGGCGAAGGCGAACAATCCGCCCGGCGTCATCTTCGAGAGCTTCAAGGACACGTTCGACGAACTTTATGCGGAAGGCCGCAAGGGCAGCCCGAAATGGGTGGAGATCGTGCTCCATGCCCATATGGGTGGCCGTCCGACGCTCATCCCTACCGTGCGGCGCTGCATCGCCTATGCCCGCCAGCACGAAGGCGTCTGGTTCCCGCGCAAGGGCGATATCGCCCGCTGGGCCGCGGGCATCGAGGGCATAGACCTCGGCACCCGCGCCTGACGGCGGTTCGGGCACGGGCAAATCATAAGACGTTCTGACGGAATTGCTCTTCGGCCGGCCGAGGATCGATTGGGCTATTCATGAAGATATTGCTGGATCGGAAGGATTTCGAGATGCGGAAGAGTATTTTCATGCAGGGCGGGTCACCCTTCAAGCTGGGGCTGTTCGGCTATCTGCATGACGGCGGAGTGAGCCTGACCACCGCCGCGGAGCGTTGGGCGGCCAACTGGGACGACATCGCCAAAATGGCCGTCTATGCCGACGAGAACGGGCTCGACTTCCTGTTGCCCTATGCGCGGTGGAAGGGCATTCCCGGCGAGATCCCGCAGCGGACATGGTCGTTCGAGACCCTTGCCCAGGCGGCCGCCCTGTCGGGGCTGACGAAACGGATCGGTGTTTTCTCAACGGTTCACACGCCGATCATTCATCCGGTCGTCGCGGCCAAGATGATGGCGACGATCGACCACGCATCGCATGGCCGTGCGGGGGTGAATATCGTCTGCGGCTGGAACCAGGACGACTTCGACATGTTCGGCATCGAGAGCCTGCCGCATGACGAACGCTACAAGCACGGCCGCGAGTGGTTTGAGATCTGGTCACGGCTGATGTCCGGCGTGACCGAGCCGTTCGACTATGACGGAGATCACTTCAAGGGCATCCGCCGGGCCGAGGCGATGCCCGGAAGCATCCAGCGCCCCTGGCCGGTCGTCATCTCCGCGGCGTTTTCGCCGGCGGGGCGGAGCTTTGCCATGGAGACGTCGGACTATCTCCTGACCGTCGCAGAGGATCTGGACGCGGCGCGCCGGGAGATCGGAGCGCTATCCGACCTGCCGTCCAGCGGCAATCGGGCCGAGCCGCTGAAGCCGATCGCGGTGTGCTACGCCGTTTGCCGCGAGACGCGGGAGGAGGCCGAGGCGTTTCACCGCTACTATGCCGAGGAGAAGGCCGACAACGTCGCTGTCGACTATTGGGTGGCCGGGCGCCAGACACAGGCGATGCTGCCCGAGGCGATCTATCGCATGCGCACGCGCATCGCCGGCGGCAACACCAACTTCCCGCTCGTCGGCAGTCCACAGGATGTCGCCGACCAGCTGATCGCTCTCCATGAAGCCGGCTTCGCGGGCGCCGGGATAGGCCTTGTCGACTACGTGGCGGACCTGCCGCTGCTCGTCGAGAAGGTGGTGCCTATCCTCGCCAAGGCCGGCCTTCGGGCTTAGCCAGGGACTGATTCACGTCGTCCGGCAGAAGGCCGGACGAGGTGCTGTGAAACGAAACAAGGCGGCCGAAGCCGCCTTGTCACAACCTCGTCAAAACCTGTCAGGCGGCCAATTGCTGGACGGCGGTGCGGCGCCATTCGGTCGCCGAGAGGCCGTAGCGCTGCTTGAAGGCGGCGGCGAAATGCGCCTGGCTCCTGAAGCCCACCCGGTAGGCGATCTCGCGGATCTGCACATGTGCCTTCTGCGGATCGGCGAGCTCCTTGCGGGCCACTTCGAGCCGGTTCGTGCGCATGAACTCGCACACCGTCTCGCCTGACTCGTGGAAGATCTTGTGCAGGTAGCGGACCGAGATGCCCATAGCGTCGGCGATCCTGTTGGGACCGAGCGCCGGGTCCGCGGCATTGGCCTTCACATAGGCGGCGCAGCGCCGGAAGATCGCATGCCGGCCCGAAGGATCGATGGTGCTCTGCGTGTCGGCCTCGACGGCGATGCTCACGAGCTCGATCACCTGGCTGCCGTAGCCATAGGCCATCGGCATGGAGATGTGCCGCACTTCGCTGAGCAGCAGCTTGAGCTGGTTCGACGCGATCCGCCAGGGCGAACCGCTGCAGGTGATCGGTTGCGCGATCAGCGCCGGGGCATGCCGCAGCCGCGCCTGCAGCAGCGAGGCGGGGATGAAGATGCCCATGATCGAGTATTCGCCGCTTGCCGAGAACTCGAGTCCGTGCGCGCAGTCGAGCAGCACATACTGGCTACGCTCCAGCGCGCAGCGGCGGCCTCGGTGCTTGACCGCGACGGAGCCGCTTTCGACAAGGAGCAGCAGGAATTTGTCCGCCCGCGTAAAGGCGAGGTCGGCCAACTGCTCGACGGATTGCGCCTTCTCGAGCGTCAAGGTGACGAGCTCGACATTTCCCAGCATCGTCACCGGGAGCTTGGGGCTCCGCTGGACCTGATGCGGCACTGATACTCGCAAGGACGTACTGATCATCTCGTGCTCCGCGCTTGGATGCGAGGCAAAATCCCCGATGCCGGGCCGCTCTTCCGGCGGCTTTTCGGTGGAGGTCGGTTCTCTCGGCTCCAGATATGATGCATACTTATCATAAGAGTACAGTCAATATGAATTCGTTGTTTTCGGCCCCGACCGCGGGTGGCTTTGTCGGCGCTCGGTAGGCCCCGTCAGCGCGCGGGATGTGCCTGGAGCGCCTTGCTAGCGGACACAGTCTCGACTTCGCGGTGACACAACAATTCTTGCGTTGTCGCGATCAGTCGGACAGTCGCACCGCATTGGGCATCGCCGGAGATGCCCGTAGACTCCCGGCCAGAATCCAGCCTTCCGGAGTGACTGCCATGACCAGGAAAAGAAGATCCTTCCCGCGTGAATGGTCGTGGCCGGACGGCAAGCTGATGGCAGTCACCATTGGCGTACCTTTCGAAGCCTTCCGCTTCCAGAGCCAGTTCAACTACATCGCCACGCCGGGCAAGAAGGACCTGCTGTCGCTCTCCTACGCCGATTATGCGTGGAAGGCGGGCGTCTGGCGCCTGCTCGATCTGCTCGACCGTTTCGGCGCGAAGGCCTCGATGGCAACGAACGGGCAGGCCGCGGAGACGCATCCCAACATCGTGCGCACCTTTGTCGAGGAAGGGCACGAGGTGATGGGTCACGGCTGGGTCAACGATGTCTATATCAAGGACGCCGGCGAGGAGGCGGAGCGCGAGGAGATTCGTCGCTGCACCCAGGTGCTGACCGAGGCCTCGGGCGGCGTGGCGCCGGTCGGTTGGACAAGCCCCGGCAGCACAGGCTCCGACCACACGATCCGGCTGCTCAAGGAAGAGGGCTATATCTGGAATGGCGACGACCTGAGCGACGACCTGCCCTTCGTGGTCGAGAGCGGCGCCGGCCCGTTCGTGATGATGCCGCGCCAGAGCCTATCGACCAACGACATCACCCACTGGGTGTTCTCGCGCAATCCGCCGAGCGTGATGTGGGAAGGCTTCAAGGATACGTTCGACGCGCTCTATGCAGAGGCGAAGGAAGGCGGCGCGCGCTCGATCGACATCACGCTGCACGCGCACATGGCCGGCCGGCCCACTCTTATCCCGGCGATTGAGCGCATGCTCTCCTATGCGCTCGAGCACGAAGGGGTCTATTTCACCCGCAAATGCGACATCGCGCGCTGGACGCTGGACAAGCACGCCGCGGCCTGAGCCGCGGCGTCGTCAATCTAATTCCACAGATCTGGCCGCTTCCGCGGCCAGTCCCGACTGGAACGCGGTGAGAAGGCGGAAGAACTCGTCCGGTTGCTCGCGGAAGGGGAACGATCCGGAGCGGTTTATCAGATGGAAGTGCGCCGCGCGCTGTTTGGCAGCGATGATCCGGTAGAGCCAGACGCCGTGGTCGACCGACACCAGCGGATCGTTCTTCGCCCAGATGATCTGTGTCGGCACGCGAACGCCACCTTCGCGCGCGACGCGGAAGAAACGCGACTTGGCGCGCATGATCGAGACCTGGATGTCGCTCTCGTTGGCCGGCCGGTTCACCCTCGCGACGGCCGTGTGGCCGGCGAGCCCCGCCGCCCTGACCGAGGCGTCGAGCAGTTCCGCATCGATGTGGTGATGGCTGTAGGAAAGCCGATCATAGGCCCAGGCCTGCGACTCGCGCGACCAGAGCGGGCGCGGCGGGCTGAGCAGCGAAAGGTTCTCCACGCCGTCGCCCGTGGGCGAGGCCGCATTGCTGGCGACGATGGTGAGCGAGGCGACGCGGTCAGGATGATCGATCGCCGTCCAGAGCGCGACCAGGCCGCCGAGGTCGTGGCCGACGAGATGCACCGGCCCTCCGGCCTGGCTGGCGATCAGCACGGTCACATGCGCGACCATACGCTCGAAGGTCAGAGGGCCGTCGCCGGCTTCCGTGCCGCCGCTCGCCAGCAGGTCGGGCGCGATCACCCGGCCGCGCTCGGCAAGGCGCTCGGACATGGCGCCCCACAGATGCGTGCCGCCGCAATAGGGCGAAACGCTGGGCAGGCCGCCATGCAGCAGGACCGTGGCAGGTTCGGCGCCGGAGCCGCCAGCCAGGATGCGGGTGCGGACGCCGTCGATGGCGGCGAAGGATTCGGTCAGTTTGGTCATGAATCCCTCCTAGGCGCTGTAGAGCGTGACAAAGGCGTCGAGCAACGCGTTGAAGCGTTCCGGGTGTTCCCGGTAGACGAAGTGCCCCGCCTCGTTGACGATGTTGAGCGTGGTGCGGCGCTCGTGCGCGGAGATCATGTTGAACATCTCGACGCCGCGCTCCGCGACGACCGTGCGGTCATTGAAGCCCCAGACGATCTGGGTAGGGCGCTGCAGCCGGCCTTCGTTGATCCAGGCGAGCGTCTCGCGCTTGTAGCGCGCGAGGTCGGGCAGGAAGAGGCGGACGCCGAGCTTCTCTTCCACCATTTTCGAGACGCCCTTGCGGTAGACCGGTTGCGAAAGGACATCCATGACGACGTCCAGCCATTCTTCGGTGACCGTTTCGGGGTTGTGGCAGTAGTTCTCGTAGACCCACCGTGCCGATTCCCGCGTGAAGGGCGGGAAGGGCGGGTTGGCCAGCGTCACCTCGTTGGTGCCGACGCCGGGGCTGAGCGTGCCGGACGAGACGATCGAGAGCGAGCGGACCAGTTCCGGATACTCCATCGTCAGGCGGGCGGAGGCGAAGCCGCCACGCGAATGGCCGACGATGTGGACAGGGGGAAGCTTCATCGCGCGGATGAAGTCGGCGATGTGCCGGACCACGCGCGACATGACATAGTCCTCGTCTCGCTCCGGCACGTCCGTGTAGCCCTGGCCGATCTTGTCGGGAACGACGACGCGGTATTTCTCCGAGAGCGGGCCGGCGTTGAGGCTCCACACCGCGGCGCTCGACGACGCCTCCGCGCCGCCGAAATTGCCGCCATAGACGAAGACGATCGTCTGCTCTCCCGACCCGAGGTCGTGATAGGCGGTGCGGATGCCGCCGACATCGATGTACGAGCGTTGCGGGAAAGCCGCCGTCGCGGCTCGGGCTGGTTGCAGCATCATGTTCTCCTAGGCGGCCGCCTTGCCCACGGGCGCGAAGGGCGCGCGGAGGCCGCGTTGTTCGAGGATGGGCAGGACGTCGCGGTTGAACCGGGTCATCCCGTCGATGAAGTCGACATAGGTGAAGAGGATTCCGTCGAGGCCGGCCTGCGACAGCTGCGTCAGCCGTTCGGCGATGTGGTCGGCGGTACCAACCAGCTGGTTGCCGCCGCCGCCGGCGGCGAAATGGTTGCGCAACTTGGCCAGCGTCTCGGGCGACATGCCCTTGGCGGTCGCCGCGTTTCCGGCGACCCAGCCGTCGACGCTCTCCTTGTCCTGCTGCTCGACCGCGTAGTGGTTGAGATAGGCCTGCGCCTCGCTCATCGTGTCGCGTTGTACCATCGGCGCATAGGTCCAGACCTGGACCTCGCGGCCGAACTCGTCGCGGGCGAACTGCTTGTAGGCGCTGATCTGATGACGCCACTCTTCGGGATCTTCCGAGTGCAGCAAGAGGAAGCAGATGTCAGCATGGGCGCAAGCAAAGCGGCGGCCGGTGTCGGAGCCGCCAGCGCTCATGATGGGAGGGCAGGGCTTCTGCACCGGCTGCGGCATCGACATCGCTGCCTTGACCTTGAAATATGTTCCTTCGAAATCGAATTCCTCGCGGGCAGTCCATAGCCGGCGAATGATCTCCAGCCATTCGGCGAGATGCTCGTAGCGTTCGGTGTGCTCGCGCAGCGGCGCGCCGAACATTTCGAGCTCCGGCCGGTTCCAGCCGGCAACGACGTTGAGCACGAGACGCCCGTTGGAGATGATGTCGATCGTCGCGCATTGCTTGGCGGCGGCGATGGGGTGGATCGTCGGCGCGTGGCTGGTGGCGAACACCGCCGCGTGGGACGTGGCCTGCGCGACGCCGGCCGCGAAGGTGAACGGGTCGAGGATGATGCCGGCCGGATGATCGATGCGGCCTTCGATATAGCCCTTCCAGCGCGCATAGGCGACGATCGCCTCATAGCCGGACTCGTCGGCAAGCCTCGCCGTGCGGATCACGTTGTCCCAGGCCGGCTTGTACGCCTCGGGCACGAGCGTGTGGGCCGAACCCTTTCCGTTGGTGCCGAAGATGCCGATCTTGAGCTTGTTCGGGCCGAACAGCGGGTTGTTGGGTCGATGGACGAGCTGGGTCATCGGCGGCCTCCATGCGGGTCCTGTCGGCCCGGAAAATGTTCTCAGGGACGTTTATGACCGGCCGCCCCGGAAGGCCATGCAGGGCTTTTCGCGGCAGCGCCCGGATGTTTTTCTGGTCGAGGTCGCAGCTTCCGCCCCGCGCGCACGCCGAATATCCGATCGCTATCGACCCTCCGGCCCAAGACTCTCCGTCGGCCCAAAAACAGCTAAGGTGTGCATGTGAACGGTGCGGAACTCCTTTGCGACGTGCTTCTCGCGCACGACGTGGACACCTGCTTCGCCAATCCCGGAACGTCGGAGATGCACTTCGTCGCTGCGCTGGATCGCAACCCGCGCATGCGTTGCGTGCTGGGCCTGTCCGAAGGTGTCGTGACGGGGGCGGCGGATGGCTATGCCCGCATGACCGGCAAACCGGCCGCGACCTTGCTTCATCTCGGACCGGGCCTCGCGAATGGCTTGGCCAACCTGCACAATGCACGCCGCGCGAACTCGCCGATCATCAACGTCGTCGGCGATCACGCCGGTTACCATCTGCCGCTGGACGCCCCGCTGACCTCGGATATCGAGAGCCTTGCCCGTCCGATGTCGCACTGGGTGGGCCGCGCCAGCGATGCGGCGCTGATCCGCGAGGTCGCGACCGAGGCGTGGTCGCAAGCCGTCTCCATGCCCGGCATCGCCACGCTGATCCTGCCCGCCGACGCGGCATGGGGCAATGCGGGCCAGCAGCGGGCGACGCCGTCGCGTCAGCCGCAGCCTGTCGCACTCGACATCTCGCGCATGGGCGAGGCCGCTCGCGCGCTCTCCGCCCCGGAGGGCGTTGCGATCCTTCTCGGCGGGCGCGCCTTGCAGGGGCATGCCCTGGAGCTTGCCGGCAGGATCGCCGCGGCGACCGGCGTCCGTATCTTCGCCGAGACGGGAAATGCACGCATGGAACGCGGCGCAGGCCGCGTGCCTGTGGACCGTATTCCGTATCCCGTCGACTTGGCGGTCGCGTTCCTAGCGGATGTGCAGACGCTGATCCTGGTGGGCGCGAAGCCACCCGTGGCCTTCTTCGCCTATCCCGGCAAGCCGGGCCGGCTCACCCGACCGGACTGTCGTATCGTCGACGTCGCGGGCAGGGGGCACGATCTCGAGGCGGTGCTGGAGGAACTGGCCGAACGGGTCGGCGCGGGCGATGCAGTCGCGCCGGTGTCGGCCTATGAGGCGGATAACATCTCGGCGCTTCCGGACGGCCCCCTCACGCCGGCCGCCATTGCGCACATCGTGGCGGCAACGCTGCCGGACGGCGCGGTCGTCTGCGATGAATCGCTGACCTCCGGCGCTGATTTCTTCGCGCGCTCGCACACATCGAGGCCGCACGATTTCCTGTCCTTGACCGGCGGTGCGATCGGGATCGGCATACCGCTCGCCACCGGTGCGGCGATCGGCGCGCCGGGTCGCAAGGTGGTGGCGCTGCAGGCCGACGGGAGCGGGATGTATACCGTGCAGGGGCTGTGGACCCAGGCGCGCGAGCGTCTCGACGTCGTGACGATCGTCTTCGCAAACCGCGCCTATCGCATTCTCGAGACGGAACTGCGCAATGTCGGCGTATCCGACGCCGGTCCGAATGCGCGCCGCATGCTGGAACTGGTCGCCCCTTCGCTCGATTGGATCAAGCTTGCCGAGGGCATGGGGGTCGAGGGCCGCCGGGTCGATACGGTTGCCGGCTTCAGGAAAGCGCTGTCGGCGGCGTTCGAATCCAGAGGTCCTTTTCTCATCGAGGCGGTCATCTGAGGGGGCCGAAGATGTTCCGGGCCGACCTCTCCGCGAATTTCGTCATGCGCCGTTCCTGACCGGGACGGCTTCCTTTTCCAGGAGGTTCAGATGTCGTTTGCAGGAAAGGTCGCGGTCGTCACGGGTGCCGCCGAAGGCATCGGGGCGGCGATCAGCCGTGCCCTGTGGGATGCCGGCGCGGATCTCGCTGCGATCGACATCAAGCCGGTCGAGCGCGAGCGGCTGACCGGCGGAAGGCAGGGCACGGGACAGCGCTTCCGCTCCTATCATTGCGACGCGACATCGTCCGATCAGGTCCGGACCGTGTGCGCGCAAGTGCAGGAGGATTTCGGCCCGGCCGCGATCCTCGTCAACAATGTCGGCGGCGGCGGAACGGAACCCGGGGACGACGTCGAGACCATCAGCGACGAGCAGTGGGAATTCGTGCTCTCTCTGACGCTCTCCAGCGGCATGCGCTTCACGCGCGGGCTCGTGGGAGGGATGAAGGCGCAAGGCTACGGCCGCATCATCAACATCTCGTCCTCATTGCGCGAGGGCGTGTTCGGCTCGGTCGGCACAGTGCGCGGCCGGCTGCCCTATGTAACCTGCAAGATGGCGGTCGTCGGCCTGACGCAGCAGCTCGCCAACGATCTCGGCCCGTTCGGCATCACGGTGAACTGCGTCAGCCCGGGGCTGACGCTGCCGGGCGAGGATGCGCGCATCACGCAGCGCTTCCGCTCGCTGCCGCCGGAGGAGCAGCAAAAGCTCTACGCGCACATCCCGCTCGGGCGGCTGGCGTCGGGCGAGGACATCGCCAATGCGGTGCGGTTCCTGGCGACGGAGGAAAGCGGATATGTCAGTGGCCAGACGATCACGGTAGCTGGAGGGGGCTATCGCTAAAGGAGGAGGCCGGACATCCGGGCCTGATAGATCAATAGTCAAATGCCTATGGATAGTAGGCGAACTATATATTGGACGACATGAGGCCTCCTCCTTTAGCTAACGGCTAGACGCTCGGTTTGCGTCACGGGAGGAGAACATGATTTTCAGGCAAGCGATGCTGGCCGCGGCCAGCGTCTTGGCGATCTCTGGCGCCGCGCTGGCGCAGGATGCAAAATCCGCCGTTGCGACCGCGCGCGAGGCGAAGACGACCTGGCCCGGCCCGACCGAGGCCGTGAAGGCCGAAGGCAGCAAGAACATCTATGTCATAACCTGCGCGTCGCAGGGCATCGGCTGCGTCCGCGCCGCCAATGGCGTGGTCGAGGCGGGCGCAGTGCTCGGCTGGGATGTCCGCGTCATCGACGGCCGCGGCGATCCGGCCGCGTGGAATGCCGGCATCCTGTCGGCGGTGACGGCGAAGGCTGACGGCATCGTGCTCGCCGCGGTGCCGCCGATGCTGGTGGGCGATGCGCTGGCGCAGGCCAAGGCGGCCGGGATCTCAGTCGTGTCCGTCTTCAACCCGAAGCCGGAGCAGGCCGACAGCGTCTTCGCCTATGTCCGGCCAGACCACGTCGCGCAAGGCGCGCTTGCGGCCGACTGGGTGGAGGTCGATTCCGGCGGGACCGCCAAGATCATCCTCGTCGAGGACCCGATCTTTCCCGAACTCGTGCAGCGCGGCGCGGGCTTCCGCGAGAGCATTGCGAGCTGCGGCGGCTGCGAGATCGTCGAGGCGGTCGAGTCGACGCTGGCGACCATGGCGCAGCGTCTGCCCGGCGCGGTCGCGGCGGCGCTCAGCCGGCACCCGGACGCCAACTACGTCATCGCTCCGTTCGATTCGAACGGCTTCTTCGCCAACGAGGGCGTCCGCCAGGCCGGGCGCATCGGCGCTGTCCGCGTCGGCTCCTATGAGGGCGATCCGCAGACGATCGCGGCGATCCGCAATGGCGAATACGCGATGACGATCGCCGACCCGGCCGAATGGATGGGCTGGCAGGCGGCCGATGAGCTTGTCCGGGCCTTTGCGGGTGCGGCGCCGGCAAATGTCACGGTCGTCGATCGTCTGGTCGACAAGGACAACGCGCCGACGACCGAGGGTTGGCTCGGCGATCTGGACTACAAGGCGGAATTCCGGAAGCTCTGGGGCAAGTGAGATGTCCGGGTCCGTTCTCTCGGTGCGAGGCGCGACCAAGGCCTTCGGAGGCGCGGTCGCCCTGCGCGGCGTGGATCTAGAGGTCGGCGAGGCCGAGATCCATGCGCTTCTCGGCGAGAACGGCGCCGGGAAGTCGACGCTCATCAAGATCCTCGCCGCGGTCCACGCGCCCGATGCCGGCAGTTTCGAGATTGCCGGAGAGACGCTGCCGGCGGGCTTCGGGCCGGACGACATCGCGCGCGCGGGCATCCGCTTCGTGCATCAGGATTTCGGTCTCATCGACACAATGAGCGTGATGGAGAACATGGCCCTGGTCGGCGGTTTTGTCCGTCGCGCCGGGCTGATCGACCATCGTGCGTCATCCCGGCGTGCCGGGGAACAGCTTGCCCGGCTCGGGCTCACGGTGGATCCGGAGGCCCTTGTCGGCAGCCTGTCGGTGGCGGAGAAAGCGATCCTGGCCCTTGCCCGCGCCATGTCCGGCGATGCGCGGCTGATCGTCGTCGACGAGGTGACCGCGGCCCTGCCGAGCCCGGACGTGGCGCGTGTCCACGAGGCCATCCGGGCAGCGCGGGACCACCACGGCGTGGCGTTCATATATGTGTCGCATCGCCTGGAAGAGGTATTCCAGCTCTGCGACCGGCTGACGGTGCTCCGCGACGGCCGCACCATCGCCACGGCGGAGGTCGGTTCGGTCGACATGGCGCAGGTGGTCAACTGGATCGCCGGCAAGTCGCTCGGCCTGGGCCGGGCTTCGGTCGGCGGAGGCGGCGGCGCGGTCCGACTGGAGGCAAAGGGCATTCGCGGCGGCGTTGTCGGGAATGGCGCGGCACTTTCGGTGTCGGCCGGCGAGATCGTCGGCATCACCGGTATCATCGGCTCGGGCTACGATGCCATTTGCGAGATCGTTGCCGGGATCGCGACACCTGTCGAAGGCAGGATTGGCATCGGCGGACAGGCGATCGCGCCGGGAAGCACCGCGGCTACGCGCGCGGCAGGGCTGGAAATCGTGCTCGGCGACCGCAGCCGCGCCGCCTTCGCGGAACGCGTCGTCAGGGAGAACCTGTTCGCCGATCGTTTGTTTCGTGGCCGGGGCCGTCCCGACCTGCCCGGCGAGCGGGTGCGCACCGGCGAGCTGGTCGCCGATTTCGACGTGCGGCCGAGGAATTGCGGCGAAGCGGCGATGCAGTCGCTGTCGGGCGGGAACCAGCAGAAGGTGCTGTTCGCTCGTGCGCTCATGGCCGAGCCCAAGGCGCTGGTGCTGATCGATCCGACGGCGGGCGTCGACGTCGGCGCGCGCGCCGAGCTGCACGAGTTGCTGCGTCGGGCGGTCCGCAAGGGAACCGCCGTGCTGTTCGGCTCGAGCGATTTCGAGGAGATCGTCGCCGTGGCCGACCGTGTGCTGGTGGTGCGCGACGGCCGCATCTGCGCGGAGATCTCGGGGGAGGACGTGACGTGGGATCGACTGTTCATGGAGGCGCATGGCGGCCACGCGCCGTTGCCGACGGCAACAATAAAAGGGCTGGCGTCATGAGTGCGCTCGATCATTCCGCCATCGGCAAGGCGCTCTGGGCGAATTCGCTGTTCTTGATGCTCATCGTCGTGGTGGCCTTCTTTTCGATCCTGCTGCCGCAGAGCTATTTTTCGTTCGCCAACGCGCAGATGATCTTCTCGACGAATGCGGTGCTGGCGCTGCTCGCGCTGGCGGCGGTGCTGCCGCTCATCAGCGGCCAGTTCGACATGTCGATCGGCTTCACCCTGGCCCTGGCGCAATCGCTGTGCGCAGGGCTGATCATCCATCACGGCGTGGCGCCGCTGCTGGCGGGCGCCATCGTGGTCGGCGTGGGCATGCTCATCGGCCTGATCAACGGCCTGCTTGTCGCCCGTGCCGGCCTCAACGCCTTCATCACGACGCTGGCGACCGGCATCGTCATCCAGGGCTTCGCCCAGCTCTATACCGGCGGCTCGTCGCTCTTCGGCCAGATGCCGTCCTACTTCCTGGCGCTTGGCCGCGGGCGGCTGTTCGGCATTCCGCTGCCGCTTGTCTATGTGCTGGCCGTCGCAACGCTGATGTGGGCCGTGCTGCGCTACACGGACTGGGGACGGCGGTGCTACGCCATCGGCGGCAATGCCAAGGCTGCACGGCTGGTCGGCATCCCGGTCGAGCGGATCACGATCCAGGTTTTCATGGTGTCCGGCGCGCTCGCCGCGCTGGCGGGCATTCTGTCGACCAGCATTCTCGGCTCGGCCAATCCGAACATCGGGCTCAATTATCTGCTGCCCGCCTTCGCGGCGGTGTTTCTAGGCGCGGCACCCGCAGGCCCCGGCCGCTTCAACGCCTGGGGCACGGTGATCGCCGTCTATGTACTCGCCGCAGGCATTTCCGGGCTGCAGCAGCTCGGCGCGGCCTTTTACGTCGAGCAGTTCTTCAATGGCGGTGCGCTGCTGCTGGCAGTCGCGCTCGCCCGCTGGATGGCGGTCCGTTCCGCGGCCGCGACCAGGCGATAGATCGATCGGGAGGAAGACATGTATCTGGGAGTGGATATCGGCGGCACGTTCACCGACCTTGTGCTCGTCGATGGCGAGGGCCGCCTCACCACGACGAAGGCGCTGTCGACGCCGGGAGAGTTGGAAGTCGGTGTGTTCGATGCGGTACGCAACGCGGCCGAGCAGATCGGCATGACCGCCGAGGAACTGCTGGCAAAGGTCACCGCCTTCGGCCACGGCACCACGCAGGCGACCAATGCGGTGATCGAACGCGACGGCGCACGCACCGGGCTTCTCGCCACGCGCGGCTTCGGCGATACGCTGGCGATCCAGCGCCTGATGGGCTTTACCGCCGGCGTGCCAGTCAGCCGGCTGGGCTGGTATTCGCGCCGCCGCTATCCGGACCCGATCGTGCCGCGCAGCCTGGTCCGCGAGGTCCGCGAGCGCGTCGACCACCAGGGCAAGGTGCTCGTCGAGCTTGATGAGGACGGCGTCCGCAAAGCGGTGCGCGAACTGCTCGACCAAAGCGTCCAGACCTTTGCCGTCGCCTTCCTCTGGTCGTTCCGCAACACCGACCACGAGCGGCGCGCCGGCGCGATCATCAGGGAGATGGCGCCGGACGCCTATGTGACGTTGTCGAGCGACGTCGCGCCCGTCATCGGCGAATATGAGCGCACCGCGACAGCGGCGCTCAATTCCTATCTGGCACCGAAGGTTGTCACCTATCTCGACGGCATCGAGCAGATGCTGCGCCGTCGCGGCTTCAAGGGTGCATTCTCGATCCTCAATTCCGCCGGTGGCGTGATGCCGGTCGCCGAGGCGGCGAGACGACCGGTGACGCTGGTGACCTCCGGTCCGACGGGTGGCGTCATGGGGTCGGTGCATCTTGCCCGCCGGCTCGGCTATCGCAACCTGATCACCACCGACATGGGCGGAACCTCCTTCGATGTCGCCATCGTGGTCGACGAGAAGCCGCTGATGTCGCTGAACCACGAGGCGGGCGGTTTCCACATCGCCACTCCGATGATCGAGGTGCGGGCGATCGGCGCCGGCGGCGGCTCGATCGCCCGAGTCGTCGACGGCCAGCTTCGCGTCGGCCCCGACAGCGCCAGCGCCTGGCCGGGACCGGCCTGCTATGGACGCGGCGGAACGGAGCCGACCGTCACCGATGCCGATGTCGTGCTCGGCATCATCGACCCCGAGACCTTCCTAGGCGGCAAGATGAAGCTCGACCGAGCGGCTGCCGAGAAGGCGGTGCGCGACAGGATCGCCGAGCCGCTCGGTCTCTCCGTCGAGGAGGCGGCCGCCGGTATCCGGCGCATCGTCGACGCGCAGATGGCCGACACGCTGCGCGAGGTCACGATCGGTCGTGGCCACGATCCGCGCGACTTCGTCATCTTTGCCTATGGCGGTGCCGGACCCGTCCACTGCGCCGGATATGGCGCGGAGCTCGGCGTGCCGAAGATGATCGTTCCGGTCACGTCCATGGCCCATTCCGCCTATGGCGCGCTCGCCGCCGACGTCCAGTATTCCCGCGAGCGCTCGATGCTGATGCGCGGCGGTGGCGGCCCGCGCAAGCTGAGCGAGGGACTCGACCCTTGCGCGGTCGGCTCCGCGTTTGCCGAGCTGGAGGAAGATTGCCGGGAGGCGATGGCACGGGCCGGGGTGGCGTCGGAAGACGTACGGCTGCTGCGCGCCGTCGACCTGCGCTACCGGCGCCAGACCAACGACCTGATGATCTCCTTCCCCGCCGGCGCTGTGGACCAGGCCGCGCTCGAGGACCTCGTCGCTCGCTTCGAGGAAACCTACGAACAGACCTACGGCAAGGGCTCCGCCTTCCGCGAGGCGGGCATCGAGCTCACCAATGTGCGCGTCGAGGCATTCGGCGCGGCGCGCCGGCCGGAGCTCAAAGTGAAGACGTCGGCCAAAGTGCCGGCCGCCGGTCGCCGCCGCATCTTCGAGCCGGTCGCCATGCAATGGATGGAGACCGCGGTCTACAATTGGCGCGAGCTGCCGGTCGGCTTCCGCATCGACGGCCCGGCCGTCATCGAACACCCCGAAACCTCGGTCTTCGTCGCCGCCGGTCAGTACGCGCGGCTCGATGAGGGCGCCAACATCACCATCGAACAGAACGTGGAGGCATAGGATGAGCTCCGCTCCCGCCATCGACCCGATCACCTTCGAGGTGGTCCGCAACAAGCTCGCCGCGATCACCGAGGAACAGGCGATCACGCTCAAGTCCGTCTCGGGTTCGCCCGTCGTCACCGAGGCGACCGACTTCAACAACGGCATCTACCTGCCGGACGGTTCGATCGTGACGATGGGCCCGCAGGTGATCTTCCACACCGGCACCATGTCGACAGTGATCCGCTCGATCATCGAGAACTTCTCGGAGAATCCCGGCATCCGGGACGGCGATATGTTCATCCTGAACGACCCCTATCGCGGCGCGATCCACCAGCCGGACGTGTCGATCGTCGCGCCGGTGTTCCATGAAGGTCGCCATGTCGCCTGGGCCGGCTCCTGCGCGCACCAGCTCGACGTCGGCGGGATGAGCTTCGGCTCCTGGGCGATCGGCGCGACCGAGATCCAGCAGGAGGCCATGCTTTTGCCGGGCATCAAGCTGGTCGAGGGCGGCGTGCTGCGTCAGGACCTGTGGCAGATGATCATGGGCATGACCCGCCTGCCGCATGTGCTTGGCCTCGACCTCAAGGCGATGATCGCGGCCAACAACGTGGCGGCGAACCGGCTGCGTGCGCTGATGGACAAGTATGGCGCCGACACCGTGTCGACCATCATGGCCGAGGAGATCAACGCTTCCGAACGCCAGATGCGCCAGACGCTGCGCGAGCTGCCTGATGGGGTCTATCGGGCGCGCGACTACATCGAGCATGACGGGCACGAGAACCGCCTCTACGAGGTGGTCGTCACCGCGACGAAGAAGGGCGCCAGCCTGACCCTAGACATGACGGGGACCTCGCCGCAGGCGCCGGGCTTCATCAACTGCACCTTCTCCGGCATGCGCGGTGCCGCCCTGACCGGCCTCCTGCCGATCCTCGCGCCGGCGATCCGCTGGAACGAGGGCATCATCCGCGCTGTGGATTTCGTCGCGCCGGAGGGCATTCTCTGCAACGCCTCCTGGCCAGCCCCGATTTCCTCGGGCACGATCTCGACGGCCTGGATCGTCCAGAACGTCGTCGTGGCCGCGCTGTCGCGCATGGTTGCCTGCTCCCCGGCGCACGCGAACGAAGGCCAAGCCGTCACCAAGGGCCACATGATGGTGATGACCTTGGCCGGCCAGGACCGCGACGGCGGCCCCTTCGGCACCTTCCTGCTCGATTCGACCGCCGGCGGCGGCGGGGCGTTCGTCGACCATGACGGTCTCGACGGTTCCGGCGACTACTGCGTGCCGCGCCCGGCGATCGCCAATGTCGAGTCCAACGAAGCGAACGGGCCGTTCCTCTACCTCTATCGCGGCTTCGTGCCCGACACGGGCGGGCCAGGGCGCATGCGCGGCGGCGCCGGCACCTCGCTGGCGATCGCGCCCTACGAGACGCCGGGTCTGCATGCGATGATGCTCGGCCATGGCGTCGAGGTGCCCAATTCCGCCGGTCTTTTCGGCGGCCAACCGGGCGCTTGCGGCCGCAACTTCATCAAACGCGACGCAGGCGACGCCGCCTCGATTGCCGGGCTCGCCGCCTCGGCGGAGGAACTGAAGGACGTCGGCGTTGATGAGCTTGGCCCGAAGCCGGGCCGTATGGCGCTCTCGCCGCGCGATGTGCTCGGCTACGCCTTTCAGGGTGGTGGCGGCTATGGCGATCCGCTGAAGCGCGATCCGCAGGCTGTGCTCGCCGACATCCGCAACGGCCATGTGAGCATCAGCGCCGCCGAGCGGCAGTATGGCGTCGTGCTCGACGGCGATGCGGTGGACGCCGCAGCGACGCGCGGTCGTCGCGCGGAGATCCGGTTCGGACGGCTCGGCCGGCGGCCTGCCACGGAACCGGGAGCGAAGGACCTGCATCTTGCCGGCGGGCGTTTCCGTTGTGGTTGCGGCTGCGACCTAGGAGCTGCGAGCGGCAACTGGAAGGCGGCGGCAACGACGCGACCGGTCGGGGCGGACAGCTACGGACCGCATTTGCGCACCCATGCCGAGCTGGAACTGCGCGAGCATCTCTGCGGCGAGTGCGGAACGATGCTCGAAGTGGAAGTCGTGCGGCGCGGCGACCCATCCCTGCACACAATCGCGCTGAGTGCCTGAAGGAGACACGCATCATGGCATCGAGATTTCCCACGCGCGGTGGCGTGATCGTCACCGGCGCCGCCCAAGGCATTGGCCGGCGGCTGGCGTTGATGCTGGCGGCAGAAGGCGTCAACGTCTGCATTGCCGACTGGAATGATGAGGGCGGCCGCGCCGTGGTCGCGGAGAACCCTGACGGCGCCGGCCGCATGATCTTCGTCCGCACCGACGTGTCCGACGAGGCGAGCTGCGCCAATGCGGTCGGCGAGGCGGAGGCGGCGTTCGGCGGCGTGTTCGGCGTCGTCAACAACGCCTCGATCTTCTCGACGCTGCAGATGCGGCCGTTCTGGGAAATCCCGACCGAGGAATGGGATCGCGTCCAGAACGTCAACCTGAAGGGCGTCTTCAACATGTCGCGCGCCGCCCTTCCGGCGCTGCGTAACTCGGGCGCGGGCTCGATCGTCAACATCGCCTCCTCGACCCTGCTTTTCGGCCGGCAGAACTATGCGCATTACGTGTCGTCGAAGGCGGGGGTGATGGGGCTGAGCCGCGCCATGGCGCGCGAACTCGGCGGCTTCAAGATCCGCGTCAACACGCTGACGCCTGGGCCAACCTTCACCGAGATCGAGCGCAAGACGGTCACGCCGGAGCAGCGCGAGGCGATGATCCGCCAGCAATGCCTCGAGCGGGCCGGCGCGCCGGACGACATCGCGGCGCCGATCATCTTCCTGCTGTCGTCCGAGGCGCGCTGGATCACCGGCCAGCTGCTCAATGTGGACGGCGGGATGGTGATGCACTGACGGGCCGGTCCCGTCAGGCGCAATATGGAGATGTGAGATGGCCTATGTGACGCAAGCCGACCGGATGCTCATCGGCGGAAAGTTGGTTCATGCCAGCGACGGGGCGTTCGATGAATCGATCAATCCGGCGACCGAAGGGGTGATCGGCCGCGTGCCGCGCGCCACCGTGGCGGACGTCGATGCGGCCGTCACCGCGGCCGATGCGGCCTGGCCGGCCTGGGCGGAGCTGGCGCCCGCCGCGCGCGGCCGCGTGCTGCGGGATTTCGGCCAGGCGCTGCGCGCCCGCGCCGAGGAAATCCTTCGTGTCGAAGTGGCCGACACCGGCAACACGATCACGCCGATGCGCGGCGATGTCGGCGTCGCGGTCGACAGCCTCGACTATTACGCCGGTCTCATCCACGAGCTGAAGGGCGAGACCATTCCCGCCACGCACGAGAACCTGCACATGACGGTTCGCGAGCCCTACGGCGTGGTCGTGCGCATCGCGCCGTTCAACCATCCTCTGATGTTCGCGGTTGCCCGCACCGCCGCGGCACTCGCCGCCGGCAACGCGGTGGTGGTCAAGCCACCGGAGACGAGCCCGCTGTCGGCGATGATCCTGGCCGAGATCGCCCGCGATGCATTGCCGCCGGGGGTGTTCAACATCGTGACCGGCGACGGGCGCACGGCAGGTGATGCGCTGGTGCGCCACCCGCTGGTGAAGCGCATCGCCTTCATCGGTTCGCCGGCCACCGGACGCGCCATCCAGCGCGCGGCGGCCGATGTCGCGGTCAAGCACGTGACGCTGGAGCTTGGCGGCAAAAACCCGCTGATCGCCTTCCCGGACACCGATCCAGAGGCGATCGCCGACGCGGCGATCCGTGGCATGAACTTCTCCTGGCAGGGCCAGTCCTGCGGGTCGACCTCGCGTCTCCTGCTGCACGAGGATACCCACGACCGCGTGCTGTCGCTGGTCGTCGACAAGGTCAAGGCGATCCGCCTCGGCGACCCGCAGGACCCCGCGACCGGTATGGGGCCGGTCAATTCGCGCATGCAGTACGACAAGGTGCTGGCCTTCTTCGAGGCGGCGAAGAAGGATGGCGCACGGCTGATGACGGGTGGGCGCAGGCCCGAAGGCGCGGGCTTCGAACGCGGCTTCTGGGTCGAGCCGACCGTCTATGCCGGTGTCGAGCCCGGAATGCGCCTCTGGCAGGAAGAGGTGTTCGGACCGATCCTCTCCGTCGGCAAATGGAAGACGTTCGACGAGGCCGTGGAACTGGCGAACAGCACCGAATACGGCCTGACCGGCGCGGTGTGGAGCAACGACATCAACAACGCGCTGCGCATGGTGCGCCGGATCCGCGCCGGCCACACCTGGGTCAACGGCTGCTCGGCGCATTATCTCGGCGTGCCCTTCGGGGGCATGAAGAACTCCGGCGTCGGCCGCGAGGAGGGCATCGAGGAGATGCTCAGCTACACCGAGACGAAGACCATCAACATCGTACTGCGGTAGGACCCTCATGCACGACGACGCCATTGTCAGGACGACCATCCAGGAACTCGTCATCGCCAACCGGGCGCTCGCGGCGGAGAACGTCATCGACGATTTCGGCCATGTCAGCGCCCGCCATCCCCTGCGGCCGGACCGCTTTCTCCTGTCGCGGTCGCGCTCGCCGATGCTGGTCAGCGCCGACGACATCATGGAGTTCGAACTGGACGGCACGCCGGTCGACCAGAACGGGCGGCGCGTCTATGCCGAACGCTTCATCCACGCCGCGATCTTCGCCGCGCGACCGGAGGTGAACTGCGTGACGCATCACCACGCCCGCTCGGTCCTGCCCTTCACGGTGACTGACACCGTGTTGCGTCCGATGTTTCACATGGCGTCCGTGATCGGTCACGCCGTTCCGGTCTGGGAAAGCCAGGACGAGTTCGGCGACACGAACATGCTGGTTGACACGCTGCCGATGGGAGAGTCTCTCGCACGGGCTCTCGGCGACGGCACCTGTGCACTGCTGCGGGGCCATGGCGCGGTCTGCGCGGCGTCGACGATCGCCGGAGCCTGTCTCGTCTCGGTCTATCTCAAGGAAAACGCCGAGATGGTGCTGAACGCCTTGCCGCTGGGCGCGCCGCGTTACCTGACGGCGGGCGAGGTCGACAAGGCCGCCGCAATGCTGCTGAGCCCGATGCCGCTCGAGCGGGCGTGGACCTACCGAAAGGCGAAGGCGGGTTTCCACGGGCTCTGATCCAGGCGGCGGCCACTGCCTGGATGACCGGTCAGTCGTCGTCCTGTTCGCCGGTGCCGTTCGAGGTCGGCTTCAACTCCGCGCGCAGGAACTCCATCAGCAGGCGCTGCAGGCGCGAGAAGCTCTTGCCGCGCCGGTGGACGAGGAATGTCGGGACTCCCAGCTTGATCTGCGGCACCGCGATGTGCCGAAGCTGCCCGTTGGCCAGCTCGTTGCGCACGGACGTCTCCATGACGAAGGCCACGCCGGCATGGGCGCGCACCGCCTGTTTGATCGCTTCCGGGTGGCCGAACTCCAGCTTGATGTTCTCGCGGACGATGCCGTAGGCGCGCAGCGCATCCTCCTCCAGCTCCCTGCGGACCTGGTTGCGCGGCGCGCTGACAAAAGGGATCGTCGCAAGCTCGGCGGCGGTCGCCTGCGCGCCGAGGCCTTGATAGTCGGGCGCCGCGATCAGGATAAACTGCTCCTCCCAGAGGCGTTCCACCACAAGGCCGTCGATGTCGTGACGCGGATCGAGGATGGTCAGGCCGAAGTCGCAGGCGCCGCTGCGGACCGCATCCGTCACGCCCTGCGGATTGGAGACGCTGACGGTGACGGTCGAGGCCGGATTGATGCGACTGAACCGCGCGAGCGTCGGCGGCAGGGCGTATGAGGCCACGGTCATCGAGGCGGCGAGTGCCGCCGAACCGGTGAGGTCGCCCGCCGGTGCGCCGAGCTCGCGCTCGAACTCGCGCGTCCGGGTCACGATCTCCGTCGCCCAGTCGAGCGCTCGCTCGCCTGCCTCGGTCAGAGCAATGCGGCGGCCCTGCTTCGCAAAGAGCCGCACGCCGAGCTTGTCCTCCAGAAACCGGAGATGCGCCGTGACGACCGGCTGCGCCACGCCGATCTTCTCGGCGGCCCGCGTGACGCTCTGGAGCTGGCAGACGAGACAGAAGATCTCGAGCTTGTGCAGCGTCGCCTGCGACGCGAAGAGACGTTGCATCGGCATTTCCTCCCGGAGGGAGGTTAGCTGTCAATCATAGTGCAATCCATATGAATCGGCGCGAACGTCCTGGTTTTCTGGATGGGCTGGGACCGATCTGCATATCCGCCTGCGACGGCAACGCCTACCGCGCATCGGCAAGGTGATTCGTGCATTCAAAGCTCTCGCCTGTTCGGCTATGAACCGCAGCGCCTCGCCGAGGGGCATTTCGTAGCCGCGGTCGATCAGCGCCTTGATGCGCCCGATGTGATTGGCTTGCGCGATTGCAAGCGCCACAGCGCGGGCTCTTGAACCGCTCGCGGGGCATGCTGAGCGCAGTCAATGGAAGGAGCGTAACCGATTGATCCGATTTGGTAGAGGATCAAATGGCGCCCAGAAGAGGACTCGGGCCTCTGTCCACGTCGAAGCGTAACCTTCTGATTCCGCTGATCAATCCAGCCACAGTCCCATTCGACTGGCACATTTCCTGTAACAGTCCAAGCGCTATGGACGAAGACCGCCGTGCCAGGCCAGGGCAATTCAATTCATGATTGATGCCTGCTCGGATAGCGGCCTTTGGGTTTGGACAAATGCCGCTCGGGCGGGTTTTGGCTTGAGGTCGCGTTTTCGGATGAGAGTGAGGGATGCATCGCGCAGTGGGTGGCCGAGAGAGAAAGGTCGCAGGACATTACCGATCTGGGGCCGTCTGCTGACTGTCCGGTTTTGGGCGAGAGACAGAGAAAGCTGACGTTCAGCCAACGACCGCTACGCTGCCATTTAGCCAATCACACGCGCTACGCCTAGACTTGCCGTTCTTCTTGCCCGCGGGACGGACCGGGCCTTGGAGTAATTCGGCGAACGCGCTTCCTCAATTTGTGGTGCTGAGGTGCTCGTCTTAGCTCAATTGTGCGAGCCTCGTGTCGATCAGCCGGTATCTGGAAGGCGCGTTCGCGCGTTCATGGACCTGCCAGTCCACCCGCTCGACCCCTACGCGGATGAGCGCCGTGGCGAGCGTGTTCTCGTGGTCCGGGTCGTCGGCCTGCTCACGTATGATCGGCAAGGCGGTGTTCTGCCTGTCTCCGAGGATGGAAAGGGGGTCGAGGGGGCCCTGCGGGATCTGCCGCAGGAGTTCGTCACCCCGTTGCTGGCGTGCCGCCGATGAACCGGTGATGATCTGTCGTTCGCGCGTCATCCCGCCGTGGACCAGGTGGTTCGCGTGACAGCTGGGATGCTCGACGATCGCAGTCGAGGCGTGTGCGTGGGTGAACTCGACGCTGGCCAGGCGACGGTCTCCGCGCTGCGCCAGCGTGAAGTGGAAGGCGCCGGCCCGCGCTGAGGTCTCGATCGTGCGGATCGCATCGTCGAGTGTTGCGCAATCGAGCACCGCGCGCCCAAGCACCATGCGCGGCAGCCCTGCCCCGGCAGTGCATGAGCGGATGTTGTTGACTGTCTGCACGAGGCCGGTTTCAGTGACGGCAAAGGTGTGGCCGGGGATGGAACCGGGATAGACGAAAGCCGTGAAGGCTCTGCTCTCGCGAGACTCAACGCGCACGATGGCGCAATGGCCGCGCAATCCCGGATCACCGTCCTCGTTGTGAGCGACGACCGGTTGTTGGCCGGGCACCAGCACGGTTGTACATCCGTCTGGCGCCATGGCCCAGACGTCGCCACGGCAGTTCCATGCGAAGACATCATCGAGAGGCAGGTTGAGGCCGTCCGCGAGGCCTCGCAATTCCTGCCAGATGGCCGGGTGCTGCTCCTCGACTATCTGTCGCATCGCCGCCACGCGCGGGTCTGCGCGGAACGCCATCACTGTGTGCCACAAGGGGGATTGGATCAGGTGCCCATGGACGATCGCTGCGCCGAACCGGCCCAGTTGCGCGCCGACGTCGTATGGCGTTCCGCTGGCCTCGAAACTGACGATATGGCCTGCGTCAGTGGACATGCTGAAGAAAGTCCTTGAGGCGGGCGTTTTGAGGATTGGCCAGCAGGGCGGCCGGATTGCCGTCGACCGAGATCTTGCCGTCCTCCATGAAGATCAGGCGCGTTCCCACCTGCCGGGCAAAGGCCATTTCGTGGGTCACGACGATCATCGTCATGCCGTCTTCCGCGAGTGCGCGCATGACTTGCAACACCTCGTGGCGAAGTTCCGGGTCGAGCGCAGATGTCGGCTCGTCGAACAGCATCAGCTTCGGCCTGACGGCCAGGGCCCGGGCGATGGCGACGCGCTGCTGCTGACCACCGGAGAGCTCGGAGGGGAAGTGGTGGCCTCGATCAGCGAGCCCGACCTTCGCCAGCAGTTCCCTCGCTTGTGCGGTCGCTTCCGCCTTGCCGAGGCCGCGCACGCGCCGCGGCCCGAAGGCGACGTTGTCCAGTGCGGTCATCTGTGGGAACAGGTTGAACTGCTGAAAGACCATGCCCGCTTCCTGCCGGATCTGGCGGATCTGCGATCGGCTCGCCCGGACGCTGATGCCGTCGACGATCAGGTCGCCGCCGTTGATCTCCTCCAGCGCGTTGATGCAGCGCAGCAGCGTCGACTTGCCAGAACCCGACGGGCCTATCAGCACGACGACCTCACCCGCATCGATGGCCAGGTCTACGTCGCGCAGCACCACGACCGATCCGAATGTTTTGGTGACCTGCGAGAACTCGACGATGCTCATAGGATCCGCATCCTCTTCTCCGTAATGCGCAGAATCAGCGTCAGCGTGCCGGTCATGAGCAGGTAGAGGATCGCGACCGCGCTCCAGATCTCGACGGCGCGGAAGTTGGCGGCCATGATCTCCTGGCCCTGCCGCGTAAGTTCGCCCACACCGATGACGATGAACAGCGACGTGTCCTTGAGGCTGACGATGAACTGGTTGCCGAGCGGCGGTATCATGCGGCGGAAGGCGACGGGGCCGATGATGTAGACGAGCACCTTCCACATCGGCAGGCCAAGGGCGAGCCCCGCCTCCTTCAGCCCTTTGTGCACGGACAGGAACGAGCCGCGCACGATCTCGGCGATGTAGGCGCCGGCATTGACGACGATCGCGGTTACGGCGGCCGTCATCGGATTGACCCGAATGTCAGCCAGCACCGGCAGGGCGAAATAGATGAACATCACTTGCACGACGATCGGCGTGCCTCGGATCAGCTCGACATAGGTGAAGGCGACGGCGTTGAGCAGCCGGCTGCCGTAGGCGCGCATCAGGCCGGCGACGAAGCCGACGGCGAGCCCGCCGACGAGGCCTGCCAGGGTGATGAGGATCGTCAGCCGCGCACCCCCGAGGAGTGCAGGCATCGCGTCCACGATGACGGACCAGTCAAATTCCATGGCGGGCCTCCTCGGGCTGGAAGGGCGCGGCGGCGTTGCCGTCGCGCCCGCGTCAGGTCAGCTCTGGGGCTCGCTCCCGAACCACTTCTTGTAGATTTCGGTGTAACGACCGTCCTTCTTCATGTTGGCCAGCGCCGCGTTGACCTTCGCGACGAGCTCGCTGCCCTTCGGGAAGCCGATCCCGTACTGGTGCGCCATCATCTGCTCTCCCACGGCCTTGACCTTGCCGCCGCCCGCGGTGGCCACGTAGTAGAGAACGTTCGGCGTGTCGTGCATGGCGGCGTCGACGCGGCCCGTCTGCAGCTCGAGATAGGCGTTGTCGATGTTGGGAAACTGGCGTAGCTCCGTCTCGGTGAAGTGCTGCTTGGCGTAGTCCGTGGCCGACGTGCCGGTCTTCACCGCCAGCGTCTTGCCCTTCAGGTCGTCGGCGCTCTTGATGGTGCTGTCGACGGGCACCATCAGGAGGAAGCCGCTGTCGTAGTAGCCGTCGGAGAAGTCGATCACCTTCTGGCGTTCTTCCTTGATGGTGATGCCAGCGAGCGCGACGTCGACCTGCTTGGTCTGCAGCGCCGGGATGATGCCGTTGAAATCCATCGGCTGCAGCGTGTACGTGACGCCGATCTCCTTGGCGATGGCGTCCCACAGATCAACGTCGAAGCCGACATACTTGTCGCCCTCCTTGAACTCGAAGGGCACGAAGGCCGTGTCGGTGGCGACGACCAGGTCGGCGGCGCGCGAGGGCTGGGCAAACGCTGCCGTGGCGGCGAAGGCTGCGATAACGAGCATGTGAAGTTTCATGTCAGTTCCCCTGTTTTCGCTTGGTTGATTTCCTGTCTGGCTGCGCGCTGGACGCTCGGCATCTGGGCGATCGCCGCGTCGACGGCATCGCCCAGGCGATCGACAATACGCAGGATGTCCTTGCGCTCGACGATGAAGGGCGGAGCCAGAAGCACGTGGTCGCCATGCTCACCGTCGATCGTGCCGCCCATCGGGTAGACCATCAGGCCGCGCGCCATCGCCTCTTTGCGGATGCGCGCGTGGAGCCTGGCGGCTGGGTCGAACGGCTGACGGGTCGTCCGGTCCGCCACGAACTCGATCCCACGGAACAGGCCGCGGCCGCGAATGTCGCCGACGTGGTGATGGTTGCCGAGCCTATCGGTCAGCTGGCGCTCAAGTTCCTCGCCCATGGCCACGACATTGGCGAGCAGGCCGTCGCGCGAAATCACCTGCTGCACAGCAAGGGCGGCCGCGGCGGCGATCGGATGGCCCATATAGGTGTGGCCGTGCTGGAAGAAGCCGGAGCCGCCGGCAAAAGCGTCGTGGATCTGCCGTGAGAGCAGCACCGCGCCGATCGGCTGGTAGCCGCCGCCCAGCCCCTTGGCGAGCGTCATCAGGTCGGGCGCGATGCCCTCCTGCTCGCAAGCGTGCAGCGTACCGCAGCGGCCCATGCCGCACATCACCTCGTCTAGAATCAACAGTACGCCGTAGCGGTCGCAGATCGCGCGGATGCGCTTGAAGTAGTCCGCAACGGGGGGCACCGCGCCCGCCGTCGCGCCCACTACCGTCTCGGCAACGAAGGCGATGACCTGGTCAGCGCCGAGTTCGAGGATTTTGTCCTCCAGCTGCTGCGCAGCGTGCACCGCATAGGCCTCGTCACTCTCGCCCGCGTCCTGCAGCCGATAGGCATAGCAGGGGTCTATGTGGTGGGTTTCGATCAGAAGCGGCCTGAACTGCGCCCGGCGCCATTCGTTGCCGCCAGCGGCCAGCGCTCCCAGCGTGTTGCCATGATAGCTCTGGCGGCGCGCGATGATGTGGCGTCGCTGCGGCTCGCCCTTCTCGACGAAATACTGCCGCGCCATTTTCAGCGCCGCCTCGATCGCCTCGGAGCCGCCGGAAACGAGATAGACGTGGCTGAGACCAGCCGGTGCACCCTCGATCAGCCGGTCCGCCAGCTCCTCCGCCGCCTGCGAGGTGAAGAAGCTGGTGTGGGCATAGGCCAGCCGGTCGACTTGCGCGTGTATGGCGGCCAGCACATCGGGGTGCCCATGACCCAGGCACGAGACCGCGGCCCCGCCCGACGCGTCGACGTAGGCCTTGCCATCGGCGTCGAAAAGTTCGACGCCCCGGCCGCCGACGGCGACCGGCAACGTCGAGTGGATGGCGCGATGGAGGATGCGGGTCATGAACGCCTGCTTCTCGTCTGGTAGTGGGTGTCGAGCGCCGCCGACTGGCGGTCGAGCCGCGCCAGCGCCTCGCGCGCCGCCTCTCCGGCGCGTCCCGCCACCAACGCGCCGAGAATCTCGGCCACGACGAAGGCGGACGACATCGTGTGCAGGAACGACGGACTGTCGGTGGGCACGATCAGGGCGCACGCTGCGCGCTGCGCCAGCGGCGCGACCGGACTGTCGGTGATGGCGACCACGCGCACGCCGCCCGCCTGCGCATAGTCGGTGATCTCGACGGTCTGGCGCGTGTAGGGAAGCACGCTGACTGCAACAAGGACGTCGTCCGCGGTGGCGCTGCCGAGAGGATCAGCGCCGATCCCGCCAGTCGCGTCGAGCATGGTCGACTGCTTGCCCGAGAGCGAAAGGATGTAGTGGAGATGCCAGGCCGCGGAATAACTCGACCGCAGGCCGAGGCAATAGATGCGGCGCGCGTCACCGATCAGCCGTGCCGCCTCGACCAGCCGGTCGAGCGCTGCCGACTGCGCCAGCCCGGCGATCTGGCCGCTGATCACGCCCGCCATGTCGGCGGCCAGCGAGTGGTCGCCCCGGCGCTTCTGGTTCGCAGCCTGCGCACCAACCTTGCCGGCAAAGCCTGTCCCCTCGCCGCGCATCGCATCGGCATAGAGCTGCCTCACGTCCTCATAGCCGGAAAAGCCGAGATGCTTCGCCAGCCGGGTCATGGTGGCCGGCTGGACATTGGCCTGCCGCGCCTGATCGCGCATCGACAGCAGGGCGACGTCGCTCGGATGTTCGAGCACGTAGCGGGCGGCTAGCTGCAACTGGCCCGAAAGGGTCTCGAACGCCTGAACGATCTGATCGGAGAGCGGGGCCGTCTGCATGTCATATTCGTAGGGGCTTCTTCGCGCCATTGCAACACTTGTTTTATTGTAGCGAATTATGATCTATATGGATCATGTCCACGCCCCAGCCCCTTGCTTCGCACCAGGTCGCGATAGCCGTCGCGCCGAACGGCGGCCGCCGCACCCGCGCTGACCATCCCGCCATCCCCCTGACCGCCGCGGAGATGGCACGCACGGCGGCCGAGTGCCTGGACGCCGGGGCCTGCATGATCCATGTCCATGTGCGCGACCGAAACGGACGCCATCTCCTCGATGCCGACGCCTACCGCTCCGTCACGGCAGCCATCCGCTCCGAGGTCGCGGACCGCCTCGTCATCCAGATCACGACCGAATCGCTAGGTCTCTATCGCCCGGCGGAGCAGTCCGCCGTCCTCAAGGCCGTCCGCCCCGAAGCGGCATCGCTTGCCCTGCGCGAGCTGGCCCCGGACGACGAGTCGGAAACGGAGTTCGGTGCCCTGCTGCGCTGGATGGACCGCGAGAACGTCCTCCCGCAGATCATCCTCTACGAACCATCCGAAGCGGTGCGCCTCCAGAGCATGATGGAACGGGGCGTCGTGCCGCGGCGGGATCACCCGGTTCTCTACGTGCTTGGACGTTACACCGCCGGCCAGACCTCGCAGCCGGCCGATCTTTTGCCGTTCCTCGCGCCTGGCATGCCACGTTTCGGCCACTGGACCGTCTGTGCCTTCGGGAAAGCCGAAGCGGCCTGCGTGACGGCAGGCGCCCTGCTCGGTGGACATGTGCGGGTCGGCTTCGAGAACAACCTTGTGCTGCCTGACGGCAGTATAGCCCCCTCGAATGCGGCCCTGGTGGCAACTGTCCGCTCGACCATCCATGGTCTGGGCCTAGGGATACAAGACGCCTCAGCGGTCCGCAGGACGCAAACTGGCATGATGCGAGGTTAGAAGAGCGGGTTTCGGCGCGCTCGTCGCACGATCATGCTGCTGACGATGGCGTAATGGTCTGTCGCCGCCAGGATACCGAACATGATCGTGAGCGATGCCGTTGATGTTGCCAACGGTTGATCGATCCGACCGTCCTGCAGGTGCATTGAGGATACGCATCTCAGTTGCAACGTCGGCCTCGTTGGTGCGCGGTGCGTGGGTTTGCCCCGCCTGATCGAGCAGCTTGTCTACGCGAACGCCGTTGCGAGATCCCGCGTGTAGGCGTGCTTCGGGTTTGTCAGGACCGCGCGCGTGTCGCCTGTCTCGACGATGCAGCCGGCCCGCATGACCGCGACGCGGTCGCAGATGCTGGCGATCACGGCGAGGTCGTGGCTGATGACCAGCATTGAGAGACCGAGACTCTCCTGCAGGTCCATCAGCAGGTTGAGGATCTGGGCCTGGACGGAGACGTCGAGCGAGGCCACCGGCTCGTCGGCCACGACGAGGTCGGGCCCGGTGACGAGGGCGCGGGCGATGGCGATGCGCTGGCGTTGCCCGCCCGAGAATTCGTGCGGATAGCGCGACGCGGCGTCAGCATCGAGCCCGACGCGGCCGAGCATATCGGCGACCTTTTCCTCGCGCAGGGCGCGCACGAGGCCCGGAAGTGGAAGGAGCGGCTCGGCGACGCTCCAGCCGACGGTGCGGCGCGGATCGAGCGAGCCGAAGGGATCCTGGAAGACCATCTGGATGCGGCGCCTGAGGCGTCGGAGGTCGGCGCGCACGCAGCGATGCGGATCGGTCCCGTCGATCAGGACCCTGCCGCGGTCGGGCCGCTCGAAGCCCATGATCATGCGGGCAAGGGTGGACTTCCCCGAGCCGCTCTCGCCGACCACCCCGAGAACCTCGCCGCGCCGGAGCACCAGGCTGACGCCGTCGACGGCGGTGAGCATCTCGGCAGGCGCGAAGGGGCGCTTGCGCGGCAGGGTGTAGCTGCGCGCGACCCCGTGGACCGCAAGAAGAAGGTCGTCCTCGCTCATGCCGATACAGCCGCGGCGAGGGTCGACGGAGACGGGACGGGGATTGCCTCGCCGAGCCTGTGGCAGGCGGCCAGGGAGCCGACTGATGCCAAGACGGGCCGCGGCCGTTCGGTGGCGCAACGCGGCAGTTCCACCGAGCAGCGGCCCGAAAAAGGGCAGCCGGGAGCGCGGCGGCCGACCGGCGGCACCGTGCCGGGGATGGTTGGAAGGCGTTCGCGCCGCTCGCCCCTCCGGGCGATGGAGGGCCGCGCCGCCAGCAGTCCTACGGTGTAGGGGTGGCGCGGCGCGGCCAGCGTCGCACGCGTCGGCCCCTGTTCGACAACGTCGCCGCCATACATGACGACGATGCGCTCGGTCGCGCGCGCCACGGCCGCGAAGTCGTGGCTGATGAAAAGCAGCCCCATCCCGCGCCTGTCGGCGAGGTCGACGAGGAGATCGACCACCTTCAGCGCGATCCTGGCATCGAGCGCCGTGGTCGGTTCGTCGGCGATCAGGAGTGCCGGACCGGCGGCGAGAGCGAGCGCGATCAGCACGCGCTGGCGCTGGCCGCCCGAGAGTTCGTGCGGGAACTGCGCCAGCCGGGCGCGCGGATCGGCGATGCCGACCTCGGCGAGGAGCTCGACGACGCGCTCTTCGGCCGCGCGGCGACCCAGGCCCTCGTGGAGCATGATCGGTTCGGCGATGCTTCGCCCGATGCGGCGCAGCGGATTGAGCGCGCTCATCGGTTCCTGGAACACCATGGCGACGTCGCGGCCGCGATGCCGTCGCCAGCGTCGCTCGGGCGCCCCTGCCAGCTCGCTCCCGGCAAGCCGGATCGAACCGGTGACGCGGGCTGCCTCTGGCGCGAGGCCGATCAGGGCGGAGGCCAGCACGGACTTGCCGCAGCCCGATTCCCCGACGATGCCGACGCGTTCGCCGCGCGCGATCGAGAAGGACGCCTCGCGCACCGCAGGCCCTTCCGCAAAGCTGACGGAAAGATTGTCGACCTCGAGCATCGCCGGTCCTATCTTTGCCGCGCCAGGCGCGGGTCGGTGACGTCGCGCAGGCCGTCGCCGAGCAGGTTGAAGCCGAGCACCGCCACGACGATACACAGGCCGGGATAGATCGCCAGCTGCGGCGCGAGATAAAGCAGGGTCTGCGCCTCCGACAGCATGCGGCCCCACGACGCCTCGGGAGGCTGGACGCCGAGACCGAGATAGGACAGTGCCGCCTCGGCCAGGATCGCGACGGCGAATTCGATGGTCGCCTGGACGATGACGGGGGCGGCGACGTTGGGCACGATGTGATCGATCGTGATGGACAGGGAGCCGCGACCGGCGCCTCGCGCGGCGAGCACGAATTCGCGGGTCCAGACCTGGTTGGCGGCCGCGCGCGCTACGCGGGCGAAGACCGGTACGTTGATGAAGGCGATCGCCACAACGGCATTGGCGAGCGAGGGGCCGAAGACGGCGGCGAGCATGATGGCAAAGAGCAGCGCCGGGAACGCGAAGCTGAAATCGGCCAGCCGCATGACCACGTCCTCCACGATGCCGCCGACGGCGCTGGCGAAGAGGCCGAGCGCGGTGCCAAGACCGCCGCCGACGAGCACCGCCACGAAAGCGATGGCGACCGAATTGCGTGCGCCGGCCATCAGCTGCGAGACCACGTCGCGGCCGAGCTGATCGGTGCCCAGCCAGTGTTCCGCACTCGGACCCTGAAAGCGGTTGGCGACCTCGATCGCGGCATGCGGATGAGGTGTCCAGACCAAGGACAGCAGCGCCGCCAACGTCACTGCCGCCACCAGAACGGCCCCGAGCACCAGGTTGACGGGTAGACGGCGGGCGCTCATGCCAGGCGGGTCCGCAGCCGGGGATCGATCAGGACGTAGAGGATGTCGACGACGAAATTCGCCGTCACCACGATCGCTGCGAACAACAGCACCAGCGCCTGGACAGTGAAGAGATCGCGGTTGCTGATCGCCTGGAAGATCAGCCGCCCGAGACCGGGGAGGTAGAAGACGTTCTCGATGACGATCGTACCGGTGACCACGTTGGCGAACTGCATGCCGACGATGGTGACGATCGGCACCAGAGCATTGGGCAGGACATGCGTCCAGAGCACGCGGCGGCGCGACAGGCCCGCGGCGAGCGCGGTACGGGTGAAGTCGAGCCGCAGCACCTCCAGCATGGACGAGCGGGTGACGCGGGCGAGCACGGCCGATTGGACGAGCGCGAGGGCGACGGTGGGAAGGACCAGCGCACGGGCGGCGGCGAGCGGGTCGCTCCAGCCCGGAAAGCCACCGGGCGGCAGCCAGCGCAGTTTGACGGCGAAAAGCAGCACGAGCAGCATCGACAGCCAGAAGGCCGGAACCGCGATCCCGAGCTGCGATAGGGTCATGACGCCCCAGTCTCCGGGCCCGCGGTGGTTGGCGGCGGCGAAGACGCCGAGTGCGATGGCCATGGCGACCGTGAGCAGCGTGCCCGAGAGCGCGAGCGCGAGCGTCAGCGGCAGCCGTTCGGCGATGAGCCCGGCGACGGGAACGCGGAAGGCGTAGCTGGTGCCGAAATCGCCGGTGAGGACACCGGCGATCCAGGCGAGGTAGCGCTCGAGGAGCGGCGCGTCGAGGCCGAGCTGCTGGCGCAGCGCTGCCTGGGCGTCAGGTGTGGATTCGATGCCGAGGATCACCAGCACCGGATCGCCCGGCAAGAGGTTCATGACCCCGAAGACGACGATCGAGACTGCGGCCAGGGTCACCACGAAGCCGGCCGTACGTCTGGCGAGAAAGGAAAACACGAGCAGTCTCGGTCAGGCAGGGCGGCGGCGTGCGGGGCGCCGCCGAGGGGCGCGCGGCCTCAGCCGTTCCACTTGACCTCGGCCAGCGGCTGGAACAGTACCGGCGAGGACTTCCAGAAGCCCGAAAGCTCCTTGCGGGTGACGCCGAGCTTCGGAAGCTGGAACAAGAAGCCATGCACGGCGTCCTCGGTCAGCAACTTCTGGCCCTGGCGCAGGAGTTCGTCGCGCTTGTCGGGATCGGATTCGGTCTTGATCCGATCCCAGAGCGCAGTGAACTCGGGATTGTCGTAGCCGTAGAAATAGCTCTTGCCACGGGCGAAGTTGCCCATGTCGTTCGGCGAGGTGTGGGCGATGATGGTCATGTCGTAGTTGAGCTTCTTGTAGATCTCGTCGAGCCAGAAGCCCCATTCGACGTTCTCGACCTTCACGGCGAGGCCGATTTCGGCGAGTTCGGCCTGGATGATCTCGGCCGAGCGGGTGGCGTAGGGGAACGGCGGGACGCGCAGCGTCAGCGTGGTGCCTTCGGCGACGACGGCCTCCTTCAGGAGTTCCTTCGCCTTGGCGACGTCGTGCGGATAGGTGCCGGTAAGATCGACATAGGCCTTGCCGTGCGGCGGGTAGAAGCTGCCGATCGGAGTGGCCTGGCCGTACATGGCGCCGTCGATGATGGCCTTGCGGTCGATCGCGTGGCTGATGGCGCGGCGCACGCGAATGTCGGTGAAGGGCGCCCTGGAATTGTTCATCGCGAGGATCACCTCGCCCTCGGTGCTGCCGACCTCGACGTCGAAGCGGGGATCAGCCTCGAACTGCGGCAGGAGTTCCGGTGCGGGGAAGCCGGGGAAGGCATCGAGCTCGTCCGACAGAAGTGCTGCGCTGGCGGCGGCCGCGTCGGAGATGAAGCGAAACGTCACCTTCTCGATCTGGACGTCGGCGGCGTCGCGGTATTGCGGATACTTGACCAAGGAGAGCCGGTCGCCGCGGGTCCAGGCGTCGAAACGGTAGGGGCCGGTGCCGATCGGGTTGGTCTTGTTGGTCTCGGCGCTTTCGGACGCCACGATCGAGGCGTCGCCCTGGGCGAGGTTGAAGAGCAGGAAGGCGTCGGGCCGCGACAGCTTCAGTTCGACCGTGTCGGGATCGATCACCGTGACGGCAGAGATCGGCTCGAAGATGCCTTTGGAGGGATTCACGCTGTCGGCCGCCATGGCGCGGTCGAAGGAGAACTTGACGTCTTCGGCGCCGAAACTCGTTCCGTCGTGGAAGGTGACGCCGGTCTCGAGATCGAAGGCGTAGGTCAGGCCGTCGTCCGAAATCGTCCAGGACCTGGCGAGATCCGGCACGACCTCGCCCTGTTCGGTGACTGAAGTGAGCGCTTCGAAGACGTTGTGGGCGAGCATGCCGTCGATCGAGGCGGTCGCGTCGATCGTCGGATCGAGCGACGTGGGCTCCTGCTGCATCCCGATCGCAATCTCGGACTTGGTCCAGCCCGGCTGTGTCGACAACAACAGCGCGCCGAAGATGGAACCCGCAATGCCCAAAGCGCTTTTCATCGATCCGCTCCCTCGTGGAATGATGAGGGCTCGATAAGACCCGAGCATGTCGGTCGCATGACAGATCCGGCTTCAACCGCTCGTCGACTGATCATGGGCTGGAATTGGGATGGCGCTGGAGATCGAACGGAAGTTCGTGGTGACCGGCGATGGCTGGCGCCAAGCGGTCACGCGCCGGCACGATATTCGCCATGGCTATCCCATCCCGCAGGAGGATGCCCGTCGAGATGATCGAGCATTTCAGCATGGAGCCGATCGTGGAGAAGACGCGGCATTGCGTCGACCATGGCGGTCCCGTGTGGAGCGTCGACGTCTTTCGCGGCCTGAAGGCCGGCCTCGTGCTGGACGAAGTCGAACTCGACCGGCCGGACCAGCCGATCGATCGATCCGACTGGGTCGGGCGGCTGCCTGCGGCGCGGACCTGCGACGGCCTCCGCTTCATCTGTCCGTCCTTCAATCGAGGCCGGACTCTGACTCCAGCTGGAAGAAAAACTCAGTGGCAGGTCAGCGCCGCTTGACGAGGACGGGTGATCGTTCTCGACTGCGGCCATGAATTCGATGTCACCAAACGACCGGTTGCGGGCAGCCTTCGAGCTCGGGAATCATCCGCTCGGCCTCGTCTCCCGACAGGTCAGTGAAGCGGACGGCTACGCCATCGAGCGCCTTGCCTTTGTCACCGCCGACGGCGAGGCGGTGCGGGGCGTGCTGACGCGGCCAGTGTCTGCGGACCGATCAGCGGCGCTTCTTTATATCCACGCGCATGGAGCGCGATACGACATTGGGGCAGACGAGCTGCTGAACGGCCGGCCAGCCCTGCTGGGACCACTGGGACCAGAGTTCGCCCGTCTGGGGTTCGTCACGCTCATGATCGAGATGCCTGCCTTCGGCGGGCGGGCCGTGCCAAACGAGAGCGCCCGCACGAAGGCCCGTCTATGGCGCGGCCGGTCGCTGGCGGGGGAGATGGTGGCTGAGCAGCAGTCTGCGTTTCGTTGGCTCGCCGCGCGCGACGACGTGATCGCAGAGCGCATCGGCGTGTTCGGACTGTCGATGGGGGCGACCCTCGGCTATTGGCTGGCGGCGGTCGAGCCCCGCGTCGCCTGCGTCGCGCATTTGTGCTGCTACGCAGATTTCGAGACGCTGATCGACAGCGGCGCGCATGACCTGCATGGCATCTACCTGACGATCCCGGGCCTGCTCGGCATCGCCTCCAACGGCGTCATCGCGGGCATGATCGCGCCGCGACCCCAATTGATCGCGCTCGGCGATCGCGACCCGCTGACGCCACCGGCGGCCGTGGACCGCGCGCTCGGCGAAACGCGCGATGCCTATGCGCGGGCGGGCGCGGCCGAGCGGTTGGTGCTGGTTCGCGAAGCCGAGACCGGCCACGTCGAGACGCCGGCCATCCGCACCGCCGTTTTCAAATTCCTCGAACGCTACCTCGCCGTGGGCGTCTGAGCGTCGGGCACGCGCAGGCCCGATGCGTCGAACAGATGCGTCCGCCCGGCGTCGAAGCCGAGGCGGACGCTTCCTCCGGCAGGGGAGACATCCTGACCCTGGAGGACCGCGACGAGCTTCTTGCCGTCCGCAAGCGAGGCATGGATCACCGTCTCCGGACCCAGGGCCTCAATGAGCGCGACTTTCGCCTCCACGCCGCCGCGATCGACCGTAGCAATATCGTGCGGCCGCACGCCCAGCGTCGCCTTTGCTCCGGGGCGTAGCGCCGACCCGTCGCCCGCGTGGGTCGCGATGAAGCCACCAGGTCCCTCGACAGTGACCGAGGCGGGTCCGGCCGCCGTTACGGTCACATCCATCAGGTTCATTCGCGGCGCGCCGATGAAGCCGGCGACGAACAGGTTTGCCGGCGAATTGTAGAGATCGAGCGGACGCCCGACCTGCTCTATGCGGCCGGCGCGCATGACCACGATCCGGTCGGCGAGCGTCATCGCCTCGATCTGGTCGTGCGTCACATAGATCATCGTGGTGCCGAGGCGTTCGTGCAGCGCTGCAAGTTCGGCACGCGTCGAGATACGCAATTCGGCATCGAGGTTCGACAGCGGCTCGTCCAGCAGGAAGGCGGTCGGATTGCGTACGACGGCGCGACCGATGGCGACGCGCTGCTTCTGGCCGCCTGAGAGCTGTCCCGGCCGCCTGTCGAGGTAGGCCTCGATCTCGAGCATTCGCGCGGCCTCCGCGATGCGCTTGTCGATCTCGTCCTTTGCCATGCGCTGGTTTTCAAGGCCGAAGGCAAGATTCTGGCGCACCGTCATGTGCGGGTAGAGCGCGTAGGACTGGAACACCATGGCCAGGCCGCGCTGGGCGGCCGAGACTTTGGTCACGTCCTTGCCGTCGATCTCGATCGTGCCGCCCGTCGGCTGGTCGAGGCCGGCGATCAGCCGGAGCAGTGTGGACTTGCCACATCCCGAAGGGCCCACCAGCACAACGAACTCGCCGTCCTCGATGGTCAGGCTGATACCGTGCAGGATCTTCAGCGTTCCGTAGGCGCGGTCTATGTCGGTGAGTTTTATCTGTCCCATGATCGTGCCTATTTCAATCCGCTGCCGGCGATGCCGGAGGTGATGAAGCGCTGCAGGAAGACGAAGACCAGCACGACGGGGATCATGGTCACGACGGTCATTGCCAGGATGTAGTGCCACTGAACGTTCAGTTCGCCGGCATAGGTGTTGAGGCCGACTTGCAGCGTGTAGAGTTCCTTGCGCGACAGCACGACGAGCGGCCAGAGAAAATCGTTCCAGCGCCATACGACGGAGAAGATGGCGAGCACCGCCAGCGCGGGCGCCGCCAACGGCAGGACGATCCGCCAGTAGATTTGCCACTCTGACGCGTTGTCCATGCGCGCCGCGTCGAGCAGTTCGTCGGGAATCGTCAGCATGTACTGCCGCAGCAGGAACACGCCTGTCGGCGTGGCCACCGTCGGCAGAATGATGCCCCATAGCGAATCGTAGAGGCCGACCGCGCTGACGACCGAATAGAGCGGAACCAGCACAACGGACAGCGGCACCATCAGCGTGCCGACGATGAGCAGCATGACGGCGTCGCGTCCCGGGAAGCGGTATTTCGACAAAGCGAAGGCTGCCATCGAATTGGTGAGCAGCGTAATGATCGTCGCCATGAAGGTGACGAAGACCGAGTTGCGCAGGTAGAGCAGGAAATTGTTCTGCTCCAACGGGACGACGTAGTTCTCGGTCGCAAGGCCGACCTCGCGCACCGGCGTGCGGTCGGCGATGTTGACCTTGATGACCTCGCCGGGGGCTTTGGGATCGACCATCTGCGAGACGATGCCGACGCGCCGCACCTCGGCCAGTATGCGCGACGTGCCGTCGGGCATCTTCACGGTGTAGAGGATCAGCGGCTTGTCATAGCCTTCGACCGTGGCCTGCTGGCCGACATAGGGCAGGATGGTCGGTGGAAACTCGGCGAGCTGCGCCGGCGTCTTGAACGAAGAGGCGATCAGCCACACCGCCGGCCCGAACATGACGACCAGGCCGCCGACGAGCCACACCCAGGTGACGACGTCGGTCCAGTGCCAGCCCTTGCCGCCGCGCCGGCGGGTGAGGAAGGAGACGACGGCGCTCATTCGCGCACTCCCTTCTTCTCGCCGCGCCGGCCGAGCTGCAGCTGGACGAGCGTCAGCACCACCAGCACCGCACCCATCAGGATCGAGGCCGCGGCGGCGAGGCCGGGATTGCGCAGCAGCGAGGCGAAGCCGACCTCGTAGATGTATTGTGTCAGGTAGAGGGTCGAGGTTCCGGGACCGCCGCCGGTCAACACATAAACCTCGTCGAAGATCTGCACCGCGCGGATGAGCGTGAGGATGACAACGACCAGCAGGCTCGGCATCAGCAGCGGCAGCGTGATGCGCCAGAACACCCGCGCCGGGCGGGTGCCGTCCATCTCCGCCGCCTCGTAGAGATCGCGCGGAATGGCCTGCAGGCCGGCGAGCAGGATCAGCGTGTAGAAGCCCATATGCGCCCACACCGAGACGGTGACGGCGGCGGTGAAGGCGGAACCGCGCTCGATCAGCCAGTCATGCGGCTCGAGGCCGACGGAATAGAGCATGTAGTTGAGCAGGCCCTGTCGTTGCAGGATCCAGCGCCAGATCAGGCCGACGACTACCGGCGACAGGAGCACGGGGAAGAAGAAGACGGCGCGCCAGAAGCTGCGCGCGGCGATCTCGCGGTTGAGGATCAGCGCGGTGATGATCGACACCAGCGTCATCAGCGCGACCTGCACAACGACGAACAGTCCCGTGTTCTGCACCGCCTTCCAGAACAAGTCCTCGCGGCAGGTCGCGGGGTCGAGATAGCTGTCGCAGTCGAACAGGCGCTCGTATTGCGCGGCGCCGACATAGGCGCGGTCAGCGAGGAAGAAGGCGGTGCCAGACGTTGCCGAATAGAAAAAATTGATGACGAACGGAGTCAGCACGAACACCGCGAAGATCGCCATGTTCGGGGCGAGGAAAAACGCGGCCATGCCGTTGGTGCCGGTCGCCCTCTGCCACGCCTTGAGCGGCAGATTGACGGCCGACGCCAGCCAGATGACCGGCGCCGCCACTACGGCGCCGAGTGCCTTTCCGTTCGGGGTGGACATTGTCACTTCGCCTGGGCGACCTTGTCGGCAATGTCCTGGTCGATCTTGCCCCACGCCTCGTCGAGGCTCATCTCGCCGGCCATGACCTGGCTGATGCGCGTCACGAGCGCGCCGTAATAGGCGGTGCCCCACTTCCATGCCGGCAGCGCGTCGGCGGCGGGCAGGGTCTCATTGGACGCCTTGACGAAGGTATCGAGGGCCGGACCCACATTCTTGTCCTTGGTCACCCAGTTCAGGCCGCCCTTCTCGACGACGGCCTTGTGGGCCGGCAGGAACAGGGTGCGCTCGGAGAACTCTTTCACCACCGCCTCGCTCGCGAGGAAGTCCATCACCTTGGCCACGTCGGCGGGGTTCTTGGTGTATTTGACGGCGACCAGCGCTGCGCCGCCCTTCAGACCCGAACAGCCTGCCGTGCCGCAGGGCGATCCGGTAGCAACCCAGTCGAAGCTGTCGCCGATCTTGGTCGACAGGTTGGCCACCTGCCAGCTGCCCGAATAGTAGAACGGGATCTGCGCGTTGATGAAGTCGTCGGCGGCGGCCCGGTAGGTCGATCCGGCGGCGGAGACCCAGGTCTCCTTCAGCATCAGCCCTTCTGCGGTCCAGTCGACCAGCCTTTTGCCGAAGGCTTTGGTGCCGTCGTCGACCTTGGCCGGCTTTCCGTCGGCACCGATATAATTGGCACCGTAGGACACGTTCGGTCCCGAGATGCGGTGGCCGGAGCGGTCGATGGCGAAGGCGGCCGCGGTCTGCTGGCTCTTCATCACCTCGGCCGAGGCCTTGATCCAGTCGTCCCAGGTGGCCTTGTCGCCGGGCATGGCGACGCCGGCCTGCTCGAACAGCGTCCTGTTGGCGAAGCCGCCGGTCAGCGTCAGCTGCGTCATGAAGCCCGAGATGGCGTTGGAGCCGTCGGGGCGCATCCAGTCGGCCTGGGCGCCGAAATTGTCGTCCCAGTATTTCGCGTCGGCGACGAGCGGGCGCAGGTCGAGCCAGTGCTGCGCCAGTTCCTTGAGGTTGGTGACACGGGCGATGTCGGGACCTTGTCCCGATTCGAGCTGGATCGGCAGCTGTTCCTGGATGACCTTGTAGGCGACGTTGTCGAGCGTGACCTTGATATCCGGGTTATCCTTCATGAAGCGGTTGAGCAGATCCTGGATGACCTCGCCTTCCACGCCGTCGGAATACCACATGACCCTGACCTCGCCGGCGAGCGCGCTCGAGGCGAGGAGGCTGGCGGCTGCGGCCGCCAATGCGGTTCGTGTCTTTCTCATTTCAGTCTCCTCCGTTGTTGCGGGTGGTCCCGCTGACCAGTTGTTTCGTCCGACCCGCCTTCCTCCCGCGGGACGTGTTCCCTAAACTCCTATCCGAGGCGCGTCGCCCGACCCTGTACCGTCCACTGCGACGGCTCCACGACCCGCCCCTGCGCCTGCGCGCTGCCGTCGGCGCGAAAGCGCACGATGCCGTATTCGGGATCCTGCACCACCAGTTCGCCGTCGACTCCATCCATCACCTCGATCCCGCCGAAGGACGTTGCGAACCCGTCGAGCGAGCCGGAAGCGGAGCGCTCACCGAGCCTGACGATCCATGTCGCCTTTCGTCCCGCCACGCGCAGTTCGTTGCCGGCGGTCGGACCGCTTGAAACTTGCGAAAGCGGCGCCGAGGTCTTCAAAAGGACAAAGGCATTAGCCGCTTGCGCCAGCGCCGCTTTGCCGGCCACCCGCGTCGCGTCGAAGGCGCTCTGCGGGAACCACGCGTGGGTGAAATCGGGCTGCTCGTCGGAGCAGTCGAACCGTACGACCGCGAGGTCGCGATACTGGTGCACGCGCGGCAGGGTGCCGCTGCCGCCCCAGTAGGACGGACGGCCGTAGCCCGATTGCAGGACTTCTCCTGGATGGTTGATCCAGATCTGCGCGTCCGGGTTCGAACCGAGACGGATGTGGATCACCGTCTCCTGGTAGCCCCACTGGTTCCAGCGGTAGCCGGCGGCGCTGCCCATCGCATGGTCGCGGGTCTTGTGGTGGTAGAGCCGCGCAAACCTGTCCTGGCCCTGCGAGAAACACCATTCCCAGGCGCTGTCGTCGGAGATCGACGCGATCTTTGCAAGGTCATCGGGCACGACGAGCCCATGGTCGCGCAGGCACAGCGCGAGCTGCGGCAGGGCATGGAAGCGCATCCCGTAGTTGCCCCTGCCCCAGACCATGCGACTGATGCCCGACAGCTCCAGCGAACGCGAAGCCCTTAGCGTGTGCTCGTAGGAACGCCCCTGCGCGCCGGTCAGGATGCCGTGATGCGCCGAGCGTGCCACGACTTCCAGAAGCCGGAGTATGCCCTTGCCAGCGCGGCTGGAGATGTCGGCGTCGGGGGCGAGTGCGTAGAGCGCGCAGAGCCCCTTGAGGTCGATCGGGAAATAGGGAGCCGAGTTGAACTCGGCCATTTCCCACGCCTCGAAATGGTCGAGCCAGGCGCGTACGCGGGCAGCACCCACGGCCGACTGCTCTCGGCCCATACGCCCCGACCGCACGAAGCGGGCGTCGAGCAGGATGTGGCCGGCGAGATAGGCGGCGGTGTGGAACAGGAGCGCGTGGTTTTCCGAAAAATACCACTGCACGTCGTTGCCGGGTTCGTCCATCCAGTAGCGGTAGCCGAGGATGGCGCGGTCGATCCGCTCGCGCAGGGCGGGATCGAGAGCTCCGGCATAAGCCTGCCGCGACCATAGCAGCGGCACGAGGATGAAGTCGGCGCAGTCGTGGCAGTCCTCGATCATCGGCAGCGCGCCGGCGATCATCGCCTCGGTCTCGGCACCGGCGCGGCCGATGGCGAGCCGCGCCAGCGCGCGGACCGTATCGGCCTCGGCGTTGTCTGCCACTTCGCCCAATGCCTCGTCGACGCGCGCCTTCAGTGTCGCCGGCGCGTCGCCCTGGCGGCGCGCATGGCAGATCTCGACGCCGTAGGTCCGCGCGGCAGCAAAATCGCCGGTCGAGAGCGTGACCTTGAAATGACGGAAATCGGCCGGCAGCGCCTCGGTGTCGGCGACCGCAATCCGCGTGGCGCCGGCCGGCAGCTTCATGTCGAACCGTACCGGCGCCTCGATCGACATGAAGTCGCCCTCGATCTGGACGTTGACGCCGACATCGGCAGGCAGTGGCCGGGCGAGCAGGAGCGCCACCTCACCCTCGGAATAAGCGGGACGTTCGAAATGCATGCCGTCCAGCGCTGTCTCGATCGCATCGGCGAGCGCCGGGTCAACCGGGAGCGGCAGGGCATGTTGGACGGCGGGACCGGAAAGATAGTCCAGCTGGAAATAGTAACGCGCGTCGCGCTCGGCGAGGTCGTCGAACCAGATGCGGATCTCGTTGCCGCCGGCCCGTAGCGCGACTTCGAACTCCTCGGCGGATTCGAGGTTGCGGCCATAGGGCGCCATCCAGCCGGCTTCCTCGTCGTTGACGAAGATAATCGCCCCGCCGCAGGTGCGCAGACGCAGGCGTGCCGTTCCCGCGGACTGCGCGTCGATCATGGTCTCGGCCCACGTGCCGATGACGGTCGGGCGGAACCAGAAGCCGGACAGGTCGACGCGCGGTGAGGCGAAGGGCAGCCAGACCCGGTGCGCGGAGGCGTCGACGGTCGGCGTTGGGCGCTTGCCGCGGCGCTCGGCCGCGAACTGCGTGCGGCAGGGATATTCGTGCGGGATGAAGTTCTTGTGCTTGGTCAGGAAGAAGAAGGGGTCCATCTCCCCCTTCATCGGCTGGTCGGCGACGTCGTAGCGCGCCTCCTGCGTGGTGCCGAGCCGCCAGTAGACGACCGGCTGGCCTGCGCCGAGGGGGCGACGGAGGGCGGCCTTCGGGGAGAGGGTGCGAGCGGCCATGTTCATCGAAGGTCCTTCACGGCCACCGGATCGACGTCGGTATAGGCCTGGTTTTCGCCGGTCATGCCCCAGACAAAGGCATAGGGCCCGGTGCCCGATCCCATATGGATCGACCAGGCCGGCGAAATCAGCGCATTGCCGTTGGCGACGATGAGGTGGCGGGTGTTGTCGGGGCGGCCCATGAGGTGGATCACGCGGTCGTCCTCGGCGAGGTCGAAATAGCAGTAGGCTTCCATGCGCCGCTCGTGGAGATGCGGCGGCATGGTGTTCCAGACGCTGCCGGGCGCGAGGTCGGTGATGCCCATCAGGAGCAGGCAAGACGGCGCGACCTCGGGATGAATGTACATGACGAGCCTGCGCCTGTTGGCCCGGGCGGCATCGCCGAGGTCGAGCGCCTTGCCTTGCGCTCTGGTGATCAGCCGGTGCGGAATGTCGGCGCCGGCAGGCACCGAGTTCATGTAGAACCGCGCGGGCCTGGCCGCGTCGTCGCTGGCGAGCGTCACCGAGCGCGCGCCGCGGCCGACATAGACGATGTCGCGGTTGGCGACCGCGTAGCGGGTGCCGTCGATCGTGACGCTGCCGGCGCCGCCGAGATTGGCAATGCCCATTTCTCGTGCGGTGAAGAACAGGTCGGTGCCGACCTCCTTGCCGTCGTCGAACGCGAGCGGTGTGTCGAGCGGCACGGCGCCGCCCAGGATCATGCGGTCGACATGGGTGTAGACGAAGACGAGTTCGCCGGGCGAAAACAGAGTCTCAATCAGGAACTCGGCCCTGAGCCGCTCGGTGTCCATGGCGGCGATGTCGGCCGGCGAGGCGCCGTAGAGCACGCGCATCATGCGGCCTCCGTCATTTCGTTCGGGTTTTCGAGCCCCTCGGCGAGGCACAGGATCGCCAGCGCCTGGCCGTAGCCCGTCGGCTGGAGCGGGATGTCGCGGTAGAATTGCAGATCGTGACCCATCCGCGTGCCGTAGGAGACGTTGGCCACCACGCCGTCGTCGCCGACATTGGCCAGCACCGCGTCGAGGGCGCGGAGGCCCGCCTGGCGCCATTCGGCGGGTCCGAGGCCGATGCGTGCACCCTTCATCAGGCCGTAGCCGAAGCCGGCCGTGGCCGAGATCTCCTCGTAGGACGTCGGATCGTCGAGCAGGGTGCGCCAGGCGCCCGATGGCGCCTGCAACTTCAGGAGCGCCGCGATTTGTGCCTCGAGAACACCGAGCAGATAGGCGCGCACCGAAGGCGAGATCTGCGCCATGTCGATGAGGTCGAGGATGCCGACGGTGATCCACGAATTGCCCCGGCCCCACAGCGCACGCGCAAAATTGTGCCGGCCGCGGAAGGTCCAGCCGTGGAACCAAAGGCCCGAGCGGGTGTCGGCGAGATAGCGCGCATGGACGAGGAACTGGCGTTCCGCCTCGTCGACGAACCGAGGTTCGCCGCTCGCCTGGCCGAAGGAGGCGAGAAACAGCGCGACCATGAACAGCGTGTCGTCCCATAGTTCGTCGTCGTTGATCCGGTCGGAGACGTTGTGCTGGAAGCCGCCCTCCGGCGTGCGCGGCATGGTCGCGACGACACGGCTCGCCCAGTCGTGCAGCACCGGCTCGAAACGTGGCTGGCGCCGGCGACGCCAGAGCTCGCTGAGCGCCAGCATCGGCGCGGTCGTGTTGACATTCATCGGCGGCAGGCCGGCGGCGATGCGCCGGTCGTACCAGTCTTCGATAGTTGCAAGCAGGCCCTCATCGCCCGTACGGGCCCATAGCTTGACAAGGCCGTAGAGGCCTACGCCTTGCGGCCATTCCCAACTGTCGAAGCTGACGTAGTCGCCGGGCGTGCCGTCAAGATTGGGCTCGTCGAAGCGCCCGTCGGCGCGCAGGCCCGTCATGCCGGCGACCAGCCTGTCGAGGGCCGTGCGAATGTGCGCGGCTGATACAGCCATAACTCCTCCCGGTGGCGCCCTTTGTCGGCCGCCTTGCCGAGAAACTTCCCACATCAATTTTTCTTGCGCAATCTGAAAACTTTTTGCAGCATGGTAACGAGCACGAGGGAGGCAATCATCGCGCAGGCCAAGAGGGGGCGGCCCAACCGTCGCATCCGACTTGAGGAAGTGGCCAGGCGCTGCGGCGTCTCGGTCAGCACAGCGTCGCGCGCTCTGGCAGGCGCCGTCGGCGTGCGCGATCAGCTTCGCGCGGAGATTGTCGAGGCGGCACGTGCGCTCCACTATGCGATCCCGGCCTCGATCGCCGACCGCAAGGTGATCCTGGCGGCGAGCAGCGTCGCGATGATCGACCATTCCCGCAACCAGTTCACCTTCCACGTGCTGGACGGGCTGAAGGAGCGCGCGCAGGCGCTCGGCGTCGAGCTCGTCACTCGGCCGGTCGCGACTCCCGAAGACGAGGTGGCGCTGCTGCGCGAGGCCGGCGAGGACGCGACGGTCGCCGGTTGCCTGTTCCTGACGCTCGACGACGACGACGTGCTGACGCTCGCCGAGGGCTTCGCCAAGCCCATCGTCCTGGTCAATGGCGACGACCCAACGATGCGCCATTCCAGCGTCACGCCCTGCAACCGTTCGGCGGCGCAGCTGGCGGCGCAGCACCTCTTGTCGCTCGGCCACCGGCGCATCCTGTTCCTGATGCGGCGCGGCCGGCGCACCATCGAGCGCCGCTTCGAAGGCTGGCGCGACGCGCTCGTCGCAAAAGGCGTGGCCGGCATCGACGATCTGATCGTCGAGGTGCCGGACTGGCTGCCGGAACTGGCTGAAGAGGCGATCGAGAGGCGCATCCGCGAGCGCGGGCTCGACTTTTCTGCCGTGCTGACGGCCGGCGACAGCCTGGCCTATGGTGCGATTCGCGGCGTCGAGCGCGCCGGCTACGGCGTGCCCGCCGATGTGTCGGTCGTCGGCATGGACGATCTGCCGCTCTCCGCCTTCTGCAGCCCACCGCTGACGACGATGCACATCCCGATGCGCGAGATCGGCGCGGCGGCGCTCAGCCTCCTGCTCGATGATCTCTCGCTTGCCACTCTGCCGCCGCGCCGCGTCGAGCTTGCCTGCCGCCTGGTGGAGCGGCAGACGACCTGCCCGGCACGGCCGGGCGCCGGTCATGACGCGAAGGCCGCCACGGTACCGTAACTCCCGGCGGAAAAGACCAACGGTTCGCCGTCCGCCGTGTCCATAGCACACACTTCGCCGATCAGGATCAGATGGTCGCCGCAATCCACCTGCCGGACGATCTCGCATTCCAGCCGCGCCAGCGCGCCGTCGATGAGCGGAACGCTGCCCAACCCTTGGCTCGTGCCGAGGCCGGAAAAATCGCGGCCGTCGCGGAAGAAGCGGCGGCTGAGGTCCACCTGGTCCGCGCTCAGAATGTGGATCGCCTGGAACCGCGCGCGGGCGAAGGCGTCGAATCGTCGCGACGAGCGGGCGATCGACCAGAGCACCAGCGGCGGAACGAGCGAGACCGAGGAGAAGCTGTTGGCGGTGATGCCGATGGGCCCGTCCTCCGAGGCCGCGGTAACGACCGTCAGCCCGGTCGCGAACCGGCCGAACGCGCCGCGCAGAGCCCTCGGATCGAAAGCGCGGGGCTCGGCGACATTCGATTGGTCGTCGGCGTCGGCGAATATCGGGTTGCGCGGGACGGCAAGGTCTGGGGACAGGCTGATCCGTTCCATCAGCGCCGCTCCCCGTTGCCGAGCGGGGTCGCAGGCGTGGTCGCCGGCACGCGGCCATAGGTGTGCGGCAGCGAGCAGGTCTTCAGCTCGGGCAGGACCTTGGTGCCGAAATGGCGGCATTCGTCCAGATGCGGATAGCCGGAGAAGATGAAGGCGCGGATCCCCATCCGCTGATAGGCCTCGATTTCCGACAGCACCTGGTCGGCCGAACCGACAAGCGCTGCCCCGCAGCCCGATCGCGCCCGGCCGATGCCGGTCCACAGATGCGGCTCGACATAGCCCTCGTCGTCGGCGATCTCGCGGTTCTTCGCCTGGTGCGAGACGCCGAGCGAGCGCGCATCGTGGGCGCGTTCGCGGATCGCCTTGCCCTGTTCGTCGTTGAGCTTCGAAACGAGCTCACGGGCGTATTCGCGCGCCTCGGCCTCCGTGTCGCGCACGATCATGTGGACCCTCAGCCCGTAGTCGAGCGTGCGCCCATGCGCGGCGGCGCGCTCGTGCACCGCACTCATGCGGCCGGCAAGCTCCTCCTTCGTCTCCGGCCACATCAGGTAGACGTCGCACTGCGCGCCGCAGAGTTCGAGCGCGTCGGGCGAATAGCCACCGAAGTAGAGCAGCGGCCCGCCGTTCTGCTGGTAGGGTTTTGCCGGGTCAGTCGTGAGACCCTTGAAAGAGTAGATCTCGCCCTCGAAATCGATCCGGTCGCGCGTCCAGGCCTGGCGCAGGATTTCGACGACCTCGTGCGAGCGGCGGTAGCGATAGGCGCTGTCTTCCGTCTGACCGGGAAAGTCGGACGAGATGACGTTGAGCGTCAGCCGTCCCTCCAGCATGTGGTCGAGCGTCGCCACCGTGCGGGCCAGCATGATCGGATGCAACTCGCCGCAGCGTATCGCGGCCAGCAGGTTGATCTTCGAGGTGACCGGCGCGCAGCCGGCGACGAAACTCAGGGTGTCCTGGCCCACCTGGTAGGAGGAAGGGCAGAGGATGTTCCTGAAGCCGAGTTCCTCCGCCTGTTTCACGATGTCGGAGCAATGCGCCCAGCTCGACCGGAGCGCGCCGTCGGGCACGCCGAGATAGCGGTAGTCGTCTGAGCACAGCGCTGAAAACCAAGACACTTCCGCCGCGTCGAGGTCTTGCGAGGTGATGGGAACGATCGTCATGGCGTCCTTCCTGCGGTCCGCGGCCATCTCGCTCCGGTCGCGCATTTTTATCTTGCGTAGCATCCGCATTGATGTAGATCAATGCTGTATCAATTTTTCCGGGGCGACTTGGACGTGGTTCAGATGAGGCGGGTGGAGCCGGGGCGCAGGTCGACGCAGATGCGCGGACCGCTACCGGTGCACATGCAGATCAGCGAGATGCTGATCCGCGAAATCGCAGCCGGGCGGCTGGCCGACGGTGCGCGCCTGCCGCCGGAACGCGACATGGCGACCGAACTCGGCATCGCCGTCGGCACGCTCAGGCGGGCGCTCGCCGATCTGACGGACCGGGGGCTGCTCGAACGGGTCCACGGCTCGGGCAACTATGTCCGCTCTCGCGGCGACCTCCAGGGCGTCTACGCGTTCTTCCGGCTGGAAAGGATCGAGGGCGGCGGTCTGCCGACGGCCGATCTGATCTCGGTCGAGAAGATGGAGAAGCCCGCCGATCTCCCCGTCTTCGGTTCTTCGCCGGTGGCGCACAGGATCCGGCGCCTGCGTCGTCTGGACGGTGTCGCGGCCGCGCTCGAGGAGATCTGGCTCGACGGATCGCGGGCGCAGGTCCTGTCGCCGGACGATCTGTCCGAATCCCTCTACCTTCACTACCGCGTCGCGCTCGGGTTCTCGATCACCCGCATCGAGGACCGCGTCTCTGTCGCGCCGGCCCCGGGCTGGGCGCCCGATGCGTTCGGCGCGCAACCGCCCGTGCCCTGCGGCCTGATCGAGCGCATCGCCTGGGCAGGCGACGGCGACAGCGTCGAGTTCTCGCGCTCGTGGTTCGATCCAGGCATCGCCCGCTACGTGTCACGATTCAGATAATTCGGGGAAGACCAGCTTGGCCAGGACATCGATCGGTTACGGCATCGTCGGCTGCGGCATGATGGGGCAGGAGCACATCCGCAACATCGCCCTGCTGGGCGACGCGTATGTGGCCGCGATCTTCGAGCCGGATGCCGGCATGCTGGCGAGATCGCTGGCGCTGGCGCCCGGCGCCCGGGCCGTGGGTTCGGTGGCGGACCTCCTCGCCGATCCGGACGTCGACTGCGTGCTGATCGCCAGCCCCAACCACCGCCATGTCGAACAGCTCGAGGAGATCGCCCGCACAAGGCCGGTGCCGGTGCTGGTGGAGAAGCCGCTCTTCACGACGGCGGGAGAAGAGGGACGCGCAGCCGCCGTCGGCAAGCTCCTGCCTTTGCTCTGGGTCGCGATGGAATACCGCTACATGCCCCCCGTCGCCCGCTTCATCGCCGAGGCTGATCGGGCGACGGGCGGTATCCGCATGTTGACCATCCGCGAGCACCGCTACCCCTTTCTCGACAAGGTCGGCGCATGGAACCGGTTCGAGCGCACCAGTGGCGGCACCTTCGTGGAGAAGTGCTGCCATTTCTTCGACCTGATGCGGCTGATCCTGAAAGCCGATCCGGTGCGAGTGATGGCGAGCGCCGGCAGCGCGATCAATCACCGCGACGAGCGCTATGGCGGCGAAGCACCCGATATATGGGACCACGGCTACGCGCTGGTCGATTTCGACAACGGCGCACGGGCCATGCTCGAACTGTGCATGTTCGCCGAAGGCAGCCGCTACCAGGAAGAGATCTCGGCGGTCGGAGCGAGCGGCAAGATCGAATGCCTGGTGCCAGGTCCCACCCGCTTCTGGCCGAAACACCTGGGCGCCCCTCCCGTGCCGCAGGTCATCGTCAGCCCACGCCATCCCGCTGGCCCGCACGTCCTCGACATCCCGGTCGATCCGGCCCTGCTCGCGGCGGGCGACCACAATGGCTCGACCTATTACCAACATCGCCGGTTCGTCGATGCGGTGCGTGGAACAGGTCCTGTGGACGTGTCGCTGGACGATGGCCGCTGGGCTGTCCTGATGGGGCTCGCCGCCCAGCGCTCGGCGCGCGAGGGTCGGGCGATCGAATCCCGCGGAGCTTGAGCAGACTCGTTGATCGCTAGGTCTGCTGTGATGGCTACGGCCATGATGATGCGCGTGGTCGGCCCGAGACAGCCAACCACAGATGAGGTTGACTATCGGGGCGACCATAGCGACGCGTATGGCATGCTTAAAGCTGATTGGACTCGGTCTAGTAAGGTGAAGAGCGCTTCCTTTGTCTACAAGAAGCAGATGATCGAGAGGATGATAGCGGTGCTTTTCCGGCAATGTCGCGTCGTGAGGAGAGCGCGATTGACAAGCTGCACGCTGAAATCGGCCGGCTTTTGAGGAGCGACATTTTCTTACGAAAAGCCTCGGATACCGCGATCTATTTTTGTCGCAGACTTCGGATTTTTGGCCGTCGATGACAGCCTGTCCTTCAAGAGCAGGACGATGTGACCCCTTTCGTCGTTCGAGTCCGAAACATTGGGGGACATCGCGTGTATCGCCGCCGCGGCGTCACGCCGCCTGCCACCGAAGTTTCGATGGCCTGTCGAGCCGATCGGCGCTGAGACCCGCGCAGGTTCGCAGAATGACCCGTAGCCTTGTTTCTGAAGAAGGATCGGGAAGTCTATCCGCCAAATCCTGCGCCCGCCGACCTGCCGCTGAACTTTCATCCTGTGACGATTAGAGCACCGTGTCGGCATTCATGAAAATCCTGCACAAACCGGGTCTCCTTTCTACCAATCTAAAACATAAGTGTCTCCGTAGCGGACCGGCAGCTTCCAGAATCGCGAACTGGCGGGGGCCAACGGCCAGCATGGGGGCGCGAAGCGGACGCTCTGCTCCGACCGGCCCGACCGGCCAACTTACCTCGTTACGAAATGCCGGTTCTGTTCGCGCTCGATGACGGCAACGACGGCCGGACGCTGCAGCATTTGCACCTTGTGCCGCGTGTAGTTTTTAAGATCCTGCATCGGCAGGCCATTGCTGGTTCCCCAACCGTAGAACACGAGCGCATAGGGATCGACGACGGTGTAGGCATCCCCCATCATCCAGTGACTGTCGCCGATCAGCGCATCGATCTCCTGCATGCATTCCCAGTAGCTCGATGCTGCCTTGGTCCTGATGGCGTCGTGCATGTCCTCGTGGTCGACGAAGCGATGCGGCCGGAACTTGGCGCGCTGGAAGATGTGCGGCGTGTTCGAGAACCACGCCATCTGCGCGACGCACTGCATGCGCGAAATGAGGTCCGTGGGAAGCAAGCGGGCCTCCGGATAGGCGGTCGCGATCCACGTCAAGATTGCGGTGTTCTCCGTGATCACTTTGCCGTCCACGCTGAGCGCGGGCACTCGGCCGCGTGGATTGATCTCGAGGAATTCCGGCGTCTGGTGCTGGTTCTTGGCCAGAAGAGTCTCGATCGCGCGGTAGGGGTGCCCGCTTTCCTCGAGCGCGATGTGGGAGGCCAGCGAGCAGGCGCCTGGGCTGTAGAAGAGCGTCGGGTCGCCGTCGCGGGGTACGCCGATGTGATGCGCCGTAGTCATGCTAAAATCCCTTCCGTGATTGTCCGTGCCGTCGGGGGTCGCGGCAGTCGTCATGTGTCCATCAGAGCCGCAACGACGCGGTCCCGCGTCAGCGGCATGTCACGGATCCGCACGCCGAGCGCGTGGGCGACGGCATTGCCGATGGCGGCCGCCGCCGGACCGCCCGCGCATTCGCCGACACCGAGCGGGTCGTGAGCGGACGCCTCGACCAGTTCGACATGGATCTCTGGGATGTCGTTGAAGCGGATGACCGGATAGCTCTCCCAGTCGACACTGGCTGGTCCACCCGCGTCGAACCGCATTTCTTCGATCAGCGCCCAACTGATCGCCTGCACGATGTTGCCTTCGACCTGGTTGGCGACCCCGTCGGGATTGATGACCAGGCCGGCGTCGACCGCACACCAGACATCGGTGACGCGGACAGCCTCATCCACTTCGACGGCTGCGACCACCGCCGCATAGGCAGAGCTATTCTTGTAGCGGGCCAGTCCGAGCCCAAGGCCGCGTCCGGTTCCGCCCGGGCCGCGCTCCGACCATCGCGCGAGGGCGGCGGCGCGTTCTAGCACCGCCCGTGCACGCGGATCGCTCAGCAGCGACAGGCGATAGGCGAGCGGATCGGCACCGGCCCGCGCGGCCAGTTCGTCGACGAGTGCCTCGATCGCGAAGACGTTCAGCGTCGCGCCGAGCCCGCGAAGCGACGAGGTGCGGACCGGAACGTCGTGGATGAGGTGGAAGTCGATGCCCTTCGTCGCGATATCGTAGAGCGGAATGCCGTTGCGCGTTGCCCCACCGCCGCGCTCCTCGGGGATGTCGAAAGGCTTTCGCTCGGGCGGCGGCGTCTCCAGCGCCTCGGCGGCCAGGAGATAGGCGCCGCCGACGCCTGGCCGCTGGCCGTGCGCCGCGCTCCAGATCTCGGTTGTCCAGCCGACCGGACGGCCATCCTCGCCGACCGTCGCATGCACTTCAACTTCCATCGCGGAAGAGAGCGGCTCGTAGGAGAATTCGTCGGCACGGGTCCAGCAGAGACGGATCGGTCGGCCAGGTAATTCCATTGCCGCCAGCGCGGCGTCGAGAGCGGCATCGTCGGCGCCGTTGTGACCATAGCAGCCGGCGCCCTGCACATGGTGGCAGGCGACCTTGTCGATCGGCAGGCCGAGGGTTGCCGCGATGTTGGCGCGCAGCGGATGCATGCCCTGCGCGTGCGACCAGACGGTCAGGCGCGCGTCCTGCCACAACGCAATGGCGCAGGAGGGCGCGATCGAGCCATGTGAAAGGAAAGGCCGCGAGAAGCGCATCGAAACGCGGTGCGCGTCGCCGGCTGCCACGGGATCGCCGATGCGGCGGTCATGCGACGGCTGCGCGGCGAGCCAGGCCGGGCTCGCCTGTTCGGGACGGAGCTCGCGACGGGTCTCCCACACCGCGATGTCGGTCGCCTTGGCAGCCGCGTTGCGCACAGCAGTTTCGTCCTCCCCGACAATGGCGACGAAATCCGCCCGCCGCACGATCATCACCTCGTCGCCTGCCGCGCGCCGCACGGCCTCGTCGTCGAGCGCGCGCAGCCGGGCGCCGCGTCGAGGCTGGCGCACCGGGCGCGCGTGGAGCATGCCGGGCATGACAATGTCCTGGATGAAGCCGGTGCCGGTAAGCTTCGCCGGCAGGTCGAGACGCGGGATGGCCCGCCCGACAATGCGATGCTCCGCGACGGGCTTCGGCGCGACGGCTTCGGTCGCCTCCGCCGACAGGTCGATTTCCGGTGCGACGTCCCAATAGTCGAGCCCGGTAGCAAGGCCGCCCCGGACGAACTCTCCGGCCAGCACCGACAACTCTTCCGGCGCGGCGTTGAGCCGGAGCGCGGCGCGGGTGAGCGCGAGCGCGCGGACCTCGGCGGACACAGCCCGGATCGCGCCGCCGGAATGCTCCACCGACCAGCTCGACGCCGTGTAGCCCTCTCCCGGACCTTCGAGGCTGTTGCCGGACATGACCCGTACCTGGTCCAGGCGCACGTCCAGCTCCTCAGCGGCGATCTGCGCCAGCGCGGTGAGGATGCCTTGTCCGAGCTCCACCTTGCCGGTCGCAACGCGTATCGTTCGGTCGGGCTCGAAGCGCAGCCAGCGGTCGAGGCGGGGATTGTCCCGCAGGCTCTGGCTAGTTGCCATTGCAGACCTCTCCGCGCAGCATGGCTGCCGCGCGAGACACCGCGCGCAGGATGCGAGGATGCGCACCGCAGCGGCAGAGGTTGGGATCGAGCGCCGCGACGATTTCGGCGCGACTGGGCGACGGGTTGCGGTCGAGCAGCGCCTTGGCCGCGATCAGCATGCCCGACAGACAATAGCCGCACTGGCCGGCCTGCTCGTCGAGGAAGGCTTGTTGCAACGGGTGAAGGGCTTCGTCCGTGGCCAGTCCCTCGACCGTAACGATGAAGCGCCCTTCAAGGGTGCCGACCTCACGGCTGCATGAATAGGCGGTATCGCCGTCGACCAGCACCATGCATGCGCCGCACTGCTCGAGGCCGCAGCCATAGCGGGATCCCTTCAGCCCGAGATGGTTGCGCAGAACGTCGAGCAACGGGGTCGTTACGGGCGCTTCGACCACGTGGTCACGGCCATTGACAGTCAGGGTCAGATGTTCGTTCATGCGGTCCTTCGCGGCGTCAGGATATCAGTTCGCCTTTGAGGCGGAGCGTCACGGCCGGCGTGATGCTGGCGGCTGCTGCCGCATGCATGAAGCATGTGCGGGCGGCCATGTTGAGGAGATTCTCGTGCATTTCCTCGGGCGCGTCTCCGTTCAGGAACAGGTGCGTGTCGAGCACCTCGGTCCGGACGTCTGCGCCGCCTGTGAACGCGGTCTGCTGGACGAGCCGCGGCGAGCGGATCGCAAGCTTTTGCGCCTCGACGTAGCGGTGAAGCTGGGTGAGAAAGCAGAAGGCGATCCCCGTCGAGAGAAGGCCCAGGGCCGATGGCCCCGTGTCCGCCGGACTGTCGTCGCTTAGCAGACGGAAATGGCTCATCCCGGGGCGCGCGATCCACGTCTCCGTCGCGAACCGGCCCTGGCCGAGGGACGTACCTCGCCCCGCGATCGTGAAGTATCGTTTTCCGGTCGAGGCGAAAGGTATCTGCGGCGCTTCGCCGATCTCGGTGATGCCTGGCTTCTCCAGGATCGCCCTATCGCCTTGTAGTCCTTCCGGCCGCGGGGGCTTGAGCGTCAGAAACGGATCGGCGAAGTCCCCACCCACCGATTGCCGCCCACCGAGGGCCAGGCGCTGCCGGCCGTTGATGGTCAGGGCGAAGCTGCTGCTCCGCGCCGGCTCGCGCAGGAAGGCGATCGCCGGAGACGTGTCCATCGCCTCCTCCAGCAGCGAGCGCGCGGCCGCCGCTGACAGGCTGCCGGTCAGAGCGACGTCGAGGCTCGCCGCCTCCGACGTGGCCGTCGCCGTAGAATGGATGAACGAGCCGCTCGCGCCGAACGTGTGCGACACGTCGATCGCGGTCCCGGCCAGGTCGACGCGGGCCCGTCCGGCTGCTGCCTCCAGACGGCTGGACAGATCTCCGGCCACTCCTGCGATCAGGTAGCCGAGCGGAAACGGCGCAATATCGTGCCCGTTCATCGTCGCGCCCTCGTCGGCGGTCAGACGCCAGGTGCTGCCTTGGTCTCCCTCCGAAAGCACGCCTTCCTTCTGCTGCGCTTCAGCCGCACGCGCTGCCACCCTGAAGCACCCGTCCCCCGCGCCCCCCACCACGTCAGGACGCGACGCGCCGATCCGGGTTCGGAAGCCAAGCGGATCGCCGTATCGAAGGATGCTGTCCTGTGATCCGCTGCTCATCGGGATGGTCCTGCCGGAAAGGATTGCACCCGCGGCTCGGCGTGCCACGACAGAGGGAGTGCGCGAGTCGGACCGGCAAAGCGACCGGTTACCCGGATCGATCCCGGCGATTGAAGAACGGCTTCATGGTGCGGTCGAATGGCCGACCGCACCATCTGGCCCTCAGGTTCAGCTTGGCTGAACCAGGCCGGCCTCGACAAGAGGTCTGATCGCATCGATTTCGCGGGTGATAGCATCGGCCATCTCGTCCGGCGTGTTCGCGACGGCGCTCACTCCGATCGCTGTCAGCTTCTGCTGCGCCTCTGGTGTCGCTTCCCATTCCTTGATCGTGATGTAGATCGTATTGACGATGTCCTTGGGCATGCCCTTCGGTCCCACGGCGCCGAACCAGAGCGTCTGGTCGTAGCCGTCCAGGCCTTGCTCAGCGACCGTTTTGACGTCGGGGATCTCCCCAAGCCGCTTGGCGGACGTCACTGCTACGCCGGCGATCTTTCCGTCCTTGATGTGCTGCAGGTAATTGGTCGGCGCGTCGAGCGAGAAGTGGATGTGGCCGCCCAGGATGTCTGCCGCGAGCGGGCTCGACCCCTTGTAGGGGATGTGATTGATCTCCACACCGGCGATCTGACCGATCAGGGCGGCGCAGATATGTCCCTTCGTGCCCGCGCCCGGGTTGCCGATATTGACCTGCCCGGGATTGGCCTTGGCATAGGCGATGATCTCCTGCAGGGTCTTCGCCGGCGCGTTGGCGCTGGCGCTGAGCAGAGCCGGACTCTCGGCAACGATCGTGATCGGTGTGAAATCCACCTGCGGGTCGTAAGCCAAGTTCTTCTGCACCACCTTGTTGGCGGCGATCGGGGCGCTGCCGGACACCATGATCGTGTAGCCGTCGGGCGCCGAGCGGGCGAGCTTGCTCCCCGCAAGCGCACCGGCAGCGCCGGCCACATTCTCAACGACGAACTGCTGGCCGAGCTTAGAGGTCAGAACATCGGCGACGAGACGGGCGACGACGTCGCTCGTGCCGCCGGGCGGGTAGGCCGAAATGAGGGTGACCTGCTTGGACGGCCACTCGGCCGCGCGGCCGATGCCGGTTGCGCCCACGACGAGAGCCCCCCCTCCCAGTGCGATAAGTTCACGACGATTGATCATTGTGTCTCCTCCCTTCCCGTTGCGCCATATGCTGCATCAGGCCTGTGTCTACCTACGCCAAGGTGAGTGTCCGCCGGTATCGAACACTGGCATCATTCCGCCTCGCGGAATGGTCGGGCGGATTCGAAGTTAGGCGCCCTCCGCGAGCCATTGCCGCTCGCGTGCATGGAACGCCGCCAGTTCCTCCGGCCTATCGTCGCCGAGCAGGTCCGGATTCACTGTCACGCCGCGCGTCTGCTGGACATAGGCGAGGAACTTGTAGGACGGCCGCAGCATGGAAATCAGGTCCCAGTCGATCGGCAGGGCTTGCGACGGGTTGACCGGCTTCAGGACGTCACGCTCAAACAGGACCTCGAAGCTCATGAGCTTCCACGCGCCGCCAACGCGCAGGGCGCGCGAGAAGAAGCGGCAGAAGACGTGGAAGTCGGCCTCCACCCCGCCCAGGGCGACGCGGTTGAAGATCATCGCAGGGCTCTCAACGGTGGCCCGATCGCTGGCAAACTCGGCATAGGCCGGAAACACCCAGTGCTTGCCGTTGCCTGCCTTGCCCATGAAGCTGCGCGTCGCCTCGACATAGGCCTGACCGCCGCGTCCGTCGTACCAGCTCGTGCGGATATAGGCGTCCGGATGGAAGCACTCGGTCATCACGTCGAAGCGGCGCTGGTCACGGGCGAAGCGCTCGCGACGCACGAGGTCGAAGAGTTCCTCACGGTCGAGAAAGCTCTGCAGTCGCGTCCCGGCATCCTGTTGCACGGTAATTCCTCCTGTGAGCTCGGATCCGGCGTCATTGCGGGCGGTCTGGCGGGTGAAGCTTAATCCGCTTCCTGCAGCCCCTCCTCGCGCACCTTGCGGAAGTGGGGAGAGAGGATCGACAGCAAGAGCAGCGCGGTGACGACCAGAATGACGAGACTAATCGGACTGGTAAAGAACACCGTCGCGTCGCCGTGTGAGATGAGGAGCGTGCGGCGCAGGTATTCCTCCGCCATCGGTCCGAGGATCAGCGCCAGGATGAGGGGCGCGGGCTCCGCGCCGACCTTGCGGAAGAAGAAGCCGAGTACGCCGAACAGCGCCATCAGGTAGACGTCGAAGACATTGTTGTTGATCGAGTAGACGCCGATGGCGGTGAAAACGCAGATCAGCGGGAACAGGAAGCGGTAGGGAACCGAGATCAGCTTCGCCCACATGCCGACCAGCGGCAGGTTGAGCAGGAGCAGCAAGAGGTTGCCGATCCACATCGAGACGACGAGGCCCCAGAACAGTGCCGGCTGTTGCGTCAGCATCTCCGGGCCGGGCTGGACGCCCTGGACGACGAGTGCGCCGATCATCAGCGCCATGGTCGCCGTGCCGGGCAGGCCGAGCGTCAGCATGGGGATGAAGCAGGTCTGCGCCGCGGCGTTGTTGGCGGCCTCCGGCGCGGCCACGCCCTCGATCGCGCCCTTGCCGAACTCCTCGGGCCAGCGCGAGATCTTCTTCTCCAGCGCATAGGCCGAGAACGACGCGAGCAGGACGCCCGCGCCCGGCAGTATGCCGAGCGCGACGCCGACGCCTGTGCCGCGCAGGATCGGCGCGGTCATCCGCTTCCAGTCCTCGCGCGTCGGGAACAGCCGGCTCACGGGGGCCACGCCGGCAACGCGGGAATGTTCGTTCTGCAGGTTGGCGATCACGTCGCCCAGACCGAACACGCCCGTCGCGATGACCACGAAATCGAGCCCGTCGAGCAGGTTGGGCGATCCGAACGTGAAGCGCGAGAAGCCCGAATTGATGTCGGTGCCAATCATGCCGAACATCATGCCGAGCAGGGCCATGCCGAAGGCGGTCAGCAGCGACCCGCTGGTGAGCACCATGGACGTGACGAGACCGAGCACGATGAGCGAGAAGTACTCGGCCGGACCAAAGGTCAGCGCGAGGCCTGCCAGCAAGGGCGCTGCAACGACGATGAAAAGAGTGCCGACCGTACCGGCGAAGAAGCTGCCGATGGCTGCCGCGGCCAGCGCACGCCCGGCCTTGCCCTGCTTGGCCATTTCGTGGCCGTCGAGCGTGGTGACCACCGACGACGCCTCGCCTGGGAGGTTCATCAGGATTGCGGTGGTGGAGCCTCCATACTGCGAGCCATAGAAAATGCCGGCGAGCATGATCAGCGCGGTGTCGACCGGGAGGCCGAAGGTGAAGGGCAGCAGCATGGAAATCGTCGCGATCGGCCCCAGTCCAGGCAGCACACCCACCGCCGTGCCGAGGAAGACGCCGAAGAAGCAGTAGGAGAAGTTCGACAGCGTCGTCGCCGTCGAGAATCCCAGCATCAGCCCGTTGAAAATGTCCATGGCGCCCTCCCGGCGTTGCTCGGTTCAGCCTGAGAACGGCAGCCAGCTGCCGGCGAGCGGGATAGGCAGGCCCAGCAGCTTGACGAAGAGAAGCGCGCAGACCACCGAGAAGACAGCCGCGCCGGCGGCCGCCTTCCAACTGACCTCGAACATGGCGCTGGCCGCAGCCGTGCAGACGACAAGCATGAACACTGAAAGCGGCAGTCCGAGCCGTTCGATTGCCAGACCGAAGATTACGATCATGAGCGGCACGACGACGACAGGCCGCCAATTGACCGCCTCGATCGGCGGCGAGCCGTCGCGGCGGGCGCGCAGCAGGGTCGCTGCGCCAGTCGTCGTTAGCAGGACCGAGATGATCAGGGGAAAGAAACCCGGCCCCATGCGGCTCGGGGTGCCGATCGGGTAACCGAGCGCGATGGCGCCGGCAGCGATGCCGATCGCCGCGAAGAAGAGCCCGAGCGCGACGTCCTGACTGACTTTCATGCGATGTCCTCCCCCGTCAAACCATGCCACGCCGACAATCGCGAACCACGGTCGCATATCCGAAGCAACACGTGATCATCGGCATTCTCCTCGTGCTCGGCATCGATGGCTTGACGCATACGATGCCGACTGCGAGCCCGGCCGGCCAGGCCCTCGATCGCCTCCCTGCCCCGCCGCCTTTGCCCTAGAGGTGTCGTCCCTCGTCAACCGGAAGGACGATGCCTGTCGAGCTCGTCAGACTGACGATACACGCCACGGCCGCCCGGGCGACATCGTCCGGCACGGTGACGCGGCGGAGCGGGACCTTCTCTGCCGTCCGTTCGAGCTGGTCGCGCGTGCGGTTGGGCACGAAGTCGGTGTCGACGCCGGCCGGCGAGACGGAGAACACCCGGACTTTTGGCGCCAGCACCTTGGCAAGGGCGATCGTCAGCGAATCGAGCCCGCCCTTCGCGGCAAGGTAAGCAAGGCTGCTGCCGATGCCGGTGCGGGCCGCGATGGACGAGATGTTGACGATGGCGGCGTTCTCGCCGCGTTCGAGCAGCGGGCGCATTGCCCGGATCGTCGCGAAGGGGCCGCGCAGGTTGAGCAGAACCGCACGGTCGAAGATCTCGTCGGTCAGCGCGTCGAGATCGGCGGCCGGGACCGGCGTCGTTGCGCCACCCGAATTGACCAGCGCGTCCAGATAACCCCAACGTGCCTCGAGCGACGCCTTGGCCTGCGCGATCGACGCGGGGTCCTCGATCGTGATGCGGACGGCGCAGTGGCCGTCCCCGCGCAGACCGGCGACGACCTCCTCGGCGACATCCGCACGGCTGTTGTAACCGACCGCCACGCGGGATCCCATGTCCGCCAGGCGCGCGGAGACGGCGCGGCCGATGCCGCCGCTGCCTCCCGTCACCAGAACCATGCGCGGCACCGCGAGCGCGGGCACTTCGATCGCTGCCATCGATTGTATTCCTCCTCCGGGCGCTTCACCGGGATGCCCGGTGCCGTGTGCCGCACTTCGGGGCGCGGCGCGCCTGTTTCCCTGCATCCGTTCCGGCGTCAGCCGGCATAGTCCTTGATGACGGCCGCGGCCGCCGAACGGATAAAGCCGTGATCGCTTGAAAAGGCCAGAGCCGATGCGCCCAGACCGGTCGCGAACTCGAAATCGGACCGCCCCGTGGGCAACATCATCAGCGGCACGTGGGCGTCGCGCGCGGCGGCGGCGACCCGCCGGCTGATGTCCGCCACCTTCGCCCCGGCGTCGGGATCCTCGCCGAACGATGCGGTGAGGTCGCCCCGCCCTACGAAGAGCGCATCGATGCCGTCGACCCGCGCGATGTCACCGGCCGCGTCGATGGCGTGCTGGTCCTCGATCATCGCGATCACTGCCACCTGTGCGTCCTGCGCAGCCATGTGGCCGGTGGCGCCGACGCTGCCCCAGTTGCTCGCGCGGGTCAGCCCGGCAAATCCGCGGCTGCCGCCCTTGTAGCGCGCGCTCCGCGCGATGGCCTGCGCCTTCTCCACGGAGGCGACGTGCGGAACCATGATGCCCATGGCGCCGGAGTCGAGCGCGCTTAGCACATGCGACTCGGTGAATTCCGGGATCCTCACGACCGGCGCGATGTTGGCCGCGCGCGCGGCGAAGATCATCAGGTCGGTGATGCTGCGGTCGAGCGCGGCATGTTCCTGATCGATGATGACGAAGTCGTAGCCGATCGGCCCGAGTATCTCGATCACCTGCGTGGTCGGCAGCTTCAGGAACGTGCCGAGGAGCCGCGTTCGGGCCAGCAGCCTGTCTCTGAACGTGGCGAATGGGGGACGGTTATCTGTCATGGCGCTTCCAACTGGTCGATCCTTTCTACCGGGTGTGGCCAGCGAGCGGGGGCGGGAAGAGACTCTATTTCGCCAGACGGAATGGCGAAGTCGTTTCCCGCTGCGAAACGGGCCGGCATCAGCGTTGCCCCGCGCGTCGCCCCGATGCGAGCAGGGCATGCATCCGTTCGCGGACCTCTAACGCAGGGAACCTATCGCCTTGGCCGATCCGACCATCATCAGCTGCGCCGTGACCGGCAACATCACGACACCGCAGCAGACGCCCCACCTGCCGATCACGCCCGGGCAGATCGCAGACGCCTGTCTCGAGGCGGCGCGCGCCGGCGCCGCGATCGTCCACATACACGTGCGTCATCCGGATGGCCGGCCGAGCATGGAGCTGGCGCATTATCGCGAGGTGGTGGAACGCCTGCGTGCGGCGGACGAGGATGTAGTGATCAATCTGACGACCGGGCCCGGGCAGCGATTCATCCCGAGCGAGGCCGATCCGAGCGTCGCCGCCCCGGGGACGACCCTGATGCGGCCCGAGCGGCGCGTGACGCATGTCCAGGCGCTGCGGCCGGAACTGTGCAGCCTGGATCTCAACACGATGTATTCGGGATCCTCTGTCGTCATTAACACGCCCGCGAGCCTCGGCGTCATGGCCGAACTGATCGCCGAGGCGGGGGTTAAGCCGGAGCTGGAGGTGTTCGACAGCGGCGACATCCAACTTGGCAATCATTTCATCGAACAGGGTCGGCTTCCCGCCTCGACGCTGTTCCAGATTGTGCTCGGCGTCCGCTACGGCGCCATCGCGACCCCGGAAACTCTGATGTACATGAGGTCGCTTCTGCCGCCGACGGCCCCCTTCAGTGCGTTCGGCGTCGGCCGCTGGGAGTTTCCCATGCTGGCGCAAAGCTGGCTCCTCGGCGGCCATGTGCGTGTCGGCCTGGAGGACAACATCTACATCGAAAAGGGCGTGCTGGCACCGAGCAACGCCGCGCTCGTCACCAAGGCGGTCCGCATGGTCCGCGACCTCGGCGGTCGAATCGCCACGACCGGCGAGACCCGCGAGATGCTCGGCCTCATCAGGCAGGCACCGCTGCCGGCCTAGGCCGGGCACGCGACAAACGCGACGACCCAACCAACGGAGGCAATCATGTACGACCAAAGCGACCCTCGATCCACCCTGACGAGCCGCTCTGCCCCTATGCCCACCCTCATGCACAACAGCTTCTTCGGGTCGGAGACCGCGCGCTTCTACGAGACCGCGCCGCAGCAGGCGGACTCGAACGGCAAGACGTGGATCAGCCGCGGCCAGAACTTCGTCGTCGCCTACAGCGAAGCCCGCGAAGGCGGCGTCTTTGCGCGCAAGGCCCAGCCGGACGAATATGCGCTGATCGTGCCGGACGCCAGGACGTCGATCGAGATCACGACGCCACAGGGCAAGACGATCGTGCCGGGCTATTCCGTCGCGTTCGTTCCGCCCGGCGACAGCTCGATCCGGATGCTGACGGCCGGCACGCTCGTCCGGCTCTTCACGCCGAAGTCACGTGACATGGCCGAGGCGGCGTCCAATGCGGCGGCATTCAGGGGTCCGCACCCCAACGTTCCCCCATTCCAGCCTTGGCCGGATCCGCCCGGCGGGTTCAAGGTCAGGTCTTATACGCTGGACGTGCCTGAAGACCCCTCCCGCTTTGGGCGCATCTACCGGTGCACGACGTTCATGATCAACTACCTGACCCCGCGCGTCGGGCCGCGTGCCCGCGACAAGGTTTCGCCGCATCACCACGACGATTTCGAACAGTGCTCGCTCGCGCTCACCGGCGACTTCACCCATCATCTACGCTGGCCGTGGACGACCAACATGAACGTCTGGCGCGAGGACGAGCACATCTTCTGCGGGTCGCCGTCGATCTGCGTCATCCCGCCGCCCTCGATCCACACGACCACGGCCGAGGGACAGGGCGTCAACCAGCTGGTCGACATCTTCGCGCCGCCCCGCATGGATTTCTCGCTGAAGCCCGGCTGGGTGCTGAACGAGGCGGACTATCCGATGCTGGGCCAGTGACTGATATCCCCAAGCACCTGATCAGACGTCTCTCCGGTGTCGGGGTCGGTCATACGCCGTATCGCGTGGTCGCGGCACGCGGTCGGCGCTCTCCGCGTCGAGGGTCAGCACGACCTTGCCGATCTGCAGGTTGGCGTCGAGGATCGCATGGGCCGCCGCGACATCCTCGAATGATAAAGCCGCATGGATGCGCGTCGCTATGCGTCCATCCTCCAGCAAAGGCCACACATTCTCCTCCAGCGCCCGGGCGAGGCGGCCCTTGTACTCGGCCGGCCGCGGCCGCAGCGTCGAGCCGGTGACGGTCAGCCGTCGGCGCACGACCTGGCGCATGTTGATCTCGGCGAACTCGCCCTGGTGGCTGGCGATGAAGACCAGCCGGCCGTCCTCGTTCAGGAGATCGAGCTGGCGCTGGGTAGCCGGCCCGGCCTGTCCGTCGAGGATGATGTCGACGCCTCTGCGCGCCAGGTGTTCGCGGATCTGGATGTCCCAAGCGTCCCGATAGTCGAAGGCGGCTTCGGCCCCGACCTCCAGGCACACTGCCCGCTTTTGCGCACTGCCGGCGGTCGCCAGGACCCTTGCATCGAAGAGCTGGCGTCCGATCTGGATCGCCGCCATGCCGACACCGCTGGTGCCGCCATGGACGAGCAGGGTATCGCCGCGGCCGATCCTTGCGAGCCAGACAATGTTGTTCCAGGCCGTGAAGAAGACTTCGGGCAGCGATGCCGCTTCGATGAAGGTCAAGCCGCGCGGGATGGTCATGCACTGGACTGCTGGTACCACGCAGTAGTCCGCGTAGCCGCCGCCGTTGGCGAGCGCGCAGACCGGATCACCCACCGCAAGATCTGCAACCCCGCCGCCGACCGCATGGACGAGGCCCGCGATGTCGAGGCCCGGAATGGGCGTCGTGCCGGGAGGCGGCGGATAGAGGCCGCGACGCTGCTGAATGTCGGGACGGTTCACGCCTGCCGCGACGACCCGTATCAACACCTCGCCGGTGCCCGGCTGCGGAATGTCACGTTCGACGATCCGCAGGACCTCCGGTCCCCCGGGCCGTGCGATCTCGACCACCCGCATGACGGGTCAGCCCTCCGGGCCGACCAGCCGCGCCGGATTTATGGCAACCATCATGCGCACGTCGTCATCGCTGAAGCCCAGCGCCAGGCAGAGCTTGATCACCTCGCGCATGCCCTGGACCGGCGTCGGATTGTCGACCTGGCCCAGGTCCGAGCCGATGGAGGAATGCTCCACCCCGGCAGCCTCTATGTGTTCCTTCAGCTCCTGCGGCGAGTAGGTGTTGAAACGGGAATCGATATACAGCCCGGCCGACTGCTCCACCACCGCGCCGAGCCGCGCGAGGTCGCGGATGTCCTCGTAACTGAAGTGCAGGCCGTACATCGGGTGGTTGATCAGCAAGCGTTTGACGCCGCGGGCGCGCGCCTCGTCGAACAGCTTCCAGATCTCCCAGACATGCAGGTGCCCGGACGACAGGATCGCGTCGAACTCCGCGATCGAGTCGAGGATCTGCTTGACCGGATCGAGCACATTGCCGAGCGGGTCGAGCGGGCTGAGCAGCGGCGACGACTTGAGCTGGACGTTCGAGGCCAGCCGCGTCTTGCGGTGCGCGCTGCGGACGTGGTTGGCCGCCTGCGCCGTCGGCATCCAGATCAGCCGCGCACCCATCTTGAGCTGCGCGTCGACGACGTAGGGATTGAACCCTCCGGTCGAATTGTTGAGGACGAGACCGCTGTACATCTTGAAGTCGGGCCGGGCGAGAACGCGGTCGAGCAGCGGGATGAACGGCGCCACGGAATAGTGGTGGTCCTTGAAGAGCAGGCCCTTCATGCCCGCGGCCACGGCTTCCTCCGCCGCTTCGAGGTGGTCAACCTGGCGCGGCATGGTGGACGGGCCGGAATGGACATGCAGGTCGTACGCACCCTTGAGCAGGGCATTGGCCCTTCCGTCGTCGATCGTTGCGATAAGGTGTCTCGCCTCCTCGCGGTTCCGGGTCGCCTGGTCTGCAGCAGCCATGGATTGGGTCCTTTTCCTGGTTGCCACGGGCATAGAGATTGACCCCGCATTGCCTCAACCTGTAGTCGGGGGCGTTCCGCAGGACGGAATATCGGAGGAGAGAAACCATGGGCATCCGGTCCATCGAACGCGCGATGAACGTCCTGCAAGAATTGAACCTGCAACCGATCAACACGATCGCGCAGCTTCACGCCCGAACCCGGCTACCGAAGCCGACGCTGGTGCGCATTCTCAGGACGCTGGAGGATGCCGGCTATGTCGAGAACGACGTGCGCGAGGGCGGCTATCGGGTCAGCGCCCTGGTCACCTCGCTGAGCTCCGGCTTCCACAAGGGGCCGCTGGTGGTGGAGGCCGGCCGCGCCTGGGCCGTTGCCATAACGCGCAAACACAAGTGGCCGACGGCGATCGCGCTGCCCGATTATGACGGCGTCATCATCCGCTTCAGCACCGTGCCCGACAGCCCGGTCTCGCCTTTCCACAGCACGGTCAACCGGCGGCTGAACCTGCTCACGCGCGGCATGGGTCTTGCCTACTTTGCGTTTCTCGAAGGGGAGGAAGCGGAACTGATCACCGATGTCCTGCGGCGCTCCGACGATCCCGAGAACGTGCTCAGCCACCACCCGGCCGAGCTGGCGCGACTGGTACGGAAGGTGCGCGCCAACGGCTACGCGACACGTTCCTCGCTCGTGGAGCCCCGCAATTCCAACACCATCGCCGTCCCTATCATGGGCGGGTCGGGCAAGGTCCTAGCCAGCCTCGGCCTGACCTATTTCACGTCGGCCTTTCCGTCCGAACAGGAAGCCTGCGCACGCTATGCACCCGTCCTGCTTTCGGCTGCCTCGGCCATCGCGGAGGATCTGGAACGACTGTCGAAGAGCATCTCGATCGAACTCGATACCCCTGCCGTAGAATAACAGGTCGCGGACAGACCTTGTCGAAGGGAAGAGCAGACCGCATGAGGGACACGCTCTCCGAAAGAGCGCACAAAGCGGCAAGCCGCCAGGATCGCAACCCAATCGATGGAGGGGCAGCTTCCGGTGCTGATCGGAGGTCGAACAATCCGCGTTGCCGGCGTTTGTCGAAAAGATCGCGAACGTCCGCTTCTAAGTTAAAGCAGAATTCGCCGGAATGCCCGGGATGGGGGGCGCATTCCCGTCATTACGACGTTCGGAGACTGCGTTTCATGCGTAGAAACTCTTCCCGGCGTCTGAGCTCGGTGAATGGCCAGCGGGAATTGGAAGATCGCGACAGACAAGTTCGGCAGAAGAAACCCGCCCTTCCGCATGCGTGAATAGCATGCATTCCATCGTAGAGTTCTGGATGCCAGAGCCATTGGCGGCGGGCGTTCTCCTCGAAGGTTGAGAAGAATCGATCGCCGACCTTCTTGGCCAGCTGATGTGCCTCACGGTCTGAGATTGGACGCGGGCCAGACCTTAATCGGTCCCAGCGTGCCTCCAAGTCAGCCAGCGCCTCGGCATGTCTGCGTTTCGTTTGCTCTGGATCACGCGTATCTAGGCTTTTCGTGACGATCGCCCGGCCGACCTGCTGCTGAATGTCGGCCGGAACTCGCTTGCATAGCCAGTAGATTCCGGTGCTCGGATGTTTGGTCGGACGGCTCACGCGAAGCACTACGTGTATCACCCTTGCGCATCACTCGGGCGATCGTAAGTGCCTATTTTTTTGCTTAATATTCAGCGCCGTCAACACCTTGTAGGGTTGATGGTGCCCAGAAGAGGACTCGAACCTCCACGCCTTGCGGCACACGGACCTGAACCGTGCGCGTCTACCAATTCCGCCATCTGGGCAACGGTGCGGCCCGCCATGTAGGCGGGCGATCCGCTTGTGTCAACGCGAAAATGCGTCGGACGGCACTATCTCGTGCCGCCGTCTCACGCTTCGAGCAGTTCCTTGGAGGCGACCGTGGAATCGGCGTTCAGGCGGTAGAGGACAGGCACGCCGGTCGCGAGTTCCATCTTGACCACTTCCTCGCCGGTCAGCCCGTCGAGGGCCATGATCAGCGCCCGCAGCGAGTTGCCGTGCGCGGCCACGAGCACGGTCCCGCCCGATAGAACGTGCGGCTGGATCGTGTGGATGTAATAGGGCCAGACGCGCGCGCCGGTGTCCTTCAGGCTCTCGCCGCCGGGCGGCGGCACGTCGTAGGAGCGGCGCCAGACATGCACCTGCTCCTCGCCCCATTTGGCGCGGGCGTCGTCCTTGTTGAGGCCGGAGAGGTCGCCGTAGTCGCGTTCGTTGAGCGCCTGGTCGCGGATGGTCTTCAAGCCGGTCTGGCCGAGTTCCGACAGGATGTGTGCGCAGGTCTTCTCGGCTCGCATCAGCACCGAGGTGAAGGCGATGTCGAATTTCAGCCCCTTGGCCTTCAGCCGCTGGCCGGCCGCCTTGGCTTCCGCCGTGCCCTGTTCGGTGAGGTCGACGTCGCGCCAGCCCGTGAACAGGTTCTTCAGGTTCCATTCGCTCTGTCCGTGGCGGACGAGCACCAGCGTGCGCGACATCGTCTAGTCCTCTTGCGTTCCTGCTCTTCCGAAGGCGTCGGCGACGCCCATCGCCTCGGCGATCAGGGCGAAGTCGCCGGGTTCGACGGGGAAGAGCGATTTCCTGAAATACATGCCCCAATGGCCTCTGTCCCGTACGAAGGAGAAGCGGTCAAGCAGGGGATAGATGTCGGTCTTGCGTGCCGGCAGCCATTCGGCATTGCGCTGCCAGCCGGTGTCGCCCGCGGCGGTCATCAGCTGTTCGTGCGGCTCGCCGGGAAGGATGCAGCCGATCGCGGTGAAGGCGCGCACCTCCGCGCCCTCGTTCATGCCCTCGCGCGGGCTGTAATAGGCGACCCAGTCGCCCGGCCGCGTGCGTAGCGCGGCAGAGTGCCTGCCATGGGCGAACATGGCGAATCCGTTCTCGACGGCGATCCGGACGTGGCGTGCGGCCGCGACCCCGATCCAGTATCGGGTCATTCCGACAGGCCGAGCACGTCGAGCATGGAGTAGAGGCCGGACTTGCGGCCATGCGCCCACAGGGCCGCCTTGACGGCGCCGCGGGCGAAGATGGCGCGATCCTCGGCGTGGTGCGACAGCACGATCCGCTCGCCGGCGCCGGCGAGAATGACGGAATGGTCGCCGACGACCGAGCCGCCGCGCAGCGTCGCGAAACCGATCGTGCCTTCCGGGCGCGGGCCGGTGTGGCCGTCGCGCACCCGCACGCTGCTCTGCGCCAGGTCGACGCCGCGGCCCTGTGCGGCCGCCTCGCCCAGCAGCAGCGCCGTGCCGGACGGCGCGTCGACCTTGTGCTTGTGGTGCATCTCCAGGATCTCGATGTCGAAATCCGCCGCGTCGAGCGCTTTTGCAGCCTGTCGGACCAGTACGCCGAGCAGGTTGACCCCGAGGCTCATATTGCCGGACTTCACGATCGGCGTATGCCGCGCGGCGGCCTTGATCTTCGCCTCGTCCTTGGCCGAGCAGCCGGTGGTGCCGATCACATGCACGACATGCGCCTGCGCCGCATAGGCGGCGAAGCCGACGGTCGCCGCCGGCGAGGTGAAGTCCAGCACGCCGTCCGCCCTGGCGAACACCGGCAGCGTGTCAGATGAGATGGCGATGCCGTTGGGGCCCGTTCCCGCCAGCTCGCCCGCATCCTTGCCAAGATGCGGCGAATCCTCGCGCTCGATCGCGCCGGCGAGCATCGCGCCTTGCGTCTCGGCGATGATGCGGATCAGCGTGCGGCCCATGCGGCCGGCAGCGCCCACCACCACGAGCTTCATGTCGCTCATCGCGTTCCTCCCGACTTGCGCCGCGAGGACTTGGGTGCGGCGACCTCGACCACCTCTCCCGTGCGGTCCTGCATGAAGTGGAAGCGCGCATAGGCGCCGCCCGGCTTCACCAGCAGGCTGCGATGCGTGCCTTCCTCGATCAGCCGTCCCTGCTCCAGCACCACGATATGGTCGGCATTGACCACGGTCGACAGGCGGTGAGCGATGACGAGGGTGGTGCGTCCCTTCATCACCGTGTCGAGCGCCTGCTGGACCTTGGCTTCCGATTCGTTGTCGAGCGCGGACGTCGCCTCATCCAGGAGCAGGATCGGCGCGTCGCGCAGGATGGCGCGGGCGATCGAAAGGCGCTGGCGCTGGCCGCCCGACAGCGTCACGCCGTTCTCGCCCACCAGCGTGTCCCAGCCCTGTGGCTGGAGCGCGATGAATTCGGTCGCCTGCGCAAGCCGCGCGGCCTCCTCCACCTCCGCATCCGTCGCATCGGGCCTGCCGTAGCGGATGTTGTCGCGGATCGAACCCTCGAACAGGTAAGGCTGCTGCGAGACATAGGCGATGGCGCCGCGCAGCGATCGCTTGGTCACGGCGCCGATGTTCTGGCCGTCGATCTCGATCGCGCCGCCGGTCGGGTCGTAGAAGCGCTGCAGCAGGGCGATCAACGTCGACTTGCCCGCTCCGGATGAGCCGACGATCGCCGTCGTCTTGCCGGCTTCCGCCCGGAAGCTCACGCCGCGCAGAACCGGCGGGCCTTCGGCATAGGCGAACTCGACGTCGCGGAAGACGACATCTCCCTTGTCGACGCTGATTTCGCCGGCGCCGGGGCGGTCTCCCTGCTGCGGCTCGATGTCGAGGATCTCGTAGATCATCCTCGCATTGACCAGCGCGCGCTCGAGATTGGCCTGGACGCGGGCAAGCCGCTTGGCCGGTTCGTAGGCGAGCAGCAGAGCGGTGATGAAGGAGATGACCGCGCCCGGCGGCACCTGGGCGACCGCGGCCCGGTAGCCGGCATAGCCGATGACGCCTGCGACCGCGAGGCCGGCAAGGAATTCGGTGATCGGCGTCATCCGCTCCGAGATGCGGGCGATGCGGTTCGCGCGCGCCTCGGCGCTGTCGATCAGTTCGCTGATCTTGTCCGACAGCAACTGCTCCATCGTGAAGGCCTTGACGATGGTGATACCCTGCGTCGCCTCCTGCATCGCACCGATGAGGCGCGAATTCACTTCCACTGCCTCGCGCGTCGCGCGCCTCAGCCGCCGCATCAGGTAGTTGACCGAGACGAGGATCGGCGGGCCGATGACGAGCGCTATGACCGACAGTACCGGGTCCTGGTAGACCATGACGCCGACCAGCGCGATCAGCGACACCGCGTCGCGCGCGATCGCCGTCAGGGTCATCGACAGGATGTCGCGGATGCCGGTGACATTCTCGTTGATCCGCGCGGCGAGCTGGCCGGAGCGGGTCGACGTGTAGAAGCCGACGCCGAGGCGCATCAACTGGTCGAAGATACGCCGCTGGTAGCGCGCGACCAGGTTGTTGCCGATCTTGGCCAGCAACACGGCCTGGCCGTAGCTTGCCAGCCCGCGCACTCCGAAGGCCACCACAACCGCGCCGCAGATCAGCAGGATCAGGTCCTTGCGCCGCTCGGCGAACAACTGGTCGACGATGTCGCGCATGATGTAGGCGGTGAAGGCGGTCGTCACCGCGAAGGCGACGAGGCAGAGCACGGCGAGAGCATAGTAGCCAAGATAGTCGCGGCCGTTTTCGGCGAGCATGCGCCGCAGCACGGAGACGACTTCGCCCGTGTCAACTCGTCTGCTGCTGCCGTCTGCCGCCAAGTCGATCCTGTCCCGCTGCCCTGGTCCCACGCATCGCGTCGTGGCACGCTCATAGCGGCATGTGCCGCCCTTGCCTATGGCAGCGATGCCACAAAATTCCGCTACGACCGCCAGCGGCGCCCCGAAGTCTCGACGCCGAAGCGTCCCGGCGTGCGCGAATAGGCCGCGAGGCCGAGAAGCGCCGCCATCGGATGGGTGATGACATAGACCGGCATGTCGCGCATCAGCGCCGAGTGGGGCGCCTTGTCCTCAAAGGCGGCGCGGAAGTCGCTTTTCACCAGGAGCGACACGATCTTCTGCGCGATGCCGCCGGTCAGATACACTCCACCTTTGCTCATGAAGACCAGCGCCAGGTCGCCGGCGATCCGACCGAGGCAGGTGCAGAACATCGATACGGCCTCGACCGCGGTCTTGTCGGATCCGTCGAGCGCGGCGCTGGTGATCTCCGCCGGCGTGGTGAACGGCGCGGGCGTTCCGTCCGCCTTGCCGATCGCGTGGTAGATGTTGACGAGGCCGCGCCCGCACAGGAGCTGCTCGCCCGAGATGCGACCCTCGATCCGCTCTATATGCGGAAAAACCTCGAAGTCGCGCGGGCTGCGAGGGCCCATGTCCATATGCCCGCCTTCGCCTGGGACCGGGATCCAGGTGCGGCGCGCGTGGACAAGCCCCGCCACGCCGAGCCCGGTGCCGGGACCCAGCACGACGCGGCTGGCGGCCGGCTCCGGCGTGCCGGCGCCGATGCGGATCATATGCTCGTCGCCCAACGCCACGACGGCGAGCGCCTGCGCCTCGAAATCGTTCAGCACGACGATGTCCAGCAGGCCGAGCTCTGCTTGCATCGCCTTGGGGCGCACGACCCAGGGACAGTTCGTCAGGTGGATCTCGTCACCGTCGACAGGCCCCGCGACGGCGAGCACCGCCGAGCGCGGCTGGATCGAGGTGCGGTCGAGGATCATCGTCTGGATCGCCTGGTCGATCGTCGCGAAGTCGGCGGTCTGGACGACAGGGAACTCCTTCGGCTCGGCATAGGAATCGATCAGGATCGCGAAGCGCGCATTGGTGCCGCCGATGTCCCCGATCAGGACGGGGAAGTTGAGCACCATGTCCGTGTCTGTGATTCGGGCCATTCTCTCCCCCGGTTGCAATCGTCTCAGGCCCGCGCCGTTGTTCCGTTGCCGGACAGGATGATCTCGGCGGTGGCGCGATTCAAGGCCATCGGAATGTCGTAGACGATGGCGAGGCGCATCAACGCCTTCACGTCGACATCATGCGGCATCGGCGTGAGCGGGTCGACGAAGAAGATCAGCGCGTCGACCTTTCCCTCGGCGATCAGCGCGCCGATCTGCTGGTCGCCGCCGAGCGGCCCGCTCTTCAGCCGCCTTATCGTCAGTTCCGGCCAGGCCTCCGCGACGCGCCCGCCGGTCGTGCCGGTGGCAACCAGGTCGCAGTCCTTAAGGAAATCGCGATGGGCGCCGGCGAAAGCGACGAGGTCGTCCTTCTTCTCGTCATGCGCGATGAGGGCGATACGCACGCGCCAGCCATCCGGTTAAATCGGTTGAAGTGTCCGGGAAGGCTTAGCCCAATCGCCCGCTGGAGTGAAGCGCCAAGTTGCCGCCTCACTGCGCCGGATCGGGCCGGAACATCGGAATGGGGATCCGGTCGAGCGGAATCTCCGAGAAAGCGTTCGCCGTCACGGGCGTCGAACTGCTCGACGTCGCCGCGATCGTCGGCTGCGGGCTGCCGAGGCCTCGCACCGTCACCGCCGCTTCCGAGACCGGGGAGGGCGCGCTCAGCACAGCGACGCAGGCCGCCGGCAGGCTCTTCATCGTCATGATGTCGCGGGCCTTCGGCGCGTCCGGGTTCTTGTTGGGCCGCCAGGGCTCCTCGGTGAACCACCAGGCGAGCGACTTGTCGCAGCCGTCGCCAGCGGCGACCTTTTCCTGCCCGCGGCATTCGGTCGATCCCGGCTGGCAGCCGATACGGATGTGGAAATGGTAGTCGTGGCCCCAGAAGGGGCGCACCTTGCGCAGCCACGAGCGGTCGCCGGTCACCGTATCGCAAAGCTTCTTCTTGATGCCTGGATTGACCAGGATGCGCTCGACCTCGGGATAGCTCGCGGCGCGCTTCAACAGGTTGGTATGCGCCTTGGTCCAGAGCTTGTCTTTCACGAGGTGGGTTTTCTCGTCCACCATCAGCGTCGCGCTCATGTTCTCGCGCTCGCTCGCGCTCAGTCGCTTGTCGGGCATCGGCGTCAGCCAGATGTCGGCGTCGAGGCCGATCTGGTGCGAGGCATGGCCGGTCAGCATCGGTCCGCCGCGCGGCTGCGAGACGTCCCCGAGCAGCAGTCCCGGCCAGCCGTCCTGCGCCGAATCGCGCGCCAGCTTCTCGATCAGGTTGATCATCGCCGGGTGGCCCCAACGCCGGTTGCGCGACAGCCGCATCGCCTGCCAGTTGGGTCCGTCGGTGGCGATCGCCACGCCGCCCGAGAAGCAGCCCTTGGAATAGAATCCGTAGGATTTCGGCGCCGTCGCCGCCGGCAGGGTCTTGGCGCCGAACAGGTTTTTCGCCAGTTGCTCCGCCTGGGCGTCCACAGCGGCCCCGGTCAGGGCCAGCGCCGCGACGAAGCCCGCGATCAGGCCCCTGCGGGCGCTTCGCACAGTCTTGCTCATAGTCCAGTCCCCGATGTCCGAGGCCTCGATGCCTGACAACTTTGGCGAAGCGTGGGCGGCAAAGGGTTAATGGATGGTGAATGGCACGGAAGTGTTACCCGCAGCGGCGGGTCCAGGCTTCCGGATCGTGATCATCTTCGCCAGTTGCCCCTCTCCCACATTGCGGTCAACGCAGCGCGGTAGTCCGGGTGTATGAAGCGGTAGCCGGTCGCTTTCAGCTTTGCGTTCGAGACTCGCTTGTTCTCGCCGTAGAAGGAGCGCGCCATGGGCGTCAGGTCCGCCGTGTCGAAGTCGACCTCCGGCGGCGGCGCGACGCCCATCAGCCCGGCCGCGAAGGCGACGACGTCCTGCGGTGGCGAGGGCTCGTCGTCGGTGACGTTGAAGACGCCGCCGGTCTCGTGCCGCGCGAGATGGAGCAGGCTGCCGGCGATGTCGTCGACATGGATGCGATTGAAGATCTGGCCCGGCTTGATGATGCGGCGCGCGGTCCCGTTCTCCAGGTTGACCAATGCGTTGCGGCCGGGGCCGTAGATGCCCGAGAGCCGCAGGATCGCCGGCGGGACGCCGCGCTCCCGGGCGAGGTCGCTCCACTCCTTCTCTGCTTCCAGCCGGTTGTCGGAGCGGCCGGGGCGGGGACGACATTCGGCCGTCTCGTCGATCCATGCGCCGTCATGGTTGCCATAAACACCGACGGTAGAAAGATAACCGATCCAGCGCAGCGCCGGCATCGCGCCGGTGAGCAGGTCGTGCGCGGCCGCGATCACCGGGTCGCCCGCCTCGGTCGGCGCGGCGGAAATGACCAGATGCGTGGCCTCTGCGAGTTCCGCTGCGATCTGTGGCGACACGTCCGTGCCGTCGAACAGGAAGGGCTGGATGCCGGCGGTGCGCAGGGCGTCCGCCTTGCTCTCGCTGCGGGTCGTGCCTGCGATCGCGTCCGCTTCATCGGCTGCAAGTTTCGCGAAGGCGCGGGCGGAATAACCGGCGCCGAACAGGAAAATCCGCATGGTCATGCTGTCAGCCTTTCGCGCCGCTCGCTGAGTGCGGCCGCCCATTCCTCGCGAACCGAAGCGTCGCTCTCCCCGACCTCCATGTCGCTCGAAAGCGCCTGGAATGCCTCATCCCCCATCAGCCGCGACAGTGCCCATACCGCCGCGCCCCGTACCAGCGGGGAGGGATCTTCTAGCAGGTTCCGGCACGGTGGGATCAGCGAGGCGTCGCCTGAATTGCCGGCTGCGACGAGCACGTTGCGCACGAAGCGGTCGCGGCCGATTCGTTTCACCGGCGAGCCGGTGAAGAAGGCCCGGAACGCGCCGTCGTCCAGCCCCAGCAGGTCCGCGATGCGCGGTGCCTTCAGATCGTCGCGCGCGACCAGCTTCACCTCGGATGCCGCGGCGGCGAACTTGTTCCAAGGGCAGGCTGCCAGGCAGTCGTCGCAGCCATAGATGCGGTTGCCGATCGCGATGCGGAACTCGCGCGGGATCGGGCCCTTGTTCTCGATGGTGAGGTAGGAGATGCAGCGCCGCGCATCGAGCCGGTAGGGCGCGGGGAACGCATTGGTCGGGCAGATGTCCAGGCAGGCGCGGCACGAGCCGCAATGGTCGACCTCGGGCGTATCGGCCCGCAATTCCGCGGTGGTGAAGATCGAGCCGAGGAAGAGCCAGGAGCCGAATTCGCGGCTGACGAGATTGGTGTGCTTGCCCTGCCAGCCAAGCCCCGCCGCCGCGGCCAGCGGCTTCTCCATCACCGGCGCGGTGTCGACGAAGACCTTCACGTCCCCGCCGGCCCGCGAGGCGATCTTGCCCGCCAGTTCCTTGAGCCTGCCCTTGATGATGTCGTGATAGTCGCGGTTGCGGGCATAGACCGAGATCGCGGCGCGGTCCTTGCGGTCGAGCAGGCCGAGCGGGTTTTCGTCAGGACCGTAGTTCATGGCGAGCATGATGACGCTGCGGACCTCCGGCCACAGCACGGCGGGCGCGGCGCGCCGCTCGAAGGTTTCCGCAAGCCAGTCCATGTCGCCGTGATGACCGGCCGACAGCGCCGCCGCCAGCCGCTCGCGGGCGAGCGGGATCGAATCGGGCGTGGTGACAGCGACGGTCGAGAAGCCGAGCCGTCTCGCCTCGCGATCGATGAACGGCCGCAGCGTCTCCGGTCTTGATGCCGGTGCCGCGCGCATCGTTCTAGAAGTCGAGATTGGCGTAGTGCGCGGCGGGGGAAAGGCCGCGCACGCGGTCGTTGAGGAGTGGGCGGAAGGCCGGGCGGGACTTGATTCGGCTGTACCAGTCGCGCGCCGCGACGTTCTCCGCCCAATCGATCTCGCCGAGATAGTCGAGGATCGACAGCGTGCCGGCCGCCGCGAGGTCGGCATAGCTCATGCGCGTTCCGGCCAGCCAGTCGCGCGTGCCGGCCAGCCAGTTGGTGTATTTCAGGTGCTGCTTAATGTTGGCGCGCGCTGCGCGGATCGCGGCCGAATCGGGCGAACCGCCGCCCTGCGAGGACGGCATGTGCGGCTTGAACACCCGCTCGCGCACCAAATGGCGCGTTACCTCGCTCTCGGTCTTCACCAGGTACCAGTCGCACAGCCGGCGGATTTCGGCGCGGCCGATCGAATCCTCGGCGAAGAGGCGCTTGTCGCGCTTGAGGACGCCGCGCGTCTCGTCGACATATTCGGCGATGACGTTGGCGCCGACGATCGGCACATCTCCTTCCGCCAGAAGCACGGGCAGGGTGCCGGCCGGGTTGAGCGCGAGGAACTCCTTGCGCCGCGCCCAAGGCTTTTCTTCGATCAGCTCCAGCTCCTCGCCATACTCACCAAAGGCGAGCCGGACGAAACGGCTGGCGGCGTTCATGGGATGGTGGAAGAGAGTCAGCATCGATCCGTTCTGGACGCACCGGCGAGGTTGCGGAAGGCCCCGTCGCGGCACTGGCGTTTTACCGTCGGGGCGGCTAATCCTGCGCCACCCGTCGAGGTCGGGATTCGTGCCGACCTATACGGGCTCGACCCGTCGATGACAAGCAAGCCGCCCTCCCGGAGCTCCCCATGCAGGACCAGTCCATCGTTTCGGCGCTCTTGCTTGGCCTGCTGGAGGGCCTGACCGAGTTCATCCCGGTCTCATCCACGGGACACATCCTGCTCGCCGGCCATTTCCTCGGCTTCGAATCGACCGGCAAGGCCTTTGAGGTGCTGATCCAACTCGGCGCGATCCTCGCCATCCTGTCGGTCTATTTCGGCCGGCTGTGGAAGCTTCTCGTCGACCTGCCCCGCGACGGCAGGACGCAGCGCTTCGTGCTTGGCATTCTCGTTGCCTTCCTGCCGGCCGCTTTTATCGGCGCGCTGGCGCACGACTTCATCAAGACGGTGCTGTTCGAGACGCCGATGCTGATCTGCGTCATGCTGTTGATCGGCGGCGTGGTGCTGTTGTGGGTGGACCGCTGGGCGCTCCAGCCACGCTATCACGACGTGATGGACTATCCGCTGTCGCTCTGCCTGAAGATCGGCCTGTTCCAGTGCCTGGCCATGATCCCCGGCACCTCGCGCTCCGGCGCGACCATCGTCGGCGCGCTTCTGATGGGCGCCGACAAGCGCTCGGCTGCGGAGTTCTCGTTCTTCCTCGCCATGCCGACAATGGCCGGCGCCTTCGCCTACGACCTCTACAAGAACCGCGACATCCTCTCGGCGGCGGACCTGCCAATCATCGCGGCGGGCTTCGTCATGGCCTTCATCTCGGCCGTGATCGTGGTGCGCTTCCTGCTGGACTACGTCTCGCGCCACGGCTACGCGCTGTTCGGCTGGTGGCGCATCATCGTCGGCGGCGCGGGAATGATCGCGCTGCTGATGCTCGGCTGAGTGTGAAAAAGGCGCGGCAGGAGCCGCGCCTTAACCAGCCCTCACACTGTTTTCCGTCGTCAGATCTTCGCCATGCAGATCGAGGCATGTCCGCGCGAGACCATGCCGATCTGGCGGGCGGCGGCCTTGGAGAGGTCGATCACCCGGCCCTTGATGAACGGGCCGCGGTCGTTGATGCGAACCACCACGCTCTTGCCGTTGTGCTTGTTGGTGACGCGCACTTTCGTGCCGAAGGGAAGCGAGCGGTGCGCTGCGGTCATGGCGGACGGGTTCATCCGTTCGCCCGATGCCGTCTTGGAGTGAAGCGCATACCACGATGCGCGTCCGCACTGGGCGAAGGCTGGATTTGTTGAAAACGTCGCCCCCGCGATGGCCACTGCCAAGACAACACCGAAACCGTTCCGCATTCCGTAGGCACCCTCTGCCGTTGATCCTGAGTTCGGCGCCTAGGGGCGAAAGGGGGGCGGAATGTGGAGCGAATGCGGCGCTGGAGTGGCGGGGATCTAACGAATGGAGTCGCCTTGTCACATCGCGTCAGACGCGACGGCGGCAGATTCTCCTCAACCGAAGCGGGCGCGGTAAGCCGGGAGAACCTCGGGATTGCGCAGATTGACAGGCAGTTCGCCGCGCAGGATGCGCACGACTTCGGCGACCGCACCCGTTCCCATCCGCATCATGCTTTCCTCGGTGATGCCTGCCATATGAGGCGTCACAATCAGATTGTCGAAGGAGAAATAGGGATGGTCCGGCGGCAGCGGCTGGGTTGCGAAGACGTCGAGCGCCGCCCCGCCGATGCGCCCCTGACGTAGCGCGGCCACAAGCGCATCGTCCACGATCACCGGCCCCCGCGCGACATTGACGATCAGCGCGCCCGGTTTCATCAGGCCAATCCTGCGGGCGTCGATCAGGCCGCGCGTCTCCGGCGTGAGAGGACAGCACAGCACGACGACGTCGCTCTGCGCGACGAGGGCGTCGACATCCAGGAACGCCGCCTCGCCGAGATCCTCCGGCCGGCTGCGGCTGTTGACCGCGACCTCGAGGCCGAAGCCTTGGGATGCGATCGCATGCACGTGCCGCCCGACAGCGCCGTAACCAATGATGCCGATCCGGCGGCCGGACAATTCGTTGGTGTGCTCCGCATGCGCCCGGCCTGCGAGCCAGCCGGCGGTTCGCAGGTCGCGGTCCATCATCCGGAAGCGACGGAGCAACGCCATGGTCGCGAAGAACACGTGCTCCGCAACCGAGCGGGAATTCACGGCCGGCACGTTGGCGACCAGCACGCCGGCCGCCGTCGCTGCCTCCATCGGGATCATGTCCAGGCCCGCGCCATGCCGAACCGCCGCTCGGAGCGCCGGAGCATCTTGGAAGATCGTCTCCGGCAGGTTGGCGCGAACGATGATGGCGGCGGCGTCACGCGACTCCGCGATCAGCGTGGCCGGATCGAGCGCGGTTGCGATCTTGAGCTTGCCTGCGCCGTCAAGCGCTGCGACCGCGGCGGGATGCAGCGCGTGCGTCGAGAAGATGACCGGGGCGGCCGCGTCAGGCATTTTCCAGACGCGCGCCTTCCTTGATGTCCATCTCGCTGATCAGACCCTTCCAGTAACTCTCCGCCCCCTGGAGATGCGCGTTCATAAGTGCCTGGGCGAGGTTGCCATCGCGCCGCACCAGCGCTTCGAAGATCTGCAGGTGCTCGGCGTGCGATTTGCGGCCGCGCTCCGGGTCGTTGAAATAGATCGGCAGCCGGCCCTCTCCCATGACGTAATAGAGGGTGCAGATTCGGTAGAAGACGCTGTTCTTGGTCGCGCGCACGATCTCGAGGTGGAAGTCCCTGTCCTCGGTATGGATCGGCTCGCCGGCCGCGACCTTGGCCTCGGAGGCGCGCAGGATTTCGCGCAGCGCCTCGTAGTTCTCTTCCGTCGCGCGGCTGCAGGCGAGTTCAGCGGCCTTGATCTCGTGGATCTTGCGCAGTTCGACGGTCTCGTAGATCTGCACCGGGTCGAGCGGCAGGCCGGCGCGGGCAAACAGCGCCATCGCCTCGACGCTCGCCTCGTGCTTGGTCAGGTAGATGCCCGACTTCGCCCGGCGTTCGACCAGCCGCATCGCCTCAAGGATCGCCAGCGCTTCGCGGATCTGGCCACGCGAAACCTGAAAATGCTCGGCAAGCTCCCGCTCGGACGGCGTGCGGTGGCTTTCCGCATCCGATTCTGCGATCAGGAACGCTGCGAGATGCGGCAGCAGGTCTTTCTCGGCCATGGCTTCAGCCACCCATTGCGTGGGCTTTCAGGAAATCCTCGTCGACAGTGATGCCTAGCCCCGGCGCGTCCGGAATGGCAATGGTTCCTTCGGCCACATCGAGTTTCTCCACCACGAGATCGTGCAGCATCGGGTTGGCGCCCAGCGAATATTCGAGAATGAAGCTCGACGGCGACGCCGCGCAGACATGCAGGCCAGCATAGAAGGCCGGCGCGCCGGCCCAAAGATGCGGGGCGAGCCGGATGTTGAAGGCCGACGCGATCGCACCGATCTTCATCGCCTCCGAGATGCCGCCGCAGAAACCGAGGTCGGGCTGGAACACGTCGGCCGCGCGCGCGACGGCGAGATCGCGGAAGTCAAACCGGGTCGCCTCGCTCTCGCCGACCGCGATCGGGATGCCGCAGGCTGCTCGAACCTCCGCGATGCCCTGCTTGTCGTCCGCCGCCACCGGCTCCTCGAACCAGGCCAGGTCGCAGTCGCGCACCATGTGCGCGAAGCGCTTGGCGTCGGCGACGGTGTAGGTGCCGTGCGCGTCGACCATGATCGAGATCCCCGACCCGAGCGCTTCGCGCGCGGCATGCACGCGTTCGGATGAAACGTGCGGCGCCCCGTCCATCGAACCGACCCGCATCTTCACCGCCTTGAAGCCACCCTTGTCGATATAGGACTGCAACTGTTCGCCGATCTTGTCGGCGCTTGCCCAGCCGCCGGAGGCATAGGCCGGCATGCGCTCGCTCTTGCGGCCACCGAGCAGCTGCCACACCGGAACGCCGAGCGACTTGCCGAGGATATCCCACAATGCGATGTCGATCGCACTGATCGCGGCAACCGTCAGTCCCCGGCGCGCCAGAACCGGCATGACGTGGCCGGAAGCGGCAGCCTTCTGGTGGCGCACGCCGTTGTAAAGCATCTCCCAGATGCCATTGATGTCGCGCGCGTCACGGCCGCGCAGCGCGGGCGCGATCTCGTTGTTGATGAGCGACACCAGCGCGCCGTAGGTGCCGGCGCTGCCGGCGGCGTTCTTGCCCTCGCCCCAGCCGACGATGCCGGCGTCTGTCTCGACCCTGACGATGGCGGCGTCGAAGGTCGTGATCTGGCCGAAGTCGCTCTTGTGCTGGCGCGCGGCCTCGATCGGGATCCTCACCCACCATGCCTGGATTCGTGCGATGCGCATGTCGCTACCCCGTTGCCGCCCCGCCATTGCGGGACGGCTTTCTCTCGACTGTGTTCGAACCCATCACTTGATCAGCGGCAGCAGGGTTTCCGCGGTGATCCGCATCTGGTCGGTGTAGAATTTCTCGGTCAGCACCGAGGAGCCATGATCCTGGATGAACTTGAGCTGCTCGGGCGAGATGTCGACCGGGTTGCGCTCCACCATGTCGGGGTAGCGGTTGGCCGGCGTGCGGTCGACCGGTGCGACGAACTCGTTGGTGAGCGCGCCGTCATAGCCCGCATCGCGCAGCCAGCCGACGAGCTGCTTCCAGTTGATCGTGCCGAGACCGGCGGCGAAACGGTTGTTGTCGGCGACGTGGAAGTCGAAGAGGCGCTTGCCCATCTTCTGAATGGCTTCCTTGACGTCGAACTCCTCCATGTGGATGTGGTAGGCATCGAGGCAGACGCCGCACTCCGGCGACACCGCGTCGGCCAGCGCCAGCGCCTGTTCGCCGCGATTGAAGAGATAGGTTTCGAACCGGTTCAGCGGCTCGACCGCGACCCGCACGCCGACTTTCTTGGCGTGGGCGAAGCACTCGCGGGTCGCGTCCACCACCCACTTCCACTCCTCCTCCTCGGTCGCGTCGGGCACGACCTTGCCGACGGTCGCGGGCACCAGCGTGATGATCTCGCCGTCGAGTTCGCTCACCATCGTCAGAACGTCCTTGACGTACTGCACGGAACGCTCGCGCTGGCCCTGGTCCTTGGCTGCGAGGTTGCGCTCGCCGAGCATCAACGTGACCGCGCCCCAGCAGCGGATGCCGTGCTCCTTCAGCAGCGCGCGGGTCTCTTTGGTCTTGTACTGCTCCGGCTCGCCCGAGATCTCGATCGACTCGTAGCCGAACTTCTTGATGCGCTTCAGCGTCGTTTCCAACGGCTCGGCGCGCATCCAGTTGTGTGTCGAAAGATGCATGGTGTCTCCTCTCCAGATGCTCCTGCGCGGGCGAGGTGCGCGAAAACGCGCGTCACGATCCCTCGCCCGATTTTCCTCCCGGTCCCGCCCGTTCAAAAACTGGTTGGACCAAAATCAAGCAATTGGACGAGTAACGCATTTTTCCTACCCCCGCAAGCAAACTGGATGAACGACGGGATGATATGTGCTAAGGGGCTGCAAAGAGGCGGATTGTGGTGAGTTTTCGACGTTTGGATGACGTTCCTGCACGGTTCCGGCTCTTGACCGGCCGTCTCTCATTGGTCATACCAGAATGAACGAATGCTTGTGGCAGCGGCGTGCCATTGCGCTTCCGCGCCGCTGCCTTCTAAAAAGATCGTCTGGGAGGACAATCAGATGCCAAAGACCATGAAGGGGCCGGGAATCTTCCTGGCGCAGTTCGGCGGCGACGCCGCGCCGTTCAATTCGTTGCCCGCGATCACGAAGTGGGCAGCCGGGCTCGGCTACAAAGGCGTTCAGATCCCGACATGGGACGGACGCCTGTTCGATCTGAAGAAGGCGGCCTCGTCGAAGAGCTATTGCGACGAGGTAAAAGGCATCTGTGCCGATGCGGGCGTCGAGATCACCGAACTGTCGACCCATCTCCAGGGGCAACTGGTGGCTGTGCACCCGGCCTACGATTCGATGTTTGATGGTTTCGCGCCGCCCGAGGTGCACAACAATCCGAAGGCCCGCCAGAAATGGGCGGTCGAGCAGATGAAGTTCGCGGCCAAGGCGTCGAAGAACCTCGGGCTGACGGCCTCGGTCTCCTTCACCGGCGCGCTCGCCTTCCCCTACCTCTATCCCTGGCCGCAGCGGCCGGCAGGCCTGATCGAGGAGGCCTTCGCCGAGCTCGGCAAGCGCTGGAAGCCGATCCTGGACGCCTATGACGAGGCCGGTGTCGATCTCTGCTACGAGATCCACCCGGGCGAGGACGTCTTCGACGGCGCCACCTTCGAGATGTTTGTCGACGCGGTCGGCGGCCACAAGCGGGCCAACATCAACTACGACCCTTCGCACTTCCTGCTGCAGCAGCTCGACTATCTCGCCTTCATCGACATCTACCACGAGCGCATCAAGGCCTTCCATGTGAAGGACGCCGAGTTCAATCCGGACGGGCGCCAGGGCGTCTATTCGGGCTATCAGGGCTGGGTGCAGCGCGCCGGCCGCTTCCGCTCGCTGGGCGACGGCCAGGTCGACTTCTCCGGCATCTTCTCGAAGCTCGCGCAGTACGATTACGACTCGTGGGCGGTGCTGGAGTGGGAATGCTGCCTGAAGCATCCGGAAGACGGCGCGGCCGAGGGAGCGCCCTTCATCGAAAGCCACATCATCCGCGTGACAGAAAAGGCGTTCGACGACTTCGCCGGAGCGAAGCCCGACAAGGCGGCGCTGCGGAAGCTGATGGGGATTTGAGGGAGTGAGGCAGTAGTGAGTAGGCAGTAGGCAGTAGCAAAGGCAGCTGCGGAACGTTGCCCATCAGAGGTCTCCGGCCAGACTCTACTGCCTACTGCCTACTGCCTACTGCCTAAACTCGTTCTGGGAGGAACATACATGGTATCTGGCAAGACGATCGAATCCGGCAATGGGCCGATCAGGCTCGGCATGGTGGGTGGCGGGCAGGGCGCTTTCATTGGCGGCGTGCACCGCATTGCGGCACGCATCGACGGCGAGTTCCAACTGGTCGCCGGCGCGTTGTCGTCGAGCCCCGAGAAGGCCAAGGCGTCTGCGGACGAACTCGGCCTGGACCCTTCGCGCAGCTACGGCTCGTTCCAGGAGATGGCCAAGGCCGAGTCGAGCCGTGCCGACGGCATTGAGGCGGTGTCGATCGTCACGCCCAACCACATGCACTGGCCGGCTGCAAAGGCGTTCCTCGATGCCGGCATCCACGTCATCTGCGACAAGCCGCTGACGTCGAACCTGGCCGACGCGAAGAAGCTGGCAGCACTCGTGGCGAAGTCCGGCAAGGTCTTCGTGCTGACCCACAACTACACCGGCTATCCGATGATCCGGCAGGCGCGGGACATGGTGCAGAAGGGCCAGCTCGGCGAGATCCGCGTTGTCCAGGCCGAGTATCCGCAGGACTGGCTGACCACCAAGGTCGAGGACACCGGCGCCAAGCAGGCGGTCTGGCGCACCGACCCGAAGCAGTCAGGCGTAGGCGGTGCGACCGGCGATATCGGCACGCATGCCTACAACCTCGCCCGTTTCGTCACCGGCCTTGAGCTCGACAGCCTGTCGGCCGACCTCAACGCCTTTGTGAAGGGCCGCCTGCTCGACGACAACGCGCACGTCATGCTGCGCTTCAAGAGCGGCGCCAAGGGCATGCTTTGGGCGAGCCAGGTGGCGCCGGGCAACGAGAACGCGCTGAAGCTGCGCGTCTACGGCACCAAGGGCGGCATCGAGTGGAGCCAGGATCAGCCGAACCATCTCTGGTTCACGCCTTTCGGCGAGCCGAAGCAACTGATCACACGCGCCGGAGCCGGCGCCGGTCCCGCCGCCGCCCGCGTCAGCCGCGTGCCGTCAGGTCATCCGGAAGGCTATCTCGAAGGCTTCGCCACCATCTACGCCGAAGCCGCCCGCGCCATCCGTGCTGCGCGCAGGAAGAATGGCAAGCCGGCGAAGGATGTCATTTACCCGACCGTGGCCGACGGCGTCGAAGGAGTGGCCTTCGTCGAGGCCTGCGTGAAATCGTCGAAGAAGAACGCGGCCTGGACGAAGCTGTAGAAGGCAGTAGGCAGTAGGCAGTAGGATGCTCTGCTGCCGGCTTCGACGACACTGCGATCGCCATCGACCGTAAGCAGGCGGCCGGATCTCTTCCCTACTGCCTACTGCCTTACTCCTCCTGGAAATACTCCCGATTGAGATCACGGATCTGGTGGATCTGCGTGTCGATCTTGCGCAGGTGCTTGCGCATGTGCGCCTCGGCGAGGTCCGGATTGCCCGACAGGATCGCCTCGCCGATGTCGCGGTGTTCGCGGATCGTCGCCGGCATGCCTAGTTTGAGCGAAAGATAGCGCACGCGATCCATCTGCACCTTTTGTGCGTCGATCAGCTTCCAGACGAACTCGTTGCCCGACAGCTTGGCGATCAGCCGGTGAAACGCGTCGTCCTTGGCGTGGAAGGCGCGGTAGTCGTTGGCATCGGAGGCATCGGTCTGTGCCTTGAACAGCTCGTCGAATGTATCGACCGGCATTTCGGCGCACTCCGCGGCGGCCTTGCGCACCACGGCTACCTCGAGCGCCTCCCGCACGAAGCGCGCATTGAGCACGTCGCGGATGGAGATGCGGATCACCTCGGTCGACCGCTGCGGCCGAATCCGCAGCAGCCCCTGCTCAGCCAACTGGATGAAGGCCTCGCGCACCGGCTGGCGCGAGACGCCGAAGCGTGCGGCGATGTCGCTCTCCGAGATCGTGTCCCCCGGCTTGAGATCCAGCGAAACGATGGCGTCGCGCAACGATTCCGCAATGCGCTTGGCGATCGTCGGACGTGTCTCGGCGTCGAAGGCCAGCCGCTCAATATTCATCATACGAATTTCGCCCAATTCCGAGTTGACATAACATGTATACTTCCATACCAGTTCCTCGCAAGGATTTCTCGGGAGGAAAGTCCGGCGTGCCCCTGCTGAGCGACGACAGGCTTTTTCCAGCCGACGCGACGACGCGATCCATAGCGCGACAACTCTACGCGTCGGTCAAGGATCTGCCCATCGTCAGCCCGCACGGCCACACCGATCCGCGGTGGTTTGCCGAGAACGCCAACTTTCCCGATCCCGCCCAGCTCATCGTCGTTCCGGACCACTACATCTTCCGCATGCTGTTCAGCCAGGGCGTGCCGCTGGAGAGGCTGGGCGTGCCGCGGGCCGACGGCGGCGCGGTCGAGACCGATCCGCGCGCGATCTGGCGGCTGTTCGCCGAGCATTATCATCTTTTCCGCGCCACGCCCTCGCGGCTCTGGCTCGACCACACCTTCGAGACGCTGTTCGGGCTCGAAGTTCCGCTCTCTGCGTCGACGGCGGACCTTTACTACGACGCCATCGACGCGAGGCTGAAACAGGACGACTACCGCCCGCGCGCCCTCTACGAGCGCTTCAACATCGAGGTCATCGCCACGACCGAAGGCGCGCTCGACGACCTGCGCTGGCATGCCCAGCTCAAGCAGTCGGGCTGGAAAGGACGGGTCGTCACGACGTACAGGCCGGATTCGGTCACCGATCCCGATTTCGAAGGGTTTCGAGACAACATCCGCGTACTCGGCGAAATCACCGGCTGCGACACGGGCACCTGGCAAGGCTATCTGGAGGCGCACCGCCTCCGCCGTGCCTTCTTCCGCGACCATGGCGCGGCGGCGACGGACCATGGCCATCCGAGCGCCGACACCGCGAACCTGTCCGCCGACGCCGCCGCCAAGCTCTACCAGATCGTCACCTCGCGCGACGCCACGCCGGACGAGGCGCGCCTGTTCCGTGCCCAGATGCTGACCGAGATGGCGAAGATGAGCGTCGAGGACGGTATGGTGATGCAGATCCATGCCGGTTCGTGCCGTAACCACTCGGCCGACATCTTCGCCCGCTTCGGCCGCGACAAGGGCTTCGACATCCCCGGCCGCACCGACTACGTGCAGGCGCTGAAGCCGCTGCTCGATGCGGTCGGCCTTGAGCCGAACCTCACTGTCATTCTCTTCACGCTCGACGAGACCGTCTATTCGCGAGAACTGGCACCCTTGGCCGGCGTCTATCCGTGCCTGCGGCTCGGCCCGGCCTGGTGGTTCTTCGACAGCCCGGCCGGCATGCGCCGCTTCCGCGAGCTGACCACCGAAACCGCCGGCTTCTACAACACCGTCGGCTTCAACGACGATACCCGCGCCTTTCCCTCGATACCCGCCCGGCACGACGTGGCCCGACGGGTCGACTGCGCCTACCTCGCGGACCTCGTGGTCGAGGGCCAGCTTCGCGACGACGAAGCGGCCGAGCTCGCCCACGATCTCGCCTACCGCCTGGCCAAGCGCGCCTACCGTCTCTGAACTGCAACATCAGGAGCCCAAGGGAGGAACTCATGAACCTGATACGCAAATTTGCGACTGCCGCTGCGATGACCGCACTGATGACGGCGAGCGCTCTCGCGCAGACCGTGCTGAAGTCGTCCGACACCCACCCAGATGGGTACCCGACGGTGGAGGGGGTGAAGTATTTCGGCGAACTGGTGAAGCAGCGCACCAACGGCCGCTACTCGGTCGAGGTCTACCATTCGGCCCAGCTCGGCCAGGAGAAGGACACGATCGAGCAGGTCCGCTCGGGCGTGATCGAGCTCAACCGCGTCTCGATGGCGCCGTTCAACGGCACCGTGAAGGAGACCATCGTGCCGGCACTGCCCTATCTCTTCCGTTCGGAAGAGCACATGCATAAGGTGATGGACGGCGCGATCGGCGATCAGATCAAGGCGGCGTTCGAGCCGGCCGGGCTGGTCGTTCTCGCCTTCTACGACGCCGGCGCGCGCTCCTTCTACAACAAGACCAAGCCGATCAACTCGGTCGCCGACATGAAGGGCCTGAAGTTCCGCGTCATCCAGTCCGACATCTTCGTCGACATGGTCGCGGCTCTTGGCGCCAACGCCACTCCGATGCCCTATGGCGAGGTCTATTCGGCCATCGAGACCGGCGTCATCGACGGTGCGGAGAACAACTTCCCGAGCTACGACACTGCAAAGCATTTCGAGGTCGCGAAGAACTACTCGCTCGACGAGCACACCATCCTTCCCGAAGTGTTCGTCATGAACAAGGGCGCGTGGGACAAGCTGACGCCCGAGGATCAGGCGATCTTCAAGCAGGCCGCCACGGAGAGTGTCGCCAAGCAGCGTGAGCTGTGGGCGGCGAAGGTCGCGGAATCGCGCAAGATCGTCGAGGCTGCCGGCTCGCAGATCACCACCCCGGAAAAGCAGGGGTTCATCGACGCGATGAAGCCTGTCTACGACAAGCACGTCACCGATGAAGTGCTCAAGAAGATGGTCGCCGACGTCCAGGCGGTGCAGTGATCTTTTGAGACGCCGAGTCATCCCCTTTGCCGTCTTCGGCGCCTCCTCCTCCGTCGATGGGGAGGAGGTCCGAAGACGGGGTGTCCTCCCTCCCCTGGACGGAGAGGCTGCTGGGCGACGCCCGGTGGAAGGGGCGACCGGCCTATCCAATTCTAGCAGGTTGCCCTGATGAGCACCGACCTACGACACGGCGTACCAATCCTCTCCCGTCTCAACACGGCAGCGCTCTATCTCGCCGGCCTCGGCCTGGTGGTGATGACGGCGACCGTCGCCTACCAAGTGTTCTGCCGCTACGTGCTGAACGACTCGCCGAGCTGGACCGAGCCGGGCGCCGTCATGCTGATGAGCTGGTTCATCTTTCTCGGCGCCGCCGTCGGCGTGCGCGAGAACAATCATCTCGGCTTCGACGTCCTGCTCTACGTCCTGCCTCCAGCGGCGAAGAAGTGGCTGCGCATGACCTCCGACATCGTCGTGCTCGCTTTCGGCTTTGGAATGATCTGGTACGGCGGCAAGCTTGTCGGATTGACGTGGGGCACGGTCATGCCCGCGCTGCGCATATCCGGCGGCTGGGACTACGTTCCGGTGGTTGCCGGCGGACTGCTGGTTTCGCTGTTCGCGCTGGAGAGGATCGCGCTGCGCATCTACGGCGCCCCGATCGACGATGTGCTCGATCATTTGCCACCGCCCGAGATCGCGGTCGAGCTCGAGAACGTCGAGGACGTGCGCCGGGACGCGGCAGAGCTGGCGAAGAGGACCTGACGATGGAACTGTGGATCCTCTTCGGCACCTTCACGCTGCTGATGCTGATCGGCACGCCGATCGCCTTCTGCCTCGGCGTCGCCAGCTTCGCGACGGTCCTCTACATGGGCCTGCCGCCGCTGGTCGTCTTCCAGCAGCTCAATTCGGGCATGAGCGTCTTCTCGCTCCTGGCCATCCCATTCTTCATCTATTCCGGCGATCTGATGGTGCGCGGCGGCATCGCCCAGCGCATCGTCGCCTTCGCCGCCTCGCTGGTCGGCCACATCCGCGGCGGCCTGGGCCAGGTCAACATCGTCACCGCCACGCTCTTTGGCGGCATCTCCGGTTCAGCGGTCGCGGAAGCCGCGGCGGTGGGCGGCCTGATGATCCCGCAGATGAAGGCGCGCGGATACGGCGCGGACTACGCGGTCAACGTCACCTCCATGGCGGCGCTGATCGCGCTGCTTCTGCCGCCGTCGCACAACATGATCATCTATTCGATCTCGGCCGGCGGAAAGATCTCGATCGCCGACCTCTTCACCGCCGGCGTCATCCCCGGCCTGCTGCTCGCGACCTCCCTCATGGTCACGGCCTATTTCGTGGCGCGCAAGCGCGGCTACCCGACCGAGCCCTTCCCCGGTTTTAGCGCGATCGTCTATCTCTTTGCGGTCGCGACGCCCGGTCTGCTCCTGATCGCCATCATTTTCGGCGGCGTCCGGTCGGGCATCTTCACGGCGACGGAAAGCTCCTGCATCGCCGTGCTCTACGCGCTGCTGGTCACGCTTACGATCTACCGGCAGATGAGCTGGCAGGATTTCGTCCACGCCACCATGGGCGCTGTGCGTACCACGGCGATGGTCCTTCTCATCATCGGCACGGCGGCCGCCTTCTCCTGGCTCATGGCCTTCCTGCGGGTGCCTGCGACACTGGTCGCCTGGATGCAGACCATTTCGGACAATCCGATCATCATCCTGCTCCTGCTCAACATCATCATGCTGGTGCTCGGCACCTTCATGGACATGGGGCCGACCATCATCATCACCACGCCGATCTTCCTGCCGATCGTCGTCGCCTACGGGGTCGATCCGGTTCATTTCGGTGTCATCATGATCCTGAACTACGGCATAGGCCTGAACACACCGCCGGTTGGAGGAGTCCAGTTCGTCGCCTGCGCGGTGGGCAAGATCACGGTATGGGAGGCGATGCGGTCGATCTGGCCGTTCTACGGCGCCGGCGTCGTCGTGCTGCTGCTCGTCACCTATATCCCGGCCCTGTCGCTGTGGCTGCCCGCGGTGTTCAGGTGAGCATGGCGATGAACGACGACACGCTGGCTCCCGTCCGCAGGCCCAAGCTGGCCGACCGGCTCGTCGAGGAGATCCGGACCCGGATCTCCTCAGGCGATCTCAAGCCGGGTTCGCGGTTGCCGACCGAGCAGCAGCTCACCGAGGAGCATCGGGTCAGCCGGACGGTGGTGCGCGAGGCCGTCACACGGCTCGCGGCCGACGGCCTCGTCACCGCGCGCCAGGGTGCCGGCGTTTTTGTCAACGATCGTCCTGAAGCCTTGCTCGGAAGCCTGCTCGCCGACATGACCGGCAAGGTCTCGATGGTGCTCAACGTGCTGGAGGTGCGCATGGCAATCGAGATCGAGGCGGCAGCGCTCGCGGCACAGCGCAGGACGGCCTCGCAGGAAGCCGACATCCGCGTCGCCTTCTCCGCGTTCGATACGCAGTTGAGCCGCGGAGAACCGACCGGGGCAGCGGACTTCGAGTTCCACAGGGCGATCGCGGCGGCGACCAGCAACCCGTTCTATGTCGAGATTCTCGATGTGCTCGGCCGGCGCACAATTCCGCGCGACCTTGTCACGACGGTCTCGGTCAGCCTGCTGCAATCCTCGGACTATCAGCAGCGGCTGCAGGCCGAGCATCGCGACATCATGAACGCCATCATCGACGGCGACGCCACCTCCGCCCGCGACGCAATGAGGCGGCACCTGTCGGCGAGCCAGCGGCGCTATCAGAGCCTGCTGCATGGCGGCGACCTCGCGCGGTCCGCCGCCCGGGCGTGACAATCATTTTCATCCAGGGACTACAAACCATGCACGTTGACGTCAGACAGGCCATCGATCCACAGGCAGCGGCCGGCTACGGCACCGACAGGCTCCGGTCGGAATTCCTGATCCAGAACCTGTTCGTTCCGGGCGAGATAAGACTCACCTACTCGCAATACGACCGGATGGTGGTCGGCGGCGCCACACCCGCGGGCGGCGCGCTCAGGCTTGAGCCCGTCAAGCAGGCCGGCACGCCCTCCTTCCTCGATCGCCGCGAGCTCGTCGCGGTCAACATCGGCGGCAAGGGCACGGTCTCCGCCGGCAAGGACAGTTTCACGCTCGACCATCGCGACATGCTCTATCTCGGCATGGGCGCGGGCGAGGTCTCCTTTGCCAGCGCGGATGTCGCGAACCCGGCGAAGTTCTACCTGCTCAGCGCGCCCGCTCACCATTCCTACCCGTCACGCCTCGTGCGGATCGGCGAGGCGAACCGGCTCGACCTCGGCGCGCAGGCGACGTCGAACGAGCGCTCGATCTACCAGTTCATCCATCCCGACGTGCTGAAGACCTGCCAGCTCGTGGTCGGCATGACGGTGCTCGCGCCCGGCTCGGTCTGGAACACCATGCCTTGCCACGTGCACGACCGGCGTTCCGAGGCCTATCTCTATTTCGCGCTGGGCGAGGACGCGCGCGTGGTCCACCTCATGGGCGAGCCAGCGGAGACGCGGCATCTGATCGTGAAGAACGAGGAGGCGATCCTGTCGCCCGGCTGGTCGATCCATTCGGGCGCCGGCACGTCGAACTATACGTTCATCTGGGCGATGGCCGGCGACAATGTCGACTACAAGGACGTCGACATGGTCGCCATGGGCGATCTGCGATGAGCGGCCTGTTCAGCCTCGAAGGCCGGCGCGCCATGGTGACGGGCGCCAACACCGGCATCGGCCAGGGCATCGCGCTCTCCCTCGCCGCAGCGGGGGCGGAAGTGCTCGCGGTCGGACGCTCGTCGATGGCCGAGACCGAAGCTGCGATCCGCGATGCCGGCGGGAAGGTCGTCGCGCTCAAGGCCGATCTCGCCAGGACGGCGAGCGTGGCGCCGATGCTCGATGCGGCCTGGGAAGCGCACGGCCCGATCGACATCCTCGTCAACAATGCCGGCATCATCCGCCGTGCGGCGGCGGTGGATTTCTCCGAGCAGGACTGGGACGAGGTGCTCGACGTCAACCTCAAGAGCGTCTTCCTGCTCAGCCAGGCCTTCGCCCGTCGCGTCTTCGCGGCGGAACGTGCCGGCAAGATCGTCAACATCGCCTCGCTGATGTCGTTCCAGGGCGGCATCCGCATCGCGTCCTACACCGCGGCGAAGAGCGGTCTCGCCGGGCTCACGCGCATCCTCGCCAACGAATGGGCGGCGAAGGGCATCAACGTCAATGCGATTGCGCCGGGCTACATCGTCACCAACAACACCGAGGCGCTGCGCAACGACCCGGAGCGGTCGGCCGACATTCTCAAGCGCATTCCCGCCGGCCGCTGGGGCAGCGCGCAGGACATCGGCGGCACGGCGGTCTATCTCGCCAGCGACGCGGCGAACTACGTCCACGGCGCGATCCTGCCGGTTGACGGCGGCTGGCTGGCGAGGTAAGGGCGAGATGACCGCGAGCGACAATTTCGTAAGACCGGGCGAGGCCGACTGGACCCCGATCGAGCCGGGCGTGAAGCGCCGTATCCTGACCTACAACGAGCAGCTGATGGTGGTGGAGGTCGCCTTCGAGGAGGGTGCGGTCGGCGCTCTGCACCGGCACCCGCACATCCAGGCAAGCTATGTCGCCGAGGGTGCCTTCGAGGTGACCATCTCCGGCCGCACCGAAGTGCTGACGAAGGGCCAAAGCTTCATCGTGCCGGGCAACGAATGGCACGGTTGCCGCGCTCTGGAGGCCGGCGTGCTGATCGACACGTTCACGCCGATGCGGGCCGAATTCCTCGCCAACTGAGCCGTTGCCGCGATTCTGCATGGATTTCATGCGCGAAGTTGCGTTGACGGAACGCGGCTCGCCTGTTCATCATTCCCCCAAGCTCGCAAAGAGTACCCAGAACAATCCAAGGGAAGAAGCGATGTCGCATGCTGAAATCGGACTGATCGGGCTCGGCGTGATGGGATCCAACCTCGCGCTCAACATCGCCGAGAAAGGTCATCCGATCGCGGTCTACAATCGCACGGCCTCGCGCACCGGCCTGTTCTTCGAGAATGCCGAGGGCCTGCGCGAAAACATCGTTCCCTGTACCACGCTTGCCGACCTCGTCGCCGCCATCCGTCCGCCGCGGCCGATCATCATCATGACCCAGGCCGGCAAGGCGGTCGACGAGCAGATCGCCGCGTTGCGCAAGCTGTTGTCGCCGGGCGACATCATCATAGACGCGGGCAACGCCAATTTCCGCGACACGATGCGCCGCTTTGCCGAACTCGAGGGCTCGGGCATCGAGTTCCTCGGTGTCGGCGTATCCGGCGGCGAGGAGGGCGCGCGCCACGGCCCCTCCATCATGGTCGGTGGCGCCAAGGAGTCCTGGCACCGTGTGGAACCGGTGCTGACCGCGATCGCCGCCGCCTACAACGGCGAGCCCTGCGCCGCCTGGCTCGGCCCGGACGGCGCCGGCCATTTCGTCAAGACGCTGCACAACGGGATCGAATATGCCGACATGCAGATGATCGCCGAGGTCTACGGCGTGATGCGCGACGGGCTCGGCATGGGGCCGAAGGAGATCGGCCAGGTCTTCGGCCGCTGGAATGAAGGCCCGCTCAACTCCTACCTCATCGAGATCACCTCCGCAGTGCTTGCTGCCGACGACCCGCAGACCGGCCGGCCGATGGTCGATGTCATCGTAGACAGCGCCGGCCAGAAGGGAACCGGCCGCTGGGCCGTGATCGAGGCGCAGATGATGGGCGTTCCGGCCACCGGCATCGAGGCGGCGGTCGCCGCGCGCAGCCTGTCGTCGATGCGGCAGGAGCGCGACGCGGCCGAGCGCGCCTATGGATCGCCGGTGAAGCCGATCGATCCGGCCGATCGCGACGCGCTGATCGCGGATCTCGAGCAGGCATTGTTCGCCGCCAAGATCGGCGCCTATGCGCAAGGCTTCGCGGTGATGCGCGCGGCCTCGCAGGAGTTCGGCTGGGACCTGCCGATGGCGACGGTGGCGCGCATATGGCGCGCCGGCTGCATCATTCGCTCGCAGTTCCTCGACACCATCGCCTCCGCCTTCGAGGCGAAGGCCGACCTTCCGAACCTTCTCGTCTCGCGGGCCTTCGTCTCGATGGTCTCGAAGGCCGAGCCGTCGCTGCGCCGCGTCGTGGCAACGGCCGCCACCCATGGCCTCGCGGTGCCGGCGATCTCCTCGGCGCTGGCCTATTTCGACGCCTATCGTCTCGCACGCGGCACGGCGAACCTGATCCAGGCCCAGCGCGACTTCTTCGGCGCCCACGGCTTCGAGCGTATCGACGGACCCGGCGCGCATCACGGCCCCTGGGGCGGCCATATGGCCGGCTAGGCCGGTCGGGCGCTGTCTCTCACGATCAGCGTCGCCGGCAATGTGCGGACCAGTTCGGTCGTCGCGCCGTTGAAGGCCTTCAGAAACGTCGCGAACGCCGCCTCGCCGATCTCGTGCCGGGGCTGGCGCACCGTGGTCAGCGCCGGGATGTACCGTTCCGCGATGTCGATGTCGTCGAAGGCGACGACGGACAGATCGCGCGGTACCTCGACGCCCTTGCCGTGCAGTTCCGAGATGAAGCCAAACGCCATCTCGTCATTGGCGAAGAACATCGCGCCCGGGCGCTCCGCCAGTTCCAGCCATTCGCGCCCGGCCTGGACGCCCGACTCCAGCGTGAAGTCGCCCTGCAGGATCCAGTCCTCCCGGACCGGCAGGCCGTGCCGCGCCATCGCCCGCCTGTAACCGGCGAAGCGGGCGTCGGTCAGCACGTTGCCGGGCGGGCCGAGCAGGTGGCCGATGCGGCTGTGGCCGAGCGAGACGAGATGCTCGACCGCCAGTTCCGCGCCACCCTCGTTGTCGAACCTTACCGAGGGAACGCCGAGCCCGTCGTGCCATTCGCAGGCGAACACCAGCGTCGGCCTGCCGCGCCCGCCGGAGGCGGAGGACAGGATCGATCCCGGCAGGTTGCCGTCGAGCGAGATCAGCCCGTCGGCGCGGTTGTTGCGGACGAAGTCCATCAGCATCTCGCCGCCGCCCGGCGGGCGCGTGTCGGATACCAGCACCGTGTAGCCCGCCCGGCTCGCGGCGGATTCGATGCCGGCGATGATGTGCGAGAAGAACTGGTTGCCGAGGTTCGGCACCAGCACGACGATGGCGCTCGTCGTTCGCCGGCGCAGGTTGCGCGCGAGCTGGTTGACGACGTAGCCGGTCTCCTCGACCGCGCGCAGCACCTTGAGCCGCGTCGCCTCGGACACCTTGTCCGGAAAGGACAGCGCCCGGCTTACCGTCGCGGCGGAGACGCCTGCGGCTTGTGCGACGTCGCGTACAGTCGGCTGGCGGTTCGGCATTCCCCCTCGCGTGCTTCGCCGGACTCTTTCGCGTCGAAGCCGGGAAATCAATGTAATCGATTGCAGAACAGGCGACTTTCGCTGTCGAAATACTGGAGCGTCGCCCCTTAATCGATTAGAACCAGATATGACAGATCGGCAAAGGGCCGACGATACCGGGAGAAGACGCAGATGGCCTGGCAGCCGGCGGAAAACCGCTATGAAAAGATGATCTACAACCGCTGCGGCACGTCGGGTCTCAAGCTGCCCGCTCTGTCGCTCGGCCTGTGGCACAATTTCGGCGACGACACGCCGCACGCCACCAAGCAGGCGATCGCGCGCAAGGCCTTCGACCTCGGCATCACCCATTTCGACCTCGCCAACAATTACGGCCCGCCGCCCGGTTCGGCCGAGCTGGCCTTCGGCGAGATGCTGCGCACCGATTTCGCCGGCTATCGCGACGAGATGATCATCTCCACCAAGGCCGGCTACAACATGTGGCCCGGCCCCTATGGCGAGTGGGGCAGCCGCAAATACCTGCTCGCCTCGCTCGACCAGAGCCTGAAGCGGATGGGCCTCGACTATGTCGACATCTTCTACTCCCACCGCTTCGACCCCGACACGCCGCTAGAGGAGACGATGGGCGCGCTCGACCACGCGGTGCGCTCCGGCAAGGCGCTCTATGTCGGCATCTCGTCCTACAACTCACAGCGCACCCGCGAGGCGGCGACCATCCTGCGCGAGCTGGGCACGCCCTTCATCATCCACCAGCCGAGCTATTCGATGATCAACCGCTGGATCGAGGACGACGGCCTGCTCGACACGCTCGACGGGCTCGGCGTCGGCTCGATCGTCTTTTCGCCGCTGGCGCAGGGCATGCTGACAGACAAATATCTGAAGGGCATTCCCGAGGGCAGCCGCGCCACGCAGGGCAAGTCGCTCAAGCAGGAATTCCTGAACGACAAGACCATCGCCAACATCCGGGCGCTGGATGCCATCGCCAGACGCCGCGGCCAGACGCTTGCCCAGATGGCCATCGCCTGGGTGCTGCGCGGCGGTCGCGTGACCACCGCCCTGATCGGCGCGAGCCGGCCCGAGCAGGTGGAGGACTGCGTGGCGGCGCTCGACAACCGCGACTTCAGCCCGGCAGAGCTCGCCGAGATCGACAGCTATGCCAAGGAAGCCGACATCAACCTCTGGGCCGCGTCGGCGGAGCGGAAGGGGCCGGGGAGGAAGTAGGCTACCCACGCCGGGTGAGGATGACCCCCTCTGCCCTGCCGGGCAGAGGGGCGCGCTCGCCACGCATCGACGAAACGGGCTTTGGGAGGAGCCGCTTGATGTCAAAAATCCGCAACCCGATCCTGCGCGGCTTCAATGCCGATCCGTCGATCTGCCGGGTCGGCCGCGACTACTACATCGCGACTTCCACCTTCGAATGGTATCCGGGCGTGCAGATCCATCATTCGACGGACCTCGCCAACTGGACGCTGGTGAAGCGGCCGCTCGACCGCGCGAGCCAGCTCGACATGCGCGGCAATCCGGACTCGGGCGGCATCTGGGCGCCGTGTCTCTCCTATGCCGATGGCCTGTTCTGGCTGGTCTACACCGACGTGAAGCGGCTGGAGGGCAACTTCAAGGACGCGCACAACTACATCGTCACCGCGCCCGCGATCGAAGGTCCGTGGTCGGACCCGGTCTATGTCAACTCGTCGGGCTTCGACCCGTCGCTGTTCCATGACGACGACGGCAGGAAGTGGTTCCTCAACATGCAGTGGAACCACATCTCGCACGGCGTCGGCGGCAGCCCGAAGCATCCGTCCTTCGACGGCATCCTGCTGCAGGAATACGACCCGAAAGCGGAGAAACTCGTCGGCCCGATCCGCAACATCTTCGCCGGCTCGACGCACGGGCTGGTGGAAGGGCCGCATCTCTTCAGGCGCAACGGCTGGTACTATCTCACCACCGCGGAGGGAGGCACCGGCTATGACCACGCCGTGACCATGGCCCGCTCGCGCGACATCGCGGGACCCTACGAACTGCATCCCGGCACGCACCTCATCACCTCGAAGGACGCGCCCGACGCGCCGCTGCAGCGCGCCGGCCATGGCCAGATCGTCGAGACGCCGGACGGCGAGGTCTACCACACACACCTGACCGGCCGGCCACTGTCCGGCCTGCGCCGCTCGCCGCTCGGCCGCGAGACGGCGATCCAGAAATGCGAATGGCGCGACGACGGCTGGCTGTATCTCGCGCATGGCGGACAGGTGCCGGCGCTGGAGGTTGAGGCGCCGAGGGGGACGGAGGGCAGCAGGGCGGACCGGTCGGTCTCCATCCGCCACGATTTCGCCGATGCTACGCTGCCGCCCGACTTCCAGTGGCTGCGCACGCCGGTACCGGAGCGCATCTTTGCGCTGACCGGCAAGGGGCTGCGCCTCTTCGGCCGCGAGTCGATCGGCAGCTGGTTCGAGCAGGCGCTAGTCGCGCGCCGGCAGGAGCATTTCGTCTATCGCGCCGAGACGTCGCTCGCATTCCGGCCGGAGACCTACCAGCAGGCGGCGGGTTTGGTGAGCTACTACAACCGCCACAAGTTCCACTTCCTGGCGGTGACGTATACGCCCAAGAGCGGCCGCGCGCTGATGATCATGTCCTGCCTGGGCGACTGGCAGAACGGCAAGCTGACCTTCGGCCTGCCGGAGCCGATCCCGCTGCCTGACGGCGAGATCGGCCTGCGCGCCGAGGTCGACGGGGCGTCGCTGCAGTTTTCGTATTCCGCCGGCGGGGACTGGATGCCCGTGGGTGAGGTGCTTGACCAGTCGATCATCTCCGACGAGGGCGGACGCGGCGAACACGGCTCCTTCACCGGCGCCTTTGTCGGCATGGCGGCCTTCGACACGTCGGGCCGGGCGATGCCGGCGGACTTCGGCTACTTCCTCTATGAGGGCACGGATGCGCCCTGAACGGCCGCTTGCGCGTCCGTCAGGATGTCGTGGGCAGGGCACTTTCCCGCAAGGGTGTGGCTGATGCGCCTGCCCTGGCGGGATGAAGGAACTGTCCGGGCGTTAGGAGGTGTCGAGGCGCGGGGGTGTCGCTGCCGCGGCGCACATGGTTTGCACGATGCGGACGACATCCTGGTGCGGGAGGACGGCGCCAACGCTCTCGCCGGATGCCTCATCTTGCTGCACGAGTGAAACGCGGCGAATCTGCGTCGCCATTAGCAGGATGATCATCGCAAGCGCGCGCAGCGACACGGCGAGGGCAAGCGCGTCGGCGGGGTCGGTGCCGTAGCGGACCGTCGGCATGGCGGGCGACCAATGCCCGTCTGTCTCGTTCCACGCCCGGTCGGCGATATAGTCTCTGACCTCCGCATCGGCCACCCAGAGATATGCCAGTGCGGCCGACCGAACCGAATACGACCGGCCGGCCGCCTTTTCGGCGAGATTGGCGAGCGAAAGCAGCAGCAGGACGATGCGGTACAGCGCGTCCGTCCCTGTCTTTTCCTTCCGACCCATCGGCGTCTCCTTTCGACCGGCCATAGTGTGGGGCATGCTGGCGAAAGGGGGATCGAAAAAGTTTCCCCTCCAACAGAAACAAGGGCTTGCAGGAAAATGGGCGGAAATCGATCCACAGGACGGACGCCCAGACTGACCGCTCGTGGCCCGCTCAAGCCGGTCCAAGCGCGGAGCTGTCGACGTCGTGCCGATTAAAGCGAGGTGCGCAGGATGTAGCCGGGCGGATGGACGAGGCGGACGAGGGTGACCGGCGCGTCGCCGATGAAGGTCGCGCGCTCGGCGACGAACACGGCCTCGCCTTCTGGCAGGCCGAGGATTTCGGCCTCGGAGCGCGAGGCGCGGGCGGCGCGGAAGGAGAAGTCGGCCTGGGAGAAGGGCGAATTGCGGACGAGCCATTCGTTCGGGCTGATCCCGGCGAAGCTCTCCTCCAGGGCGCCGGGAACCGCCGCCGGGTTGATCCAGCGGTCCTCGAACTGGAACGGCGCGCCGTCGGCCAGATGCAGGCAGCGCAGGTGGAGAAGCTCGCCCTCGACGCCGAGGCGGGCGCGCACGAGATCCGGCGCGCGCTCCATCTCGCGCGACAGCAGCGCATAGCGGTATTCCGCGCCCTCCGCCTCGATCTCCTGCCGGACCAGCGGGATGACGAAGCGCGCCTCGCGCACCGGATGGAGCGAGACGCGGGTGCCGGCCTTGCGCTTGCGCTCGACCACGCCGGCGCGGGCGAGCTCCTGCAGCGCGCGATTGACCGTCGCCCGCGCCGAGCCGAACTCGCGCGCCAGCTCCTCCTCGGCGGGAATCATGGCGCCCGGCTCCCATTCGCGCGCGGCGATGCGGCGCTCCATCTCCTCCTTGATTGCCCGGAAGGTGGCCATCAGAAACGCTCCAGTATCGATGCCAGGCAGGTCCGATAGCGCGCCGCGATCGCCTCGCGCGCGACGTGCCGGCCGCCCCTGACCCTGTGCCGCCCCGCCGACCAAAGGTCCGATACGGCGGCATTGCCGGCCGAGAAGACCCATGAATCAAGCGCGGCCTGTTCGCCAAGAGGCGCATAGCCCGCCGCGTCGAGATCGAGCGCCACGAGGTCCGCCCAGCGGCCTTTCTCGATCGCGCCCGTATCGCGACCGAGCGCGCGCGCGCCGCCGGCGAGTGCGGCGCGGTAGAGCACGTCGCCCGCCGATCGGCCGGGATCGGCCAGCACTACGCGCAGCCGGTCGCGCAGGCGCTGCGAATATTCGAGCTGGCGCAGCTCCTCGGACGCAGAGATGCGGATGTTGGAATCGGAGCCGACGCCGATGGAGCCGCCGGAAGAGAGGAAACGTCGGCCATCGAAAATGCCGTCGCCGAGATTGGCCTCCGTGACCGGACACAGGCCCGCGACCGCGCCGCTGCGCGCCAGACCCTCGGTCTCGGCCGGCGTCATATGGGTGCAGTGGATCAGGCACCAGCGCGCGGAGACATCGTGCTCGGACAACAGCCATTGGACCGGCCGCGCGCCGAAGGCCGTGCGGGTCTCCTCCAGTTCCTTCTCCTGCTCGGCGATGTGCATGTGCAGCGGCTGACCGGGCGCGAGCGCCGCGAGATGGCGCAGGTCGTCCCGCGAGACCGCGCGCAGCGAATGGGGCGCGACGCCCCAGCCTGCATCCGCAGACAGGCGGCCGGCAATCTCCGGCATCCGCGCGACAAGTGCCTCGAAGGAAGCGAGATCGTTGCGGAAGCGCAATTGCCCGCCGGCGAGCGGCCGGCCGTCGACGCCGCCCTGCGCGTAGTGCACCGGCAGCAGCGTCAGGCCGATGCCGGTCTCCGCCGCGGCGGCGGCGAGGCGCAGCGACAGCTCTGCCGGGTCGTCGTAGCGGGCGCCGCCCGGCCGGTTGTGCAGGTAGTGGAACTCGGCCACGGCCGCGAAGCCAGCCTCCTGCATCTCCATGAAGGCATAGGCGGCGATCGCCTCGATCTCATCGGGCGTCAGGACGTCGAGGAAACGGTACATCACCTCGCGCCAGGTCCAGAAGGAATCGCGCTCGGACGGTCCGCGCGTCTCGGTCAGCCCCGCCATGGCGCGCTGGAAGGTGTGGCTGTGCAGGTTGGACAGCGCCGGCAACAGGAACGGCACGCGGACGGCATCGGTCACGAAGGCGACGCCCGGGGCGACGGAGACGATACGCCCATCGGAGCCGATCTCCACCCGGACATCCTTCGACCAGCCCTCAGGTAGCAACGCAACCGAGGCATGAATTGCGCCGCCGCGCATCGTCATCCTCGGGCTTGTCCCGAGGATCTGCGGCGATTCCGCAGAAGCGATGCCGCCTCGATGCGGATTATCGGCCGCGTCGGCAGATCCTCGGGACAAGCCCGAGGATGACGGCGCTGCATTGCCCGCCTCCGCCGGCATCCCCATTCTATTCATGCGCTTGCCCCGTTGACTCTTTATGTCTATACATAATAGCAATATGCGCAGACATTAAAAGCGAAATCCGATGAGCCGTCGCCTTCTCGACAATCTGCGCATCGCCACCATGGCCAGGCCGCACGGCTGGGGCATGGTCGACGGCGCGATCGGGATCGAGGATGGGCGGATCGCCTTCGTCGGCAAGGCGCCCGCCGGCTGGCAGGGCGTGGAGCGCGAGGATTTGGCCGGCCGCCTCGCCACGCCGGCGCTGATCGACTGCCACACCCATCTCGTCTTCGGGGGAAATCGCGCGCGCGAGTTCGAGATGCGGCTGGAAGGCGCGACCTATGAGGAGATCGCGCGGGCCGGCGGCGGCATCGTCTCGAGCGTCACGCAGACACGGGCGCTGAGCGAGGACGAGCTGGTCGCCCAGGCGCTGCCGCGCCTCGACGCGCTGCTGGCCGAAGGCGTCGCGACGGTCGAGGTCAAGTCGGGCTACGGGCTGACCATAGCCGACGAACTGAAGATGCTGCGCGCCGCGCGCCGGCTCGGTGGGCTGCGGCCCGTGCGGATCGTCACCTCCTGGCTCGCCGCGCACGCTGTGCCCGCCGAATACAAGGGCCACGCGGACGCCTATCTCGGCGAGGTCGCGCTGCCGGGGCTGGAGGCGGCGCATGCCGAAGGCCTCGTCGACGCCGTCGACGGCTTCTGCGAGGGCATCGCGTTTTCTCCTGCACAGATTGGCAAGGTGTTCGAGAAGGCGCGCACGCTCGGCCTGCCGGTCAAGCTGCATGCGGAGCAATTGTCCAATCTCGGCGGCGCCCGGCTCGCGGCCTCCTTCGGTGCGCTGTCGGCCGACCATCTCGAGCATCTCGACGCCGCAGGCGTCGCGGCAATGGCCGAGGCTGGCACCGTCGCGGTGCTTCTGCCCGGCGCCTACTACTTCCTGCGCGAGACGCAGGCGCCGCCGGTGAAGCTGCTGCGCGAGGCGGGCGTGCCAATCGCACTCGCCACCGACTGCAACCCCGGCACCTCGCCGCTCACCTCCGTTCTCACCACGATGAACATGGGCTGCACCCTGTTCCGGCTGACGCCGCAGGAGGCGCTGGCCGGATTCACTCGCAACGCCGCCCGCGCGCTGGGTCTGTCGGAGGAGATCGGGACGCTGGAACCGGGCAAGCGGGCCGAACTCGCGATCTGGAACGCCGCCGAGCCGGCGGAGCTTGCTTACAGGGTCGGGTTTAATCCGCTGCACGCTCTCCTTCTCCCCGTTCACGGGGAGAAGGTGGCCGAAGGCCGGATGAGGGGCAGCGCAAGATCATGAGAATATCGATGACCAATGTCGGACGCTGCCCCTCATCCCCTGCCGGACCTTCTCCCCGTGAACGGGGAGAAGGAAGCTCACGATGATCACCCTCCACCCCGGCTCGGTCCCCCTCTCCGACCTCGAAGCCATCTATCGCAGCGGCGCGCCCGCCCGGCTGGACGACGCCTTCCGTCCCGGCATCGCCAAGGCCGCTGCCCGCATCGCGGAGATCGCGGGCGGCGGGGATGCGGTGTACGGAGTCAATACCGGCTTCGGCAAGCTCGCCTCGGTGCGCATTCCGCCGTCCGACCTGGCGACGCTGCAGCGCAACCTGATCCTGTCGCACTGCTGCGGCGTCGGCGCGCCGCTTGCCCCGGACATCGTGCGGCTGATCATGGCGCTGAAGTTGATCTCGCTGGGCCGCGGCGCTTCGGGCGTGCGGCCGGTGGTGGTCGAGCTGATCGAGGCGATGCTGGACAAGGGTGTGATCCCGGTGATCCCCGAGAAGGGCTCGGTCGGCGCGTCCGGCGACCTTGCGCCGCTGGCGCATATGACGGCGGTGATGATCGGCGAGGGAGAGGCCTTCTTTGCCGGCGAACGATCGAGCGGCAAGGCTGCACTTGAAAGGGCCGGCCTCGCGGCGATCGTGCTCTCTGCCAAGGAAGGGCTGGCGCTGATCAACGGCACGCAGGTCTCGACGGCACTCGCGCTCGCCGGCCTGTTCCGCGCGCATCGCGCGGCGAACGCGGCGCTGATCACCGGTGCGCTGTCCACCGATGCTGCGATGGGATCCTCAGCCCCCTTCGTCGAGGAGATCCACACGCTGCGCGGCCATCGCGGCCAGATCGAAACCGCCGCGGCGCTGCGTGCGCTTATGGCCGGTTCCGAGATCCGCGACAGCCATCTGGAAGGCGACGAGCGCGTGCAGGACCCCTATTGCATCCGCTGCCAGCCGCAGGTCGACGGCGCCTGCCTCGACCTGTTGCGCATGGCCGCGACGACGCTGGAGACCGAAGCCAACGCCGTCACCGACAATCCGCTGGTTCTTTCCGACGGCCGCGTCGTCTCCGGCGGCAATTTCCACGCCGAGCCGGTGGCCTTTGCCGCCGACCAGATTGCGATTGCCGTCTGCGAGATCGGCGCGATCGCCCAGCGCCGCGTGGCGCTGCTGGTGGACCCCAAGCTCTCCTACGGCCTGCCGCCCTTCCTCGCTAAGAACGCCGGTCTCAACTCCGGCATGATGATCGCCGAGGTGACCTCGGCTGCGTTGATGAGCGAGAACAAGCAGATGGCTTTCCCGGCCTCCGTGGATTCGACGCCGACCTCCGCCGACCAGGAAGACCATGTTTCCATGGCCTGCCACGGCGCGCGGCGGCTCTTGCAGATGACCGACAACCTCGCCGGCATCGTGGGCATCGAGGCAGTGGTGGCGGCGCAAGGGCTGGACTTTCGCGCGCCGCTGACGACGAGCACCGAGTTGACGAACGCGCATAGGGCAATCCGCAGCGTCGTGCCGACGCTGGAGGTCGACCGCTACATGGCGGGCGACCTGGAGGCCGGCGCCGAGCTGGTGAAGAGCGGCAAGCTGAATGCCAGCGTCAGCGCGGGTATTTTGCCGGGGCTCGGATGATCATTCGCGCGGGAAGAGTCTTTTGATGAAGAACATCCAGCTGATCGATGGCGCGGAAAACGCCGCCTATAACATCTATGCGATGCCAGACGAGGATTTCGATTTGATGTTTCCGAATGGCCAGGACATTGAGTTCGTTGAGGACTTTTTCAAACGCCTCGGCAGCAAGCGGGCGGCTGAGATCTACCAAGCTTGTTGGCCGCGCCGTGTCGTAAAATCGGAGGTTCAAGGGATTCACGGCACCCTGTTCGTGGGGCTGAAGAAGCAGAAGAAGAAGCACTATCCGACAAAGCGATTCTCCGACGATGGGGCATCCGAATTCTGATGCTGCCCGCTGAGATCATTCCCGGCACCTCCCCCGTCATCCTCGCCTTCCCCCATACCGGAACCGAGGTGCCCATCGACATCGCCTCGCACCTCAACGCCGAGGGCGCAAAACTCCGCGACACTGACTGGCACATCCACCAGCTCTATGCCGGCCTGCTGCCCGACGTGACGACGGTACGCGCGACGTTCCATCGCTATGTGATCGACGCCAACCGCGATCCGTCCGGCGAAAGCCTTTATCCCGGCCAGAACACCACCGGCCTCGTGCCGCTCACCGATTTCGATAACCAGCCGCTCTGGAACGAAGCACCGACCGAGGCGGACATCGCCGTGCGGCTCGCTGAATTCCACCGGCCCTACCACGCCGCGCTTTCCGCCGAGATCGCGCGCGTGAAGGCGCTGCACGGCGTCGCCGTCGTCTACGACTGCCACTCCATCCGCTCGCGCTGCCCGTTCCTGTTCGAGGGCGTGCTGCCGGATTTCAACATCGGCACCGACAACGGCAAGACCTGCGCGGGCGAGATCGAGCGCGCGGTGGCAGAGATCTGCGGCAAGGCCGATGGCTACACATCGGTGCTCAACGGCCGCTTCCGAGGCGGCTGGACGACGCGGCACTACGGCAGGCCCGAAACCGGCGTCCACGCCATCCAGATGGAGCTGGCGCAGATCACGCACCTCGCCACCGAGGAGCTGCCCTTCGCCCTCGACTCCGGCAAGGCGCGCCGGCTGCGCGCTGTGCTCGCCGACATCCTCACTGAAATCGAACGTATCGCCTACGAACTCGGAGGCTGCACATGACCAATCCCCGCCACAACATCCGCGAGGTCCGCGCCCCGCACGGTCCGGAGCTTTCGGCCAAGAGCTGGATGACCGAAGCGCCGATGCGCATGCTGATGAACAATCTCGATCCGGGCGTCGCCGAAAATCCGAACGAGCTGGTCGTCTATGGCGGCATCGGCCGGGCGGCGCGGACCTGGGCGGATTTCGACGCCATCGTGGCGACGCTGAAGACGCTGACCGAGGAAGAGACGCTGCTGGTGCAGTCCGGCAAGCCGGTCGGCGTGTTCCGCACCCACAAGGATGCGCCGCGGGTGCTGATCGCCAATTCCAATCTCGTGCCCCATTGGGCAACCTGGGACCATTTCAACGAGCTGGATAAGAAGGGTCTCGCCATGTACGGCCAGATGACCGCCGGCTCCTGGATCTATATCGGCACGCAGGGCATCGTGCAGGGCACTTACGAAACCTTCGTCGAGGCCGGCCGCCAGCACTACGGCGGCAACCTGAAAGGTAAGTGGATACTGACGGCAGGCCTCGGCGGCATGGGTGGCGCTCAGCCGCTGGCGGCGGTGATGGCGGGCGCCTCGTGCCTCGCCATCGAATGCGACGAGACCCGTATCGATTTTCGGCTCCGCACTCGCTATGTCGACGAAAAGGCGACGACGCTGGACGAGGCGCTGGCGATGATCGACCGCTGGACCAGGGCCGGCGAGGCGAAGTCGGTCGGCCTGCTCGGCAACGCCGCGGAGATCGTGCCGGAGCTCTACCGGCGCGGAATCCGCCCCGACATGCTGACCGACCAGACCTCGGCGCACGATCCGCTCAACGGCTATCTGCCGAAGGGCTGGACCGTCGCCGAGTGGCGCGAGAAGCGGGAAAGCGACCCGAAGGCCGTGGAAAAGGCTGCCCGCGCGTCGATGCGCGAGCATGTCGAGGCGATGGTCGCCTTCTGGAATGCCGGCGTGCCGACGCTCGACTACGGCAACAACATCCGCCAGGTCGCGAAGGACGAAGGCTTCGACAACGCCTTCGCCTTCCCTGGGTTCGTCCCCGCTTACATTCGCCCCCTGTTCTGCCGCGGCATAGGCCCGTTCCGCTGGGCGGCCCTGTCGGGCGATCCCGAGGATATCTACAAGACCGACGCCAAGGTGAAGGAGCTGACGCCGGGCAACACGCACCTGCACAACTGGCTCGACATGGCGCGCGAGCGCATCGCGTTCCAGGGGCTGCCGGCGCGGATCTGCTGGGTCGGCCTCGGCGATCGCCACCGGCTCGGCCTCGCCTTCAACGAGATGGTAGCGAAAGGCGAGTTGAAGGCCCCGGTCGTCATCGGCCGCGACCACCTCGACTCCGGCTCGGTCGCCTCGCCCAACCGCGAGACCGAGGCGATGAAGGACGGGTCGGACGCCGTGTCCGACTGGCCGTTGCTCAACGCATTGCTCAACACCGCCTCGGGCGCCACCTGGGTGTCGCTGCACCATGGTGGCGGCGTCGGCATGGGCTATTCGCAGCATGCCGGCATGGTGATCTGCGCCGACGGCACGGCCGATGCGGCGCGACGGCTGGAACGGGTGCTGTGGAACGACCCGGCGACGGGCGTCATGCGCCACGCGGATGCCGGCTACGACATCGCCATCGACTGCGCCAAGGACAAGGGCCTCAGGCTGCCCGGCATCCTCGGCAACTGATGCGCATCATCCGCGCCGCCGAGCACCGCGTCGTGCCTTGGAAGAACGGCGGCGGATTGACGCGCGAGGTGCTGGTCGAGCCGGACCCGGCCGATCCCGCGCAGTTCCTGTGGCGGGTGAGCATCGCGACGGTGGCCGAAGCCGGCCCGTTCTCGCGCTTCCCGGGCATCGACCGCAGCATCGCGGTGCTGGACGGCGCGGGTATGCGGCTCGATGTCGACGGGGAGATGGTGACGCTGCTCAAGGGCGACCCGCCATTCCGTTTCACGGGCGAGGCGGAGGTTCGCTCCGAGTTGCTCGACGGAGCGACGACAGACCTCAACGCGATGACAAGGCGGGGCCGATTCCGTCATCGCATGGAGCGCGTACGGTGCGAGGAACTGACGGTTCCGACGGGGGGGGCGGAAACGAATATCCTGCTGTTCACCGGACCGGTGACCGTCGCAGGCATGCCGCTGGATCGCTTCGACGCGCTCGTCGGCCTTGGACGCGGCGAGAAGATCCGGATTCGGGCGGAAAAGCCCTCCGACATGCTCGTGATCGCGATCGAACGGATGGGTGAATGAGGCCCTGAGGCCCATTCCGCAACCCCGCCCGGGCTGTCACTCTCGTCGCGATGAGCCTTCTGCGTTCGCGACGTCGTCTTTGCCCTCTTGACCGCGGTCTCGCATCCGGATTCTGATCCGCCAGCCAAAAGCCATCCGGAGATGTTCATGCCTCGCCTCGTTGCATCCACCCTTGCCGCGCTCGCCTTCGTCCTGTCCGCCGGCGCGGCGAACGCTCAGGATGCCGAGGCGGGCAAGAAGATCTTCGCCCGTTGCGCGGTCTGCCATGGCATCGGCGACGCGAAGAAGCCGATCGGTCCGACCCTGAACGGCGTGATCGGCCGCACCGCGGGAACCGAACCGGATTTCGCCGCCAAGGCGTCCGGCTATTCGAAGGTGATGAAGGAGGCCGGGGAGAACGGCCTGGTCTGGGACGAGGCCAATCTCGACGAATACCTGGCCGAGCCGCGCAAGAAGCTGCCCGGCAACAAGATGGCGTTTGCCGGCATGAAGAACGAGAAGGACCGGCTCGACGTCATCGCCTACATCAAGACGTTCAGCGAGTGAGCGCGCCCACGACACAGTTTCGATACGCCGCCATGCTAGCGCCGGACAGTCCGGATGTCCGGACGACGAAATGTCTTCCGGACCGATGCGAGCACCGTATCTGACCCAAACCTGGCTGAGACTTGCGTTGTGCCTCGCGCTCCTTGGGGCAGCGGCGGCGCTTGTCGCGCGACCGGCGCTGGCGCAGGAGCCGAAGAGCCTGAACGGCGTGGCGCTGGTCATCGGGCAGTCGGCCTACGAGAACATCCAGCCCTTGCCCAATCCCGCCAACGATGCGCGCGAGATGGTCAAGCTGCTCACCGATCTCGGCTTCGACGCGCGCGGCGTCACGGACCGGGACGCCAATCGGCTGCGGCGCGACATCGAGCGCTTCGTCGAGGACGCCGCGGAGGCGGACGTGGCGCTGCTCTATTATTCGGGCCATGGCATCGAGGCGGCCGGCGACAACTGGCTGATCCCGGTCGACGCCGGCCCGGCGGCGCTGGACTCTGCGGAGGAGTCTTTCATTTCGCTCGCCTCGATCGTCGACGAGCTGAAGAAGTCCGTGCCGGTGACGATCGTGCTGCTCGACGCCTGCCGCACCAGCCCGTTCCCGCCGGACGCGACACTGAAGCGCACGCCGACCGGTTCGGCCGAACCCGTCTCGGCCGGGGGGCTCGGCGCGGTGCGCGGCGTCACCGGCTTCAAGGCGCAGACGCCCGCCAACGACAATCTCGGCATGGTGATCGGCTTCGCGGCGGAGCCCGGCCAGCCGGCGCTCGACGGCGAGCCGGGCGCCAACAGCCCCTATGCGGCCGCGCTGATCCGCCATCTCGCGGCGATGAAGGGGCTGGAGTTCGGCCAGGTCATGCGCATGGTGACGGAAGAGGTCTATCTCGCCACGGGCGCGAAGCAGCGGCCGTGGATGAACGAGAGCCTGAGGCGCCTGCTCTATTTCGGCCTCGCGCCGGAAGAGCCCGAAGGCGTCGACGCCACGATCACCGGCGAGCGGCGACAGCTGCTGCTCACCATGGCCGACCTGCCGGACTTCGAGCGCGTGCAGGTCGAGCAGGTCGCGCTGCGCGAGGGCGTCAAGCTCGATTCGCTCTACGGCGTCCTGCGTGCGCTGGGCGAGGAGCAGACGCCCGGCACGCCGGAGGAACTCGGCAAGCTGCTCGAGGCGCAAGCGGGCAGGCTGAAGTCGATGCTGTCGGAGCGCGCCGCACTTCGAACCGACGATCCCGAACTGCTGGCGCTCGCCAACGCCGCGGACCGCGCTATCGGCGAGGGCGCGATCGTCGCGGCACGGCGTTTCCTCGACGACGCGGTGGCGAAGGTGGAGGCGGGAAGTGCGGCAGTCGACGCGCTGGAAGACCAGCTGAAGGAAAAGCGGCTGGCCGACGCTGCGATCTATGCCAGGCGCGCCGACGCGTCGGTTCTCGTCTTCGACTTCCGCGCCGCGGCGGCCGACTATGCGAAAGCCTTCGACCTCGTCGAGAAATGGGACGACCGGCTCGCCTGGAACTACAAGAACCTCGAGGCCGAGGCGCTGCGTGGCCAGGGCGCTGCCACCGGCGACCGCGCGGCGCTGGACGGCGCGCTCGCCGCCTACCAGACGGTGCTCGACATGCTGCCCAACGGCGAGAAGGGCCGCGACTGGGCGATCACCCGCAACAACATGGCGGTGGTGCTGAACACGATCGGCGAGCGCGAGGAAGGCACCGAGACGCTGAAGCGCGCGCTCGACACGTTCCGCGAGGCGATGGAGATCTTCAGGGCCGAGGGCGACGACACCAACTGGGCCGCCGCGCAGAACAATGTCGGCAACATCCTGCTGGCGATGGGCGGCCGTTCGGGCGATCTTGCGATGACGCGCGACGCCGTCGCCGCCTACCGCGCCGCGCTGGAGAAGCGCTCGCGCGACAAGGTCCCGCTCGACTGGGCATCCTCGCACAACAATATCGGCATCGCGCTGTTCCAGCTCTCGCAGCCCACGGGCGACGTGGCGGGGCTGGTCGAGGCGGAGGCGTCCTACCGCGCCGCGCTGGAGGTGTTGACGCGCGACTCGGCGCCGGTCGACTGGGCGCTGGTGCAGAACAATCTCGGCAATACGCTGAACGCGCTCTCGCTCGTACGCAACGATCCGGAGCCGGCGAAACAGGCGGCCGAGGCCTTCAAGGCGGCCATGACCGTGCGCACGAAGGAGACCTGGCCGCTGCAGTGGGCCAGCAGCCAGCTCAATCTCGGCAACTCCTACACCGCGCTCGGCCGCCATGAACTCGGCACGACGAACATCGAGGAAGCCCGTGCGGCCTATGAGAACGCGCTGAGCGTCTTCGACCGTCAGAAGACGCCGCTCGACTGGGCTTCGGTGCAGAACAATCTCGGCTCCTCGTGGCAGACCATCGGCCAGCGCACCCAGGACCTTTCGGCGCTGCAGAAGTCGCTGGAGGCCTTCCAGGCGGCGCGGCGCGTCTACAAGCGCAGGGATTTCCCGTCCGACTGGGCGATGACTGAGAACAATGCCGGCAACACGCTGCGTCTGATGGCGGTGGTGTCGGGCGATCCGAAATACTATCGCGAGGCGATCGAGGCCTATGACCTGGCGCTGCGTGAATACACACGCGAGCGCGCACCGATGCAGTGGGCGCTGGCGACGTCGAGCATGGGCGACGCCATGCAGTTCCTCGCCGCGACGGAGGAGAAGACCGACAATCTGCACGCGTCCGTCGCAGCGCGCCGCGCCGCGCTGGAGGTGCTGACCGCGGAGAATGCGCCCGTCGACTGGGCCAATGCGCAGAACGGCCTCGGCATGTCGCTGCTCAACCTCGCCACGCGCGAGCAGAACGCGGCCTTCCTGCCCGAGGCCAAGGCCGCGTTCGAGGCGACGACGAAGGTCTTCACCCGCGACACGCAGCCGGTGCAGTGGGCCTTTGCGCTCAACAATATCGGCGACGTGCACTGGTCGCTCGCCGCCCAGGGCGGCGGCGCGGCCGACTACCGCCAGGCGCTCGCCATGTTCGAGCAGGCGAAGGAAGGCTTCGCGGCGGCCGGCTATGCGCCGCTGATCCAGCTGGTCGACCAGAAGATCGACCTGGTGAAGAAGAACCTGGCGAAGTAAGCCGGGAAGTGTCTTCTGGTTCGGTGCCGGGCAGTCGACTCTCGTTATTGTGGCGCGTTACCCCCACCCCTGCCCCTCCCCGCAAGGGCGAGGGGGACTTGGTCGTGTGCATGTCGGCCCGGAACCACCAATGATCGCAGCCGGACTGGCGGAGTTCCCCTCCCCTTGCGGGGAGGGGTGGGGTGGGGGTAACCGCCCTACGCGACAGTCCCGCGCTCAGCCGAGCCCGTCGAACAGCACCGTCGACAGGTAGCGCTCCGCGAAGGAGGGGATGATGACGACGATGTTCTTGCCGGCGTTTTCCGGCCGGCGGCCGACCACTGTCGCCGCCTGGAGTGCCGCACCCGAGGAGATGCCGACCGGCACGCCTTCGAGCCGGGCGACGAGGCGGGCATTGGCGAAGGAATCCTCGTTGGAGACGGTGACGATCTCGTCATAGACCGTGGTGTCGAGGATTTTCGGCGCGAAGCCGGCACCGATGCCCTGGATCTTGTGCGGGCCGGGCTGGCCGCCCGACAGCACGGGCGAGGCTTCCGGCTCGACGGCGACGACGCGGACGCCCGGCTTGCGCGCCTTGAGCACCTGGCCGACGCCGGTGATCGTGCCGCCGGTGCCGATGCCCGACACCAGGATGTCGACGCCGCCCTGCGTGTCGTTCCAGATCTCCTCGGCCGTCGTCTTGCGATGGATTTCCGGATTGGCCGGATTCTCGAATTGCTGCGGGATGATCGCGCCGGGAATGGTCTGCACGAGCTCCTCGGCCTTGGCGATGGCGCCCTTCATGCCCTTGGCGCCTTCGGTAAGCACGAGTTCCGCGCCCAGCAGCGCCAGCATCTTGCGGCGCTCCATCGACATCGTCTCGGGCATGGTCAGGATCAGGCGGTAGCCCTTGGCAGCGGCTGCGAAGGCGAGCGCGATGCCGGTATTGCCCGAGGTGGGCTCGACCAGCGTGGTCTTGCCGGGCGTGATGCGGCCGTCGGCCTCCATCGTCTCGATCATCGCCACGCCGATGCGGTCCTTGACGCTGGCGATCGGGTTGAAGAATTCGAGCTTCGCCAGCAGGTTGGCGACGATGCCCTTCTCCTTGGCGAACTTGTCGAGCCGCACGATCGGCGTGTCGCCGATGGTCTCGGTGATGGAATTGTAGACCCTGCCGCGGCCCGGCACGTGCGTGGCGCTCGCATGCTTGTTCATCGTTTTCTCCCTGAGGCGGTTTGCAGCACCATAGTCTCTTGCAGGCCGAAATCCGAGAGGCGAACGATCGCGCAGGGCGCGTTGTGTAGAATTTCGTCCCAAGAAAGCCTGGAACCTAGAATGAAATTCTACGCCTCAGATGCCGGCTGCCTCGCGGGCGCCGTTCGGACGGCGGCGGAGGGCCCGGCGGAGTCGTCCGACGCGCTTGCAATCCGTCCTCCACGCGCTAAACCCGTCGATGACAGGCGCCCCGCGGACGGACGGCGCGGAGAGCGGGACGCTTCATGAGTCAGTATGACGTGCTGTGCATCGGCAACGCGATCGTGGACATCATCGCGCGGTGCGAAGAGAGTTTTCTCGTCGACAATGCCATCATCAAGGGCGCGATGAACCTGATCGACGCCGACCGCGCCGAGCTTCTCTACAGCCGGATGGGGCCCGCGATCGAGGCGTCGGGCGGCAGCGCGGGCAATACGGCGGCGGGCGTCGCGAGCTTCGGCGGCCAGGCCGCCTTCTTCGGCAAGGTGGCGAAGGATGCGCTGGGCGAGATCTACGCGCACGACATCCGCGCCCAGGGCGTGGCTTTCGACACCAAGCCGCTCGACGTGCCGCCGCCCACCGCCCGCTCGATGATCTTCGTCACCGCCGACGGCGAGCGCTCGATGAACACCTATCTCGGCGCCTGCGTGGAGCTCGGGCCCGAGGATGTCGAACAGGACAAGGCGGCCGGCGCCAAGGTCACCTATTTCGAGGGCTACCTGTGGGACCCGCCGCGCGCCAAGGATGCGATCCGGCTGGCGGCGAAGCATGCACATGCCGCCGGGCGCGAAGTGTCGATGACGCTGTCGGACTCGTTCTGCGTCGATCGCTATCGCGACGAGTTCCTGTTCCTGATGCGGTCCGGAACGGTCGACATCGTCTTCGCCAACGAGAGCGAGCTGAAGGCGCTCTACCAGACCTCGTCGTTCGAGGCCGGGCTGGAGGCGATCCGCAAGGATTGCAAGCTCGCGGCCGTGACGCGCTCGGAACTCGGCTCCGTCGTCGTGCGCGGCGACGAAACGGTCGTGGTGGACGCGATCGAGATCGGCGAGCTGGTCGATACGACGGGCGCGGGCGATCTCTACGCCGCCGGTTTCCTGTTCGGCTACACGACCGGCCGCTCGCTCGCGGATTGCGGCAAGCTCGGCTCTCTCGCGGCCGGGCTGGTGATCCAGCAGGTCGGCCCGCGCCCCCGTCAAAGCCTGCGCCAGGCGGCCGTCGAGGCGGGGCTGCTCTGAGCAGGGCTTGACAAGGCGGGCCGCCGCGGCAGTTCATGGGTGCGGGCCGGCATGGCAGCGCACCCAGGGAGGTCGCCAATGAACGTCGCCAATCTCCAGCTTCAGGGTCTTCTGATGGCGGTTGCGTCCATCAACGAGATGCTGGTCAGGAAAGGCCTTCTGTCGGTCGAGGAGATCGACCTGGCTCTGCGCAAGGCGGAAGCCGATCTCACTTCCGAGGAAAGGATGACGGAAGACCTGTCGCATTCGAACCGGGATGCGATCTGCTTCCCGATCCGTCTTTTGAAGGCTGCAAACCGCGGAACGTCGGAACGGACGACCTTCTCCGACCTTTCGCGCAAGGTCGGCGCCAACAAGGAGCGCCATGCCGATCAGGCGTAGCGATCAGAGACTGTCTGGAAATTTTACTCTGACGGCCATCTGATGGCGTTTTCTGCGCTTCCGGTGCTCACGGACGCAAATGTCCGCCCCGCTCGTCGCCTGTGGCGACCCCGAAACCGCCACCAGCTGTCTCGCCAGAGCGAATTTCGAAACAGTCTCTCAGAACTTGTAGGTGAGCTTGCCCTCGATCAGGTCGATCTCGAGCGAGTTGCCGGTGTTGTTCAGGTCTTCGAACTTGTATTTCAGGTATTGCAGCCCGAAGATCGCGTTCTGCAGCGTCGCGAAATCGAGGCCCGCGCCGACGGCCGTGCCGCGGCTGTCGAAGCCGGCGCTCGTGCTGCCATAGGCGCCGCCGGCGGTGCCGTAGACCAGCACGCGGTCGAAGGAATAGCCGAGTCTTGCCCGCAGATCGATGACGGAGGTCAGCCGGTTGTCGGGGCCGATCTCGATGTCGGCGGCGGACACCGAACCTTCCACGCCCGCGACCGCGTCGCCGAGCGTCCAGTCGTAGCCGCCATGGATACCGCCGATCGCGCCGTCGCCGGCAACGACGCCCGGGCTACCCCATCCATAGCCGCCCTGCACGCCGAGCCTGAAGCCGCTCCAGTCGAAATTCTGGTCACCCGCGAAACGCTCGGCGATCGGTGCCGGAATCTCGTCAGCCGCGACGGCGGGCGTCGCGGCGAGCAGCAGGATTGCGGTCACACAACGTTTCACGCTTCAGGTCCCAGATACAACGACGTGTTTGTATCGACTCACCGTTTCAGCAGAATGCCGTTCACTGATAATTGTTCCGTTAATACGGTTACGTGAACGTTGCTGCCGAAATGCGTCAGAAATGCGAAAACCGTGTGGCGAACGTTAAGGGATGTCTTCCGGGCGGCGTCCCGGCCGGGTGCGATAGCGCGGAAAGGTCCAGCCGAATTTCAGCGCCCCGCCGCGCACCACGAAGGCCGCCGCCGCCGCGATCAGCGCCGAGGCGAGCAGCGGAAAGCCTGCCAGCACCAGCCCGGTATGCGCCGCCGCGCCGACGAGGGCAGCGGTAACGTAGATTTCCGGCCGCAAAAGCACCGAGGGCTCATTGGCGAGCAGGTCGCGCAGGATGCCGCCGAAGGTGGCCGTCAGAACGCCTGTGACGATCGCCACGGCCGGTGAGCCGGTCGTAACCAGACCGATCTGCGCGCCGAGCACGCAATAGGCAGCCAGACCGACCGCATCCAGCCAAAGAAGAAGCTTCCACCGGCTCTCGAAAAGATGGGCCGTGAAGAACACCAGCACCGCGACGCCTGCGCAGACGAGAATGTAGCCCGGCTCCCGGACCCAGAATACCGGCGTCAGCCCGAGGATCAGGTCGCGGAACGTGCCGCCCCCGACGCCCGTCACGCCCGCGAGGAACAGGAAGCCGATGATGTCGAGCTGCTTCCGCGACGCCGCCAGCGCGCCGGTGGCGGCGAAAACCGCGATGCCGGCGTAGTCGAAGGCGAGGATGGGATTCATGGATTAAGGCAGCAGGGGAGTAAGGGAATAGGGCAGTAGGGTGCTAGAGACGCATTCATAGCACGTCTCCGCGGTTGCCAGGAGCGACTTCCTACTGCCTTGCTCCTCCTATTCCCTCGTCCCCCTACTCACGCATCCTTCTCGGCCTGCTCGTTCACTGGGCCCGGTTCCGCGGCCTGCGCGGGGGCGGCCTTGGGGCCGCCCTTGGCGATGCCGACCATGGCCGGGCGCAGCACGCGGTCGCCGATCGAATAGCCGGACTGCACCACCTGCACGACAGTGCCGTTGGGCACGTCGGGGTTGGGCACCTCGAACATCGCCTGGTGGAAATTGGGGTCGAAACGTTCGCCCTGCGGTTCCAGCTTCTTCACGCCGTGGCGTTCGAGCGCCGAGAGCATGGCGCGCTCGGTGATGTCGACGCCTTCGAACAGCGCCTTGAAACCGGCATCGCCTGCCTCCTTCGCCTCGGCCGGCACGGCATCGAGCGCGCGGCGCAGATTGTCCGACACCGTCAGCATGTCACGCGCGAAATTCGTCACGGCATAGGTGCGCGCGTCGGCCACGTCGCGCTGGGTGCGGCGGCGCAGGTTTTCCATTTCGGCTGCGAGGCGAAGCGCCCGGTCCTTGAGCTCCTCGTTCTCCTTCATCAGCCGCACCAGCGCCTCATAGTCGCCGTCATTGCCCTGGCCGTTTTCACCGGGCGCGGCATCTTCGATGCGCTCGTCGTTCATGTCGTCGTTGGGCTTCTCGCTCATCGCGTCGGTCCTGCATCAACTGTTCGTGAGTTGTGCCCGATATCGATACTTGCGGTCGAAAAATCAAGGCTGGATGCGCATGCCGCCACTAACGGCGGCGCGCTTTTGGTCCAGCCTGCCGCCAAGCCATCTGCAGGGCGTCAGCAAGTTCGGCTTCAGACAGGGCCGAAAGCGTCGCAGTCGTCCAGCCCTGCCGACCCCAGGCGTTGGGCACCGCTGCGAAGGCGTCGGGCGCGACCTCGCATTTCAGTGCCTGCTCGTCTGGCGCGAATTTGAAATTGGCGGTGGCGCCATCGGCGGCGAGGGTCACATATATCCGCTTCACCTTGAACGCCGCGCGGTCGAAATGCGGCGCCTCGGTGGTGCCGTCGAGCGCGAGAGCGGCCCGCCGCAGGTCGCTCGCGGTCGTCATCTCAGCATCCGGCTGATCATCTGCGCGGTATAGTCCACCATCGGCACGATGCGCGCATAGTTGAGCCGTGTCGGGCCGATGACGCCGAGCGCGCCGACGACGCGGGAATCCTTGTCGCGGTAGGGCGCGACCACCAGCGACGAGCCGGACAGCGAGAACAGCTTGTTCTCCGAGCCGATGAAGATGCGCACGCCCGAACCGCCCTCGGCGAGGTCGAGAAGCTGCATCAGCCCGTCCTTGGTCTCGAGATCCTCGAACAGGTGGCGCAGCAGCTGGATGTCGGCCTCGGCGGTGACGTTCTCCAAGAGGTTGGCGCGGCCGCGCACGATCAGCGTCGCCGGCAGGCCGCCGTCGCCGCCCGACCAGACGGCCAGACCCTTGTCGACCAGATCCTGCGATAGCGCGTCGAGCGCCGTCTTGGTCTGCGCCTTGAGCCGGGCGACCTCGGCGCGGGCCTCGGCCAGCGTGCGCCCGACGATATGGGCGTTGAGGAAGTTCGACGCCTCCATGAGCTGCGAGGTGGTCACGCCCGGCGGCAGCTCGACGATGCGGTTCTCCACGTCGCCGTTCTGCGACACCAGCACGGCGAGCGCCCGGGTCGGCTCGAGCTGGATGAACTCGAGATGCTTCAGCGGCACCTCGTTCTTGGCGGCCACCACGAGGCCGGCACCGCGCGACATGCCCGACAGCATCTGGCTCGCCTCGGTCAGCATCTGCTCCAGCGTCGATCCGGAACCGGAGGCCTTCACCTGCGCGTCGATCGTGCGGCGCTCCTCCTCGGACAGGTCGCCCAGCTCCATGAAGGCGTCGACGAAGAAGCGCAGGCCCTTCTGGGTCGGCAGGCGGCCGGCCGAGATGTGCGGCGCGTAGATCAGGCCGAGCTGCTCCAGGTCGCTCATCACGTTGCGCACCGTCGCCGGCGACAGCGAGGCGGGCAGCATGCGCGACAGGTTGCGCGAGCCGAGCGGCTCGCCGTCGCGCAGGTAGGAATCGACGATCGCCCGGAAGATGTCCCGGGAGCGGACGTCGAGCGACTGGAGATTCTGATCGAAAACCGGGTTCGTCATGGCCGGAGGATGGGACCGGAGAGCTGGATTCTGTGCAGAAGAATATAGTCGGGTGCGCGACCCGTGCAACCGAGCCGGCGTTTCGGTTGCCCCGCGCCTAGACTGCGTCTACAAGCGCCCTTCTCCAGCCAACCGGAACCGAGTCATGCGTCCTTCCAAGCGCCAGCCCGACGAGATGCGGGCCATTTCCTTCGAACGCGGCATTTCCAAACATGCCGAGGGCTCGTGCCTCGTCAAGTTCGGCGACACGCATGTCCTGTGCACCGCAAGTCTCGAGGAAAAAGTGCCCGGCTGGCTGCGCAATACCGGCAAGGGCTGGGTCACCGCCGAATACGGCATGCTGCCGCGCTCGACCGGCGACCGTATGCGCCGCGAGGCGGCGAGCGGCAAGCAGGGCGGCCGCACCATGGAGATCCAGCGCCTCATCGGCCGCTCGCTGCGCTCCGTCGTCGATCTGCAGGCGCTGGGCGAGGTGCAGATCACCGTCGACTGCGACGTGATCCAGGCCGACGGCGGCACGCGCACGGCGGCGATCACCGGCGGCTTCGTCGCGCTGCACGACTGCCTCTCCTGGATGGCGGCGCGCAAGATGACCGACGTCTCCAAAGTGCTGAAGGACCACGTCGCGGCAATTTCCTGCGGCATCCACGACGGCGTTCCGGTGCTCGATCTCGACTATCTGGAGGATTCCTCGGCCGGCACCGACGCTAATTTCGTCATGACCGGCAAAGGCGGCATCGTCGAGATCCAGGGCACGGCGGAAGGAATCCCCTTCACCGAGGAGGAATTCGCCGCGCTGATGGGGCTCGCCAAGAAGGGTATTGCCCGGCTGGTCGATCTGCAGAAGATGGCGGTGGCGTAAGCCTCCGGCGTCAGGCCCCTGCAAGGAGCTGCCGATGAAACCCTCCGCCGTCCTCGAATCCGCCCTCTACGTCACCGACCTTGCCGCCGCCGAGCATTTCTATGCCGTCGTGCTCGGGCTGGAGCCGCTCGGCAGGGTCGAGGGGCGGCACGCTTTCTTCAGATGCGGCGGAAGCGTCGTGCTCCTGTTCAACGCCGAGGCGACCCGGCATCCGCCGGCGCCCGATGCGCGCCTGCCGGTGCCGCCGCATGGGACCGTGGGCGAGGGACATCTCTGCTTCGCGGCGACCGAGGCGGAGATCGACCGCTGGAAGGCGCATCTGATCGAAGCCGGCGTGGGCATCGAAGCCGAGTTCGAATGGCCGCAAGGCGGCCGCTCCATCTATTTCCGCGATCCGTCGGGCAATTCGCTCGAATTCGCCAATCCATCCATCTGGGGGCTCTGATGAGGGATCTCGGCAAGCGCATCGTCGTCGCCAGCCACAATGCCGGCAAGCTGGCGGAGTTCGCCGACCTTCTGGCGCCGTTCGGGCTGGAGGCGAGGTCCGCCAAGGAATACGGCCTGCCGGAGCCGGAGGAGACCGGGACGACTTTCGAACAGAACGCCTACATCAAGGCCTATGCGGCGGCGTCCGCCACCGGCCTGCCGGCCATGTCGGACGATTCCGGCCTGGTGGTCGACGCGCTGGACGGCGCGCCCGGCGTCTACACGGCCGACTGGGCGACGAAGCCGGATGGCACGCGCGACTTCATGATGGCGATGCAGAAGACCGAGGATGCGTTGCAGAAGGCGGGTGCGACCATGCCGGACCAGCGCACCGGCCGCTTCGTCGCGGTCATCTGCCTGTGTTTCCCCGACGGCGAGGCGGAGTATTTCCGTGGCGAGGCCGAAGGCACGCTGGTCTGGCCGCCGCGCGGAACCAGCGGCTTCGGCTACGATCCGGTCTTCCTGCCCGACGGGCATTCGCGTACCTTCGGCGAGATGACCGCCGAGGAAAAGCACGGCTGGAAGCCCGGCATGGAAACCGCCACCTCGCACCGCGCCCGAGCCTTCAAGAAGTTCGCCGAGGCGAGATTGGGGTTGAAGTGACCAGCGGCGGCAACCCCCTCACCGCCTCGCTTCGCTCGGCACCTCTCCCCGAGGGGAGAGGTGGACGCGGCGGCGACGCGGCTGCCTTCTTCTCCCCCGCGAGGAGAAGGTGGCCCGAAGGGCCGGATGAGGGGGCGGGCTAGTGCGGTTGCTCACCGACCCAGGCTTCGGCGTCTACCTGCACTGGCCGTTCTGCGCGGCGAAGTGCCCGTATTGCGACTTCAACAGCCATGTCCGCCACCAGCCGCCGGACCAGGCGCGTTTCGCGCAGGCCTTTCGCCGCGAGCTGGAGCACTTCCGCGCCCGCACCGGGCCGCGCGAGGTGACGTCGATCTTCCTCGGCGGCGGCACGCCGTCGCTGATGGAGCCTGAGACCGTCGGCGCGCTGCTCGACGCGGTGGCGGACCTGTGGACCGTGCCGGAGGGCATCGAGGTGACGCTGGAGGCCAATCCCTCCTCGGTGGAGGCCGGGCGCTTCCGCGGCTACCGCGCCGCCGGCGTCAACCGCGTCTCGCTCGGCGTCCAGGCGCTGAACGATCCGGACCTGCGCTTTCTCGGCCGCCTGCACGACGTGGCGGAGGCCAAGCGCGCCATCGGGCTGGCGCGCGACATCTTTCCGCGGCTTTCCTTCGACCTGATCTATGCCCGTCCCGGCCAGTCGCTCGACGCCTGGCAGCGCGAGCTCGGCGGGGCGATCGACCTCGCGGCCGACCACCTATCGCTCTACCAGCTCACCATCGAGGAGGGCACGCGCTTCCATGCGCTTCACGCGGCCGGCAAGTTCGTCATGCCCGATCCGGACCTCTCGGCCGACCTCTATGCGCTAACGCAGTCGGTGACGGCCCAGCGCGGCCTGCCGGCCTACGAGATCTCCAACCATGCGAGGCCGGGTGCGGAAAGCCAGCACAACCTCGTCTACTGGCGCTACGGCGAATATGTCGGCGCCGGCCCCGGCGCGCATGGGCGCTTCGTCGAGAACGGCCGCCGGGTCGTCACCTTCACCGAGAAGATGCCGGAGACCTGGGCCAATCTGGTCGAGGCCAACGGCCACGGCGTGGTGGGCGGCGAGGTCCTCCACCGCACCGAGGAGGCCGACGAGTTCCTGATGATGGGGCTGCGGCTCGCAGAAGGCATCGACCTCGCCCGCTACGAGGACATGGCCAATCAGCCGCTGTCCTCGAAGCGCATCGCCGTGCTGCAGGGCGAGGGGCTGGTCGAATCGCTGGGCAACTCCCGGCTGCGCGCCACGCCGACCGGCATGATCGTGCTCGACGCCCTCGTTGCCGATCTCGCGCGGACCGACTAACGCTTGACGACGGTGAATTTGTTTTCCGGGAGTTTCGAACCCTGCCCGCCGCCTTCGCGGCGCTGGCGGTCGGCCCTGGCACCCGGATCGCCGGCGGGGCTGTCCTGGTCGCCGTCCGCTGAGCGGGCACCCTGCGATGCGTCCATGGTGTGGACGAGATACTCGATCTTCGCCGAGAAGCGTGCCGCGGCGCTCATGAGCGGGGCAGCCGCTCCCAGGGCTTCGGCAGGTTCACCGGCAGCGGCGTTGCCGGCTGGGTCGCGGCGTCCTTGACGTCGGCCCGCCGCAGGGCTGGCTGCCGCGGCGGCTTTTCCTTCCGGCGCTCGCGTCCGGCATAGTAGGGTTCGTAGCTGTCGTGAATGAGCAGGCCGTCCATCCTTCGCCTCCTGATGTCCGATGCCTAAATCCGCCGAATCGGTTTTCGTTCCCGATCGTGGCGCGGGCGTGGCGATGCTCTTCCCTTGGACCGGACGGGCATGCGACACACGGCGCATGAGCAGGCACGACACATTTCCCGAAGCCCCGCCGCGCCGGACCTTCCTCGTCGGCGAGGCGGAGGTCGTCGCGCGTCTGCTGGAGCCGGCGCTCTATCTGGTCGCAACGCCGATCGGCAACCTCGGCGACATCACGCTGCGCGCGCTGGAGACGCTCGCCGCGGCGGACGTGCTGGCCTGCGAGGATACGCGCGTCACCCGCAACCTGCTCTCGCGCTACGGCATCCGCCAGCGGCCGGTGTCCTATCACGAGCACAATGCCGCCGAGGCCGGCCCCGGCCTGATCGCGGCCCTTGCCGAGGGCAAGAGCGTGGCGCTCGTCTCCGATGCCGGCACGCCGCTGGTGTCCGATCCGGGCTACCGGCTGGTGGGCGAGGCGATCGGCGCGGGGCACCGCGTCGTGCCGATCCCCGGCGCCTCGGCGCCACTCGCCGCGCTGACCGCCAGCGGCCTGCCGTCGGATGCATTCCTGTTCGCCGGCTTTTTGCCGGTGAAGGACGGCCAGCGCCGTCAGCGCCTGGAAGCTTTGAAGGCGGTGCCGGCGACGCTGATCTTCTTCGAATCGCCGCGCCGCCTCGACGATGCGCTGGCGGCGATGGCCGAGGTGCTCGGCGACCGCCCGGCCGTGGTCGGGCGCGAGTTGACCAAGACCTTCGAGGAGTTCCGCCGCGCCGGTCTTGCCGACCTCGCCGCGCACTATGCCTCGGTCGATGCGCCCAAGGGCGAGGTGGTGATCTGCGTCGGTCCGCCGGCGGAGGAGGTGGCAGACGTCGAGGATGTCGATCGGCTGCTCGTCTCGCTCGCCGCCGAGATGCCGGCCTCGAAGGCGGCGGCCGAGGCGGCGCGGCTGACCGGGCAGCCGAAGCCGGGCCTCTATCGCCGGCTCCTCGAACTCAAGGGCGAGGGCGGTGGCGCCTGACGGCCGGCGTAAGCGCCTTCGCGCCTATCGCCTCGGCTTCCGCGGCGAGTTCCTCGCCTCGCTCGCCCTGATGGCCAAGGGCTACCGCATCGTCGCGCGGCGCTACCGCACCAAGCTCGGCGAGATCGACCTGATCGCCCGGCGCGGCGACCTGATCGCCATCGTCGAGGTCAAGGCGCGGCCGACGCTGGCGGAGGCGATGGACGCGATCGGCCGCGATTCGGCCTGGCGCATCGAGGGCGCGGCCGACATGTGGCTGTCGCGCCAGCGCGACTTTCCGCGCCTGTCGGTGCGCTTCGACATGGTGGCGGTGCTGCCGTGGCGCTGGCCGGTGCATGTCGAGAACGTTTTTTCCGGCAGGCGGTAACCGCGCCTCATACTTCCCTTGCGGAACACCGCGTTCCTCTGCACTCTGAATGGTCTCAATAACCTTCGGAGTTATCGATATGTGTCACGCCTGCGTCATGGAGAACGTCAAGTCGAACATGCTGTCGCGCCGCGCCCTGTTCCGCGGCATCGCCGGGGCCGGCGCTGTCGCCGCCGTCGCGTCGGCTCCCGCGCCGCTGTTCGCCCAGTCCGCCGCGCCCGCCAAGGCGCATGACCTGACCCACGAACTCTACGACAAATTCCCGACCTTCTTCGGCGCCCAGCAGTTCTGGATGGACCAGAAGTTCAGCCACGCCAAGGACACGTTCAACCTGTTCGAGTGGCGGCTGAGCGAGCACACCGGCACGCATATCGACGCGCCGCTGCATTTCACCGCCGACGGCAAGTCGGTGGCCGAACTGCCGGTGGAAGACCTCGTCGGGCCGCTCGTCGTCATCGACATCAAGGCCAAGGCAGCCGAGAACCCGGACGCTCAGGTGACGCCCGAGGATCTCAAGGCCTGGACCGACGCAAACGGACCCATCCCTGACGGCGCTGTGGTGGCGATGAACTCGGGCTGGTCGGCGCATGTCGCCACGGACAAGTTCCGCAACCTCGGCGCGGACGGCAAGACGATGCACTTCCCCGGCTTCCACGTCGACGCGATCAAACAATTGCTGGAAGGGTCGACCAAGGCGATCGCGGTCGACACGCTGTCGCTCGACTTCGGCCAGTCGCCCGACTTCATCGTCCACAACACCTGGCTGCCTGCCGGCCGCTACGGCATCGAGGGCATCGCCAACCTCGACGCCCTGCCCGCCAAGGGCGCGACCATCGTCGTCGGCGCGCCGAAGGTGAAGGGCGGCACCGGCGGCCCGGCACGGGTGTTCGCCCTGGTGTGAGGGCTATCGCGTCGCCAGCACCGCCAGTCGCGGATCGGCGGCGAAGAGCGTGGCCGGGAACGACAGGCGCGCCTCGGGGCGGTCGCACAGCGCGATCGCCCCCAGCGCCGAGAAGCCGATGCGCCACGTGGCGTATCGGGCAGGCGCCGGTGCGGAGAAGGCGAGGCAGGACAGGAGCGCCAGGTTCGCCCTGCCGTGCGGATCGCGGATAGACCTGTAGCGGATCGCGGTCATTCCAGCCGCGCGTGCGGCGTCAGCCAGATCGAGGCAGGCCGAATAGTCGGCCGGATGGGTCCAGAGCGCTGCATCGGTGGAGAAGGGTGTCGCCGTCAGGTCGATGGCGGTGTCGACGCGGAAGGCCACCTCGAACCCGGTGAATTCGAGCGGATTGCGCGGAAAGGGCGTCGTCGGGCTCTCGGCGAAGAAGAGCAGCCGGTAGAAGACAGTCTCTGCCACCGCGGTTTCAGGGTGCTCTGCCGCATAATAGACGCCCGGCGAATAGCCTTCGCGCCGGAACCTCGAACTTCCGGGATACCGTCCGTATCGGAACGGTGTCGCCAGGAGGTAGTGGAGGCCGGAACATTCGGGCGGGCCGGGCGGCTTCGTCCGTTCCAGTTCTTCCTCCAGCAGCGCCTGCTCTTCCAGCGTGTCGACCAGTTTCATCGTCGAAACGCGATGCTGCGCCTCGACGAGGCGCCAGCAATCGCCGCCGAGCGGCCTCGCCTCAGACCGGAGCGCGTCGGGCGTCCAGATAGGCGAGGACATGGGCGAGCCCGTCTATGCTTTTGATGCGCGCCAGCGGCTGTCCGCCCAGCGCGAGGTTCTCGGCGCGCAGCCAGTGGCGCGAGGCAGCATCGTCTCCGCCCATGATGGCGTCCAGCGCGCGGTAGAGCCTGACGAACAGCAGCGCCAGCTCATAGGGCTTGCCGGAGAGGCGGAAGCTGGCGTCGCCCCGCTTCATCCGCGACAGGCTTGCCTCCGACACGCCAATGATCGCGGCGAGATCCCTGCCCGAAACATCGAGCAGATCAGCAGCCCGTGTTACGGCCTTGGCGGCGACCGCGGAAGTGTCCTGTGGGTAGTCGAGTTTGAGCGCTGTCGACACAGCAAAATCCTTTCTGCTGAAAGGAAATATAGATCTTCTTTCGCAAGAAATCAAACCTGCGACCTACACGCGTGCCGTCACCTTCATCGGCAGGCCACCCTCCGGCTGGGTGGTCAGCTTCTGCACCGGCCACGGCCTGGTCTCCGCCACCGTGTCGAAGCGGAAGCGCGAGAGGAGCACGGCGAGCGCGATAACGGCTTCCTGCATGGCGAAACTGGCGCCGATGCAGATGCGCGGGCCGGCGCCGAAGGGGAGATACTGATATCGGTCGATCGCGTCGCGCCGCCCGGGATGGAAGCGCGACGGCATGAAGGCGTCGGGCTTGTCCCAGAGCTTGCGGTGGCGATGCACCGTCCACGGCATGACGAGCACGGTCGCGCCCTTGCGCAGGACGAGGTCGCCGTAGCGGTCTTCTTCCACCGGCTCGCGGTTGATCGACGGCGCCGGCGGATAGAGCCGCATCGCCTCCTCGAAGGCCGCGCGCGTCAGCGGCATGGCGTCGAGCCATTTCACCGGGTCCGACTCGCGGGCGAGGACGGAGGCGATCTCTTCCTCGATCTTCTCGCGCTCCCATGGCGATTCCGCGAGGCAGTAGATCGTCCAGCCGAGCGCGCGGGCAGTGGTCTCGTGGCCGGCGCCGATGAACGTGATGATGTTGTCCTCGACCTCGCCGCGCGTCAGCCCGTCGGGACCTTCCGCCCTCAGCAGCAGGGTGAGGAAGTCCTGCGGCGCGCTGCCGGGATCCTTCGCCAGGTGCTCCTCGCGCAGGGCGATCGTGTCGGCCACGATGCCGCGGAAATAGGCCATTGTCTTGCGCCCGCGGATGCGCGTGATCCTGGGCAGCCAGTCCGGTGCCCTGAGCAGGTCGAGCGGGTCGACGCGGCCCATCGTCTCGAACAGGCGGTCGATCTGGGCTTCGAACGTGCCGGGAGGCGCTGCGATCTCGCCGGAAAACAGCGTCTCGGCGAGAATATCGTAGGTCAGCGTCGTCATGTCGCGCGCCAGGTCGACCGTCGTGCCCGACACGTAGCGGTCGGCGAAGTCCTGGGTGCGCTTCAGCATCGGCTGCGCGAAGCCGAAGATATGGCGGGGCGTGAACACCGGCGCCATCGCCTTGCGCGAGCGTTTCCAGGTATCGCCCTCGGCAGTCAGCAGCCCGTCGCGCAGGATCGGCCGCAACACCTTCTGACGCACCGTCGACATGCGGTAGTTCTTGACGTTGTCGACGAGGATATGCCGTATCAGCCCCGGATCGTTGGCGACGACCAGCGGCCCGCCGAAGCCCGAGACGGAGATCCAGGGCTGGTTGTAGGACGGCTCGCCCCACAGTTCGAGCGGATTGCGGTAGACGATCCGCATCATTTCCAGCGTCGAGGGCGGCGAGGTCCGCGGTTTCGGCGCGGGCGGCACGAAGGGGGCGGGCGTTGCGTCCATCGATCGGCGATCCGTTTCGTTCTCTACATAGGTGATGTGCGACATGCCGCCAACTTCACTCGACGCGTGAACGTGTGGCACATGGTCGTCACGCGACAGAAACCCTGGAAAAGTCGCCTGAATTCCGTTCCGGCGTGCGGTTCGGCTTGATAAAAGGGCGTGAGTGCAACTTTATCTGCCATCGGAAGTTTGAGTATCCCGGAGAAGGGCAAAAGAGGTTCACAAGCGGAAGTCTGGAATGTCGTGCAGGATACTTGTGGTTGAAGACGAAATCTTCGTCGCTATCGAGATAGAACACGTGGTTTCTCAGATGGGCCATCGGCCGATCGGCATTGCGGCCGACAGCCGCAAGGCGGAGGAACTGGCGGGCGAAGCCGAAGTGGCGTTGGTCGACCTGAATCTGCGCGACGGTCCGACCGGTCCGGCGATCGGGCGCATGCTTGCCGAGAAGCATGGCGTGACGGTGGTGTTTGTCACCGCCAATCCCTCACAACTCGGCGAGGGAGTTCCTGGAACGCTCGGCGTGATCCCAAAGCCCGTCAACGACGACGAGATGCGTCAGGCGGTGAGTTTTGCGATTGCGCATCGGCAGCGTCAGGAGGCAATGCCGCCGGCAAGCATGACGCTCTTTAGCCCTGATACGAGCAGACTCGCCAGCTGATATCCGGCTGGTCTAGGCGGAGCGACGGAGCGCCCGCGCCGGTATCGTGACCCGCACGCGCAGACCGTCCTGTTCCCACATCCGTTCCAGCCGCCCGGACAACTGACCTTCAACCGAGAGTGACATCAGCCGGCTGCCAAAGCCCTCTTGCTGAGCGGGGGCCGTGATGGCCGATCCGCTCTCCTTCCACTCGATAAAGAGATTATCGGGATCGGTATCGAGCCGAACGACAACCCGGCCGTTCTTCTCCGCGAGAGCGCCATACTTTGCAGAGTTTGTCGCGAGTTCGTGCAAAAGCAACGAAATCGGGGTGGCGGATCGCTCGTCGATCCGCGCATCGTCGCCGGAGATCGACAGCCGGTCGTCTCCTTCATCGCGATAAGGCTTCAGCAAGGTCGTGATGAGGCCCTTGACAGTCATTTCGATGCCGGCCGGCCGGGATGCGGCCGAATGAGGCCGAACAAAGTCGTGTGCCACGCCGAGCGCCGAGATGCGCGCCCGCAGGGTGCTCGCCAACGGCGCCAGTTCGGGATAGGTGCGCGCCGAAAGCGCGACGATCCCGCTCAGCACGGAAAAGATGTTCTTGATCCGGTGACTGAGTTCCTGAGCCACTATCTCGCGTTCTTCTGCCACGAGCTTGGTTTCGTGGATGTCAGTGCAGGTGCCGAACCATCTCACGATGCGACCGTCATTGCCGCGGATGGGCATCGCCCTGCCGAGCGTCCAGCGATATTCCCCGCTGTGGTGCCTCAGGCGATACTCGATTTGATAGGGCTCGCCGGTCGCAAGCGAATGCCTCCAGGCCGCCCAGGCTTTTTCCTGATCGTCGGGATGGAACATCCCGTTCCATCCCTCGCCGTCCGTGGAGCCCGCGGGCACTCCGGTATATTCGTACCAACGGGCATTGTAGTAGTCGTGATATCCGTCCGGAAGCGTGGACCACACCATCTGCGGCATCGAGTCGGCGATCGCCCGGAACTTCGCCTCGCTCTGCGCCAGTTGTTCAGCGACCATCTTCTGATCGGTGATGTCCACCGCGACGCCCGCAAGCCGAACAGGCGTGCCGTCCGGGTCGACGATCACGCGACCGGTGGCGAGGACCCAGCGTTCTTCCGCTCTCCGGCCAGCCAGCCGATACTCGGCCCGGAAAGGGCTTCGTTCAGCAATCGACTTTTCAATTGCCGCGGTCAGTAACTCGCGGTCCGAGACATGAACACTGTCGATGTAAGTCGCAATCGGGGCGCCGGCTCGCGATACCTCGGGATCGACGCCGAACATGTCATCAAATCGCTCGTCGGCGGTCACCCGATCGGCAATGAGATCCCAGTCGAACACACCGACGATGCCGGAAGCATCCAGCGCCAGTGACAGCCGTTCTTCGCTCCGCGCCAACGCCCGTTCGGCAAGTACGCGTTTCGTCATCTCGCTGACGATCACCAGTTCCGCGATCGGCACGCCGCGCTCGTCGAGCACGGGGCTGTAGTTCAGATCGAGCCATAGATCTTCGAAGACGCCGGTCCGATCCAAGGTCATTTTCTGATCGGTGAAGGAGACGGTCTCGCCGGAAAGAACCCGTTTCAGGATCTCAAGATTGAATTCGGCGATCTCCGGCCAGGCGATCGCGACATCCTTGCCCAATATTTCAGGATGCCGCAGGCCAGCAAAAACGGCATAGCCGTCATTGTAGACCAGAACGCCGGTTTCACCCATCAGCATGACCATGGGAACCGGCGAGGAAAGCATGATCCTGACTGCCGCGCGGAGACACTCCGGCCAAGCCTGTATCGGGCCGACAGCCGTTCCTCCCCAATCGAAGCTGTTGATCAGACCGAGCATCTCGCCGGAGCCGGCGCCCTTGGGGGAAACACCGCCGGCAGCCGGAAATATGGTATTGGGCATCGTGGAGAGATCTCGGGAAAAAGCGGGCGGGTTTGAATATCTATAGATGCAGTTTTGTCTTTGTCACGATGCCGGAACGGAAGTTGCCGGCTGTGAAAACGCGGAGATCGGCTCCCGGTTCCGCCCCACCGGGCTGCCAAGGCCATTCCGGGAGCATTTAGCGGGGATAGCTCGGCATTCGGCCGCCCTATCGGGGCCTGCAAACTTGGAAAGACCCCATCAAGCGCCTATATCTAGGCAGGGTTTGACGCCTGATTCGGCGTGATCCGAGCGCCTGTCCGGCGCGCTGGAGAAAAAGCACTGCATGAGCGATAACACCGAGAATCCGGCTGCCGCCGCGCCCGGAAACGAACCGGCCGAGTACGGCGCCGATTCCATCAAGGTTCTCAAGGGGCTGGACGCCGTCCGCAAGCGTCCCGGCATGTATATCGGCGACACCGACGACGGCTCGGGCCTGCACCACATGGTCTATGAGGTCGTCGACAACGCGATCGACGAGGCGCTGGCCGGCCATGCCGACCTGGTGACCGTGACGCTCAATCCGGACGGCTCCTGCACCGTCACCGACAACGGCCGCGGTATCCCCACCGATATCCATTCTTCGGAAGGCGTGTCGGCGGCGGAAGTCATCATGACGCAGCTGCACGCCGGCGGAAAATTCGACCAGAATTCCTACAAGGTTTCGGGCGGCCTGCACGGCGTCGGCGTGTCCGTCGTCAACGCGCTCTCGATCTGGCTGAAGCTCAAGATCCGCCGCGACGGCAAGATCCACGAGATGAGCTTCACCCACGGCAATGCCGACGGCCCGCTGGCCGTGACGGGCAGCTATGAGGCGCGCAAGGTGTCCGGCACCAACGAAGGCCGCAGCGGCACCGAGGTGACGTTTATGCCGTCGAGCGAGACCTTCACCATGGTCGAGTTCGACTACAACACGCTGGAGCACCGGCTGCGCGAGCTCGCTTTCCTCAACTCAGGCGTGCGCATCGTGCTGACCGACGCGCGCCATGCCGACGTGAAGGTGCAGGAACTGCACTACGAGGGCGGGCTCGAGGAGTTCGTGAAATATCTCGACCGGGCCAAGAAGCCGCTGATCACAGCGCCCATCGCCATCCGCGCCGAGCGTGACGGCATCACGGTCGAGGTCGCGATGTGGTGGAACGATTCGTACCACGAGAACGTGCTGGCCTTCACCAACAACATCCCGCAGCGCGACGGCGGCACCCATCTCGCCGGCTTCCGCGGCGCGCTGACGCGTCAGGTCACCGGCTATGCCGACACGTCCGGCATCTCCAAGAAGGAGAAGGTCTCGCTCACCGGCGACGACTGCCGCGAGGGCCTGACGGCCGTGCTGTCGGTCAAAGTGCCCGATCCGAAATTCTCCTCGCAGACCAAGGACAAGCTGGTGTCCTCCGAGGTCCGCCCGGTGGTCGAGAGCCTCGTCAACGAGGCGCTCGGCACATGGTTCGAGGAGCATCCGGCCGAGGCTAAGGTGCTGGTGGCGAAGGTCGTCGAGGCGGCCGCCGCCCGCGAAGCGGCCCGCAAGGCGCGCGAACTCACCCGGCGCAAGGGCGTGCTGGACATCACCTCCCTGCCCGGCAAGCTCGCCGACTGCCAGGAACGCGATCCGGCCAAGTCCGAAATCTTCATCGTCGAGGGTGACTCGGCAGGTGGTTCGGCCAAGGGCGGGCGCTCGCGCCAGAACCAGGCGATCCTGCCGCTGCGCGGCAAGATCCTGAACGTCGAACGCGCCCGTTTCGACCGCATGCTGTCGTCGGACATGATCGGCACGCTGATCACCGCGCTCGGCACCGGCATAGGCAAGGACGAGTTCAACGCCGACAAGCTGCGCTACCACAAGATCATCATCATGACGGACGCCGACGTCGACGGCGCCCACATCCGCACGCTGCTCCTGACCTTCTTCTTCCGCCAGATGCCGGAGCTGATCGAGCGCGGCCATCTCTACATCGCCCAGCCGCCGCTCTACAAAGTCTCGCGCGGCAAGAGCTCGCAATACCTCAAGGACGAGACAGCTTTTGAGGAGTTCCTGATCGAGTCCGGGCTGGACGAGGCGACCCTGACGGTCGCGGGTGGCGAGGTGCGCGCCGGTCAGGACCTGCGCGCCGCGATCGGCGATGCGCTCGCCGTGCGCGGCCTGATCAACGGCCTGCATACCCGCTACAACCGCGCCGTGGTCGAGCAGGCGGCAATCGCCGGCGGCCTGAACGCCGAGATCGCGGGCGATCCGGCCCGCGCGATCGACATGGCGGCCAGGATCGCCGCGCGCCTCGACCTGATCGCCGAGGACACCGAGCGCGGCTGGGAAGGCCGCACCAGCACGTCCAACGAGGGCGCCGGCGGCTTCATCTTCGAGCGCACTGTGCGCGGCGTGCGCGAATATGCGCATCTCGACATGGGGTTGCTGAACTCGGCCGACGCCCGCGCGCTCGACCGCTACGCGCAGCGCCTCGGCGAGGTTTACGGCACCCCGCCGGTGCTGCGCCGCAAGGACGTCAACGAGACGATCACCGGACCGGTGGCGCTGCTCGACGCCGTGTTCGCGGCCGGTCGCAAGGGCCTCACCATGCAGCGCTACAAGGGCCTGGGCGAGATGAACGCCGAGCAGCTCTGGGAAACGACGCTCGACCCGAACGTCCGCTCGCTGCTGCAGGTCAAGGTGACGGAGGCAAACGATGCCGACTCGCTCTTCGCCCGCCTGATGGGCGACGACGTCGAGCCGCGCCGGGAGTTCATCCAGGACAACGCGCTGAGCGTCGCCAACCTGGACGTCTGACCCAAAGGCGCCCTTATCGGGCAATCCGGCGAGGGGCTTCGGCTCCCGGCGTCGTTTGCCAGCCGGAGAGGCGGACGGATGACGACGCCAGCGGAAAATAATCCGTTGGCGGCCAGCGCGGGCCGCTTCCCGCCGGCCGTGCGGCATGCGAATGTCCTTACCGCGCGGCGAGGGGTGCCGCGTTTCTTTCGGGGACTTTTTCCATGAACAGCCTTTTCATGCGCAGCCTGGCGGCTGCCGCATTCGCCACGACGGCCGTACTTGCGGCGTCGTCCTTGTCGCTGGCGAGCGACGTGACTTTCGTCATGAAGAATTCGCATCCCAACGCGCTGGAGGTCGAGCTCTACAGCCAGGATCGCGATCATGTCTGGCCGGGCAACAACCAGGTCTATTATCTCGACGACGGCGAGACGAAGACCATGCCGCTTTCCTGCGAGGAGGGCGAAACGATCTGCTACGGCGCCTGGATCTCGGGCGACAAGGGCACCTATTGGGGTGTGGGGCCGGAAAATTCCGAGAATTGCGACGACTGCTGCTACACCTGCACCGGCGGCGAGACCGAGGAAATCGATCTGGTCCCGTAGGGCACGCTATCGTAGCTCCACGAGATGAAGTAAGGGGCGCGGAGACATCCGCGCCCTTTTCAGTTTGCGAGCCTCGATGACGACCGACCGAAACGCCGTGCCGATCTTTCTCGGCATCGACACCGGCGGCACCTATACGGACGCCGTGCTGTGGGCGGAGGACCGCGGCGTCGTCGCCAAGGCGAAGTCGCTGACCACAAGGCACGATCTCGCCGAGGGTATTTCCGGCGCGGTGGACGCGGTGCTCGACAAGGCGGCGGTCGCGCCGTCCTCGATCAAGCTCGTCTCCATGTCGACCACGCTGGCGACCAATGCGCTGGTGGAGGGGCAGGGCGGGCGCGTCGCACTGGTGATGGTCGGCTTCTCGGCGGCGGACCTCGAGCGCGACGGGCTCAAGGCAGCACTCGGCTCCGATCCGGTCGTCTTCTGCCCCGGCGGCCACGATGTCCACGGCAATGCCCAGCCCCTCGACCTGTCCGCACTGGAAGAGGCGTTGCCGGCGCTCTGCGGGTCCGTCTCGGGCTTCGCGGTCTGCGCCTACTTCGCCACGCGCAATCCCGCGCACGAGAACGCCGCGCGGGATATGATCCGCAAGGCGACCGGCCTCCCGGTCACGGCCAGCCACGAATTGACCTCGAAGCTCGGCGGCCCGCGCCGGGCGCTCACCACCCTGCTCAACGCCCGGCTGATCTCGATGATCGACCGGCTGGTGGCGGCGACCGAAGGCTTCCTTGCGCAGCGCGGCATCGACGCGCCGCTGATGGTGGTGCGCGGCGACGGCGCGCTGGTGTCTGCGGCCTTTGCCCGCGCCAGGCCGATCGAGACCATTCTGTCCGGCCCCGCCGCCAGCCTCGTCGGCGCGCGCCACATGACCGGGCTGGACGACGCCATGGTGTCCGACATCGGCGGCACCACGACCGACGTCGCGGTGCTCGACAGGGGGCGGCCGCGCCTCGACCCGGAAGGCGCCACAGTCGGCGGCTTCCGCACGATGGTCGAGGCGGTGGCGATGCGCACCTTCGGCCTCGGCGGCGATTCGGAGGTCTCGCTGGAGGACGGCGGGCTTGCGCCGCGCATCCAGCTCGGCCCACGGCGGCTGGTGCCGCTGGCGCTGGCCGGCGTGAGGCACGAGGCGGTTGTGAGGGAACATCTCGAACGCCAGCTGCGCGCGCCCAATCCCGGCCGCATGGACGGCCGCTTCGCCTTCCGCACCGGCGTGCCGGAACGGCTGGCGGCAGGTCTGACCGCACCAGAGCAGAAGCTCTACGACGCGCTGACCGATGTGCCGCAGCCGCTCGACCGGGTGCTGGCATCCACCGCGCAGGCGGCGACGCTCAACCGGCTTGTCGCGCGCGGCCTCGTGCATGTCTCAGGTTTCACGCCGTCGGACGCAGCGCACGCGTTGGGGCTGCAGCGCAACTGGAATGAGGTGACGGGCCGGATGGCGGCGGATCTGTTCGCCCGCCGCCGCGACGGCCGCGGTCAGCCGATCGCGGCGACGCCCGAGGAAATCTCGCGCCGCGTGCTCGATGCGCTGACCCGCCGCTCGGCCGAGGTGATCCTGGAGACGGCCTTCGCGGAAGACGGTCTGGACGGTGCCGCGACCGTGGCGCACGCCCTGGTGCAGCGCGCCGTCGATGGCGACCACGGCATTGCGCGGCTCGCAGTCTCGCTCGATCGGCCGGTGATTGGCCTCGGCGCCTCCGCGCCGCTGCATTATGAGGGGCTGCCGCCGCTCGTCGGCAACGACTGCGTCGTGCCGGAAGACACTGACGTCGCCAATGCGCTCGGCGCGGTGGTCGGCCAGGTGCGCGTCTCGGTCGAGGCGCGCGTCAGCCAGCCGAAGGAAGGGCTGTTCCGGGTCGCCGCCGGCGACACGATCCGCGACTTCCCGAGCGAGGAGGCCGCCATGGAGCTGGCGGAAACCGAGATCCGCGCCACAGCGGCGGAGCGCGCCCGGGAGGCGGGCGCGGCCGACGCCAATATCGAGCTTCTGCGGGACATCCGCGCCGCCACCGTCGAAGGCCAGCGCACCTTCATCGAGGCGATCCTGACCGCCACGGCCGCGGGCAGACCTCGGATCGCTGAGTGACCACCCTACGCGGATATGCTAAACTGGCATGGTATCTCATGGAGATTAGCCATGGCGGCGACCGTACGGCGCAGCTTCGAGCTGTCGAAAGACCAGGCCGACCTCATCGACCGCAAGGTGTCGCAGGGCGAATTTGCTTCCGCGGATGAAGTCGTTCAGGCCGGATTGGCTGCGCTTGCCGAGCAAGACGCTGTCGTCGAACGCTGGCTCCGTGAAGAGGTCGTTCCGGTGGTCGAGGACATGAAGGCGCATCCGGAAAGAGGGATGCCGGCGAAGCAGGTCTTCGACGAGATAAGAGCCTTGGCGAAATCGCGGATGGAACGCGATTCCGATGCCGCATGAGGTCGTTATCTCTCCCGAAGCCAGGAGAGATTTGCTGGACCTCTATGTTTACATCGCAGAGCTGAGTAGCGATCGCATCGCGCTTGCCTACGCCGAAAGGGTGGAGGCGTTCTGTATGCGTCTCGCCATGTTCCCTGAACGCGGCCACCGGCGGGATGATCTTTCGGCGGGACTTCGGGTGATCGGGTTCGAGCGCCGGGTTGCGATTGCTTTCCACATCGAGCCTGAGCGTGTGGTCATCGACCGTATCCTCTATGGGGGCCGCGATCTCGCGGGCCTGCTCGATGATCGTTGACCGCACCTTTTATCTTCCTGCGAAACTCATTGTCTTTCGGACAGCTTGACGCCCTTCGCGCCCGCGTGTTGAAGCGGGCGCGACGAAAACGGGAGAACGTGCATGACCGACCGCATCGACATCGACGGATTGAAGATCGCGCGCGAGCTGCATGACTTCGTGGCCAACGAGGCGCTGCCCGGCACCGGCATCGATCCGGCGAGATTCTGGTCGGACTTCTCGGCCATCGTCCACGACCTCGCGCCGAAGAACCGGACGCTGCTTGCCCGCCGCGACGAGCTGCAGGCCAAGATCGACGCCTGGCACCGCGAGAACGGCGCGCCGGTCGATCTCGCGGTCTACAAGGCCTTCCTGTCCGATATCGGCTATCTCCTGCCGGAGGGCCCGGATTTCTCGGTCGCCACGGCCAACGTCGATCCCGAAATCGCGACCATCGCCGGTCCGCAGCTCGTCGTGCCGGTAATGAATGCGCGCTATGCGCTGAACGCCGCCAATGCCCGCTGGGGCTCGCTCTACGACGCGCTCTACGGCACCGACGCGATCCCCGAAACGGACGGCGCGGAGAAGGGCAAGGGCTACAATCCGGTGCGCGGGGCGAAGGTGATTGCCTGGGCGCGCACGTTCCTCGACGAGAGCGCGCCGCTGGACGGCGCCTCGTGGACGGACGCTAAGTCGTTCGACATCGCCATGGGCCGCCTCGCCGTGACGCTGGTGGACGGCCGCATGACCGGCCTGGTGGACGGCGCGCAGCTCGCCGGCTATCTCGGCTCGCCCGATGCCCCGTCGCAGTTCCTGCTGCGCAAGAACGGGCTGTTGGTCGAGGTGCTCATCGACGCCACGTCGGCGATCGGGAAGGACGATCCGGCCAACATTTCCGACATCTGGCTGGAATCGGCCATCACCACGATCATGGATTGCGAGGATTCGGTCGCCGCGGTCGACGCCGAGGACAAGGTCGTCGTCTACCGCAACTGGCTCGGCCTGATGAAGGGCGACCTGACCGAAGAGGTGTCGAAGGGCGGCAAGACCTTCACGCGCAAGCTCAATCCCGATCTCGACTACACGGCGCCGGACGGCTCGACCTTCGAGGTCACCTGCCGCTCGCTGATGCTGGTGCGCAATGTCGGGCATCTGATGACCAATCCGGCGATCCTGTTGAAGGACGGCTTGGAAGTGCCGGAGGGCATCATGGATGCCTTCATCACGGCCGCCATCGCGCTGCACGACGTCGGTCCCAACGGGCGCCGGAAGAACTCGCGCAAGGGCTCGATGTATGTCGTGAAGCCCAAGATGCACGGCCCCGACGAGGTCGCCTTCGCCTCAGAGATCTTCGCCCGCGTCGAGGATGCGCTCGGCATGGCCCGCAACACGATCAAGATGGGCATCATGGACGAGGAGCGCCGCACCACGGTGAACCTCAAGGAGGCGATCCGCGCCGCGAAGGAGCGGGTGGTGTTCATCAACACCGGCTTCCTCGACCGCACCGGCGACGAGATGCACACCTCGATGGAAGCCGGCCCGATGATCCGCAAGGGCGACATGAAGGCCGCACCGTGGATCCAGGCCTACGAGAACTGGAACGTCGACATCGGATTGGCCTGCGGCCTGCAGGGGCGCGCCCAGATCGGCAAGGGCATGTGGGCGATGCCCGACCTGATGGCGGCGATGCTGGAGCAGAAGATCGCCCACCCGAAGGCCGGCGCGAATACCGCCTGGGTGCCGTCGCCGACCGCGGCCACCTTGCACGCCACCCACTATCACAAGGTCGACGTGAAGGCGGTGCAGGACAGACTGAAGAGCCGCCCGCGCGCCAAGCTGGACGACATCATCTCCGTGCCGGTCGCGATACGACCCAACTGGACGCCGGAAGAGATCCAGCGCGAACTGGACAACAATGCGCAAGGCATCCTCGGCTATGTCGTGCGCTGGGTTGACCAGGGCGTCGGCTGCTCCAAGGTGCCCGACATCAACGATGTCGGCCTGATGGAAGACCGCGCGACGCTGCGCATCTCCTCGCAGCACATCGCCAACTGGCTGCATCACAAGGTCTGCACCGAGGACCAGGTGACCGAGACGATGAAGCGCATGGCGGGGGTGGTGGACCGCCAGAACGCCGGCGACCCGCTCTACCGGCCGATGGCGCCCGATTTCGAGAACTCCATCGCCTTCAAGGCCGCCAGCGACCTGGTGTTCAAGGGCCTGGCCCAGCCGAATGGCTATACCGAGCCGGTGCTGCATGCACGGCGGCTGGAGCTGAAGGCACGGGATAAGGCGAGGTAACAGAGGACTGTCTTGCGCCCCCTCCACCATGCTTCGCATGGTCCCCCTCCCCCGCTTCGCAGGGGAGGATCGACCGCGGCGATCGGCCTCGACCTGATCCTCCCCCGTGTCAACGGGGGAGGGGGACCGCCGAAGGCGGTGGAGGGGGCGCAGAGTTTCTTCGCTGAAGCGCTATGATCCTCCTCGCCATCGACACCGCCTCGTCCCTCTGCGCTGCCTGCGTCTACGACGCCGTGGCGGGGCGTGAGCTTGGTCGCGCGGTCGAGGACATCGGCAAGGGCCATGCCGAGCGGCTGATGGATGTGATCGCGGCAGCGCTCGCCTCTGCCGGGAAGACCCATGCCGATATCGGTGCCATCGCCGTCTCGATCGGGCCCGGCTCGTTCACCGGCATTCGCGTCGGCGTCGCCGCGGCGCGCGGGCTGGCGCTGGCACTGAAGGTTGCGGCCCATGGCGTTACCACGCTCTCGGCCATTGCGGAGGAAGCCCGCGAGATCTTCCCCGGCCGCCGCATCGTCGCGTCGATCGACGCCAAGCGCGACGAGATCTATGTCGAGGACCATGCAGCCGACGGCTCGATCGTCCTTGGCCCGGCCATCGTCCCGGTGGATCAGGCCGCCGGCCTTCTCGACGGTGAGCGCCCCGTCCTTGCCGGCTCCGGCGCGGCGGTCATCGCGGCCGGCGCCGATCCGGCGCGATATGAGCTCGCGGGCGGCGCGGCGACCGCCGACATCGCCGTCTATGCCCGCCTCGCCGCCGCCGGCCGCACCTTCAACGCGCCGCCGAAGCCGCTCTACCTGCGCGGGCCGGATGCGCGCCCGCAGGACGGGTTCGCGCTGCCGAGGAGGGTGTCCTGATGCGGCTGCCTTTCGTCTCCCGACGCCGCGAATACATGGTCGAGCGCCTGTTGCGCGACGATGCGCCGTCGGTGGCGAAGCTGCACAAGGAGGATTTCGCCCGGCCCTGGTCGCCGGGCGAGTTCGCCGACCTGATCAACCAGCCGACGGTGTTCGGTTTCATCGCGCGCGAGGTCGGCCGCAAGACGGACCCTGCCGGCTTCGTGCTGGCGCGGCTCGCCGCCGACGAGGCCGAGATCCTGACCGTCGCCGTCGCGCGCGCGCATCGCCGCGAGGGCCTCGGCCGCGAGCTGATGGAGGCCGTGCTGCGCCAGCTTCACGCCGATCGCGCCTCGCATCTGCTCCTCGAAGTGGACGAGACCAATGCGCCGGCGCTGGCGCTCTACCACCGCCTCGGCTTCCGAGAGGTCGGCAGGCGGCGGAACTATTACGAGCGCGCAGGCGCTCCGGCCACCGGCGCGCTTGTCATGCGCCGCGATCTCCGCTAGCGCGGCCTGGGCGAGGTGGAGGGCACTCGGGCATGATCGGTTGGCTCCGCCTCGTGTTCGGCCTCGTTGTCGCGGTCGTCGTCACTCCGCCGCTGATTCTCTGGCAGATGCTCGCCATGCGCTTCGGCTGGAACGAGAAGCCGGCACCGCGTCTGTGGCACCGCATCGTGCTCAGGCTGCTCGGCATCCGCGTCCATGTCCATGGCGGTCTCGCCCCCGAGCGTCCGCTGCTGATCGCGGCGAACCACGTGTCCTGGAGCGACATCGTCGTTCTCAGCTCGATCGCCGACGTGCATTTCATCGCCAAGTCGGAGATGGCGACATGGCCGGTGTTCGGGCTGCTGGCGAGATGCCAGCGAAGCGTCTTCGTCGAGCGCGAGCAGCGTCGTAAGTCGGGCGCCCAGGCGGACGAGATCGGCTCGCGCATCGCCAAGGGCGACCCGATGGTGCTGTTCGCTGAAGGCACAACCGGCGACGGCAACCAGATCCTGCCCTTCAAGTCGACCCTGTTCGGCGCTGCAAAAGTGGCGCTGTCGAATGGTGGCGGCGAGCGCGTCTTTATCCAACCGGTCGCCATCGCCTACACCCGGCTACACGGCATGCCTATGGGTCGCCAACATCGCGTGCACGCTGCCTGGATCGGCGACAGTGTTCTGGCGCCGCATATCGGCGCCCTGCTGCGGGAAGGGGCGATGGACGTGGAGGTACATTTCGGTGCGCCGGTGGAGTTCACGTCCGACAGCCGCCGCAAGGAGGTCGCGGCGGCCGCGGAGAACGAGGTGCGGCGCATGTTGTCGGCGGCGCTGTCCAATCCAGACCCGTCGCGCCGCAAACGCTGATCCGGCGCCCTGCCCGCCAGGGCATCTGTCGCTCGGCGTCAAAAAGCGCTATGAGCCCGCCCATGAACGAAGAGATGATGACCCTCGAGCCCCGCGGCGCGGGCGACGTGGCGGCCGGGACTGCCCCGAAGCGCTATTTCGTCAAGACGTTCGGCTGCCAGATGAATGTCTACGACAGCCAACGCATGGCCGACGCGCTCGCGGCGGACGGCTACAGCGCGACCGAGAACCCCGACGACGCGGACCTGATCCTGCTCAACACCTGCCATATTCGCGAGAAGGCTGCGGAGAAGGTCTATTCCGACGTCGGCCGGCTGCGGGAGATCAAGGCGCAGCGCAAGGCGGCAGGCCAACAGACGACGATCGCGATCGCGGGCTGCGTCGCCCAGGCGGAGGGCGCGGAGATCATCCGCCGCGCGCCACTGGTCGACCTCGTCATCGGCCCGCAGACCTACCATCGGCTGCCGGATGCGGTGCGCCGCGCCCGCGCGGGCGAGAAGGTGGTCGAGACGGACTACGCGGTCGAGGACAAGTTCGACCACCTGCCCGCGCCGAAGCCTGCGGCCACCCGCAGCCGCGGCGTGACGGCCTTCCTCACCGTGCAGGAAGGCTGCGACAAGTTCTGCACCTTCTGCGTCGTGCCCTATACGCGCGGCGCCGAAGTGTCCCGCCCCGTCGGCCAGATCGTCGCAGAGGCCGAGCGGCTCGCCGCCTCCGGCGTGCGCGAGGTCACGTTGCTCGGCCAGAACGTCAACGCCTGGCACGGCGAGGGGGCGGACGGCCGCGCCTGGGGGCTCGGCGAGCTGCTGCGCCGGCTGGCGGACATCCCCGGCCTCGCGCGCCTGCGCTACACGACCAGCCATCCGCGCGACATGGGTGATGGCCTGATCGCCGCCCACCGCGACCTGCCAAATCTGATGCCCTATCTGCACCTGCCGGTGCAGGCGGGGTCCGACCGCATCCTGAAGGCGATGAACCGCAAGCACACGGCGGACGACTATCTGGCCCTGGTGGAGCGGATCCGCGCGGCGCGGCCGGACATCGCGCTGTCGGGAGACTTCATCGTCGGCTTCCCGGGCGAGACCGACGAGGATTTCGAGGCGACCCTCGATCTTGTACGCAAGGTCCGCTACGTCGCCGCCTATTCGTTCAAATATTCCCCGCGCGCCGGCACGCCGGGCGCCGGCATGGCGGACCAGGTGCCGGAGCCGGTCAAGGACGCGCGGCTCCAGGCGCTGCAGACCCTTCTCAACGAGCACCAGGCCGATTTCGTCGGCGCGCTGAAAGGCAAGCCGGTCGAGATCCTCATCGAGCGGCAGGGCAAGGAACCGGGTCAGGTCGTCGGCCGTTCCCCGTGGCTTCAGCCGGTGATTGTTGATGAAAAGGCCGGCGGAATCGGTGACATTGTCACAGTGCGAATCACGGGGACGGGATACACCCTTTATGCCGAGCCGCTCTGACGGCGGCCGGCGCCCAACAAGGAGAGATGTTTGAACGCCGCTGCAGAACTGAAGACTACCCCCGCGGGGGCGTCCGACATGGCGCACATCGTCCTGACATTCGACAACAACAAGCATGCCAGCGCGATCTACGGCCAGTTCGACCAGAATCTGGCCCTGATCGAGCAGAAGCTCGGCGTCGACCTGCGCTCGAAGGGCAACCAGCTCTCGGTGCGCGGCTCGACCGTCGCCGCGGAACAGGCGCGCCGCGCGCTCGATTATCTCTACGAGCGTGCGCAGAAGGGCTCGGAGATCGCCCCGTCGGACGTTGAAGGTGCGATCCGCATGGCGGTCGCGGCCGACGACCAGCTCACCTTGCCGACGCTGGAGCGCAAGGGCCGCCTCGCCGCGGCGCAGATCTCGACCCGCAAGCGCACGATCTATGCCCGCACGCCCAACCAGGACGCCTATATGCGCGCCCTCGAGCGCTCGGAGCTGGTCTTCGGCATCGGCCCGGCCGGCACCGGCAAGACCTATCTCGCCGTGGCGCACGCGGCGATGCTGCTCGAGCGCGGCATGGTCGAGCGCATCATCCTGTCGCGACCGGCGGTCGAGGCGGGCGAGCGGCTGGGATTCCTGCCCGGCGACATGAAGGAGAAGGTCGACCCGTATCTGCGGCCCCTCTACGACGCACTCTACGACATGATGCCGTCCGACAAGGTGGAGCGGGCGCTCGCCGCCGGCGTGATCGAAATCGCGCCGCTGGCCTTCATGCGCGGCCGCACGCTGGCGCACGCCGCCGTCATCCTCGACGAGTCGCAGAACACGACGTCGATGCAGATGAAGATGTTCCTCACCCGCCTCGGCGAGGGCGCGCGCATGATCGTCACCGGCGACCCGACGCAGGTCGATCTGCCGCCCAACACCAAGTCCGGGCTTGTCGAGGCGCTGAAGATCCTCGACGGCGTGCCGGGCATCGTCACGGTGCGCTTCAACGACGCCGACGTGGTGCGCCATCCGCTCGTCGCCGAGATCGTGCGCGCCTACGACCGCGCCGGCGCGGACAAGGGCGCCGTCTGACGACCATGCCGCGAGCTTCCGCAAAATCTTCGGCCATCGGTCTCCCGGTGGTCGAGATCGATCTTTCGGTGGAGGCCGGCGAGTGGCCGGCCGAGACCGAACTCGCAGCGCTTGGCGACCGGGCCGTGGCGGCCGCGCTGGCCGAACTCGGCGCAAAGGCAGGCCATAGCGAGCTCAGCATCCTCTTCACCGACGACGCGCATATCCGCACCCTCAACGCCGAGTGGCGCGGCAAGGACAAGGCGACCAACGTCCTGTCTTTCCCGGCTTTTCCGGTCCGGCCGGGCGATGCGCTGCCGCCGATGCTGGGCGATATCGTGCTGGCCGCCGAGACGGTCCGCGCCGAATCGACACTGGAATCCAAGTCCTTCGACCACCATCTGACCCATCTCGTGGTGCACGGCCTGCTGCATCTCCTGGGCTATGACCACGAGACGGACGACGAGGCGGAAGAGATGGAAGCGCTGGAACGTCGTATTCTTGCGAGGCTTGCCATCGCCGACCCCTATGCGGTAACGGATGAAGCCTGATTGAAGCGATGACGATGAACGACATTTCGGATAGCTCTGCGCCAGCGGGTTCGCCCCGCGAACAGGCGGGGGCGGACACCTCGGGCGACCCGCAAAGTACGCCCGCGCGGACATCTCCGCGCACCTCACTCTTCGACGGACTCCTGCATTTCTTCCGTGGCCGCAACGGCAACACGTTGCGCGAGGATCTTGCCGACGCGCTGTCCGAGACGGCGCCCGATGGCGCTTCCTTTACGCCCGCTGAGCGGGCGATGCTCAACAACATCCTTCGCCTGCGCGAGGTCCGCGTCGAGGACGTGATGATTCCGCGCACCGACATCGAGGCGGTGGAGATCGGCACGACGCTGGGCGAGGTGCTGGAGCTTTTCGAGGAATCCGGCCATTCGCGCATGCCGGTCTATGCCGAGACGCTGGACGATCCGCGCGGCATGATCCACATCCGCGACGTCGTCGGCCACCTCACCCGCACGGCGCGGCAGAAGAAGGGCCGCGGCGCACGCAAGGCCGATCCGTCGGGGCTCGACCTTGCCCAGGTCGATCTGAAGCGTCCGATCGGCGATCTCGGCCTGACCCGATCGGTGCTGTTCGTGCCGGCCTCGATGCTTGCCTCCGACCTGATGGCGCGCATGCAGGCCACCCGCACCCAGATGGCGCTGGTCATCGACGAATATGGCGGCACCGACGGCCTCGTCTCGCTGGAGGACATCGTCGAGATGGTCGTCGGCGACATCGAGGACGAGCACGACGATGACGACGAGCCGCTGATCACCCAGACCGGCGACGGCGTCTTCGTGGTCGACGCCAAGGCCGAGATCGACGAAGTCGCCGAGAAGGTTGGCGGCGACTTCACCGCCGGCGAGCATGGCGACTATGTCGACACGATCGGCGGTCTGATCTTCTCGACGCTCGGCCGAATCCCGGCGCGCGGCGAGGTCGTCCGCGCCGTGCCCGGCTACGAATTCCACGTGCTCGACGCCGATCCGCGCCGCGTGAAGCGCGTGCGCATCGTCCAGGTGAAGGCAGCCGAGCCGCGCCGCCGTGCGCGGCCCGCGAAGGGAGAGGCGAAGCCCGAGGTTGCCGAGCCCGAGGCCGGCCCCGAACAGTAGGCCCGATCAGCTCGCGTGCTTGAGGCTGAGGCCGCTGGCCTGGTCGAAGATCGTCAGCTTGTCCGGGTTCCAGCCGAACCGCACCTCGTCCTCGATCGACAGGCTGGTGCGGGCCGGAACCGTTGCGCGCAGCATGTTGTCGCCGACGCGCAGGGTCAGGATCTTCTCGACGCCGTGGTTCTCGACATCGTGCACCTTGGCCGTCACCGGCGCGCCCTGTTCCACCTGCACATCCTCCGGGCGGATGCCGAAGGTGAGCGGCCGGTCCGCCGCACCGGCGGCAGTGGCTCCGGCGGGCAGCTCGAACCCCGGCGCGACCACGGCGCGGCCCGCGACGAGGCGGCCGTTGACCAGGTTCATCGGCGGCGATCCGACCGAGCGGGCGACGAAGGTGTTCTTCGGATTGGCGTAGATTTCCTGCGGCGTGCCGACCTGCACCAGAGCGCCGTTGTTCAGCACGCCGATCTTGTCGCCCATCGACATCGCTTCGATCTGGTCGTGGGTCACGAACAGGAAGGTCTGGCCGAGATTCATCTGGATGTTCTTGAGCTCGGTGCGGAGCGCCTCGCGAAGCTTGGCATCGAGCGCCGACAGCGGCTCGTCCATCAGGAAGACGCGCGGCTTGCGCACGATCGCGCGGCCGATGGAGACGCGTTGCATCTCGCCGCCCGACAACCGGTCGGTCTTGCGCTCGAGCAGGTGTTCGATGCGCAGCGTCTTTGCCGCCTTGGCCACGCGCTCGGCGATCTCGCCGTCCGGCACGCGCCGCAGCTTCGACTTCAGCGGAAATTCGAGGTTCTGCTTCACCGTGTAGCGCGGATAGAGCGAGTATTGCTGCAGAACCAGCGCCACGTCGCGCTCGGCCGCACCCCAGTCGGCCACGTCGACGCCGTCGATGAGCACGCGGCCCTCGGTGGGCTTCTCCAGCCCCGCGATGATGCGCAGCGTCGTCGTCTTGCCGGCACCCGTCTCGCCGAGCAGCACGAAGAACTCGCCGTCGGCGATCTCGAGGTTGAGGTTCCTGAGCGCGGTATGGGCGCCGAAGGTCTTGGTGACGTTGTCGAGACGGATATGGGCCATCAGAATGTTCCTTCGGTGCCGCTCTTGGAGGGCGATGTGAAGCAGATGACCCCTCCACCGCCTTCGGCGGTCCCCCTCCCCCGCTTCGCAGGGGAGGATCCGCGGCTGCGGCCGGCCTCGACGTAGATCCTCCCCCGTTTACGGGGAAGGGGGACCGCGAAGCGGTGGAGGGGGCGATATGCGCTGATCACAGACGCACCCCCAGGCTCCGCCCGCTGTCCGTGTCGAAGAAATGCGCCTGCGCCGGGTCGATGCGGGCGTAGACCTTTTCGCCCGCCCTCGGCACGAAGCCGGCGCGGGTGCGTGCGCGCAGCATGGTCGAGCCCACTGCCAGGTCGACGATGTCGTAGGCGCCGAGCGGCTCGATGATGTGCGCCTCGACCGGCAGGTAGCCCTGACGCTCCTCGCGCTCGACAAGCACGCCCTCCGGCCGAATGCCGAGCTTGAGCGCGCCCGGTTTGTCCGCATGGCCGTTGAGCTTGCCCGCCAGTTCTTTCGGGAAGGCGAAGCCGTTCGCCTCTCCCCCCATCATCACGGTTGCCCCCTTGGTGTTGGACGACACCGTCACCGGCGCGACGTTCATCACCGGGCTGCCGACGAACTGGGCGACAAACAGGTTGGCCGGGTGGGCGTAGACCTCCTCGGGCGCGCCGATCTGCTGCAGCACGCCCTCATGCATGATGACGATGCGGTCGGCGAGGCTCATGGCCTCGACCTGGTCGTGGGTGACGTAGATGGTGGTGGAGCCCTGCTGGAGGTGCAGCCGCTTGATCTCGGCCCGCATCTCCTCGCGCAGCTTGGCATCCAGCGCGCCGATCGGCTCGTCCATCAGCATCGCCTTCGGCTGGCGCACCAGCGCGCGCCCGATCGCCACGCGCTGCATGTCGCCGCCCGACAGCGCCGACGGCTTGCGGCCGAGCAGGTCGGTGATGCGCAGCACCTTGGCGATCTCGCGCACCGACCGGTCGATGCCCGCCCTGTCCATGCCGGTGGCCCTGAGCGGGAAGGCGATGTTCTCGTAGACCGTCATGTGCGGGTAGAGCGAGAAGGACTGGAACACCATCGCGATGTCGCGGTCCGATGCCTTCATGTGCTGCACCGGCTTGCCGTCGATGAGGATATCGCCCTCGTCGATCGTCTCCAGCCCGGCGATGGCGCGCAGCGTCGTCGTCTTGCCGCAGCCGGACTGGCCGAGAAGCACGATGAACTCGTTGTCGGCGATGGCGAGGTTCATGTCCTTGACGACCTGGACGTCGCCGAACCACTTCTGCACGCCGCGAAGCTCGATCTGGGTCATGACTTGCCTTCGTGATGATCCGAGACGTCGAACACGCCGTCCTGTGCATTGTCCGGCTTGCCGAACCAGCCGGTGAACATGAAGGTGAGCAGGCCGACAATGATCACGGTCAGCCCGTAGCGGTGCAGGAACTCCACCCAGGGCTGGCAGAGGAAGATGATGCCGAGCACCATCACGACTTCCGCGATGCGCTGCAGTTGCGTCGACTTGATCATTTGCGGATCGCCCCGAAGCTCATGCCGCGCAGCAGGTGGTTGCGCAGGAGGAAGGTGAAGATCGCCACCGGCAGCAGGAACAGGAAGGTGCCCGACGCGATCACCGTCCAGTCCGGCAGGCCGGAGCCGACCTGGCTGGGGATGAAGGGCGGCGCCGTCTGCGCCCGGCGGTTGGTCATGATCAGCGCGAAGGCGTATTCGTTCCAGGCGGTGATGAAGCAGAACACGGCCGTCGCGGCGATGCCGGTGGCCGCCTCCGGCAGCACGATCTTGAAGAAGGCTTCCATGCGCGTGTAGCCGTCGACGAGGGCCGCCTCCTCGTATTCCTTCGGGATCTCGTCGATGAAGCCTTTCATCAGCCACACCGAGAAGGAGAGGTTGAAGGCGGTGTAGAGGATGATCAGGCCCCAGTGGGTGTCGTTGAGACCGACGGCCCGATACATCAGGAACATCGGGATCGCGACGACGACCGGCGGCAGCATGCGCGTCGACAGGATGAAGAACAAAAGGTCGCCCTCGCCCTTCACCTTGAAACGGGAGAAACCGTAGGCCGTGAGCGTGCCCATCCCCACCGCCAGCACCGTGGAGGTGATGGCGATGATCAGCGAGTTCATGAACCGGCTCGGATAGCCGGACCACTGAACCTCGCCCCGGCCGGAACGCACGACCTTCTCGCCGCCGTCGAACACCAGCCGCTCCCACCAGGGCGCCGCCTCGTATTCCTCGGCGGTGGGCGGCGCGCGCAGCTGCGAGCGCTTGGTAAACAGCTTGACGAAGGGCGAGATCTCCGGCGTGAACACAACCGTCGGCGGGATCGTGGTGGCGAGGTTGCGCGGCTTGAAGGCGGTCGAGGCGATCCAGTAGATCGGCGCCAGGAAGATCATGGTCACGACGAGCACAGCAACGATCGCCAGCCGGTTCAGGCCCTTTTCGGTGGAGGTCTGGACAGCAGCCATCTCAGCGCTCCTTCACCTTGTTCAGGTATTTGACGTAGATGTTGGTGATCGCCAGAACCATGATCAGCATGATGTAGGCGAGCGCGCAGGAGCGGCCCGTCTCCCAGGTCTGGAAGGCCATCTTGTAGAGCCGGATCGAGATCACCTCGGTCGTCGGCTGACTGGTCAGGATGTAGGCCAGGTCGAAGGTCTTGAAGGCTTCCATCGTGCGGAAGATGATCGCGATCATCAGGATCGGCGCCACCAGCGGCAGCGTGATGCGGAAGAAGGTGTAGATCGGCCCGGCGCGATCGATGGCCGCGGCCTCGTAGAGATGCTTCGGCACAGCCGAAAGACCGGCGAGCGACAGCAGCATCACGAAGGGCGACCACATCCATATGTCGGTCAGCGCCACCGCGTAGAGCGCCATGTCGGGATTGGCCAGCCATTCGAAATTGCCGAGCCCGAGCGCGTAGTTGATGATGCCGAAGGACGGATCGTAGAGCAGCTTCCAGAACAGGCCGACCACCGCCATCGACAGCATCATCGGCAGGAGCAGCAGCGTCGTGATCAGCCCCTTCAGCGGGATGTCGCGGTTGAGCAGCATCGCCGTGCCGAAGCCGACGATCACCTGCCCGACCACCGAGACGATGACGTATTTCGCCGTGATCGAGAAGTTCGCCCAGATGTAAGGGTCGTTGAGCAGCTCACGGTAGTTCTGCAGGCCGACGAAGTTCGCCGCGGCATTGCCGGATGCGCGGAAGTCGGTGAACGAGTAGCCGAGCGAATAGAGCAGCGGGAAGATGTTGAAGACGATCAGGAAGACGATCGTCGGAATGATGAAGAGATTGCGGATCGCAAGGTCGCTCATGCCGCGGGAGGCGGCGCGCGATGTGGGGTCGAGCGTGGTCAATGCTGCCGTGGCCAAGGCCACCTCCTCGGTGAGCGTCAGAGACGAAAACGGAGGGGGCGTGTGGCGCCCCCTCCGGCGAAGTCGGGATCACTTGATCCGGTTGTACTTCTTGAACGTGGCGTTCCAGTCGGCCGCGAGCGCGTCGAGCGCTTCCTTGGCCGTGCGCTGGCCCGCGGTGATGAACGGATAGATGCGCTGGTTCATCTGCATCAGCAGTTCCGCATATTCCGGCGTGGCCCAGAAGTCCTTCACCTTGAACATGGTCTCGTAGAAGGCCTTGTTATAGGGCGTGGCGTTCTGGAATTCCGGGCTCTCCAGCACCTTGGCGCTGGCGGTGTAGCCGCCGAGCTCGGCCCAGCGCTTCTGGGTCTCGTCCTTGATGAACCACTCCAGGAACTTCATCGCCTCTTCCTTGTTCTCGGAATAGGAGACGACGGAGATGCCCTGGCCGCCGAGCGCGGCGAACTGGTCGCCGTCGGGACCCGCCGGATTGGCGAAGAAGCCCGTGACCTTGGCGTTCGGGTTGGAAGCCTCGTTCACCAGCGCGGGGAAGAAGGCGAAGTAGTTCATGCTCATCGCCGCCAGGTTCTCGGTGATCGCCTGGTTGTTCTCGACGAAGAAGGTCTTGGCCCAGCCGGGAGGCGTGAAGCCGTAGAGCTCGCGATAGGCCTCGAGCGCCTTGACGTTCTTCTCGGAGTTGATGATCCCGTCGACCTTGTAGTTCGCATAGTCGCCGAGTTCGCCGCCGTAGGAGAAGATCGCGTTCTCGACGCCCATGACGAGGCCGTCATAGGAGTTGTCGGTGTAGATCGCGACGCCGTAGCGCTTCTGGTCCGGACGGTGGAAGAACTCGGCGATGTCGCGCAGTTCCTTCCAGGTCTTCGGCGGAGCGAGGTCATAGCCGTATTTGGCCTTGAACGCCTCCATCTCCTTGGGGTCCTCGAACCAGTCCTTGCGATAGGACCAGCCCACCGCGTCGCCCTCGGCCGGGATAGACCAGTATTTGCCCGAATTGGACGGATACTCGGCGTAGTATTTCACCGTCGCCGGGGCCATCACTTCGCCGAGCTTGTGCTTGTTGAAGAACTCGGTCAGGTCGACATAGTGGCCGGCCTCGGAGGCCGCGCCGATCCACTGCGAGTCGCCGACGACCATGTCGTAGGCAGAGCCCTTCGCGTTGAATTCGGTGAAGGCCTTCGTCTGGAAGTCCTGCCACGGCGTGGTCTCGACCGTGACTTTGACGCCGGTTTCCTTTTCGTACTCGTTGACGAGTTCCTGCAGATAGTTGGCCGGATCCCACTCCGCCCAGAAGATCGTCAGTTCCTGCGCGTGCAGCGACGAAACGCTGCCGGCAAGCGTAAGGGCCAATCCGGCCAAAAGGCCGGTCACTTTCCTGTGCATGTCATTTCCTCCCTGTCGTGCCTCGATCGGGCCCGTGCGCGGCATGGCCGCGGCGCCGGCTCCCGTTGGCGGCTCGTCGCCGCCTCGTCCCGCCTTGGTCTCCTCCCGAGGCGAGCAGATTGAGATGACCGGTCAGTTCTCCCGCGGCGTAAGCCGCGCTGGCCGGACATTCCCCTAAACTGGTATTACCAATGCCTCGGCCCGGTCAAGCGCTTTCTTTACCACCCCGCTCTTCCTCGCTTTTCCGCGGTTTTCTGACCTGCTGGTGTCCACATATTGAACGTTGTAATCGATTACATCGGCGCGACGATTGGCCACCCGACTGCAACAGTGGCGCAATCTGGTAAGACCAGAGATGTATGAACTTTGAGCGTCGCTCCCGGCCGCTTCGGCAACCCGTGATCGCCTCGTGTGAGACTATCATATCAATATGATACTCTCGTCTCAAAAAACCGCAATCCCTATTCAGCTCGGGACCGGGCGCCGCGCAGGCTGGAGACGTGTCTGGCACGAGACGGACCTTTTCCGCGCCCGACCCTATTGTTTCCGCAATCGCGGCGATGAATTGTTCCGTGTCATCGGCTTGTGATCCCGCTAGGCTGGGATCGGCCGGCACCGGGCGGGTGGAGCGACGACATGTGGACTGCGTTTCTGGCGCGTGTGCCAGGCCTTGGAATGAGATCCGGTCTGGCGGCGGCATGTGCCGTGTTCCTGGCGTTGGGTGCTGCGCCGGCCTCTGCCCTCGACATCATGCTGGACGCCCGTGTCGCCGAGGCGACCGCGAAGGGCGACACAACGGCGGCGCTGGGTATCATCGACGCCCCGCTCGCGGCGGAGACCGATCCGGCCATCGTCGAAGACTTGTTGCGCCGTCGCGCCGTCATCCATTCCGAGGCCGGGCAGGCCAAGGAGGCCGGAGAGGCCTGGGCACGGCTTGCCGCGAAGCTTGCCGAACGTCTTAAGGACAAGGCACCCGAACTGATCCCGGTCTGGGAGAAGGCGGGGGCCGAGTTCGAAAAGGCCGGAGAGACGGGTCCGGCGGTCGACGCCTATGCCAGGGCGCTCGCCATCGTCGAATCCGCCGGCCTCGATCCGAACGTGGCGGCGGACATCTACACGAAGCTCGACAAGCTGGCCGAGAACGCGCCCGACGGCCCCGTGGCCGACCAGGCGATCGATGCGCTCGAAGCCTTCGCGGACTATCGCCAGGACTTCGCCGACAAGGCCGCCGGCGGCCTGCGCGACACCTCCGATCCCGACAAGGGCTACAAGGAGGTCAAGATCTACTACGCGACCGACCGTGCCCGCTCGGGCAGCGAGCTGCCGGGCGAGTTCTATGGCGGCCAGCGCGGCACCGCACTGGAACTCGGCACCGCGGTCGTCTCCATTCCGCTCGACCACCGTCCGGGCCAGATCGAGGCGCCCTCGATCTGGAGCTTCGACTTCCGCGAGGATCCGCAGCGCCACATCGTGCTCGCAAGCGTCACGCCGTCCGCCAATGAAGCGGTCTTCGCGCAGATGCGCGAGCAGATGGCGGCCGCGCCCGGCAAGGAGGCCTTCGTCTTCATCCACGGCTTCAACGTGCCGTTCAACGAGGCTGCGATGCGCACTGCGCAGATGGCCTACGACATGAATTTCGAAGGCCTGCCGATCCTCTATTCCTGGCCGTCGCGCGGCTCGGTGCTGAGCTACATCGCCGACACCGCCGTCGTGAACCTCTCAGGCCGCCGTCTCTCGCTCTTCCTGGAAGACGTGGTGGCGAAGTCGGGCGCGACACGCATCCACCTCATCGCCCATTCGATGGGCAACCGTGCATTGACCGACGCGCTGGAACTCTTCGCCCTGCGCAACAAGGACAAGCCGCCGGCATTCGACCAGGTACTGTTCACCGCGCCCGACCTCGACGCCGGCCTGTTTGGCGAGATGGTCAAGACCATCCGGCCGACCGCGCAGCGCATCACGCTCTATGCTTCCAATCGCGACTGGGCGCTCGCCGTCTCGCGCCAGCTGCATGGCGATGCGCCGCGCGCCGGGCAGGGCGGCAACGACATCCTGCGCCTGGCGGATGTGGATTCGATCGACATGACGACGATCGGCGAGGACATGCTGGCGCACAGCTACTACGCCAACAACCCGTCCGCCCTCACCGATATCCTGTCGCTGTTCTGGCGCGACGCGCCGCCCGAGCAGCGCTGCGGCATGACCAAGTCGACCTCCGACAAAGGGTCGTACTGGGCCTACTCGCCCGAGCCCTGCGACAGCGCAGCGCTGCTCTCGACGCTGTCGATCCTGCGGCGCGGCAGCGTCAAGAACGCCAGCGAGGCGCGCACCTTCCTCAACAGCTATATCCTCTCGCCGACGATCGACGCCGGCGAGCGCTCCCGGCTGGAGCAGGCGCTGGGACGGTTGTTCGGGAAGTAGGGTGCGTAGTCCCGCGTTCCCGGGGCGGGTCCCGCTGCCTACGGCAGCCCCCGCCCGTTCGAAGCCTTTCGTCATGCCGCTGGCATGACGAATTCGCCTTCGGCAAACCGGCTTCTCACCCCCTCGCCGGAATGTCCAACCCCCTCTGCACCGCCGGCCGCGCGACGCCGCGGTCGAGCCAGGCCTGCACGTTCTTGAAGTTGGAGAAGCCGACGAGGTCGCCCGCTTCGTAGAAGCCGACCAGGTTACGCACCCAGCCGAGATGCGCCACGTCGGCGATCGTGTATTCGTCGCCCATCAGCCAGGTGCGGCCGGCGAGACGGGCATCGAGCACGCCGAGCAGCCGGATCGACTCGTCCGCATAGCGCTTGAGCGGCCGCTTGTCTTCGAAGTCCTTGCCGGCGAACTTGTGGAAGAAGCCGACCTGGCCAAACATCGGCCCGATCGCGGCCATCTGGAAGAACAGCCATTCGATCGTCTCCCAGCGGGCGGCTGGATCGGCGGGGATCAGCTTGCCGGTCTTGTCGGCGAGATAGAGCAGGATCGCGCCGGATTCGAACAGGCCGATCGGCTTTCCGCCCGGGCCGTTGGGGTCGATGATCGCCGGGATCTTGCCGTTGGGGTTGAGCGACAGGAATTCCGGCCCCCAGGTCTCGTTCTGCATGATGTTGACCGCATGCGCCTCGTAGGGGAGGCCGATCTCCTCCAGCGCGATCGAGACCTTCACGCCGTTCGGCGTGGGAAAGGAATAGAGCTGCAGCACGTCCGGGTTCCTGGCCGGCCATCGCTTGGTGATCGGAAAGGCGGAAAGGTCTGTCATCGTCGGGTCTCGCGTGAGGAGGGGCGGATGCCGCCCTGATATCGCAATCGGTCAGACGGCGCGCAAGGCGATGACCGAATTGGTGCCGCCGAAGGCGAAGGCGTTGCTGACCGCCGCGCGGACGGGCCGCTGACGCGCGACGTTGGGCGTCACGTCGAGGTCGCAGGCGGGATCGGCCTCGCGATAGCCGATGGTCGGCGGCACCACGCCGTCGCGGATCGCCATGACGCAGGCGATCATCTCCAGCGCGCCCGAGGCGCCGAGGCAGTGGGCGTGCATCGATTTCGTCGAGGAGACGGACAGGCGGTCGGCCTGCGCGCCGAAGACGCGGCGGATCGCCGTCGTCTCGATCTCGTCGTTTGCCTTGGTGCCAGTGCCGTGCGCGTTGACGTAGTCGATCTTTTCCGGCGCAAGCCCCGCATCCGCAAGGCAGGCGCGCATGGCCGCCGCCGGACCCTCGACGGTCGGCGCGACGATGTCGGCGGCATCCGCCGACATGCCCGAGCCGGCGAATTCTGCCAGGATGGTGGCACCCCGCGCCATCGCATGGTCGTAGCTCTCCAACACCGCCATGCCGGCGCCCTCGCCGAGCACGAGGCCCTGGCGGTCGGCCGAGAACGGCCGGCAGGTGTCCGGCGACAGGATGCGCAGCGCCTCCCATGCCTTCAGGATGCCCCAGACCATCGGCGCGTCGGTTCCGCCGGCCAGCATGACGTCGGCACGCCCGAGCCGGATCTGGTCGGCCGCCGCCGTGAAGGCATGGTTGGAGGACGAGCAGGCCGAGCTGACGCCGAAGACAGGCCCATGCAGCCCGTACTGGATGCTGACCTGTCCGGCCGGCGCGCCGGGCATCACCCGCGGCACGGTGAAGATGCCGGCGCGGGTCTTTCCGTCCAGCAGCACGCTGCGATAGTTCTCCTCGATCGCCTCCCAGCCGCAGATGCCGGTGCCGACCACGGCCCCGATCCGGTCGGAGCGCCCCGGCTCGACGCTGAGCCCCGACTGCGACATCGCCTGGCCGGCGGCCAACACCGCGAGCAGCGAGAAACGGTCCATCGTCACCAGCCGCTTGCGGTCGATGTCGTGCGCGGGAAGCTGCCTGATCTCGCCGCCGGTGCGGATCTTCAGATCGTGCAGCGGAATCGTCTCCAGCGGTCCGATGCCGCTGCGGCCGGCCTGCATCGCGCTCCAGATGGCGGCGGTGTCGGTGCCAAGCGAGCAGAGCCCACCCAGGCCGGTGATGACGATGCGAGGACGGCTCATCTCAGTCTTTTTTGTCGATCAGCGTTCGGACCGCGGCGACGATGTCCCCGATCGTCTTCAGGTTGTTCCAGGCGTCGACCGTGTTCATCTCGATCTCGATCGCATGCCTCTCCTCGAGGTCGAAGATGATCTCCGTGAGCTCGAGCGAGTGGATGCCCAGCGTATCCAGTTCGGTATCGGTGGTGATCTCCCCAGCGTCCGGACCGGCATGCGCCTTGATCAGCTCGATTGTTTCCGCGGCGAGCGGGTCAGACATGAAATCCCCTTGCTAAGAACACGCGAACGCGGCCATGTCCGGCCACCGCTCCCCCCAGTATCCACGCTTTTCCAGCGCCGTTCCGCTTCTTCTATAGAAAGGGAAACCGCAGGTGGCAACAACTGGTGCCTCGACAGCGGTGTCGCGCTGCGCCTAGGTTCGCTGCCGATGATCCGCGTTTCGATCCCAGCCGACCCTTTGACGGAGCCAACACTGCAGCGCGTGCAGGCGCTGGGCCGGCTCGCCGTGGCCGCGCAAGGCGGCCGCACGCGCCTGGAGCGGCTGTTCCAGCAAGGCGCGGCGAAGATCAGGATGCCCACGGTGACGACAGGCGCTCTCGAAGCGATCCTGATCAACACCGCGGGCGGCATGACCGGCGGCGACCGGCTCGAATGGGAGATCGAGGTCGGCACCGGCGCGGCCGCGGTCCTGACCACACAGGCCTGCGAGAAAGCCTATCGATCGGCCGGCGGCGTCGCCCGCATCCGGACCTCCGCACAGGTGGCGGCAGGCGGCCACCTCGCCTGGCTGCCGCAGGAAACCATCCTCTACGACCGTTCGGCGCTGCACCGGCGGCTGGACGTCGACCTCGCGCCGGGCGCGACCGCGCTCATCGTCGAATCCGTCATCTTCGGCCGTCGCGCTATGGGCGAGGTGGTCACGACCGCGCAGTTCCGCGACGTCTGGCGCATCCGCTCCGGCGGCCGTCTCGTCCATGCCGACGCGATCGCCTTCGACGGTGATGTCGCCGGCCAGCTGTCCCGCGCCGCGGTTGCGGATGGGGGCACCGCTTTCGCCACTGTGCTGCTGATCGCCCCGGAGGCGGAAGAGCGCCTGGACAGGGCGCGCGCGATCGTCGGCGAGGCTGGCGGGGTGAGCTTCTGGGCGCTGCGCGGCGATGCGCAGGCGGCGAATGGCAAGCTTCTTGCGAGGCTTGTCGCAAGCGATGGCTACGACTTGAGGCGGCGGCTGGTTCCCTTGCTGGACCTGCTCAACGCACAGGCAGCTTTGCCTAAAGTCTGGTCAACATAGCATTCGGAGGACGCATGAATCTGACGCCGCGGGAAAAGGACAAGCTGCTGGTCGCCATGGCGGCGATCGTCGCGCGCAAGCGGCTGGAGCGCGGCGTGAAGCTGAACCACCCCGAGGCCATCGCGCTGATTACCGATTTCGTCGTGGAAGGTGCGCGCGACGGCCGCTCGGTCGCCGACCTGATGCAGGCGGGTGCGCATGTCCTCACCCGCGACCAGGTGATGGACGGCGTCGCCTCGATGATCCACGACATCCAGGTCGAAGCGACGTTCCCGGACGGCACCAAGCTCGTCACCGTGCACGAGCCGATCCGGTAGGCCTGCATGCTTGAGCTGCGCCCGAACTGCGAGTGCTGCGACCGCGACCTGCCGCCGGAGAGCGCGGACGCGATGATCTGCACCTTCGAATGCACGTTCTGCTGCGACTGCGCGGAGCGGACCCTCGGCGGTGTCTGCCCGAATTGCGGCGGCGACCTTGTGCGCCGGCCCCTGCGGCCGGCAGCGATGCTCCAGAAATATCCAGCCTCCACGCGCCGCGTGCTGAAGGCCGAGGGCTGCCCGCAGCGGGCGGCTTGAACGGCGACTGACAGAGAAGGGACGACAAAATGATGAAGCGGATCGGATTGGCCTTCGTGGGGCTCGGCATGGGCGTGGCCCCGGCCTTCGCGCATCTCAACCCGGCCGAGCACGGCTCGTTCGCGGCAGGTTTCTCGCATCCGCTGTTCGGCTTCGACCATATCCTGGCGATGGTGGCGGTCGGCCTGTGGGCCGCGCTTCTCGCGAGGGGGACGGACCGCCGGGCGGTCTGGCTGGTGCCCGCGGCCTTCGTCGGCACCATGCTCGCCGGTTTCGGCGCGGCCATGTTCGGGGCGCCGCTGCCCTTCGTCGAGCCTGTGATCCTCGCCTCCGTGGTGGCCATCGGCCTGCTGGCGGCGGTCGCGCTCAGTGTTCCGACGGTCGCCGCCATGGCGATGGTCGGCTTCTTCGCCTTCTTCCACGGCCATGCGCACGGCGGCGAACTCGGCGAGGCTGGAGCATGGCCGTTCGCGATCGGCTTCGCGGCGGCGACCGCGCTCCTGCACGCCGTCGGCGTCCTGCTCGGCATCGGGCTTGGCGGCCGCTACGGACAGGTCGCGGCCCGCGCGGCCGGCGCACTGACGGCACTGGGCGGGCTCTGGCTCGCTTTCGCGGGCTGAGGGAGGGTTCCATGATTCTCGGAGATTTCGTTCCCGGCCAGCTCATCACCGCCAAGGGCGACATCGAGCTCAATGCCGGGCAGCCGACGGTGACGCTCAAGGTCGCCAACACCGGCGACCGGCCGATCCAGGTCGGCTCGCACTACCACTTCTTCGAGACGAACGAGGGGCTCTCCTTCGACCGCGACAGGGCGCGCGGCATGCGGCTCGACATCGCCGCCGGCACCGCCGTGCGCTTCGAGCCGGGCCAGGAGCGCGACGTGACGCTGGTGCCGCTCGGCGGAAAACGCGAGGTCTACGGCTTCCAGCAGAAGGTCATGGGCAAGCTGTGAGGACCGGGGGCTCAGCCCGCCGGCTTCGCGGCCGCGTAGACCACGACGCGCCGGTCGTCGCCGATCTCGACCGCGAGCACGTCGCGCATCAGCACCTGCCGCGAATCGATGGCGTGGAAGAGCAGCGCATTGCCCTCGAGCTCCTGCCGCAGGGAAGCGATCTCGTTTTCCCGTTCCTTCAGCTTGGCGTCGATCTCGGACGGAGGACCGCCCTCGGTCGCCGCCGCGTCGGGCAGGAAGACGATGTCGACGCTCCTGACGTCGGTGACCTTGCGCACCGCCACCGCGCTTTCGCCGGCATTGTCGATCGCCTCGACGATCTTGCCGTGGTCGACGCTGGCCGAGCTTTCCTGCTCGCGGATCTCGGAGCCGACGATGGCGTCGATCGCGCCCTCGGCGTCCAGTCCTTGCGCGGATGCGCTACCCGCGGCCGTCGTCGCCGCAAGCAGGGCCATGAACATGGCTCGTCGCAACATCTTTCACCTCGTCTCGTTCGTGTCCGGATCATGGAAAACCGCCCGCGTTGCGGATGGTTCCCCTCGCGATCCGACATCGCCCCGTTTCAGCACGCTCATACCGGAGCCTGACCCATGCCCGCCCGCATTTCCCGCGCCTCCTATGCCCAGATGTTCGGTCCGACCACCGGTGACAAGCTCCGGCTTGCCGACACCGACCTGATCATCGAGGTCGAGAGGGACCTGACCACCTATGGCGAGGAGGTGAAGTTCGGCGGCGGCAAGGTCATCCGCGACGGCATGGGCCAGAGCCAGGTCACCCGCGCAGGCGGCGCGGTCGACACGGTGATCACCAACGCGCTGATCGTCGACGCGACCGGCATCTACAAGGCCGACGTCGGCCTGAGGGACGGCCGCATCCATGCCATTGGCAAGGCCGGCAATCCGGACACCCAGCCCGGCGTGACGATCGTGATCGGCCCGGGCACGGAGGCGATTGCCGGCGAGGGCAAGATCCTCACGGCCGGCGGCATGGACGCGCACATCCATTTCATCTGCCCGCAGCAGATCGACGAGGCGCTGATGTCGGGCATGACGACCATGCTCGGCGGCGGCACCGGTCCGGCGCACGGCACGCTGGCCACCACCTGCACGCCAGGCCCCTGGCATATCTCCCGCATGATCCAGGCGATGGATGCGGTGCCGATCAACATCGGCCTGTCGGGCAAGGGCAACACCTCGCTGCCCGGCGCGCTGGTGGAGATGATCGAGGCCGGCGCCTCGTCGCTCAAGCTGCACGAGGACTGGGGCACGACGCCGGCCGCGATCGACAACTGCCTCTCCGTCGCCGACGATTACGACGTCCAGGTAATGATTCACACCGACACGCTGAACGAGAGCGGGTTCGTCGAGAACACGGTCGCGGCGATCAAGGGCCGCACCATCCATGCCTTCCACACCGAGGGCGCCGGCGGCGGGCATGCGCCGGACATCATCAAGGTGGCGAGCTTCCCAAACGTGATCCCGTCCTCGACCAACCCGACGCGGCCCTACACGGTCAACACGCTGGAAGAGCATCTCGACATGCTCATGGTGTGCCATCACCTGTCGCCGTCGATCCCCGAGGACATCGCCTTTGCCGAGAGCCGAATCCGCAAGGAGACGATCGCGGCCGAGGACATCCTGCACGACATCGGCGCCTTCTCGATCATCTCCTCCGACAGCCAGGCGATGGGCCGTGTCGGCGAGGTGGCGATCCGCACCTGGCAGACCGCGCACAAGATGAAGCTGCAGCGCGGCCGGCTGAAGGAGGAGACCGGCGACAACGACAATTACCGGGTCAAGCGCTACATCGCCAAATACACCATCAACCCGGCCATCGCGCACGGCCTGTCGAAGCATATCGGCTCGGTCGAGGTCGGCAAGCGGGCGGACCTTGTACTGTGGAACCCGGCCTTCTTCGGCATCAAGCCCGACATGGTGCTGGTTGGCGGCATGATCGCGGCGGCCCCGATGGGCGACCCGAACGCCTCGATCCCGACACCCCAGCCGGTGCATTACCGGCCGATGTTCGGCGCTTACGGCAAGGCGATGACGGCATCGTCCGTCACCTTCGTCTCGAAGGCCGCCGTCGATCTCGGCGTGCGCGGGAAACTCGGCGTGGACAAGGAGCTCGTCGCGGTGGAAAACACCCGCGGCGGCATCGGCAAGGCATCGATGGTGCTGAACAGCGCGACGCCGCACATCGAAGTCGATCCGGAGACCTATGAAGTCCGCGCCGACGGCGAACTGCTCACCTGCGAGCCGGCGAAGGTGCTGCCGATGGCGCAGCGGTATTTCCTGTTTTGAAGGCGGCGAGCCGGCCGGTTCAGGTCAGGTAACGCCGTCTGGAAAAGAACGGTCGTTTGCGCGATACTCATACCATGAACAAGGTCTTCCGCCTCCAGGAGTTGACGCGCTACGAAACGGACTTTGCTCGCTGGTGCGCCGAGCAGGGAGCCATGTTGCGCGAAGGTCGTCTCGACACACTCGATCGCGAGAACCTTGCCGAGGAAATCGAGAGCTTGGGACGGAGCGAGCGGCGGGAGATCGAGAACAGGCTGAAGGTGCTGTTGGTCCACCTGCTGAAATGGCGTCATCAGCCGGAGAGCCGAAGTGGAAGTTGGCGTTCGACGATCCGGGGACAACGGCAGGGGATCGCGAAGATAATCAAGGAAAGTCCGAGTCTTCGCGGCCATCCGTCGAAGGCACTCGCCGAGGAATACGCCTACGCGATTCCGGAGGCTGCCGACGAGACCGGCCTTCCCGAGACGGTCTTCCCCGCGACCTGCCCCTTCACGATCGAGCAGGTTCTCGACTTGAACTGGCTCCCCGACGCAGGATAAATCCCCCGGCAAGCAAGTGCCTGGAGGAGAGCTGCATGATCTACGTCGTCGCCACCATCGAGCTGAAGTCCGGTTCGGTCGACGCCATCCGCGCGGCCGCCGCGGCCTGCCGCGTCGAGACGCTGAAAGAGGACGGCTGCATCGCCTATGAGATGTTCTCCAGCCTGGACAATCCCGACAAGCTGGTCGTGGTCGAGAAGTGGGCGACGCGCGAGGCGCTGACGGCGCATTCGAAGCAGCCGCACCTGAAAGCCTGGCGCGAGGCGAGCGCGCCGTTCACGGCGTCGCGCAAGATCGAAATCGTGCACCCCGAAAAAGTCGAGGAGTTCTGAGCCGCGCCGCAGCGCGCGACGGGTTGATGCGGCGGGCCCGCGGCGTTATCGATCCGTCATGGAACCGCACGCTTCCGCCGCCGATGTTTTCCCCCATGTCCGCGTCGTGCTCGGCATGGTCGTCGGGCTCGGCGTGACGCGCATCCTGTCGGGCTTCGCGCGGATCGTCCAGCACCCGACGCAATACCCGCTTTATCCGGTGCATCTCGCCTGGTCGGCGATGCTGCTTTTGGTGCTGGTGCATTTCTGGTGGTGGCAGTTCGGCCTGCACGCCATCCAGCACTGGACCTTCCCGATCTACCTGTTCGTGATCGCCTACGCGATCCTGCTGTTCCTGCTCTGCGCGCTGCTGTTTCCCGATTCGATGCGGGACTACGAGAGCTACGAGGACTATTTCTACGAGCGGCGCGGCTGGTTCTTCGGCATCCTCGCCGCCACCTACGTGCTCGACGTGATCGACACGATGATCAAGGGCGAGGAGCATTTCGCCAGGTTCGGCACGGAATATCTGGTGCGCACGCCGATCTTCATCGCGCTCAGCCTCGTCGCGGCGATGACCACCAGCCGCCGCTTCCACCTCGCCTTTGTTGCCTTGGCGCTGATCTACCAGATAGTCTGGATCCTGCGCTTGTTCGACGACATCGGTTGAGGCGCTTCCAGGCGGGAGGGTGAAGCGAATGTACCAGGCCGTTGGATCTGCGGGCTCGCGGCTGACGCGGGTGACGTGGCTGCTGGAGGAGCTCGGCGAGCCCTACGAGATTGTCAAGGCGAAGCAGTATTCGGAGACGATGAAGCGCTTCAATCCGACCGGCAAGATGCCGGCGCTGGTCAACGGCGATTTCGTGCTCACCGATTCCGCTGCCATCTGCGCCTATCTCGGCGAGAAACATGCCGACAAGGGACTCGGCCCGAACCCCGGACTTCGAGGCCGCGCCGAGATGATGTCGTGGATGCTCTACGCGCTGTCCGAGTTCGAGCAGCCGATGTGGAACAAGCTGAAGCACCGCTTCCTGCTGCCGACCGAGCTGCGGGCCGAGGTCGCGCCCTGGGTCGGGCACGAATTCGCCGCCGAGATCAAAGGACTGGAGGCCAAGCTGGCAGGCCGTCCCTATGCGCTGGGCGACCGTTTCTCGGCGGTCGACGTGATCCTCGGCCATTGCGGCCAATGGGCGAAGAGCGGCAAGTTCGAGGTGGCGTCGCCCGCTGTTGCGGACTATTTCGAGCGCGTGCTCTCCCGCCCGGCCCTGGCGCGGGCGAAAGAACGCGAGCAAGAGGTTCAGGCCGCATGAAACTGTCGATGAACACCGACTTCACCAAGATGCCGCGTGCCGGCAGCATCATCCGCGCCGCCGATCTGTCGGAAGGCGCGCGCATCATCCCGTTCGACCTTGCCGTGCTCGATCACGAGGATCGGCACCTGCGCCGGCGCGTGGTCGAACTCGTCCATGGCGACAAGGTGCTGGTCGACCTGCCCGATGCCGTCCAGCTCGAGAACCACGACGTGCTGGTGCTGGATGACGGCCGCCACGCCGAGATCATCGCCGCGGAGGAAGAGGTCTACGACATCCGCGCGAAAGGCCCGGTGCATCTGGCCGAACTCGCCTGGCACATCGGCAACAGGCATCTGGCCGCCCAGATCGAAGAGGATCGCATTCTCATCCTGCGCGACCATGTCATCAAGGCGATGCTGGAGGGGCTCGGCGCGACGGTGACGGAGGTGTCCGAGCCTTTCCATCCGGTCCGCGGCGCCTATTCCGGCGGGCATTCGCATGGCCACGGTCACGACCACCATCACGGCGAGGCCGATCGCTTCGGCCGCCTTCCGGGCGATCCGCACTACGGCCACAACCATGCCTGACGGCCAGACGGCGCTGCTGCGCCTGATGGCCTGGCTGTCGCCGGCCTTTCCGATCGGCTCGTTCAGCTACAGCCACGGGCTGGAGACGGCCGCGCATGGCAAACTGGTCGGCGAGGCCGCCGGCCTGCGCCAATGGCTGGTCGACCTGATCGAGCGCGGATCGGCGTGGAACGACGCCGTTCTTTTTGCCGAGGCGCACCGGCGGATGGGTGGCAGGCCAGAGGGGGGTGCCCTCGCGCCACCCGAAGACGATCCTGCACTTGCTGAACTCTGCGAGCTCGCCGAAGCCCTGGCCGGGTCGCGCGAGCGGCATATGGAGACGATGCTGCAGGGTTCGGCCTTCCTGAAGGCGGCGGCGGCATGGCCGCATCCCTCCCTTGCCGAACTTCCGGCCGACTGCGCCTATCCGGTCGCGGTCGGGGCCGTCGCCGGAGCGCATGGCGTCGACCTGCGCCCGGCGCTCGCGGCCTTCCTCCAGGCCTTCGCCTCGAACCAGATCCAGGCGGCGATCCGGCTGGGCGTCATCGGCCAGGTCGATGCGATGGCGACGCTCGCCTCGCTCGAGACGGTGCTGTCCGATGTGGCGGGGCGTGCGACACAGTCCACGCTTGACGATCTCGGCTCGGCGACGATGATGGCCGAGATCGCTGCGATGCAGCACGAAACGCACTATTCGAGGCTGTTCAGGACGTGACCCTGATCGCGCTTGCCCTGACCGTCGTTCTGACATTTGTCGCGGGCCTCCACGTCTACTGGGGGATCGGCGGCGTGTGGCCGGGAACCGACCAGCGTTCGCTTGCCCATGCAGTCGTGGGTTTTCGCGGGGTCGACGCGACGCCTTCTCCCACGGCCTGCTTCGCGGTTGCCGCCTGCCTCGTGCTCGCCGCGCTCTGGTCGGCGGCCCTGGCCGGCCTGTTCGCCTCGCCGTTCCAGCTCGCCGGCCTCGTCGCGGGCGCCGTCATGCTGGCGCTGGTCTTCCTCGCGCGGGGGATCGCCGGCTTCACGCCGGCCTGGCGGCGGCTGACCCCGGAAGAACCCTTCGCCACCAACGACCGGCGCTTCTTCTCGCCGCTCTGCCTCGCGCTCGGCGCGGGCTTCCTCGTTCTCGCTTTCGAAAGGGCATTGTCATGAACCCCAACGGACCCCTTCGGGTCGGCATCGGCGGGCCTGTCGGCTCGGGCAAGACGACGCTGACCGAGAAGCTCTGCAAGGCGCTGCGCGACCGCTATTCGATCGCCGTGGTGACCAACGACATCTACACCAAGGAGGACGCGATGATGCTGGCGCGCCTCCAGGCGCTGCCGGAGGAGCGCATCATGGGGGTGGAGACCGGCGGCTGCCCGCACACGGCGATCCGCGAGGATGCCTCGATCAACCTGCAGGCGATCGCCGAGATGAACCGCAAGTTCCCCGACCTCGACATCGTCTTCATCGAGAGCGGCGGCGACAATCTCGCCGCCACCTTCTCGCCCGACCTCGCCGACATCACGCTCTACGTCATCTCGGTCTGCCAGGGCGAAGAGATCCCGAGGAAGGGCGGGCCGGGCATCACCCGCTCCGACTTCCTCGTCATCAATAAGTCCGATCTCGCGCCTTATGTGAACGTCAATCTTGACGTGATGGAGCGCGACGCCGGCAAGCAGCGCGGCAAGCGCCCCTTCGGCTTCACGGATCTCTCGCGCGGCAAGGGCCTGGACGAGGTGATCGCCTTCATCGAGGAGCATGGCGGCCTCGAAGCCCGCGAGGTGCGCGGCGCGGCGTGAGTTTGGCGGCGTCCTTGTCCCGTTCACGGGGGTAAGTGTCCGAAGGGCGGGGCGGGCGCGATGTCTCGGAAGTTCGCACCGCGCTTCACGCAGGACATCGCGGGGCCCCGCGATCCACGGCAAGGGCCGCTCGGGGGGGGGCGGAGAGATATAGGGCGGCGGAAGCGCCGCGCGCGGTCGCCGGCATCTCACCGCCGTCATTCCGGGTCCGCGCAGCGGAGCCCGGAATCCAGCGCGCCAACGCCTGCGCACTGTCCTGATCTACGCGCTCCGACATGGTCGCCACAGTCGGTGAACTGCCTGCTTGCCCGGCGCTCTGGGTTCCGGGTTCCGCTGCGCGGCCCCGGAAAGACGGGCGTGCGCGATTGTCCTCCCCGTGCAAGGGAAGGCAGATTTCATCTGCGATGACATTGCGGCAAGAGGCACGTCAGGTGCTTTTCAGGACGTATCGCAGAACTCGACCGCTACGGCGGCGGCTATTGCAAGTCTCTCAATGAAGGCGTCGAGGCCGTGGATTGCGTTGCCCTCATTCCCGGCCTCGTCGGAGGCCTGCCCCTTGTGCAGGAACGACAGACGGCACAGATGCGCCGCGATGGCCTGCATATAGAGCCCGAATGCCCTGAGCGAGTCCGCGATGTCCTCCGCGTCGAAGGGATGGCTGCCGAAGCCGGCCGGCATCGGGACGGGCGTCCAGGGTCTGCGTGCGAAGCTCCGGAGCGTGCCTTCGACATAGGCGCTCAGCAGCGTATTCGCCTGCCAGGCGGCCCAC
>Ga0164290_1000193_pt1 | contig 230896 bp, 198 predicted proteins | sample Micstemetagenome_FD_108782 | JGI IMG/M metagenome (GOLD analysis project Ga0164290, IMG submission 108782) | Contaminated culture microbial community from soil near Moab, Utah, USA - Microcoleus steenstrupii SON62 (Illumina Assembly) | ecosystem: Environmental > Terrestrial > Soil > Soil crust...
GACCGCCCACCGCAACGCCCGCCGCTGCGGCACTCACTGGCAATTCACCACCGCCAACGCCAGAATCAAACTCCGCTCCCTCTATCCCCAACCTGACGGAATTGGATAGACGGAGCACTAGCGGGACAGCTGTGACATCCTGCGACGCCGAAAGGCACTCCGCGACGACTTGGGGTGCCACATTTGGTGCAACGCTTTTGGCAGCCTCGCCCTCATCGTCCGGTGATTCTTCCGGTTGTGATTCGGGCTTCGATGACCGGCCTCTGGGGTGGGCACCAGCAGTTTGAGCGTCGAATCAACCCGCCTTTCTGGTAGCGCTTGAAATTGAGAGATTCTCGCAGAAACCGGCATCCACGCGACTCGGGGGCTACCGTTTTTGCGGAGCGCCCCCGCCACCCTTCGAGATCGAGCGTTGGTTCAGTCTGCGGGGGCGGGCAGATGTTCGATGACATGCTTCACGATGATTGGGTAATAGATGATCGTCGAGGTATGGTCGCCCCACAGGCGGATGTGGTGGTCGTCCGGTAAACGGGCCGCCTGCTGAAAGGCCAGGGCATTGGCGAGCGGCACCACTTTGTCTTGTTCCGCGGTGTACAGCCAGGTGGTCGCGGGGTCGCAGCGGCTGGCCAGTCGGGTGGGCTCAATCACATGCAGCAGTTGCCGTAACTTCTCGCCGGTGTAGCCGGCCTGTTCGAGTCGCTGGCGTAACTGGGCGGCTTCTTTCACGCCGTGCTGCAACAGGCTCATCAGGTCACCCCCAGCCAGCATGATGAACGTGGCGTCATACCCTGCATCGAGTCCCGCGACCGAGGCCGAGACGAACCCGCCGAGACTGGTGCCTTGCAGCGAGATGCTCTGGGGATTGACCTCGGGCAACGCCGCGACCACATCGCGAGCCCGGCGGACATCGGCAATCGCTTGCCGCATGGTGAGCAGGAACTGGCTGTCATCGGGTCGGGTGCCGTCTTTCCGACGGAGTCCGTAATGCGGCAGGTGAATCAGAAAACTATGGACCCCCTGTGCCGCGAACGCCTGGGCAAACAGCTTGCCCACGGGCATCGCCGACCCCGATTCATGCACGACAACAATGGCGGGCCGCGGTGTGGTTTTGTCGTCGGTGATGGCTCGATACCAGACGAGTGCCACACGGTCGTTGACTGCATCTTGCGAGGAAATCGCGGAGGGAAAGCGGATGATAGTGCGCTCGGTCGGCTCGGCGGATTCGATGACCGTGGCCTGGAACTCGCCGGGTGACCAGACCAGACCGTGCAGTGCATCGCGGATATCCGCCGTGGCGGCCACACCCGGTTGGAGAGAATCTCGCACGGTCAAGGTGCGCTCGGCGGCGGTGGCCGTCAGCGAGAGTGATGCGAGAGTGATCACGCAGGAGAACAGGAATCGAATCGACATGGTAACATCGTCCGCGAGGAAACCAGAGTGGTGCAGCCGTCAGCGTATGTGGTAGGCCGTGGAAACACAAACACCCCGCATCAATACGATGCGGGGTGTTTGTTGAGTCGAGAAGAGTGACAGCCCGTTAGCGGGCGGCGGTTTTGGCTTGCCGCAGCAGTTGCAGGTAATCGACCGCGACGTGCAACACTTCCTTGTTGTACTCGTTGTCGGGATAGATCGGCCCTTCGGTTCCCTTGGTTTCTTTTTCTTCCTCTTCCTGAGCGACCTTTTCCGCGGCCTTGTCGGCAGCCCGTTCGCTGCGGAGTTGGGCTTCGTTCAGCGAAACTGACTTGCGGCTTTTGCGTTCCAGGTACTTGTTGACATCGGTCTGAATTTCCTGGAACTTCGTATCGGCCGCCACGCGCTTCTGGCTGGCATCACGCAGAGAAGAGACAATGCCCGGCGTGACCATGTCGTAAATGACATGCGAGGCGGGTTGCACGCGATCAAAGGCGAGCGCGTTATCCAGGAACGATTCGCCCAAGTCCATGTGGTCGAGCAGCGAAGGAAGCACAACGTCTGATGGTACGCCGAGGTTCTGCGTGCTGTCGCCATTTACGCGGTAGAACTGATTGATGGTCAGCTTCAAGGCCCCACGATTCTGGCGTCCGCCGAGCATGCTGAAGAGCTGATTGCTCACGGGCATCACATTCTGCACCGTCCCCTTGCCGTGGGTGGTGGTATCACCCACGACGATGCCGCGGTGATAGTCTTTAATGGCAGCCGCGAAGATCTCGGAGGCGGACGCGGCGAGGCGGTTGCACAGCACCACCACCGGTCCATCGTACATCAGGCCGGTTTCGGTATCGTCGTGGCTTTTCACGCGACCGTTCTGTTCTTTCACTTGGACTACGGGGCCTTCGTCGATAAACAGACCGGTGACTTCGATGGCCTCGCTGAGAGCGCCGCCGCCATTCATCCGCAGATCGACAATGACCACGTCGACACCACCTTTGGTGCGGAAGTCGTTGAGGACGGCGGCGACGTCGCGGGCCGTGCTCTTGAAATCATCGAGGCCTTGCTGCGCCCCGCCGAAGTCGCGATAGAACGAGGGGATGTTAACGACGCCGACTTTGGCCTGCAGGCCGGGCACCCACTGGGCGGCATCGATGATTTCGCCTTTGACTTCCGACGATTTCAATTCGATCTTCTGGCGCACGAGCGAAATTTCGCTGGTTTCACTGGCCGGGTTCAGCACCTTGAGATTGACCGTGGTGCCACCGGGGCCGCGAATCAGGCGGACCACCTTGCTGAGCTTCATTTCGACGATATCGACCCAGTCGCCATCTTCCTGGCGGACGGCGGTGATTTTGTCACCCACCTTGATGCGGCCATCTTTTTCGGCGGCACCACCGGGAACGACCGAGGCGACCGTGGTGATGCCATCTTCGGAACGGAGTGCGGCGCCGATGCCTTCGAGGCTCAACCGCATCTGGATGTTGAAGTCATCCAGGGTATTGGGAGACATGTAGCTGGAGTGAGGGTCGAAGCAGTGCGCCATCGCGGAGAGATACATCTCCAGGATCTCGCCATCTTCGGTATCGTGCGCGGTTTTCTTCAGGGTGTCGTAGCGTTTGTGAAGTCGTTTGACCGGGTCTTCCACGGTTGTCGGAGTGGATGTCTTGGGAGACTCTTTGGCGGGTTCGGCCTTGTCGAGTTTCATCGAGAGCAGGTCGTACTTGATGCGTTTCCGCCAGCGTTCGTCGAGTTCCGCCGAAGATTTGGCCCAGGGAATTTTATCGCCATCGACGTTGAGGAATTCATCGACGGTGAAATCGTGCTGGGCATCGATCTGCTGATGTGCCACAACGATGCGTTCGTCGAGCCGTTGCAGGTAGCGGTTGAAGACCAGGCGGGCGAAGTCGACGTTACCGGTTTTGATGAGGTCGTCGAGGTGGTCGCGGTACTTGTCGAACTCGGCGATGTCGCCTTCGAGGAAGTACTGTTTCTGCGGGTCGAGTTCTTTGAGGAGGCGTTTGACGAGCATTTGAGAAATGCGATCGTCAATTTGCTTCTGGCTGATGTGGTACTTGCTGACCATTTCGGCGACGAGTTTCGCCGTGGAGGCATCCACAGAGCCTGCGGGGTTGGCCAGTTGTTGAGCACCGATCGTCGACGCGACCAGTAAGCAGACCAAACCAGCGACAAGACTGGTCGCGCGTGACGGAGGGCTCAATCGCATGAGAAGTCGTCCGTGATAAAAGAGTAACGATCGATACCGGGTTGTCCCACGTCGCTACGGGCCCGCGTACTGGGCAACCTTGCCGATCGTATCGGATGTTGGGGCATGTGACAAGACGCAGTTAACTTACGTTCCTGTCGGGAGTTCTGCTGGCAATATTTCCTGTTGACAGCCGCCGGAATTATTCCGCGGGCCACGCCACCCGGCTATTGGCCGCGGTTTCCCGCAGAACCACGACTGTTTCTGGGTCGAGCGACAACTGCGCGGGATGGGAAACCCGAGACGCCTGATGCCAGACTTCGCGGCTGTGAGGCAATGTCGATTCGATCCAGGTCGCCCAGTGTTGATCGGCCTGCAAGGTGGAAAGGTGCAGCGCGAGGCAGACGTGCTCGGCCCCTGCACCAAACGGCGAGGCTTTTTTCTTCGCGGCAGGCAACCGGCCCCCACTGAGCCCGGCCGTCAATGCCAGCGAGACAATCCCGTTGAATAATGCGGTGGTGGTGGGTTGCGGCTCGCGGTCATCGAGGGGCACGGCCAGTTGCGACCACCACAGGCTGTCGCTCCCTGCGGGCAGCGCCCAGGCTTGTGGGTGCTCGGCGAACAGCCGATTGTCGCCGTGGACAGGCCAGCGGGCTTTGCCGGAATTGGTGGTGCAGAACCCCAGGCACCCGGCGGAAGCGGCTAATTCGGCATAGGTTTGCGGATCGCCACAGGGCTGACTGTTCTGGACCACCACGAGCGCAAGACCCGCGGATTGGGCCTTGTCGATCGCCAGTTGCATGGCGCGACTGGCCCCGACCTGGCCGACGCCGGTGCTGCCATCGAGCAGGGCATACGCGGGGAGATCGAGCTTGGTGAGCGTGCGGGCGCGGGGATCGATGTCTCCCAGATCAAACGCGGTGACGATGTCGGCCAGCATGCGGAGTCCCGCCGACTGACTCCCCCGGATTTCGGCTTCGAGCAGGCGGGCGATGACCAGATCGGCATCGACCGCGAACATGCCGAAGCGTTGCAACACGCGGTGCATCCACCCGATGAGGGATTCCGTGGAAAGCGTGACACTGTCTGCCATAGAGAAGTCTCAATACCCAGGCGGCACAGCCGTTCCAGACCACACCGAGCAGCGTGTCTGAGGCTGTTCATGCGGGCAGGCCATCCTGACAGATTTGTTAACAAAGAAACAGCCCGCCGGTCTTGCAGACGGGCGGGCTGGATGAAGCCACCGTGGTTGGGAAATGTGAGAGTTAGCGTCGACCGCCGCCGCCGCCTCGGCCACCACCGCCGAAACCACCGCCGCCGCCACCAAAACCACCGCCACCCCCGCCAAAGCTACCGCCGCCCGAGGAGCGTCCGCCACCGATACTGCCGCCGCCACCGCTGAAGGATCGGCCACCACCGAGCGAGCCCCCGCCGAAGTTCCCGGAACCCATCGAGGGACTGCTGCGGAAACCGCTGCTGCCGCCGAAGTTGCCAGAGCCCAGGCTACCTGTGCTCCCGCGGTTCAGCGAGTTGCCCGCTGGCGACTGGAGACGAGGCGTATTGAACTGGGGCGTGTTGAATCCGGACCCCGCGGAGGGGGTGCGGAGCGATTGGCCATTGCCGAGGTTGCTGTTGCCGAGCGAACCCGTTGTGCCCCGGTTCCCCAAGGCATTGCCGTTGCCCAGGGCACCGGTTGCGGGTTGCGATCGGCCCCCCAGCGATGAATTGCCGAGGCCTGAATTTCCCTGGCCCGCGTTGTTGCTGCGTCCCTGCAATTGACCGGCTCCCAAGCCCTGCTGGCTACCGTTCAGCCCTGTCCGAGCGCTATTGGAGTTGAGATTGCCATACCCGCCGAAACGGCTGCCGAACCCGGTTGCCGAGTTGCTGTTCAAGCCGGGCAGGCTGCGGTTCGAGGGTGTGGCATTGGCACCGGCGTTGCCCGGAGTCGAGAACTGATTCCGTAGACCCGAGGCCCCCCCATTGGAATTACCCGACAGGCTGGCAAGAGGCGACGTGCTGTTCAACGGCGAACGGTTGCCACCCCCGAACAGATTCTGAGTGGCGTTGTTGCCATTCAAACCCGAGAGGCGGTCGGATGTGAGGTTGCCGGTTTCGCCACGCGCTGCCAGCGTACCATTCTGGCCTTGGTTGCCGAACTGTCCCGTGGTGCGGTTCCCGGCGTTGTTGCCCGCATTGTTTCGCAAATCGGCGGCCTGATTATTGGCAGCGAAGTTGCCGGGGTTGTTGCGGGTGACATCGACATCAAGACCGTTGCCCTGGTCGTAGGTGGTGTTGACCGTGCCACCGCGACCGCCACTGCCTTGCACGGTGGTCGTACCGTTGTAGCTGCCATTGCCACCCCCGGCGTACACACCACTTCCCGAGTGGTTGGTGGTGACGCTGCCATTCACGCCGTTCAGCGTGTTGGTGGAGGTGCGATTCCAGCCGTAAGATCCGTCGGCAAAGCCCACGAGTGAGCCGCTGCCACTGTGCGTGGCGAAGGCGTTGATGCCGCTGTTACCCGTGATTTGCCCTGCGGCCTGCGTATGCCAGGAGGCCGAGTTTCCGACCACGGTGGCATTGCCATTCACCCAACCTGTCGCGGTGCCACCACGTCCGCCCGAGCCTTGTCCGGAGACCGTGCCCGCCGCGCCAAAGAAGGTGGTATTGCCGACGGTGGTTTTCCCGGCGATACCCGCCCCGGCGACGTTCAGCGATTTGCCGTTGGCGAAGTGGATGTTCGCTGCGCCCTGGCCCGCGCCAAAGGCCGTCACACCGTTGTTGTAGCGGACAGACTGGCTCCAGGCGTTGTAATTCCCGGCCCCGTTCGGGCCGTAGAAGACACCGCTGCTGGCACCGTTACGATACAACGCTCCGTAGGGTCCATAGGCGTAGTTGGCATAGACCGAGCCGAAACCGCCGCGGGGTCCGTAATAGTTCGCGAACGAATTCCAGTAAGGTGTCGGAAAATGCCCCGGGTAGAAGCCGGGATAGTATCCTGCCCAGGGAGCGAATCCATAGCCATACCAGGGGTAAAACCCAGCATACGGGTAGCCATAGTAGTACGGGCCGTTCGCCAGGAAGAGGATGCCCAGCGTCAACCGGGTCGCCTGGCGAAAGTACAAACCCGGGTAGTAATACGGGTTGCCGTAGAAGTAGCTCGGCGAGCCATAGGTGTAGTAGCCGTAGCAGGGATAGCTGGTCCCCGCGTAGACACCCCCATCGGCATAGTAGGCTGCGTCACTCGTCGTTGTACCCGCCTGGGCCTGCAACTGAGCGGCGGCATTCCGGACAGTCCGAATCGCGGTGACGACGTCTTCCGGTTGCGTCTTCACGGCCAGACCCAGCCGGGTCATCAGCAGCAGATTCTTATCGAGGTCGCGTAAAACCGAAGGCTGCTTCTCTTGCAGATACTTCACGCTGTCGGGCAGACCCGCTTTGAGTGTCGCCGCAAGTTCAGTCGCATCGCGGCCATCGAGGAGGCTGGCTCCCGTATGAATCGCCGTCGGGTTCTGAATCGCCGCGAGAATATTGTCGAGGACTTCATCGGGGTAGAACGCGATGGGGGCCACCAGCGCTTCCAGTTCCTGCGCGCTCAACCTGGGAACGGCGGACGTGTCTGTCGCCGTCGCGGTGAGCTCGTCGGCGGGAAGTGGTGGCGGGGGGACCGCGGCAAGATCGGTGGATGCACCGACCACGCGGGCCTTGATGGCCACTTCAGGACCAGTGGCGACATCGGCCGAGGTGGTGTCTCCCGGCAGCGGTGCCGGTTCCAGTTTGGGCTGTGCCCACGTCAGCGATGTGCTGCCCAGGCAGGTTGCCACTCCCAGCAACCACGCCCGGGAGGAGGTGGATCGAAACATGGCAATTTTCCTTTCCCTCAGACTCAGGCAGACGCGCCAGCCATCTGCCCTGTGCGAACTTCTGGTGTTCACTCTCATTGTATGTCGACGCCGATGATCCGCAATTCGTATTCGGTTTCCCCCGCGCGTTGCGGGCGATTCCATCGACAGACCTGAACAATCCTCGTCCAGTTGAACGGATTGTCACAGGCCTGCTGCGAATCTCTGCAACGCTATTTGCCCGCTGGCAGATCACCGGGGACAACCAAGACCGCGCTAGGCGACACTTTTCCGGAATTCTCGCGAACTTACAGCATTCCGACAAAACCTCCGCAGGATCGACCCGGCCACTGCAACAACAGCGGTTTTCACGTACCGCAACCGGTTTTGTCGGATGGCTCTTAATTCATTCCGACATAACCTCTGCGAGATTGACCCGGCCACTGCAACAACAGCGATTTTCACGTACCGCAACCGGTTTTGTCGGATGGCTCTTACATCGCCGGTCGGACAATGCGTGCCGACTGGTGAAGTTGTGCGGCCGTGCGGGTCCACAGTTCCGCGGCCATGCGTTCCAGGATCTGCGGGCGGACATCTTCCAGGCTCAGTTGCCCCGGCTGCTTGTCCGTCACCATCACAAGGTGGAGACCCAGGGGCGAACGCACCGGCGACGAAAGTTCACCAGGTTCCAGTTGTAACGCCGCTCGCGCCGCCTCGGCTGGAAGCTGTCCCAAACCGACGATCCAGCCGACATCGCCCCCCTGTTGCCCACTGGGTGACTGCGAATGCTGCCCCGCGGCTTGCGAGAAGGTCAGCTTGCCCGCTACGACATCGCCCCGCACCTGCCGCAACAGCGTCTCGGCGGCGACGGCCTCGGCGTCGGTCATAGCCTTGCGGAAGATCTGCCGGGCATGCACCCGCGTTCCATCTAACTCGGCTCGATGTTCCGCAAAGTATTTTGCCAACTCCGGGGCCGTTACGGACTGTTCGACAAACTGCTCCCAGGCGACACCCAGCGCGAGTTCTTTACGCACCTGCTCGACGCTCAATTTCAGCTTCGCGAAGACCTCGGCCGGTTCGCCCCCGCGCCGCCGAATCAGTTCTTCCAGTTCGAGCATGCGCAGGTCGACCACGTCGGCTTCCGCCACCACTTTCTGCTGCTCGAGAAACCCGCGCAGCAACTCGCGCTCGATCAGTTGCTCGATCAACCGTGGTCGGGTCGCAGGGTCAGCATTTCCCCCACGCGTTAACGTCAAAAAAGACCACGCCTCGGGACTGATCGCCTTGCCATTGATCGAAACCGCGGGGGCATCGGCCAGGAACCCCGCGAGCACCAGCCACAATCCGTACCCATACAACATTGGTGTCCATCCCTGTTAGCCGCGAGGCATCTCGCCGAGCGCTGCCCCCGTCAATCCAACTCTTCCTGCACTTCAAAGTAAATCTGGTAGAACCGCCGTAATGTCTGCGAGCGATCGGCCAGCCATTCCAGGGGACCATACACGAAATACATCTGCGACGTGAAGACCGGCGTGTGGTCGAACCCGCAGCACCGGGCCAGCAACCAACTGAGCACGGGGCTCAACGCATACAACGCCAGCAGCCATAACAACGCCAGCGACACCAGACTCGCCGAAATCACCGGGGTCAGCGCCTCGGGACGACTCCGCAGCCATTGCACGCACCACTGATCGTAAGACTCGCACCACCCGCCGAGTGGTGGCACGAACACCGTCGCCAACTGCAACGGAATCGCCACCACCGCCAGACCCTCGCCCACCAGATCGGTCACCGGCCCGGGATATTGTCGCAGTGCCGCCTGCCAGAAAATCAGCGACAGCGGATAGGACACCAGCAGGCACAGCACGATCAGCGCGATCCGTCGCACGAACCACCGCTGTCGCCGGTCGTGCTCCTGCACCTCTCCATACGAACACAGCCGGTAAGACTCCGGCACTTTCCAGACGATCGTCACCGGTTCGGTCAGCTTCGGCCACGGTCGCGGCTGCGTTGGCAGAGTTCTGCGGACGGGATGCATCACAGCGACTCCCCAGAGAGAGTTTTCAGCGCCCCCATACAGCGCCCCCGTAGCGTACCCGCCAACCACCAGTGGGTGAAGCACGAAATTCCGGGGGCGAAGCACCAAATCTCAAATCCGAAATCCCAAGGAAATCACAAATCTCAAGCACCAATCAGCCGGGACCGCCAGAGTTTGAGATTTGACTTTTGGTGCTTCCTTGAGATTTCGGATTTGTGATTTGGGATTTTTCCCCTTGAGCCCCTCTTCGAATTTCGACATTCGCATTCCGATATTTCTCCGAACTGGCATCCCCCTCGTTACTACGTGTACAATCGGCATGTCCCGTAACCCTCTCGGAGATGTTCTGACATGTCGCTACGCCGCTTCGCCTTCACCGCCTGGACTTTCCTCTGCCTCACCACCGCCGGGGCCGCTCAACAAGCCGCCACCCACGACGCCGTCACTCCCGTCCCACGCGAAGGGGGCTGGATGAAGCGGCACGAATCGTTCAACGAACGCGTCAAGCAGGGCAATGTCGACCTGCTCCTCATCGGCGACTCCATCACCCAGGGCTGGGAAGGTGCGGGCAAAGAAGTCTGGGCCAAGTACTACACCCCGCGTAACGCCGTCAACCTCGGCATCGGCGGCGACCGCACCCAGCACGTCCTCTGGCGGCTCGATCACGGCAACATCGACGGCATCAAGCCCAAACTCGCCGTCATCATGATCGGCACCAACAACTCCGGCTCGAACACCCCGGCACAAATCGCCGACGGTATCACCGCCATCGTCCAGAAGCTGCGCACCCGGCTGCCAGAGACCAAAATTCTGCTTCTCGGCATCTTCCCCCGCGGTGCCGATAACACCAATCCGCAGCGTCAGGTAAACATGCAGACGAACGAAATCGTTGCGAAACTCGCCGACGGCAAGATGATCGAATACCTCGATATCGGCCCGAAATTCCTGACCGCCGAAGGCGTCCTCAGCAAAGAGGTCATGCCCGACCTGCTCCACCTCAACCAGTCCAGCTACCAGACGTGGGCAGAGAGCATCGAAGACCACGTGAAGCGGATGCTGGGGGAGTAAGCCAAGTCAGCGGTAGACAACACAGCGAGCGGGGGGCGTAAGCCCCCTGTTTGGCTGCCCGATTGCGGGTCCGCTGTTCAGACCACGCATTACCACAAACAATAAATGGTCCGCACAGCGGACTCTACTTGGCTATGAAATCGAGCAAGACGTATCATTCTCTGTTATCTGATTTCCTTCTCCCTGACAGATCAAGCATCCAATGGGAATCACGACTCTAGACCGCCGCATTGTGCTTCTAGCCTGCTGGGGACTTCCTTGCTTGTCTTGGATGTTGGCGCTCCTCTGGCTAGCAACTCGACAGCCTCACGCAATCAGCTCAGACGACGCAGGCAGCGCCGTTTTTTCGCTTGGACAAGTAATTCTTCCTACATTTACAATTCTCATTAGCGTGTGGTTTCGTGATGCATCAGGTCGACTACCGAGCATGACTGCAAACCGGTTTGGTATCGCATTGCTAACGGTTGTGATTTGGGGAATTTACAATACCGTCTACTTTTGGATACATGTAGTAACCGTAGATTATGAGTTGGCCCAAGCATGCGATGAGCAGTTTGAGCAGAAAGTTCAGTCATTTTGCAAGTTTTGCATATACACGTTTGCCTTCCCCAGCGTTCCTCTACTTTGGCTTTTTACACCAACTAAACCAGAGGCCATCGAAAAAGGCGCACCTGCAACAAAAAGAAAAGCAGAAGGTGAATAACATGGCAACATTGAACATCTTTCTAGTCAGCCTTGTGGCATTTATGCAAGATACAATCCCTGTTGAGCTTAATCCTGGCTTCTCAGTGTATGCAGCAAAGATATACAATGCGACGAACGGATCCGCCCAAATCACCCATTCATTTGGGGATGACAAAGAAGAGTCTCACACAGTCCTTTCAAATGATTTTGCATACGTTTATGATCAATATCAAGGAGAGCCACGACGACTTACAGTCAGATGTCTGAATGGCACAAGGCCCCACTCCTATCAACTTGAGACGTCTGCGTTACTTGTCCTACAACCCCATCACGAGCCACCTCCTGCACAGCGAATTCGAATAGATGAAGCACGCCCCTACTACATCGCATCTGACAATCGTGGTGGTCTCGTTATTTACGATGGATTCCCACCAAGAATGATTGATGAAGCAGTTGGTTCCATTCGTCAATCCATGCTAAATCAGAATGTAGATCTTGAATTAATGGGTCGCGCTGTCGATGTCGCCAGCACTGACCCGCTTGCAGTATATATTGAGTTCATGCACGCGTCGCCGCTTATCAAGTTTGAGTTCTCGCGTCTTCTTGGTGCAAAGAATACCGTCGACTTGCAACTCGCCTGGCTACCTGAAAACTTGAATGCAGGCAATAGGATCTTTCGGCCTCAGATCAGGATTCCCACTTGTCATAGCGATGTGGCTGCACGCTATGTTACTGAAGTGCTGAAACGCTTAATTCCGCGAGAGTCGGCTTTTGTGTCACCTGCGGCTGAATTATGCCCAAACTGCTGCCAAGGCATTGTGATTCTTGAGCCGCAATTGAAGCGGCATTTCATCACATCTGGCAAACCCAATATTGATATGATCTGGAATGTCGTCCAGAATGAATCCCGGCAACGCCTAACTATGGGAATTGAGCATTTTGAGCCGCTAGACAATTTCAGGCATCATATCTGCTCTAAATGGACATACATAAGCACTAGTCGAGCACAGTATCGCTGGAAGATAAAAGTGATTGCTGGCGAAGTGCTTGTAAGAAGCGACACCTTGGGTGTATTGCTGCATACGAATCTGGTAGCTGAAAAGGCTTCTCTTGGCTCATCTAATTTCCGCAGTATGGCCGATTTCGTTGTTTCCAGAATGGGACACGAGATCGTTCAGCAATCTGTTGTTGCAGGATTTACCCCTGATGGAACTGCTGCAAATGTGGTGTCGCCTCCATCACTTTCTACTGCATTTAGTGCGGCAACATCTTTAGAATCGCATCTTGAAAGTATTTTACTTGAATAGCATGCGGGTTAGCAACGCGCCAGGTGCCACTGCTGGCTTGTCCAGCCGTGCTGAGTTTCCGCCCTCTGCGACTCTTTGCGGCCGCAAGCTCTGTGCTCCATCGACCCTCAACCACCCACCCGGTTGTTGACCTCGGGTTCTTGCGGGTAGCCTCCCTGGTGCGTTCGACGGTCGTATCAGACCCTCTCCGCACGGTACGGCATCGATCATGGCTGCTAATGAAAAGCCGGTGTTGTGACCGCTGGTGAGTTCGTCAATCGCTCGGCCTTGCCTCGCGGCTAACTCGGATCGCGATTATGCGGCGGCTGGGTGGCACTGCCAGGGCAGTCATTTTTGGGTGCCACTGGCTCAGCCAGTGCCGATAGGTGTTCATTGGAATCTTCCGGTTTATGGGCCGTGAATGACCGGTCCTTTCGAAGCCTCACACTTGCCTGTCAGGATGAGCAAAAACACTGGCACAGCCAGTGGCACACAATCCCGAAGTTTCTGCCGGAGTTTATTGCAGTCAAACTGTGCTTCGGATTCGTCCGCTGTGGAAACCCAGCCGTACCCTTGGGAGCCGGAGTCGGTGATCGCACCCTTGACTTGTCTGTCCTGTTGACCCGATCACCCTCAATCCGTGCGTATGCTGCCGAGAGGATCACCGCCGCAGACGGTCCTCTCTGAATGACGGAAACCGTAACCCGCCGAAGGATGGATCAGCCGAATGCCCGTGTGAAACACCGGCGGTGTCACCGCCGGTGGCTTTCGGCGATAGACACGCCGGGGCGTGGTCTCGGTTTCACAGGCGGGGGATTATTCCAGCGTGGCGTCGAGGGTGATTTCGGTTTTAAAGAGCTTGGAGACCGGGCAGCCGGCCTTAGCTTTGTGGGCCAGCTCGGTGAAGGTGGCCTGGTCGGCTCCGGGAATTTTGGCCTTCAGCGTCAGGTGGATGCTGGTGATGGCGAAACCGTCCGGAACCTGCTCGAGCGTGACCGCCGCCGTGGTTTCCATCTTTTCCGCGGTCAATTTCGCTTCGCCGAGAATCAGCGACAAAGCCATGGTGAAGCAACTGGCATGGGCGGCTCCGATGAGTTCTTCCGGATTGCTGCCCTTCACTCCTTCAAAGCGCGCGGCGAAGCCATACGGGTAGCTGCTGAGAGCCCCGCTTTCGGTGGAAATGGCTCCCCGGCCATCCTTGAGCCCACCCTGCCAGACCGCCGAACCTTGACGTTTGATCTTCATGCCATGTGATCCTGAACGATACGTGATGTTCCCCTGCGAGGCATTATCGAGGCGACCCCATGACGGAAGCAAGTCGCAGCAGGTGTTCCACGAGTTTTGCCTAGGATCAACGTAGTAACCCAGGGCGAATGTCGCTCGCTCAACGCGATCACAAAAACTCCGTGATCACGCGATCGGCGATGAAGCGGCCTGTTTGGGTGAGGCGCAGGCCTTGATCGTCTGAGGTCAGCGTGCCGAGGTCGATTTGCCGGGTGATGATGTCGCCGACGAATTCTTCCAGGTTTAACCCTGTCCGCTGGTGGAAGGCGGCTCGATCGACTCCGGCATTGCGTCGCAGGCCCAGGAACAGGAGTTCGCGGGCGTGAGTTTCAGGGGAGAGTTCATCGACGTCGGCGACCGGGGAGAGGCCACGTTCGAGCCGGGCCAACCACCCCAGCACGCTGCGGATGTTGGTTTCCCGCCGCCGATTCCCATACCGGGCGGCACCGGGTCCGTAGGCATGGTACTCATCGCCGCGCCAGTAGACTTCGTTGTGTCGACAGCGAAACCCTGGCCGCGCGAAGTTCGAGATTTCGTACTGCTCGAAACCGGCTGTCGGTAAGACCTCCATCGCGACCGCATACATGTCGCGTTCGAGTTCTTCGGGTGTCGGCGCGATCTGCCCGCGTTTGCGGCGGGTCTCAAACGCGGTCCCGGCTTCAAAGGTCAGGCCGTAGGTGGAGATGTGCGTCGCCCCGGAGTCGATCGCGTGTTGTAGTGACTCTTCCCAAGCGGCCAGCGATTGTCCGGGAATGCCAAAGATCAGATCGACGGAGAGATTGGGCACGAAACTTTGTGCCAGCGGGATGATGCGGGCCAGATCGGCGGACGTGTGATCGCGTTCCAGTTGCTGAAGTTCATGATCATGAAAACTCTGCACGCCGAGGCTGATCCGATTGACGCCGTGGTCGATTAGAATCTGCAACTTATCTTCGGTCAGGTCGAGGGGGTTGGCTTCGACGGAGACTTCGGCCTGCTCGGCGAGGTCGAAGCGATCGCGGACTATTTGCAGCAGTTTCGCAAGATCGTCCGGCGCGGGATGGGTCGGCGTGCCCCCGCCAAAGAAGAGCGTGTTCATCGTCGTGCGACCGACTTTCTGGTCAGTGGCGTGAAACCGCAGTTCGCGCTCCAGGCCGCGCAGGTACGCGGGGACCAGGTCGTCGCGCCCGGCGATGAGCGTGAAGTCGCAATACCCGCAGCGGTGGCGGCAAAAGGGGACGTGAACATAAGCAGCGGTCGGCGATGTCGACACGATGAAACGGCCAGTCTTTCGAAACGGACGTCGTTCGGTTATATCCTAGTTGAGAGACCAGAGACGAGAGAGCAGAGCCAGAAACTACGGCAGGCGTTCGACCCATTATCGACGATGCCTCCACGGAAGGAAGCGACATGCCCCGCGATCCCGTTGCGAAAGTTTTAAAGACGAGCCAGCCGGGCAGCACTGTCGATGTGCGGGGTTGGGTCCGCACCAAGCGGGAATCCAAAGGGGGCTTCGCCTTCCTCGAAGTGAACGACGGCAGTTGCTTCGCAAATGTGCAAGTGGTCGTGGATGGCAAGCTGCCCGGCTATGAAGCGTGGATCAAGGAGATCTCCACCGGTGCCAGCGTGGCGATCGTCGGCGAAGTGGTTGAATCACCCGGCAAGGGGCAACGCGTCGAAGTCCGGGCCAACGAAGTCCGTGTGTTGGGGACCGCCGATGCGGCGACCTATCCCCTGCAGAAGAAGGGTCACAGCTTCGAGTTCCTCCGTGAGAAGGCCCACCTGCGGCCGCGGACCAACACCTTCGGCGCGATGGCCCGTGTGCGGAACGCGTTGTGCGATGCAATTCACCGCTTCTTCCAGGACCGGGGGTTTCTGTATGTGCATACGCCGATCATCACGACGAGTGACTGCGAAGGGGCCGGGCAGTTGTTTCAGGTGACGACGCTGGACTTGGCGAAATTAGCGATGACAGCGCCGGAGTTAAAATTGCCAGGATCTGTGCCAGGAACAACAGATGATTTTCGTTCGGCGAATAATGTCGTCGACTATTCGCACGACTTCTTCGGCAAGAAGGCGGGGCTCACGGTCTCCGGGCAGTTGGAAGCGGAAATCTTCGCGTGTGCAGTGGGCGATGTCTACACGTTCGGACCGACCTTCCGGGCCGAGAACTCGAACACCACGCGGCATCTCTCCGAGTTCTGGATGGTGGAACCCGAGATGCCGTTCTATGAACTCGAAGATGACATGGACCTCGCGGAATCGTTCGTGCGGACCATCATCAAGGATGTGCTCCAGCGTTGTCCCGATGACCTCGCGTTCTTCAATGAGCGCATTGAACCGACCTTGCTGGAATCGTTGCAGCACATCGTCGAACACGATTTCATACGGCTGACGTATACCGACGCGATTGAGATCCTGCTCAAATCGGGCCAGACCTTTGAGTACCCGGTGAGCTGGGGGACCGACCTGCAATCGGAGCATGAGCGCTATCTCACCGAGCAGCATTTCAAGCAACCGGTGATTCTCACCGACTATCCGCGAGAGATCAAATCGTTCTACATGCGCTGTAACGACGACGGCAAAACCGTCCGCGCGATGGATGTACTGGTGCCCCGGATTGGCGAGATCATCGGTGGCAGCCAGCGCGAAGAGCGGCACGACGTCCTGGTCAGCCGGATGCAGGAATGCGACCTCAACCCGGCGGATTACTGGTGGTACCTCGAACTGCGGCAGTATGGCACGGTGCCCCATGCGGGCTTCGGTCTGGGTCTCGAACGAACGCTGCAACTGATGACCGGCATGCAGAACATCCGCGACTGCATTCCGTTCCCAAGAGCCCCTAAGACCGCGGACTTTTAGGACAACGCCGGGGCAGGGGCCCCGGCCTTTGTGGGCTTAGCCTTTATGAGTTGAGTGTCGGCTATGAATTGAGTGGCGGCATCGCTTCAAAGGTCGGGGCCCCTGCCCCGACAAGATCCGAGGAAAACTGCACCCTCGGATCGAGAACTCTTGATATCCCTAATCCCCAACACCTAACCCCCAATACCTCGCCCGATATTCGAGGACAGGTTCTCAGGCTGGCGTGCTCACCGCAGTCTGGGTGGGTTCGCCACAGGGAAATTCCAGCGCGGCGATCTCCCGGTGCAGCACGCCGTAATAATGTGTCAGTCGGCGGGCGGCATCATCGAGGGCGCCACCGAATGACCGCTCTTCATCGAGATAAATCAGCGGGACCGGAAACTCCACGATCTTCAGGCAATAGCGCGCGGCCTGCACCCAGAGTTGCAGCGGCATCGCATAACCCAGGTCGGTGATGTGGAAGTGCTCGAGAGCGGCGACGCGATAGGCCTTGAACCCGCAGAAGGCATCCGTGATGTTCAACCGGAAGCGACGGTTCAACCACGCGGTGATTTCCATGTTGATGCGGCGGCGATCTTCCGGCGGCAGGCTGTCGCCGTCAAACGCTTGCAGATAGCGACTTCCGGAAACGATATCGACGGGGCCATCGGGCGATTCATCAATCGCGGCCGCCATCGCGGGGATCAGTTTCGGCTCGTGCTGACCATCACAGTCGATGGTAACAAGAATGTCGTAGCCGTGGGTCTGGGCATAATCGAACGCGGTTCGTAGTGCCCCGCCATAGCCCTGGTTGGGTTCATGGCGAATGGTGATGATGTCGTCTCGCGCGGCGAGTAACGCGGCGGTCCCATCGGTCGAGCCATCGTCGACCACCAGAACATCCTGGCTGTACTTCACGACTTCGTCGAGCACCGGGCCGACGTGTCGGACTTCGTTGTAGACCGGCAAGGCGGTGAGCACACGGGGCATGATGACCTCTCAGTAGTCTTGTCGGTTGCGATCTGCATCCGGATGGATCATCACCATCATGCTGTCGCCGACAGGGCGCGGGGATGTCCAAGTCTCGACAGATTTTCTTCACCAGTGGTTCGATAATTTCAGAGTGTCGAGGGACAGCCGATCGCTTCCTAGTCTCGGGATGTCCCAACCAGGAGTGACGTCCACCCTCGCGGACCAATTCGCAACCGTGGTCTTGCAGGTATCGTAGCAAATCACGGCGCTTCATACGGACAGGCTCACCTCTTCGTAAGCCCCCACGGCAGCGGATCGTGCTTCTGCCCGGTTCATCTCCAAAGCTTCCTTCAAGGCGTCCTGAAGGTTTTCGAGCAATTCTTTACGGGTCTGGGCCTGTGAGTTCACACCCGGGACTTCGGCAATCCAGCCGATCCACCACTCGCCGTGTTGCTGAACCACTGCGGAATAGGGGGCAAGCATGCGCGGACTCCCAGCAAATGTGGATGGTCACAATAGATTCTAGGTATCGTGCCAAATCGTGGTCACGATTGACAAGATGTTCCCCAAGCCACCTGAAAGGATTACTGCACCCTTCCCGATTTCTTTCATGCAACCGGGAGATTTTCGTTTTGCGGCTTGCGACCGATGAAGTAATAGTGCGGAGCGCGGATGAAGGGAATGTACGGAACCTTGCCCCGTCGCTGGGCCAGTTCGAGGGTTTCAAATTTCGCTTGCAGATAGGGAATATGGTCGGGATTGAGGAACACATTGTCGTTCGCGAACCACATCGTCCAGAAATTGCGCGTCGACCAGGGGTGTTTGACTAATCCGTCCGCGGGGTATTTGCGGGCGACAAAAAAGTCGACCACGCCCAGAACGCCACCCGGCTTGAGCATGCGATAGGCCTGATCGACCGCCGCAAACCAGTCGGGAATCATCGTCAATGAATACGACATGGTGACCACATCGGCGGCCCCTTCCGGGGGCATAAACTTCGTGGCGTCGGCATGCACGGTCGAGATATTCGACCAACCGCGCGTCCGAATGCGCTCGCCCGCCACCTTCAGCAGCGACGACGACAGATCGACCAGATAGCCTTGCCGGAAATCGCTGATACGGCTGCCCCAGCGTTCCGCGTTCTCGCCGGTTCCCGCACCCAGATCGACCCATACGCCCTGAGGGGGGACCGTCAATTTGGTGAAGAGTTCTTCGCGGCCATGCAGCAGGCGACGGCGAAACGCATCGTACCCGCCCGCTTGACCCTTATAGAAACTCTCCAGCCGTTCTTCATGCGTGTTGCCCGTCGCGCGAGACACCACCAGATGCCATAGAATCCGCAGATCATTGAAGAACCCGCTAGACGATTTCGCGGGCTGATTGGTCGTCGATGAAGCGGAATCGGGTGTCACGGCAATGTTGTTCCGTCAAAGATCAGCGGCAAGAATCAGAAACGTTTAGGCACAAAAGACACAAAAAGGGCGGCAGGAGCACAGACAGGTTTGTCTGTGCTGCGGACCAGGAATCGATGGTTGAATGAAGACTGCTTGGAACTTCTCTATTGAGATTTCCTTGAGTTTTGAAATTTGACTTTTGAGATTTGGTACTCTGGTGCTTCGCCCTCTATTGCTGTGCCACAAGACCCAGTTCGACCAGTTTCGCCCGGCATTCGTCTCGTTCCCGGCTGCGTGTCAGGCCTTGCCAGGTGACATCCTGTATGGCCAGGAAATCGTCCTGAGAATAGGGCGGGGCTTTCCCCGCGGGGGCTCCCAACGCGGTCAGTCGCTGAATCACTCCGCGTTCCAGACGGCTGAGCGTGCCGCCCGACAGTCGGTAATCTTCAAAGGCTTCCCACGCGACCGGAAAGAGTGGCTTAACGATCTGCTCGCCAATCGTCGATGCATACAGCCGGATTTCTTCCTGGGCATGGCTGTCCATCCGCAACGCGAGGAAATGAAACAAGTTGTGCAGATCGACCTTCCAATAGGCTTCGGTATAGGTCGATAGCGGCAGATCTTTACGGGCCTGTTCACGGGCGACACCCGCGGCAAGGCGATCCTCGTAGACTTTGCGAGTCTGATCGAGCAGGGCCTGTTCCGCGGCGGTGAGTTGCTGGCCAACATCGGGGGGCAAGACACCATCGCTCCCCTGGCGATTGGAGGCGGCCTGTGTTCGCCAGTGATCGGGTTCGGTTTCCTGGGCGGCGTCGATCGCGACGGAATACCGCGTGCTGTACTCGTTGATATTCGCCGTGCGATGCCGCACCCATTGCCGCCAGCAATCCATCGGCACGCGGACGAGGATCTTGATTTCCGCCATTTCAAACGGGGTGGTATGCCGATGCCGCATGAGATAGCGGATGAGCGTGCGGTCGTCGGAGACCTTTTTGGTCCCTTCGCCATAACTGACACGGGCGGCCTGCACGATGGAAGAATCGTCTCCCATGACATCGACGAGGCAGACGAAACCGTCGTTGAGGACGGGGAATTTCTTCCACCGGAGTTCAGCGAAAAGAGCGGAATCTGGCATGGAACTCGGTCATCCGGTCGGGCGTGCGGGATGCGGTTAGACGCAGTGAAAACGCGCGTAACATGTTTTCTGGTGTAAGGTTGTGGTGATTGGATCACATCCCAGACGGAACCAGCCCGTCACCAGAATTCGCGGATTCTCCGGAATTCGGTAGACAAAGTCTACCACTCGCCGCATCTTTAGTGCTGGAGACCAAATCCCGTGGACCGTTCTGGCCCGACAGCCTGGTCGATCGAAATTGCAGACTGCGCTCGCAGTTTTGCCACGGGAGACGTTCCGGCCTTGGGACGGCTGTTTGATTTGACGGCGGCACGGCTGCTGCGCTACGCCCAAGCCATCACCCGGACGCGGGAAGATGCTGAAGATGCCGTGCAGGCGGCAATTATGCGCATGGCCCGCAATCCACAGTCGTTGGCCCATGTGCGTTTGCCCTGGCCTTACCTGCTGAAGGCAGTCCGCAATGAAGCGTTACGGTTACTCGCCCGGAAACGCCACACGACCGAACTGAACGACAGTGTTACTTCTGTGTCTGTAACAAGTTACGGCGTGGAATCTGCGGAACGTGAGGGCGAAGTTCAGGCGGCCTTGAAGCGGTTGCCGGCCGAACAGGCCGAAGTGGTTGTGTTGAAAATCTGGGAGAACCTGACATTTCAGGAGATTGCCGCGGTGACGGGGGAATCCCTCAATACCGTCGCCAGTCGATATCGTTACGCCCTGACGAAGTTGGAACATTCGTTGCGGCGGATCGCCAGTGAGGTGGGTTATGTGGTCGATTGATGAGGACAACAATGCTCCTGAAACTGTGGATTGGATCCGCTCGGCGGGGCGACTGCCTGTAACGACGCCCGAATTCCGCCACAAGGTGATGACGGCGGCGGTGGAATCGCAACGGCAAAGTTCCACCCTGCAGCACATTCAGTCGGCCGTCACCGCGCTGGTCGCGGTCTGCCTGCTGATCGTACTCCCGGCGTATTACCGCATCTCCTTAGGGGAAGCACGTTTATCGGTAGATGGCCGGTCTGCGTTGCCCCTGCCTGCTGCCACCACGATGGGCGAAAACTACGAATGGCGGCTGGTCGAATCGTTTCAGGAATTCCGCGATCAATCAGCTCGGGCGTTACGCGGCACGCTGTAAGGTAGGGGCTAAGGGTCAAGTGCTAAGTGCTAAGTGTTAAAGGCGTTTCGGAGACGATGTCCGTGTGAGCGCTTGCCACTTGGCTCTTTGCATCCGGCACTTAGCCCTTCCATCAGCAGCGTTGATCCGTCAGTAACACCGCTTGCTGCTGGGCGATACGACCGGCGGGAATGGTTGGATCGGCGGACAGCAGGCGTGTCAGCATCGCCCGTTTAGAGACCCCCGTCGCCAGCCATAGCACATGGCGGGCCCGGTTGAGGAGCGGGTAGGTGAGCGTCATCCGCAAGCGACCCTGATATTCTCCCGTGATCGCCACATCGCGATCGAGCACATCGAGAACCGCATCTCCCGGCACCAGCGAAGCCGTATGACCATCGGCTCCCAATCCCAGATGCACAACGTCGAGCACGCTGGGTGTCCCCGCGAATTGCTGGAGAGTCGCCGCGTATTCGTCCGCCGCCGCTGCCAAATCAGCATGTTCGACGGGCATGGCGTGGATCTGCCCTGCGGTCAGCGGGGTGTGACCCAGCAGGCTGGCTTGTAAATGGGTGAGATTTCGGTCGGCATGACCCGTTGGGGCGACGCGCTCGTCGATTTGAAAGATGTGAACTTGCGACCAGGGAACGACTTCGTCGGCGAGGTAGCGCAGCATCACCCAGGGAGTTTTTCCGCCGCTGACGGCCAGCAGAAATTGCCCTCGGGCTGCCACAGCGGTTTGGGCCTGTTGGGCAATCCAGCGGGCAGCGGCGCGGGCGACAGCGTCGTCATCGGTCAGAATTTCCGTCTGCATGGCGACTCGATTTTAACGATTTTGCGGAAGTTAACTGTGGTGACGATCGTATGGCAGTCGATGAAGAGATGCGAGTCCAACGGCGCGAGCGACCGGGGCGGAGTGTCCGCTTTTCGGGGCAATCTTCCCAGCGCAGGGGCTCATGAATTTTGGAAAACAGGAGTCAGACCATGAAGTGGGCGCTTCGGGCGATGCTGGTTTCGTTCGTCTTGCTGGCAGCCGGAAGTTCGGCGTTTGCCGCCGGCGAAGGCCAGCCCAGTGACTGGAATCGGTTCTACTACTATCCGTATGTGTACTATCCGCACAACTTCCAGGCTCCGCAGCAGTACAATCACCTGTACAATCGCTATCCACAAAGCCGCCAGATTCCGGTCTACAACAAAGACTGGTACAACTTCTACCCGACCGCCCGCCCGTACCACACGGGTCACCACTTCATTCTGGACGTGTTCTAATCGAAGTGGCAGGCATCGGGCTTCAGCCATGAAGCCAGGAAACACCGAAGCCCAGGGGATCGCCATCCCTGGGCTTCAATCATCTGGTAAGATCTGCCGAACCATGTCTGCCGAGAAAACTGACGGACTGATTCTGCGGGTGACCGACTTCAGTGAAACCAGTCGGATTGTGGTGCTGTTTACCCGGGAATTTGGCAAGATTTCGGCCCTGGCGAAGGGGGGCCGCAAGCTCAAGGGCCCGTTCGAGTCTGCTCTTGACCTCCTTTCAAATTGTCACGTAGTGTTCCTCCGCAAAGCCTCGTCGGGTTTGGATCTGCTGACGGAAGCCCAGTTGATCGACCGGTTTCGTCCGCAGGAACGTGACCTGACCTGCCTGTATGCGGGCTACTATGTTGCTGAATTGTTGTTGAATCTGACCGAGGATTACGACCCGCATCCGGAACTGTATCAGGCCGCGTTGGAAGCCCTGGCAGACTTTCGACAGGCCGTGGAACTGCGACGCGGGGTGTTACGCTTTGAGCTGGTGATGTTGCGTGAAATGGGACAGTTGCCCGATTTCGAGAACTGTGCCGCTTGCGGAACGGAACTGAGTGAGGGACGAACGTTTGGTTTTTGGGTGTCCCAGGGGGGGCTGATTTGTCCGGATTGCCAACGGGATGAATACAGCCAGATTGCCATCCATGCCGGATCGGCGGCCGCCTTGCGACGGCTGTCGGATGCGGGGGGAGAGAGTTGGCGACGATTGGAACTTTCGCCGCAACAGTACAAGGAGATGAAACGAGTCACGACAGCAGCGATTTCGCATGTGCTGGGACGCCGTCCGAAAATGCTGAGTTATCTGCCGTGAAGCCCTGCCTCTCCCATACCCCGAGTTAAGCCCGCTGTCTCTGGACAGTGAAAAGGTCACGGATGACCCTGTTACCCCCTGCCTTATCGAGTCCTCATCACGCAGTCTGTCGGCTGTGTCGCTGGGGTTCCGTTGCTGGTCTGCTGCTGACGATCGTCGGCTGCGTCACCCCGTGGGAGCGCTCGGCGCTCCTCGGCGGTCGAGACACCACGATCGATAATGTGCAGGGGCCCACCGAACGTGGGTTACGCAATATCTTCAAGAAACAACAGGCCGACGAATATGCCAACAGCAATGGTTCGCTGAAACCCATACCCGGAACCGACGACTACCTCGCCGCCGAAAAGATCTACGAAGACGGCGACTATGAGGCGGCGGCCAAAGCCTTCCATAAGGTCGCAAAGAAGCACAAGAAAAGTGAAATCCGGGAAGATGCCCTGTTCATGGAGGCGGAAGCGTCATTCCAGATCGAGCACTATGCCGACGCGCAAGACAAGTACTCGGAACTGCTGAAAGATTTCCCGTCCACACGCCATCTCGATGATGTCTCGCAACGGCTGTTTGAAATCGCCCGGTTGTGGCTCGATTTCCCGGAAGTCGCCGAACTCAGCGAAGTGCAGCAGGTCAATTACGACGAACTCGGTCAGAAACTCCCGGCGATTAATCCTCCTGAGGACAAGGGCTGGGGCTCGGTCGTCTGGCCGAACTTGACCGATGAATCGCGACCGTTGTTCGACCCGGAAGGCAATGGCGTCGCCGCATTACGGCTCATCTGGCTGAATGACCCGACCGGGCCCCTCGCCGACGATGCGTTGATGCTCGCCGCGAGCCACTATGCCCGCACGGGGAACTTCATTGAAGCCGATCGTTACTTCACCTTGCTGCGTGAAGAATACCCCAATAGCCAGCATGTGCAAACCGCGTTTGTACTGGGTTCGCATGTGAAGCTGATGTCGTATGAAGGCCCGAACTACGACGAAAAATCACTGAAAGATGCCGAGCATCTCAAAGAGAGTACGTTGCGACTCTATCCGAATATTGAAGATCGGGAGCGGATCGAAACCGAGCTGAAGAAGATCGAATTTGCCAAGGCCGCGCGGGAATGGGAACTGGTGGTCTTTCACGAACGCAAGAACAATGCCCGTGCCCAGGCGATTTACTGCCACCTGCTCATTCAGCGTTTTCCCAACACACCCTATGCCGATATGGCCAAAAAGCGGTTGAAGGAGTTGGGCCCCGAATACAACTCGGGCGTGGTGCTCTTGAACCCGCAGCCCGATCAGCCCAAGTACCGGCAGACGTTCAACAAAAATCGTCCGCAACTCACCAATACGCCCGCGGAACTCAGGAATCCACCCGCTTCGTCCACACCGCAGCGGCCCGAGTCTGTTGACGACGATGCCGATTCGGAAGCGACGCCCGATGCCGCAGCGCCGAAGGCACCCCGTCGCTTCTTCCCCTGGGGTGGTGAACGCAACATCGAAGAGGCCGCAGAGCCCGCCGACCCGGCCCAGGAACCCGCCTCGCCTGGTGACGAATACCTCGAACCTGGCGAACGCACGATTTCGGAAGAACAGGCGGCCTCGGCGGGGGGTGGCTGGTCGCGCCGGCTGAATCCGCGACGGCTCTTCCCAACTCGTGAAGCCAAGCCCATTGTCGAGGAAGAACCTGCTCTGGACGAAATGCCCGAAAGCGACGACAACACCGAGGAATAGCTTCCTTAGCCGCGAGGCGCACGCCGAGCGCTGCTCGCAAGTCCTCCGGGGTTCCGTCGCCGAGTCACTCATGTCCGCGCGTTCCGACATTCGCTGTTCGATAGGCCTGGCGCTGGCCATCGGTCTCTGTCAGCTTGTCGGCTGTGGCTACATGGTGGGCAACACATTCGGCCCGGAAGTCCGTACGGTCGATGTCCCCATCTTTCAGAACGAGACGTTCCGCCGGGGCATCGAATACCAACTGACCGAAGCCGTACAGAAAGAGATTCAGACGCGCACGCCGTTCCGTCTGGCCAAGGGGCCTGGTGCCGACACCCGTCTGACTGGCCGCATTCTCGATGTCCGCAAGAATGTGCTGGGGGAAACGCAGAACGACGATCCGCGCGAACTGCAATTGTCGTTGTATGTGATTGTCACCTGGGAAGACCTGCGAACCGGGCAACTGCTGGCGACGCAGGAAGTGCCGCTGCAACCCGAGGCGATTCCCGTGCAGGGGACCGCCGAATTTGCTCCGGAGATTGGCCAAAGCCTCGCCACTGCCACGCAAGACGCCACCGACCGCCTCGCCCGGCAAATCGTCAACATGATGGAAGTGCCGTGGTAACGGGCAGCCGCCCGACCCTGCCTCCGACTCCTCACACCGGTTCTGTGCCAGGGCCAGCGCTTTGTTTAAGCTGAGTGGATGCGCTGGCCGGTCGAGAGTCGAGGGTCCAGAGTCGAGAGCCAGAAATTCACATTCCACCCTGGCATTTTGTTTGGCTCTGGACTCTGATCTCTGGACTCTGGACCATCGAGGGCTCGCCGAGTTTGAAATAGGCGATGGCCCTGGGTTCTGTGCCACCTGCACGCTCTGATCTGTTCAGTGAACGAATTTTCACAAAATTTTGATTGATCACGTGCGTTTGCACCGCTAACGTGAACATCTCTACAAGTCGTCTCTGTCGCAACCTCCCTGTCGACGACTGCTGTCGAGCATCATTTTGTTGAAAGTTCCACGATGAGTTTCAGCACTCGAGAGGAACGGCACGCCCGCATCCTGCAAGCCGGGTCGCTGCCCCAACTGCTGGATGAACCCCAAGGCGTCGATGTATTACGAGCCGAAGCCGCGGATGACCCGGACCATCGGCTGATTGATCCCAGACAACTCGACTATTTGTTAGCCCTCCGTGCCGAGGCACGACGCGCGGACATAAGACCGCAACTGTTTGGCAACGTGGCCGATGTGATCATTGTCCCCGGTTTTCTGGGCAGCAGCCTGACCGACAGTACCGGACCACACGGACTGATCTGGATCGACCCGACGTTAGTACTGGGCAGTAGCGAACAGTTGCAGGCGCTGCAGTTGCAACAACTCGGCCGCTTCACGGCCGCGCAGTTGCCAAGTCCAGAGCGCGATCTGCAACCGGGCGTCACGATCCATGCCAGCGGAGCATTGCCGGCCCAGTACGATCTGCTGGCGTGGGATCTGGAGTTTCGACGGTTCGCGACCAGCATCTTCGCTTTTGACTGGCGCAAAGATCTGGAACGTGCGGCCATGTCGCTGGCCGATCAGATCCGGGCTCGCGATGGGCAGCGCGCGCGACCGTTGCACATCATTGCCCACTCTCAAGGATCGCTGGTGGCCCGCCGGGCGTTGCAGTTGCTGGGGGCCACGCTCGCCCGGCGGTTGGTCAATAATCTGGTCTTACTGGGACCAGCCAGCTACGGCTCATTCTCGGCGGCCTTTGCGTTCACGGGGAATAACTCGGCGATTGAACTGATGCAGCGGTTCGGTGTCGAGGTCGATTTCAAAGTCGTGCTGCAATCGTTCACCGGGCTGTATCAACTGTTGCCGTGGAACAAAGACAATTTCGAGAACGGCTTTGACCCAGACATCCTGGCGGAACATAAAAACTGGACGTTGGGCATAGATCGCGACCGCTTGCAGTATGGATTCAAGTGGGGCCAGCGCCTGAATACGGAATTCTTTAACGACCGCACCTCGATCATTCTGGGCGATGTTCCCATGAAAGGGGCCGTCGAATTCCAGCAGGGTCGCATCGTCGAAATCGGTAACGATGTTTCAGGCGATGGCACCGTCACTGATGCCAATGCCCGTCTCAAAGGTGTCAGAACGTATCGCATGCCCGCCGGTAAGCATGCCATGCTGCCCATGTATCCGGCGGTGATCGCCGCGGTTCGCACGATCTTGCGAGGTGAGACTCCCGCCTTATCGCCGGCGCTGCGCATGGCTGGTGCCACCACGGACGATTCGGACAGCGTGCAATGGCTGCGTGATCTCTCGCCCCCCGCTCAGGCCGCGCCACAGCCCAGCGCCGGACGTAAGCCCGCCCGGGCCGCGGCCAGCGCGTCCGGCAAGCCCGCCCCACCAATCGCAGAGGCCAGCACTGTCGATATCAGCCCATTAAGGCCCGCCCCACCAGCGCCCGACTATCGTTGCCTGCGGGTCTTCTCGTTTGATCCATTACTGGCGACGAACCTGCGCGATCTGGGAATCGCCGTCATCACGTTGCAGTTGCCGTGGGATGGTGGAAACCTGTTGCCCGGCCCTGTGGGTGAATACATCGAGGTCATCGACTTCGATCCCGCCAGCCGGAGGTTCTATCACCCGGTCGATTTGAATGATGTCCGCATTGTCGCGCAGGATGGCTTGACCCCCGCCGAATCCAACCCGCAATTTCATCAGCAGATGGTCTACGCCGTGGCGATGGCGACCGTGACGGCCTTTGAACAGGGCTTGGGTCGATCGGCGTTATGGGCGCCGCGCTTTGAACGCGATGAATTCGGGAATGTGATTGCCCCGGTCCAAGAGGAAGCGACCTATGTCCCCCGGTTGCGGATTTATCCCCATGCGCTGCGGGAAGCCAATGCCTTTTACGATCCGCAGCGACACGCGCTCCTCTTCGGCTACTTTCCCTCGCATGAACAACCGGGGGGCGAAACTCTGCCGGGGGGTGTCGTCTTTACGAGTCAGTCGTATGACATTATCGCACATGAAACCACGCATGCCTTGCTGCACGGGCTACATCGCTACTACCTGACGCCGAGTAACCCCGACGTGCTGGCGTTTCATGAGGCCTTTGCCGACGCCGTCGCGTTGTTTTCCAAGTTCTCGCATGTCGAGGTGGTCCGGCATCAGATCGCCCGCACCCGTGGCGACCTGAAGCAAGACAACCTGTTAGGGCAACTGGCTCAACAGTTCGGCCGAGCCCTCGGCGGACATCGCGGGGCGTTGCGGCAATACATCAACACCCCGCCCGACCCGGCCCTGTACTCCAGCACAGAGGAACCCCATGACCGCGGTGCCATTCTTATGGCCGCGCTGTTCCGGGCATTTCTCAATATCTATGAACACCGCACGCGCGATCTGCATCGCCTCGCCACGCACGGCACGGGAGTCCATCCCGATGGCGACATCCCTGTCGATCTGGTCAACCGCCTCGCGGAAGACGCCAGCAAGTCGGCCCGGCATCTGCTCAACATGTGCATCCGCGCCCTCGATTATGTCCCTCCGGTCGATATCACATTCGGTGAATTCCTCCGGGCTCTCATCACCGCCGATTATGAACTGGTGCGTGATGACGACCAACGCTATCGCGTCGCCGTGATCGATGCCTTCCGCAGTTGGGGCCTGTATCCCGACGATGTGAATGTGCTGGATCAGTCGGCCATGTTATGGCGGCAACCCGTTACCGCGGCCGCCAACGGACTGCGCGAAGTGCTGGAAGAACTCGATCTGCGGCATGAAGACCTGCTCAACCGTGATCGGCGGGCCATCTATCTGCAAATGCGCAGGAACTGTTACATATTTCGCAGCTGGATTTACGCAGCGGCCCGCGAAAATCGCGACGGTATGCTGTGCGGCATCATGGCGTTTGGTCGCCACCAGCATAGCATCCCCCGCAACGCGCGCAATGCTCCGAAGTTCGAGGTTCACTCTTGCCGCACCTGTCAGCGCATCGGTCCCGACGGTCAGCAGCAGCGCGACGTCGTGGTCGAGATCGTGCAGAAGCGAGCCGGATATTTTGATCCTGAAATTCAGAAACAGGTGGATGAGGCCGAGGAACCCTGGGCATTCAGTGCGCAGGAAGCCGAGGAACTGCAGCGTCCTCGCGCGCCCGATCCCGATTTCTGGCACCGCGGCGGCTGCACGCTGATCATCGACCCGGGAACCAGCACCATCCGCTACAGCATCTCTAAACGGGCCGCGACCGAGAACGATCGCCGACTCGACCAGCAGCGGGCCTTTGCGCTACGCGCCGCCGAGTACTCGCCCGCCGCCACCTACTTTGGACCGCACGATCAGAATCCCTTTGCCGTTCTGCATACGGGTGACCAGACGGGAGACATTTATGGCACGTAAACAGACCAAAGCCGCCCCGCCGCGGAAAGTTCGTAAAAAGTCGCAAAAAAAAGCTCCCGCGGCGCCGCGCGGCGCCGCTACGGTGCGCATGTATTGTCAGGGACTGGGCGATTGTTTCCTGCTGTCGTTTCCACGCAAAGAGAGCCAGACGCCGTATCGCATTCTCATCGATTGCGGCGTATTGCAAGGGACGCCCGATGACGAGGCGAAGCTGCGTTCGGTCGCCACGCATCTGCGAAACGATACCGGCGGTGTGATCGATCTGCTGATCATTACGCATGAGCATTGGGATCATATCTCGGGGTTCTCGCTCGCTCATGAGATCTTTCAAGAGATCGAATTCCGGCAAGTCTGGCTCTCCTGGGCCGAGAACCCCCGTGATCCCGCCGCGAAACGTCTGAAAGCGGAACTGGGCAAGAAACAGGCCCAGGTGACCGCGGCCGTCACCGTCGCGAGAAGTCTGGGGCTGGGTCCGCAGACCGAGTTAGGGCAGGATCTGCAATCGTCGGCGGAGATGCTCCGGTTCTTTGGCCCGCAGTTGGCCCTGGGTGATACGAGCCCGGGTAAACGGATGAAGCTGGGCGAAACGATGGACTGGCTGCGCGAGAAAGTGCAGAGTCAGAATTACTGCCATCCGGGTGAATGCCGCACGCTGCCCGAGGTCGATGGCGTGAAGGTCTACATCCTGGGGCCTCCGCCCGATCCCAAACGCATCCGGAAAATGAATCCCACGGGCGACCAGGGTTATCGACACCTGGCGGCGACTGCCTCGCTGGCCGGCACCATCGACTGGCTGATCCATCCGCAGTCCGCATTGCCTCCCGGGCCGTTCGATGAACGGTATGCCCTGCCAATCGACGCGGCTGAGTCCGACCCTTTCTTCCGCGCTTACTATGGGTTCCCGAACGATCCGTTGGGCACCGATGCGCCGGCTTGGCGGCGTATCGACAACGACTGGCTGGGCGGGGTCGGTCGGTTGGCCTTGCAGCTCGATACCGGTGTCAATAACACCAGCCTCGCGGTCGCGTTTGAACTCCCCGATGGCGGCACGTTGATCTTCCCGGGCGATGCCCAGATTGGCAACTGGCTTTCCTGGGATGACGTTGAGTTTGAGGATCCGCAGGGGCATGTGTTGCCGGTCACCTCTCAAGACCTGCTGCATCGCGCGGTCTTCTACAAGGTGGGCCATCATGGGAGTCATAATGCCACCCGCAAGACAGGCGGCCTGGAAGAGATGACCAGCGGTGATCTGGTCGCGATGATTCCGACCGATCAGGCCTTCGCAAAAACACGCAAACCTCCGCACGATGGCTGGAAGATGCCCTTTGTCGATCTGTACGACGCGCTACGGAACATGACCAGCCACCGTGTCGCCCGCGCCGATTTCAACGAGCAGGAAACCCAGGCTGTATGGGAGCAGTCCACGGCAGGCAAGGCCGCCTGGAAACGGTTGACCTTCTCGAAAGAACCGCTGCTGCCCCAGTTGAAAACCCAGCCGCTGTATGTCGAATACACACTGCCGGAAAGTTCGTGATCCGCGGCGTAACTCACCATGCCGCAGACGATCTCCCGCGCTGCGCCCGTTTCCGCTAGACTGCCGCGATCTCACTTGAACGCCGTCTCAACTCCTCGGAGTCTGTCCGCATGCTGCCACGCGTCCTCGAACCCGAAGTGATGGACACCGCGGAAGAGGCACTCGATTATGACCGCATGGATCATGGCACGGTGAACCTCCGGTTCGTCGCCGATTTCCTGGCAGCGGCGAAGTCTCACGGCATTCCGTTAGACTCGGGTTCACGATTGTTTGATGCGGGAACCGGAACCGCGCGGATTCCCATCGTCCTGGTCCAGGCGGGTTGTGCGGCCCAGATCGTCGCTGCCGATGCCGCGGCGGAAATGCTGATACTGGCACGCGAAAACATCCACCGGGCGGGTCTCGCGAGTCACATTTCTCCCGTGCAACGCGACTGCAAAGCCTTGCCGGAAGCTGCGGAGACTTTTGATGCCGTGATCTCGAACAGCATCATCCATCATATTCCCGCACCGGGACTGGTGTTCGCCGAGTGCTGGCGGATTTTGCAAACAGGTGGCCTGTTGTTCGTGCGCGATCTGCTGCGGCCGGATACCGAGGACGATGTCGAACAACTGGTCCGCCTGTATGCCGGCACAGAGTCGGCCCGGCAGCAGCAGTTGTTTCGGCAGTCTCTACACGCGGCACTCACGGTCGAGGAAGTCGCCGGGCTGTTGGAACCGCTGGGAGTGCGTGGCGATTCGGTGCAGCCAACCAGCGATCGCCACTGGACGGTCTGCGCCCGCAAAGCCTGAACGAAAATCCCATCGCGATTACGGCGGATCGGGTCGCTGCCCCTGAGGTGTGGGGGTCTGAACAGGCGGCACGCAGGCGCATGTGACCGAGGTGTAGTCGCTGCCCAGAATCACCGGCACAGCCATACGTCGCGGCGAATTGCGATAAATTGTCAGCACCACCTGCTCACCCGGCGACGATCGCGATAGAGCAACCTCCACATCACGCAGGTTTTTGATTGAGGTTCGGCCAATACTTTCCAGATGATCACGGTGCCGCAGACCTGCCTGTTCGGCCGGACTACCTGGGGTCACCCGGTAGATCAAAACGTGTCCCGGTGCCGTGTTGGTATCGAATTCGACTCCCAGACAGGGTGCCTTTGGAAACCGGGCATGCAGCGAGCGGCGATCGATTACCAGCTTCCGAATCGCCGCTTCGGAAACGGGGGCATCAGCGGTCACGAATAACGAGACAGTTCGTCCGGGATAGAGCCGCAGGATTTCGGTCAGACCGGCATCGCCCGCGGTCCAATCGCGATCCACAACAACCTTGTGCAGGTCATGCGAACTCTCTTCCTGAAAGAATGCCGCTGAGACGTTTTGCAGTGTGATCTCACCGGCATCGTCGAGCAGTTTCCCGCCGGAACGCACGAATTTCGATGCGGCCCGCACATGCCGCAGGGCCGAGTTCCGAAACAAAATGCGGTAGGCATCATTCGCGATATGAAACTCTTCCGACTGGCCGAGTCGCTCCAGACAGGCTTCGGCCGGCTGAGACTGTGCCGGATCGTCAGACAGCAGAAACTCTTCCAGCACGCTGCAAATCATGCGGCGGTGATAACGCCGCACCTCCTTAGCCCGCGCTTCCAGAACCGGAATGACTGCGGGACCACGTGTGACCAACTGCCGCACCGCGGCCTGCTCGACCGCTTCGTCGTCGTTCGATAACCGATTGACCAGATCAATGGTGGGTATCAGCTGCGCGGCAACCACGGTGTCATCCTGCGGAGCGGGCAGCCATGCGACGTACCCGATCAGCCCGAGCAGGGCCAACCAGAACAGCGTCCGAATCGACAACCAGCCTCGCATGCCGGATCCGCTTCCTGGAAAGTCCTCATCGACCGCGGGAACCTGTACCTCATACCGGGAGCGTATCAGCGTTCCGGGAAATTGGGAACCGGATTGGTCTGCGGCGCGACGTCGGTGGCAGGTTTCGGGCGGTCCATCAGCCACCATTGCTGCTGGTCAACCGCCACCGGGTCGATGATGGTAAGCGGCTGATCTTGCAGTTCGATCTGCACCTGCCGCCAGTAAAGCTGAGTCCATGTCAACGCTTTCGCGGCACGATACGGTCCAGAGATCGCCTGCAAGCGCGAGGCCTGCCGCTGGGCTTTGGAAACCTGTTCGGCGGCGGCGGCCGTCGCCGTTTCCCAGCGTGCCGCGGTATCTCCCGAGAGTTGGTGCGGAAAATCATGGCCGGGCTGTAACCATTTCTGCCAGAGTTGCGGATCGAGCGGGCCATCGCCCACGTGCTGTTGTTGCCAGTCGTTCCACGCGGTTTCACCCAGCGCATTGAGCAAGACCCGCTCGGCATCGGTCTGGGCAGCCAGTTGCTGTTGCTCCTGTTGCTCCAGGGCATTCGCGACATCGCGATAATCTGCCACCACGGTTCGCGGCGGATGCACATCCAGAAACTCGACCTGCACGAGTTCGATGCCCAGCCGCAAGGGCTTCAACCGGGCCCGCAACAGTTCCGCGGCGTCTTGTTCCAGCGTCTGCCGCTGATCCGTCAGCCAGTCATCCAGCCTGTGTCGCGCGGCAAGTTCCCGCAGTACACTTTCCAACTCGGCGCGCAGCAGGGGTTCATGTTGCTGGTTGAGTCGGAAGACATAGGTGGGCAAATCGCCAATCCGGTACTGCACCTCGGCAGTGACATCGACCAGAACTTCATCGGCGGTCAGCAATAACCCCGCGGGTGACAGTTCCAGTTCATCACGTCGGCGATGCTCGCTGGTCCATTCAATAGTGTCGTCTGCGGACGGACTGCCCACGGGAACATCACCCAGCCGCACCACACGCAACATCGCGGGCCGATCGACCATGACCCTTTCAAAAGGCCAGGGCCAACGCCAGTGCCAACCCGCATTGAGCGTGGCATGATAGCGGCCAAACCGCGTGACCACGGCTTGCTGGTCTGACGAAAGGCAAACAATGTGCGTCCCCAGCCAGATCAATATCAGACACGAAATCGCAAGTTGAACGGTCAACCGCCACCGCGACAGTACGGCGAATATCCAGGCCGAAGGAGACAACCACGCAACCACCTCTTCCGTCCACCGCCACCACGATCGCGCGGCGACAGGCTGTGCGCTGGTTGCGGATACCTCGGAGATGTTGGCTGAGTCTTGAAACCACAGCAGCCGCAAGGCATTCAGCATCACGCCGAGTGATGCGACCTCATGAAACAACGCCGCCGCGACCGGGTCGAGCCAGCCCGCCACGCAGGCGAGCACTCCCAGGCCGTTTACCCCCATCGCGAAGCCGACCATGCTGATCTGAATGTTCCGCACCAACGCCCGCGCGAGTTCCAATAACCCCGGCAAGGCACGCAGCGGGTCGGCCAGCAACAACATATCGCCTGCTTCGGCCGCGAGATCGGCCCCAGACCGAGCCACCACGATCCCCACATCGGCGACCGCCAGCGCCGGAGCATCGTTGACCCCATCGCCCACCATCGCAACACGCTCTCCCTGCTGCTGACGATGCTTGATCCACTCAGCCTTCTGCTCCGCCGATTGTTCCACGTGAACTTCACCCTGCGGCTGAAGGGCTTGCAGGATCTCGGCGGCAGGGGCAGACCGATCTCCCGTCAACACCGCGAAGTGGTCAATGCCCAGACGTTTCAGTTCCTCCAGCACTGCCGCCGATTCTGTCCGCACGGCATCACGCACGCCGATCACCCCGATACACACATCGTCGACACCCACAAACAAAGTCGACTGGCCGGAAGCAGACAGTCGTGCCGCATCGAGCAACAGCAGTTCGTGAATCCGACAGCCCTGTTCGGCGAACTGCCGGGCGTTACCGACGATCAACCGCCGATCCAGCGGTTGCTTCGCGTTCGTCCAGCGATTGGCCGCAATCCCCGCCAGTGCGGTGGATCGCAGTGTCGCGACCACGCCCGCTCCGGGTTGCGAGGTAAACTGATAGGGTGACGGCAACGACAGTTCGCGGGCTTCCGCCGCCTCGACCAGAACTCGCGCAATCAGATGTTCGCTGCGTCGCTCGGCAATCGCGGCCAGTTGCAAAACATCGTGCGGTTCGAGTCCGTCCGCCGCGATCATGTCGCCCAGTTCCATGTGGCCGCGTGTTAACGTCCCGGTTTTATCGAACACGAAGCGATTCACTCCGGCCAACCGTTCCAGAGCCGCCGACCCTTTCACCAGCACGCCCCGCTGGGCCAGCCACGCGAGCGCCGCCATCACCGCGCACGGTGTCGCCAGCACCAGGGGACAGGGACATGCCACCACCAGCACCGCCAGGGCAGGCAACGCCGCGGCTCTCCACGACCCTGTACCCAGCCACCAGCCCAGAAACGTCAACGCGGCGATGAGTAACACCGCCGGCAGAAACCATTGAGCCCAGCGATCGGCCAGTCGTTCCCGATCGGCCTTGCGCGATGCCGCCGTCGATACCAGTTTTGTCAGCCGCGCCAGTTGCGTGGCATCACCGACCCGCTCGGCGACAATCATCAACGAGCCGTGGAGATTCAGCGTGCCCGCAGAGACCGGTTCGCCCACCGTCTTGCCCACGGGCAGGCTTTCCCCTGTGAAAGCACTCTCATCGACCGCCGACTGCCCGGAGATGACGCGGCCATCCACGGGAATGCGTTCGCCCGGCCGGACGAGCAATTCGTCATTCACGCGGACATCGCCAATGGCAATATCCCGCTCATGTCCCCCATCGCTCAGATGCGCGATCGCCGGTTGCAGCGCGAAGGTTTGTTGAAACGCCAGGCGAGCGCGATCGACCGTGTAGCCTTCCAGCGATTCCCCGATGAGACTGATCAGCACCACTATCGCCGCGGTCTGATGTTCCCCCAGTGCGATCGCCGCCAGACACGCCACGCTGAGCGCCAGGTCGGCCCCGAACTTGCCCGAGGCGACACCATCCAGCGTGTGATACAGAATGCGTGATCCACCCAACAGCGCTGCCAGCAACGCCCAGCGATAGCCCCCCGGAGGCGACCACGTCAGCACGCTCCCCTCGCGCAGCAGATCCAGCAGCAACAGCGCGGCAACACCCAGCGTTAACACATACAGCGGCGCACTGCGATAATGAAAATCGCGGCGCGCCGAGGCCGAGGCATCTCGCGCCGGGTCCGACCGCAGCAATTCACACATCGATTCGGGGACGTAATGCATCACAGAGTTTCATAGAGACGAAACCCCCACTTTACGATCCCCATCCCCCCGCGTGCCAGTAGAGATTCGGTCGTGTACGGAATTGCAGAATTCCAGCGGTGATTGACACGACGCGGGTGGACTCCGCAGAATTCTGGCTGTCTCCCACAGTTCCACAGCGAATCTGGAGGTCCTCGATGAGGTTCCCTGGCTTATGGGCGTTGGTCTGTCTGGCTTTGTTCACCGTAGAGGTTCGTGCGGCGGAACCCGAGGCGACGGCACTTGTGGAACAGGTCGTCCAGGCCGCGGGTGGCCAAGACAAGCTGCTCAAGCTGTTTCGCATCAAAGAGATAACGACAGACCGCCTGAGCGATTGGAAAGACCAGAACGGCGTGATGTACCCCGCGAAGTGCGTGGGTTACAAGAAAGCCTCGGGCAAGCCCTGGTACTTCAGCGAGATTATTGAACTCGAACGACTCCAGGAGTTACCGGCGGAACTCGAACGGTAGGTAGCGGAAGCTGACCGCTCGCCGACTGCGATTGCAGGCAACTCGGATCATCCCTGATTCACGACGCAGAGGCCCGCAATGACCAGGCAGCCGTATCGTTACTCATCGATGCTGGCTGTCACGAATTCGCGGCCGACCTGGCATGAAGTGCATGTCGAGCCCTGGGCCAACGATTACACGCTGTTCCCCGGTGAAACATTAGAGATTCACGCCTATAGTCACACCCACGTCCCCGCATTTCACCTGGTGGAATGGGGGGACGTGTCGCAGGTGTTTTGTGAATCCACCGAGGATTTTACCGTGCTGCAAAAAGGCGTTGAGCTTGCCTGCGGACATCAACGGCAACCCGGTTCCAGGGCCTCTGGTTGAAAGGGACCGAGGTTGAATGGGACAGAGTAAGATCGATGGTTACAGATTCCCGAACCCTCATCATGAAATGGCAAGGTGTCCAGATGCAACGTCCTGCGATGGCCGCACTGCTGGCGGTTTTGTTCCTTCAGTCTGTCGCCAGGGCAGAGGACGCGCCGCGGTCGTTTGCCTATGTGTTGCAGGGGGATGCTTTCGCAGAGACCAAAGCCACCGCGGTTCAACGACTGGCAACCTGCGACCGAGACTGGCTGGTGCTCGATGCAGTTTTCGCGGCCGATACCCCCTGGGAACGCAGCGATCTGGACGCCGTGCGACAGGGACACCCAGGCCGCAAAGTCGTCGCCTACATTTCCATTGGTGAAGCCGAAGACTACCGACCCTACTGGCAACCGGCCTGGGGCACGCGGGGACATCGGACCGCTGCCGCTCCCGCATGGCTGGGAAAGGAAAATCCCTCGTGGAAAGGCAACTACCGTGTGCAATATTGGCATACCGACTGGCAACAACTGATGCTGTCCGCGGTCGATCAGGCGATGGCCTGCGGATTTGACGGCGTCTATCTCGATATCGTCGATGCCTTCGAGTCCTTTGAGCAGAACGGCAGCGAGTTTATCGACGACCGCGTCAATCCGGTGACCGGGCAAAGCTACCGGCATGATATGGTGCAATGGGTCAAAATCATTGCCGCGCGAGCCCGCGAGAAGCATCCTGCCGCGCTGATCATTCCGCAGAATGGTTCGCAACTGCTGGAACACGCTGACTTCCTGGCGGTCATCAGCGCGATGGGCATCGAAGACCTGTTCACCAACGGCAACGCCATGCAATCGCGCTCACATACGCGCGAGGTGCTGGGGCATTTGCAGCACATGGCCGCCGCGAAAAAGCCCATCCTGCTGGTCGAGTACTCGACCAGCACGGAGCGACAGGCAGTGACCCGGAAACAAGCGGCAGACAATGGCCTGGTGTGGCTGGTCACTGATCGCGAACTGACCACACTGGGCGATTCGGGCCGGTGAGTTGGCATAGTGAAATTGGCTACTCACTCTGCGAAACCCGTTAAAGAACGGATTACTTCGCCGCGGGTTCCACCGACACAAAGACCGGTGGGCTGCTGTAGGTGGCCTTCATCACGAAGTTGATCGCGAAGTTCGCCATCACCGAGCAGACCTGTTTCTCGACGGGTGGGGCGGTCTTGTCGGCCTTGAGTACGATCACCCCGTCACTCGCGCCGTTGGAGAGCAGCGTTTTGCTCAGGCTACCGTCGATCGTCACCCCTTCGGGCAGCGAGTTCGCGTAGATCTGGCTCAAATGCTGGAACACACAATCGAGCGTGATGTTCGCTTTCACATCGGGAGCCCGTTCGATCTGCACTTGAATCGTCTGCGTTTCACCCGGTTTCAGCCGCACATCGGTCGTGCTGAGTGTGATCGAGCGAATGTCTGACGGTGTCCCCACGCACACCACATGATCATCCGCGATGTAGTGCGCCCGGCCACCACCGGGCATGTAAATCTCCTGCCACGGGCTGGCGACCGCGGCGAGTTCCAAAGGAGGCTGACCTTCCCCTTGAGGATGTGACGCCGTCCCGCGGATGGTGATGCGGCTCATGGCAGGTGCCGCATCGGGGGTGGCCGATAACACAATGGCACCATCCAGGCATTTGCCCGAAAGAATGCGTCCACACGTCGCCGTCACACCCGCGGGCAAGCCTTCCACCGCCAAGTCGATCGCGCCGGTGAAGCCCTGTTTGCGCACCGCGCGAACGAAAATGACGCCGTGCATGCCCGGGGGCAAGTTCGTTTTGTCGGTATCGACCTCCAACTCGAAATAGGGCTTGGTTGGCGTGATGGCCAGGGCATAGCCAAAGCCGTCTCCGCCCCGCAAATGGACATCGCGAATCTCAACGAAGTACTTGCCATCGGCCGGGGCCGGCCAGCCTTCGATCCAGCTATCGGCATACAACAGTTTCCCCGCGCGTGAGTCGTCTTCTTCACGCAGCAGTTGGCCTTTCTCATTCAGAATGCGGACGAGGCTGTCGAGTTGCGAGTCGTACCGCCGGGACAGCACCTGGAACGAAAGCAGGTCACCTTTCTTCGCCTCGAAGACATAGACGTCGACATCATTCGGCTTCTCGATGCGGCCATTGATGACGACGGGCGTGGTGATGGCAACCGCCTGCGCGGCAGTCTCGTTTTCGGTGGCGGGTTCAGCAAACAGCGGCTGATCGGTCACGTAGACCGGAACCGGGTTGGAAGGGCCACCGGCGAGCGGCAATGTCAACCAGCGCTGGCCCAGCGACCCCGCAGCCGCGAGAAGTTGACCCGACTGCACATCGCCCAGGTTCCACCCGCTGAGTTGCACTTCGGTCGCCTGCTCGGGATTCACGGCGAGCGGCGTGACCTGGGCAATCACCGGCCGGGCATGGGCCTCGATGGCGTATTCCCAGTAAACATTCCCTTGATAACGGACATCGCGAATCTCCAGCAGATAATCTCCGGCACTGGCAAACGTTTGCGACAGAAACGGGTCGGCATAGAAGTGATTGTCGGACATCGCAACCACGCTGCCGGAGGAGTCCCGCAGGAAGAGAATGGGGTCCAAGTGGTTTTGCAGGTCATGGATTTTGTCTTCCAATCGTTGACCACGCACATGGAACGTGAACGACTGCCCGGCTTCCACGTGGAACTTCCAGAAGTCGGTATCTTCACTCTTTTCGATGACGCCGCACATTGTGGCGGGGAGCGAAACCACCTGGGCCTTGTCGGGCGTGTTATTGTCGCTGGCCGGCTCCATCGTGACGGGGTCGCGGACGATGACCAGTTGTCCGATGGTGCTGGCCCCGTTCGGCGTGGCGAGGCGAAACTCGCGCGGGCCTGGCAAAGCATCGGTCGCGGCGGTGAGTCTGAGTTTCAGCTTGGTGAGGTCTTTGGGCTTCTCACCGGCTTTGAGTTCCGGCATTTCCGGGGCGATCACTTCCGCTGTCACCCCTTCGCCCGAGACGAAGACCTGATGCGTCCCCAGCAGGGTGTAGCGCGATTGGACTTCACATTCCGCCGTCGTCCCCGCCTGCACCGCAATCGGTTTAAGGCTCATGACCATGGGGTAGGAGGTTTGCGCGGAGGCGAAACTCGACAGCGTGACGATCATCGCCAGCGAAATCACCAAACGTTGCATCGGAATTCTCCAGCCATTCAAGACATTCATCCAATCGACAACGACGTGCGGGCATGCATCCGCTCATCGGCCAGCATCGGCCGGACCACATGACGATCCAGTGTGAGCAGCACAATGGTCTGGCCAGCACCGTCCAGAAACTCCACCTCCACGGGACCACCCGTTTCTGGTGCGTAATCGTGAACGACGGTCCCAATGTCTCCAGCGATCAGCCCGGCATCCGGGCGATCAACTGTGAGCACGACAACGTGATGCTCCGAGTATTCATTGAGAAGCATAGCCAGACCTCAACTGTTCGATATTATGCCGGATAGGCCGTGATGAGCCGCAAGGGACATTCCTGGGTCTCGAGCCAAACGGTCCGAATGCTGGCTCTACGTCCGGACGGCATTTGCACGGTCGAATGCACAATGTACTTCGTTCCAAACGGGTTATCTTCCTGAAATTCTATGAGACCGGAATGCAATGCCTGTAACAGAAAACTTTGTAACTCTACGGGATGTAATGGCGAAAAACCTTGGGCTATCCGCCAGCGAGCCTTGAACTGTCCCATAGGATGGGTGGGATTGAGCAAGTATTCCGTAATCTTCTCAAGTGGTACCTCGGCTGTCGTCGCATCGAATGACACACCGCATTCCTCAGAAATCACCGCACAAACAAAAACGCCTTGCTATTCAGCAGCGCCCACAGCAGGTCTTCGTAACCTTCCTTGGGCGTGGGGTACTCTTTCAGCAACTGTTCCGCCGAGGAGACTTCATTCGCGGTCGCCGGGCGGTTGAGGGTGACGAGGTACAACTCGTTCACGATGTCGGCGTGCGGTTTCTTCTCCTCCAGCAGTCTTGCCACGCGGCTCGATTTGTCGGCGATTTTGTTCGTAATGATGTCGCCATTCAGCGTGTGCAGCGCCTGTGCGAGGCTCGGATCGGGAGCCCGTTCGCATTCACACACGCTCACCCGCCGTGGCTTGGCGAAGGTATTGAGGAAGTAGTCGGGATACTCGGCATCGGGAATTTCGATGGCCCGGGTGCCAAGCGGCAGGTCTTTGAACTTGGTCTGCGACCCAGAGGCATAATCGATGGCATCGAGCAACGGTTCGGCGGGTAACCGTTTCACCAGGAAGTGGCTGTAGAACCGCGTATCGGCGAGGTTGCTCGACGTCGGTTGCGAATCGAGCTGATACAACCGGCTCGACATGATCGCCCGGAGGAGATGCTTCAGGTTGTAGCCACTCTGCACGAAGTCGTCTGACAAGGCCCGCAACAGCGCGGCATTGGAGGGCGGATTGGTAGCCCGCATGTCATCGACCGGTTCGACTAAACCGCGACCCAGCAGGTAACTGACATAGCGGTTCACGACGGCATCGGCAAAGGTGTGGTTGTTGCCGGAGGTCATCCAGTCGGCCAGAGCAATGCGACGATCGAGCGGGTTGTCAGACGGTTCCGCATCGAGCGGTTTCGGGGCCATCGTTTTGCCGGTGCGCGGTTGCCGGACTTCGCCCGAGGTCTTCGCGACAATCACGCGTTCGCGACCAAACAGACCGAACTCCTGACTGGTCTTGATGCCCACCCGGGCAAAGAACGCGGCGAAGGCGAAGTAATCGTCCTGGCTGTATTTCTCAAACGGATGATGATGGCACTGGGCACATTGCAGCCTCACGCCGAGGAAGAGTTGCGCGGTCGATTCTGCCATCTCATTCGCGTTGGCATTCACCAGAAAGTAGTTCGCCGGGCCATTGGAATAGACCGAGCCTTTGCCCTGCACGAGTTCCGCGACGAATCGATCAAACGTGACATTGTTGCGGAATTGCTCTTTAATCCAGTTGTGCAACGACCACATCCCCTGGTCTTGCAAGTCGCGACTGTTGGTTCGCAGCAGGTCCGACCACTTCAACGTCCAGTAGGCGGCATAGCGGTCGTTGTAGATCCCCTTACGAGGCGAGTCGGCGAAGCCGAGCAGACGGTCGATCCACACCTGCCGCTTGTGCGGATCGGTGTCTGCGGTGAACTCCTGAATCTCTTCGAGTGTGGGCAACGTGCCTGTGGCGTCCAGGAAGACCCGTCGCAGGAAGGTGTGATCATCGCACACAGGCGACGGTTCGATGCCGAGTTCCTGGAACTTGGTGGCGGCGAGCTCATCGACGTAATTCTGATTCGTCCAGCCGGTGAGTTGGAAGTTCGGTTGATAAGGGACCACGAAGGTGCAGACGTCGGCCTGGCCTTCAAAGCGCACCATCACCGCCGCCTGACCACGACCCTGCACGCGACAACGGCCCTCTTTATCGACAGTGACCACGCCTTCATCCAAAGTGTCGAAGCGGGCCCAGGCGGTGACATCGCGAATCTCACCGTCGGCATATTCCGCGACGACTCGCAGTTGCTGATCGATGCTGGGTTCACAGACGCGCTGTTGGGGTGAGACCGTCAACTTGGCGATCACGCGTTCTTCGGTCTGGCCTTCGGGGCAACCGCCCCGGATCCAGGCGGCGAGGGTTTGATAATCCCGCGAACCGGGTTCGAGACGACGACCGCCGCCGTGGGGGGTTTGCATCGTGGGTTTGCGCAGCAGCAGGCTCTGCTGCGGATCGAGCAGATTGATGCGTCGCCCCTGGGCATCGCGGACCATCGCCAGGCGATCCGCGGGGGGATCGAACCCGAAGACCGAGAGCTTGAAGCCCCCTTGGCCGTATTGAGCGGCATGGCACGCGCCGAGCGCACAGCCCGATTTGGTGAGAATCGGCCGGACTTCATCGAGATAACTGACGACCGGTTCCGCAACGATGCCCGAGACCGTGACGGGGACAGAAACGGTTTTGTCATTCGCGGTGATGAGAATCGTGGTCGAACCATCGGCCTTGGGAATCACGCGGCCGGTGGGGGTGATGTCGACTACTGCCGGATCTTGCGCAGCGAACTTGGCGACCGTGGTCCAATCGGCGATGCGGTGGGCGGGTTCGCTGGCTGCCGGTCGCACGAGCAGTTGAGTTTGTGCGAAGTGGCTGGTCAGTTTCACTTCCGCGGGTTCGACGACCAGGTCTTGCCCGTGAACCGCCAGCTGCGAGAGTAAAGCAATAACGAACGAGCATCCGGCCAGGGGACGGGTCATGAGCAACCTCCACGGGTGGGATGAATCAGGTGGGCAACCAGGGTGGGACAACGCATCAAACTATATTATTGCGTTTTCAGCGACAGAACGCCACCGGAATTTCCCTTCAAAACGAGACCCTGAGCCGGAAGTCTTTCAGGGTCATCGCCTGTTTCAAAAGCGGCGACCGAGTGATAGTCGAGAGACCAGAGTCGAGAGACCAGAGCCAATCCATTTACTTGAGGGAAAGCGACGTTCTGGCGAGCGGGACTGGTCTCTCGGCTGGACTGCGTCTCGGCAGAGCACAAAAAGACGCGGACTTGCGGGAGTCTTTCAGAACCAATTTTCGTAACATAGCGAGTTACTGATCCGCGTCGAAGTGGCTAAAGTCTGGCGAGCGGGGGGAGGTGACTCCCCCCCGATGATGCTTGCTGCAAACGGGAATTCCATCACCGAAGGGACTTACGTCCCTTCGCTCGCCTTGAGTCGCTTCCACGCGTGTCAGTAGGTGTGATCGAATTTCATTCCGAGAGGCTGCCGCCCCTCTGTTCGCTGGGTACCCATGCTCACAGTTGCCACGCCGTTTCCCTGGTGGTTATGGATTCTCGCCGGGCTGTGGATCGGTTCGATCGTGATGCGTCGCGGTTTGGCACCGCAGTCGGAATGGGGGCGCTGGCTGGATGGGTTGATTATCGCCTATACGGCACTGCTGCTTTACATGAGCCTGAAGAGTGCATGGCCGGTGGACTGGACGTGGGGTCCGTGGCTGCGGGCCTGTGTTGCCGGGGTCTCGACGATCGCCGTCCTGGGGGGGGGGCTGGTGAGCCTGCGCGGCCCGGACAACAGCCGCCGAAGCTGGGGAAGTGGGATCGCCTACCTGGGGCTATCTGGATTCGCGGTCTGTCTGGAATCGTATGAGTTAGCGGTCATCGGGGGGATTGCGTGTGGTCTGGTGCTGCTGGATCGCGCGGCTGAATCGGGCATCGCACCACGCCCTTTACCGCGATCGATGTCGGTTCTGGTTGCCGTGGCGGCGACGGTGGTTTGCGTGGGTTGGCTGGGGCTGGTGCATTACGCCGCGCGGGTGGAGTTGCATCGTCCGGGTCCGAGTCGCTGGTTCACCGCGATTCCCGCCGTCGAGTCTGTGCAACGCTGGCGACAGGGGACAGGTGCTGCCGCTTCGCCCGCGGTCTCGCCCGAGCAGTTGAGTTGGGCGGTGGGGGTTTTCGCGCTGTGTCTGCTGGGACGACGCAGCCCACGCCAGACCCCGCTGGACAGCCCGTCCGCAGTGACGGTGCTCGTGGAGACCCCGTCATGACGGAATTACTGACGGTCCTGGTGCTCGTGGTCTCGGGCCTGGCGTGTACGCTGGGATGCCTGGGAATGTGGTTGGCAAATGGGGCGCATGATCGTCGTCGCGCGGGTCTCCTGGTCGCAATGTCTCTGGCGGTCAGCCTGTTGGCAGTTAGTCGCTGGCAGGCATCGAATGGCGTGGATGTGTTCAGTTGGTGGCTGGTGTTGCTCGCACTGCCACCTTTATGGCCTGCCACGACCGCGTCCGCCTCGGCGTCGTCTGCTGTGACCGCACCGGTGACCGAGGAGGCTCGCGATGCCTGAGTTGTTTCTGCTGTTGTTGCTGGGAATGCCCTGGCTGGGGGGAGTGATTGCCGCGGTCGCCGGGCGGTCAGCATCGGGGTTCCGGGTCATCAGTGGCCTGTCTGTCGGGGCGATGCTGCAATTTGGCGTGGCGGTCTGGTGGTTACAGTCGGGGACTGCCGACTTCACGGTCACCTGTCCGGCAAGCTGGGGCAGTTCCCCCACGGGATCGATCACATTGACCTGGGACCAGACCCGTGCCGTGGCCTTGATGGCAACAGCCGGCGTCTTCTGGGTGCTCGCCTGGGATACTTCAGGCGTGCCTTGGACGAAGTGGCAACGTACCGGTGTCTGGTGGCTGCTGGGGTTATCGAATCTCTTCTGGTTGAGTGATGATGTGCTGGTTTCATGCATGGCACAAACTGCGCTGCTGGGGGGCGGGTGCCTGTTACTGGCATCTTCCGACGAAGGCACGACAATCGCCCCCGTGGCGCGACAAACCTGGATCACGCTCACGTGTGGCGATGCGCTCTTGTGGTGGATGGCGTTATGGTGGTTTGCAGAGTTTCAGACCACGCTGTGGAGTGCGCCGGGGCAGCCCGCTCACTGGCAGGCACTCAGCGCCGTAACACCCGCCGTGATGACCGCGACGGGCTTGATCTTATGGTGTGGCACGCTGGCGCGAGGCTGGCAGTTTCCGCTCGGCGCGCTGTGTGATTCCGCCGCGGAAGTTCCGTGCCGCTGGCTAGGCCTGTTGTGGGGCGTGATTCTCGCGCCGATTGGTTGGCGCTGGTTGGCTGCGGGCCTGCCGCTGTTCTGGTTGTCGCCCGAGTGCCACCACCTCGTTCAAGGGGCGGCGTGGCTGTCGGGCTGTCTGGCGGCCTGGTTCAGCTTGTGCTCGGTCGATCCCCGGGTGCGTGTCGCGTGGCTGCTGAGTTGGCAATGGTCGTTTGTGGTCGCCGCGTTTCTGATGCATCCCGACTGGGGCGTGAGCCTGAGCGGGTGGCTGGGAACCTCTGGTCTGCTGACCGGCGCGGCCTTGTTGAGCCTTTGGACGACCGAGACTCCGTTCGGTCACGCCGACGATACCCGCCCGCCTGGCGTGGACGATCGGTCTGCAGAACCCGTGGTGGCCTCGTTCGTAAGCTCGCGCGAGGGTCGATCCGTGAGTTTCCACTGGATCACCGTGACTCAACAACTGAAAGCACACTGGCCGGGGACTTCGTCCGCGTTGTCGCCGGCCGATCGCAGCCCGCGTGTGATGGCGTTGGGTGGCCGTGGCACCGTCCTGTGTGCGAGTGTGCTGCTGGCCCTGGGGCCGCTGCTGGTCTCGGGGATGACTCCGCTCGACACATTCGACGCGACGGCTGCGGAGTCGCCGAAGCTGTCGTGGCTGCCGTTGCTGACGCTGTGTGCTGGCATCTGGGCGTTGACGCGTCTTGTCCTCTCGACGGTCGCCGCGAAAGATCGGGCCACGTGGGCCGTCTGGTGGCACGTCACGCTGACACCGCTGCTGCCGTGGCTGGTTTTGGTATTGTCGCCCGCCTCTCTCGGACAAGTGTTGCCCGGGGAAGCCACGGCACAACGGCTGGCGCTGGGGCTCGCGGTCGGGGTGGGTCTGGCGCTGGGACTGCTGGGCGAGCGGAGTGAGACCGCACGGGCTCGGCAGGGGTTCAGGGAGACCCTCGCGCGGCTGGGACGCAGGCGGTTGTATCTTCCACAACTGTGGCTGCTGGGGTTGAATTTGCCACTGCGGGCCGGGGCTCAAATGGTGCGGTTTCTCGATTGGTTTGTGATCGATGGCGTGCTGTTGAACGGGGTCGGGTACCTGGCACGCTGGGACTTCCGGCACCCGGACGAATTGCAGAACCGAGACCAAGGCTTCTATGCTCTCACGCTGGGTTTGGGGGCAGTCTCGGTCGCGGTCACGTTAATGTGGCTGGCTCAATGAACCTGCGGAGTGGTAAGTGCCGGGTGCCAAGTGGTCGTTTGCTGATGTCAGTCGTGGATCAGATTGTTAGTGCCGGGGCGGGGGCCCCGGCCTTTGAAAATTCAATCCCCGTCAGAAGATCAAAGGTCGGGGCCCCTGCCCCGACAGGAACTCGGCTCGACCTGGGAAGTTAACGCTTCGTTTCCCAATCCTTGAACCGATAGAATCATCACCTAAAGATCAGAGCAGCGGCGGGCGAACTGTGTGGGATTGGCTGGAGACTTCCGGACCGCTGTGGCTCGCCTGGCTGGTGGCATCACCCTGGCTGGGAATGTTCGCCACCGCCTGGGCGGGACGCACATCGCGACCGTCGGCACGTCGCTGTGCCCTGGCGAATGCGATCGTCACGGCGGTGTTGTCGACGCTACTGGTCGGCCTGATGGTGAGCTTGCAGCAGTCCCAACCCGAAGTGGCTATCCCCCGGGGTTTTCAAGTCCCGTGGTGGACCGGCAGCGTTGCTGCAAATACCGCGCCCCCCTGGACGGTCGAAGTGGTGCTCTCTGTGGGGATCGAATCGGTCAATCAACCCTTGTTGCTGGCGTTACCGTGGCTGGTAGTGATGGCGGTGATACTGACGCCGCGCGAGGCCCCCGCGACATTTTATGTCGGTCTGTTCGTGATCGAAGCGGCGGGGTTATTGCACTTTGCGGCTCAAGATGCGCTCACCTGCCTGCTGGCGGCAGAGTTGGTGATTGGCGCGAACTGGTTGTTGACCGGATGGTACGGAGCCAGTGAACGACGCTCGGCGGCGCAGCGGTATCTTGCGGCGGCTGTTACTGGTCAGCGTTTATGGTGGTTCGCGATATCAGCCCTGGCAATGGCGGCGGTCTGGGTGCAACTGGAGATCCGCCAGGAATCGACGTCCATTGTATTTGGTTGGTCGCAGTTTGAAGTCATCTTGCCGCGCTTTGTGTCGCGGTACATTTCCAGTTTTGAATACTGGGCGGTGACCTCGTCTTTGATACTGCTGGCCTTCGGCGTGGGACTGTTTCTGCGTGGTCCGCTGGTTCCCTTTCACACCTGGCTGGCGTATTGGATACAGGAAGTTCCCCCCGCGCTGGCAATTCTGCATTTTGGCGCCTTCGGCATGATCGCCGGGGCGTTGTATTTGCATGCTCTCGCGCCGATCTGGGCTTTCAATGCGGTTCCCTTTCCCTGGGGACTGTATGGCGGTGCAGCGACAGCCTTTCTGGGCGGCTGGCTCACGCTCGCGCAGACCGATTTGCGGAAGCTGGTGACCTATGCCTGGTTGAGCGGGCAAGGCTGGGCATGGATGGGCCTGAGCCTGGGAACCGCCCCCGAAGTGCGCGCCAGTTGGTTCAACCTGCTTTCGAGCGCCTGGGGATACACCTCGCTGCTGGGAGTGGTGCTGGTCCTTGAGGGCCGCTACCAGACGCGCGAAATCGATGCCTTTGGCGGACTGTCTCGCAAGTGCCCGCGACTGGCGGTGATTGGTTGCTTCGTGGCCTGGTGGGCCGTCATCGGGCCGTGGTTCCCCCGCTCGGCCGAAGCCTGGACGTGGCAGGCCGAATTGCTGCGGCTGGCCCCGCGCTGCTGGAGCGTCGGCCTGCTGGGGCAGCTGCTGGTGGCCTGGGCGACGATCTGGCTGGTGCAACGACTTTTCTTTGGTCGGTTGCGGGAGCCGCTGCACGACCCCCGCTTTTTTGACCAGGGGATGCCGGGTCAGGCACCCCTGGCGTGGCACAAGACAACGGTACCCCAGGTGTTGATTGCCGATCTCACCGCCTGGGAAGCCCTTGCCATTCTATTGCCCATCGCCTTGCAACTGATGGTCGCCGGATGCCTCGCGCGGAGTCCGTGGCCATGATGTTACCCGGCGGCGTGTGGATCTCTCTGCTGGCGGCCATAATCTGGCTGGCTCTGCCGGCGCGCCGGCAGTCGCGCGGAGTTCAGGCCGCCCTGATGTTGGCGGTGCTGTGTGGTCTCCCCACGCCATTTTTGTGGCCCGGCGATACACCGGTCGATCCGTGGCGGTGGTGGTCGGCGGCCCTGTGGTGGTTCGGAAGCCAGGTCGCCTGTCGCAGTCAACCAACCTCGTGTCGCCAAACCTGGGGACGGGCGCTGGGAGCGTTCGCCGGCCTGCAAGCGCTCGCCGTCGCCGACGATTTCGTGACCTGGATTCTCGCCCTGGAACTAACCCGCTGGGGCACAGCGGCAACCTCCGATGAGTCACACGACTTGGCAGAGAGCGGTTGCCGGTGGTTACTGGCCGTGGGCTTGCTGGGTTGGTTCGGCGTGACGGGGACCACCTCGTTTGAGGAAGTGCAGCGGGTACTCGACCTGAGCTATGCGGTGCCGGTCGGTGGATCGTCGCTCGGTCGCCCCTCGCTGGTACTGGTAGGGGCCACGGCAGTCACCCTGTTCGGGCTCATCGCGCCCGTCTTTCTGACCGCCAGTCAGCACGCGGCAGAGACCTCTCCCGCGGTCTGGTGGTCGTCTCTGCTGGGGCGTCAACTGGCCGTCGGACTGGCATTGGTCGGCCTGATCGAGGCCCGTATGACCGGCCTGGAAACAACACTGGTGATCTTGATCATGGTCACGGTCCTCTGCACCTGGGGCGTGGCTCTCCGCTGGTTGGTCGATGATCAGCGGTTGGATCGCAATCTCGCCGGCATCGGCCTGATGACCTGGAGCCTGTGGCTGTTGACCACGTTGACTTACCTGGGACAACCATCAATTCAGGAGACTCCGGGAGCCCTTGTCACCAGCCTGATTCCCGGTGCAAGTGTCGCCGCGGCGTTGCTGCACTGGGCCGTGGTGCCCCTGGGGCTGCTGGCCTGCGTTCCAAGTTTGATCGTCGAGCGAAACGGCCCGTGGTTTCGTGACCAACTGCGTGGCCTGGGGCAGATCGTGCCCTTCCGCGCGGCACTGTTCCTGTTGCTGCTGGCCAGTTGGATCGGCCTGCCGGGCACCTGGGGCTTCTGGCACCTGTTGCGTGCCCAACTGGCGTTACTCGGTATCCACGTGCTGGGCAGCAACGACCTGATTCTGACGCATGCGGGGCTGCGCTGGTTCACGCTGGCTGCGGGCCTGCTGCTGGCCGTGGCGATTTCCACCACGGGCCAATTGGCCCGACTGCTGCTGTTCGAGTCGCCAGTCAGCCGGGAAATCCCTCGCTGGCGAGCGTGGTCACTCACGCTGGCCCTGCTCGCCACTGTGGTCGTGCTCGGATTCGGCCTGTTTCCTCTACCGATTTCTCTGGAGTAGACCGGCTCTGGTTATCTCTGAACCTGTTTTCAAAGCATTCCTGCGGAATGCAAACAGCAGTAAGCGGACATCCAGATCGCGGGAAATCTGTCGATTTTTGGCTGTCTGCTTTCCGCCTTCTGCTTTCCGCAATCACTCTTACTCCATGGGAAATCAGCTTCTCTGAAGCGGGACACGCTTGCCAAGGCGCGCGGGGCATGCGACGATTTCCGCACATGAGGTTTTCGATCTCGTCGACCCCACGGGTCAGCGAAGTCTGTGACCACCCGCACTTGTCCTGCAGGAAGCGGTGAGGATGCCGCACCGAGCAATGACCACGCCTCTTATTACCGATCAGCATGAGTTCGATGAACTCTGTGAGCACATCCGCGCCTCGGGAGCCGTCGCGTTCGATACTGAATTCGTCTCGGAATTCACGTATCGACCAGAACTCTGTCTGGTCCAGCTCGCCACCCGCGAACGCTGTGTCGCTGTCGACCCCTTCGCCGTCGAGGATCTCTCTGCCTGGTGGGAGATCATGGCCGATGACCAGACCGATATTGTCGTGCATGGCGGTCGCGAAGAAGTGCGCTACTGTCTGCACTACGCCGGGCGTCCACCAGGCCGGCTGTGGGACGTGCAAGTCGCGGAAGGCTTACGTGGCCGCAGTTTCCCGCTGGGCTACGATGCCCTGGTGAAACGCGTGCTTGGCCGCAATGCCCATGGCCGCGAAACCCGCACCGACTGGCGCAGGCGGCCCCTCACCGATCAGCAGATCGCCTACGCGGTCGACGATGTCCGCCATGTGCTGGAGATCTGGGATCGCCAGAAACAATCGTTGGGATCGCTCGGTCGTCTCCATTGGACCGACGCCGAATTTGAGCGGATGATTGCTGAAGTCACCGCCGAACGCGGGCCGGAATCGTGGATGCGACTCGCTGGCCTGCAGAAACTCCCCCGCCGCGATCTGGCCGTTTTACGGGCGGTGCATCGCTGGCGCGAAACGGAAGCCGATACACGCAATCGTCCTCTGCGCAAAATTCTGCGTGACGATCTGGTCATTGAATTGGCGCGTCGCAGGCCCACCAGCGAAGCCGATCTCCTCGCCTGCCGCGACCTAAATCGCCCGGAATATCGTAAGGCCGCCCCGGAGATCCTCGCCGCGATTTCCGACGCCATGAACTCCGACCCGGCGACCTGGCCCGAGATTCCCAAATCACTGACCGACGACAAAAGTCACGACGAACAGGTGATCGGCCAATTGCTCGGCCTGGCGCTCGCCAATCGTTGTGCGGAACTGAATGTCGCTATGGGACTGGTGGGCAAAGTGGCCGATTTACGACACTTAGTCCGCTGGCATGTCTACAACGAGCGCGAAGGCGAACCGCCACGACTCACGCAGGGATGGCGGGCCGAAGTCTGCGGCGATCTGCTGACCGATGTGCTGGATGGCAAGATTCTGCTGCGCGTCGCTGATCCGCAGTCCGACCATCCGCTGGTGTTTGAACGCCGCCCGTAAAACAGCCCGGCAACTATAGTCGCCGGGCTGTGATTCGTGGGGAACTTGCATCGAGAGGCGACTACTTTGCGGCCGGTTCCGTCGGGGGCGGCGGAGCGGCTTCGTAGCTCTCGGCTGGGGTTCCCGCGGGTGTCGCCGGCGCGCACCCTGTTCCGGTACAAGGTGCGGCAGCGGCGCAGGGGCTCGCGGCCTGACAGCAGGTGGGACGCGGCTGGCAACAGGACCGGCGACGGCGGCCCGCTTCGGCATCATTCACACTCAACAACGCCATACCCAGGGCTACTGCCGAAACGCATGGGAACCAGGACACAGACATCGAACTTCTCCATCATGAACCAAGGGTCAACCATCAGGTGAATGGCTGACGCAGGAAAACTCTAACGATTATTCCGATTTGAATAGAGAATTGCACGGGGGAAATCCGGGATTTTGCAGAGAACCATGCCACGTTTGCAAATTGTTCTGATCAAGCATTTTACAAGGACGAGTCGTGGCTGCCCGGGCCCAAAACTTTACGGAACGACACGTGTCACGGTCGATCGCCGATTGACGTCCGAGCCACATTTCCCCATAATTCTGGGTTCCCCGCAAAAGCGGGTGTGTGAAAGTGCGTCGTTCTGTGCGGCGCACGTGTGTGTGGCTCGAACCAGCCGCAGCAAGCTGTCTTGTGCCCGTGAGACCACAGCAGCGCCATGAGATTTTCATGGTACCTCGTCTCGAAATGTATCGTACCGTTCCATCGGGTTCGGGATGGACGAGGAACAGGATTGTATGTCCTGCCGATCGCAGTCGTGGCTTGGAAAAGCCGTGTCCGCACCTAGCTAGCTACGTACAAGGAGCGCATTGATGGAGCACTTGGGTCAGCACGTGATCATCGAATTGTGGGGGTGTAACGACAGCATTAACGATGCTGGTCTGGTGAGGACGGCGATGCTCAACGCCGTAGAGGCAGCGCATGCCACGCTGCTCGACCTCAACGTCCACACGTTCAGTCCGCACGGAGTGACTGGTGTCGCCGTGCTCTCTGAGTCCCATCTCTCGGTGCATAGTTGGCCCGAGTACGGCTATGTCGCCGCCGACGTCTTTACGTGCGGCGATACCACACAGCCCCGGCTGGCCGCGGATGTCCTCCGCCGTGCCTTCGGGGCCACCCGGTGTGAAGTCAAGGAAATCATCCGAGGTGTCATGCCGCCATCTGGTGCTGCTCAACGCAATAAACGGCCGAAACTGGCCGTCGCCGGCGAAGCCGCCGCGGTCTAACCTGGCCGTTTTTCCCTGTCTGATGGTGTTTTTCTCGCACCGCACGGGCTCCCTCGTGCGGTGTTTGTTTTCAGTGATCGCCTTCCACAAACAATAGCGACGCCAGCCTCACCGTGGAATTCGCTGGCAAAGTCGCGTTGTCATGGGGTATCTTAAAGGGACGGCCCGCGGCCGCTCCGCGCTTTCCCTCCCGCCTGAAAAGCTGAGCCAGCCCCCATGGCACCTCTCTGGTATTACCGTCTGTTTGGTACGGAATTTGGCCCCATCGACCACGCGAAACTCGTCGAACTCCACCAGGGTGGCACGCTCGGCGATACCGACGAAGTGCGCGCGGCCGATGCGACTCGCTGGTTAACCTATCAGCAAGCCTTTGCACCAGCCCCGACTGACACCACGACCACCGCAGTCATGCAACCGTCATCCTCAGATTCCCCCGATGACGAATTGAACTGGTATTACCTTACGCTGGGGCACGACCTCGGCCCTGTTTCTTTCAACGAATTGCGTCAGTTGGCCGAACAGGGTTCGTTGACCGCCGAGGACGAAATCAAGTTTGGTGCCGACGGGAAATACCGTCGCGTGGGCTCGATGGGCAAGCTGGCGGCTTACCTGCCTTACGTGGCTCCCGTGAAACAAAGTTCCGAGAAGCCTGCCGGGAAGCGCAGCGATCCGGTGATCGCCCAAGTCGCCACGCAACCAGCGGCAGCAGCGGCCGTGGAAGCACCCGCTGCGTCAGTCATTCAATATCATCCCTCTGCCCACGAGCCAACCTGGTTTGCCTACATTCGCGGTGTCGAGTACGGCCCATCGAGCCTGGTGCAGTTATCGCAACTGTTTCAGGCAGGACAGATTGCCGCCACAGACTTCGTGAAGTACGGGGCTTATGGGCAATGGATGGCACCCTATCCCACCATCGAACAGATGCTCGCCCAATCGATTGTGGCCACGCCTGCCCCGGTCAAGGCGGCCGCGCCTGTTGCGGATACGGCACCGGTGGCTGCAGCAGTAGCGAAACCCGTCAACGTGCCTGCTGTGGCCGTGACAAAGGCCACGACTCCTGTGACGGTACCCGTAGTTCAGACGGCTGCAGAAAAGGCCGCACCCGCGCCGGTCGCGAAACCGAGCGTCGTCGAGGAGAGCGTGCCCACCTCGGAACCAGCGCCCCAGCCACAACCAGTGACTGCGGCCGTCGTCGCATCCGAGCCAGCGCCGGTTCAGCCGGCCGCAACCATGATGCCCAGTTCGACCAGCCCCCCGGCCTGGTCGGCTCCAGCCACGCCCGCCCGCCCAATTGCCAAACCCGCCACCAAAAGCGGAGGCGGTCTATCGTTCGATCTGTCGGCACTGACCAGCGATCCCAAAATGCTGGGCGGGGTCGGCTTGATCGCGGCTGTTGGGTTAGTCCTGGCGTTTATGTTCCTGATGCCAGCCAGCACTTCCGGCGAGCGGGCCAAACTGGAGCAATTGCAAAAGGTCTATACAGAGTTCAAGCAACTCCGCGAGAAACAGGCTCCCGCCAATGAGTGGGAGCAGTTTGTAAAAACGTCCGCCGCAATTGTCGATCCGATCGCCTTGGAACTAAAAGATTCCGCCAGTCGACAATATCCGGCGCGGCAATGTCTGCTGTGGGCCGCCCGCGATCGCTTCAAAGAAATGGTGCAAAACGCCCGCGAAAAACCGACTCCGCAAGAAGAAGAGTTCGATTACAACCTCAAAAAAGCGGCTAATTACCTGGGAATGGGCCCCGATCCTGATTTGGAGCGGGCCACGGCGGCCGCTCAGTAACACCCTCGGAAAAACGCAGCACTGGGTGATTCAGGCGAGCGTGGCAGATCGGGTAAGCTTCAGGGAAATGTCCCCAGGAGGTTCCGTTTCGACAATTCCTTCCGTGGCACACACTTTGCGACTGGAGGGTCCACAGACTCCCAGTCTTGTCAGGAAGGAATCGTCAACATGCGCGGATTCATTCAGACCATCGCCCTTGGGGCGTTGCTCATCAGCGGCTTGTCTCCCCATGCCTGGGGGCAAGGGGCCAACTCCGGCGAACTCCTGGATCGCCTGCGCGGCGGGGGCGTGCTGCTCAACTTCGCCATGCTCGAACAGCCGTCGGTGCAACGGGAACTGCAAGCCACGCCGCAGCAGGTTCAGGCCGCAACGGCACTGGCTCAAGAGCAACGCAGTCAACTCCAGGGGCTCTCACAACTCCCGCGCATGGAAGCCGCACAGAAAATCGCCGCGGCGAGAGACGCCTCGCAGCAAGGCCTGCTGCGGATTCTTTCGCCGCAACAGTACGCGCGATTGCAAGAGATCAGCCTGCAGCAAGCCGGACCTTTAATTGGACTGACAAATCCCGATGTGGCCCCGCAGGTCGGCCTGACAGACATGCAGCAACAGCAACTCCGCGCCCTTCAGGAACAGTTGATTTCCCAACTGACGGGACTGGCACAACAGCCCACCGGAATTGGTCGCGCTCGCGCTTTGCTCGATGCCGTCAGGGAAGCCCAGGCGGCCAAACAACAGGCCGATGCCCGCACGCTGGCGCTGCTGACCCCCGAACAACAAGCCCGCTGGAAGCAGGTGCAAGGCGCGCCGTTTCAAGGCGAGGTGCAATGGGGAGGCATGCGCGGCCGACTGCGAAATCGGTAGCCTCAGCCTTTCATCCTCAGACATCGCGAACGACAATGCCCGCATGAGTTCCGATTCGCTCTCCGCAGGCCCTGTTTCCTCCCGGTGCGCGGTCCCGGTCGTGGGCATCATCGGCGGGATCGGTTCCGGAAAAAGTACGGTCGCCCGCTGGATCGCCGAGCAGCATCCGGTACGGGTCATCGATGCCGATCAGGTCGGTCACCACGTCCTGAAAGAACCTGCGATCATCGCGACTTTGCAACGCGAATTCGGCCCGACGATTTTGAACGCACAGGGGCAAATCGATCGCCAAGCGCTCGCGCAGCGGGTGTTTGGCCACGGTGAGGCACAGCGGGTAGCCCGCGAGAAACTCGAACAGATCGTCCATCCTGCAATTCGGGCAGCAATTGAGCAGCAACTGGCCCAGGTCGATCCCGCGACCCATCAGGCGGTGCTGCTGGATGCCGCGGTGTTGTTGGAGGCGGGTTGGTCCGACATTTGTGATCTCATTCTCTACATCGACACACCTGCGGAGGTCCGCCAGGCGCGGGTGGCCCGGCAACGGGGTTGGTCCGCCGAGGAATTGGCCGCCAGAGAGGCCAGTCAGTGGCCGTTAGACCGTAAGCAACAAGCCGCCGATGCCGTGCTGCTGAATACAGGAAATCTTGCGGAAGTGGGCACTCAGGCTTGGCAGGTGTTGCAGCGGATGTAGAAGAACTTGACATAACAACCAAAATACATACGTCAAACTCCCGACGAATCTATGGGAAAGGAGTTGTATTTTTGCCGCCGGGCATTCCATAATGCAGCGGGGTTCGTTCTCTTATCCCAGTATCTCGATTTCCCACCGCAGACGACCAACACCTGGATACATGTGCGGAACGGTTCAAAGCGCTCTGAACCTTCGCACTTGGTGAGATCACATCACCCGCGACTGTCAGATCCCCAGGGAAGGGGGCAGGCCCTCCTTCCGGTCCCGTATTTCAAACCAGTCCCGTATTTCAGACCAGTCACAGTCATGACCATGCACAGTTCTCACTTCCCCAGGCTGGAGCTTCGCTGACGTGAGATGATTGACTGACCAACCCTGCATGCGGGCATGTGCCCCTGTCTATGCACAGTCTGGTTCTGTCCCGGCGACCGCTGGTCCTACCCAAATCCAACCTTCCACTCAACTATTGAATCTGATCCCATGAGCAGCATGAAACCTCGCCCTTCTGTTCCGCGATTGGGCACCCCCGGCCCTCTCTCTTCCTCCGCCGCCAACCCTGGAGAAGGCAAACCCGCTGGTTGGGATGCCGATGCTCTGTTGGACGAGGCCCCCCCCGCAGCTCAGCTCACCGGCCTGCCCCACGACGATGACGACGACGATGAGCTCAACTTCCCCGCCGATGAACGCTACGAAGAGATCAAGCGCGGCGAGACCGACATTCATATCGCCGAGCTGCAACGCCGGACCATGAAAGAACTCATCGCCCTGGCCCGGAAGGAAGGCATCACCGATTACACGGGGATGAAGAAGCAGGATCTGATTTTCAAGATCCTCAAAGAGCGCACCAAAATCAACGGACTCATGTTCGGCGAAGGGACGCTGGAAATTCTGCCCGACGGGTTCGGCTTTCTCCGCAGCCCCGACTATCACTATCTCCCCTGCCCGGATGACATTTACGTTTCACCCAGCCAGATCCGCCGCTTCGGACTGCGCACCGGGGCCACCGTCGCCGGACAGATTCGGCCCCCCAAAGAGAACGAGCGCTACTTCGCACTGCTGCGTGTTGAGGCCATCAATGGTGACGACCCGAACCTGCTCACCGAAAAAGTTTCGTTCGATGATCTGACCGCCCTGCATCCGGAACGCCGCCTGAAACTGTCGGGCGACCCCACCATGCTGAGCACGCGCGTGGTCGACATTGTCTCGCCCATTGGCATGGGGCAGCGGGCGCTGATCGTCTCGCCTCCCAAAGCGGGGAAAACGATTCTGCTCCAGCAACTGGCGAAAGCCGTGCTGGCTAACGAGCCCGATGTGTATGTGATCGTACTGCTCATCGATGAACGCCCGGAAGAAGTCACCGACATGGAACGTCAGGTGAAAGGCCGCATGTGCGAAGTCATCAGCAGCACGTTCGATGAACCACCCAGCCGCCATATCCAGGTGTCGGAAATGGTGATCGAGAAGGCCAAGCGGATGGTCGAATTCGGTCAGCATGTGGTGATCTTCCTCGACTCCATTACGCGGTTGGCCCGGGCGTGGAACACCGAGGTGCCCCATTCCGGCAAGATCCTCACCGGGGGTGTCGATGCCAATGCGTTGCAGCATCCCAAGCGGTTCTTCGGCGCGGCACGCAACGTGGAGGAAGGGGGCAGCCTGACGATCGTCGCGACCGCCCTCGTCGACACCGGCAGCAAAATGGACGACGTGATCTACGAAGAATTCAAAGGGACCGGCAACACCGAGCTGCATCTCGACCGCCGCATGGTCGAAAAACGCATCTGGCCGGCCATCGACGTGAACCGCAGTGGCACCCGCCGTGAAGAATTGTTGATGACGGAAGAAGAACTCCGCCGTGTCTGGATTCTGCGCCGCGTGCTGAATGACATGAACCCGGTCGAAGCGATGGAACTCATCACCAACCGCATGCGCCGCACCAAGACCAACGAAGAATTCCTGATGAGCATGAACCTGGGGTAATCGACGGCATCAGACCTTGGTCGCGGTGACAGCTGCCATCCAGGTCGCCGCTGCCGTACACACTCCCACAGCGAGATACCCCGGGTGCCAGCCAGTCGTGCGATCGATCCAGGCTCCCCACTGGGGCAAAATCCAGACAGCCAGCAGGAGCACCACGACAGCGCCCGCGAAACAAGACCAGCAGATTCCCAGTGCCCTGCGATTCAGTTCACGCGTATAGCGTGTCACAGTATCGCGCGTGTTGGTGTGGGGTGGAATCTGCATCTCCTGGCTGTCAGCGGCTGTGAGAAATCTCCAGATATTTTCGGCATTCCAAAGTCGCAGCGCGACCCCGTGGTCTCCGTTCAAATATCTGTTGTTTGTCAATCGCCCTGTTGACGGCTCGGCGAAGCCCCGCACGCCTCCCGCACCCAAGGGAGGCTTGGCCCCCCAGTTCCAGAACATCCATCCCACGGTGAAGGATAGCACTGCGACCGCCCAATCTCCGTTGGCACAGTCGTTACGGACATAACCCACTTGCTGCTGATCCCGATGTTGATCCAGATGCGATGACCAGTCGAAACTGCTTCCCACGACAGAGCCACAGAGGTAGATCCGTTCAAAACGCATCTGTGGATGATCGACAATGGCCTTAACCAGTGCGTAAGTTCCGTGACTGTGCGCTACCGCATAACACTTCGGCGGCAACCCCGTCTCTCGCAGAATCCGTGCAAAGTCCTGCACGTAGCGATCCGCCAGATTGCGGGCAATCCGTATACGAGGAGATTGCAACAGAAACTGGAACGCCGTGAAATACCCATAGCGAACCGGCTGGCACTCCCAGTAAGTTGTCCCGGTAGCGGGTTGATTCGCTGACAAACTGTATTGGACCAAGACCTCTTGCCAGTCTCCCAGATCGCGAATTCCATGAATGAGATAAATCAGCTGACACTGTTGGCCTGGTCGACTTGGCTTGGATGCCTGCGTTGGTACCGCTTGCAATAACTGGCGTAGTCCATCGCGAATCCGCTCATAGGAGGAAATCAACGGCGGCGCAGGAGAAATTCCCGCAGTCTGCTGACGTCGCGCGAATTCCCATGCCCAGTTCTTGCTGAACACCGTCGGATCCTGCCGATACAGATAGGCTTGCTCCGGCAGGCTATCGAGATCGTCGCTATTCAGAAAGTTGCCATGCCGTATGCCCGGCAATTCGATGGATCGGCCGCCGGGCAGGCTGTAGACATCTAAACTGTCGCTGTCTTCAACCACCACATCGTCAGTCCCATTGAACTGAAACGTCGCCGGCCGCAGTGCATCATCCAGAGCCATCCAGCTCAACCGCAGATTGGTAATCCAAGGATCGCCTTTGAGACCGTTGGTCATCAGATGTTTGAAACCAAAACTGTCATTCAGCCAGCGGCCCCAACCCATCAGGCGTGCGATGCGGCGCTGCTGCCGATTCTCATTCAGCCCCAGTTCGCTGAATCCGCGGTTGGGAGACGACAACAGCGCCAACCGAACCGCCCGCGATTGCAACAAACGATACACATGGGGCCAGCGTTCTTGCGCGAATCGGCCATCAGATGTGCGATCGTTTTGGCACAACTGCACGACGGCATACCGCAGCAGCAATCCACCGAAACTGTGGCCCAATCCGATCCATTGCACGTAACGCTGCGTCTGGTAGGGTTCCGTTTCCGCCAGATGAGCTTCGACCCGATCAAACATGCGCGAGATGATCTGCCGGGGATGAGCCCATGCTCCCGTCAACCAGCCACTTGAGTAGTCGGCGGGCATCACTGTGGTATTTGAGAATTCGGGCTCGGCCAGCAACCGGCCGATGAGCCGACTGTAGTCGCTGGCAGAGGTGTCAAATCCGGGGACAACGATCAGTAGTCGACGTGGTTGTGCGCTATGGGCCAGTCGCGAGTGAAAACAAGTACCCGCGATCAGCGCGCGTCTTAACTCTGAGTAGTCGTCGATCAAGGGTGGACGATGATCGGGAAACGTCTCTGCCGGCATCGGAATAACCTCGGCCAAACGGAGTCTGTAGTCGTCGAACCATGCACGCTGGACTGCGCGACGAGTGTACTCTGTGCGGTCGGGCGATCCAATGAAAAGAGGCGAAACCATTTGGTTCCGCCTCTACTGGCATCAGCGATTACTGGTCGCAACCCTACTCCACCGTCACGCTTTTCGCGAGGTTTCGTGGACGGTCGACGTTGCAGCCGCGTAACAGGGCCACATGGTAAGCCAGCAATTGCAAAGGGACGGCCGTTACCAGCGGTTGCAGATACTCATCGACCTCTGGGACGTAGATGACATCGTCGGCAAGTTCCGCCACGCGGTCATCTCCCTCGCAGGCCACGGCGATCACCGGGCCACGGCGGGCCTTGATCTCTTCCATGTTGCTGATGACCTTGGGATAGATGTTGCACCTGGGCACCACAAACACACTTGGCGTGTCTTCATCGACCAGCGCGATCGGGCCGTGCTTCATTTCCGCGGCGGGATAACCCTCAGCATGGATGTAGCTGATTTCCTTGAGCTTCAAGGCCCCTTCTAACGCAACCGGAAAGTTGTACAACCGGCCGAGATACAGGAAGTTTTCAGCACCGTAGTATTTCTCTGCGATGTCTTTCACCTGCTGATGACATTGCAGCGTTCTCCGCAGCATGTCGGGCATGGCTCGCAGATGGCTGATAATGCGCTTGCCCGCGGGATAAGACAAATGCCGCATGCGGCCCAGGAACAACGCCAGCAGCGTGAGCACCGTCACCTGTGCGGTAAAGGCTTTTGTGGAAGCAACACCCACTTCCGGGCCCGCGTGGAGATAGATCCCGCCGTCGGCTTCCCGGGCGATGGAAGAGCCCACCACATTGCAGATCGCGAGAGTCGGGTGCCCCTTGCGTTTGCATTCGCGCATCGCCGCGAGGGTGTCTGCCGTTTCTCCCGATTGCGTGATCGCGAAAATCATCGTGCGATCGGACAGGGGCGGGTTGCGATAGCGAAGCTCGCTGGCGTATTCGACTTCCACGGGAATGCGCGCAAATTCTTCGAGCAGATATTCACCCACTAAACCGGCATGCCAACTGGTGCCACACGCCGTGAGGACAATGCGGTCGATGCGGCGGAGTTTTTGCGGGTCCATGTTCAGCCCGCCGAATTTGGCGGTGGCTTCATCGTCATCGAGCCGCCCCCGCAAGGCGTTTTCGACGGTGGTCGGCTGCTCAAAAATTTCCTTGAGCATGTAGTGTTCAAATTCACCAAGATCCAGGTCTTGTGTCGATTGTTCCAGCACTTTGACCGCCGGCGTTTGCGCCCCGGTATCTCGATGCAGAAGCTGCAGGCTGTCACTGGTGAGCACTGCGATTTCGTGGTCGCTGAGGTACACCACTTCTTCCGTGTAACCCACCAGCGGGCTGGCATCAGAGGCCAGAAAATGCTCGCCTTTGCCAATCCCTACGACCAGCGGACTTCCCAGGCGGGCCGCGATCAATGTCCCGGGGACATCACGGAACAGCACGGCCAGGCCATACGTCCCTTTGATACGCCGCAGCGCCGCTTCCAATGCCCGCACGCAGGTCTGCGTCACCGTGGGGTCACCCCCCATTTTCACCTCTTCCGCGAGATGATACGCCACCAGATGCGCGGCGACTTCGGTATCGGTCCCCGTGCGGAAGACGTAACCCAACTCCCGCAGTTGATTGCGCAGTGAACTGTAGTTTTCGATGACCCCGTTATGCACGAGGACCACCTCGCCATTCCCCCCGGTGTGTGGGTGAGAATTGGTGTCGCTGGGTTCACCATGCGTGGCCCAGCGGGTGTGACCGATGCCAAAGTTGCCCGTGATCGGCTGTTCCTGGCAAAGCTGGGCGAGTTGATTCACACGCCCGGTTTTTTTGCGGATGACAATGGAATCGGATTCCTGGATCGCGACACCCGCGGAGTCGTAACCCCGGTATTCCAGGCGGAAAAGCCCTTCCAGCAGATAGGTGAGCGCTGGTTTCGGACCGACGTACCCTACAATGCCGCACATACCCATTGCCCCCATGCTGCGGGAATCGTCCCGAATTCGTGCCGGCTTTTGGCACGAATTCCTGCCCAATCCCCATTTCGGCAGATTCTCGACAGGTAGGGTGTAGCAGAGGACCGTGAACAGGGTCAATCCGAATCGGAGTGCGTTGGCTATCTACGTTGGTCGAACAGCCAGTCCTGTGTAACGCTTAGAGTTCGCTGACGAGCACAATCCCCACCACAATATCGTATGCGGCATGGCAACCCACCGCGACACCAAAGCCGCGCCACGCAAACAGCAGCGCAAACAGCACACCCGCCAGCAAGCGAAAGGCGAACCCAAACCAAAGTTCCCGGCTCGATTGCACGCGGGTCACGGCTTCGCTGATCATCGCCAGCAGCGTGGCATCGGTGGTCGGTGTCAAATAGTGAGCCAGGGCAAACCCCACGCTCGACAACAAGATCGCCCCGCCTGTCGACCAACGACGGGGAACCAGCAGCAATCGCAAGGCGAGATAACTCGCGGGCAACAAGCAGAGTCGGAACAGAAATTCTTCGTACAGCCCCGCTCCCAGAAAATGTATCAGCCTCACACCCACCCAACTCGTGGACGTCTCGGTCACCTGCAGCAATGCATCGGGCGAGGTGCGCATCCACGAATCCGCCGCCTGTCCCAGCAGCACCAGCAGACAGGCAAACAACAGGCTCTCGGCCGACATCCCCGCCAGAGTTTCACCCCGAACCTGCGCGGGCTCTTGCAGCACATGATGCCAGACGACAAAGATCCCAATCAACAACACCGGCAGGCACCAGGCCAGCGATGTGCTGGCCGACGCCAGCACCGCCCTTAACCATTCATCGGCCCCATTGCGGGCCGACAGATGTTGCTGCTGCATCCACCAAACACCCCACTCATAGGCAATAAGCAGCGGCAACACAAAGGCCAGATTGACCAATGGTCGACGCGTTTCGGCCCAGTAACTAGTGGAGTTGTCTTGCATACGCCGGGTCATAATTCCTGAAGATTAAGTGACAAAACCTCTGTTAGCGACGGTTGTTCCCCGTTATGCGGGCTTCCCGCGGGCCCAGCGATCCCGGCTTCTGCTGTCCCAGTCGACGGCGCAGAAACGCGGGTGCATTCACCGCGGAACCGTCGTGGCCCCCCGGCGTCGCTTCCACCTTGCCACGCGGTGCGGGAATGTCGTGCCGCGTATCGACCAGTCGACTCATGTGGTCGGCGAATCGTTGAGCAATCTGTTGACTGAGTTGCGGCTGAATGGCATCGAGAAACCCTCGCACCCAGTGCTCGGCAAAGCCCCCGCGACGGACTTCCCGCCAGAGACGCAGCGCCGCCAGATGCAGTTGAGACTCGTTCTGGCTGAGCGCCAGATGAGCTGTGACCGGGTCGGTTAGTAATTCCACAAAGCGCACATGCATCGCGAACCACTGCATCGCCACGCGAAACTGCGATCCAGAAAGCCGTTGGGGATACCCCGTGCCATCCAGCCGTTCATGATGCGTGCCGACTAACAGGCCGACATACACGGGGAAATCGGAAAGCCCCGCCAGAATGGCCGCCCCACGCCCGGGATGGCTGGGATCGCGGTGGATGCGACGTGCTTCCGCAACAGAGGCAGAACTTGCCAGACCTGCCGTACTCCAGGCCCCCAGATCTTGCAGCAACGCCGCGGCGATCAATGCCGTCAAGCTGTTTTCGTCGCGCAGTAGAGCAGTCGGCGTGATGCTGGCGATGAAGCGTGCCGTCAGCAAAGCCTGCACCGACCATTCGGCCCGCTTCCATCCCAGGGCGATCAGCGCGTCCGACAAGCCGGCCGCATCGCGCAGCACTAAGGCCGTCCGCGGTCCATGCTCTTGCAGAACCGTGTGCCATTCTTTCGCAAAATTCCAGAGCGGCAGCCCCGAAGTTTCGGTCCCGTGGTAAACGGGTTCGGCCAATGCATGTAACCGTTCGATCCCTTCCAGCACAAAATCGCAGGCCGCGATTTGCTGTTCGATATCCGACAGCAGCCGGTCGACCTCGTGAGCCAACTCCGCCCAGAACGCTGTCCAGCGGGCATCACCCACCTGGGGCAACTCTTCCAGCAGAATCTGCGTGAGATTCAGGGTGAGTTGCACTCGCTGCTGGATATGCCCCAAAGACGGTTGCGTCAGCCATTTCGAGCGATGAATGTCGCGCGTCCGCCGCGTTAACCGGCGAAACATGACTTCCAGCGGCTCAGCGGGGAGCGTTCCCTGGGCAGGAAGCTGTCGCGCGACCTGAAACCGTCGTCGCCAGTCTGCGACCAGCAGTCCATCGACGGAAGTCATGTCGCGGAGTCCTCCTCGAGTCGAAGTCGCGCAAGCGCTATTGCATCGACAGCACGTCAGGGAATTCGATACGGAATCGGTCGACCGCGTCAGTACAGCCAGAACGCCGAAACTTTGCCCAGCCCGCAAGGTTCCCCTAACCAGAGTTCTTGAGGGGTCGATTGCAGACCACGGCACCGGGCGTCACACTCAATGGGGAGGGGAAGCTAAGGGCTAAGTGTCAAGTGCTAAGTGCTAAAGGCGAAGGGCCAAGAGTGGATCGTGGGTTAATTTGAGGGAGCCGGGGGCATAGGCCTTTGGTCGGACAAGAACATTGATCTTCAAAGGTCGGGGCCCCCGCCACGAGTGCTCCAACCGCTCCAACGGGAATCTGGCCACGATCCAAGCCTGATATGCCATCGCAATATCGGGCATGTTGAGCACTCAGCACTCATCACTTGGCGCTCGGCCCTTAGCACTCAACACTTGACACTTAGCCCTCCCCCCCATTGACCCCGACAGACGGATGACCTCCTGGATGCTGCTGGCCTTCGGCTTTACTACTCCGCTGCTGCTCTGGGGGCTGCTTCTCGCGGCGGCTCCCGTGCTGATTCATTTGTTGCTCAAGCGGAAGTACCACGTCACCCGCTGGGCCGCGATGCAGTTTTTGATCGCGGCGACACAAAAGCAGTCGCGGTGGTCACGCCTCGACCATTGGCTATTGCTCGCCGTGCGCACGTTGATTCCCTTACTGTTGGCCGTGGCGTTGGCCGGACCTGTCATGGAACTGACCTTGGGTGCGGCGAATCGTGCGCCGACTCATCGCATTCTCGTGCTGGATTCCTCGTTGAGCCTGCAGGCGCGCGAAGCGGGAAAATCACGGGCCGCGCTGGTGCGACAGGCGGCGCTCGAGATCGCGGAGTCGGCTCATCCGGGGGACACCTGGCAGGTGCTGCGACTCGACCGCCTGCCTCGCGCGGTCATTCCCGAACCGACGTTCCTGATGGATCCCGTACTGGAAGAACTACGCAACTGGGAACCAGGAGCCAGTACCGCAGACCCGCTTGCCGCGTTGGAGATCGCCTATCAATGGGTGCAAGCCACCGGGAACCAGCGGCCCGAAGTGCATCTGCTGACCGATGCCCAACGCACCACCTGGCGACTGGAAGACGCCGCCCTGCGACAACGCTTGCAGGCCCTGCTGACCAACATTTCGCAGCACGCCAGTCTGCAATGGCACGATGTTTCCGCACAGGCCATCAGCAACGTCGCGATCACAAAAATTCAGACCTCGGCACCGTATGCCCTGGTAGGGCAGCCATTACGCTTGCAGGCCACCATCCAGCGCTTTGGCGATGACCAGTTACCACGCACGTTGAGCTGGCGGATCGATGGCCGACAGATCGCGGCACAACCCGTCGAATTCACTGGCCCTGTCACAGAGATGCAGCTCAACTACACCCCTTCCACCAGTGGCGATTTGCGGATCGAGGCCAGCCTGACCGCGGACGAACTCACCCTCGACGATCGCCGCGACACGGTCGTCGTCGTGCGCGATGCGGTGCGTGTACTGCTGGTCGATGGTCGACCTTCAGGAGTCGCCTTCGAGAACGCAACCGACTGCTTGCGGCTGGCACTGGCACCGCAGAGTACGGAAGGCCCCCCTTCGCGGATTGCTGTCACGGTCATTCCCGATGGTCAGTTTCTGGTCACGCCGCTGGAATCGTTCGACATTCTGTTTTTGTGCGATGTCCCCCTGCTCACCGACCGCGAAGCCGAGATCCTGCAGCGGTATGTCTCCAGCGGAGGCAGTCTCGTGATCGGCATGGGGCCCAAGGTGCAGCCCGAAAGCTACAATCAGGCGCTGTTGAATGATGCACGGCCGCTGTTACCGGCCCGGCTGGGAGATCTGGTGGGAGATCCCCTGCGACGCGAAGAGTCTTATGCGTTTCGCAGCGCAGAGTTTGCACACCCCATCTTGCAGCCCTTCCGTGGGAACCCGAACACCGGCTTTGAACTCACACAGACCTTCGCCTATCTCAAGTCGTTTCCACAACCCGACGCTCAGGTGGCCGTGGCGTTTGAAACCGGCGATCCGGCGATCATCGAGCGGGCGTATGGCCGGGGCCGCGTGGTGCTGGTGACTACGGCACTCGATCGTGCCTGGGGAACCTGGCCCGTCTGGGGTCACACGTTTGTACCCATGCTGCACGAGTTGCTGCATTACCTGCTCGCCGGCCAATTTCAGTCGCGGCAGGTGCTGGTCGGGCAAGCGTTGAACGTTCGGCTGTCGCGCGCGGGAAACGGCGGCAACTATCAACTGCGGTTACCCAACGACGATCAACGCTCGCTGGTCACCAGCCCCGGGTCGACTCCGGGAATCGCCACTTTTGAAGAGACTCAACAGCCGGGGTTTTATGGCATCGAGACCGCGGGCAGCACTGGCCCCGTCACCTGGTTCGCCGTGCAGACCGATCCACGCGAAAGCGACCTGACACCCTTGTCCGCCACGGAACTCCGCGATGGTCTGCTCGCGGGACGGAACCCTGCGGGGGCAGCGTTGTCTGAACCGGCAGCATCGGCGACGCCTCGTCCCGTCTCTCGTTCCACCGATCAACAACTCCTGCCCCGCTGGCTCATCGGGCTGGTCCTCATCCTGTTAATCAGCGAACCTTTTCTCGCTTGGAACCGTCCTGTGGGATTGGGTGTGCTACTGTGTCTCGGGCTGACAACGCTCGGCGGATTACTGTTCGGTGCGTGGGGAGCGTTCAGCATGGGCGTCGCATCAGGCGGTCTGCTTGGTATGATGCTCTGGCAACTTTCCCAACGTCCTGTCTCTCGTGAATAAATCGTGGCCCACAGATGGCCAGCCTGACTTTGTAGAGTACAGTACCTTGCCTTCCGATAAGCCTCGAAAAATCCGCCTCGACCTTCGCAAAAACCGTGCGCCCGCCGCGCGGAACAACGACTTCACGCGCACTGCCCGCGACGAGATCGACCAGCTTTCCGCCGGGGAACGCATCTCGGGAAAAGGGAGCCAGACCCGTCGTCGAACCATTATTGGTGAAGTCGACTCCGCGGGCAACATCCTCCGCGATGTCGACCTGACCCGCTGCCGACAAGGCCGCGTGCTGCGCGCCGTGGGCGCCACGCAATGCCAGGTGTATGACCTGGAAACCCACCGCGTGCTCACCTGCACGGTTCGCCGCCTGTTGCGGACACTCTCTTCCGATGAACGAACGGCCGTGGTCACCGGAGACCTGGTCTACTATGAACCCGCCGATGAAACTCAAGGCGTCATCGAACGGGTCGAACCACGCACGGGTGTGCTGACCCGCAGTCACCAACGTCGCGAACATGTGATTGTGGCGAACGTCTCGCAAATTGTGATCGTGGTCTCGCTCGCGCAACCCCATCTGAAACCCGCTTTGATCGATCGCTTCCTCATCAGTGCCGCCAAGGGCCAGGTCGATGCGGTCATCTGCCTCAACAAATGCGATCTGGTGAACCTCGTCGAGTTTCAACCCGTCATCGGCCTGTACAGCCAACTGGGATACACCGTCATTCCCACCAGCACCGTCGATGGCACAGGACTCGACCGGTTGAGAACCCGATTGCGTCAACAGCAGTCGGTCTTCACCGGTCAAAGCGGCGTCGGCAAATCGACATTGCTCAACGCCATCGATCCCCAGTGGAAACTGCACACCGGCGCGGTCAGTGACTGGACCCACAAAGGCAAACACACTACCCGCTACGCACAGCTTCTGGAACTGACAACCGGTGGCTGGGTGGTCGACACCCCGGGCATTCGCCAGTTTGATTTATGGAATGTGGAACCGGGCGAAGTCGAAGGTTATTTCCGTGAGTTCCGGCCCTTTGTCCCGCACTGTAAGTTTCAAAACTGCCTGCATTTAGAAGAGCTCGACTGCGCCGTCCGCCGGGCCGTCGAACAGGGCCTGATCACACGTTTGCGGTACCAGAGCTATTGCCGACTGGTACAAGGCGACGACTGACCGCGATCGGTCGGAAAATCCCGAGCGATCGGCAGAAATCCAACTGAGAGACACCGGTGAGTCGCCCCCGGAAAAACTCAAACCGGGGAACTTGCCGATCGAGCGTTAACCGCGTATCCTGCGGAGCTTCATCCACCCAGCCCAAGTGGCGGAACTGGCAGACGCGCTAGGTTGAGGGCCTAGTGGGGTAACACCCGTGCAGGTTCGATTCCTGTCTTGGGCACTTAGGGTTACGACAATTCGCAGAGAAGTCAGAGGGAAAACTTCTGCACTTCTTCTGCAATTGTCGGGCTGATCTGGTGATGCTGCATCGGAGAACTCCGTATGGCATCGCTCCAGCAAAAGGGGAACGGCTGGTACTGCCAGTTCCTGAATCAGAAAAAGCGGTGCACCTTCTCGCTCGGGCCGGTTTCACCCACCGCAGCCGTGATGATAGACTCGCAGGCCAGCTGCCTGCTGATGCGGCTCAAGCAGCACGTGGCCATGCTGCCGCCGGGTGTTGGCATCGTGGAGTCTGTACCGTTGGACGATCGGATCGTGCTGCCCGAGTCTTCTGCCGCGGAAGCTCTCCCTCTGTCGATGCTTTGGGAGACGTATTTGGCCACGCATCAAGCCTCGAACGGGTGGCTGGGGTCAGATTGTTTGTCTCTTCGTAACCATCCAGGCAGGTTAAGTTGATAGGCAAACTGCCCCCAGAATCGCCGTGTGCAGTCTATTGGGAGCTCCCGTTGGTCGACCACAGACACCCATGGCTTTACTTACAAGGAATGATCCCGAAGGCCAATAGTGACAGATAAGTTGCCCATATGATCAAGGCAATGTCCAGTACACCATAAAACGACATGAAGCGCCAGTACGCACTCGGTTCAGTGTCCCGGTAGGTGAATATTTCCGGGTGATATTTAACGCAGTTGCAGCGCCCCTCTTTGTAGCACTTGATAAGCCAGTGTGTGAGATAGGCTGGCATCCCAATCCAGAGAATTAGAAAAAGCCACTTCATCTTTCGCTTACCACTTTGGTAGACATGCAGCAGCGTGGCAATCCTTCTAAATCACTTCCGGCAGCGGCTGGTACTGGGCGTCGACGATGTACTGCGGTCGGCCGGACAGGTCCGGTAGCTTCACGGAGTACGCATCCAATCCCAGATTGCGATACAGTGTGCCGAAGACCTCCGAGTAATGGACCGGCCGCGAGGCGATCTCGGCTCCCAACCGATCGGTCGAGCCAATCACCTGACCGCCCCGCATGCCACCCCCGGCGAGCAAAGCACCGCCCACTTGTGGCCAGTGATCGCGACCCGCTTCCGGATTGATGCGTGGGGTGCGGCCGAACTCGCCCCACGCGACCACGCTCACATCATCCAGCATGCCGCGATAGTTCAAGTCTTCGATCAACGCCGACAGCCCCTGGTCAAACTGCGGCAGATGCGTGTTCTTCATCCCGTTGAAGTTATCGCTATGGAAGTCCCACCGGCCGAAGTTCAACGTTACCACACGACAACCCGCTTCGACCAACCGCCGGGCCATCAGGAAGTGTTCGAGGTTGCGCGGTGCTCCGTCGCCAAAATTCTTGGGGTCGCCTTGGCCGTAACGCTCACGGACTTCCGCCGGTTCCTTCGAAATGTCGAGGGCTTCCGCGAGGGCACTCGATGTGAGGATGTTGAATGCCTGCTGCGTGAGCGAGTCCATGCCGTCCATCATGCCGCTGCTGTCGACATCGCGGCGGAACAGATCGAACGCCGACAGTAAATTGCGGCGGTCGTCCAACCGCTGGGTATCGATCCCCTGCAGCACCATGTCTTGCCGACTTGGTCCCGACGGACGAAACGCTGCATGCGAGATCCCCAGGAATCCCGGCAGCCCCGGCGAACCATAGGGCGGATGCCCGGCATCGGGCGAAAGACCCACAAACGGCGGCACCGCTTTGTTCTTCGGGCCGAGTAGCTTCGACATCACCGCCCCTATCGACGGCCAACCACCGGTCGGTTGATTGCGGGTCGAATGGCCGGTGTAGCAGATGAACGAATCGTGATTGCCATCCGGCGAACCGAAGACCGATCGCAGCGGGATGAGATGCTGCATGATGCTGGCGAGACGCGGCATGTGCTCGCAGATTTCGATACCCGGCACTGACGTGTTGATCGGCCGGAACTCGCCGCGGATTTCGCTGGGGGCGTCCATCTTCAGGTCGTACATGTCCTGGTGCGACGGGGCACCGCACATGTAGATCATGATGATCGCTTTTTTCGACTGCCGAATGCCCGCCGCCTGCTCGGCCCGCAACAGTTGCGGCAACGATAGGCCGCCCAGGCCAAGGCCGCCAATCTTCAGCACATCGCGGCGTTTCATACCATCACACAGGCGAAACGATTGACCGAGGAGATCGAGCATGGGCGGGTCTCGCAGGCAAGTCAGGCAGGCGGCATCGGCTTTGGGTAGGCGGATACCGATCCTATCGGCAGGAACGCATCAAAAGTCTAACACATGTTGTCGGGACGTGCCAAGGGGAAGTGGCAAGCAGACGGAGTTTCAATTCCCATCGCTCGCAAGTAGATTGACATCAGAGCAATACCCCTCTGACGGCACGCCCCGGACCAGTCTGCAACTCAAGAGTGATGCAATTCCATGGCCAGCATCTTCGAGGCAATTACGAAACGACTGGTCGAGTCCTGGAAGTCGAAAGAACCGGCTGCCACGGGGCGCACTTATCGCTGTCAATGCGACCGCCCCGTTTACTTCCGCAACAGTGTTTGCCTGGGTTGCAATACCCCACTGGGGTACGAGCCTGAACTCGCGGAGGTGCGGGCTCTGCAACCGGGACCAACCGCCGATACCTGGAAGCTGTACGATCAGGTCGAGGATACGCCGCTCTGGCGACGTTGTGAGAACTTCGATACCCCCGCGGGGTGCAACTGGCTGACTTCTGCCGCCGAGGACGAACCGCTGTGTATTTCCTGTCGGCTCAATCAAACGATTCCTGACCTTGATGATGCCGAAAATGCCGCCTGGTGGCGGAAGATTGAGAATGCGAAACGGCGGTTGGTGGCCCAACTGTTGCGGCTGGGTTTACCCGTGAAGTCCAAGGTGAGTGAAGACCCTGAGCATGGCGTGATGTTCGATTTTCTGCGGTCTCCGCCGGAGGGTCCGCGCGTGCTCACTGGTCATGCGAATGGATTGATCACGCTCAACGTGGAAGAAGCCGACGACTCTACGCGCGAGAAGACCCGTCATGAGATGGGGGAACCCTACCGCACCCTGCTGGGGCATTTCCGGCACGAGATTGGTCACTACTATTGGGATCGGCTGATCTTCGATACCCCCTGGATCGACAAGTTTCGCGAGCTGTTCGGCGATGAGCGCGAGGACTATGCCGCCGCGCTCCAGCGGAATTACAAGGAGGGCCCGCCGGCGAACTGGGCCGACAACCACATTACCTCGTATGCGTCGGTGCATCCCTGGGAGGATTGGGCGGAAACGTGGGCTCACTATCTGCATGTGGTCGACAGCCTCGACACGGCACTCGGCTTCGGTTTACGTGGTGAAGATGTCGAAGCCGCAGTCGAACCCTTCAAGGTCGAAGATCTGTATGATCCGCAAGCCCCCGATGCCCAGCGGGTGATTTTGCTGATCAACTCGTGGGTGCAGTTGACCACGGTTCTGAATGAAATGGCCCGCAGCATGGGCCAGCACGACTTCTATCCCTTCGTGATGTCGCGCCCGGTGCTGAGAAAAATGCACTTCATTCAAATGGTGGTGAAAGAAGCTCGCGGCGGGACCGACTTCGCCTTGAAATGAACTCAGCGACCCGTCTGATTCCGAACGACATTCTGTCCGCCCGATGCGCTGCGAGATCGTCTGGCAGACCAGCAACCACGTTGATTCCCAATCTCGATAATCATTCCACTCATCAGCCACGGCTGATTGTTTCTCGCATCGCCGATTGCTAGAAATGAGTGAAGAGATTTGGACTTCCACCGGGATCTCTGAACTCACTCTGACCGTGGCATGACCCCGCGGCCCTGAACATCTTGCTCCCTGGACTGTCTGATGCCCACTGAATTTCAATTGCTCGAGCGACTTCGCCAACTGCGTGACCCCGAAATTGGCCGTTCACTCGGTGAGTTGGGCATGCTTAAGGGGGCCAAACTGGGCGATCAAGGTCAGGCGAGCATTCAGATCGAACTGCCGACACCCGCGTATCCGCAGCGCGAACGGATTGCCGACGCCATCAAAACCGCTCTGGCGGGCGTGCCTGACCTTGGGGCGGTCGATGTCCAGTTTTCTGCCGTTGTCAAAGGGAAGAATACTGGCGGGTCGATTGGGCTGAAGGTGAAAAATGTCATCGCCGTCGGCAGTGGCAAGGGAGGCGTGGGCAAAAGCACTGTCGCAACGTCGATCGCCTTCGGCCTGCAATCACTCGGCTGCAAAGTGGGATTGATGGATGCCGACGTGTATGGCCCCAGCATTCCCCACCTTGTGGGCGGCGGCGGTCAACCGATGGCCATGAAAACACAACTCGAAAGCGGCGAAGAAATCGAGCGGATGTTTCCTGTTGAGGTCAACGGCCTCAAGGTCATCTCGATTGGCTATTTCATCAAGCCCGATCAGGCGGTGATCTGGCGCGGGCCGCTGTTGCACCGCGCGATCACGCAGTTCCTCAAAGATACGGAATGGGGCGAACTCGATTACCTCATTATCGACCTGCCACCGGGAACGGGGGATGTCTCATTAACGTTGTCTCAACTGCTGGGGCTCGCCGGGGCGATTGTCGTCTGCACGCCACAGCAGGTCGCATTGCTCGATGCGGTGAAGGCCGTCGCGATGTACCGTCAGGTGAAAATTCCCGTGCTGGGGATGGTCGAAAACATGACCGGCGAAATCTTCGGTCGCGGCGGAGCGAAGCAGAAGGCGGCGGAACTCGGCATTCCGTTCCTCGGCGAGATCCCGATCGACGCGGGCATCCGCATTCACGGCGACGACGGCCGGATGGTCAACCTCTTCAGCGAAGACAATCCGTCACGCCCGTACCTGCTGAATGTGTGCGAACAAGCCGCGATGCAGATCGCGAAGTCCCTGCTCGAAACGCCCGCCATGCCCACGCTGGAGATTCTGTGATCCGGCCTGTCTCGACGGATTTCGTCGAGCAAATCCACCCGATCAGCGTGTCATCGAACGCCCGGATACGGCATTCCGTCAGAATTCCAGAGATTGTCGACCATCAAACCTAGCGGCAACAGCAGCAACAACAGGAAGATGATGAGTCCAATCGAAGCTTTGATGCGTTCCACACGGATTCCGACATCGCGGATATACAAAACCCAATTCTGAATCAGCAGCCACGTATTTATGACAAAGATGGGAAAAACTGACAAAAACTCCAACAGTCTTTGAGTGCGCTCGCCCTCCAACACCGACCCCAGCCAGCCTGCGGCAAATTGCAGCAGGCCAATGCCTATCTGAAAGGTGATGAAGGTGGCCAGCATCTTGCGGGCTTTGCGGTCGGATCGCGGGTAGTGCAGCACCCCTCCAAGATCAGGTGGGGGCAAGCGAACTCCATAATTGGGCTGCCGCAGCAGACCTTGGAATTGTGTCCGAAACTGCGCGATGAAATCCTGACGAGCTGTTCGCGTCATGTTTTGTTCGGGCATGGCATCCCAGATGATAACGGGCAACTGAGCTACGAGCGGATTGGGCCAGTGCTCTTTGACATGCGCCCTGACAGATTCCTCCGTGTTAGGCAACATGGCGACGAGGATCACCCGATCTGCCCCCAGGGCACGCACGGCTAATTGCAATTCAACACGCACGAAATCGGTCATATCCTGTACGTCAATGACCGCCGCTTGTGCGTAGGCAAGGGAATTCCACAGTCGCGACTGCCAATCCATCCGTGCTTCCAGATCCATGTACTTTGGCGTGGAGTACTTCATGGCAACTGCCAGAATCGCATATTTCTCGAAGATGCTGGTTTCACGGCGGTGCGGGTCGCGAATTCCCGAGAGTCTGTGCCGCGTACCAATCGCTTCTTGAATTGCCACGCGGATCGGCCATGACGTGTCGTCATTACGGAACGATCGCAGGTAAATGACATCGGTGAGCCGTTTGGGAGCGAAACAACTCCACCAGAGTGAGAAGCCCCCCAAGCTCAGTGCGATCATCCAACCGATGCCGGCGATCACACCCGTCACCTGTGTGATCCGCTCCCAGCGTTCATACGTTGAAATTGCTGAATCGGCTTTCCACTGGAAGTTGATATCGTCCGGTGAGAGCTGTTCGATCTCAGCATCGGCCGCCTTCCATTCAAACGATGCTCTCTGGCCAGCCATAAAGGCCGCGGCGGACACCAGCAAACTCACGAGCGCGAACCGCAGCCCGACAGAATTGAGCAGGATACGAAACTCGCGGATCGGGTCTTCCAGACAATCATCAATCGGATGAGGCCGGTAGTTCGTCTGGTGTTTTACCGGAGTGGCAAACTCGGTGATCGCAAGCGGTCGTGGATTTGAGTTAGCGGTTTCGGAAGTCGCCGCCGTGCCGCCATCCTGATCAAATTCAAATCCAACAGGCTTGAAGGAGGGCCGCTGACAACTGGGGCAACGCCCTTCGGGCTTGGGGATCACACGCATTCCGCAAGCGGGACAAGTCTGTATATCCATAGCCAACTCGCTGAAAAACCAACGGCGATATGGACGAATATCGTAACACCCTGTTCAAGCAGACAGCAATCGGCATGGCTTGCGGATTCCAAGTCCATCTTTCAGGGGGCATCTACCGAGTGCTTTGGAATCGCCAGGGGTGCCACCTGCGAACTGACGGCGAGGTAGCCTGAGAGCAGGATACCCATGCTGGCGAGCAGGGCAGCGATGCCCACGCTGGAACGCACGGAGTACGCCAGGGGAAGCTGATCCGCAGGCAAGGCCGCCGTAAATTGCCGATGCTGCCAAGCGGCCCAACCGATCGAGCCGCTGCCGACGAGGGCGAACGCCACGCCCACCAGCATCGACACATGCTGCTGGCCGATCATCCAGCCCTGGTAGCCCATCAACCGCAAGAACAGCCCGAATTTGGCCACCAGAAAACCGACGCCGAGAATCGAAATGCCTGTGCGAACCCACGCCAGCATGGTCCGCTCTGACGCATAATAAATTCGCGGGTCGGTCGTCATCGGCTACTCTGCGGGTGTCTCGGGAGCAGCGACTTCCACATCATCCACCAGGTCGGCTGGAATGCGCGCCAACGACACTACGGTGTCGTCAGTCAACCGCATCAACCGCACACCCTGTGTGTTTCGGCCAATTTCGTTGATGTCGGTGACACGCAGCCGCTGAATTTTGCCCGAGGCGGTCACCATCAGAATTTCATCGCCCTCGGTCACGGCGGCGATCTTCACTACCGCGCCATTCCGAGCCGTGGTGCGAATGTCGCGAATTCCCTTGCCACCGCGATTCTGACGACGGTAGCTCTTGTTCGACGGATCAGATTCATCGGCGGCTTCTTCAGGATCGTCGACCACGCTCGGCTCTGCCTCGCGGCTCATCGTCGGGTCATCTTCAATGACGCTGGTTTCTTCGGTATCGGTCGCGATCACGGGGTCGCCGCCCGTGCCGAACGGTGTCCGTTTGCCGTATCCATTCACACAGACGGTGAGCAGGCTGAGTGCGGGATCGGCGACAACGGCACCCACAACTTCATCGCCACTGGTCAGCCGAATGCCCCGCACGCCCCCGGCATTGCGGCCCATCGCTCGGGCATTCGATTCATGGAAGCGGATCGACATCCCCTTCGCGGTTGACAGCAGCACATCTTCGCCGGGTGAGACCAGCACCACGCTGACCAGTTGATCTTCCCGCAGATCGATGGCGATGATGCCTCCGGTGCGAACGTTGCTGTACGCCGAGAGTTTGGTCTTCTTCACGACGCCGCCCCTGGTGACGAACATCAGGAAGCGGGCGTCATCAAACTCGCGGACGGCGACGCAATTGACCACAACTTCGCCTTCCTGCAACGACAGCAGGTTCACAATCGCCCGGCCTTTGCCGGTGCGGCTGCCGAGCGGCAGGTCGTAGACTTTTTGCCACAGCACGCGACCCGTGTTGGTGAAGAACAGCAACCAGGCATGCGTGCTGGAGACGAAGAGATGCGCGAGTGCATCGTCGTCTTCCGCCTTGGCTCCGATGATGCCCTTGCCGCCCCGGTTTTGCGCCTGATAGGTGTTGAGAGGCAACCGTTTGATGTACCCGCGCTGCGACAGTGTCACCACCATCGGTTCTTCGGGAGTCAGGGCTTCGCGGTCGTAATCACCTAATTCCTCGTCGGTGATTTCCGTGCGGCGGGTGTTGCTGTACTTATCCCGCAGGGTCTGCATATCACCCCGCACCACCGCCCGGATGTGGGCCTCATCCGACAGCAGATCGAGATAACCCGCGATGTCAGTGAGCAGCTTGTGATGTTCGTCGGTCAGCTTTTCGCGTTCGAGATTGGCCAGCGAACCGAGTTGCATTGAGACGATGGCTTCCGTCTGGTTTGCCGACAACGCGTAGTTCTCGCGGAGGCCGTATTCATCCTGAAAGAACTGATAACCCCGCTCGCCCAGGGCCCGGGCAATGAGCGGGCCGGGGATCTGAATCTGCTGTAACCGTTCCTTCGCTTCCGCCCGGCTGGGCGAGTTGCGAATGGTCGAAATCACCTGATCGATATCGATCTGGGCGATCAGAAGGCCTTCGACCGTATGCTTGCGCTTGCGGGCCTCGCTGAGCAGAAACTCACTGCGACGGCGAATCACCGTCACCCGATGCCGCAAAAACTCCGCGAGAATTTCCTTGAGTGTCAGCGTCTTCGGGCGATTGCCCACCAGCGCCAACTGAATCATGCTGAACGTGGTCTGCAAAGGCGAAAGGTGGTACAGCTGGTTCAGCACCACTTCGCGATCGGCGTCACGCTTCAGTACGACGTGCAGCCGCACTTGCCACGGAGGCAGCGTGCGGTCGGTGAGGTCGATGATCCGCGAGATGCCTTTCACCTTGTCGTCACGGACCAGTTGCTCCAGCTTTTCCCGGATGCGGTCGCGTGTTTCGAGATACGGAATTTCGGTGATCTCGATGATCTCGGTGTTCTTCTCGGTGATGAACTCGGTACGGGCCCGCAGGGTGATGGTCGATCGGCCGGTGAGATAGCCCGCGCGGATCCCCATGCGCCCGCAGATCACGCCGCCGGTCGGGAAGTCAGGACCGGGAAGCGCGTCCAGAAGTTCATCGAGCGTGCATTCCGGGTTATCGATCAGCAGCGTCACCGCGTCGCAGACTTCCGCGAGGTTGTGCGGCGGAATGCTGGTCGCCATCCCCACCGCGATCCCGCTCGAGCCATTCACCAGCAGATTCGGAAACCGCGATGGCAGCACGACCGGCTCGCGGCGGCTCTGGTCGTAAGACAGAACATAATCGACCGTGTCGCGCTTCAGGTCGTCCATCATTTCCGAAGCCACGGCGGAGAGCCGCGCTTCGGTATAACGCATCGCCGCAGGGGGCAGGCCGGCGAGTGAACCGAAGTTGCCCTGCTTGTCGATCAGGACTTCCCGCATGTTCCAGTTCTGGGCCATGCGGACCAGTGTGGGATAGACCGAGCCTTCACCGTGCGGGTGGTAGTTACCGCTGGTATCGCCACAGATTTTGGCGCACTTGACCCGGCCAGAGTTGGGGCCGAGGTTCAGGTCGTTCATGGCGACCAGAATGCGGCGTTGCGAGGGTTTCAGGCCGTCACGCACGTCAGGAAGCGCGCGGCTGATGATGACGCTCATCGCATAGGTGACGTAGCTCGTCCGCATTTCGTCCTGAATGGCCACGGGGACCACGCGACGATCGCTGAGCGGTTGTGTTCCATCCTGACCCGTTTCGTCTCCGCCACCTGTCGACAACGCGAGGCCTCCTCATGCCGTAACCAATTGCAGGATAATGCCTTGCGGTATGGCAAGCAGCGTTCCTGCGAAGGCCGAATTGTACCCGAAATCCTGCGAAACCACAATCAGGGCGAACTGCACGCGATCACGCGGGCTACCATGATCGAAGGATCACAATTTCGGCAACTGCGGCGGGGCTTGGGGGGCCGGAGGCTTGGGGGGCGGACCCGGGGGTTCAGGCGCAAACTTAGGGCGGGGTTTGGGCTGAGCCGGAGGGTTCGGATTCGGCTTGGGCGGCGGAGGCGGTGGCACGTACTGTTCGATCATCCGCAGTCCGAAGCCGTCCTGCAATTCGCGCGAGGCCAGCACCGCCCAAGGAGTCCCCGGGGCCTCCTGCTCGACCCGTTGCAGATGCTGCTCGGCCGTGCGGGCCAGTCGCTGCATGCCCCCGGCGAAACTCACATTGCGGTCAGACCGCAAAATCACGCGATTCACCGAATTGGCGATGTCCCCCTCGGTGTATTTTCCTTTGAGTTCCGCCAGGCAGGCGTTGTACTCCAATGCCCTGACCTTATGAGCCAGCAACCGGCCATAACTCAAGCTGAAGGCCAGTCGCCAACGCAGCGACGGTTCGGCATCGTACAATTTGTCGACATTCGCGGGCATCTGATTCAGGATGTTATCGACGGCCAATTGTGTGATCGCCGCTGACTTCTGAGCCTCCGAAAAAGTCTGTCGGAAATTGCGGGGATTGAGCACAAAGGACATCTGCGGTGTCCCCGCGGCTTTCAGATTGGTCGACTGACTGAACTGTGCCGTGGAAAACACCGCGGCCCGAATCGGGTGCTTCGCCATGTCGTTCAAGAACTCTTGCGGCGAGCCATAACCGTAATCGGGTTCAAAGGCCTTCATGACATGCGGGTCATAGGAGCCGATGGTCGCCAGGCCCGACATGGTGGTCATGTTCGTCATAAAGTAGACGCCACCGGTCTCTTTCACCAGCCGCGATAAGGCATACGGCCCGAAGCCCGACGACAGATTGCGATACTGCGGGCCGTTGTACCAGAACGGGAGATCCAGATTTTCAACCACCACGCTTTCCGGCCCTAAGTCGACGGGCAGTTGATACGACTGGTTATCTTCCGGTGCGACGTAGGGAACATATCCACGGCGTTGACCAAACGGTGCGGCGGGACCAATCACATAAGCCAGTGCCCCGTAGCGGCGGCACTTGGCGATCGCCAAATCCAACGGTCGACCATGATCGTCCCCGGCTTCGTCGGTCACCGTGAGAATCAGGATGCGTCGCCCTTGATCGACTCGAAAGTCTGACCAGCGATCCATCACCTGCGAGACCGCAGTAAAGACGTGTTCGACGCCACTGGGATCGTTCTGTAACTGCGAGAACGCGGCATCAACCTCGTCGAATTTCTCCGTCGGCGATTTTGTGAGGAATTGCGTCCCCTGGCCAAATGCGACCACGCCGGTCACTAAAGGTTGATCTTGAAACGCGAACTGCCCCTCATTCTTCAGGGCATCTAACTCGCCGTAGATGCGTTTGAGACGCTTCTGTACTGCCCGGCGTTGTTCGGTCAGACTTCCCGAGGCATCGAGCAACCACACCACCAGCACCTTGCGTTCCTGCAAATGCCCGGCGATCTCCCAGGTCACGCGGTCCAAAGCGGCATCCATTTGAATCAGCGATTCGCCAGTCGTTCCGGGAACGACAAGTCGCTCGCTGAACTTGCGACCTTCGGCGACATCGTACATCGGGCGGCGCGAGAGTGACGGATCAAGTTCCCGCAGAGTCGTGGGAGCCATCTTCTGGCTCATGTGCTCGGACTGCGCCTGTCCGATACTCATGGCATTCAGCGCCGTTTTCTGATCAATCTCCCGATCATCGGGATTTGCCAGTTCATAAGAGACCACGTCGATGGTGTCTTCGACGGGCTCCACATCGTGATGAAAACGAGTCTCGATGGGCTCGGGGGTTAAGGTCCAGCGTTCCTCGATCAGCCAGCGTGAAAAGGTGCCGAACATCCAGAGATGAAACAGCAGGCTCAATGCGATGCCAGCCAACCCCCATTGAAAGCGACGCGCCAGGCCTGCATGCAGACCGTCGTCCACCGGCAGCACAATGGCGTCGGGAAACTCAACCAGAGAGCGAGGGGGATCTGGGATTCCCGTGGTGTCGGTCATACCGAACCCTCGAAGACATGTCTCGCAACCGTGATGGGGACGACTCGTCTTCTAACATAATCGATCGGAGCGGAAAGCGAAAACAGGAAACACCGCGACCAATGGAAAATCACAGTCGCCCCGGGGCACGGCGCTGGGAATGACTCACACAGGGTTCATCTCGATCGTTGTACCGAAAAGTCAACGGAGTCAGAGGAGTCTGCGGGCTTTGCCTGAACGGCACTGCTGCCGTCGCGGTGGAAAATTCGTGGCAAGAAAATCAGGTCGTGACCGCATCGCGCCGGGCACGTGCTAGATTTGCCCGTCGGATCGTGAACAGTTACGCGGTTCGGCCTGCCTTCACGGCTGGTGCTGCCACTGGGTAGCCACCGCGCAAGACCGCATTCACGCCAGAATAAAGAGTGTTTGCCATGGGGTTCTTGAAGAAGTTTTTCAAGAACACGTACCGCGATGGGAAACCCCGTCATGGACGTAGCAGCTTTGACGATTTAAGCGAAGACCAGTTGGAAACACATCTGCGGATTGCCAAATACGGCAGCTTTATGCTGAGTGATGCCGTGCGACCCTCATACGATCTGCAAGTGGTGCCTCAGGCGGGTTATCGTCACGATCATTACAAAGATAAAGAGTCGGGCATTCGTGTGCCTGTCATCATGGCCGCTGTCAGCCGCGAACGGATGATGGATGCCTTTATCGAATTGCTGGCTCCGTTGGGCAACACGGTCGACGTGGTGCTCGAAACCAGTCACGAACGCCGCAATGGTCATCAGGACTTGTACCGCGAAGAGATTGACCTCCCGGTCCTGAAAAGCATTCTGTACGACTTTGAAGACCTGTTGATTGACGATGGCTGCACGGGCATCGCGGTCCTCAATCCGCAGATTCCGCTCGAAGTACAGCTTGATGAACACAAACTGCTGGTGATGTATGGCCAGGAACTGGTTGACTTCCAGGACACGCTCGACGACTTCGGGCTGAACTGCCAGGAAGAGATGAAGTTCATCACCGAAGCCGAACATGTGCATGCCTCGAGCGAAGAGTTCGCCCGCCAGTTCGAGCAACTGAAATACCGCCTCGGCATCGATGAGGACTAACAGGAGCACAGACATTCCTGTCTTTGGAGATTAATGAAGTAGAAGTAGTAGTACAGACATCCCTGCCTGTGGCCTGAACCAGGATGTCAGGCTGTGAATTGAACCACATATGCCATGCACAGACAGGAATGTCTGTGCTCCTAACACCCAATACCTAAACCCCAACCCCTAACACCCACTGACCCGAAAGCCTCAACGTCTCGCATTGACGCTTTCGTTCTCTCAACCGGCGCTCCCCCGCGCCGTATGAAGGAGGAATCCATGCGCCTTTCCTTGTGGATTGCGCCCACGGTGCTGTTTATTGCCGTGGCCGCCGCGCTCGTGCAGCGCGAACATGCACAGTCACAGCCGGTTCTGGAAACAGAGGCGGCGACTTCCGAGATCCAGGCCGATGCGGCCGAGGCCCCAGCCACCGCGCTGGCCAAGCCCCTCATCCATGTCGAACCCGATGAGGATGTGCGACTGATTCACTCGCCACCCAGTGGCGGCCCAGACCCCGTCTGGCGCGTCATCGATCTGGGTCTGGCGGGAGATGTCCTCTCTACCAGCAATATCCCGGCGCTCACCATTTCCAATACCGCTCCGCGCGGTGAAGAACTGATCGCGGCGAAATCCTCGGCGGCAAAGTCCAACACATCGCCCTGGGAAATCGTCGGCTACAGTGTGAAAAACAAGCCGATCCACATCCGCAAGTATGGCACCGCGGGCGAGATGACGCTGATTGTCTGCGGACTCAATGGCGATGACCGCATCGCCGTCAAATGGATCGACAGCCTCAGCCAGCAACTGGCCGATGCCCCGGAATTGTTGCAAGGTCGCCAGATTGTGTTGCTGCGCGATCCGAATCCCGATGGCCTGACCATGAAGACCGTCGCCAATGAGCGTGGCGTGATACTCAATCAGAACTTTCCCACGGCGCATTACCGACCCGGTGAATCCTCGGGGCCAGGCCCGGCCAGTGAACCCGAAACGCGTGCTGTGCTGGAGGTGCTCTATCGGTTGCAACCGCAGCGCATCATTCATGTGCAATCGGCAGGCAAGTCGGAAATCTTCTGGACAGATAAAGCTCGACCCGTCGCTGAAAGTCTGCGGGATGGCTTGCAGATCACCGCCCAACCGTGGGACGCCTCGCAAGGCGCAGGTTCGATCGAAGAGTTCGCCTCGCAGATTCTGCAGGCCGAGGCGCTCACCATGCGGCTCGATACGGGTGATGATTGGCGGTCTGCGGCGATTGGCCACTTCCCGAAGCTGATGGCGGCCGCCGTCCCCCAGATCGCGAACGAAACGCTGGCAATTGCCCAGGCATCACGGAGCCATGATGACTCGCAGTTCGATGGGGGCGGCGACGTGCCTTCACCGTTCAGCGCCGAGAGCAATCCCGACGCGGCAACCAACATTCGCCGACTTGACCGCCGCGGTTATGAGGAGCTGCCCCCGCCGCCGGAAAAACCAAGTTGGTGATCGGGAATATGGCAGCCAAATAGACCATGAAGCCCAGGGAATGCATCCCCTGGGCTTCTGTCATTGACGATGCTCATCCTTCACGCCGCGACATACTCTTTGAGCGCACGGACGAACTCGCGCAGCATCGGCGTGTTGTCGTGCCAGGTGCGGCCGCTGATCAGGTTGCCATCGACATGCACGGCGGCGTTCACATACTTCCCGCCGAACGAAGTGATGTCGAGCGCACACTTCGCCACCGTGGTGAGCGTGCGACCAGAGATGCAACCCGCGGCAGCAGCGATTTCGACGCCATGACAGACGCTGCAGATCGGCTTCTTCTCGTTGAAGAAGTGCTGCGTGAGCTTGAGCAGATGCGGATCGTAGCGGATGTATTCCGGAGCGCGACCGCCTGAGAGAAACAGGCCGACATAATCTGCCGGGTTCACGTCCCGGAAAGCGACGGTCGCCTGAATATGGTACGCCGGTTGTTCGCGGGTGATGTCCCACGGGATGCTGGCATCGGGCGGAATCTCGTGCATCACGCCGTGATACTTGCGGGCCTCAGGTCCGGCGATCACCACCTCAAACCCGTCTTCCGGCAAGCGGAAAAAGGGGTACAGCGTATCGAGCACCTCGGTGGCATCACCGATCGGCATGAGAACTTTGTAGGTCATGGTATGGTTGAGGATCCAGAGTTGAAGGTTCAGGGTTAAAGCCGCCACCGCTGTGTGGCAGGTCTTGCACTTTCGCACTTGCCACTCAGCACTTGGCCCACTCACCACGTCTGCGTAATGAACCGATAGTAACATTCCACCCCTTGGCGGAGCGACTCTAAACTGAGCCATTCGTCTTTCGTGTGGGCCTGCGCGATATCCCCCGGTCCGAAGACGACGGCCGGAACCTTCGCTTGAGCGAACCGCGACGCATGCGTGCCATAGGCGACACCAATCTGCTTCTTCACGCCGACAATCGGTTCCACGGTTTTCAGCAACTTCGCAGCCCATTCGCCATTCAGCTCATTCCCCAGCGGCGGACTGGCGATGTTCGGCAGGCTGTGTTCCACTTCGAAGTCGAGCCGTTCCGCGAGGTACGCTTTGACTTCGGGAATGACTTTGGAACCGTCTTCGCCCGGCAGCACCCGACGATCAATGTCGATGCTGCAACGGTCGGGCACCACATTCACGCTAATGCCCCCGGCGATCACACCTACGCTCAACGTCGCCGGTCCACACAGCGGATGCTCGGGCCGCGACTTCGGCAACCATTCCGCATACGCCGCAAGCTGTTGCAGCACCTGCCCCATGCGGTAGATCGCGTTGACTCCCTCATGCGGTTTGGAACTGTGACACGCCCGGCCGGTGGTCGAAATCTGCCAGCGAATCGCCCCACGATGAGCCACCACGGCATCCAGCATGGTCGGTTCCGCGACGATGGCCACGTCGGGAGCATGCGGCAACAACTTGTACGGCGGGGCCTTACCGCACCAGGAATCGGTCAGATGATTGATGCCGATGCTGGTCGATTCTTCATCACAAGTGAAGCTGCAGACGACCGTCGGCCGGACACTCGGCGGGTTCTGCACCAGCCGCGTGAAGGCGGTCAGCATCGCCGCCAATCCCCCCTTGATGTCACAACTTCCGCGGCCATACATCCGGCCGTCTTTGATGGTCGGTTCATACGGCGGAATGACCATGCCCTCGACGGGCACAGTGTCTTGATGGGCATCGAGGACAATGGTTGGTTGACCCGGCGTGCCTTCGAGTCGGGCCAGCACGTTCGCGCGGTCGGGTGCGATTTCGACCCGTTCCCAGGGGACGCCTAGTTTTTGCAGATACTCGCAGAGATAATTCGAGACCCGAACCTCGAAGAGTTCCGGCCCGGTGATGGGGCGACCCATCGGATTCACGCTCGGGATGCGAACCAAGTCCGCCAGCAATTCGACCACATCCAGCATCGGCATTCCTTCGTCGTCTGTCGGGAAGAACGGCAGCACATCCGTTCTCTCGCCACCGCTACAGAGTGAAAGAATCCCGCCAAATTCGCAACCCGAGGAGGTGGATGTATGAGTGTGAGCCTCTGATGTCGCTCAGATCGTGCCTGCCAGCAAGTGCTCAACCCCGCTCCCGCTGCAATGTCCAACTCAGAAGAAGATAGAAACGCGGAGTACGCAGAGGAAGCACGATCTCAAAAATCCTCTGCGACTCTCCGCGATCTCTGCGTTATTTGCTGATTCCCCTTGATTCTCGAAGTGCTGCCAGGCATGGACTGACGAGATAAGCTTGAAAGTTGGCCAACTGGCAACAGTACGGCTTGGGTCGCAGCCGCCAGCAAATCTCTGACAATGCGTCTGGAATGCTGGAAAGTGTCTACTTTTGGTGGATTTCAAGAAACTTGACAGTCAGGCTCTCGGGGTAATCCTGTGGATGGATTGTCCGCGCTTGAATCAAATCAAGAAAGTCCTGTGGTACCGTCGGAAACTGAATGACCATTCTACCCTGGGGAATCAGTGAGAATTTCATTCTAGGCAGTACTGTTTTGTTGTTTTCGCTATGAACTGCAAGCACCCCTCCTGCTAGATATGTCGTGCGTGTTTCGTTCAGAGACAACATGAACAATCGACGCTTATCGCCATCCTGAAGATAGCCAAACCAGATTCGAATACCCGCCTTGTCTTTCATTGATTCTGGATACTCGACAATTGCCTCTTCGGTTAATTGCCAAGTCGACTGTAGATGGTGCTCTTTGTCGAATGCGGACATCTGCGTGCTTTTAAGATGCATGCAGCACAACAGTGAAATAACAAGAAGAGATCCAGACGCTGCCTGTTTTGTGGTCATCATGGGGCGATCCTTCCGAGGATGGTGTCAGTCGATTTTACTCAATCCACCAGCGTCACGAAGTGACAAAAGTCCATCGTTCCTGAAATTCCAGAGATCCACCGCTTGTGACGGAAGCCACCCCGGTAGAGGGGTTCACCAACCGTAGTCATTCGCAAAAGCGAACTCTGGAAAAGTTTGAAACGCGGAGCACGCAGAGAGGCGCAGAGGAAGGACTCAAAAAATCTCTGCGCCTCTCCGCGATCTCTGCGTTATTTCTTGATTCCCCTTGATACCCGAAGTGCTGCCAGGCAGGAATCGACGACATGAGCTTCGCAGGGTGGTCTGGCCATTTTTGGCCGGGTGCCGCAGGCACGAGATGCGGCGCCATGGATGTTGCAAGTCTCGTCGCTCCCTGACGACACACATCTGTCCGCCAACGATGTTCTGCGGTCAAGATCCTACTGTTGATCAGGCGAAGTGCCAGCAGACACCGGCGGGGTCGACCAGATGAATTTCACGCTGGCCCCAAGGGAACAGCGTGGGCGGCTTGGCTCGCACGCCCTCGTATTTGGCGAGCACGCCCGACGATTGAAGCTGCGACCACCACGCCTCGAGATCATCGACCTTCACGAACATCATGAGGTTCTCCTGCAGTTCCTGGTTGTGATAGTCCTGCAGCAGAAACGTCACTCCACCCAAGGTCAACTGCGCCAGGCCGTGGGCTTCCCAGTCGACATGGAACCCCAGGTCCAGGAAAAAGGACTTCGATCTGGCGAAGTCTGCTCCGGAGGGAATAAAGGGCTTCAGGGCTGTCAGCATGCTGGATTCTCCTTTCATTTCACGAAGAACTCGGGCTGCCGACTCGAGCCCACTGTTGACCACGACGCGTCTGACAAGTAGGTTCGGCACGTAACAGTCTACGACACATGATCGACTTCAAGAACACTATCAGGAATGCGCCACCATGCATGCGGTCGATTGTCTGATGAATTCCATGTTGATTCTAGCACTGACGTTGGCGGGAGAGACGTCCACCTCGGCCGAAGACGCCACGCGGATCAAGGAGCATGAAGCCATCGCAGCTCATGCGCTGGTGCCGCCGGTGCTGAACACGTCGCCGTTGCCCAAGTACGGATACGACCGTCTCGATTATGGCATGACGATTGGCATTGAGCGGACACCCGGCGGACGATTGTGGGCCTGCTGGGTGGCGGGGGGTGATAGTCCGGCGGCCTATTTCGTGCTCGCCTGGAGCGACGACGATGGTGCCGATTGGACCGATCCCAAACTGGTCGTCGACTCGCATGACGACTCGCTGCCCAAACCGCGCAGTGTGCTGGTCGGAAACTTGTGGACCGACCCGCTGGGCCGGCTGTGGCTGTTCTTTGATCAGTCGATGGACATGTTCGACGGCCGCGCGGGTCTGTGGGCGACCGTTTGTGAGAACCCCGATGCCGATGTGCCCGCATGGTCGGCACCGCAACGCATCTGGCATGGGGTGACGCTCAACAAGCCCACGGTGTTATCGACCGGGGAATGGATGTTGCCGATTTCGCTTGATCAGCGGGGCGGGTTCGGTCCGTTCAAAGGTTGCTTCGCGGAACTCGATCCGTATCGCGGGGCGAATGTCTTCGTCTCGAAAGATCAGGGGGCGACATGGGAACGCCGGGGCAAAGCGGTTTTCCCCAATCCCGACTGGCATGAGCATATGATCGTGGAACGCAAAGACGGTGCGCTGTGGATGCTCGCCCGCACCGCGAAAGGGATGATGGAAACCACCTCGCGCGATGGAGGTGTCACCTGGTCGGAACCGGTCGATTCGGCCATCAAACAACCGAACGCCCGCTTCCACATTCGGCGCCTGCAATCGGGAAAACTGTTGCTCATCAAGCATGGCGACCAGATCGACGCCCATCAGGGCCGCGTGCAATTGAGTGCCTGGCTGTCCGACGACGATGGCATATCTTGGCAAGGCGGTCTGGTGCTCGATGACCGCAAGGGCATCTCCTATCCCGATGGGTTTCAAGCACCCAACGGCACGATTTACATTTCGTATGACCGCAATCGCTCGGTCGACGGCGAGATTCTGCTGGCCCGCTTCCGCGAAGAGGACATCCTCGCCGCCAAGCCGGTCTCCGACGTGCTGCGTTTACGTCAACTCATCAGCCGCCCGCTGGCTCCGCGAGCTGTCAAACCATAACTAGTCGCGTGTGTCTTAGCCCCCGGTGAGTCACCGGGGGCCGGGCGCTTCGCAGCGACATCCCATGTTCATCGGCCAACCGGTCATTGACCGGGGGCTACGACTGTGCATCATGGATGAGACATCAGATCGACAACCTGGCTTTCATAAGGACCATCTCGTATGTGGCGTAGCCTGATGCCTTTCTGGATTCTGCTGGCCACCTTACCAATGTTCGCGGCGGAACAGCCCGATCTGCCGCTGGTCGATCTCTCGGAAGACTCGGCACGGCAGGTGGTGATCGCCGCCGGTACGCCGACGTTGTATCAGGGCCATCCCACCACGGTGCTTCTGCCCGATGGCAAAACCATCTACTGCGTGTGGTGCATCAATCATGGTGGGGCGGCCGGGCCCATGGCCCGCAGTGATGATGGCGGCCAGACGTGGACCCGCATCGATGACACCCTGCCTGCCGGGTTCAAAACTCATCAGAACTGCCCCAGCATCTATCGCCTGGTCGACACCCAGGGGACAGAGCGGTTATGGGTCTTCTCGGCAGCTCTCGGCAAACGGGGCGGGCCGGGCATGCCTTCGATCATGAGTGCCGATGGCGGCAAATCGTGGACCGAAATGCCCCCGTTGAACTATCCTTGCGTCATGACTTTCAGCAGCGTGGTGCGACTCTCAGATGGCCGGTATCTCGGCCTGTATCACAAAGGCCCGGACGGAGCCGATCGTTCACCGCTGGAAGTGCTGCAAACCATCACGGCCGATGGCGGGCTGACATGGTCGCCGCCGCACACGGTCGCAAAAGTTGAAGGCAAAGATCCCTGCGAGCCGTTCGTGTTCCGCTCGCCCGCTGGCGATGAACTCTGCTGCCTCATGCGGGAAAACAAGCACAAGGGCCGCAGTCTGTTGATGTTCAGTCGCGATGCAGGCGAAACCTGGACCGAGCCGACCGATACACCGTGGGGACTCACCGGCGATCGACACATGGGCGTCAGCACACCCGATGGCCGCATGGTGGTTGCCTTCCGCGATCAGGCGATTGGCAGCCCGACGCGCGGCCACTTCGTCGCCTGGGTCGGGCGGTATGAGGACATCGTCAACCAGCTGCCGGGCCAGTACCGCGTGAAACTGCTGCACAGCCACGCCAGCCGCGTGGGCGACTGCGGTTACCCCGGCATGGAACTCCTCCCCGACGGCACCATCTTCGCCACCACCTACATCAAATACCGCCCCGGCCCCGAACAACACTCGGTCGTCAGCACTCGGTTCAAGTTGGCAGAAACGGACACTTTGCTGAAGCCGTAAAGTCCGCAAAAAGTTCATTGTGGGGGTTGGAATGGGGTCTCGTGAAACTGTTGACCCTGCGCGAAGAGGGCCAGTTGGAAGTCCATGTTATCTTCCTTGGGATACTTCAGTTGTGCGGAGAATTGCAGCTTGCCATCGGGTAATCGCACCACCTGCGCGACCTTGTCGGAATAGGTGATGTTTTTCGGCCCGCCCCGCAGTTTGAGGATGACGTTGTGGACCGTCAGATCCACATTGCTGGTTACATCGGCGGTCACAGCCACTTGAATGGAACTCAACCCATTCACGGCCTGCGTCTCCACCCCGGCCGCCTCCACGGACACTTCTTCCATCTCGACTTTCAGCGGCGGCGGCCGATCATCGGGCGGCTGGGATAAGCCCGGCGGCAACGCCGCCTGTGGTTGCGGTTGATCCTTACTGGAGCCGCAGCCCGACATCAGGATCAAGACACACGCGATCGAGACGTTGACATAGACTCTCATGATGAGACTTTCGTCGAGTTGAAGGCGACGTCTGGGTTAAACACTTCAACAGGCTGACTCGCAGGCAGAACACGTCGACTGATGGGCGACTCAATCTGTCATCGCAATCACTTCTCCTCCATTACGAGTCCCCAGCGCACCCCACAATTCGGAATCAATATTTTCCGACATAAGTTTTACAGATCCATCCTGGAACGCAACATGTGCGCCTTTGGTGTGGAAACTTGTGGCGGTCATCGCTCCGGTGATAATCCTGGTACCATTGGTGCATGACGCGGAATTTGGCGGCAGAACATGATTGTAGGCATCACCGCCCCACCAGGGATGATCGCGATCGACCAGCAGAACGGCTGTCTGGCAAGTGGCCCGGCAGGCCCGCTGAAACTCGTGAAGCTGATCGGGTTGATCGAGCGCGGGTGAGACCTGCCGCAGACTTAGAAAACACTCTGCATCACTCACGCCGGGAATATATTCGGAGAGCATCGCCGTGGTCGTCAGCCCGTCTGAAAAGTCACGGGTTCTTAAGGGGCCGCCGCGCGCTCGTGGGGCATAGTTATTTTGACCGGCATCCAGAGGCTGAAACGCCCCATTATAGCCGTAAACTTGAATGCCAAATCCCAGATTGCCCGCATAGGTGGTAATTCCCCATTGCCGAATGTTGGGTTCGGGGCAGGCCAGGATGGGCGGGCGACCCCAGCGATACATATACGCATCTAAATCATTCGGATCGGACGGCAGAACCGGGACTTTATCGTTGACGTAGTACGGATAGAGGATCACGAACAATCCCCCATGATCACTCGCATGCGCTGGCAGCATGGAATATGCTGATTCGTAGTTGGACACAGCCAGCGCGAGTTGCCGAATCTGATTTCGGCACTGTAAAGCCCGCGCTGTTTTTCGTGCCTGATGGACGGCCGGAAGACTGATTGATAACAACAACCCGAGTATCACCAGGACGACCATCAACTCGATCAGCGTGAATCCGCGACGAGATCGCCGATAAATGCGACAAAGTGAATTGTTCCGGCCGGTATCACACATGTGAAGAACCACCTGCCAATGTCAGCTGCGAAGGATGCAGCAAGAAAGTATGTTCACTGTATATTGCGTTCACTGGTGCGTGTCAATAAAAATCCTCAATTTTACTGTTCGCGCAATTTGTCCCAGCAGTGTGAACTCCGTCGAGAGAGTCAACATTCGCGGGTTACGCCAGAATCGGCGTAATCAGCCTCCCATGCACGTCGGTCAGACGGAAGTCGCGGCCGGCGTGACGGTGGGTGAGGCGGGTGTGGTCGATGCCCATGAGGTGCAGAATCGTCGCGTGCAGGTCGTGAACGTCGACCGGGTCGCGCGTGATGCTGCGGCCGATGTCGTCGGTCGCGCCATGCACCATGCCCCCTTTGATTCCGCCCCCCGCCAGCCAGATCGAAAAGCAGTCGCCATGATGGCCGCGGCCGAATTTGCCTTCCTTGGTGGGGGTGCGGCCGAACTCTGTCGCCCACACGACCAGTGTTTCATCGAACAGCCCGCGCTGCCGCAGATCGGTGATGAGAGCAGCCAGCGGTTGATCGCTCGCCTGGGCTAAGGGGACGTGCTCGTGCATATCGCCATGCGAGTCCCAGTTGGGCCGTGAACCGCTGTCGACGAGTTCGATCACGCGGACACCTCGTTCGGCGAGACGCCGGGCGACGAGGCATTGCCAGCCGAAGCCGGTCGTCTGACCGCGCTGCAGGCCATACATCGACAGCGTGCGATCCTCTTCACGGCCGAGGTCGAACGCTTCGGGACCAGCCGTCTGCATCTGGAAGGCGGTCTCGAACGATTTGATGCGGGCGGCGAGTTGGGAATCGGCCGAACGGTCGCGCAGATGTCGCTGGTTCAACGTCTCCAGCAAGCCCATTTCCAGTTGCTGAATGTCGTTGCGGCGGGTGCGGGGTTGCAGGTTTTCGATCGGCTGTTCGCCGGGAATGACACGCGTTCCCTGATGATACGCCGGGAGAAAATCGTTGGCGTAAACCTGCGTGCCACCGTAGGGCAGATGCGGGGCGATGACGATGAACGAGGGCAGATTCTGGTTGAAGGTGCCCAGGCCGTAGCTCATCCACGATCCCATGCTGGGCCGGGCAAAGGTGGGCGAGCCGGTGTGCATGCCCAGGGCGGCTTCGGAATGGTCGAAGTGAGCCGACTTGATGGAACGGATAACACAGATGTGCTCCATCTGTTCGCGAAGATAGGGGAACAGGTCAGAGACTTCGGTGCCACACTTCCGGTTGGCGGAATAGGGGAAGACGCAGCCCATCAGTTTGTCGTTGCCATCTCCATTGCGGCCATTCGCGGATGGCTTGGGATCGAAGGTGTCGATATGCGACACGCCGCCGGTCGCAAAGACGAAGATGACCCGCTTAACCTTCGCGGGGAAGTGCGGTTGTTTGGGGGTGAGGGGGCCCTGATCGGCAAGACCCGATGCAGAATCGGCAGCCAGGAGTTCCGACAACAACCCCGGCATGATCAGCGAACCGGTGACCAGCGAGCGAAGCATTTGACGTCGTGGTTGCATAATGGGCACCATCGAGTTCTATGGGTGGGCAATCCATCAAAAGCAATTTAGCCACAGAAGGCACAAGAGGCACAGCAGAGTTTCTTCAGGAGCAATTTCTTTGTGCTTTGTGTGCCTTTTGTGGCCGAGTGTATTTCGTTCAAGTGACTAGTCGACATACAGAAACTCATTCATGCGGAATAGGACGCGGGCCAGGCTGGTCCAGGCGTGTCGCTCGCGGACTTTCGCGGGTTCCTCTTTTTCAGCGGGAGTACCAGAGACGTTGTCAATAAAGTCGCGACTGGCGGCAAGTTCGTCCGACGTAGGCGGTCGGGCGAGTGTCGATTCATAGGCCAGCCTCAGGCGGTTGTCGATTTCTTGTTCTGATTCCATCAAGCGTTGTGCGAAGGCCGTGGCCCGTTCATGAACGAATTCGGAGTTGAGCAGATACAGCGACTGAATCGCCGTCACTGAACTGTCGCGTTTCGGCGTGCTAGCATTCCGGTCAGCTCCATCAAACGAGACCATGAATGGCATTGCATTCAGCCGCGAGGTCATCAGGTAGACGCTGCGATGTTTCGACGGGAACTGGTCGCGAAAGGGATGATGCTGCGTAAACTTCCAGGTATCGACAGGTGGAAAGGGGTGCGGTGTATTGGGCATCGACAGATCAAGTTCGCCACTCACGAACAGCATTGCATCGCGCAGTGATTCGGCATCGAGTCGGCGACGCGGGAACTTCCACAGCCAGTCGTTATTAGGGTCGACGGCCAAGTTTTGCGGATTATCGAGACTCGAGAGTTGATACAGCCGCGTGTGCAGAATTTCGCGATGGAGTGCCTTAATTGACCAGCCCTCGTCCATGAATTTCGTGGCGAGATAATCGAGCAGGGCCGGGTGCGTGGGGGGTAGCCCGCGCAGACCGAAGTCGCTCGGCGTTTTAACCAGACCGACGCCGAAATGCTGCTGCCAGATGCGGTTCGCCATCACTCGGGCCGTGAGAGGATTCTGGCGATCCGTCAGCCAGTCCGCGAGTTCGAGGCGACCACTGGTCTGCTGGGCGGCGGGCGATAACGTCGTCGCTCCGAAGACTTCCAGAAACCGACGCGGTATGACTTCTCCGGGCCTGGATGGGTCGCCACGTTGTTGCAGCGAGGCATCGGCGGGGGTGCCATCGATCACGGCATAAGCCAGTTGATCGGACGGCTTGCCATCTCGCTTGAGTGGCACGAAGTCGCGCGGCTTCTGCTCGAGTTCAATTCCGGGAAACGGGTACCGCGTGCTTTCAAAGATGCCATACAGCCCGTAGTAGTCGGCCTGTGTGATGGGGTCGAATTTGTGATCGTGACAGCGGGCGCAGGACAGCGTCAGCCCCAGTACGGTTCGGCCGATGTTGTCGATCGTGTCTTCAATCGTGAGGTGCTGCGGATAGTCCTTGAACAGCGAGCCAAAGCGGCGGGCACTGGCGATGTAGCCCGTCGCGATGAGATGGGTGTTGGCTTCCTCTTCCGAAGCGGCGGGCAGCAGATCTCCGGCAAGCTGCTCTTTGAGAAACTGGTCATATGGCTTGTCGGCAATGAACGAGTCAATGATGTAGTTGCGGTACAGATAGGCTTGCGGAATCGGGAAATCCGAGTTGTCGCCCGCAGTGTCGGCGTATCGCACCAGGTCCATCCAGTGCCGTCCCCAGCGCTCACCATAATGCGGCGAAGCGAGCAGCCGTTCGACCACGCGAGACCACGCTTCGGGACTGCTGTCGTGCTCGAACTCGGTGAGTTCCGCGGGGGTCGGGGGCAAGCCGATCAAATCATAGGTGACCCGGCGTAGTAAGGTGCGACGATCCGTGAGGGGCATCGGTGTTACCCCCGGCTTCGACCATTCATGGGCAATCAATCGATCAATGTTGGTGCTGTTCCACGCAGGATCGCTACTCGTAGGAATGACAGGCGGAGTGATCGGCTTCAGCGACCAGAATTCGCGAGCTTTCGCGACATCGATCGACTTCTTCACGAAGGGTTTCGCCGTGCGCCGTGGATCGGGCGCACCCCGGCGAACCCACTCTTCGAGGATTGCAATTTCATCACCCGTGAGTTTGCCCTCCGGGGGCATTTGCAGAGTCGCGTCGTGATAGCGAACCGCTTGGATCAGTCGGCTCTGTTCCAGATCGCCCGGTACAACAGCAAACCCGTGCGGACCCTTGTGCCGCAACGCTCCGCGATAATCCACGCGAAAATCGCCTGCGAGTTCTTCGGCGTCGGCACTGTGGCAGCCATAGCACGCCGTGATCAACAGTGGCCGCACGCGCGATTCAAAGAACGTGAGATCTGCGTCATTGAGCACGGTCTCGTACCCGTCATGCTCACCCGACCAGAGTTCGATGCCCGAGACATTCGCTGACCCGCCCCGGCTGGTGATATGGAGCTTGCCGTCACGGACATCGACCGGCCAGGGGCCATGCTTGTCCCACACTCCGGCAGGTCCGCTGATATAGTTCCGCAGCACACTACGACCATTGAGCGAGATGCTGTAACGCTCGGCGTCGTTGTCTTCCCATACATAGACGAAAACGGTGTAGCGGCCGTTGGGAATCTCGGTGAGGAAAATCTCGACATCGCCCCAGCGGCTGGAGCGGAGCATCTTCGCGCGTTCGACGTCGGTCTCGGGAACCAGCGGAACGGATTGGTTCTCGAACGCCTTATCTTTCGAGCGATAATACGGAGAGTCGGCACCTTCCCAGCGCTCTCCATCGATGGTGACGGCGGGACCATTCAGGTTGATGCCGCGATAAAACCGCGGTGGTGTCTCATCGGCGCTCAAGGCCTTGGGAATTGCCGCGAGCCAGAGGGATAGCAGGCCGATTGCAGTCAGCGTCCGCGGGTAGGAGGAGAGCATTTTTCAGCTTCCCCGACGGGGTTGTAGCAGGTACTGGCGGCCATAGGCCAGATGCTCGACCAGCCGTTGCGCGGCCAATTCGCCCTCTCCCGCCAGGAGGGCAGTGGCAATGGCTTCATGTTCACTCAGGTTCGGCCACGTGCGGTCAGGATTATTCAGCGCCACGCGCGTGATGGCCCGATGGACCTTATCACGCAGTTGTGACAGCGTCTTCAGAATCTCCTGGTTGCCAAGCAGCGTGCAGAACAGCAGATGGAAGTCGGCATCCAGCCGCGCGATCGCCAGCAGATCGTTCGCCACGGTCGCGGCCCGCTGCTCATCCAGATGGGCTGCGATCTGCGACCGGCTGGCGGGGGTCAACTTGCTGGCCAGCGCGCGGAGCACATAAGTTTCCAGCGCTTCCCGAATCTCAAATTGATCGGCGATTTCTGTGAGACTCAGGTCTCGGACCACGATGCCCTGTTGCGGTGCGACCGAGAGGAAGCCCTCGGTTTCCAGTCGCTCCAAGGCCGCCTTGATGGGGGTCTTGCTCATGCCCAGTTTCAAGGCGAGCTGCCGCTCTGAAAGGAACATGCCCGGCGGGAACTCGGCGTCTTGGATCAACCGCTTTAACTCGAGATAGGCCTGCTCTTTCAGCAAAGGCCGCACAGAGGCATTCGGGGGGAGTTGGATCACGGGAGCTGTTCCGCGAAAGGGGGTGTCGAACGCTTAGAGTTTACTGAGATCTCAGCTGTTTGCAATCTGTGTCAGCCGAGCGAATCTGAAACTTGTGAAAGCTTCACAACGGTTAATCGACACATCGGCTACTTGATTTCCGCAGGAATTTTCGGAGGGATATCCCCTTTCACTTCCACGAATTCCACGGCATCAACGACGACATAACCCGTGGTGTTGGCGTTGGAGATTGTCACCAGTGTGCCGACTCCTTCCCGGCAATTGAAAGCCCCCAAAGGCACGTAGCCACCGATTTTGGGCTTCACGGTCTGGTCGATAGTGATCGCCTTTTTCACACCGGCCGATTCAACAACCACGGGAATCTGTTTCGCCCGATTGGCATTCGGGGTGTAGTAGACCCGGATTTCATAAAACGCCGGGCGGGGCAACTTCGGGCGGTAGGAAATCTGCTTGTCCCCTTTGCCTTCATTGCTGTCGTGCAGGTAGTCGACTCCTACAAAACCATCGATGGAGGCACTCGAAGTCCAGTCGCCGGTGACTTGAGCCTCGGTGTTATCGACCACAATCCCCTGCAGCTTCTTCGGGTCGAGGCTTTCACGCGCCTGCCGCACAGGACCGGTCCACTCCAGCACCTGCCGATCGGCGAGCAGCCGTTCTTTCAAAGCGGAATACGACACCTGCTGGACGGTCGATTTGCCATCTATGGCCAGAGACGCCGCGGTCGCCGCCGATTGCCCCAGCACCATGAAGACCGGTTCCATGCGAATCGAGCCGTAGGCGATATGCGAGGCCGCCAGACAGACGGGCACCAGCAGGTTTTCGCACTCCTCGGCCTTCGGGCGGATGCTGCGATAGCTGACGCGATAGGGCGAGACCCCGACCTGAATGTCGCCCTCGTTGCGAACAAAGCCTTCCTTGGTGACATACCGCTGGCAATTGTGCGAATCCATGTTGTAGGCCCCGAGACCTACCGGGTCTTCGGGAATGACCCGCTGCTGGCAGTGATTCTGATTCATCACATACTCAGAAATCATGCGGCGGGCTTCGCGCACATACATCTGATGCGGCCAGTTATCATTATCGACGAACTCATCCTTGGCTAAACCGATGCGCGTAAATTCTTCACGAATCTTCTCTGGTACTCGTGAGTGGTTGGCTAATGTATACATTAAACCTTGCTGATAGTGCTTGTGTTCATCGATAATCCTGGCGCGCGTGGCATAGTCGGCATTGGGATAATCGTAATTCGCGCCGATGTAGTCGGTACTGATGGCGTAATTGTTGTTGGTGTCGGTTTTGCGGTTGGGCATCCATACGGGATTCCACGGGCTGCGATGATCCCCCGCTTCAAAATTCCGCAACAACAGTTCGTACAGTTTTTCGTCGTAATTCGCAGGCTTGGGCCAGGCCCGGCGATTCTCGGCGATATCGGTCGTACACATCCGGAAATTATAGGCCTGCACGCGGTGGTCGCCGTCGCCATCCACTCCCGGCGGGTCAGCCGAAACTAATGGCAGTAAGCCACTTTTTGGATCGCCGGGAATTACATATGGATCGACATTTTTAGTGAACTGATGCTTGGTTGCATGCGCGATTTCAATGCCGTTAATGGTTTCGTTGTAGACGTTGTTGCCTTCGCGGCCGACGTGAAACTTCACGCCGGCAAATGCCATTAAGTCGCCTTCGTAAGTGGCGTCGATGTACATCTCGCCGGTAAAGATTTTGCCCGATTCCATTTGGATTGCGGTGATGCGTGCCCCCTGTTTGGTCACGCCCGAGTCATTCAGCACAAGTCGCTCGCCGAAGACCACGGGAATATCGAATTCCTTGAGCCAGTCGCGATAGACCTGCTCGGCGACATGCGGCTCAAAGGTCCACATTTCGAGTTCGCCCGTGGCTTTGCGGCGGCTCTGGTAGTCGGCGAACTTCTGATACTTCCAGGCAGATTCCACCGCATAATGCTGGCCGATGCGCTGATAGAACTCGCGTGACAGCCCGCCGATCGCGGCTTTGTTGCCGATGTCGGTGGCCCCCAGTCCGCCCGAGGTCAACCCGCCGAGGTGCTGACCCGGTTCGATGAGCACGACGGTTTTGCCCATCTTTTTGGCTTGAATTGCAGCGGTAATGCCCCCCGACGTGCCGCCGTAGATCACAACCTGATAGCCGGCTTCCTGCGCGAAGGTGGTGGTGGCGGCCAGGCAGAGAGTCAGTGTCTGCAGAGTCTGTCGAAGCGTCATCACAAGATCCTTCCAGCGTGTTGTCGATCGGAGGTCGCCGTCTGCGAGATGTTCCGTGAATCGTAGCAAATTACGCGGGGTTTCGCAGTCAGAATCTCGACTTCGGGGACAACGGGATCACGACCCGGTTATGATAAACCCTCGGGCGAAATTGTGTCCCTTTGATCATGGTTGTGTATGGCCTGGGAATTGGATGATTTTTCGAGCCTGGTGCAGCGGTTGGCAGCGACTCTGCCCCTGTTGGAGCAGACGGCGGCGGTTTTACGGCTGGCTCCGCTGGCGGGTCGGGAATGGTACGACCTGTTTGTGCGGAAACTGGTCCCTCAACTGGGCCAGGATCCGTTCCTGGTGGTCGCGGTGACCGGGGGAACGAACATCGGCAAAAGCGTGATCTTCAATCACCTCGCCGGCAGCAAGGCGAGTGCCACCAGTCCCCTCGCATCGGGAACAAAGCACCCTGTCTGTCTGGTTCCGGAAGGGTTTTCCCAGCGGCAAGATCTTGCCGCGATCTTTCCTTCTTTCCAGTTGCGTCCCTCGGAATCCGCTACCGAAGCCTTGGCCAGCAGTGACGAGCATTGGCTGTTCTGGCGCGAGAGTTCGGCGGTACCCGCGAATCTGTTGCTGCTCGATACTCCCGATGTGGACAGTGATGCCCCGGTGAACTGGCAGCGGGCCGATGCGATTCGTCAGGCCGCTGATGTGCTGGTCGCGGTCCTCACGCAGCAGAAATACAACGATGCCGCGGTGAAGCAGTTCTTTCGGCATGCCGCGGAGGAAGGCAAGCCGGCAGTGGTGGTGTTCAATCAATGTGAACTGCCGGATGACGAAACCTATTGGCCATTATGGCTGGAAACGTTCTGCGCAGAGACGGGCGTGCAACCGCTGTACGTCTATCTGGCGCCGAACCATCGCAAGGCGGCGGAAGCGCTGACGCTGGAGTTTCAGGAACGTGTCTGGCCTGTGAGTTCTGACATGGCGACGGTGAGCGCACCGGTTCCGTTGCAGGATGTCTTTGCGCGGCTGCACTTCGTCGAGATCAAATTGCAGACGTTGCGGGGAGCCTTGGAACTCGTTGCCGATGATCGCCAGGGGGCACTCAGCTATCTGCGGGAAGTGGAGGTCCGCAGCGGAGAATTTCGAGCTGCTGCGGAGATTCTGACGGCGCATCAACTGGCGGAGATCGACGACTGGCCCACGCCGCCTTCCGCGATACTCATCGCCGAAGTGCGGGAATGGTGGGCCAAACAACGGGCAGGGTGGTCGGCCCAGGTACATGGCGTCTACAACCAGATAGGCCAGACGCTGCTGGTTCCGTTTTCGCTGGCACGAAACTGGTGGCAGGGACCGACACCGCCGCCGTGGGACAGTTATCGCGAGCAGGAATGGCAGGCGATGGTGCGTGCCGTGGGCAAGGTGTACACGAAACTGGAATGGCTGGCCGATGTGGGGCAACCGTTGTTGAAATCGCGGCTAGAACAACTGCTGACGGGTGTGTCCCGGGCAGAGGTCTTGCGGCAGCTAGAGGCTGAACATCACGCGTTCGCCTTCGCGGAACTGCTGGAGACGACCGTCGAGCAGGAACTTCGCACGTTTCGCGAAGAGAATCCGCAACTTTTTGGCTGGTTCAAGCGGCTCGATGCCGCGACCGCCGCGGCGCGACCCATGTTGACAATTGCCCTGGGGATCACGGGTGTCGGTTTGCCGGTGGGTGAAGCGGCGACCCATCTGGCATCGCAGAGTCTGATGCAGGGAGCGATGCACGTGGTGGGCGATGTGGTCGCGGGGACCGCCACGGCGACGGTGGGTGAAACGGCGATCAGTGCCACGGCGTCCAGCGGGGCAGGCTATCTGCAGGCGAAGTTCCATCGGTTGCAGGAAGCGTTCACGCGGCAGCGGGTCGGCTGGTTGGCCGAGCGGTTAGAACAGCGGGTGCTGGGGAGTTTGACGGGCGAGTTGCAAGCGGCGGCGGCAGTGAGTCGATCGGTCGAGTTTCAGGCTGTCGCCGAAATTTTGGCGGCATGGCGAAAAAGTGTGTAACACTTAGCGCTGACAACGGTACGAGCGGGGTAACTCCCTTCGATGTGGCCACATCGGCGATGATCGACCGGGGGGCTGCCGTTGGACCTCGGCCTGTAACCCCTGCCGTGGTATGGTCTTCGGAAGCTCTCCGGTCGACGTCGTGGGGAGAGCCTTTCGCAGGGGAGTGAAGGTATGGGCAGTCCCATCGCCCTGTCTGGGGTGGACGCATGTGCGGAATGGTGTCTGGCGTGGATGCAGACATCAAAGCCTGATGGGATTTCGCCTGCGACCACGGTCTCTTCGACTGTCGCACCCTCGGCCGGAGTTGCCGAGCGGGTGCTGGAGCAGGACTGGTCTGACATTCGGTTAACTTTAACTGGAGATGGCGCGGCGTATGCGCGACTCATCGGCCGGTATCAGCAGCAGCTTTCGCGGTACCTATGGCGCTTCACACGCAGCCCGCAAGCCCACGAGGAACTGGTGCAGACGGTCTTTGTCGAAGCCTATTTTCAACTGCGATCGTTCGCGGGACGCAGCCCGTTGAGTCATTGGCTACAGGTGATTGCCACCCGTGTGGGCTATCGGTTCTGGAAAGGGCAGACGCAACAGCGTCAGCGGAATGTGATGTCGATCGACACCGCCGGTGAACCAATGACGAACCTGTCGGCGAACGACCCGCTGGAATCGGCCGAGGCTGCCGCCCGGGTGCATGCCTGCCTGGAACGCTTGCCGCCACGCGATCGGCTGGTGATTACGCTCCTGCATCTGGAAGAGAAATCGATTGCGGAAATTGCTCAGTATACCGGGTGGTCGCAGACGATGGTGAAGGTGCAGGCCTATCGGGCTCGCGGTAAACTCGCCAGACTGTTAGGGGAGTCTCCCGTATGACCACAACATCGAATCCACGCCCTATTCCGTCGTTGCAGGAATTTGAACGGCTTGTTGCACAAGCACGGCAGGAACCGGTCCCTGTCGTGAACGTGGCGACCCCGGTGCTGGCGCGCATTGCCCGCACGTCCCGGCCTGAATGGTTGCCCCAGGAACGCGTAATTGTGATGAGCGCAGGGTTGAGCGCGGTGCTCGCTGCATCGCTGCTGTTCGTGGTGTGGACTGCCTCACAAAATCTGGCCGATCCGACGTCCGGCTGGTTCCAGCCGTTTGAAGTGACCCTGCTGGAAAGGCCGTAAGGGATGTCGCTGCCTGAGTCCTCACCGTGCCAACTCGGATCGGGCCCGCCGCGCCGCTGGGCCTGTCCGATTGTGCTCACGCTGGGGCTGCTCGTCATTTTCGCTGCCGGGGCCGTGTGTGGAGCCGCAGGGTATGCCTACTGGCATCACTCGTACCTGCTATGGCTGCACGAACATCCCGACGACATGCCCGACATGATCACGAAAAAACTGACCAGTAAACTGAGCCTGACCGAAGCACAGATTCCGAAAGTCGCGGCACTGATCCGCCGGAATCATACCCATCTGGAACAACTGGAGAGCGAGATCCGGCCCCGCGTTGACATGCACTGCGAGGCGTTTCAAACCGAGATGCAGCAGATTCTCACGCCGGAGCAGTTCGCGATCTGGCTGCCTCATTTTCAGGACGTGCGCAAAATCTGGCTGCCGTAGCACGTGTTTGAACATCACATCAGCGGCGCGGAAATTTCGAGCAGATCAACCGCAGGCTGATGGTTGCAGAAGATGGTGGCCAGCCGACCATATGTCTTGTTTCCGGCGGGCATCTGCAGAGCGTCCGCAAGGCCCGGCCCGGCGGTGAATTCGAGGATCGCGCCCAGATCGATGTGCCTGAGCACATTGTGCGTGATCAGCACACGCCCTAGCGGAATCTGTCCGCCGAGAATCTCTTTCCGCACGGCATCGGTCACATACTGAAAGTTGAACCGCACGATGCCGAATTGCACGGGAATGTTCGTTCCCTGCTTCAGCAGCAAAATCTTGCGGGCATAGATGTCGCCGAGTTCGCGGGCGGCAAGCACCTGCACATCGACCGCGGTCTGATGGTACTGTTCCATCGTGACGGTCATATGATGGTTATGCACCAGCATCGACTTGTAGGGTTCGGGTGTGACGACCGAGGGAATATGTTCGACGCTGGTAAACAGCGCCGGCCCTTCAGGAAAGAGATCGGTCAACGCGCGGAGTTCATCGTGTGGGTTCAACGGGGGCCTCGCTGTTTTGCCTGGTCTGCACGTCGAAACCATTCCTGAATCGATAACTGAAATCCCGGCAGTAGTTCCGCATCTTCCAGAATGTCGACTTCCGTCAGTGATCGAAAATCATCTCTGCTCTGAAAGACCCGAACCGTTCGTAATTCCGGATCGACATACCACACTCGCTTCACGCCGTGCTGGAAATAGTCGTTGAGCTTCCGTTCCATTTCCCCTGGCGTGTTCGACGGGCTAAGAACCTCGACGGCCAGATCCGGCACCCAGTTCGCGATGGCTGACTGACGCTCCTGGGAACTCGGCAACGATTCATAGCGAACGAAGGCCACATCGGGTAGACGTATCAATTGTTCGTCCAGGCGATGAGGCGCGTCGGCACCCAGCGTAAAGCCGATGTCGTGGTCTTCGAGGTACGATTCGAGGAACAATACCAACAGCGTTGCCAGTCGTGCTTCAAACCAGCCCATGCTTTTCTCCACCAGCACGCCATCGATCAACTCGCAAAGTCGCTTCTCTCGACCTTGACCATCCAGGAATCGCAGCAAGTCATCAGCAACTGCTCCACCAGGGAAAGGCGACATTAAGACGCGACGTGGCGAGACATCGCCCAATTCGTGCAAAAGGTCGGCCATCGTGGAGATGGTTGCCCCAATCACATTCGACTGTGCGTGAAATACTGCGGTAGTCATCAGTCCCTCGCTGATACCGATCGATTTTCCCAAGTGCGAGCCGAAAAAAACGGCTGCGGTACACGAAATACCCGCTGTTGTTACTGTGGCCGAGTCGATCCCGCAGAGGTATTGTCGGAATGTATTAGGTATACCGCACCGAGCGGTGTTCTGGTTCAAAGTACTCGGTTAGCAACGTGTCGACCTGTAACAGTCCCTTGCGTGTCAGCACGACCGTATCTTGCTCGATCTGGAGATAACCCTTGGCCTGTTGATTCGCCAACGGTTCCGCGAACTCCACCAGTGGGTCGACACCAAATTTCTCGCGGAACGGTTGAGCCGGAACGCGGCCTTCTTTCATCTGCAACACCAACTCACGGATCAGAATCTGATGCGGCGTGGGTCGCAGCGCCCGATTGATCGGCAACTCGCCCCCTTCCACCGTGGTGAGATAGTCGTCGATGCCATCCAGGTTCTGATAATGCACCCCTTGCAGATGGCCGAACGACGACACGCCGACGGCGAGCAGGTCGCACCCCCGCCAGACATTGTCGCGATAGATGAAATGGTCGGTCGCGGGGTTCTTGATCAGTTCGTTACCGCTCGACGCGTGATACCCCGCCGCTTGCAGGGTATCGATGGCTTCGCTGACCCAGCGGCGTTTGGTCGACCAGTTGGCGACGGGCGACGTGACACCCAGTTCGCGAATCTCCTTGGAAATCAGCGTGTTGAACGGCAGTTCCATCTGGTAGATGGTGATGTTGTCCGGCTGCATCTCGCGGACACGTTCGACGCACTTGTGCCAGTTCTCATCAGTCTCGCCGATCATTCCCGCGATCAGGTCGACATTCACCTGGGGAAAGCCGACCTGCTGAATCCATTCGTAAGCGCGACCGACTTCCGGGGAGAGATGAGCCCGGCCGTTGACCTCAAGAATCGTGTCGTCGAAGTTTTCGACTCCCAGCGAAACGCGCGTAACGCCGATGTCTTTGAGTGTCTGCACTTTTTCGAGACTGAGCGTCCCTGGTTCGCATTCAAAGGTGACTTCGTCGGCAGCGTCCCAACTGATCGAGCGGCTGAGTTCATCACGCAGGAAGCGGAGTTGCTTCGCGCTGAGATACGAGGGGGTGCCCCCGCCGAAGTAGACGAACTTGAGTGGGCGATCCTGCAACGCTGGTTGATCTTTCAGGAGTTCCACTTCACGGGCCAGGGCTTCGACATAGCGTTCGATCGCTTTCGCATTCTGATTCGTATAGACGCGGAAGTAGCAGAACTTGCAGCGCTTGCGACAGAAGGGAATGTGCAGGTACAGACCCAGTGGTACCGAGCGATCGGGTTCGCTGGTGAATGCCTGCCGTACTTCCGGTACATACGCCCGGTCCCACAACGAGAATGGCGGATAGTTGGAGACGAAGTAGCTTCCGACTTCGGTCACATCAACCAGTTCAGCAGACATGTCGCCTTCACTTTCAGATCAGTAGGCCGCGGTACCTTGCGGGGCACGGAGTTCCTGGTCGGTCACCAGCAGCAGATCGATGATGTTCATCGAGTCGTCTGGCTGGTAGACCACCATCGTTCTTCCCATTGGAGAAGCGGCAATAAATTCCTGATGATGCACCGGGATATCGCGGCCATCCGCCAGATGGATCACGAATGGTCGAAACGGTTGCGCGTGACAGAGTTCTCGCATGCGTTCGATCGTCATCACCTGGCTCCTTTACTTTTTACCAAAACAAAAGACTTTCCCTTCACGGCTTTCGTTGCCCACCACCAGTACGCCTTCTCCAATTGCCGGGCCAGCGGAGATCGCCTTGCCGGTGTTATGCTTCCAGCGCAGCTTGCCGTCGGTCAGCCCGAGTTCATACAGGTTACCATCCTGCGAACCGACAAAGACCCGCTCTCCCACAATGGCCGGGGAACTATCGACCTTGGCGCGTGTCGCGAAGGTCCAGGCCTGTTTGCCGGACTCGCGATGCACGGCATGCACCGATTTGTCACGGCTGCCCACCACGAGATACTTGTCCGTTACCGCGGACGAGGAATGGAACGGAAACTCACCACCACCAGTAGAGTACCGCCAGACGACCTGCATCGTGGTCCAGTCAACCGCGACGATTTCGCTGGCATACGTGCCGACGTACAGAATGTTGCCCACCACCGAGGGGGACGCGATCAGGTACGTTGCCAGCGGCATATCAGACTTTTGCTCGCCGGTTTCAATGTTGATGGCCCGCAGGTGCTCATCGCAACCGGCGATGAAGGTGTACTTCTCAGCGATGGCCGGGGCACAGTGGACATAACCTTCGGTGGGGAAGGTCCACAACGGTTTGCCATCGCTCATATTCAGGCAGTACAGGCTATTGTCGTAAGAACCGAACAGCAGACGATGATCGACGATGGCCGCGGAACTGTAGATCTCACCGCCCGTTGTGAACTTCCATTTTGACTGGCCGGTTTTCTTGTCGATCGCATGGAACACGCCATCTTCATCGCCGAGGTAGACGGCATCGTCGGTGACGGTGGGTGACGATTTGAAGCCCGGTGCGAAGGAGTTCTTCTCGACCTTCTCGACCGATTTGTAGGTCCAGACTTTTTCGCCGGTGGCCCGTTTCAGGCAGACCAAGTCTCCCGACAAGCAGGGGACGTAGACAAAGTCGCCGACGATCGCCGCCGTCGCGACAATTTGATCCCCGAGTTCGACCTCCCACAACAGTTCCAGTTGATCGGGCAAGGTTGCGGACGCGACGCCGGTGAGGGAGAGGTTGTGACGGAATGAAGGCCAACTGGTCCCCGGGGGAGCGGTCACCGGTTCCGCGGCGAGCCCCCCGGTACCGAGCACCAGCGTCAGGCAGAGACCGGCGAAGGATCGAAGGCACATCGGTATAACTCCTCTAAACTGCGGGCATCGACCGGGCGAGGATTAAACGTTCCCGTCCATTGTTTCGCGGCTTCGGCGGCGAGCATCGGCAGTTTCTCGCGTGGCACGCCGCAGTCTTTCAGGTGCGTCGGACAACCCGCCGCGGCAATCAGTTGTGCCAGCCGGTGGGCGAGTTGCAGACCGGCATCGGAAGCCTCCGCCGCACACAACCCGGCATCAACTGCCAGTTGACCGTACAAGTTTCCGACCACGGTCGAATTATACCGCACAACATGAGGCAATAAGAGACCAATTGCCCAGCCATGGGTGATCTCGTAATGAGCCGTGAGCGGATTCGCCAGCGCGTGCGTCGCGCCCAGCATCGAGTTTTCGATCGCAGCCCCGGCGAGGTGGGCACCGAGCAGCATCGCCCCGCGGGCCTTCACATTGCCTGGGTCGGCAAGAACTCCCGGGAAGCCATTCACCAATAACCGCCAGCTACGGCGGCTGAAAAGCTGCGAAATGGGATTTCGCTTCGTCGTGACATACGATTCAACCGCATGACTGATGGCATCGATCCCGGTTGCCGCAGTGACTCCAGCGGGCATGCTGATCGTTAGATCGGGGTCAAGAATCGCGGCACGGCACGCGGCCTTCTTGTCGCCGCACGCCATCTTCATGTGCGAATCCGCATCGGCAATCAGCGCGAACGATTGGGCTTCGCTGCCGGTGCCTGAAGTGGTTGGCACGGCGAGCATCGGCAACATCGGTTTGGTCGCCTTGCCCACGCCCCAGTAGTCCTGCATGCGGCCGCCGTTGGTATAGAGGAAGTTGATCCCCTTGGCGCAATCCATCGCACTGCCGCCACCGACGGCGATCAGGAAGTCGATCTGTTTGTCCTGTGCGAGTTGTAACCCACGGGCGACATCTTCGGTGGTGGGATTGGGCTGCACATCGCGGAAGATCGTGACTTCGACGGGTTGTTCATGCAGACTTGCTAAACAGCGTTCGACATGGCCGGCCTGTTCAATCCCCGGATCTGTAACGAGCAGGATGCGCTGGCCGCCATATTCGCGCGTCAGTGACCCCAGAGACTGCACGCAACCGCTGCCGAAGATGACGCGGGTGCGCGGGTCGTAATCAAAACCGGGAAGTGCCGTCTCGGTATCTGTGGGCATCGCAGGCGAGTCCATCGGCGGGCTCTGTTCAGGTGGGAAAAATGAGCGGCAGTCGATTCATCCTATCAACGATGAAACCCGGTATCCCCTGCGAGATACCGGGTTTCTCGAAAAATCTTACAGCATGCCCATGGGAATTACTCCCCATCTCCTGAACTGGCCCGGGCAGTCGGCTTGAAGCCCCCTTCCAGTTTGGCACCCTGTTTAATGGCAAACAGGTTCGACTTGTTCGAGATGAACAGCGTGTCGTTCGCGGAAACCGGGGTGCTGTAGATCGCATTGATCATGTTAATTTCACCGAGAATGTTCAGTTCCTTCGACAGTTCAAAGATCGTGATGTCACCATCTTCGTCGCCGATGAAAACCTTGCCATCGACGATGAGGGGCGAACCCCACGAGGCGGCGAACATATCGTGCGTCCAGTAAACCGTCGGCTTGCCTGGTTCGCTCAACTTTTTGGCATCGAGGCAGTGGACCAGCCCGCTGAAATCGGCGATGTAGAGCAGGTCGTCCTTGATCGCGCAACTGCCGATGGTACGGTGCATGGTTTCCTCGAATTCCACCTTCTTGTCACCATCGCGATCGAAGGCATCGTAATGGAAGACCACGGCAGAGTTCGGATTCGGCACGGCCTTCTCGCCCTTCTTTTCATCGACGTTCTGCAACCGTCGCGGCTCGAGTTCCTTGCCATCGGCTCCCATCGCCAGTTCGAGGCTGATATCGCCCCGCTTCGACGGATCAAGGCAGTACAAATGGCCGACCCCTTCACCATGCTCCGGGTCTTCCCCGACGGCACAGTAGACATAACCATCGTAGAAAATGGGGGTGCCGATGAAGTGATTGCGGGTCGCGCGACCACCGAGCAGGTACAGCGACGTCTTGGGGTTGCCGTCGAACTTCCACAGCAGTTTGGGCTTACCTTTGCCGTCGCCCTGGGGGTCGAAGCTGTACATCCAGCCGTCGCCCGAGCCGAAGACGATCTGGGCCTGCCCGGTGGCATCGACAAAGTAAACCGGTGACGACCATTGGCCGTGCAGCACGTTCACGCCGGGGGTGTTGTCGGTCCACAATACTTTGCCGGTGTTCTTGTTGATGCACAAGTGGCTGGGAGCGCGCGGAGCGGGAATGTTGATGTGCGATTCATCGACCCCGTTGCCGGTATCGACGAACAGAAAATCGCCCATCGCGGTGACGGAGCAACTGCACATGTTGTGCTGCGACACGCCGAGTTCGCCCATCATATCGAGCCGCCAGAGGATGTCGGCTTCGTACTTGTCGTCGCTTGGTTCGGCCTGGAAGGCGCCGTCGTTCTTGCCATCGTGGAAGCCGTTGGCATCGAGACAGGTGACTTCACCCCGACTGGTCACATACCACACGCGGCTGTCTTCACAGTAGACCGTGGAACAGACCCCCTGTTGCGGCCAGTCATGCACGCGACCGCTGGGCAGTTTGGGGCTGGAGGCCTGCCACAGAAAGTCGCCGGTTTTCTCGTCGATACAAACGAGGCAACCGAGATCGACATTGCTGGGGAAGCGCTTGATGTAGCCGTTGCCGTTGTTGGTGCCGACATACACCTTACCGTTGGCGATGACGGGGTTGCCATAGGTTTGCGACCCAAGGTCGGCGACCCACAGGACGTTCTCGCCGGTATCCAAATCCCATGTTTCGGGGATGTTTTTCGAGGCGGGCGTATTGTTGCGGTAGGGAGTCCCCCCCCAACTGGGCCAGTCACCCGTCTGCACCTTGAGCGACGCAATGTGCTTGAGCGCCTCGGCCGAAGGATCGAATTTTTCTGCGGCGTGCAACGCTGCCGGCAGGCAGGCTGCCCCGCATACCAGGGTCATCATCAGGCGATTCATGAGTAAACCTCGCGAGCTGGTCTTGGTTTAGTGGTCTTGGTTTAGTGGTCTTGTGCGGACTCTTCGGATGATTCTGCCCAGTGCTGAGCTGCGGCAAGAATTCGTGCGATGGGCAATTCCAATCCCGGCAGAAACTCCGAGACATACGACTGATCCGCCGTCACTACGATGGGTCCGTTGCCGCGGAACACATTCAAGGTAGATTCAAATCGATCGATCACCCAGTACTCACGCACGCCGATTTCCTGATACTCGGCACGTTTGAGTACAAAGTCGCGGTGTCGGTCTCTGGAAGATCGCGATACGAATTCCACGGCGATCGTCGGGACATCGTGCTGAGGGTCGATGGGGCGACCATAACCGGCCCAGATGGCACGATCCATCCGTCGCCAGCCTGCCGAAGTGGACACCGACTGTTCAGAGACGGTCTGGTCGAGATGATCCCCCAACGCATGACGATGCTTATAGTCCAGCAGCAGGTACCCCAATTCGTCGTTGAGAGAACGTTCTCCGATGTCGGGAGGTGGTGACACAATCAGCACTCCGTTCACCAGTTCATACCGATAGTTTTCGTCCCATAAGCGGGACGCGTGAAATTCTTCCGCTGACATCTGGAGCCCATTCGCCCACAGACCCAAAGGACGGGTCTGGGAGAAATGGGCATCCAGTGCTGGCGAAAGTGCGGGCATGGCTACGTCTCAACAAGGAACAGGCGTCTCACCTATGATCGATCAGTTTACTTCGTGTCTTCGAGCGATGTCACGACGACATTATCAATGAAGATTTCGGCGTCCTTGGCGTTGCCGAACAAACCGGGGCTGCCGTTGACATTGGCTGGGCTGTCGGTCCATTCGATGGACCATTCGGGGGGTTCTTCGGTGTCGCGTTTCCAGGCTTTGCCTTGCAGTACGGCCACCTGCTGGCCTTCCCGCTCTTGAACCGTCACGCGGAACTTCATGCGGTACCACGCATCGGGCGACCAGGCGAAGGGCTTGTCAAAGTACTTCTGGTCGTGGGGAATCCACGAGTAAAGCTTCAACTGCTGACTGGCCCCCATCATGTCGAACCGATACCGCGAGCAGATCAGGCCCATATCGGGCGTGCGCGAGTTGGGGTCGGCACCTGCGGCTACGGGTTGTGCATCGGGGAAGAAGTCGGCCTGAATTTCATAGTTTTTCATATCCGGGTGACCCAGCCAGCCCTGGCTGCGGGTGCCCTTGGGAATGGTCGTGATCTTGCACAACACGCCGTTCCCCTGCACCTTGTACGCGGGGTTCTTTTCAATTTCGAGTCGCGGGCCAATCTCTGCATCGCCCGTCCACTTCCAGGACTTGATGAGACCCATATCCTGCAACTTCTGCAGCGGGCCATCGAGCGTTGTCTGTGCCTGATCCTGCGAGACCACCGCTTCAATGATACCCAGGTAACGCTTCAGGTTGGTCCAGCTTTGCGTGGCCGTGGTGTCATCGTACTTCGCAACAGGTGCCGGAATGTTCGTGAACTGCGTATGCAGGTAAATGTACATCCGGGCGGCCAGATAATCGGAGGTCTTCAGTTCCCGGTACTTGTCAAAATCGATGGCAATGTGGCGATAGCGAATGCCCACGCCCGTCACCGGCACGCGGCCATCATCGAAGGTGTAATTCCACGGAAAATCAGGAATGACCCGCACCCGGGCCGTGGCTTTTGCGCCATCGATTTCCGCGTTGACCAGCAGGGCATTCTGCACGGCGGCACTGTCACTGCTGAGCTTGCCTTGGGCATCGATAGTTCCCTGACCCTCGACGGTGAATTTCACTTTCGCCGGGTCGGCCGGGCCCAGGTATTGACCGTTCGCGTTATAGAGCAGCACTTGGAATTGCTGCTTCTGACCGGGGCGCAGCAAACCTTCTGCGGGAATGATGACCGCCTGACCCACCGCTGTATCTTTGTCGACAGGAGTTTCGGCTTCCATCGGTGGAATCGGGTCGGCTTCCGGCTTCGCGTTCGAGCTACCAATGCAGTACATGAAGGTGTCGGTCGGCAGGTAGATGCGGCCGTGCGACACAATCGGCGATCCATTGATTTCTGCATCCAGCCGCAATTGATGGATCTTTTTCAGGCCCTTCTCAACGGCTTCAAAGATGTACCAGCGGCCATTCGCATCGGTGCAGTAAAACTTGCCGTCGGCATAAAGCGGGCTACCGCGGCCCATTGTGCCCAGTTTCTGCTTGCCGATGAGTTTCCCCGTGGCGAGTTCATTGACGAAGAAATTGCCACTGTCATCGATGGAGTAAATGCGATCGCCCACGATGATGGGCTGAGTCTTGCCGATGTACTGTTCCTGGAGTTTCCAGATTTCACCGGACGTGGTCAGGTCGCCCGGCTTCGAGGCATCAATGGCGAAGAGCGCCCCCATCTTGGTGTCGCCCAGATTCTCTTCGCTATGGCCACAGATAATCATGTTCCCGCTGGCGACGGGCCCGGTACTCAGGCCCCGCAGCGAGGCATCGTACTTCCAGATGCGTTTGCCGGTGCGAGGTTGATAGCTATACACGCCACCGTCGCCCGTACCGATAATGAATTGCGTTTGACCGGCCACGGTGGTGATGATCGGGCTGCTGTACGTCGTGTCTTCCGGCAGCGGCTTCGTCCCTTGCGACCAGACGAGTTGGCCGTTGCGCTTATCGAACGCCAGCATGCGATGTTCAGGGCGGGCCTGATCACCCCAGCCGATGATGACCCCGCTGATAATGGTCAGATTCTCAAAGACCACCGGCATGTTGGTGCGGCCGCCGTAAGTGGTCAGCAAGCCATACTCTTCGCTGAGTGATCGCGACCACAGCGTTTCGCCGGTCTCGCCGTTGATCGACTGGAATATTCCGCAGACACCCAGCGCCACGACGTTTCCGGTTTCGGGATCTCCCACCACGCACGACCAGCCGACGCGGGTATCGGGCACATCCGACAGAAACACGTTGAAGATATTTTCCCAGAGCACCTCGCCGGTTTCGGCATCGGCACAGACCACCTTCTCCGCTTCTGCCAGCGTGCCAGGGTTATGACGACATAACGTGTACAACTTACCCCGCATGACGATCGGCGTGGACCGCGTGCCCAGTTCGGCACTTTTCCACAGCATGTTTTCGCCATCCGGTTCCCAGCTCGACGGCAAATTCTTTTCGCGCGAGATGCCGTTCATTTCCGGGCCGCGCCAGAACGTCCAGTCGAGCGGGTCGGAGACGACCGGGTCGGCGGCGTGGAGAAAACTTGTTGAAACAGCAATCAAGGCCAAACTTCGGAGCCACGTCGAACAGTTCATGGGGACTTCCTCGGCAGGGGCAACACGGCGCGTGCGGGCGGGTCGGTCAATCGATGGAGGATCAAAACGGCACAAATCCAACCGTTTGCCACACCCATGACCATAACAACGCGTCCACCGCCGGGCAAGTTCCGGGCGCCATCCACTTCATTTCTGGTGATAGCCGCCATTTCCCAGCTGTGTTAAACTTCCGGACTCGCCGGCTGCCCCTTGTTTCGGATATCGCAGTCGCCGACGTTGCCCCCACAAGGATGAGTCCTGTGAACGCCCGCGAAATCCGTCAGCATTTTCTTGATTTCTTCGCCTCCAAGCAGCACACCATTGTTCCTTCGGCACCCGTCGTCCCGCAGGAAGACCCGACCCTGCTGTTCACCAATGCCGGAATGAACCAGTTCAAGGATGTCTTCCTCGGGACTGGGTCGCGGCCGTTCACCCGCTGTGCCAACTCGCAGAAATGCATCCGGGCGGGTGGCAAGCACAACGACCTCGAAGACGTCGGGACCGATACGTATCACCACACGTACTTCGAGATGCTGGGCAACTGGTCGTTTGGCGATTACTTCAAGAAGGAAGCCATTACCTGGGCCTGGGAGTTGCTGACCAAGGTGTACGGACTGCCCAAGGACCGTCTGCATGTCACCTACTTTGGTGGTGATGCCAGCGAAGGCCTCGCCCCCGACGAAGAAGCCAAGCAACTCTGGCTGACGCTCACCGAGGTGCTGCCCGAAAACATTCACCCCGGCAGCAAGAAAGACAATTTCTGGGAAATGGGCGACACCGGGCCGTGTGGGCCGTGCAGCGAGATCCATGTCGACCTCACGCCCGATAAATCAGGTCGCAGCCTCGTCAACCAGAGCAGCCCGATCGTCATCGAGATCTGGAATCTCGTCTTCATGCAGTTCAATCGCGAGCAGAGCGGCAAACTCGTGCCGTTGCCCGCCAAGCATGTCGATACCGGCATGGGTTTCGAGCGGTTGTGCATGGTGTTGCAGGACCAGAAGAGCACCTACGATACCGACCTCTTCACGCCCATCATTCACCGCCTGGAAGAGATCACCAAGGCCGGCCGTTACGCCGGCTTGCTGCCCTCGGCACAACCGACCGCCGCCGAGATGCGCGACGTGGCCTATCGCGTGCTGTCCGACCATTTGCGTTGCTTCACGATTGCGATCGCCGATGGCGGCATGCCGTCCAACGAAGGTCGCGGGTATGTCATCCGCCGCATCTTGCGTCGCGCGGTGATGTATGCCCGCCGTCATCTTGGCATGCAGCAACCGTTCCTGTATCAGCAGGTGGCCTTCATCGTCGATTTGATGAAGCACAGCTTCCCGGACCTCGTCGAACAGGGTCCGAAAGTCGCCGAGATCGTCAAGAGCGAGGAAGAAGCTTTCCATCTCACGCTCGAAAACGGCATCAAGCACTTTCAGGTTGCGGCGACCAAAGCCAAGGCCGACAACAACGGCACACTCTCTGGCGACGATGCCTTCAAACTGCACGACACCTATGGCTTCCCCGTTGACCTGACCACATTGATGGCTAAGGAGCAACAGCTCACCGTCGATGAAGAGGGCTACAAGCGGTTGATGGAAGAAGCCCGCGAACGCTCGCGCGGCGGCAACGCGACCGGCGATGTGGACCCCATTGAAGCGCTCCACAAAGCGGCCGAGATCAACCTCGTCGGCGATCCCAAGAAACCTGCTGCCACCTTTGATAAACCGAAATGGCAAGGGCTGACGACGAAAACCACGGTGCTCGGTTGGGTCAACAGCGATGGCCGGTTCCAGTCTTCCCCTCTGACTGGCAACGACATCGCTGCCCTCGTCTTGAAGGACACATCCTTCTATGGCGAACAAGGTGGCCAGGTGGGCGATGCGGGGAGCATCACCACGTCCACTGGCACGTTCAACGTCGCCATCACGCGCCGCGCCGGCGACATCGTGCTGCACATTGGCAGCGTGACGAAGGGGAAAATCGAAGCCGGTCAACCTGCCGAGTGTGCCGTCGATCCCACCCGCCGTGAGCAGATTTCGGCGAACCACACCTGCACACACCTGTTGAACTGGGCCTTACGGGAAACGCTCGGCGAGAACGTGCATCAAAAGGGATCGATCGTCGATACCGAGAAGGCCCGCTTTGACTTTTCGCATCAGTCCGCCGTGACCGCAGAAGAACTCGAAAAGATCGAATCGCTGGTGAACGCCGCGATCGCAAAAGACGCGCCGGTCTACACCAAGGAAGAACCCCGCGATGCCGCGCTCAAGGTGCAGGGCATTCGCGCGGTCTTCGATGATCAATACGCCGAGTTAGTCCGCGTCGTCTCCATCGGTGTCGATACCGGGGCCCTCGTCAGCAACCCGGCCAATGCCGACTGGCAGCAGTATTCGGTCGAGCTCTGCGGCGGGACGCATCTCGCACGCACCGGCATCGCGAAACAGTTTCGACTGGTCTCGGAAGAAAGTGTCGGCCGGGGTGTGCGTCGCGTATTTGGTCTCACCGGTGCCGCGGCCCTCGCCGCCGATGCCGCCGGCCAAGCGTTGCTCACGGCTTCCGACCAACTGGAAAAGAAGTCGCCCGACGAACTCCGCAAGTTGAACGAAGACCTGCCCAAACAACTCAACGCCACCGTGTTGCCCTACAGCGTGAAGACTGAACTTCAACAGCGTATCGCCACGCTGCGACAACTCGTCACCGCGCTCGATAAGCAGCAGAACGAACAGGCCGGGCAAGCCGTCGTCGAGCAGGCCGAAGCCTTGCTCAGGGCGGCAGTCACGCGCGGCAGCACGCAAGTCGTCATCGGTGAACTCCCCGGTGCGACCGCCGAGCATCTGCGAACCGCAATCGACTGGCTCCGTCGCCACGCCCCATCATTGGCCACCGTGCTCTACAGCGAGCAAGAAGGCAAGGTGACGTTGTTCGCCGCGATGTCGCCCGACCTCGTCAAGCAGGGCGTGGTCGCCGGCCCGCTGGTGTCGTCGCTCAGCAAAGTCCTCGGCGGTGGCGGGGGCGGTCGACCCGACATGGCCCAGGGCGGCGGCACCAACACCGCCGCGATTCCCGAAATGCTGACCACCGCGAAGTCCTGGCTGGATGAGAAGATCAAGGCGTAAGGGGAATGCAAGCGAGATGCGATCGCCTGAGACAAGGATGAGGTGTCGATGTGTCCTGACCATCAGGTTGCAGGTGTTCAACATCCCTTTGCCTTATGGACGATTTATCGCGGTATGCCGGGGTGGTTTCTGGCTAAGGGGTGTCCACCAACTACGTACTCCGACCGCTGGTCGGTGCGCGCGCTGCGTGTGAGTCTATTGTTGTGGTCGCTGGCAGTACTATCGGGCCTGCTGTCGGCGTTGATCGCCTTCATTCCCTTGCCAGTTGTGATGACAATTCCTGGGCGTACCGGCGGTTCCAGCATGTATGTTGCCCTCACCGTCAACCAGATCGTGATCGCGGTAATCTATGCCTGCCTTGTGCTGTTGCCACTGTCGCGCTGGCTGGGGCGACCCTGGTGGTTGGCGTTCCTATCGCTGCCGGTTTCCACTGCCGCATTTCTGGCCGCAAACTTCAGTGCCGTGAAGATGATAGAGACTGGATATCCTTTTCTCTTCGCCACGGAAGTAGGAGCACTCATTCTCGGAGTCTGGATGACACCGTGGCAAAGGCCACAATTCTGGTTCCTGCCATTCACAACGATCAGCGTTGGTGTTGTTGTCTCGTTTGGGTATGACCCCTTGCTCGCTCTCTCGACGCAACCTGGCTCTGCCGCGTGGATGCAGTCGGCGTTGAGCTATATGATCACAGCGCTGGCTTACACATTATTTCAGGCGAGCATCGGGATGGCGTTAGGAGCGGCATTATGGCTGAATGGGGAAACTCAAAAGGAGCGCTATCTGCGCAAGATGCCAGATGACTGGCCCGTGGTGGGTCCAACGGCATTCAACGAAATCCCAACCAGGTAAAGAACCAGCCGCTGACGATCAGAATCAGCAGTCCGGCGGCGGCCACTTTCACGGCCAGCAGTGTGAAGTAGACCAGCGGATACTCAGTGCGGCGGAGCATGGTGCGGGGATGGCCACGACGCTTGCGTAAGCCGATCTCCCCCGCCCGCCAGTCTAGCCACGTGGTCCAGACGCACAGCCCCGCAATTAGGATGCAGATCAGAACACGAATCAGCGACAACGCTTGCCCTTCGAAATGAACGTGGAAAGACTCGCAGACACGACACGCCCCATCGTATGCTGAGTGGCGAACACTTGTCACGGGGACATCATGTACGGCGATCTTCCCATCACCATCCGCACCCGAGCCAAATACAGCGACGAACAATGGGCCGCATCGGGTCGGTTGAATTCCGCCGTCTATTCCCCGGAAGAGGTCGCGAATTGGCCGGGGCGAGTCATCGAGTGGTCACGACCCACCTGGCATGCGCTGGTGTGGAATGCCAATCAGACCGAAGCGCTCGCCCATGCCGGCCTGCAAGTCCGCGCGGGCTTCTGTGCTAACGAACCGGTCACGATCGGTGGCATCGGCGGCGTGATGACGCATCCGCAACATCGCCATCAGGGTTATGCCCGGGCCGCGATCGCCGCTGGCCTCGACTACTTTCGATCGCTGGGCACGGTCGACTTTGCACTGCTGGTCTGTGCAACTCCATTGATCCCGTTCTATAAACATCTCGGCTGGCAGCGCTGGCCAGGAACACTGTGGGTGATGCAGCACGGCGAGCGCGTCCCCTTCACCTTCAATGTGCCGCTGATTCATCCCGTGAATCACGTCCCCGACAGGCTTGGCGAGATCGATCTGTGCGGGCCACCGTGGTAACGTGACGGCAACCCGTTCGTCGCATCTTGCAACCACTCCATCATCCCCCATCTGGGAACCGAGGTGACCATGTTTCGTCGTTCATTGTTTCTGTTGGCCGGCCTGTGTCTGTCGGGGGGGGCAATCGTCTCCGCCCAAGAAGCGAAATGGAAGTGGACAGCCGAAGCGTTGCAACCCTTCTGGCGAGGCCCGACGGTGCAGGGCGAAACGGTGCTGTTCCTCAAGGATCCCGATACCGATGTCGCCGATGCCGTGCTGCTGTTCCCGATTGAAAAGATCATTTCCATCCAGAATTCCGCGGGCGATGTCACCTACGAAGAGGGCCGCGACTATCTCTGGAAGCCCGCATCACGCGAACTGCTGCTGACGAAAGAGTCGCGTATCCCGACGTTCCTTCCGAGTGATTTGCGCAGGCAACCGGGCACGCAACCCTATGCGCTCACGCATCGCGATGGCAACGGCGAGATACTGTTCGGCGGCCGTCTGGAATACGCCGCGATGCAGGTCTGCGTGACCTATGAGCATGCTCCCGTCCAATGGACCGCGCCGCTACCCAAGTACGATCCCGCCGTGTTGCCGCGCACCATTGAGAAGCTCAAATCGAAGCAATCGGTGTCACTGGTGGTGCTCGGTGACAGCATTTCCGCAGGGGCGAATGCGTCGGGAGGATACGACGCCGCGCCGTATCAACCGGCGTACCCCGAACTCGTGCGGCTCAATCTTTCCCAGCGATTCGAGACCGAGGTAACCCTGACGAATCTCTCCGTTGGTGGCAAAGATACCCACTGGGGCGTGTCACAAGTCCCGGCGGTTCTGGCGGCGAAACCCGATCTCGTGGTCATCGCGTTCGGCATGAATGACTCCGCCGGGCGGCCCGCGAAAGAGTACCAGGAGTTCACGCGGCAGATGATCGAGCAGATTCGCAAAGAGCGCCCGGAGACCGAGTTCATTCTGGTCGCGACAATGCTGGGCAATCCCGATTGGATCCGCCTGAAACAGGAACTCTTTCCCGCCTTTCGCGACGCCCTCGCTGAGTTGTGTGGACCGGGGATCGCCCTCGCCGATGTCACCGCCATCTGGACCGAATTTCTGCAGCGCAAGCTCGACTGCGACCAGACGGGCAACGGCGTCAACCATCCCAACGACTTCGGCCACCGCGTGTATGCCCAGGTGATTTCTGCGTTGTTAATCGCGGAGTGAGACTCGCAAAGCCGCCACCGCCGAGTGGCGGGCATTTTTGACGAACAACAAGTCCATTCCGCCACAAAGAGGCACAAAAGTCGCAAAAGTGGCGGGTCGGAATGGTTTACTGATCCGCGTCGAAGTTGCTAATGGCGAGCGGGGGGAGGTGACTCCCCGCGGTGATTCCGGCAGCAAACTGGAATTCCATCACCGAAGGGACTTACGTCCCATCGCTCGCCTTTACGAACTTCAACGCGTGTCAGTCAGATTGGCTCCGCCCCGATTCGCAACGATGGGAGTATCTCATGCCATTCTCGTTTCGAGCGATCCTGTCAACTGCGACAATCGCTTGCGGGCTGTCCTCGGACCTGCATGCGGCCGATCTGGAGGAAGCGAAGCGGCAACTCGTGGAATGGCAGCAGTCGTTCCAGTCGATTCGCATCAAGGCCCGCATCTCGTCGGAAGCCGCCACGAATTATGTGTATGAAGGCAGCGATGCAACCAAAGGCTGGTCGGATTTCGACTGGACCTGGGAAGCGTCTGGCCGCTTTCGTTTTGATGAAACCGGCGGCAACGATACGGGTCACAGCTCCCGTAATTTCCGTGTGGCAAACCTCGCATACCACTATTTGTCGGCTTTTGATGGTGACAGCGAATTCGCCAAGACCGTGACCATTCAACGCCCTTCTCCTCCCGGGCAAATAGTCCACGATGGTCCTCTGTGGATCTTATGGGTCAGCGGCACACATTCCTGGCTGAGCGACCGCATCATGAAGGTAACCGACGCAGTAGTGACGACCGACGGAAAGCTACAAGTGTCTGGCGAGGCGCTGGGATATGCGGCCCCTTCAGAAGCTTCCAACTTTGATGTGATATTGGACCCTCAACATGGCTATCTACCTCTCTCTGTACATTATGAACAGTTAGACTACGATCGTTACACCGTTGATGAGTTTCAGGAAGTTCAACCAGGCTTCTGGTTTCCCAAGCGGGGCAAGATTTTTATGGCTGTGATGCTCGAAGGGCAACGCCGTGAGTTCCTGCAATCGTGGAAAGTCTCAGAAGTGGAACTCGATCCAGAACTCCCCGACAGTTGGTTCGTTCCACCGATGAATGACGATACGGTGGTGACCAACCAATTCACCGGACAGAAATACCGCTACGGCGATCCCGACACGTTGATCACCAACGAAGTGCCGCGATATCGTCCCTCTGAACCTGAGTCCAATCCGTGGCCGATGCGTCTGCTGTTTGTCGCTGGGTTATGCGGTGTCTTTGTGTTGCTGCTGCGGGGCAGTATCGGACGGAAAACGCCACCAGCCATGTAGGGTCCGCTGTGCGGACCAGCGGGTGATTGCGCGCGAGTGTTTCAAAAAGCGAAAGGCCCGCCACGCGGCGGTGGCGGCCTTTCAAAGAGCCATGTGTCCCAGACAGGAATGTCTGGGCTCCTGGATGTGCGGCGGGAAGGCAGATCAGTTCATCGGGGTCTGGCGGTAGTCGGCCCAAAGTTCGTCGAGCGACTGTTTCGTCTGCTCCTGAAACAGCGATTCCTGGTACGTGCCGGTGCGTAACGCCGTGTTGAGACGGTTGACGATGCCCGGTGCCCGTTCGGTTTCCAGCCAGAACAGAAACCCCGCCGCTGTGTTGTAACCCTGCTGATAGCCCCGCTCCTTTTGGGGAACGGGAAAGAAGCCGCGGGGCTGGCCCTCATAGACCACGCGGCGGATGTAGTCGGCGATGCCCTCGGTGATCCACCAGGGATCGGCGTTCGGATAACCCTGAATCACGTGCGCCAGTTCATGAATCGTCAGGCCAATATCCTCCGGATGTTTTTCGATCCAATGCGAGGAAACGGTAATCACATTCCCGGACGTCGCGGCGACACCTTCGTTCGATTTGATGATCCGCAGCGTAATCTCACGCGGTGGCGTGACGCCTTTCGTCGGCAGCAGGTTACTGATCCGTGGATGCCAATCGAGGATCAGATGGGCGGCGTCGACACCCCAGTCTTTCAGATCGGGCACCTGAGAGACATCGACGCGGACGACGACATCTCCTCGTTTGAGTTCGATCGGTTCTTCGGCCAAGCCGGGAGGTGCATCGACCAACCACGACAAAAGGACGAATAGACCAAAGACCCCACGAACGCTGCTCGAGCGAGTTTTCATGATGCGTGACCTGAAAGTCGGACGTGCCAGATACGTCCAAATGACTGGATTGATGGGTCTACAGTCCAGCGGCAACTTAACGTCGCCGCAGCAACTGCACGCGCTGGCCGTTCACCTCCGAGACGAACAGCACGCCGCGCGAGTTGGTGGCCATCAAATGAGGCAGCTTTAGCGTTTCGGGAGATCCCCAGGTGCCGAGGAGTTTGCCATCGCGGTTGAACCGGCCGAGCACGTGTTTATCTCCCTCGGCGGCGATCAGTTCGTCACCAAAGAAGATCAGGCCGAACGGGTTGCCCAGGCCGGTCCAGTCGGCGAGATGTTCGCCCGAGGACGTGAAAACTTGCACGCGCTGGTTGCCGCGATCGCCGACGTAGATATGGTCTTCGGAGTCAATCGCAAGACTGTGAGCGGTCGCGAATTCGCCAGGGCCTTTGCCCTTCTTGCCGAACGCCATGAGAAACTTGCCGCTGGCGTCGAGTTTCACGATGCGACCATTCCCGGCGTCGGCAACGAAAATGTTTCCCTGCGAATCGAACACGAGATCGTCGGGCGAGCGGAAACCGTCGGCTCCGGCTTGCGGCTTGCCTTCCGTTCCCAGCGTCAGCAGCAGTTCGCCATCGGGAGAGAACTTGCGGAGGACATGATTGCCATTGTCGGTGGTCCAGACATGGCCTTGCGGATCGATTCGCAAGCCATGCGGCACCTTGAACATGCCAGTGCCCCAGCCCCGGACGTAATCCAACTCGGCATCAAACGCGAGGATCGGAGGATTGCCACGATGCAACACGTAAATCTGATCGGCGGCATCCACCGCAACGGCCGAGACCGCCCCGAGTTCGATATTCGTCGGCAGCGGCAGAAAACCGACCGATTCAAAGGCGTCGTCCTCGGCCTGAAGTGGAAGAGTGAGTAATGCGACAAGGAGCGGCGCAAGCAACATGGGGCGCATGAAGAGACCCTGCCAATCGAGAAGTGAAACATCACAGATGATGTTCCACTCTACCCGTTTCACAGGGTCTCAGCCACGCCGGGTATCGATCCGCGCTGGCTGAACCTATGAAGAACAGCGGAAGACAAGCCGGTAACAGAGGTTGACTTCGGTTGCGTGGTCAAGGACGCTGGTTGTTGTTCTGGCAACCACGGTACTTGGCACAGCAGGGCCACACTCATGATGTTCGTCGGCGTCGACCTCCATAACCACACGATCCGTTTTCTGTGGTGCATGCCGCCCGCACGAGCGTGGGGGGGCTGTGGTCGACCAACGGGAACTTTTTGCAGACTGCACTCAGCGATTCTGGGGGCAGTTTATCGATCAACTCAGCCTGTAGGAATGGTTGCGAAGAGACAGACAATCTGACCCCAGCCACCACTCCAGAAGTAATTTAGAACGATTGCGAACCCAATGCCCGACTGCGTGCCCTTTCGATTGTATGTTGGTGAGCAAGTGTCGGCCGTCGTTCCAATTTTGCTCATGGGATTGCAGCAGCGCGGCGGCACGGTCTCAGTGAGCGATCAGATGGGCACTTTTTCCCTGCCGTTGCCCATCGGTGGTGCCATCATCGGCAGCTTTGCCATCGCGGGGAAATCTCTGGTGATTACCATAACCCAACGGCCGATGCTGGTGAGCTGCGGTACATTGGAATCCAAGCTGCAGGACTTCATTCTCGATGCGAAGGCGGAGTTGAAAAATCGTCACTCTGGCTGATGTCGGAATTCTCCAATTGACGAGTCCTGCGGGCTAACGTAAGTTGGATTGCCCTTGGAGATCATGATGAATTCTGTGACTGCCAGTGAAGCCCGTGCGAATTTGTATCGGTTGATTGATCAGGCTGCGGATTCTCACGAGCCGATTCACATCACCGGTCAACGGTCTGAGGCGGTACTTGTTTCTGCGGACGATTGGCGCGCCATTCAGGAAACTCTTTACTTGCTGAGTGTTCCCGGCATGCGGGAGTCGATCCAGGAGGGCATGGCAGAACCGCTGAGCGAGAGCACCACGGAGTTGGAGTGGTGAGTTGGCAAGTCGTCTTTGCCAGGCATGCCGTAAAGGATGCGAAGAAACTTGCGGCAGCGGGCCTGAATGCCAAAGCACACGCGTTGTTGGATATTCTGGCGGACGACCCGTTTCAGAACCCTCCACCCTATGAAAAGCTGGTGGGTGATCTCGCGGGAGCATACTCGCGCCGGATCAACATTCAACATCGGCTGGTGTACGAAATCTTCCCGAAGGAGCGGACAGTTCGCGTGCTGCGCATGTGGACGCACTACGAGTGATGTCACTCTGGTTCGATCACGTTCAATGCCTGAGGATCGTGATCCGGGAAGCGTTCCTGCCATGCGAGGGGCCACGGAGTGAGACCGCGATCAAATTCCCAGAAAGTCCGCGGCTGCAAATCGGAATTGAACCAGTCAAGGGGAAACCATTGGGCTTCCTCGGAAGTCATGAATCCCAAAGCGACGAACAATCGACGCCAGACGTATCGGAGCGAGTGCAGGCTCTGTTGGATCCAGATCCAGAATCCGAGCGCTGCTCCAATCATGAAGCCGCACACCCAAAGGTCTGATAGTTGTGGGCAACAACCCTTTGGCAGAAAAAATTGAATAGCCACCACGAGCGTCGGGATGTAGAACAGCGCCAGCAGTCCTTGGTAAAGGTCGCCAAAAAAATCTAGCCAAATGAGATGCCATTTTACACGATGCCCTTGCAGCACTCCCGGCCGTGACAACCGAAAGGAGTAATGTTCGGTGCGTGCTGTCGACTGAACCGGTGGCATGCTGCGGCTCCGTTACGACTTCGTCGGTGCAGCCTCCGATGTCGCGGCGGCGGTGGCGAGTTCGCGCAGGTTCTGGCCGAGTTCTAACCGTTGAACGGCCTCGCCTTGCTTGAGGATCACGAAGTCTTTGCCGATTTCTGAGACCATGCCCTGCACGTCAGAGATGTTGACCATGTCTCCCACCCGGATGACGGTCTGCTGATCTTTGGCCCGGTTATACAGCCATGCTTGCCAAGTGCCATCAACCGAAACGGCCCCCACCAGGAACGTGAACGCGGCGGCATCATCTTCCACCTTCACGGGAATGGTGAGCGTCTTCGATTGCGGGGGAACGCCCTTATCGGTCGCCGTCACGTTGATGGTGACATCGCCCGGTTTGATCGTGGGCGGCGGTGTCCACGTCAGTTCGCGCTTGGCCGCATCGAGCGTGACCCCTTCCGGCGGGGCGTCAAGTTTCAAAGCGAGTTGTTCGACGGGGGTTTCGGTGTCCTTGAACGTCAGTGGGAAGGTCCAGACACGGCCGATGTAGACTTTCTGTGGGGGGGCGTTATCCGCCGTGGGCATCGCGTTCGGTTCACGGAAGACGATTTTCAAGGTGCCGGATTCGATCCCTTTGTCGGCGGAGGGATGCCGCACCTCTAGTTCGAGAGGAAACTCGCCGATGGGTTGATCGGACTTCGGAGTCCAGGTGATCTTGCCGATGCCGCGATCGAGCACCAGACCCGGTGGCGGATCGTTCTTGAGCACGAACTCGGGCTTGCCGAGCGTGGGGTCGTAGTCTTTCACGGGAATGGTGTAAGCCAGGGAATCACCGCGTGCGAAGGCCTGCTCCGCGAGCGGGCCGAGTTGCAGTTTGTACTCTTTGGGCGGGGGTGGCTTGATGAAGATGTTCGCCGCGAGGAGTTCACGAAACTCTTCTGTTGTACGCGAGGGAACAGCGGCCTTGAAGGGGGCGTATTCCACGACATCGCCCGCTTTATGTGAGGCGGGGTAAGTCCGGTCGGATCCGCGATCGATACTCCAGGTCTGACCCTCGATCGCGGTGACGGTCAGATATTCATTGCCGAGGCGGATGCGGAAGGGGGCCTTCTTCGGGAAGGCATCGTTTGGTGAGACGGTGATCGCAGTGGCTTTGTCCGAGAGATCTTCCGTGATTGTGGTTTCCGGGTAGATCGATTTGCGCCAGGGAACATCGGTCAACGCGAGTCCCTCCGTATCGAGATTGATGCGCAGGATGGGATCGCCCGTGGGGCCATCGCGGTTCACGATTTCGAGCTTGGTAATTTCCTGCAACAGGTTCGCGCGATAGTAGTGATCGAGGAAGGTGCAGAGCTGTCCAAAACGGCCCTCCACTTCGATGGAAACCTTTACGCCCAGAGCAACGGTCTTTGTTGATTGGCCTTTACCGACAACAAACCGGTTCCGCTTGCTGGACGGCTTCACGGTGGGCGTTTCAAAACCAGACAGCACCAGCAGGTCGGTAATCCATTTCGCATACAGCCGCTGGGCATCCAGAGCGTCGGGAGTTTTGGAAGTCGCAGCACCACGATCGGGAGGCAGGCTGCTCGACCGCCAGTCTTTCAACTGCCCCTGCGCCTTGATGATGGTGAACTCGTCGTCTTCGAGTTTCGCGACTTCGTCCTGCAAGGCCGCAAGTCGGCTAGATCGTTCCTGAAATGGACCGACGACGAAATTGTAGACTGGTCCGCCCCCCAGATATCCGACCAGCATCACCCCGAAGGCGATCGCTAAAAGTTGTTCGCGTTTGAGTGGCAGCTTCTGCATGATGGAGTTCAATCGCACGTGTGAGTAGACCGATGCGCGGGGACTGGTTGCGAGCGCGACTGTCGCTAAGTCGCGTTCTTCGGGGCCACTGCCGCCGGAGCAGGTGGTGCGAGCTTCTTTTTCGGAAGCTGCAGCACCAGCTTGTGGCGATAGGGGTACTTGCTGTCATCGGCCCGGTCGTTGAATTCAATCGGTTGCGTGAAGAGTTTGTAGTGCGGCTGCTCGGACAGCGAGTCGTGCATGTTCTCCATCGATTCGCGACTTTGCGCAGCGACGGTGCCGAGAACATCGCCCAGCACGTCGCGTGTGCCGACCGTGAATTCGTAATTGATGAGGTAGGGCCGATCGAGACCGCCGGGAAACAGCGCTTCCAGTTCGGTCAATTGCGTGAGCTGGTTGCGATCACGAAGCGCCCAGTCGCCAATCACGCTGGCATGGTCGACGAACTTCTTGCCGAGATCGACATTTTCTTTCAGTCGCCCGCGGCTGGTCTGCAGCTCTTCAATCATGCCATCGAGCGTTTGCAGTCGCAGCAGGCTGCCACCGCTGAAGAAGAAGACCAGGAACAACACCAACCCCGCGACAATCGCCAGCTGTTGCTTTCGCGGATCGCGTTTGGGCGGCGGCTGACGCGGTTTCAGCAGGTTGACCGTCGCCGTGATGGGATGGGCTTGCGACGCCGCACCGAGCAGGATGGCGACTCTGACTGGTTGCTCGTGCCAATTGGTCAGCAATGTTGTCTGGGGATGATCTTTGATCGGGTTGACAGGCTGCACCAGGCATTCGAGTCGCTCGCCCAGTAACTTTGCCAACTCGGCATCGCCGCCGATCAACCAGCCATGATCGACGCGCAAACCCGGCCGCAAGCGTTGACCGGCCATCAAGGTTCGGCTAACTTCCGCGAGGATAACAGGCGTTGAACTTTGCCCCTCTTCCAGCACGATGCGTGCCGCGTGCGCGAACGTCAGTTCACGGCCCGTTACCACCGAGAGTTCCACGCGGTCTTGCTCAATCGCGATCACCACGGTCGATTCGTTGCTGTTATCGAGGCGGGTCTTCAACAACCGGCGATCGACTTGCTCGCCCCATTCACCGAGGGCGTGTGCCGAAAATGAAATCCCCGTGAGTTCGCGCTCGGCGTTGAGGGCCAGCTTGCGAATCGATTCCACCGCCGATTTCGGAACCGTAATGGCCAGGACATCGCGGCCTTCGCGCCCAATCACCGATGACAGTGGCACGTAGTCGAGGCTGAGTTGATCAATCGGCAGCGTCGAACGGCTCGCCGCCTGGAAGCGCACCAGGTCAGCGAGTTCGTCGTCTGGTGCCTGAGGCAATTCCAGATGCCGCAGCACGACATCTTCGCGGGGCAGCACAATATGCAAAGGTTTCGCGGTGAGGCCGGCGGTTCGCCACTGATCGGCGAGCCATTTCCCTGCCATTTCGGGCTGCAGAAGTGGCTGAAAGGTTTCTGGCCAGGGGGCGGTCCAGGCGGCGGTCAGTCGTGGAGTGTGAGCCGTGTCGGCTTGCAGCACCGAAACACGGGTCCGATCCCACGTTACAAAGAGTGTAGTCGTCATAGCTGGAACAATCCGTACGGAGTCGCGCAGTTACGCTGTTCATCTTCGGCGGTCGACACGTCGTCGGCAAGATGAAACACCGCAGACGGCGCGATTGGATCGAAACTGAACAAAGTCTAGCGGTGGTACAGTTAAGACCGGATCAGTTAAGTGCAAGGCCGCAAGACCACCGTCTTCAATTGGGCAAGCTGAGGGCTAAGGGCCAAGGGCTGAGTGCTAAGTGGTTTCGTCTTCTTACACTGGGCACTTGGCACTTCTCACTTGGCACTCAGCACTTAGCACTTAGCACTCGACAGAGCGAAGGTTTACGTGGCCGAAATCAATTCCTACGACCGAGGCGGGGTCCCCTCGATGAGACGCTGCAAAAGTGTCGGCGAGATCCGGCCACGGAACCGGGTTTTCCCATCGCAAAGCACCACCGGAACGCACGTACCGTATCTGTTCACCAAGTCTGGGTCGGTGTCGATGTCGACTTCTTTCGTCCGGGGCAGCCAGCGCTGATATTCCGCCAGCGTGGCGAGGGCTTCCTCGCACAAATGGCAGTCCTCGCGCGTGTACACCAGCACTTCCATAAACCGTAAGCCCGGCTGACTCGGTCGCCAACGGGTCTGCAAGCTCTGGACATCGTGTGGCCATTGCGACCAGATGCCGGCGGTCACACCCCCCAATCCCAACAGCCACCACAACATGCGATTGGCGTACCAGAACCGTGGCAGACCTGAAAGCCCCGTCGATTCCTGAACCAGGCACGCCAGCAGCAAAGTCACCCCGCCGAAAAGCAATAGCGATCCGAGGGCGCCTGTCGCACGCGCTTTCGCGGTGGCGCTCGTACTCGCCGGGCATGCCGTGGTCTTTGTCATCCGGGCTCCTTCCAGAATTACCGTTCTTTAGAGTGTATCGCACCAGGAATCGGGTGACCAATCGAGACGGCTTGGTAACATCGCTCGGCGCATCATCTCAAAAATTGCCCGCCACTCGGCGGTGGCGGCTTTGGTAGAGTTGTGAGTCCCGAGTGCGCCCATCAGAATGCCCACAGGACATTCCACTCGCTCTCGACGAATTCTCAAGGATCGACATCGTGCGAACGGCTCTCCTCTGGTTCTGTGGCAGTTACCTGGCTTTGGTCTCCTCTCTCTCCGCCGCGGAGATCACTACAGTTGCCGGCAAGGGGACGCATACCGTCAGTGGAGATGGTGGACCGGCGCTCGATGCCGGGTTGTGTGAACCGTTCGGTCTCGATATCGGTCCCGATGGGGCGCTCTACTGGGCGGAATACAACGGCCATGTGATCCGCCGCATGGACCCGAAAACATCCCTCGTCACCACCTATGCGGGCACGCCCAACCAGGCGGGATATCTCGACGGCCCGGCAGACAAGGCGCAGTTTCATCAGCCGCATGAAATCCGCTTTGATACTCTCGGAAATCTGTACATCTCAGACATGCTCACGCATACCATCCGCCGCATTGACTGGCAAACCAAAGCCGTCACCACCGCCGCGGGGAATGGCATGGCGGGCTTCAGTGGCGATGGTGGTCCGGCGACCGCGGCGATGTGCAATCAGCCGATCTCGGTCGTCCTGGATGGCGACCGTGGGTTTCTGATCTGCGATATCAAGAATCATCGTGTGCGGGCCGTCGATTCCCAGACAGGACTCATCACTACGGTCGCCGGGACGGGTGAGACCAAGCCGACGCCAAACGGTGCGACGGTCTCTGGGACGCCGCTGAAAGGACCGCGCACGTTAGCCATCGATGCCCAGGGCAATATCCTCATCGTGCTGCGGGAAGGCAACGCGGTGTATCGCTGGAATCGTCCGGCGAACACGCTGGAACATCTCGCGGGGAATGGCAAGTCGGGCTACACGGGCGATGGGGGAGATGCCAAGCTCGCCACGCTTTCTGGCCCCAAGGGTGTCGCGATCAGTCCCGCGGGAGACATCTACCTTGCGGATACCGAAAGCCACACCATCCGCGCGATCCGCATGTCGTCAGGGATCATCGAAACCGTGGTGGGAACCGGTAAGAAAGGGGATGGCCCCGATGGCGATCCCCTGCGCTGCCAACTCGATCGACCGCACGGTGTTTTCTTCGGTCCGCACGGCGAACTCTACATCGGCGACAGCAGCAACAACAAAGTGCGCGTGCTGAAGTAACGTACCCCGCTGCACCGCGCAGCCGCCGCCCGCGTCGCCCGATGTGCAGGGCATCCGCTATTGTCCTTGCGTTTGCAGCGCATCGGCCGGGGCATCGGTGGCTGGTGCGTTGCTGGCGGGTTCTTCGGCAGCCGGTCGCTCGCGCGGGCCGCCCGGGCCACGAGGCCCACCCCCCCCATTCGCTTCACGTCTTCGGCGAGCCTCCGCGACTTCTTCGGCATCGATAAAGCCATCACTGTTGGCGTCCATGCGATCGAAGAATTGAGCCATGCGTTCCGGAGCCTCTTCGCGACTTACTTTGCCGTCGCCATCGGCATCGCTGGCCATGAGGTCAGGTCGGGGACCACCTCCCCCGGGCCCACCGGCTCCCGGGCCACCAGAACCCGGCCCGCCACCGCCACCGCCATGCATGGCGGTCGCCGCCGCGGCTGATGCAGCCTGCTCTTCGGGGCTGCGCACTTCGTGTTCAATCTCGTCTAGTTCCGGTGGATCGGCCGTCATCAGATCCAGCACATACGGGGCCGCTTCAGAACCGTCGTAGGACATGCTGATCTGGTAGGAATCGGTCAGACCGCGCCAGGAATAGGTCACCTGTTGCCAGTGTCGATCCGTTTCGACCGATCGCCGGGGCCAGCCGACGATATAGCCGGGCACGTCAGAGACCATCAGCCCGCCGGAATCCTCTTCATCCGTGGCTAACCGGCTTTGAAGCTTTCGCAGAGACTGCTCATAGCCAAATCGTGCATGGGCCTGAATTCCCACACCCAGCAGCAGCAACAGAATGCCCCCGCGGACCAACCATTGTTCCACAGGGTTTCGCGGAACTTTTGCCGCAGGAGACGGGGCAGCAGGCGCAGGCTCACGAGAGGACATGGCACAGACTCCGCATCAAAGAAGAGAAGGGAACAAGCGTGACCCAGTGACCGACGGAACGTCTCTAGAAGTGAGATGAAGACCGCCAACGAATGAATCGTCACGACAGCATGGCGATTTGTTCACACGTTTGCCATCGAATTCTGTGTCCGACTCTCAAATGCCAGGGCAATATCAGCGTGAACTTGCCGGGGTCGAGCGCCACGGTCTCTGACCCGGCCACAACCGCTAACAACTCTCTGTCGCTATGCCAGCGCGGCATCACGTTGTCCCCCCAAACCCCCTTGTGATGCTGATCCTGTTCTGCAGATTCCTGCCAATTTCTTCAGCCATGCTCCATGGGCAATTCGACAATTCACCGAACACGTGGCATGGCAACTGCATGAGTTGGGCCAAGTCTGCGGATTGGACCGGCATTGACGGTTCTGCCGTGAACCAATACGCTTGGCAATTGGGAAGTTACGTCGAATTTGACTCTTCAGGGATGCTCTGGCGGCCTGTCGTTGTGGCAGTCGGAGTCCCTCGGGCAATCGGAAATCGCCAGCCCGAGGTGTGGTGCTCACTCTCACGCAGAATTGCAGTCATCATGGAAGCTCTCGAACGGATTGGCGACGTCTTTAACACCGGTTTGGCCTCGGTCGAGCGTCTGCTGACGGGCATGTTTGGTTCATCCAACGAACGCCGCGTGCGTCAACTCGGCTTCCTGCGGGATAAACGGTCGGGCAAGACGACCATCCAGCCCGGTTCCACGCTTGACCGCATCAATGCGCTCGAACCCACCTTCGAGAAGCTAAGCGACGAAGAATTGAAGGCCACCGCCACGCAGTTTCGTCAGCGGCTGAAGGCGGGTGAATCGCTGGATGATCTGCTCCCGGAAGGTTTCGCCGCTGTCCGCGAAGCGGGCAAGCGTTTTCTGAAGATGCGGCACTACGATGTGCAGATGGCCGGGGGCTACTTCCTGCATCATGGCATGATCGCGGAAATGTCGACGGGGGAAGGCAAGACCCTCGTCGCCACCTTGCCGGCGTTCCTGAATGCGGTCGCCGGGCATGTGCATGTCGTCACCGTGAACGATTACCTCGCCCGGCGCGATATGGAGTGGATGGCCCCGGTATACATGGGCCTGGGTCTGACCGTGGGGGCGATTCAATCGCAGATGGATGCCGCCGCCCGGCAGCAGGCCTACAGTTGCGACATCACCTATGGCACCAACAACGAATTCGGTTTCGACTACCTCCGCGACAACATGAAGTGGAGCAAAGACTCGCAGGTACAGGGGCCGCTCGATTACGCAATTGTCGACGAAATCGACAACATCCTGATCGATGAAGCGCGGACCCCGCTGATCATTTCCGGTCCCGCCAGCGACGATACCTCGAAGTATCCCAAGGCGAACAAGATTGCCTTGCAGTTGCGGAAAGATGAGCACTTTGAAGTCAAAGAGAAAGAGCATACCTGCCATCTGACCGAGTCGGGCATTCGCTTCGCGGAAGAACTCGCCGGAGTGGAAAGCTTTTACACCGCGGGCAATATGGAATGGCCGCATTTGCTCGATAACGCGCTGCGGGCTCATCACCTGTATAAGCGAGACGTGAATTACATGGTGAAAGACGGCGAAGTCATCATTGTCGACGAGCACACGGGCCGCGCGATGGTCGGCCGTCAATGGAGCGATGGCCTGCATCAGGCGGTGGAAGCCAAGGAAGGGGTCCGCATCAAGGAAGAGTCGCAGACGCTGGCCACGGTCACGTTGCAGAACTTCTTCCGCTTGTACAAGAAGCTGTCGGGGATGACCGGCACGGCGATGACCGAAGCCAACGAGTTCTGGAAGATCTACAAACTCGACGTCACCAACGTTCCCACCAACCGCCCAAACCAGCGGCAGGATGCTCCCGATGCCATTTACCGCACGGAAAAAGAAAAATGGGATGCCGTCGTTGAAGAGGTGAAGGAAGTCCACGCCACCGGTCGCCCGGTGCTGGTGGGGACGGTCTCGATCGAGCACTCGGAACTGGTAAGTCACAAATTGACGAAATGGGGCATTCCCCACAACGTCCTCAATGCCAAGCATCACGAGCGTGAAGCTGAAATCATCGCTCAAGCAGGGCGCAAAGCGGCGGTGACCATCGCGACCAATATGGCCGGTCGTGGAACCGACATCATCCTCGGCGGTAACCCCGAATACATGGCCTGGGATGAGTTGCAGCAGACCTATCAAACGCGGCTCGATGTCCCCAAGCATGTGTGGGAAGAAACCACCCGCAACATCGCGCAACGCGAAGGCATGGCGGCCGAAGGCCGTGTGGTCGCCGAACTCGGCGGGTTGCACGTGGTCGGCACCGAACGGCACGACAGTCGCCGTATCGATTTGCAGTTGCGTGGCCGTGCCGCTCGTCAGGGAGATCCGGGCAGCAGTCGCTTCTTCGTGTCACTCGAAGACGACCTGATGCGCAAGTTCGCCGGCGAATGGGTGAAAAACGCCCTCGCCTGGCTGGGGATGCAGGAAGGCGAACGCATTGAATCTCCCATGGTGACCAGCCGCATTGAAGGGGCCCAGAAGAAGGTCGAGGAACGCTACTTCGAAGTCCGCAAGAATCTGCTGGAATATGACGAGGTGATGGACGAGCAGCGGAAGCGGGTTTACACCTACCGCCAGAATGTGCTGGAAGGGACCGATTGCCGGGCACTCATCATTGAGATGATTGACAAGCAACTCGCCCGCTGGACCAAGAACTTCCTCGCCGCCAATTACCGTTGGGATACTGTGGCGGCCTGGTCGGGACAGCAACTGGGGATCGACCTCGAAGCCAGCGACATTCGGGGCATGAATGTCGAACAGTGTCAGCAGTACATCACCGATGAAGCGGAACGGCAGGCCGATGCCGCCATTCAGGAAGCCATCGGCGAGAACCTGCCCGAGAACGTGGACGATGATCGCGAACGGAACTGGCAGGCGATGGCCCGCTGGGCGAATGCCCGTTATGGCCTGAACACCAACGATCGCGACCTGAAGAAGATCGGGCTCGACGAACTGCATCGCTATCTTTACGACCGGGCTCGGGAAGCGATCGCCCGCATGGATCTCAAGCCCGTCGAGATGTTTCTCGCCGACAACTGGAGCCAGCGCTCACTCGCCAACTGGGCTCAGCAGCAGTATGGGCTGCCGATGAACGAAGAACTCTTCACCGGCCTCAATTCCGAAGACGCGGCGAAAGTCATCCGCACGCAGATTCACGAGTACTACCGACTGAAGGAAATCGAGTTTCCCGTCGCCGTCGGGCTCACCAGCTTCATGTCGGAAGGTGGTGGCCCCAATGGCCAACGCTACGACCGTGATGGCCTGGTCCGCTGGGCCGCCGCCCGCTTCCAGACACCGCTGTCAATCGATCAGATTCAAGATGAACCACGGCATGCGATTGCCCAGCGTCTGAAAGCTCTGAGCCAGAAGTTCTTTGAAGGCGGCGAAGACATTGCTGAACTGCCCGAACGTCTGGTCGCGGTCTTCGGGTCTGCCACACGCAATGGGCAGGGCGACCAGGTCCTGCAGACTGCGGATCCAGCCGCTCTGCGGAAGCTGGTGGCCTGGGCCAATGAGGAGTTTGTCGCCAATCTCACGGTCGAAGAGTTGGAGTCCGCCGATCGCACCACGGTCGAACGCGCGGTGATCAATGCGTATGAACGCCGCTATCGTCCGGAACTGTCGCAGACGGAACGCTCGCTGATTCTCGACGTGCTCGATACCGCGTGGAAAGACCATCTGTATTACATGGATCATCTGCGGCAGGGGATTGGCCTCGTCGGTTATGCCCAGAAAGATCCGAAGGTCGAGTATCGCAAAGAGGGGATGCGGGCGTTCGACAGCATGTGGGATCGCATCGGCGGCCAGGTCACCAGCGCGGTCTTCCGCATCGAGAACCAGAGCCCGGAATACGTCGGTTCGCTGTGGCGGATCACTTCGACCACGCATGCGGCACCAACCGATGTCGTCGCGAACGCGCCCGATGCCTCAGCCAATGGCCGGGCCGGTCAGAACGGATCGACATTGGAACCGGGTCAGGAAGCCAAAGCGGTCGAACCCATCCGCAACTTTGGCGAGCGTGTCGGCCGTAACGACCCGTGCCCTTGCGGCAGCGGCAAGAAGTACAAGAAGTGCCACGGCGCAACGTAGTGCGCGGGCTGAGATAATTCAGTCGCCGTCATATCAAAAGCCTGGTCATGCGCCAGGTGAACAGCGTCCAGTGTGAAGCGAGAGAGCCGCTGTCTCTCCGTAGGTTGCCACCGGGCTATGGACTCTGCGATCGGCGGTGGTGTGCTGGCTGCGGCTCAGCCAGCGTCTCGATCGTCGTCGAGTTCCTTGCGCAACCAGGCCCGGGCGAAGGACCATTCGGCCTCAATTGTACGCAGCGACAGACGCATGGTCTGGGCAACTTCGGCATTGGTCATGCCGGCAAAGAACCGCAATTCGACAATCTTGGCCTGGCGTGCATCCACCTGTTCCAGTTTCTGCAGCGCCTCGTGGACCATCAGAATGTCATCGGGGTCGGTAATGGAGAGTTGCTGTTCATCGAGCAGCAGAACGCGTTCGCGTTTGCCTCCACGCTTCAACCGCTGACGGCTGCGGGCATGGTCGGTGAGAATGCGGCGCATCATTGTCGCCGCGACACCCAGGAAATGTTCGCGGCTTTGCCAATGCGTGTTACGCTGCCCCATGAGGCGCACAAACGATTCATGAATCAACGCCGTGGGTTGCAGTGTATGGCCTGTATCTTCCCGCTTGAACTGCCGCTCTGCTTCCCGTCGCAGCTCATGATACATCAATTCCGACAACCGGGACGTCGCTTCGGCATCTCCCGCCGCCGAGCTTCGTAGTAACAGGGTAATGTCGCATCCTGCGTCTGGCATTCCCGGGCGACTTCATTCAGAGAGGCAGAAGGTTCCAAGTTCGTTCGTCGATTGATCGCGATCCATATCCAGGCGGTTCATGAACTTGTTTACAGCGTTCGCAATGCAACTCCAAGTACGAAGGATCTGTTCGGAGGAAAACCTAAGAAATCGACAGTTTTTTTGCGGACATGGAACCGCAACATCGCGTTATTTATCAGAACAGCGAGTGGAAACCCTCTTTGTTCCACACCGGCGGCTCTCCAACTCCCCCCTATGAGCTGCCACCTGACGAACCCCCTGCCGCACCGTTGGATTCGCAGCCAGAAGGATTTGGCCCGCGAGCATCCATCAGTGCCTGTTGATCACCTCGCACTTAGAAAGGAGTCGTTGTTCGCGCCTGTTGCCGTGGAATAACGCAAATCATCATGAATTCCAGTGGAAATACCGTCACGTCAGACTATCACTCCGTATCAGAGTTCCCCCGGGCCACATCGTCGCTGGAGGCTGTGAAGGACAACGGTTACCGGAACTGCTCCATGCCCCGACAAGCCTATAACCGTCTGATTCTCGTCGAGCCACAGCGTGCTGTCGGTGAATTGTTCACTGCCCAACTGTCGAGTCAACTGCCCGACATCGGGATTTCCCTGGCTCATACCTTGCAAGAGGCTGTGCGGTTGCTGACAGAGTCTCCTCGGAGCGTGGTACTAGCCGAGGTGCGCTTCTCTGAAGGAGGTGTAACACGCCTGGCTGAAGTCATTCGCCGCGTTTATCCGCAGTCGCGACTCGCCGTCTGGACGCAGCAGTCGTCCGAATATCTCGAAGCGCAATCTCACGAGTTGCAACTCGCGGGAATTTTATCCAAGTCGCAGCCGGTTCGTGAACTCGTGGCGGCTCTGCGTAAGCTGTTGGATGGTGAAACGCTGGCGGTGACTCCCGAAGGTCAGCCACGCTCGGGAGTTCCTGAAGTCGATCAGGAGGCGATTCGGCAACTCACGGGTCGCCAGATTGAAATTATGCTGCTGCTATCCGAAGGCTATTCCGTTAAGCAGGTGGCGCAAAAACTGGGCCTGTCGGTCAAGGCCGTCGATAGCCTGAAGTATCGCCTGATGAAGTCGCTGGGTTTCAACGACCGCGTTCAACTGACGCGATTTGCGATTCGGGCCGGGCTGATTGATCCGTAAGCATTTCGGACGGATGCAGGGCATGCGGTACGGGAATGCCGGGATGCTGGTGCGGCGGTTTGCCGCGCCAGTAGTCGGGCAAGTGCGTTTCCCACCAGTGAGACGCCTCCAGATGCGTCCAGGGTCGCTCCAGCACCACATGGTCGAGTTCAACTTGCAGTGTCGCCATGTTGGCGTAGCGTTCGCTGGGAATTTTGGACAGGCAACGGAAGACGATGGCCTCGAGTTGTGCCGGCACGCCCAGTTCCGTGGAGAAGGGCTGAGGCTGGCTGGTGACAATGTCGGCCAGTAGATTTTGCAGTCCATGTGCCTCAAAGAGTTCATGCCCGGCCAGCATCCAGTACAACACCGCGCCCACGCTGTAGAGGTCGCTCCGCGGATCGGTCAGCGATGGTTGCAGGATCCGTTCCGGTGCCATGTACTTCGGTGTTCCGGCCCATTCATTAATGCCGGTGTCTCCGTGCTGTCCCTCGGTTCCAGTCTCTTTCACCAGGCCGAAATCGACCACTTTCACGACATCGGCCTCTCCACCACAGACGCAGACCATGATGTTCTGGGGCTTGATGTCGCGATGCACCAGACCTTGGTGATGGGCCTCGCGCAGCGAGCCGCAGAGCTGTTGAGCAATGGCGATCGCGCGGGCTGGACGGATGGGGCCAAACAGGGTGACCATCTGCTGCAGACTGATGCCGATCAGGTACTCCATGGCGTAGAAGAAGCGCCCGTCCTCGGTGCTGCCATAGTCGTAGATGTCGACGGTATTCGGGTGCTGTAAGCGGCTGGCACATTGCACTTCGCGCATGAAGCGGCGTATCATGTGCGTGGTGTTCAGTTCAGATTTGAGCACCTTCAGTGCCGTCGGTCGCTTCAGCCAGTCGTGCTGGGCCAGGTAGACTTTGCCCATGCCACCTTCACCCAGAAGTTCCCCCAGCACATAGGGGCCAATCCGAGACTGATCGTGTACCACGTGACGCCGTTTTCGGCGTGATAAGACGTGCGACCACACGATCCAGAGTCCACAAGCCCCCAGTGCCAGGCCCGTCAGTTGCGTACCGAGTTTCAACGTCTGCAACGGCTCAAGCACTTCGTCATAATCGATTTCCAGCGCGATACCGGCCTGGTAGAGTTCCAGCCATTCCCACGCGCCCACAACCTTGCGTCCCCGGTAGTCGCGATAGCCTTTGATGTTGACGCCCTGGGGCTGCATGCGCGATTGCCGGACTAAGGCCGTTTCCGGCTGCATCGCCCGGGGTTCCGCAGCGACTTCACCCAGAGTCAAATCGACCCCGGGGTCGCGTAACGAAACAAACTCCGACCCAGGAACATCGGGATCGGTTTCGAGCAGCCCCATCTGGCGGACCTGGTCGAACATGCGCGAGCGGCTGACCATGCGACCATTTTGAGAGAACGCATACATTTCCCCCGTGCGCAGGAACTCCGACGAGGAAAAGAATTCGTGGAATTTTCGTTCAGCCTGTCCGCTGCGAATGAGCAACGCCCCGAGAATCTCCGGAGGGCTGTCACGCGCTGGAGGTCCATAAACCGGCACGATGAATGCCAGCTTCGGGGCTTCCGCCGGCAATTTGAAGTCCTGGGTCAACATCTCGGAGTTGTTTGGCAGGCGAATCACCGCTTCGCCGCGGAACACGCGGCTCAGCAATTGTGCGCCGGTCTCGGTGGTTGCCTTACCCTGATGCGGCGACTCGCTGGGAGACCCGTAGACTCGGATCATCTGGCGACTCCACAGCGAAAAACGGGTCTCCGGCCCCCAGTCTTTGACCAAAGATTTCTGAATGAATTCGCAGACTTCCTGATCGGAATACTTGGGCGGCTGAGCCTGGGGCTGAGCCTGGGGCTGAGCATTTTGAACTTCCATGGCGCGTATAATTTCGGTCTGCCGGGCCGAGTCCGCCGCCTGGTCGAACTGATAGGTCACCCATTCCGACAAGGCCCGCTTGGCTTGCAGGCAATGCGCCTGAAGTTGCTCGGCCTCATGCTGCAACAGCTGCGCTTGAGCCCGGTTCAAGATCACAAGGCCGGTGGCTAACACCACGGCGAGGGTGATGAAGATTCCGACCGGAGCACGTTGCAGCCACGAGCGCGTCGCCGAGGCGATCGTGATATCGCTGGAGTGACTCGGCGTCCACGCACTGATTTGTGCAGAGGGAGTAGACTGAGTCTTACGGACAGGAGTCGGGGTCGAGGAGGTTAAGAGCGTATGCGTGGAATCGTGCCGCAACAGCAGATCGAGTTCCCGCTGGATTTCGGGGTCATCGCGGCTGGCCTCGGAGACAAACTCCTCCCGCTCGTCCTGGGAGAGCTCACGAGCTCTGTGAAAGAGATCTTTCAAGCGGCGATGTTGCTCGGCATCCATGGGGTGGCCCCTGACGCATGGTGCGAACGCTGTGGCGATTTAAATTGCTGGACGGGAAATGCGGTTGAATTGTCATCTACGAGATATGCACACTTCATTGAACTAGATTCTGCCAAAAGTTACATCCGAGGAGAGACTTTTCGCCAATCACACTAAAAAAACTGTGCAATTCCCCTCAAACTCGTCAGTAGCCGTCCTACCAAACTCAAGTTCATAGTGTTCGTAAGAACACTTGTTAACATCAGTCTTTTCACTCGCATTCTATCAGGTTTCCCTGTCAATTGTAATCCCAATTCCTGGCGGATTTGTCAGGAATGGCTGGTTTTCTCCTCTTGTTTTGCCACACACGAGTTGTCACTGCCCGGCTGCCGGAAAGCTGGCCCAACGGTCGCCAGCGAACCTTTTTGCAGCCGTTTTCTCTTTCCCGCAGTCCGCATAACTGAACGATACCACGGCATGAAGAATCGACGAAATCTCGATCCGGGGATCGATTCGAGCAGCCGTTGAGTTGCCGAATGCCCCTTGTCTCTGGCATGCTAACGAGTCCCAGAGTCCTGGCTGTGCGTTTGGTCATGGATGACAGGAGAGCTGAAGATCATGATCGCCGTGTTGCAGCGACCAACGCTGGTGCTCAACCGCAACTGGCAACCAGTGGGCGTGGTTCCTGTAACCCGCTCGCTGACGCTGGTGGCGAGCGACCGGGCTCGCGTTGTTGATCCGCACGACTTCCAGCAGTACACCTGGACCGACTGGTCGCAACTGCTGCCTCATGACAATGAACCGTTCATTCAGTCGGTCGCCTTCCGCTTGCGGATCCCGGAAGTCATTACGCTGACGCACTTCGATCGCGTGCCGATGAACGTCGTCACCTTCAGCCGGCGGAACATCTACAAGCGCGATCGGTACACCTGCCAATACTGCGGCGTACAACCCGGCAGCGAGGAACTGACGATCGATCATGTGATGCCCCGTTCGCGGGGGGGGACATCGACCTGGGAAAACTGCGTGCTGGCCTGCCTCAACTGCAACAAGCGGAAGGCCGACAAAACGCCGGACGAATGCCGCATGCCTCTGAAGCGGTCGCCGTTCCGACCGCGGTGGAAGCCGATGTACGCCTGGCATTCAATGAAGATCGAAAGCTGGTCGAAGTTCCTCAGTGAAGCGTACTGGAACGTCGAACTCGACGAATATTGAGCCTGGTCTATTCGGTGTCTCCTGGAAGCCTTGAGAGTTCTCTCAGGGCTTCTTTTGTTATGCTGCTTGTCCGCTGTTCTCTGGACCAAATCGAAGAAAGTTCCTGCCGATGAATTATCGCCTGCTGGGTCGCACGGGTCTCAAGGTTTCCGAACTCTGCCTCGGCACCATGATGTTCGGCGGCCCGACCAATCACGCCGATTCGATACAGATTATGCATCGGGCACTCGATCAGGGCCTCAACTTCTTCGACACCGCTGACATGTATTCGACCGGCAAGTCGGAAGAAGTGGTGGGCGAAGCCTTGGTCGGTCGGCGAGACGGTGTGATCCTGGCGACCAAGGCGTGCAACCCGATGGGTCCGGGCATCCATCAGCAGGGACTCAGCCGCCGGTGGTTGTTGCAGGCTCTCGAAGACAGTTTGCGTCGCCTGCGTACCGACTATATTGATCTGTTTTACTGCCATAAACCTGACCCCAACACGCCCTGGGAAGAGACGCTGAAGACCCTGGATGACATGGTGCGACAGGGCAAGGTGCGGTACACCGCGTGCTCCAACTTCCGTGCGTGGAAAGTGTGTGAAGCGGTGGGCATCAGTGAGCGGCAGGGCTGGGAACGCTTCAGTTGCGTGCAGCCGTTGTACAACATCGTGAATCGCGATATCGAAGTCGAACTGCTCCCTTTATGTCAGGCGAAGCAGTTGGGCGTGGTGACGTATAGTCCACTGGCACGAGGCATTCTGACGGGCAAGTACGCGGCCGGGGCACCCTTCCCGGAAGGGAGTCGCGCGGCCCGTAATGACAAACGCATGCAGGAGGCTGAACTGCGCGACGAAAGCTTGCATGTCGCGACAGAACTGAAAGCTTACTGTGACAAGAAGGGTTGCCGCACCTCGGCATTTGCCCTCGCCTGGTGTCTGGCGAATCCGATTCTCACCTCGGTCATTCTTGGTCCCCGCACGATGGAGCAGTTCGAAGACAATCTGCACGCGCTCGACGTCACTATCACCCCCGAGGATGAACGCTTCGTCGACAGTCTGATTCCTCCGGGTGAGCACAGCGGCAAAGGCTTCCGAGACCCGGCCTACCCGGTGACCGGTCGCGGACGGTAAGCTGAAACGGAGAGGTAACTGCCATGTCGATCGCGACTCCCCGTACACTCATGACAGCTGACGAATTGCTGGCCCGTCCCGATACCGGACTCGATCGCTCGGAACTCATAGCTGGGGAACTCAATCGTCAGAGTCTGTCGAGTTCGACCCATGGAATTATGACCGTGAATGCGATGATGCTCTTGGGAGGACACGTAAGGCAGCAACAGTTGGGTGTGATCTTTGGCCAGGGAACCGGTTTCAAGATTCAGACGAATCCCGACACGGTGCGTGCTCCCGATGTGGCCTTTATGTCCCAGTCGCGCTGGCGAGCCCGCCCGCAGTTTCGTGGTTTCTTTCCCGGCGCCCCCGACCTCGCGGTCGAAGTTGTCTCGCCCGATGATTCGCAAGGCTATCTGGATGACAAGGTGGATGGCTGGTTGCATGCGGGCACACAAGCCGTCTGGCTGGTGCAACCGCGGCAAAAGACCGTCACTGTCTACACCGCCAATCAACCCATGCGCCTGTTCCAGGAGCACGAAGAGTTCGATGGTTCGCCGCTCTTCCCGGACTTCCGCTGTCCCGTCGCCGAGTTCTTTGAGATTCCGTGAGCGGCAACGGCTCAAAGCCCGCCGAATTGCCGCACCGCTTCATAGACTGCCGTGTTGACGGTGCTGGCGAGGTTCAGGCTGCGGACTTCGGGACGCATGGGAAGTTGCACGATCGTCTCGCGCAACTCGTCCAGAATCACGGCGGGTAAGCCGCGCGTCTCACTGCCGAACAGCAGAATGTCGCCGCGCTGAAATGTGGCGTCCCACAGGGTTCTGGTCGCGGGATTTTCCACGCACCAGACCGTGCGATCAGGCAGCAGCGCCCGCAATTCGGACCACGAATCGACCACCTGATAGTCGAGATGGTGCCAGTAGTCCATCCCCGCTCTGCGCAGATGCCGTTCGTCGAGTTGGAAACCCAACGGGCGAATCAGCCACAGCTTGGCCCCGACGGCGACACACGTGCGGCCAATGTTGCCCGTATTCTGCGGGATATCGGGCTGATGCAGCACGACATGCAGGAGCGGTGCGGTTGTGTTCGTTTCCGTCTCGCGCATCAACCAGCGACGGCCCAGTTGTACTTGTACAACTCCAGCACCAGAAAGACGATTCCGGTGATGAGGGCCGACAGCGAGACGAACAGCAAGCCGACGTAAATGTCGGGCGTGGGGCTGGAATCAGAACTTCGTGGTGACATTGTCTTCGACCTCAATCGTGCTGTTGGGGGCGGTTTCGACCACAACGCCGACGGAACGATCCGGTCGGACGTCTTCCAGACGAATTAATCCCAAGTACTTGTCGCCGCGGTAAACGGTCATGGTATGGCCGGCGATCAGGCCATCATCTTCACCGAGCGAGACTTCCACCAGAATGCGATTCCCCTTTTCGGCCTTGCGGGCCTCGACCACTTTCCCTTCGACCACCGGAGGGGGTGATCCCGCTACGGTCATCTGGCGGGTATCGGTCGGCAGGTCTTTCGAGGCGAGGAAGGCTCGCATGATCGCATTCTTGGCGATCGACTCATCGTAACGGGTTTTCAGTTGCGTGTACTTCAGATTCAAACCGAACTGCTCGTCGCGGATTTTGTTGAGTTCCGCCACGATGTCGTCGCGCGACATGTTCAGTTCGCTGTTGCGAGCCCGCTGAATCTTGGCCTCGGCGGTGCGTTCGTCGGCTTCCTGGCTTTTCAGGTCGGCAATGTTGCGTTGACCGTCGAGTGCCAGTTTCAGCGATTTGTTTTCGGTATCGAGCCGGGTGTTTTCATCGCCCAGCGAACTGACCTGCCCCTGCAACGTGGTGGCCTGATTCTTCAATGCCTCCAACTCTGTCCGCACGGCATCCAGGGCCTGTTTAGCCGTATTGGCTTCATCGGCCGCCTGTTGACGCGCCGATTCAGCCGCCTTGGTGGCGGTGGTAAATTTTGTCTGCCAGTTGGTTTGGGCCGTGTAGACCGCGCCGGCAAATGCCATGAACAGCACGCTCATGACCAGATGCACGACTACCAGCACCTTGCCGAGAAACGTCATCGTTCGCCCCTGCTGACTTGCCTGAAAAACTCAATCGCAAGCATGTGTGTTATTCGTACTGACCGCTCAACTGCTGATTCAACTGCTGCTGCCGGCGTTCCAGCCGTAGCCGATCTTCCTGCAACCTTCGGAGTTCCACTTGCAAAGCCTGTTCCTGTTGCTCAGCAGCGAACAGGTCATCTCGCAGCAGTTCCAACTGATTCCGTAGTCGCAGCACCTCGTACCGCAATTCCATCAGTTCGTCTTGTAAGAGCTTGACCTCGGTCCCTTTTGCCGCAAGTTCGTCCGTCAACTTCGCGATGCGTTGGCCAAGGTCTTGCAGTTGGGCCGTCCAGACCGCGGCATGCTGATCCAGTCCGCGACGATCGCCGGCGATCAGGTCTTTCACGGTCGACTGCTGCGGTGTCAGATTCGTGATCTGTGTAGAAAGTTCTTGCAGTTCGGTGCGCAGGTCACCCAGGACTTTGGCTTGAGCGTTGGTGACGACTTCTGCGGGGTTGGTTGATGAACCGACCTGCTCGCCCGAGACACGCATACTGGCCGCGTACTGGCCGGTCTCTGAACGGGTAATGGTGACTTTTTCGTATAAGCCAGGAGCGTGGGCCAGTTCGTCCCAGTTGGGGCCGCCATACCGCAATGCTCCCGCGAAAGCCGCAAAGCCGAGGCTGGCGACGGCCACGAAGACGACAAGCATTTTGGCGAAACGCGTCATGCCTATTTCCAGACACTCTCCGCGACGATCACGGAGCGGGCGAAGGGACTCTGCCAGAGGACGGGATCAATCAAGCTGGAAAAACCATTCACCCAGCCACGCCCCACCACATTCACGAGGGGGGCTATTGTACGCGACATCCCTGTCTGGAACTCCCTAAGATCTTACAACTCCCGAAAAATCGCTGTCAATGAGAAACTCCACCGCGCCCCGACAATCCGCGTGTCGACAGAACCCTCGACGATTGCAGCGATTGTGTCGAGTCAACTCACGACAGATCTCACGACCGGGACACTCATCCTCACAGAACACTCCGGGCGCTCCATCAGAAAACCTAGTCGAACAGTTCGACCATTTCGGCCCGGTGATGCAGCCATCCGCCCCATGCCGTTACGATCGGAATGTCGTGGGCGAGATGTTTTTTTGGTAAATCCGTTCCTGGCGCTATTGCTCCACTTTCCACAGACAGGGAAGATAGCCGCTGCACATCTTTGTGAAGGCCAGCCTACGGATGACCGAACGTGCCTTGAGGCCGGCGGGAGGCGGACCTTCTCCAGAGGCGATAGACACGCGTCCACAACAACGGGCACACCGCATGACTGACGCACAGGCCTTTCTGCTGGAAACAAGCGGCAATCGGCTGATTATCTCGTTGCTGCCGCATTTGAATAAGGTGGCTTGGGCCGATATCGACAGCATTGGTGCCGAGGTCTTGTCGCGTCTCAACGCGTACCCCTCTCCCAAAGTGCTCATCGATCTCTGCCAACTCGATTATATGGGAAGTGCCCAGGTGGCACTGATGGTGCGTGTCTATAAGGCCGTGAAGGAAAAGTCGGGGACAATGGTGGTTGCCAACCGGCACCCGGTGGTTCAGGAAGTCCTCACACTCGCCGGTCTGAACAAATTATGGACGATTCTCGGTTCCCGTGAAGAGGGCCTGCGCAGCCTGGGGGGAGATCCCGGGCGGAGTGCTGCCTCTCAAGCGGCGACGCCTGCCAATTCCAATGCGGGCACGCTCGTGCTCGTGGCACTGGTCGCCGCGGTCATCGGCAGCGTCTGTCTGTTCGCCGCCATAACCCAGGCCCCCTGGTTGCCCACACCCGCGGCTGGCTGGGTGGCCCTCGCCAGCGCGGCTATCGCCCTGGGCTTGGCTGCGACGGCCACATTACATGCCTTGGGACTCAAGAAAATCGTCGGGACGGCCGTGCTGCTCTACGGCATCGGCCTGCTGCTCGGCAGTGTCTTTGCGATCGCGACCCCGGCGCGCTCGCAGATGGTTGTGTCACCCGCACCCGAGACAGATGCCGCCCCAGTTGTCGCGCCTGGGGACTCACCCGCCGCCCCGCCAGAAGTCGAGAAGCCCCAGACCGCCACACCGGTGGACGATATCGTCCCCGCCAAGTCCTGAAGGCTGCTGATTCAACGTCATCGCAACTGTTTTGATCAACCGCCAAAGCTTAGGGATGATTGTCATGGTTGACCCGGCCCCCGTGACCCCTGCCCCCGAAGGACGCCAACGGGCCTTGCAGGAAGAACTGCGCGAACTGGTCGACCTCGTGGGGCCGGCCCCATTGGTCGACCTGCTCCTCGAACGCGCGTTCCAACTGCGGGCCACAGATATTCATCTCGACCCCACACGCGGCGGTCTCCGCGTCCGCCTGCGGGTCGATGGCATGCTGCACGATGTCCTGCTGCTGCCCCCCGAAATGATGAGTCAGGTCGTCTCGCGCGTGAAGCTCATGAGCGGCATGGATATCACCGAACGCCGCATCGCCCAAGATGGGCATATCACCAGTGCCGTGCTCAAGCATCAGCGCGATATCCGCGTCGGCAGCGGACCAACCATCTATGGCGAGCGGCTGGTGCTCCGCCTCATGCCCGATACCGATACCTTCACCCGCCTCGAAGAACTCGGGCTCGATGACAACCAGATCGTGCTTGTCCGCAAGGCCATGCGGTTGCCCTACGGCATGATGCTCAGCGTTGGTCCCGTCGGCAGCGGTAAAAGCAGCACCATGTATAGCTGCCTGGAAATGCTCAACGAAGCCGGTCGCAGTCTCGTCACCATCGAAGACCCCGTCGAACGCCGCATGGATGGCATCGCCCAGATTCAGACCGACCCCAAAATCAACTTCAACTTTGTCGAGGCCCTCCGCGGCATCCTGCGACAAGACCCCGACGTGGTGATGGTCGGCGAAATCCGCGATCCTGAAACCGCCCACATCGCCATTCGTGCTGGTCTGACCGGCGTGCGCGTCCTCAGCACGCTCCATGCGAATGACACCACGGCGACGGTCGACGTGTTCCGTGACTTTGGCATCCCCCCCATGTTCATCGCCGACAGTGTGAACTGCATCATCTCGCAACGACTGGTCCGCAAGGTCTGCGAATCCTCTTTTGAAGAGTATCAGCCCAACCCGGCCGATCTGGCGATTCTCGGCGTCGATCCGGAACACGCACACGAAGTGCGACTGCGCCGGGGTGTCCCGTCGGATGCCAATTTCCATACGGGTTATCTGGGTCGTACCGGCGTGTTCGAGGTTCTCACGGTCGATCCCGACATTCGCGCCGCGATCCTGGGAAATGCCAGCGCCAAGGAATTGCGTGCCCTCGCTGTCGAGCACGACATGCAAAGCCTGGAGCACTCAGCCATCAAGAAAGTCCGTGCCGGCATCACCACCCTCGAAGAAATGCACCGCGTGCTGATCGTCGATTGACGCACTTTAGCCGCGAGGCGCGGCCGAGCGCTGCACAACTACCCGCCGATGTACTTCGCATACACCGAGCGCGCGACCGTCGCGTCATCGGTCCCCTTGATGATCGCCCGGCCATCGCGAAACACCGTCAGTTCCAACTCTTGTCCCGTGACCTGTAACTTCGCCAGAAACGGGTTCCCGGAGACTCGTCCGAGATTGCTCCAGCGCTGGCTGAGAACGGCCAGGTCGAGTTGTGCCGGTTCCGCGGGCGTCACCTGCACCGCATTGCGACCACATAACACTGTCGTCTGAGCCGTGCCTACTCCCTGCAACCACTTTCGCTCACCCCGCACGCAGGCCGGGCATTGATTCCCCGGCCGCACGTTGGCCAGATTCATCGTCCGCCAGGACTGGTCCCAGACATCGACGATGGTCAGTTTGGGTTCGATCAATTCGCGTTGCCCCGACAGCAGCTTCAGCGCCGCGACGGCCTGCAAAGACGCGACCACTTGAATCGCCGGGCCGATCACGCCTGCTGTGTCGCACGTCTCCGACGATCCTGGCTCGGGGGGCGATTCAATGATGCACCGCAAACAGGCGGTCTCACCGGGAATGATGGTCATTGTTTGCCCATGACTCCCCACGCAACCGCCATAAATCCACGGGATGTTCCATTCCAGCGCGGCGTCATTGATGAGGAACCGCGTTTCAAAGTTGTCGGTCCCGTCAAGAATGACGTCCACATCCGCAAACAGCGACCCCACATTCTGCGGGCTGACATCGGCGACGATCGGTTCCAGCATCACGGTCGAGTTGATGCGCTGCAGCTTGTTCGCCGCGGCGATCGCCTTGGGGAGTTGCAGTCGCACATCGTCTTCATCGAACAGCACCTGCCGTTGCAGGTTCGAGATCTCGACGAAATCCCGATCGATGATTCTCAGAAATCCGATGCCGGCGCGGACCAGCGTTTCAGCGAGCACCGTCCCCAGCGCACCGCACCCGCACAGCACTGCCCGGCTCTGCATCAATCGTGCTTGTCCCGCGACACCCAGTCCCGCGAACCGCACCTGGCGGCTGTAACGTTCCGGGATCGTCGTCTCCTCATGCATGTTTGAAAACCATTTTTCGTGCAGAACGGAAATTGTACTTTTTCAACGGATTCATCAATGAAATGATCTGTCTCAGCACAGCCTCGATCGTGTCGCGCAACTTTTCTGCTCGTAGCAGAAGACGTGACACAACAGGCCGTATCGTAGAGGACCAGTCGATGACCGTCGTCAATCGGATGCATCAGAAAATTTCGCTGCCTCGGGCCGGTACACAAGAGTTATGGTCGCGTGTCGAGCAGCATTTTGCCAGAGACGACGTGCAGCACTGGCGGTATCTCGCCATGTTCGCCTTGCGCGAAGCCTGTGGCTGGAAACTGGAACAGATTGGTCTCGCCTTCGGTCACCCCAAGGGCCACGTCACGCGGTGCCTGCGACAGATCAAGGCGGAACTGCGGGCGAATTTCTCCCTGGAACCCTTGCCCCCCGAAATACTCGACACCTTTTCCGACCCCGATCGCGACCGGGAACCCTTATCAACTGCCGCTGCCGCCGACTGGCAGACGAGCCCGCATCGTCCGGGGTAATCGCGACCTGCCTGACTGACATCGTGCGCGGAAAGCCCACAGCGGAAGATTGAAAGCCAGACAAAGAGCATCCGATCACGATCTGGCTTTTTGCTTTCCGCTTTCCGCTAACTCGCATTCTCCCTTTGAAACACATTGCGACGGAAGATCCGACTCATGCAGATCGAACGCATACCCCTCGACCAACTTCTCGCCGCGCCCTACAACCCGCGGAAATCGCTCAAGCCCGGCATGCCCGCCTACGAGCGGCTGAAGCGCTCGCTCACCGAGTTTGAGCTGGTGCAGCCCATCGTCTGGAACCGCGCGACGGGCCACATCGTCGGCGGACATCAGCGTGTACAGATCCTGCGCGATCAAGGTGTCGCCGATGTGGAATGTGTTGTGGTCGAACTTTCACTCGAGCGTGAGAAGGCCCTCAACGTTGCGCTCAACAATGCTCGTGTCGCGGGAGATTGGGACTCCGCAAAGCTGATCGACCTGGTCAGCGAACTACGAGATCTCCCCGACTTCGATGCGACGCTGACCGGCTTCGACGCCGAAGACTTGTCACACCTGTTGATGACTCCGGCGCCGCTGGCGTCCATGATGGACGAGGCTGAACCAACCGACGACGGCGTGCAGGTCACTCTCGAGATCCCTCACGAACTCTGGGAAGACGTGCGCCAGGAACTCGACCCGCTGCTGGTCGAATACCCCGCAGTCCAACTCCATGTGAAGCACCCTCGCGGCCAGCACTCGCGGGGTTAGCGTGGACCAAAAGTCACGGCCACTTAGGAATGCAGTTTCTCGGCACAGCCAGGCATGTCTGTGCTCCTGAAGCGTTTCACAAGGAGATTCCCGCCATGCAACTTTCCGTCGCTTATGATTTTCTGCCCAAAGCTCGATCCGTTCAGGCCTCGCAGGTGATGGATCACTTCGGGATCGGCTTTGAAACCGGCCGGCATGTCATCGCTGATCGACTCGAGCTGCCCCTTCAACCCGGCGATGTCGTCGCGTTTGTCGGGCCTTCGGGCTCTGGCAAATCGAGTTTAATGCGCGCGGCGGCCGAGCAACTCGAGCACGCTGTCTGGACCGATCGACTCGATCTGGGTGACCGCATGCTTGTCGATGCCCTGCCGACACCGTTCAACGAATCACTGTCGCTGCTCGCATCGTGCGGACTCGGTGAAGCCCAACTGCTGTTACGCACGCCGGGAGAACTGAGCGATGGTCAGCGGTATCGTTTTCGGTTGGCACTGGGATTGTCGCAGAAACCGCGCTGGATGATTGCCGATGAATTCACCGCGGCGCTCGATCGCACACTGGCGCATGTCATCGCGTTCAACCTGCGCAAAGTCGCGACCCGTACCGTAATCGGCTGCCTGGTGGCGACCACTCATGAGGATATCCTCGACGATCTGCAACCCGATGTGCTGGTGCAATGCCGTCTGGACGGTACGCAGTCGGTCACGCGGCAGAACGTAAAAAAAAAGCCATCAGTTTTGCCGCCGATCTCGAGCTCACGACCGGATCGACACGCGACTGGCCGTATTTTGCTCGGTGGCATTACCGCGGCCATCGGTTGCCGATCGTGAGATACGTCACCGTGTTATGGCATCACGACGAACCGATCGGCCTCTGTGTGTTTGCCTCGCCCGCGCGGGCTCTCAAACAACGATCGCGGTTTTTCGGACTGTCGGGAGGCTGGTCGCGGGTGCGGTTGCAGGCGCTGAATCAGCAGTTGGTGACTCTCTCGCGCGTGGTGCTGCATCCCACGTATCGGGGTGCGGGTCTGGCGGCGGCGTTCATTCGTGCCAGTTGCCAAAGCTGCACTTGGCCGTGGATCGAAGCCCTGGCCGAAATGGGGCATATCAACCCGTTTTTTGAACGAGCCGGGTTTGTTCGCGTGGGAGTCACCGCCCCCACGCAGCGTTCCCGTGCCGGACATTCCGCCCTATATGGAGCCCAACGTGACCACACCGGACGGCAACGACTCATCACCACCGAGTCGTATGAAAAAAGCCGGCACGCGCAGCCGGTCTACTACCTCTACGACAACCGAAAAAAGTCCACGACCGCGAAGGAAGAGGCCTGATCCAGCCACGGCGACATTGTCCACTCCGCTGTCGCCACAGGAGCAACGTGAACTGCTCGACTGGATGCTGAAAGGTGCCAGCCCGGCGGCGATCTGCGCGGAACTCGGCTGGTCGGTCGAGCGCTTCTGGAAAACGCTGGACACCGATGCCGACTTCGCCGAGGCACTCCAGCAACTGTTCGACACGCTGAGCTGGAACGTGTTGACCGTGCTGTATCAGGCAGCCATGAAAGGCCAACTCTCCGCACAGCAATTCTGGCTGCGGCAACGCCCCGTCTCGGGTTGGGGGCAAACACCAGAGACAGATCCGGGGCCCGATCCTTATGAGCAACTCAACGATGACCAACTGGTTGACGCCTGCCGACAGGCAGAACTTGATCTCGCGGCTGAAATTGCAGCACATCTGGCAACAACGCCTCGCGGCACGTGACCCGGCCAGTTATCGACCATTGCTGCGGCTGGGTTCGGCCTCGGCTCCGCTCTTCCGAGACGTCATGCAGCCCTGGCAACATCGCGACTTTGCGGCGCTCGATGAGGCGTGGCAGGCCTTGGCGGGGCTGCGAGACCCAGCCAGTGTCACGCGGGCTTATCTGGAACGGCCGCGCGGGCACTCCAAAACGACCGACACCGCCGTGCAAGTTACCTGGATTCTGCAATGGTCGCGACGCACCGTGCGTGGACTGGCCGCCGCCGCAGATCAGGAACAGGCAACACTGATTCACACGGCGATTGCTGACCTGGTGCGGGCGCATCCGGTGTTATGCCCCGACCTGATCGTCCAGAAGCAGACCATACGCCATCGGGTCACGCAGAGTGAACTGCAGGTCATCTCGTCGGACGTCAGTAGTTCATGGGGGCAACTGCCCGACTTTGTCATTTGCGATGAACTCTGCCACTGGTCGAAGCCCGATTTATGGTATTCTCTGTCTTCCTCGGCCGCGAAGAAGCCGGGCTGTGTGCTGGTGGTGTTGACCAATGCGGGCATCGGCACCGGCTGGCAATGGAACCTGCGTGAAATCGCCCGGACCTCGCCCGAGTGGTATTTCTCCTCGCTGGATGGCCCGCAGGCTCCGTGGATCTCGCGGGCCTCGTTAGAAGAACAACGCCGCTTGTTACCCCCCGCTGTGTATGCCCGCTTATGGGAAAACGCCTGGCAACACTCTGATGGCGAGTTCGTCACGCTCGCCGAGGTGGAAGCCTGCCGTGATCTGCAATTGGCGCGCGCCGCACGGGGTTCGACCGAGTTCGATTACGTCGCCGCGATCGACTATGCCGAAAAGCATGACCGCACGGTGGGGGTGGTTATCCATCGCGATGGACCGACCGTGATTGTCGATCGCATGGATGTCGTGGCCCCAGATCCCGAACATCCGGTTCTCGTGCAATGGGTCGAAGACTGGATCGCCACGACGGCGGCCGAGTTTCCCCGCATTCGCTTCGTCCTTGATGAATACCAGCTGCTGGGGGTGTTGCAACGCTTGTCGGCACGTTATGCGCTACAGCGCTTCGACTTCGCGGCCGGTCGGGGCAATCATGCCTTGGCGGTCATGCTGCGGAATCTGATTGTGCATCGGCAGGTGCGGTGGTATCCCGGATGTGGTCAGATCATAACCATCGCGGCCCGCGACGATCTGGAAACCGAACTTGCCGCGCTGGTATTACGGACCACGTCGGGAGGGCGAATCCGGATCGATCATCGTCGGCAGTCGGGCTGTCACGATGACCGGTCTTTCGCGTTGGGGGCGGCCTGTCTGGAACTGCTGCGGGAACAGCCCACGCAGGAATGGTTCGAGGTTTCGTTGCCGACGGAGGACGGCGAGTTTCTGTGGTGAACCGGGCGAGCATGATCGTCACCGAAGGGCCGAGTCTCACCGGCGGAATCTGGCGTCGTGTCCAACGGGGAATTTTGCTCCGTGAACCGGTGTGGTCTGTCAAGAGGAGTCTTGCCAAGTTGACCAAGGCGCAAGTGCTTATTTTTCAACGGTTTGTGCGACAGAAACGCTGATTGACCCGAATTCCGGCTCCTCCTATACTTCCGGCCCATTCTCAGCGGAAGATTCTGCCGGTTGTGCGGCCTGCTTCCCTTGAGGTGGCCCTGTTCCCATTCACTTCCATTGGGGAGCGCCCGTGCCGGGCTGCTGGCGCCCATTCACTGTCGGTCGTGGAATAGGACTGGTGGCAACCCTGCTGGTAGCCACAGCAGTCATGTTCGCGCTGACGTTGCGCGCGGAACCGACCTCGGCCGTGACCGGCGACGCAGGACCGATTCAGATCTTCGCCGACTGGTCGCAGGAATGGGCGGACGACCAGGGGCATGTGGCCCTGTTCCGGGGTCATTGCCGCATCGTGCAGGGCGATCGCGGTTACTCGGCCGAGAAGGCCGTGATCTGGGTGCGTCGAGAAACGACTCCGCAGGGACCGGTCGACAAGCTGGCGATCTATCTGGAAGACAGCGTCTTCGCGCGCACGGTCGATGGCGATGCGTCAGCCGCGCAGTTGGTAGCGAACCTGCAAACGCTCCAGGGCATCACCTTAACCGTGCGTGGTCGGCAAACCGATACGACGGGTTATCAGGATGAACTCTATCAGCGGGCATTGTCACGCCGCGATGGTCAACTCCGCTCGGAGTTGATTCAGACGCAACTGACCATCGATCCGAATACGTGGCAGGCGCAGATGGTGCAACTGCCGGGCACAGCCGCCCCCGTCCGCCGCGTGCGACTCTTCCAGCGTGGAGCCTTACCCTTTAGTATTCAAAGCGAGGTGACGCCGAACAGCACGCCGCCCGAGCAGGTGGTGTATGTCACCGGGGGCGTGCAACTGCTGTTCGATGGTCTCGACGATGCGCGCATGGGGACGATTGACCTGGCCGCAGATCGAGCCATCATCTGGACGACGGCCATCGGTGGCACCGGCCTGCAGTTTGTACTGACGCAAGCCCGCGATGAACCTTACGAGGTCTATCTCGAGGGGAACATCGTCATCCGCCAGGGCAACAACGTGATTCGGGCCGACCGCGCGTATTACGACGCCCGTGAAGATCGTGCGCTGGTCTTGAATGCGGAGCTGAAGGCCTTCCTCGAAGATCACGACACTTCGGTTCGCGTGCGAGCCGAACGTCTGCGACAGACCTCGGAGATGAGCTATCAGGCGCAGAATGCGTGGCTCACGACGAGTCAACTGGGACGGCCGGGTTATCGCCTGCAAGCCAGCGATGTCTTTATCGACTACCGCCCCAGTGGTTCGTTGTTTGGTGAGACCGGGGCCACGCAGTTTGATCCTGCGACAGGCCAGCCAATCCCCGAACTTACACCGTGGGCGACCGTGACAAACAGCACATTAGTCGTCGGCGAAACGCCGGTCTTCTTTTCTCCTTATGTCAGCGTACCCGCCGATGATCCCGGCATTCCGCTGCAATCGTTAACGTTCCGGCAAGACCGGATTTTCGGCACGCAGGTGCGTTCGCAATGGGACGCCTTCCAACTCCTGGGACTGGAGCGCCCGGCCGATGCCCGCTGGACCGCCGAGTTCGATTACCTCAGCGATCGCGGACCACTCCTCGGCACCAACGGTCGGTACCGCGGCCTCGATGGTCATGGCAATCCGTTTGCGGTCTCGGGACTGGCTACCTATGTGCATGATGACGGCGAGGACAACCTGGGGCTCGATCGCCGGTCGCTGGTTCCCGAAGATCAGAACCGGGGCATCCTGCAATTGCAACATCGGCACTGGATGCCCGACAATATTCTGTTGCAGACCGAGTTGGGCATCGTCAGTGATCGCAACTTCCGCGAGCAGTATTACGAGCAGGACTTCGATCAGGAGAAGGATGTCGAAACGCTGGGATATCTGCGAAAGCAGGAAGACCACTGGGCGGCGTCGCTGCTGATTCGGCCGCAAACCAACGAGTTCGAGAACACCACGCAATGGTTACCCCGCGGCGATCTCACCACGTTAGGTCAACCCATTCTGGGCGACTGGTTGAACTGGAGCAGCCATACCTATGCGGCGTATGCCACGCTGGAACCGGCCGAGGCACCCACCGATCCGAACGACCTGTATTCTCCGCTGCCGTATATGACGAGTGCCGATGGCATGGTCGGCATGACCCGGCATGAAGTGACGGCCCCGTTCAATCTGGGACCGCTGAAATTGTCGCCGTATGCGCTGGGGGAAGCGGCATTCTGGAGCGACAGCTTCACGCAGAATTCGATCGACCGGTTCTATGTGCGGGCCGGGTTACGGGGGAGCCTGACCGCGTCGAGAATCTATCCGTATGTCAACAGCGACATCTTCAACTTGAGTGGTCTCGCTCACAAGATGGTCTTTGATTTTGACTATGGCTGGGCCGACAGCAGCCGCGATCTCGCCGAGATTCCGCAGTGGAATGAATTCGACGACGATGCCCAGGAACGCTTCCGGGAACGGTTGCTGGTGAACACGTTTGGTGGGGTGTTACCGCCCGAGTTCGATCCCCGGTTCTACGCGGTACGCAGCTTGACCGGAACCAGCGTGACGGCTCCATATCATGAGTTGGTCGATGATCAACAGGCGTTGCGGCTGGGCTGGCGACACCGGTTGCAGACCAAAGTCGGCCCGCCCGATCGGCAACGCATTAAAGACTGGATGACGCTCGATCTGGGGATCACCTACTTCCCCGATTCGACGCGCGATAACTTCGGCGAAGAGCTGGGACTGTTCAGCACGCGGTATGCCTGGAATGTGGGTGACCGCACGTCGATCCTCGCTTCGAGCCTGGTCGATTTCTTCGACAACGCTCAGAACCTGTATAGCGTGGGCGTGCTCAGCCAGCGCAGCGTGCGTGGCAGCTTGTATATGGGCTACCGACAAATTCAGGGGGGCCCGCTCAACAGCCAGATTCTCACCGCCAGCTATAGCTATCAGATGAGCCCCAAATGGATCTCGACGGCGTCGACGGCGTATGACATTGGTGAAGGCGAGAACCGCGGGCAATCGCTGACGGTCTCGCAAGTCGGTGAATGGTATGTGCTGCATTACGGCTTCAATTACGACGCCAGTAAAGACAACCTCGGCGTGTCGATTGCGGTGGAACCACGGTTGGGGAAAAAGGGAGGCCAGTTACCGCAGTTGAGTTCGCTGCTGCAGAGTTATCGTTGATGGGAGGCAAGGGCTCAGAGGCCAAGTGTCAAGTGCTGAGTGCTCAGTGGGCAATGCGATGAGATCTGGGTTGCCTTGGCACTTGCCACTCAGCACTAGGCACAATACTTAGAAACCCGCTTCTGAGGAACGGAAACTGGTGGCAAGAAATCTTGTTTGTGCACAGACCGCAATGTCTGTACTCCTTTGATCGGAGCGCGCGATCATGCCGGAACTGCTGGAACCGCTGAGCCTCGAAAAACCTGTCCGACGACGAGCTCCCTGGCGGCAACGCCTGGTCGAGACCGAACGGGGCATCGCGCGCGGCTTTCGCGGCGATAGTTCGTTGTTCTTCTATGGCTTCGTCGATTGTGCGGTGCTCGCCGTCGGGGGCGTGCTCGACCTGACTTTGTGGCAATGGCTGATCGTGGGGCTCTCAGTCACGATGGTGATCGCCGCGGAACTGATGCGGCAGGCTTTGCAGTGCTGCATCGCCGAACTGCGGGAGATGCGACCGGCGGGGCATTGGGATCGGGCGCTGCATCTGGCGACCGCGTCGGTCTCGGTGGCCTTTACCGGTGGCTCGCTGGTGGTCGCGCTGGTCTACTGGCAACGCATCCGCGAGATGTTCGCGGGTTAGCGAGCGGCGTCGATGGACTGGAGATCGGGTGGCGGGGGCGCTCCGCGCAGCGGTAGCCCCCGAATCTTTTGGCCACGATGACCGGGGGCTTCCGCTATCGCGGAGCGCCCCCGCCACCCCTGCCCCACAGTCACGAAGTTTGTGCCACACACTAGAGATTCCCTGAGAGTCAGTGGTCCAGACATTCCTGTCTGGGTGTTCCTGGCAGCAGCGCAAACTCCCTCGTCAGAATTGCGGTGGGTGGGTCATCGGGTACACTACATAGTCGGGAAAGAACACGCTTTCCCGACCTGAGCGTGTCCTATTGAGATCACTTTATGCTGGAATCGTATGGCTTACTGGCAGTCATCCTGCTGATTGTGGGACTGATACTGCTGGTCGCCGAAGTCTTTCTGCCGTCCGGTGGAGTACTGGCGATCTGCACCACCATTACGCTTTGTCTGTCACTCGCCGCAGCCTATACCGCCTGGTTCGAGCAGTATCCTGCGGCGTGGTGGGGTTTTTGTGGACTGGTCGTGCTGATGATTCCCACCACTCTGGGCGGAGCGTTTTACGTCTTCCCCAAGACGGCGGTCGGTCGACGGGCGTTGCTGGAAGCACCCGATTTAGAAGACCTGGAACCGCACGCGGCGGAAACCGCACGGCTGCTGAATTTCGTCGGAACCTACGGAAAGACCGTGTCGCTGCTCAATCCGGGAGGCCTGGTGCTGGTCGATAATGAACGGCTGCACGCCTTCAGTGAAGGCCAGATGATCGATCCCGGCGTGATGGTGGAAGTGCTGGAAGTTCGCGGAACGCGGGTGCTGGTCCGTCCGGGAGAGCCACCCGAACCGGTCGAGGAATCGACAGGAAAAGTGGCTTCAAGAGGCGACATTGTCGACTTCGACCTCCCCGCAGAGTAGCCCCGGTCGTCCTCTCTCGACTAGACTGCAGTCCTGTTCAGACGCTGTAGCTCCGAAAGTCGGATAACGAAATCTGATCCGTTGCGAGCTGTCTGACGTTGCATCGATCAAGACATTCCTGGCGATAACGATTCGACACCTGGAAGGATAAGACCATGCCCGAAGCGTTTCTTTTGGCGCAAGACGGTGGCTGGTATGTGGTAGGCATTGGCATCGCGTTCGTGCTGTTCATCGGCGGCCTGATCGTATTCGCGCTGATCGCGCGGTATATCGGCCTGTGGATTCAGTGTTTGATGACCGGAGCCGGTATCGGATTCGTGAATCTGATCACCATGACCATCCGCAAAGTCAACCCGACCATGATCGTGCGGGCCAAAATTATGGCCGTGCAGGCCGGTATCACCGATGTCTATCCCCTCAGTACGCGCGATCTGGAATCGCATTTTCTGGCGGGGGGCCGAGTTTCTAATGTGATTCGAGCGCTGGTGGCGGCACACCGGGCAGGCATCGATCTGGACTGGCAAACCGCTCAGGCGATCGACCTCGCTGGTCGCGATGTGCTGGAAGCCGTGCGGACCAGCGTCTATCCCAAGGTGATTGACTGCCCCGACCCGAAGAAAAGTGGTGGGGCCGCCTTGGAAGCCGTGGCGGGCGATGGCATTCAGCTGAAGGTGCGGGCCCGCGTGACCGTGCGAACCAACATCCGCCAGTTGATTGGGGGAGCCACAGAAGAAACCGTCGTCGCCCGCGTCGGTCAGGGGATCGTGCAGGCGATTGGTTCGACCCCCTCTTACAAGCTGGTGCTGGAGAACCCCGACCGGATCTCGCAGACCGTACTCGACCAGGGCCTGGAAGCCCAGACCGCCTTTGAAATTGTCTCGATCGATATCGCCGATATTGATGTCGGTGACAATATTGGTGCCCGCCTGGGTGCCGATCAGGCCGAGGCGGATATGCGGGTTGCCCAGGCCAATGCCGAGCAGAAGCGGGCCGCGTTTACCGCGCGTGAGCAGGAAAACATCGCCACCGTGCAGGCCAACCGCGCGGAAGTGGTGCTCGCCGAAGCCCAGGTGCCCATGGCCATCGCCGAGGCCTTCCGCAGCAAAAGCCTGGGCTTGCTCGATTACTACGAATTGAAGAACGTGCAGGCCGATACCCAGATGCGGCAGGCCATTTCCGGACAAAGTCCTTCCGCGGCGGCAAACCGCTAACGACGACCGGCGGGCTCTCGAACAACGTGAGGTGCGAATGTTTCTACCTCTGCTAGCGGCTGATGTCGGGAACTACATCGGACTGGCGATTCTCGTCATTACCGTCCTGGGGTGGATCGTGAATGCCATCAAAGGGAACGACGCCGACGGCAAGCCGCTCCCCCAGCGCAACAAACCCAAGCGCGATCTCCGGTCGGAACTCGAAGTCTTTCTGGAAGAACTGCAACAGCCCCAGAAACCACAGGAACCGGCGCCACAACCTGAACGGCCCATTGCACCTCAAAAACAGCAAGCCCAACGTCAGGCAAATCCGCGGCAACAATCGCACAAGCCACGTCCGCCGAAAGCCCCCAAGCCACAGCCAACGGCGAGCAAGCCCGCGCCCAAGCCGCAGAAATCCAAGAATCTCGCGGCGAAGTCTGGTCAGTCTCTACGGGACCATGTCTCCAGCTTCGTGAGCGACAATCGCGTTTCCGCAGAAGATCAGCAGCGGATGGCGCATCGGGTCGACCAAGCGGTTCAGCAGGATTTGTCGGGTGGAACCGTCGCTCCTGTCGAGCCTGCGGAGGTGCGTCGGACCACTCCACATCCGTTTCTCGTCATGCTCGCCCGCCCCGAAGGGATGCGGCAGGCCATCCTGATGAACGAAATTCTGCAGCGTCCGAAATCTCTCCGCTCTCGGAAGTCCTAGACCGCAACGCGTGCAAGGCACTCATAACGGCACCCGCGATTGCAGTAAGATCCGTCAACCATGGCCGAAGCCCGCACCGCCAGCATCGTTCCCAGTCGACAGCGCGATGAACCCTTCGTGCTGCTCTTTGCGGGACGATTTTTTCTGCGGGGAAGCACCGCCTATACCCTGCGTCTGGCAGAGTACCTTCCCGAGAATGGGTTCCGTATCTCGGTCGTCTGTCCATCCGCCAAAACTGTCGACGCAGAACATCGTAAGCAGTTGCAGATTCACGAGTATCCATATCTGCAAACGCCTGTCTGGGGGCCGATTGTGCTCGAGATGCTGGCCCGTTCGCTACGCACAGACCCTCCCGACCTGATTCATATTCAGTCTCGGAACGCCATCCCGCAGGGGCTGTGGCTCGCGCGCCGCCTGCGCGTCCCCGTCATTCAAACCGTCCACGATTACATGCAGCCGCGCGAACGCCTGCGAACCGATACCCAACTGACCCGCCGCATCATCGCCGTCAGTGATTCTGTCAAAGCCGACCTGCTGGGCCGCTCGGGTGTCGAGAATTCGCTGATCTCCGTGATTCACAGCGGCGTCAGTTGCAACCTGTCACACCAGGAGCCAGAGGTTCTGAGTGAGGGACGCGTGCCCGTAGTCGGCACCGCAGGACCATTGGAAGCGGTGAAGGGCTTTCCGTTCTTTCTCGGTGCCGCCGCCCGGGTGCTGTCACTCGGTCGGCAAGTCGAATTTGTCATCGCCGGGGCCGGGCCCGAAGAAGAGAACCTGCGCCGTCTGGCCCGCGAACTGGGCATCGCCGAGCATGTCACGTTTGTCCCCAACCTGCTCGACTTCTCCGACGCGCTCGAAGCCATGGATGTCTTCTGTCTGCCGTCGCTGCAGCAGGGCATTGGCACCATCATGCTGGAAGCGATGGCCCTCGGCCGACCGGTGATCGCCACGAAAGTCGGCGGCGTTTACCGGGTCATTCGCGATAATGAAACAGGCCTGCTGATCCCCCCGTCTGACAGTGCCCGTCTCGCGGAACGCATCATCGAACTGCTCGACGATCCCGCCCGGGCCCGCACCATCGGTGCCGCCGCACGAGAAGAAGTGCTGCAAGAATTCCGCGTCGACCAGATGGTGTCACAAACCGCCGCGGTTTATCGGGAAGTCCTGGGAAAACCGACCCCGACAACGGTAACGGCCGAAACGCAGGTGATCTCTTCGTGAGGTTGCGACGTTGATAGTGGTGGAGGGAGCGATGCCGACCAGCCTGCCACCGACGCGTGCCGAGTTTGCCAGAACTTGTCGGAGAAATCAGCGCCGCATACTCTGGATGGTGCTGGCGTTCATGCTGGCCTTCGGTGCCGTCGGCGCAACCGTGCTGCTCATCCCCCAAGACTGGATATCGCCGCTCAAAGATCTGCTGGCGTTCAAAGTCCTCGTCTTTGGGGGATTCATTGGACTCATGGTGGGGTTCCTGGCTGGACTGATCTTTCTTGCATCGAAACTGGAATGGCGTTGCCCGCTCTGCCAGAAAAAACACGAAGGTACGACGACCTACACGCTGATCGCAACCGGGCGTTGCCCCCACTGCCTGGAGTCGGTGTGGAATGAACCTGAACTGGGCCATCCCACGCCAGCGAAGAACCTGGCTCAACCGCAGCATTCGCAGGCGGAGTTTGAAAGTGACACGCACCGTGTGCGCTACCGTTGGCAACCTGTCGTGCGCTATCTGATCGCCGCGGCGGTTGTTGGACTAGTGGCGTGTCTCCTGCGTCCGACGCTCGCCGCGTACTGGGTGCAATCCTGGGGGCCGGACACACTGCCGTTTCTGAATCCGTTATTGGCGGCACCTTCGATCACGATTGCCTTCTGGAGTGTGATCGCATTATCGCGAGATTTGGATCGACAGGCAGCACATATCCGCTGCCCTTGTTGCAGTGCGTCATTGAATGGCGGCAGGCTGACGGCCATCACCGGAAATTGCCATCGATGTGGTTCACAGGTCATCGCCGATCCTTTGCCTCGACTAGCGACCCCGGTCGCCCAACGGCTGCTCACGCGTGCGGAACTGATTACGCCTCGACAGCGTTACCACCAGATGATGCCGTGGGGTTGCATCGGCGGGGGCGGACTGGCATTCGCCTATTTCGGTTTGGTCATGTGGGGGCTGGATATCCCGTTTCGAGGGGAATTGAAGCCGTGGCATGCGCTCGTGCTATCGGGTGCCATTGTGCTGCAAATCGGCGGTGTCTTTGCCGTGGAATATTGGAACAGCCGACGGTCTTGCTGTCCGAACTGCCATCGGTCCTTGGTCCCATTGGCGGAGTATGCCCTGGCGAGTGGCAACTGCCCGCATTGTGGGCATCAAGTCATCGCTGATAACGATGATGACAATTCGTTGGTTTGCTACACCTCACCCGCATGAGCTATGCTCACGGGTCTTTCCCGCACGCTTCTCTGCGAAAGACCTGGTGATGGCTGCCCGATTGACTGGCCTGGTGGCTGCGACGCATACGCCGTTTAATGCCGATGGTGCGCTGAATCTCGATGTCATCGAACAGCAGGCCGAGGGCTTGGTGAAGGCCAAGGTCTCGGCGGCGTTCATCACCGGGACCACCGGCGAATGTTCGTCGCTGACCATCGAAGAACGCATCGCGGTCACGCGGAGGTGGACCGAGGTCGTCAAAGGGTCGCCTCTGAAGGTGATCGTGCATGTCGGCTCGAACTGCCAGGCCGATTCGGTCATGCTGGCGAGGACCGCTGCCGAGGCGGGGGCTGCCGGGTTTTCGGCGCTGTCACCGTCGTACTTCAAGCCCGCGAACGTGGCTGAGTTGTTACGATTTTTGCAACCGATTACTGCGGCTGCGGCGGGTCTGCCGTTTTACTTCTATGACATTCCCTCAATGACGGCGGTCGCGCTGTCGATGGTCGAATTCCTCGATCAAGCCCCGGCTAAGCTGCCGAATCTCGCGGGGATCAAATACACGAATGGTGATCTGGTGCAGTTGCAGGAACTGCTGCGGATCGACCCCGACCGTTTTGACATTCTGTTCGGCAGTGACGAAGCGTTGCTGGCGGCGTGGACGCTGGGCGTGAAGGGAGCCGTCGGCAGCACATACAACTTCGCCGCGGCGATTTATCATCGCGTGCTGGCGGCGTTTGATCGGGGTGACTGGAAGACGGCGCGGCAGCAACAGGCCGAGTCGGTTCGACTGGTGCGGCTGTTATGCCGGTACACATATATGCCGGCGTCGCGACATGTGCTGACATTGCAAGGCATTCCCGTTGGCCCTACGCGGTCGCCGCTGAAGCAACTCTCGGCGGAAGAACAAACGTCTCTGGAACGCGACCTGCATGCCAGCGGGCTATGGCAGGTGCTGCAAGCCGATTGAAGGAGCATCCGATGCGCTCGCTCGCGATCTCCCTGATCATCATGATCTCCCATGGCTGCCTGAACAGCGGCCGCGCTGCGGAACCCGCATCGTCGCGATGGCAGAAATTGTCATCGCTGCCCGACAAGCAGGGCTTTGCGGGGATGGTGGCTGGCGTAAGTGACGAGGCCCTCATCGCGGCCGGCGGTGCCAACTTTCCCAAAGGATATCCCTGGGAAGGGGGTACGAAAGTCTGGTACGACGATGTGTGGCTGCTGCGATCACTCGATGGCACATGGGAACACCGCACCGAACGGTTGCCACGCAAGTTGGGCTATGCCGTCTCGGTGACGTATGACCATGCGGTGATCATCGCTGGGGGAGAAACGCCGAACACGGAGGGCACCAGCTCATATGCCGTGGCCGATGTCTATCGGTTGCGTTGGGATGGCAGCCAGATCATTACCGAAATCTTGCCGCCGTTGCCGCAACCGACGATGAATGCCAGCGGCGTGCTGATCGGTTCCAACCTGTATGTCATCGGTGGAACAAGTGGACCGACTGCAACGAGTACCTATCACACCGTGTGGTCGATGAATCTCGCGGTACCATGCGGCGAGATGAAGTGGATCGCACAGCCGAAGTGGCCTGGTCCGCCGCGGATGCTCGCTGTCGCCGCGAACTGGCAGGGCAGGTTGTCTCTGATCAGCGGTGTTGATCTCTCAGCCGATGCAGAAGGCAAGCCCGCGCGGACCTACCTGACCGATGCGTATCACTACAGCATCGAACAGGGCTGGCAAAAGATTGCAGATGTGCCACGCCCCGTCGTGGCCGCCGCATCTCCGGCCTTGGTCACTCAACACGGATTTTGGATCGTCAGTGGCGATGATGCCTCGCAACTGCCGATCCCCGTCGCACAACGCACTGGCTTTCCCGCGACTATGTGGCAATACCATCCGCCGACAAACCGCTGGAGAGATGCAGGTCAGACACCTGCACCGCGAGTCACGTTGCCGGTGGTGATGTGGCAGGGCCGGGCGATCTTTATCAGCGGTGAACAACGGCCAGGGGTCCGCTCGCCAGAGGTCTGGAGTCTGAACCTTTCTCCCAAAGATTGACGCGCTCATGTCGGATTCCGCCAAGTCATCGCTGCGCTATGCGTGGTTCATTGTGGCCTTGCTGCTGCCAGTTGGTCTCTTGAATTACCTCGATCGGCAGATGCTCGCCTCGATGAAATACTCGGTGATGCAAGACATCCCCACCATCGGCACTGATGCCAACTGGGGTTACATGCTGGGCCAGTTCAAGTGGGTCTATGCGTTCCTGAGCCCCATCGGGGGGTACATCGCCGATCGTTACAGTCGCCGCTTGACGATCTGCGGGAGCTTGTTCGTCTGGTCGGCGGTGACGTGGCTGACCGGGCATGTCTCCACGTTCAATGAACTGCTGCTGGCCCGTTCGCTGATGGGGATCAGCGAGGCGTTCTACATTCCGGCGGCACTTGCCTTAATTGCAGACTATCATCGCGGCGGGACACGTTCGCGCGCCGTGGGAATGCACCAGATGGCGATCTATTGTGGTGTCATCGGTGGCGGATTCACCGGTTACATCGCCGATGCTCCCGAATTCGGCTGGCGGTTCGCGTTCGATGCCTGTGGCATCTTCGGGATGCTGTATGCGATACCGCTGGTGTGGCTGTTACGAGATGTTCCTCCGGTCGCACCGACCGTGGAAGTCTATGAAACAAAACCTTCGATCGTCACGGCGGTGTCGGAACTGCTGACCAACGGGTCGTACATCTTGCTGGTGCTGTACTTCACTTTGCCAGCCCTTGCGGGATGGGTGGTGCGCGACTGGATGCCCGCGCTGCTCAAGGAGCAGTTTCAGATCGGACAGGGGATGGCCGGTGTCTCGGCGACGTTGTACCTGCAAATCGCGGCGATCTTTGGAGCGCTCGGCGGGGGATGGGCGGCCGATCGCTGGATGCAGACCAATATCCGCGGGCGAATCTACGTCAGCGCGCTGGGCATGGCGTGCATCATTCCCTCGATGTTTGGCGTGGGGAACGCGACCACGTTGGCGATGGCCGTCGCGTTTCTGATGTTGTTCGGCTTGGGCTGGGGCTTGTTCGACGGCAACAACATGCCGATTCTGTGCCAGATTGTGCGGCCGGAACTGCGAGCCACCGGGTATGGCATCATGAACATGGTGAGCATCAGTTGTGGTGGGCTCGCCGACTGGGGGTTTGGGATCCTGCTCGATCAGAAGGTGCCGCTGAATCTCATTTTTGGGGTGTTTGCGAGCTTGGCATTGATTTCGGGCGTGCTGGTGCTGCTGATTCGCCCCCGTGCGGAGTTGATGCATCAGTAGCAGCGGACAGCCAGGCGGAAGCCCAGGGATCGCAATCCCTGGGCTTCATGCAACAGCCCCCTAACCCCTTACCCCACAACACCTAACGCCCACTTCCCCATTCCGGTCTGGACCGCGAACCGGGTTTTCGTTGTAATCTGCTGATCCGCGCAGGGTCGCGCGGAAGGTCCGTCAGCAGGGAAGCGAATCGGTGAACTCCTGGGTCCGACTGGGTCGGCAGTTGTGGCGCTATCGTCGACAGGTGACACTGTCGATGGTGTTCGGTCTTGGCGCTGCGCTGATGTGGAGTGCCGAACTGCTCCTCACGTTTCCCGTGGTGACGGTCTTCGTCGAAGGCCTGACCCTGGAAGAGTTCGTGGCTCGCGAGGTGGAGTCGGCGGAAGTCCGGCTGGCGGAACATCATGCCAACCTCGCCCGGATCAATCGTCAACTGGCGACCGTGGCGGATGGCCCGGCCGTTGTCGATTCCGCGGAACAGGTCGGCTGGCTGAAAGAACAGTCGCGGTTACAGGCCCGAATTGACCGTGATGCCTGGCGACTGTGGATGCTCAGTTGGAGTTCCGCGCATGTGCTGCCGTGGCTGCCTCAGAATCAGTTTCGATTGTTGATCGCGTTATTTGCTGGCCTGGTGCTGGTCACCTTGATTAAGGGATTGTGCGTTTATATCCAGGATCTCACCGCGGGGGCTGTGGCGGAACTGTGCGTGATCGACCTGCGTGCCTCGGCATTTCGTCAGATCTTGAAGCGCGATCCGCAATCGGTGGAATGGGCCGGTGCGGCAAAACTGCTGAGCGGCCTCACCTATGATCTGCAAGGACTGGCCCACGGCTTAACGACGCTGGGTGGTCGCGTGGTGCGGGAACCGTTGAAAGCCGGAACGTGCATCGTCGCGGCGTTCTGGCTGAACTGGCAACTGACGTCGTTATCGCTGCTGTTTGTGCCGCTCGCGGGCTGGCTGTTTCATCGCATCGGGCAGCGTCTCAAACGGGCGATTCATCACGTGCTCGACACGATGGCCCGCATGTACAAGTTTCTGGAGCAGTCGTTCACGAACATTCGCGTGGTGCATGCCTATCAGATGCAGGGATCGCTACGCCGTGAATTTCAGCAGCAAAATCGCGAGTTTTATCGGCAGTCGCTGAAGATCGTGAAGATTGATGCGCTCACCAACCCGGTGACAGAAATCCTGACGCTCTCCGCTGTGATGGTGGCGTTGTTACCGGGAGCCTATCTGCTGTTACGCGGAACCGAACGCATCTGGGGAATCCGCCTGACCGATGGCCCGGTGAGCGTGCAGGAACTGACGACGTTGTATGCGCTGCTGGCCGGGGTCATCGACCCGCTGCGTAAGTTCTCGAAGTATTTCACCACCATCAAGCAGTGCGGCGCGAGTCTGGATCGCATCTATGTGCAGGTCGATCAGCCGCCGCTGGTGGTTCAGTCTCCGCAACCCGTGTGGCTGCCGCCATTGCAGTCGGTCATCGAATTTCGCGATGTCCATTTTCACTATCAGGAACATGGCCACACGGAAAGCGAACGCACGGGCGTGCTGCATGATGTGTCACTGAAGGTACAGGCCGGCGAGACCATTGCGCTGGTCGGCCCCAACGGTTCAGGCAAATCGACGTTTCTAGGATTGCTGCCCCGCTTCTATGATCCCACCGAAGGGGCGGTGTTGATTGATGGCATCGATCTGCGCGATGCCCGCCTGCGCGATCTCCGCCAGCAGATGGCCTTGGTTCCGCAGGAAGCCAGCCTGTTCAATGACACCATCGAAGCCAACATCCGTTACGGCAAGCCCGAGGCGACGATCGAAGAAATTCATCGAGCGGCAGACGCCGCCTATGTCACCGAGTTCATCGAGCATTTGCCAAACGGCTGGCACACCAACGTGGGGGAACGGGGCCGGGAACTTTCCGGCGGGCAACGGCAGCGGGTCGCATTGGCCCGGGCCATGCTGCGCGACCCACGAATTTTATTGCTCGATGAGCCCACCGCCGCCGTCGATGCCCAAAGTGAGCAGTTGATTCAGGCGTCGTTACGGCAATTCGTCCGGGGACGCACGACCTTCCTGATCACGCATCAACTGGGTGCCGCCGTACTCGATTACGTCACGCGGATCGTAGTCTTCGATCGCGGACAGGTCGTGGCCATCGGCAGACACGAACAATTATTGGCGACCTGCCCGGTCTATCGACAACTGATCGGCCCGACTCAGCGAAGCGCGGCATGACAATACGTCTCATGGAATCTCACAGCCTTCCTCCCGAAGATCAGGACGCAACCACTGCGTTTCCGGCAATCGCGGTACGCCTGGCGCAGCGATATGGGTCGTGGCTGGCCGGAGCGCTGCTGCTGGTCTGGGCGGTGTACTCCATTCCCGCCAAGGTGACGGAAATACGCAGTCCCCATGGGGGGCCGCGCTTGCTACTGGCGGACGTCACACCGCAAACGGGGAATTGGCCGGGCTATCGTGGGCCGTCTCAGCAGGGCATCGTGCAACTCAAAACGACGAGTGGCATCGCGACGTCTCAAGGGCATGTACCTCTCTGGGGGCATCGCACGGAAGGAGCGACGAGTTCGCCTTGCGTGTGGGGCACACAGGTTATGTTCGTCGAGCAGACCACGCCAAACACTGCGCGGCTGGTCAGCCTGCACCGCGAGACCGGGGCCTTGCTCTGGTCTTCGGGCTGGACGATCGCGGCCGATGCGGATGCGAACCAAGTTTTGCCCACGCCCACCTGCGACGGCGACCATGTGTTTCTGCCCGTCGCGCGGGCCGGACGCCTGCACTTACAGGCGTGGACCATGACCGGACAACCGGCCTGGAACTGCGATGTTGGCCCTTGGAGTGATCCGCATGCCAGCGTGGTCTCACCGGTGCTGCATGGTCCCCTGGTGATTGTCGCGGCCGATCAGCCTCGTACCGCTTGGTCCCCCTGGCAAACGCAAAGTTATGTCGCAGGGATTCATCGGCTTACGGGCACCATCGTCTGGAGAACTCTGCGACCCGATGGAGCCAGTTCCGGCGTCCCGGTCGTGGCCACCGTGGCGGATCGTGCTCAACTGCTGCTCGCCGGCCGAGGCAGTGTCCGCGGTTACGACCCCTTAACCGGACGTGAATTCTGGTCTTGTCGGTGGCGGACCCGGCAGGTGGTTGGGGGCGTGGTCACCGATGGGCAGCATGTCTACGCCGCGGGATGCCACCCAGAAGGTGATCTGATTTGTGTGCGTTGCGATGGCAGCGGCGACGTCACAGAGACGCATATCGTCTGGCGAGATCGGCGGCTGGTGGTCGACCCGATTGCGCTGACTCTGGCCGACAACGTCTTGATCCATCAGCAAGGCGATGGCACGTTGCTCGCGGTCGATGCCACATCGGGCAAAATGATCTGGCGGAAGAAACTGCCCGGGGCCATCAGTACCCCGGTCTTGCGGTATGGTTCGCAACTGCTGTGTACCGATGACAACGGCACGCTGCATCTGCTCGACCTCAATCGGCGGGGCGAAACGGTCTACGAAGCCAGCCTGGGCGCGAACATTCTGGCCTCACCCGCGGCGATCGAATCGGGATTGATGATCTCCACCAGCCAAGGCATGATTCGGCTGAAGAATGGTCCGGGAGCCCTGGTTCAGGAACCTCGTGTCACTCCGCAAACGCGTTGACAATTCCTTAGCCGCGAGGCGCAGCCGAGCGTTGCCCGGCGCGCCTCACACACCGCTCGACTTTGTCATCGCGGCGAATTGGTTTATACTGCAGGAACAATCGGTGTCGTCTCTCGGTGTGGTTGGCGGGAATGTCATTCAACTGGACACAGTGGTTCTGGCCGCTCGCAATTGTGGCCGTGCTGGCACTGCAGGTGTGGTATCCCGATACCGGCACCGGCGTATTACACGATACGTATAGCCCCACCGCCGATGGTCAAAAGGCCTTCTATCGCTTAGTGAGCGAACAGGCCGGATGGACCGATCGGAATACCGCGCCGTTATCGCGCGCGACCGCGAATGGTTATCTGGAACCGACGCTGTGCATCCTGGGACCGGAACGCTGGCCAACCACCAGCGAATGGGATGCGATTCTGGATTGGGTCGCCGATGGCGGTGAATTGCTGTTCGCGTTTCGCGGGTTTGAAGAGCTTTCCATTCCGCGGCTCGACATCCGTTACACTCCGCGAATGCAGGACGGCCCGCCCGATGACTCGCTGCCGCCGGATACCAAACTGCTCGAATCGCGCGGCATCGCCTGGTGGACTGATGGCCGACTGGTCGCACCGAAATCGGAAGCTCTCGTCGAATACGATGGCACCACGCAGGCGGTCGCAGGGGACTATGGGGCCGGCCGCTATGTCGTCACTGCAAGCAGTCTGGTCTTTTCCAATCAGTTGCTCACTTATGGCGACAACCCGCTGCTGGCCATGCGATTGTTGGAACGGACCAGCTATCTGGAAGGGGTGACATTTGACGAGTCGCTCAACAGCACGGGCACGCCGAAAACCGTGGGCCTGCTGCTCGATCGCGATTTGCGACCGATCACCCTGCAACTCGTGCTGGTGACGCTGCTGTATGGCTGGTGGAACAGCCGTCGCTTTGGTCCGTTACAACTTCCGGCCATTCAAGGCCGGCACAACATCGTCGACCATACCGACGCGGTGGGCATCGCTTACTGGCGGTCCAGGAACGGCGTCGCGGCACTCAGCGCCTACGTGCAGCTGCTGCAACTGCAATTCATCGAACGCCATACCGGACGACCAGTCCAGCATCTCTGGGAAACCGCCGCCCGCAAACTGGGACAATCGGTCGAGTCGTTGCAGGAGACCTGGAAAGTCGCTCATGCCACCGCGCAACAACCCAAAGTAGAGCGCCGCGTGGCCGCCGACTTAATCCGACAACTCGCCCGAATTCGGCAGGCGATCTTATAGTGCAAACTACCGCAGACTCCCAGACAGACATGTCTGGGCCAATTCTTCAACAGGCGGCTAGATGACACCGTCATCAGAGAATTTCGGTGGTTGAGCCAGAAACTCACTCAGATCGAGTTTGCCCTGTGATTCACCTTCCATCAGTTGTAGTCGCTTCTCGAGGCGCTGCAGCCGCTGCTCTAACTGTGGGGGAAGTTCCAGTTGCGCCACGATTTTCACGCGGGGCACGGCCGGGTAGTTGAGATGCCGTTGCAACGCAGCGAACAGATACAGCGGGTCTTTGCCGCGGTTGGCCTTGGCGATGCGGCCTTCCTGTAGACCAAACAGCATGGGCATCGACGCCGTGTAATCGGGTTTCATCTTCCGCTTCTCGGCCACAAACCATTCCGAGCGATAATAGATGAGGTCGCAGAACTCTTTTTCTCCCAGCAGACGTCGGGTTTTCAGCACGAAATCACGCCACAACTCGTCATACAGCGGATCGGCAGCAATCGCATCCAACCCCCGGTCATAGCCCAGACGGTTCCGCGCAAGGCATTCAAACTGATAGATGAAGAGTCCGGCCGGGGTGGCCTGTTCCCCGCGATACTTCGCTTCCCGCTCAAGCATCAGCAGGGCCGTGCGTTGATCAAACTTCAGTTTGTCTTCCTCGGCCTTCTGCATCACATAGGCCTGAAACGGCGTGAAGTAATGCGACAGAACCTGCATCCCCTTGCTCAATTGGCCCGAATGCAGCAACTCCCCGCGCAGCACATCAATCGCCAGCGGCAACCGCGTAGTCGCCAGAATCTCTTCACGAATGTCGATCAAGATTTCCTGAGATGGCTGATTATCATCCAGCCGCTCGCCAAACACGCGGAAGAAATACGCCTGCTCGATGTACTCTTCACGGTCCAGGATCGGCATGGTGCGGCGATTCGATCAGAAAGGAGCCTCGACGGATTCCGCTCAGTGTGAAGCGCTTACCCGGCCGGGTCAACAGCCGGACGATCTCGCAGATACGCCTGCAAGATGGCCTGGGCAGCGAGGCCATCGATGCGGGCCTTGTTGCGCGATGGTGATTCGCCCATCGACCACAGGATGGCTTCGGCGGTGCTCGATGTCAGTCGCTCATCCCAATAGATCACCGGCCGGGCAGTCACTTCCGCCAGCCAGGTGCCGAACTTGCGGACCAGGTGCGATTGCGCACTTTCATCGCCCGACATGTGCAGCGGCAGACCGACCACCCAGCCCACCGCGCCATAATCGTCGCGAACTTTGCATAACAGCGGGGCGTCATGCACGGGCGACTTCGACTCCAACGTCATCAGCGGCAATGCCATCGTCTGAGCCGCATCGGTCACCGCCAGCCCAATCCGCTTGAGGCCATGATCGACCCCCACCAGCACGCCACGGTGTGGAACGACAAGTGTCTTTTGGTCCTCTTGCGATGTGGTGTTCACGGAATGACTTATGGATTGAGGTGTGGCAGATTCGTTTAGGAGACTTGCTGGAATCCGCAGAATCAGGTTGTGGCCTTCGAGGTTTTGCGGATGGCCAGTTGCTGCAAACGCGACTGCCAATACTCGGGGTTATGGCGAATTTCATCCATGAACCGGCAGGCAGCCTCCTGCGGAATGTTAACGCCCTGTTCCCAGGCACGCACAGTTTTCACTGAAACGCCTAAAAACGAGGCAAACACCGTTTGTGAAGCCGCCAGCACGCGACGCGTCGTCTTCACCAGTTCCGGAGTATACACCGTCGGCACCAGATCGAGTCGCACACGATGAGACGTGTAGCGTTCCTCGATCGTTGCGGGGTTCTTGCGTAGGTCACTTAAGAAGCCTTCAAGCGATCCGCCAACCAGAGAACCAAAAGATTGGTTCTCAAAAAAATCGGTCGAATTTGAAGATGCAGAATCTGGAGAATTCATGATTGCCCTTTTGGTTGGGCGGTTTTTCTTGGGTAGAGATCAGCAAGAACTGTCACTTCGAGTAGCGGCTTATCAAGCCCATCGACTTCAAAACCATTCCTTCCGGATCTGCTCAATCATCTCTCGTATTCTGGTTCGCTCAGCGGCACTTAAATCATCTTTCTGGTTCTTGGGGTACACCAAGACCAGCAGCACACGGCTGACTTCCTCAAAGTAGACATAACACAGCCGGTGAGCATCGCGTTTTCCAGTCGGTCGACTGTGAGGGGAAAACCGGAGCTTTCTCAGTCCTCCCGTCCCTTCGATGACAGGTGCGGCCTTGGGTTGACACATGATGCCGAGTTGTACCAGCAGCAGGTCTTCATCCGTCAGGCCGAGTTTGCTCCAGTATCTTGTAAAGACTGGCAGTTCAAAGAACCCCAGCCAGTCCTCGGGCCTGAAGTGACGAGCTGGGTACACCACTGGCTGCGACATTCTCCAAGGCTGGAAAGCTGCCACCTTGCTACAAGATTCTATCGGTCCCTCACGGAATCGCCATGACTAAATAGTACCATTGGATAGCACAGAGTCAATCCGGTTTTCGTTCGACAGCGCCAGGCTGTTCCCGGTCGGGTCGCAGCACGGCTTCGCGGATCTGGCGGAGTAGGCCTCGACGTTGCCAGTCGCGAAAATGGCTGTAGACCGTCTCCCAGGGTGGGAAGTCATGGGGCAGCATGCGCCAGACGCAGCCCGTTTGCCAGCGATAATTGATCGCGTCGACGATCTCTCGCAGTGCGTGCTGGCGTGGACGCCCTAAATGGTTGCCTTTCTGCACCAGCGGAGAAATACACGTCCATTGCCGATCCGACAGATCACTGGGATAGCTGCGACGATCGGGATGTCCATCCAGGGGAAACGGGGGATTCCGGCGGTTCAGTTCAGAGCCTGTCACGTTTGTGTGCATGTTCGTTCACCATAAAATGAGGCGTTTTGATCAAACAAAAACCAGGTTGCAGGAACTCAATGACAGAGGCGGCGTCTCTATGGGCTGAGGTAGTGCCGCACTGGATAGGCACATACGTCAGCTACTGCCAACATCGTTGTCTCAAGGGAATTTGCCTTCGAGCGGTTTCATCGAGGAGGGTTTTTCAGTCATCCAGCGACAGTCAGCTTGAGCACTGATTCTCTCGAGGCTGTGAGATCGGGGCCAGTAGCCGGATTTCACGTGCGGAGAGTGTCTGGCCAAGTGATCCGCAGGCCAGCTTGGTCGGTCGGGATCCTGGCGGAGGAAAATTGCCGGAGACCGTCGTGATCTAACAGTCACCACCGGCGTTTGTGGTGTTTGTGCCCCATATCGCTGAGGAGTTTGCCAGCGATCCAGAGGGTCACACTCGGGACGCTGCGAGTCTGATCGATGCCTGCGGGGTTTGCCTTGGCGGAAAGTTTGAGGTGAAGCCATGTTGAAGCCTTTTTCAAAGAGAATCGGGTTTTACTAAACAAATGCAGACGCAAAGACGGTCTTTATATTCAGGTGTCAGAATAGCCGGATCCATAAATCAGGAATGGGGTTAGAACAATGTGTTCTGTTTCGATCGTTGGTCTTGTGAGATTTCTCTTGCGTTGACGGCGTGTATTGTAACAATATGTACACTAGTGGCAACACAATAGTATCGTATCGTTCAATAATTCTGAATATGTTCAGAAATGTTTGAATAGGAGCCTCGCATGCCTCCTGCCATCGCCGAGTTGATTCGCACGGGCCGGATTCGTAAAGGCTTGAATCAAGAGGATTTAGCGCAGAAATCCGGTGTCTCACGGACGACGCTGCATCATATTGAGCGGGGGACGCATAAACCGCGGGCTTCCACCCTGTCTCGTTTGGCGAAGACCCTGGAAATCGACCCGCATTCGCTGGCCCAGGGCTGGCAGCGGGAACAGACATCGCCCGGACAGGTGGTGGCTCAGCCCAGCCACGGAACGAACGGGCATGAGACTACCGGGTCCGCAGCCGTGGCCTTCGACTGGTCGACGAACCTCGCCCTGGCAGCGGCTAAAGAGCAGGCACCTGAACAGTTTGCCGACTTCAGCCCGGAGGACTGGGAAGCCTTGGCCAGCCATGTAGGTGTGGGGGGAGGTTTGACGCTGGATGGTGTCTCTCGCGCCGCCGACCAGATTCGTCATGATCGGGAAACACTGACTCGGTTGCGTGTGGTGCTGCAAACACATCTGCGGGAACCGGCTCGGAAACTGATCGATGCCCTGTATCAGTCGATTGCGATCGAGCCCGGAATATCGACGAATTCCAGCGGACAAGCAGAGTCACCGTCACCGGAGTGATTCGCCCCGAGCGGCATAGTTCTGTCCGAAGTTCCACCCTATTCAGTCTTTGAAGGTTGCAATCATCGCCATGGCGCGCTGTAATACAGGCACGCATGTTGAGCGCGACGGGTCGAACCAAGGCGGGTTTGCCCGATGAGATTTCTGCTCGCGGTCAGGGAATGAGTCTTCCGCAGAGCGATTTGGGGCCTTTGCAGAACAGGTGAAAACTCCATGCCTCGGATTTCCTGGAACTGGTGTGCGGTAATCGTTGCCGTTTCGATGTGGGCTGGTGCTGGCTGTGCGAAACCCGCCAGCACGACAGGTACGCCGACCACTCCTTCTACGCCGACCGAACAAGGCAGCTCCACCACGGGTGGTGGTGCGGAAGTTCCGATGGCTGCTGAACCGACCCCGGCCGCTACGGAAGAGAAGCCCGCGGAACCCGCCCCGGCGGAAGCCGAAAAGCCTGCGGAAGCGGCACCAGCCGAAGCCGCTCCGGCCGAAGCGGCCAAGCCCGCTGAAGCTGCCCCGGCTGAGAAGCCCGCCGAAGAAAAAGCACCTGAATAAGGGAGCGATTGAACGCAGCCGATCGGTATCGAAACGTGAAGCCCGGTGCATTCGTGTGCCGGGCTTCTGCCTTTGATCTTTCTGGATCTGTGTCTTTCAAGCAGTCCGTTGAAACATTCGCACAGACAGGAATGTCTGTGCCACTGACAGTGGTTTCTTGTGACACGAACCGTGATTTCTCATGAAAGAAGTGGCCCAGGTTGCCATGTAAGAAGTGGCCCAGACATTCCTGTCTGGGAGTCCTCGGCAAATTCTTCAATGGCCCAATAGATCTTGCCGCGTGTAGCACGGCCCAGGGGCATTACTGTGTGCGGGTCGTGCGGGTTGCCAGAAACTCGAAAATGGTTTCGGTGACGGCGTCTTCAGGAACGCCAATCTCCCGATTGATTGTGGCGTGCGTTTTCCCCTCGGAGGCGACGACTTGCGCCTTGACCCCAGCCGCCTGCAATTTGGCTGCAAAAGCTTCCGACTGCAACTTGCCATCGCGACGCGTCGCGACATAGAGAATCAGGAACGGCGGGATCCCCTTATCTTTCGCGACGTGCGTGATGGGTGAGGCCGCTCTCTGCAGCGCGACATCTTCCGTGAAAACGCTCTTGTAAATCTCACGCATACGGGGCAGCGGCGTGATCTCGATTTGACGTGGAACGTCGTATGCCGCCCCATCCAGCAAGATCGTCCCTGAGATCGACGACAGCGGCAATTGCACCTGTTTCAAGAACGATTCATCGGTCGAGACCAGGGCCGCCAGGTGGGCTCCTGCGGAATGCCCCATAACATACAACTGCTGAGGGTCGCCTCCCCATTCGCCGATATGGTCGTGGACCCATTTGATGGCCGCCGCGACATCCGCGGCCTGATCACGGGGCGATGTCTGTTCCGTCATCCGATAGTTCACGCTGACAAACACAAACCCGCGGTTGACGAAGACCGCTGGTTTTTCCTGAACGTGGGCTTTATCGCCAATTCTCCACGCCCCGCCATGCAGGAACAACATGACCGGTCGAGGGACGGCCACAGACGCGGGGGCATAAATATCGAGCGATTGGGCAGCTGCGGACTCAGGTACCCCATACGCCACATCGCGCTTCACGGGTTCGAGAGCCGTACCGGTGGCGGTCGCCATCAGGACCAATCCCAGCAGCCCGGTGACCAGTCGCAGGCGTGCCATGTTTCTCTCCCGTGAATTCCTGTCAACCCGACACATCGGCCAGAAGCCAGCGCTTGTGCCACACGAGCAATAGAACCCCATCCACGCCGGAAAAGTTTCGCATGAGGATCGATGGCCCGCCAATGACCCGCGACGAGCTAGGGAATTCGCGATGCGAGCAGACCGCGCTCGGAGACGGCCAGCACAATGGCCAGAAAGTGGCCCGTGCTGCCCGCGATCACGCACAAATGCCAGACCGCATGAGAGTACCGCCGGGCCGCGCTCCAGCAAAAAAATGGCAGCCCAATCACGTAACAGGCTCCCCCTGCGAGCACCCACAGCAGCACCTGTTTGGGAGCCAGCCGCGACAGCTCAGGAAGACAGATGATGGGCAGGCAACCCATCACGCCGAACGCCAGTTTATCGAAGCTCGACAGGTCGCGCACCTGCCAGACGCGCAGCACGCCCCAGACAGCCAGGGCCCACATCACCACCAGCATACCCAGCCACAGCCACGCCCCCTGCGGGAAGTACGCCGCCGCAAACGGGGTATAGCTCCCCGCCATCAACAGAAAAATACTGGCCTGATCGTACATCCGAAACTGTTCGCGCCGCCGCAGATCATGGAAGGCATGCGACAGCGTCGAACAACCATACAGCAGAACCAGCGTGAAGGCATACACCCCGACGGCGAGTTGCAATGTGAACGGCCGGTCTGCCACGCGACATAGCAGATAACCCGCACCGATAAGGCTCAGCACGAACCCCAGACCATGCGTGATCAGGTTCGCCAGTTCATCTTCGGGACGGACCGCGCTGGTCATGAAGTGGGTACCGGGAACAAGGTCTGGAATCTGGGAGAACGCCCTGTACGGTACAAACTGGCCACCAATCGTGCGACAATGCGTCGCTCCTGGAGTTGGCCCGTCCTCTGATTGATGCTGTTGCCATGAAGTTGCCTGCGAAGAAAAGTGTCCTGTTTCTGGCCCTGTTTTTGTGTCTGCATGGGGGTTTGATTGTCCTGGAACTCGACAAGAATGCCACGTTGCAGGCCATCACGGGGATTCTGGCCATCGCCGCTGGCATCTTCTTCTGGCTGGAAAAATAACTCTCGACCCCGCAGGCCTGCCTGATGGAACATCACTTCTCGCCGACGCTGTACCACACCACGCTGGGACCGCATGACCCGGTGTTGCATGTGCAACCAGGCGACACCATCATCACCACCACGGTCGATGCCCGCGGGTACGATCAGCATCGGCAGCAGATCACACCCAGGGGCAATCCGCAAACCGGGCCATTCTTCATCGAGACCGCCGAGCCTGGCGACACGCTGGTCGTTCATCTCGACCACATTTTTCCCAATCGCGACTACGGCTGGTGCGGGTCGCATATCGCCGAGAACATCGTCGACCCGGCCTATGTCCGCCAGCTTCCCGACGCCCCGCTGGCGGAATGGCACATCAATCGTGATCGCTGGACCGCGACGCTCACCGGCCCGCCCTCCAAACTCGGCGAATTAACGATTCCCATTGAACCCATGCTCGGCTGTTTTGGCGTTGCGCCACCTCGTCGTCAGGCGATCTCCACGGCGACCTCCGGGGAGTATGGTGGCAATACCGATTACCGGGGCTTCGTGACCGGTACCACAGTTTACTTTCCTGTCTTTGAACCCGGTGCGCTGCTGTTTGTGGGCGATGGCCATGCGGCACAGGGATGCGGAGAAATCGTCGGATCGGGGATCGAAATTTCGATGGATGTGCGCGTTACGGTTCACGTCATCAAGGGGCAAACGATCGGTTGGCCGCGCGGCGAGAACAGTGAATGGATCTTTACCGTGGGTTGTGCCAGGCCGCTCGATCAATGCGTACAACATGCGACCACCGAGATGCTGAAGTGGTTGCAGATCGGCTATGGCCTCGATGCGCTGGGTGCCAACTTGCTGATGGCTCAATGCGTGCGGTATGACCTTGGCAACATCTACGACCCGGCGTACACCATGGTCTGCAAACTGCCGAAGAGTGTGCTGCCGCCACATGCCTTAATGCCCACGGCCCGGTGTTGAATTCAACACCGGGCCGTGGGTTGCATCCGTGTAAATGTCAAAACTTACTTCGCGGCGTCCCACCACCAGCGACCGGCGGGAAGTTGAGGTTTAGCGGCGGTCTGCTGAACCTTGGCCAACTCGGCCGATTCCTGCGACAGCACCGGGTCTTGAGCGACGGCGAGCAGATCGGCCCGAACGCCCCCCGCAACCTGCACCACGATGTCCTTACCGTTGTACACACGGTGATTGACCACCGAATCGACTTCACGCGGCACGACATGCTGGGCGGGTTGGTAGCCACCCTGCGGAGCAAACACACCCAGATCGAACCCGGCGCGAGCGGTCAGCCGTTCCTGACGAATGATCGCCGAAACCAAGGCCAGGTCGAAGATGTTCTGCATATCGGCGAAGACGCTGTCTTTCGCGGCGAGGTCGGCATAGTGCGTGGTGAAGTTCTCGGCGAACTGACGATTGGTCGGTTCCGATTTTCCGGTCGGCAGATGCTTGCCTTCAGCGGTCAGCATCTGATTTTCCGACTGGCACAGCACCGCGGACCCTTGAATCTGGAAGACCGAACGATCCGGGCTATGGGCCACGGCATCGTACTTCATGGTCAACCACCAACGCAGGGCTTCCATCGCCGGGGGATCGTTCTTGACGTTCTGAGACAACAGATCGAAGTAGCTGGGAATGGCTTTACCCGCGTCGAGACGATCGATCCCGATCAGCTTCATGCGGTAATCAGCTTCGACAATGATGCGTGCCACGCGGCTATCGTGCGGCACACCCCAGACCACAATATCCTGCTGACCCAGTTTGCGTTGCAGTTGGTTGACCCAGTTACGCACCGAGCGCGAGTCGATCGCACCGTTGGCTTGCGATTTCGCCGCATAGTCTTGCAGGGCCTGCACCCCGGCGTCTCGGGTGTTGATCGAGCAGCCGAAGTCGCGCTCGCCGGTGGCAAACGTTCGCAGCACCACCACCAAGTCATCGAGTTGCAGTGTCGGACGCTGGCTGACCACACCGACCGGTTCACCACGGCCATCGAACTGCCAGGCTTCCGCCGGACCTCCGAGGATAATGTCGTGCGCTTCCGCATCGATGAAGACCACGTCGACCTTGGTCAGGCCGCCCATGCGGGCCATCGAATCTGGCACCGGCAGACCCTGGTCCATTCGGGCAGAGACTTCCTGTTCCAGACGCTTCAGCGAGATGAACCGACGATCGCTGGCCTGGGCCATGTCGGCATTCAGCGCGGCCTGACGGGCCTGATTTTTCAGCGCGGTGAGTCGACCGGTCTTATCGACCGTGGTGATGCGGCTGAGCAATTTGGCGGGCGAGACACGCACCCCGGTTTGGAACGGTGTCGCTGTCCCGCCGACACCGTCGATGTCTTCCCATTCCCCTTCGGTATTTTGCTGAATCAGGTTGATGAGCGAACCGAAGTCGGCGAAGGTGCCCCCGCCACTGAGTGCCGATTGTTGAGCCGCCGCCCCTTGAGCCTGGGCTCGATCGTTTGGCGTAGCGATCTGGTGCAGCGTGCCCCGGGCACCCTGATGCTGCCCGACCAGTTGCTGCGCGGTCGCGACCTGCTGCAACAGCGTGGCTTGTTCTTGCGCGTCGACAACGCCCTGAGCGGTTTGTGCGGCGAGCCCAAACTCACCCGCTGCCAGATGCTCGGCCACCTGTTGTCGGGGAGTGGCCGCCATGGCGACCGAAGTCGCGACGGTGGAACAGGTCAGCATGACCAGGGTGGCTCGTTGCCACCAACCGTGTTTGCCCAGCATCTCGATGCTCCTCAATCGGTATCTTCTCAGCGGAAGTCGAATGCCCCGCCGACATGCATGCCCAGACTCCGCAACACAGGCCGAACCGCCAGCGCCCCAGGCGCACGTGGTACGATCGGTGTGCGGACACACTGTCTCTACAAAGATTTAGCATCGTCCTGCGGGGAAGCGTCGTCAAGCAGGATCTGCGAAATCCGGGCTCGAAATCTCAACGCGTCGTCGGCACGCAATTCAACAAGAAAACCCGCTAGAATGCGGTTGGTGTGGCGAATCGGCTTCCCAAGGTTTGACGCTACACCCCGGGAGCTTTGCCAGTCCGGCAGGGTCGCCGTACTAATCACGATCTGTCCGTCCCGAGGAATCGTTGCGTGCCCGAACTTCCCGAAGTGGAAACCATGGTCCGGGGCATCCGGCCCCATGTCACCGGGCGGAAGATCCGGAACATGCGGATCTGCCAGACCACGTGCAAGCCCATTACGCTCAACCCCGCCGCAGCGCAACTGACGCAACGAGTCGAGGGCCTCACGATCGCCTTCGTAGAACGTCTTGCCAAGCGGGTTGTACTGGTTTTAAGCGATGCATCGCATGTGGTGATTGAACCGCGTATGACGGGTTTGATGCTGCTGAGTGAACCCCCCTCGTTGCAGCACCTGCGCATCGAATGGCAACTCGCCGCACCAGGAGACTATGCGTCGTTATGGTTCTGGGACCGCCGCGGACTGGGGACAGTCACACACTACGAACCCGGCGAGTTCGATCGGATTTTGCGACACGGCCGCCTGGGGCCCGATGCGCTCCTCGCGACATTGGCAGACTGGCAACGCCTGTGCGGGCAAACTTCCCGGCCGATCAAGGTTCTCCTGCTCGATCAGTCACGCATCGCGGGAATCGGTAACCTGTACGCCAGCGAGATTCTGCATCGCACACGGATTCATCCGGAAACGCCGAGTGACCGCCTCTCTGCCGAACAGATCGCCGGTCTGCGGGCAAACACCATCGAAGTCCTGGAAGAAGCGATCCGCTATGAAGGCTCTACGTTATCGGACGGAACCTATCGGAATGCGCTGAACCAGAGCGGCGGGTATCAGAACGCCCATCGGGTCTATGATCGGGAAGCAGAAACCTGCCCGACTTGCGGAAAATGCGAGATCGTCCGCATCGTGCAGGCTCAACGGTCGACGTTCTTCTGCCCGGACTGTCAGCCGAAACGTCGCCGGCGCCAGAGGAGCTGAGTCGTCGCTTCGGCTGCGAGCGGGCGTGGTGTGTGAGGGTATGAGTGTCTGAGCGTGTGAGTGAGCGAGCCGCTGGCATGAACCACCCTCACACTCTCTCCCCTCACACCCCGTGACTCTCCGCTTCCCCGAACAACGCCGAACCGACGCGGACCAGGGTCGCCCCCTCCTCGATGCCGACTTCAAAGTCCGTGCTCATGCCCAGCGAAAGTTCGGGCAAGGGGAAATCAGGTTGCAAAGCGACAAGTTCATCACGCAGTTCACGCAGTCGTTGAAAAACCGGTCGGGACATTTCCGGATCGGCATCCAGCGGGGCCATCGTCATCAGCCCACGAAACTGGATCTGCGAAAACTTCACAAGGTCCGACCACGCCTTTCGCAAATCGTCGGGCGACCAGCCATCTTTGCTCGCTTCGCCGGAGACATTGACTTCCAGCAGACACGACACCGCGCGGTGCTGTTTCAGCGCGTCGTCCTGAAGTTGCCGGGCCAGCCGTAACGAATCGACCGAGTGAATGAGCGCCGTCACCGGGATGACGGTCGCGGCTTTGTTGCGTTGCAGATGCCCGATCAGATGCCAGCGGATGTCGCCCGGCAACTCCGCAGCCCGGGCGACCAATTGCTGTGGACGACTTTCGCCGAAGTCGCGCACGCCCAGGTCATACAGGCCACGCACCGCATCCAACTCGGCATACTTCGTCACGGCGACCAGCGTGATGTCATTTGGTGATCGACCAGCACGCGCACAAGCCGCGTGCATGCGGGCCTGAACTCCGCACAGATTTTGCTGGAGGTGCTTGAGATCCGACATGGAAGATTTTATTCGTCTAACCGATCGTGCCACTTCTCTGGTGATTGAGCCGTGTGAAGAACTGCCAGTATCAGCAGGCTGTCCGGGGTGACGTCAAACAGAATGAGGTAGGGGAACTATTTGCATTCGAGGTAACGGCAGCGTAATGTTAACTGGCTATAACTTTCCGGATCGGCCAGAACTCTCTGCACAGCTTGTCTAACCTGGGTTTTGAAGGCCTCTCCCAACCCCGGTGAGCAACGGTTGTACCATCGAGCGGCGGCTCGAACGTCGCTCTCGAACAAGGGGTGATAGCGTATCGACCTATTCATCGTCTGCGTCAATCCGCGACCAGACCTCTGCGTGCGTGAGTCCAAAATCGGGATGGTCCATATCAGCTCGACGCCGATCGGCTTCCTGACGAATCCATTCCGGCAATTGCCAGGGTTCAGGGGAGGCAGTCAGATCATCCCAGAGGAATTCGATGACAGACAGCTTCTCCGCTGCTGTCATCGCTTGCAGTTCCGATTTGGAAATTGCCATAACGATCTTCCCCAATCTTATCCGTGTGCCGCCGTGGCCAGGTCGGTGGCGAGTTGTTTGACATGCTGTTTCGCGGTCGGCAGGTTCAACGTTTCCCCCTCTGGCGGAGTGAGAAATTTGACCAGCGCGGACCCGACAATCGCCCCGTCGGCGAGGCCTTTCAGCCCGCGCACCTGTTCGGGGCGACTCACGCCGAAGCCCACCGCGAGTGGCAGCTTTGTTTGTTGGCGGAGTTGTCCGAGCATCTGCGTGAGGTCGGACGGCAACGCTTCCTTGACTCCCGTGGTGCCCGCGACAGCGATGCAGTACACAAAGCCGCTCGCCTGTTTCAGAATACGTTCCAGCCGCACCGCGGGGGTCGTCGGGGCGACCAGTTGTACCAGCGCCAACCCCACCTGGCTGGTCAGTTGTGCGAACTCAGCCGCTTCATCACCAGGCAGATCGGGCACGATCAGACCGCAGAAACCCGCCTGCACTGCGCGCTGCACAAACTGCTCGGCACCACTGCGAAAAATGATCGCGTAAGAGACCATCGCCAGTAACGGTGTCGGAATTTCACGGCTCACCTGAGTCACCAACGTGAAGATGTCATCGAGCCGAATCTTCTGATTCAAAGCCCGCGAATAGCTGGATTGAATCACCGGGCCATCGGCGATGGGGTCGCTGTACGGAAACCCGATTTCGATGAGATCGGCCCCGGCCGCCGAGAGCTCGCGAACGAGATCGCCCGTGACCGCCAGGTTCGGGTCGCCCGCCGTGACGAAGGGAATGAAAGCCAACTGCTGCTGCGACTGGCGTTGCTGGAAGGCGGCGGTAATACGGTCACTGGGAGTCACGGTGGTTACTTCGGTATAGGGGGGCTGAGTGGGAGTCGAGAGCCAAATATCGAGAGTCCAGAGTCGGAGGCTGGGGCATTTCCATCAACCAACGTACTGCGTCATCATGAGTCTGTTGCCTTCGGTATCGGCAATGGTCGCCAGCCGAATCGGTTCACCAGGACGAGAGACCGGCCATGCGATAATGTCGCCCCCCGCCGCGACCACCTCTTGGAGCGCGGAATCTAAATCAGTCACTTGCAGGCTCACGCCGGTGGTTCGTGTTGCTGCCTCGGCTCCCGCATGCAGGCCGAGAATGACATCGCCCCTGGTCACTTCCGACCAGTGCGGCGTTTCGAGTTGCACCTGCAAGCCGAAGGCCTGCTGGTAGAACTGCACCGCGCGTGCCATATCGACGACATACAGCACATACTTGAAGCATTCGATGTGCATGGGGGTGTCTTTACGGGCAGCGCTTTCTCGGGGAGCGACAGAAGTCATATTTACAGCGATTGTCCGGTGAGCCGGGCAACTTCGTACACGTCTTTATCACCACGACCCGAGAGACAGACCACCAGGATTTTGGACGGATCGAGTTGCTGTGCGCGTTCGATGGCGTAGGCAATCGCATGGGACGATTCGAGGGCAGGCAGAATGCCTTCGGTGCGCGCGGTGTATTGCACGGTTTTCAACGCGGCATCATCGCCCACCGCGACGTACTTCACGCGGCCGGTGTCTTTCCAATAGCTGTGCTCCGGACCAACACCCGGGTAATCGAGACCGGCGGAGATGGAATGCACATCGGCAGTCTGGCCGTCGTCATCTTGCAATACATAGCTGTAGCTGCCGTGCAGCACCCCTTTCTTGCCGAAGCTGAGCGTGCTGGCGTGTTCACCCGGTGCGGAACTGCGTCCGCCCGCTTCAACCCCGGTGATGTCGACCGCGACATCGTCAACAAACGGATAAAACATCCCGGCTGAGTTGGACCCCCCGCCCACACACGCCACTACTTCATCAGGCAGACGACCAAACGTTTCCAGCGACTGCTGACGGGCCTCTTTACCGATCACCGATTGAAAATCGCGGACAATCATCGGGAACGGATGCGGGCCGACGACCGAACCGAGGATGTAATGCGTATCTTCCACGCTCGACATCCAGTCGCGCATGGCCTCGTTGATGGCGTCGCGCAGGGTGCGGGAACCGCTGGTGACCGAACGGACCTCCGCTCCCATGGTCTTCATGATGAAGACATTCAGCTTTTGACGACGGATGTCTTCCTCGCCCATATACACGACACAGGGCAAGCCGAAGCGGGCACACGCGGTCGCGGTCGCCACGCCATGCTGCCCGGCCCCGGTTTCGGCGATCACGCGGGTCTTGCCCATCCGCAATGTCAACAACGCCTGGCCGATCGTGTTGTTGATCTTGTGGGCGCCGGTATGGTTCAGGTCTTCGCGCTTGAAATAAATCTGTGCGCCGCCACAGGCCTGGGTCAACCGTTCCGCGAAGTACAGCGGGTTTGGGCGGCCGACGAATGTGCGGAGGAGTTGATCGAGTTGCGGTTGAAATGTGGGATCTTGCTGAGCCTTGCGATATTCGCTGGTGAGCTGTTCGAGGGCGAACATCAATGTTTCAGGGACAAAGCGGCGACCAAACTCGCCAAAGCGACCGAGTTCATCGGGCACCTGAGACGTGGCACGCGGGGCAACAGAGGCAGCGGTCATGGCTATGTCTCTTTCCAGTTCAACAGACGAAGCCCACGAATCACCATCCGTGGGCTTCGGCGACAGACTCGATTATGCGACGAGCGAGCCAACGGGGTCAATTGTGGGGGAGAGAACCGCTGGTTGGTGCAGGTTCGCGAATTCCCGTTTTCGTTATAACCGGGCGATTTTGACGGTTTCCGGAATCTCGAACCCCAAACGGACCCGCTCTCCCTGCACGCGTACCACGCCGATGCGCACATTGTAACAGGCATGTACGAACTGCGTTGGTTTCAGCGTGAAGACTGTCGCCGGGCTGTTTCGCTTGGTCAGCGAAAATTCGATCGCGGTGGGAGAGATCGACATCACCGTTAACGTAATGTCCTCGATGAGAATCTGCTCACCAACCCGCCTGGAAACCGCCAGCATCGCACCCTCCGTGAAGACCGAACGGAAAATCGGTCGCTCCCGACCGATGTCACCCTGGAAACCGCTGTGCCAGCTCAGGGACGGGCCACGACCCAGATGTTCCGAAAGCGGACAGGGTTGCCATGATCTTGCAGATACAACGGCCCTGGTTCCGGTCCTTCGGGCACAGGAGCCGCCGTGGTCGTTTTCGGGATGGCGACATCCTTCTGAATCACTACGCCGTTGTGCTTCACGGTCATGCGGGCATCGGCGGTTTTCTTACCGGTGGCATCGTACTTCGCGGCGGTGAAATCAATGTCGTATGTCTGCCAGGTCATGGGGGGGAAGCACATGTTGACGGACGGTGCCTTGACGCTGTAAATCCCGCCACACTCGTTGTTCTGGCCACCTAAACCAAAGGAATCGAGAATCTGCACTTCATAGCGGCCTTGCAGATAGCAGCCGCTGTTGGCCCGGGCCTGACCACGTGCCTCCGGCATGTACGACAGTAGAAATTCCAGATGCACCGTCGCGTCCTGAAACTTGTCGAGGCTGGTGACGCCCTGAACCAGCAGGCCGTCGCTGGTCACCTTGCCGTTCTGGAACTTCCCGGCCGATTTGCCATCGAACAGGACCATCGCCCCTTCGGGCGGTTTGGCACCCAGCGTGGGGCTTTCGCGTTTCACTTTTTTCATCTCGCCGAGCTTCTCTCCGCCGGTCGTCGAGACGGTGATGACATCGTCCTTCAAAATCACCGTGGCATCGGGATTCGGGAATTCAACCTGATCGTTATGCAGTTCGCCTTCGCCTTCCAGCTTCTCACCGCCCAGGAAGCCATCGCCAGGGAGACCGCCGGGATAACCGACGCCTTGAAAACGCCCCTTGCCCATCGCGATGACATGGACACCGTAGCGGGTCGACTGGCCATCGATCGTGATCTCGCCAACGTACTCGCCTTGAAACACGGCGTCGCCATCGGCCTCGCTGGCCGACAACGCGGGTTGAGGCTTGTTGTCTTGCGCGGGGAGATCAGCGGCCGAGAACAGCAGCAGGCTCGCACACAGGCCGTTGAAAGACCACGAACGTGTCATAGTGAAATTATCCTGACGAAAACAGCAAATGCCGAGAACCGACGGGGACCAGCAGGAACGATGCCGTATTCTGGTATGCACCGATCGGCAACGCAAGCGCGAGTGCCGTGGGAATGGAACAGACCACGCAGAAGATGTCCGGCGGGAAAATGCAGGAACACCTTGTCCCGCGGAAACCAAAACCCGACAATCGGAAGTATACAGCGGGGAGTTTCGTGCCGTGTTTCAGCTACAAGGGGTCACCATGCGACGTGTTCTGTTCCTGGCCATCGCCGTACTGGTTGGCAGCGGGCCGTTTCCACTATGGGCCGCGGAAGATATCACGCTCGAGAACAATCTCACCTATGCCACGGTGGGCGATGTGAAACTCCAACTCGATCTGGCGAAGCCCGCCACCGGCAAGGGACCGTTCCCCTGCATCGTGTTTATTCACGGTGGAGGCTGGTCAGGCGGCAATCGGCATGCCTATCGCACTGCGATCGAGACCGCGGCCCGTAAAGGTTATGTCGCGGTGACGGTGAGTTATCGCCTGACGCAGCCCGATCCGCAGACTGGTCAGCCCAAGGAACCGTTCCCGGCACAAATTCACGACTGCAAAGCCGCCGTACGCTGGGTGCGGGCACATGCCAACGAACACCAGATCGATCCCCAGAAAATCGGCGTCACCGGAGGGTCGGCGGGGGGGCATCTCAGTCTGCTCGTAGGACTGACCGATGCGAAAGATGGTTTGGAAGGCGAGTTGGGGAACGGTGGTCAATCGAGCCGGGTCCAGGCGGTCTGCAATGTGTTTGGGCCCACCGACATGCCGGTCCTGTTTCAGTCGACACCCGCCGTATATGGGCTGGTGAAAGCCCTGTGCAATGGCACGCTGGAAGAACAGCCCGCGATGTACAAGGCCGTCAGCCCGGTCACTTACATTTCCAAGGATGATCCGCCGGTGCTCACGCTGCATGGTTCGGATGACAAACTGGTGCCGGTCGAACAGGCCATGATTCTCGATAAAGCCATGAAAGCCGCTGGGCTGTCGCATGAACTGCTGATTCTGGAAGGTCAGGGACACGGCTTCGGAGGTCAGGCCGCCGTGAAAGCCGACACCGCGATGTGGACCTTCTTCGACCAGCACTTGAAGAAGTAGCGCCAGGGGCTGCCTCAGTGGCCCAGACATGCCTGTCTGTGCCATTTTCTTTCTGCCAGTTGAATCTGCTAGAGAAACGGTTTTCAATCCGCTTGGCCAAGTGTCAAGAGCCCAGTGCCGAGTGTGATAGTCATAGGAAAACTCTGGCACTTGGCACTGATCACTCACCACTTGGCATGCGACTGGAAATCCACTTCTCAGCGCTGACGAATATACCCCTGGTAGATCCCGAGCATGACCGGGACTCCGAGCAGTATGGTGCTCACGAAAGGGAACCAACTCGGGGCGAAATACTTCCACACCAGGCCGTACAGCAACCAGTTATCGAGGTTGCCCAGAATCACGAACGTCATGCAGCACAGGACGATGCCCAACTTCTTGCGTTCGTCCTTTTCCTCGGTCGTCAGTTCCGAGTGATGCTTCTTCTGCGTCACCTTCTCGACGAGTTTCGACGCGGCGGCCGTCGATTTCGACTTGGGTCGTGCGGGAGCTTTCTCTTTCCGTAACCCCGCTGCGTAATACTGGTCGATGGCGTCTTTAATCGCCTTGGGCGTCGCGAGCACGGCCCGCATCGCCAGGCCGAACCGCAGGCGGATTTCTTCTTCCAGATCGTGACTGGGTTCATTGCCACAGGCGACCAGCACCCGTTCACCATCGACGAACAACGGCAGACAGGTATACCGCCGGACCACAGACTTGGGGACCGCGTCGAGGGTCTCTTCATCGGGAATCATGTCGGCGAGATCGACATAAGCATACCCGAGTTCCGAGGCATACGCCCGGGTCGCGGTGTCCTGGTCGGTCAGTTTCAGTTGCACGACGGCATCGCGTAGCGATAGCCCGGTGCGCTCCGCATGCGACTTCACCTCTTGCACCTGATCGGATGAAATGATTCCCTGGGCTTGCAGGAAACTGGTGAGCGAACGTGAACCGGAGTCGCTGGCATGATCGTCGACTTCGCGGCCCATTTCGCGATCATAGTCGCGCTTGCGTTCGGCATCGGTCAGGCACAGCATGGCCCGCGCGAGTTCATTCAGCAGCTCTTGCGATTCGGTCGCATACTGCCCCGTCGCATACTTCCGCACATGCCCGTTGAGCTTCTTGTAGTTCTTGCGGATCTTCTCGGGGTCGTCCTCGAACTGCACGGTGCGGAGCAGCGCGTAATGGTCGGGCGGACGAGGACCGTCGGGGATGCCCAGCCATTCCTTGTAGACATCAATTTTGGTCGCGGCCATGAATCCATCTCAGCGTGAGAGCGTCAGCAGACGAGTCGGGGGCAGGTGCCACAACTGTAACGTGAGAGACAGTCCGACTTCCACACTACGACCGGAATTCGTTAGAACCACGCGTGAAAGAGGGAGATGCGAGAGTGTGGGGGTATGAGAGTGTGAGAGTTACAAAGTCGTCGGGTCACGGTGTATTCGCATCCGAGACTCTTACGTCCGCAAACGCTCACACCCTCACACGCCTTGTCACTCCGCGTTCCGCACTCCCCTTCCGCGTTACTCCACCTTGTACTCGGTCGCGAGGCGCTCGAACGCGTCGACGTTCTGCTCGGTGAGCCCCTGATTTCGGACGATTTCCATCTTCGATTCGCGATTGCCCGTCAGTTCTTTGGCGACGCAATGCACGCGACCGTTGGCATCGTAGCTGTAGGTCACTTCCACGGGCGAACCCGCCGGCAAGTTCGGGGGGAGATCGACAATGCGGAAGTCGCCGATTTGCGAACACGCGTTCGGATCGCTGGCATCTCCTTCCAGAATGTAAACGTGAATCGTCTTCTGGCTGGCGGAATTCGTCGCAAAACGCTGCGAGAATTTGTTCGGCACCGGTGTGTTCCGCGGAATCATGATGTGATTGATCTTGCGGGACTTGTCACTCGGATCGGAAACCTTCACTCCCAGCGAGTGAGAGTTCACGTCAGACATCAACACCGATTTCAACCGCTTGGTGATCGCTTCACCGACCTTGGAATCGCGGTTTTCGCGGGCTTCCAGAATGGCGGCGTGAATCGCGGCCCCTTGAGCCACCGCTTCTTCCGGACGCAAGTCGCGGCTGGGCGTGCGGCCACAGATGTCTTTCATCATGCGTTCGACGGCGGGCATGTAGGTTGAACCACCCACCAGCACCACTTCTGTGAGCGACTTGGGATCGACCTTGGCCTGTTGCAGCACCAGTTCGGTCGTATCTTGCGTGCGTTGCAGCAAGTCGCCCGTCATGCGTTCGAAGTCGTTGCGGGTCAGGGCCAGAGATAAGGTCTTGCCCTTGTAGTAAACATTCAACGGGGCCTGGTTCTGCTTACTCAGGGCACGCTTGGCATCTTCGCAGTCGGCCGTGAAGTTACGGATGGCTTCCTGATCACCCCGCGGATCTTCTCCGAACTTGCGCAGGAATTGTTCGGAGATATGGTCGACGATGCGGCGGGTCCAGTCGATCCCGCCGAGCATCACGTCGCCGTCGGTGGCGAGCACGCGGAACTGCGTGGGCGTATAGCGCACGACGGTGACGTCGAACGTCCCCCCGCCGAGGTCGTACACCAGAATGGTTTTTTGATCCTGGTTGATATCGGTGCGGCCGAGTTCGCCCTTGGTCCAGGCATAGGCCAGCGTTGCCGCCGTCGGTTCATTGATGATGTCGACCACGTTCAGACCGGCGATGCGACCAGCATCTTGCGTGGCTTTGCGGCGGACATCGTTGAAGTAGTAAGGGACGGTGATCACGGCGTTCGCGATCGGGCCGATGCGTTTTTCCGCGTCCTGCTTGAGCTTCTTCAAAATCAGTGCGGAAATGAACTCTGGCGTGAGCTTCTTGTTCTGATAGACCACGAAGAAGTCTTTGTTGCCCATCTGCCGCTTCACGGCTTCCACGATATGATCGGGCGTTTCCTGCGAGGTCCGTTCAAACGTGGGGCCGACCACCACCTGCCCGTCATCGCCGAGCAGCACGACCGAAGGGGTGATGTTGCGACCGTCGGCATTCAGGATCGACTCGGGGGCCCCCTCCGGGGTCAGGCGGGCAATGGCGGAATAGGTGGTGCCCAGATCGATGCCGACCGTTTGACCATCGAGGAATTTCATGGGTGCTCAGATCCCTGTCCCGAGGAAGCGTCAACGATAGCCCGGACTGCATCGACGAGAGCTGTCGAACGGTCGAGCTATGGAATGTGTTTTGGAAAAGTCAAGCTATTCTGACGGTGGGGGGGAGGGGAATCAAGGATCGAACGTGAGGGTTTGGGGGTAATCTGCAAGCTGGAGAGACAACGATCTCGCCACGACAGACGGACAACCCCGTGCGTCTCCACGGGGGTTGTCTTCCTGGGCGAACCGTTGCCGATTATGACGATTCTGGCGAATGTTACGGACGCAGCTTCGGCAGGTTCTTCTGCAGTTCTTCGATGGTGACTACGTCGTCCGCGTTCTCGTCGACCTTCTTGAAGGCCGTTTCGAGCCGTTCACCGGCAACTTCCGACCGCTGGATTTTGCCGTCCTGATTGCGATCGAGCGACTTCATCAAGAGCTCTACGACTTCCCCCGCCACGGCCTGGCGGCGGACTTCCTTGCCGATGTTGAGCTTGGTGTTGGGATCACGCGGGATGGCAATGTCGAAGTAGCCGATCAGCATTTCTTCCCAAGATTGGTCACCCCAGACGACGGTTTGCGTCGGATCGGGGTTCGCCAGGTTGTCGCGTGAGTTATCGAACTGGGCGTATGCCGTAAATTTCGCACCCTGCGGCACAACCCGCGGCTCTTTCAGGCGGTACGACATCTGCCAGTTGAAATCGTATTCCGGCACATCGAGCAGGGTTTCGGCTTGGCCGTCGGGCCAGACCATTTCATAGCGGAACGACTGGCCCCGCAGGTGCATATGCGGCGACATCGACAGGAGCAGCAAGTCGGTCGGAGCTGACATGGTCTTGGAACTGAAAGCCTGGTCGGCCTTCAATGGGAGGATTTCAAACTTGCGATTGCGGGTCGATGCCGTCTGCACTTCGTATTGGATCTCTTTTTCATCGGCAAAGACCAGCCCGACTTGGGTCAGGTCTTCCTGCGCGGTGCCATTGGGGGTGTAGTGCAACTGAAAGATGAACTTGGAACCCGCGGGAATTTTCTTGGCAAAGCCTTTTGGTAACGGGTCGATTCGCATGCCGGGAACATAGGCGATCAACATCTGGCCATCTTCATTTTCGACTTTGCCACCGGGTGCGGCGAACACAATGACATGATGTACAATGGCCCGGTTGCCGGGGACGACTTCGGCAGCGGTGACCCATTTGTCTTCCGTCAGGCCAGGATCGACCGAGAAGTACTGATATTTCACCTCGCCGGTCGCGGGGACTGCAAATGGCTGCTTCGACATCGCAACCACCAGATCGGGCTCGCGCGGCAACTGCCAGCCGGTGGTGAACTGCGGGGCGGGTGGCAACTTCGTCAAATCGCCCGCGGGAGCCCCCGCGCGTGACCAGGCCTGAAACAGTTCGATCTCGTCGGAGGTCAGCCGGTTCTCATTGGCAAAATGACCATGTTCCGGTGCCGCATGCCACGGAGGCATGCGATGTTCACGGGTGACTTCGGCGATCATCGCGGCCCAGCCGGCCACTTCGTCGTAATCTTGCAGGCTGAACGGGCCAATCTCACCCACACGGTGACAATCCACGCAGCGGGCATTCAACACGGGAGCAATATGTTCAGCAAAGGTGATGGACGCATCGGACTTGGGGGGACGGACCCGGCCGATAAGGCAGCCAACCGCTTCCGTTTTCGCCACTTCGACATCCCGACCAGCGAGCACGTCTTCAATTGCCAATTTCAGGTCGTCACGCGTGGGTGCCGGGCGGGAATGACCGCCGATGGAATGCTGGTCGTCGATCCGCCCGCGATACCGGACTTGCCGCTGCTGATCCAGGACGAAGACTTCCGGAGTGCGTTCGGCCTGTAACCGATCGGCGAGTTGATTGTTCAGATCTTTGAGAAACGGCAGCGTCCATTTCTGATCGCGGGCAAACGCCGCCATTTCAGTCAACGAATCGTGACGGTTGGCGTCGATCACCAGGAAACCGACCGACTGTTCCGCGTAGTTGTCGGCGAGTTGCTGCAACTTCGGCGCATACAGTTTGGCAAGGGGGCATTCCACGCCAAAACTGGCCACGACCAGCACTTTGTCTTCAGCAAAATCGGCGGCGGTCCAGGTGCGACCGCGAAAATCTTGCAGCGAAAACTCGTTCAGCACGGGTTCCGCGGCGGGCGAGCTCGTCGCAACACACCACAGACCCAGAACCAGGAAACTCCAGCGGGGCAGGCACATTGTCGATTTTCTCGGTGAGACCAAGTGGCAGGTTGGTGATTGTCCGACCCGGACAAACCGGGCGTGAGCGTAATGCCTGATACCCTGTGGGGTCTAGACAGGTTTCGCCAGGGAATTGAACCCCGAGCGCGCGCGGAATGGTTTGTGAACAAATGCATTCCGTCAACGGACTCCATAACCTGCAATAGTCCGCTCATCCGCGAGGACAAATGACGGATTTCCTGCCACCGCGCTGAGAGACCCCCGGGGCGGCTGCCAGGCGATGGTTTGGCGGCGTTCTCCCTGCCGTACTTCCCAGACCTCCACTTGAACAGGCGTGCTGACCTGCCGTGATTGAGGAACCACGAGCACAGTCTCCGCCCCCGGCAGCGGAACCAGACGGCAATCGTCGCTGGTCAGTAGCGGTTGTTCCCAGAGCAAGCGCGGCTCGACCGGATCGACTCCCCGCAACATGCCTGCGGCACAGGTCAGCCACACATCGTCGGCGATTCTCGTCACGGGGGGAATCGTGAGTATGGGTTGCCGGGCGATGGTCAGGGTTTCACTGAGTTCCCCGCGGGGACCAATGGTTTGCAGGCGTTGACCATCGATCACCACATTCCAATGCTGTTCCCGGGAGACCAGCCACGGATCGGCATGTGCGAACGAGCCCCATACCGGTAGGCGGGTCGACAACTGACCGCGACGGTCGTAAACCCAGATGTCACGTTCGGCGGTCACCACGCCGAATGTTTCCCCGTTCGCAGACGCGACAGGTGGTCGCAACCAGCGTGCGGTCACCGTCACCGGCAGATTCTGTACGCGCCCCTGTTCCAGTTGCAGTACCACAGGCTGCGCGGTGCGAGTTGCTTGCCCGATGAGATTGCGGCCCACGATGGTGCAGCCAGGCGACCACGGGTTGGTCCGCGTATCGAGTTCCCAGCGCAGGTCTCCCGAGTCGGCATCGAGACACCAGAATCCACGTTCGGGCCAGCCCACCAGCAGTCCTCCGGGGATCAGTTCATAGAGTGGCTGGTTCGTGGGCGGCAGGCGGAAGGCGTCGTGCTGTGGTGACTGCGTGCTCCAGTGGATATCACCGGTGGATAACGCCACGCTCGCGATCGCTTCCGGCCCGATCAGCCAGAGCCGCTGGTGGTCGCACAGCGCAGTCGTGATGAGATGACTGTATGGAATCGTCCAGCGCGCAGCACCAGTGACGAGGTCGAGCGCCGTGAGTTCGCCCGGTGCCAGGATCAGGCACAAGTCCGTGGGATGTGCCGCAGGGCGGGGAAAGAGGATCGCTTGTTGAGACAACAGATCGCGTTGCCAGACGCGACGCCAGTAGCCGGAGAGGGTTGCCGGAACGCTGAGTTGGGCCGGGGCGACGGCAGCGTCGACGATGTTGTGAACGGGAGTCGTCAGCGGCGGAGTGGGCGTGGTCAGTTGAGCCAGTTCGGCCTCGGCCATTGGACGTGTGAGGCGTTGAGCCGATCGAGGTGGTTCGCGGGCGACATGGTTCAACCAGCGTTCCAAAACGGCGATCCGATGTTCGAGACCACGGGCCTGTTGCCATTCCAGTTGCAGATACCGTTCCTGGACGGGCGGCGAAATGACAGAGCGGATCGCGAGTGCGAACTGTTCGCGCAGCGGCCGACCCGCGGCAGCGGCGAACCGGTCTCGTGCCAGGCGGAGATCGGCGGCAGCGAGCGCTTGTGGCAGGTTGTCTTGGTGTGCGATGTCGCGCGCAGTGAGCCAGTGGGTTCGGGCCGCCTCTGCATCCCCTTGAAGCTCACTCAGGTCGCCACGCTTCAGGTACGTGCGAACATCGTGCGGATGCGCGCTGAGCCAGCCATCGGCCGCGTCGCGCAGTTGGCTGTATTCGCCATACGCGGTGAGCCGTTCACTGCTGGCGACGAGCAATACGCCGTCATAGCCGATCAGGTGACCGCCAAACCGGTACTCATCGGGGGTGCGCAACACCTGTTCGCGCTCCGTGCGGCCGGTCTCTGTTTCTACGATGCAGATCGATTCCCGTGTGGGCCAATAGACGACATCGCCTGCTAACCAGCCGCGACCATAGCCTTGCCGCTCGGGTTCATCGGGCTGAATCTGCCAGCGGCGCTCACCCGTCTTCTGGTCCAGGGCCCATAGCGATTTTCCCGAACCGATCAGGCAACCCTGGCTGACGCCGAGCAGATGTTCGACCGGTTCCTTTAAGTGGTATTGCCAACGTGGAGTCCCCGTGGCGACATCGAGGCTGAAAACAAATGGGCTGTCACCCGGGGCAACGAAGAGTTGTTGATCGACAAGCACGGGCGGTGCGGGTGTCAGGGGCAAGCGCGACGAATTGTGAGGCCATGCCGGGGGAAGCGACTGGTACGTCATTACCCATAACGGTTGGCCATCGTGCTGAGAGAGACAGAAGACCGCTCCCCAGTCGGTCGCCAGAAACAACCGGTTGTGTCCGGCGGTCAGCAGCAGATGGCTTGCCAGATTTTCATGATCGGCGGGAGCCGTGCGGCTGATGCCCGCGGTTTGCTGCCACAGCAACCGGCCGGTTTCGGCATCGAGACAGACGACGCACCATTCGAGTTGCGGGCGTCTTCGCGACAAAGTGGCGTACAACTTTGAGCCATCGAGCAGAGGAGTCCCTTCCCATGACCACGACGGCGCCGTGGGGTCGTCGGCCTGCAACTGCGACGAAATATCGACCGCCGTCAGTTTCCACGACAGCCGCCCCTGTCCTTCCGCGAGATCGATGCAGACGAGTTCCGAGATCTGTTCGCGCAACTCGGAAGGGGCAGGCGTGGTGACCACCGACCCCATCCGCGCGAACAGGCGACCGTTGCCCACCGTCACGGTCCATAACGGACCACCCACCACATTTCGCCGCGGCGGCAAGGCCGGTTCGGTCGACAAAGGCGGATAGATGACCAGAGAGTCGTCGAGACCCAGGTCATCAATCGGGCGGCCAGTGAACAGTTCCCAGCCCAAAATCCGCTGGCCATCGTTCAGATAGACTTTGTCATCGACCACGGCGGGATAGCACGCCAAGGGTGCCGGTGGCGGGAAGACCAACTGCGACGTGGGGCGAGGCAGTACGGTCGCCGTCAATGCTGTACTCCACAACTCGCCACCCAGATCGATCGGCCGTGGCCCGTTCAGGCGGCGTTGGCTGGTCCCCGCAAAGGTGGACACATTTTGTGGAGCAGCGTCCTGAATCGGATCGACACGGTGCTGCCACGCCGCCAACAGCAGATCGGCCCAGATGCCGGATTGTGCCCCCAGCCGCCCTTCCGCATCAGGATACTGCTCTTGAAACTGCGCGATCTCTGCCCGGGCCGCTCCGGCATCCAGCGCGATCTGACAGACCACACACCGCGCGGCCAGATCGGCGAGCGGGAAAGAGGGATCGGGGTAGTGCCGTGTGTGACGGGGCCCATCGGGGGCCGAGGGAGGCAGCAGTTGTTGCCACCAGTCACGGGCTGTGGCAAGTTCTCCGCGCCACCAGGCCGACTGCCCCAGTTCCCAGCAGGCATCATCACCCCGACTGCTGTAAAACCACACGTCGGCCAGTTGTTGCAGTGCCGCCTGATCACCCGCGGCCTGCCAGCGCTGCCATAACTGTTCGGCCCGGGGATCGACTCTTTCACGATATGCGAGCAGACCTGCGTTCGGGAGTGTCGCCAGGAGTCGATTGACCGCGACGGTCACGGTGACATACTGCGCGGACGTGTTACCCCGCTCCCACAAAACCAGAGCACGACCGCGGGTTTCCGCCAACGCGATCACATCGGGGAGCGCATCGGCCCAGCGGCCTTCGCGAAAGCGATCTTCGATGGTGAGCAGAGTCTTCGCCGCCTCCGCATCGACCGTGACGCTCACGGTTTCGTGAAAGACGCGGGGCAAGACCTGAGCCTCGACCACGCCCAGACCCAGCAGCCAGAGCAGCAGCGTTCCCAGAGATGTGCGGCCAGCGGGCATCCATGGAATCCTTTACGTACCCCGTAAGCGCGTTCCCATCCAGAAGACCACAATTCCGACGGTGAGTAAAGCGGGCATCCAGATGAGTTGAAACCCAAACGTCAATTGCCACCAGCAGAGCAGAGGCAACCCCACCAGCACCAGAAATTGCAGCAGCACGCCGAGTTGATGTCGCATACACAATCCAGAAAATCACGGAAGCCCAGGGATCGCCATCCCTGGGCTTCGATGTTCCACGATAGCGGTTACCAGCACAGCACTACTTGATGACCGCCTTGATATCGGGAATCGTGGTCTCGGTATCTGCCTTGACCACCACCTTCAACTTCCGCTCGATATAGCCGTTCTTCTCCTGCCAGACGCGAAACTCGTGCTCGCCCGCAGGCAGACCCTTGATTGAGAATGTGCCATCGGCAGCAGTCACGGCGGCATACGGATGATCGGTTACCACCCACCAGCCCCGCATCCACGGGTGAATGTCGCAACCGATCTGCATCGGCACGCTTTCCGAAATCTTCAGCGGAATCTGAATACCCGTCTTGTCATTCGGCGAAATGATGATATTGAAGCCCTGGTTCTTCACCGGGCTGCCACGGGTGTTATGAGCGATGGCATCGCTGTTGATCACCTGCACCTGCTGACCCACCTGCACCAATGCCACATGCGGCAGGAAACGGCAACCCTTCTGGTCGTACAACACCGACACCATCGGGTCGGCCTTCAACTCGGGGTTGATATCCTTCGGAGCCTTGGGCAGGTACACCACCACATTGGCGATCCCCTTGGTTTCCGGATCGACGACGAGTTCTTCATTCGGGATGTTTTGAGCCGCACACACGGCGGCATCTTTCACCGCGTTGTCACCCTCTTTGACGATGAGCTTCATCTCGGGGACGGGGCCGGTCAGCACCACGCGGCCTTTCACGTCGCCCCATTGGGCATCGGCGGTGGACCCCACAGCCAGCACGGCCGTGGCAACAAGGGCCAGCAGCCCCCAGGTTTTCGAGTGATGCATACCGTCTCCTCAAGGCAGAAGTCGACTCAACAGGCAGGCGCCCCGTGACCACAAATACGGCCGGGCGTGCATGGCAGCTCTTAAATGCATTTCGACAAAACCTCTGCGGGATCGACACGTTCACTGCAACTACAGCAATTTCCGAGTTCCGCAACCGGTTTTGTCGGTTGGCACTAAGTAATCTAGCCGTTGTCCACCACCAGCGACAATTGCCCGACGTATTTTTTTCGGGGAAGTCTTATAAACGGGAAGCAGTGGATGCGAGAAATTGCTGATCAGAACGTGCGTTGCACTGCAAAATCGGCGATCTCGGCGAGGATCCGGCGGGCGCGCGTGGAGGGCAGCACCTCAAGTTGCTGCCGGGCATCTTGCGCCAGGCGTTGTGCCCGCTGTTGCGTATAGGCGAGAGCATCGGACTGGGCGAAATATGGGGCCAATTTCTCGCGGGTGTCCTCTTCCGGATGCAGCAACAATTGGCGAATGGCATTCGCGTCGGCTTCACTCGCCCGGTTCAGCAGCCGAATCAGTGGCAGCGTCAACTTCTGCTTTTCGAGGTCGGAGCCCAGCGTCTTGCCGGTCTTGCGTTCATTGCCCACCAGGTCGAGCACATCGTCGGCAATCTGAAACGCCAGGCCGAGGTAGCGGCCGTAACGCTCGAGGGCTTCAACGACCGCGAGTTCCGCCCCGGCGTAATGGGCACCGAGGTGACCGCAGAGGGCCGTCAGTTCGGCGGTCTTGCCATCGATGATGCGAAAGTACGCCTCTTCGGAAAGATCGAGATTGCCCCGTTCCTTGATCTGCGAGAGTTCTCCCTCGCAGACGATGTTGGTGGCCCGGCCAATCATCCGGCAGCCGTAGGTCGTTTCGAGGCTGCTGGCGAGGTGGAACGAATGCGTGAACAAATAGTCGCCAAATAGCACGCTGGTTTCGTTGTTCCAGCGGGCATTGACGGTCGCCACATGGCGGCGCGTTTCGGCGTCGTCCAGGACGTCGTCATGCACCAACGTGGCGAGGTGGATCATCTCGACCACGGCGGCCAGCACTTTGTGATCGTGGCGAATGCCCCCCGCTGCCTGGGCCGTCAGCAGTAGTAGAATCGGACGTAACCGCTTACCACGAAAGCGAGTAATGTGCTGGAGCACATCGCTCACATAGGGATTGCTCGATTGCAGTTCCTCGATCAGGATCTGCTCGGCTTCGAGCAATTCCTTCCCGATGGCTTCCTCAACCAGCGCAAGAATGGGAGCCGACTTGGATGAGGCATCACCCGTGCTACGTTCAGACATTATCAGACACTTTGCTCTCGGACGGCGGGGGCCGTGATTCTTCGCTGAGTCAGCGTATCGTCGTCACGACAACCACCCTGCCGCACGGGAAGGAAACCGCACATCCGGCGGGAAGTTAACACAGAGTATCGGCCAGCGACAGAGAACTCCACGCCTGGAGTACCTGAACAAACTAGCTCTCCAGATGTTCGGGTTGCGGTTCCGGCAGGAAGTACGACAACACGAAGTTGGTGAAGAACAGCACGGCGGCAATGCCCGCAGCCACATAGGCCAGTTTCTCGGGAGGCGTGGCTCCTGGCACAAACGGCTGCAAGGCCAGCACTTGAGTGAGATACGCGAAAGGTGTGCCAATCATCCGGCCACCCACGTTCGCGGCAAAACTCTCGCCCGTCCCCCGCAAGTGCAACGGATAGACCCCTGGCAGATAGTTCCCCCAGAAGCTGAACTGCGCCACGGTAAAGAACCCCGCCAAGAAGATGCCGATCCCCAGCAGAGAAATATGGAAACCATGAAAACCCGGCAGGAAACTGATATCCATGCTGTAGTAGGTCGATTCATGCCCCTGGGCATAGGCCATGAAAATCAAAGGCACCAGAATCATGCCCGGAAACACAAACACCCGTAACAGTTTCCGTCGACTGGCGAAGTAGATGATCACCACGGCCAGCGCGAAGCGGCCAAACAGGCCACCCAGTTCCTGCGCCTTAACGTAATCGGCCGCCACGCTTTGCATGGTCAGCGCCTGAATCTTTTTGGCTTCCCCTTCTGGCTTGCCTTCCACCTTGGTTTTCACCTCGGCTTTGACCTGATCGATCCCCGGAACGATCTGCGGAATCTGTTGGATCGCGCCAAACGCCACTCCGTAACTACACGCGAACATGATCGTCGTCAGAATCGTGGTCAACCGGTACTTCGGCGAGAAAAGTTCGACAAAGCTGGGTCGCTTGAGCGTCCCGGCTGCTTTCTTCGCAGCCCACTTGGGAGATTCCGGCAGAAACGGTCGAATAAACAGCAAGGGAATCGCGGGAATCAGCCCCGACATCAAGGTATACCGCCACGCCGCATGCGGTTCGGCGATGGCACCCAATCCACTCAGGAAACCTGGCAAGTGGATGGCCGGCAGGCTCATCGCATATTGAATCGTCAAGGCATTCGCAAAGGCGACCAGCAGCCCACCAATTGACGAAAACGCCTGCGTGTACCCGAGCACTTTTTCGCGTTGATGCGGATCGTCGAACAACTCTGCCAGCCAGGCGACCGCGGCGACGAACTCGATGCACACTCCGATAAATGTCGTCGTCCGGAAGAACAGCAGCATCCACAGATTCGTGGAGAACCCCGCACAAAACGCCGAGACGGCATACAGCAGAATGCTCCATGTCAACACAAACCGGCGACCCAGGCGGTCGGTGAGATACCCACCCAGTACGCCGAATACGCCTCCACACAACGCGGGGACGTAAAACAGCATGCCGACCCAGTGTGCGAATTCATCGGTCCCCGGCGCGATCTTGCCGAGTTCCATCAAAGCCGGACGCACCACCAGGGGCAGCATCAGCAGTTCATAGATGTCGAAGGCAAACCCAATCGCGGCGATCGTGCAGATGAGCCATTGCGTGGGGGTCAGGGCGAGCGCTTTCGGAGCAGGTGCAGACATCCGGCAATCCTCGGGGCAGGCAGCAAGGTTGGGGCCAGGGGCACCCTCCAGGGCGTCAGGCAAGACAGCAGAGTGTACGCCCCAGCGGGGAGACGAGGCAAGGAAGTCGCGATGATGCGGAGAAAAGTCGCCGATGCAGCGACCCGTCACGCACGCATTCTTCCTGGCATCACAGGCAACTAGGCAAACGCGGACTGCAGGCAGATCCCAATTTCCTGAATCGCTTCCCCTGCGGTATCAAACGATTCCGACCGCCGTAAAAATGCGTGAATCATGCCTGGATAGCGTTGCCAGACCGTATCGACTCCCGCGGCCTGCAACGCAAACGCGTAAGCATCGCCCTCATCGCACAAGGGGTCATACTCCGCAGTCAGTACGAGCGCCGGGGGCAGGTCGCTTAATTCGCCATGCAGCGGCGAGGCATACGGTTCCTGTCGCCGGGCCACCTCCGGACAATATTGATCCCAGAACCATTTCATCTGGCTGGCAGTGAGGAAGTACCCCTCGGCATTGTGGATGTACGACGGCCGGGAAAAGTCGCAATCGGTAATCGGATACGAGAGGCATTGCTGACGGATGACCGGGCCACCCCGATCGCGCGACATCAGGCACAAAGCCGCCGCGATATTGCCCCCCGCGCTGTCTCCCGAGACCGCGATTCGCCGACGATCGATGTCGAAATCGCGCGCGTGCTGCGCCACCCATTCGAGCGCTGCGTAGGCATCTTCCACGGCCGCGGGGTAAGGGTGTTCGGGAGCCAGACGGTAGTCGACAGAGACAAAGACGCAGCCCGCGGCGGCGGTCAAACGTCGGACCAGATCGTCGTGGGTATCGATACTGTTCAAGACCCAGCCGCCGCCATGAAAATAGAGACAGACGCCAAACGGCCCCTGCCCTTGCGGGGTGGTGATACGGACGCGCAGTTCCGTTCCCTCGGGACCAGGAATCATGCGGTCCTCGACGGCGGCCATTTCCGGGCAGCCGGGCAGCAAGCCCATCCCTGCCAGCGTAATGGCGCGGGTGTACGAAACCGGCTGTGTTTCGAGCGGAGGCTGCTTGAGGGAATTCCAGGTCTTCAAAAACTTGGTGGCTTGAGGATGCAAAGGCATGGGCACAAAAACTCCGACGGACAGCACGCGACGCACCTTCAACGGTACGCACAACTGCCGGGCCTGTCTACCAAAACGGCAGGGTGAACGCCTGTTTCAAACTCGGTGAGCCCTCTATGGTCAAGAGCCCAGAGACCAGAGTCGAGAGCCAAGCAAAATGCCTTGGTGGAATGTGAGTTTCTGGCTCTCGACCTCCCATCCACTGCCACACCTTGAAATCCGCAAGCGTTCTGCCAAAACAGAAACAGCCCGCGAGATTGCGCTCGCGGGCTGTCATAATTTGGTCTCGTAATCCAACGTGCTATTTGGTTTTGGGAGTTTTGGAAAACTGTTCGGCGAGCAGCATCGTCAGGATTTCCCCCCGGGCCATCAGCGACACCACCATGCCTTCCCGATCGACCAGAATCGCTGTCGGAATCCCGGTCACACCGTAGTACTTGGCGGTCGGCGGTTCTACGGGTTCACCATTGATGGGCTCTGAAAACAGGTTGGTCCAGGGAATCTGTTCCGCCTCCAGAAAACTCAGCAGTGTATCGCGATCGTCATCCAGGCTAATGCCCACCACTTCAAAGCCCTGCGAATGATACTTCTCGTAAGCGGCTTTCACATTCGGCAGCTCCTCCCGGCAAGGACCGCACCACGTCGCCCAGAAGTCGACCAGCACCACTTTGCCGCGGTACTTGGCCCAATCGAATTTTTCGCCTTTCAGCGTCGTTCCCATCACATCCATCTTGTTGCCGGGCAGATCAAATCGGCGGGCATTCGCCTTCAAGATCTCTGCAACTTCGGTCAGGCCGGGACTGTTGGCCTTGAGCAGCAGTTGGGACAGATCGCTGTAGAATTTCGCTGCGATGCGGGTCTCTTCCAGTTGTTCAAACGCTTCCCCCAGTTGCAGTGCCGCTCCGATGGATTCACGCGAATACATCGTGGCGGTAACGGCATCGAGATATTCCTTCACCAGGGCGGCACGCTCTGCTTCAGGCAAGCGGGGAGCGCCCATAATGCGCAGGGCGCTGTAGTATTCTTTCGCCAGGCCGGCGATGTCTTCGCGGGCATCTTTCTGCAATAGGCTGGTTTGCTGCAGCGCGTCGGCCATGGCTCCCTCGATCTCCGCCGAGGCCAGCAAAGCCAACGCCTGCATTTTCATTTCGGCGGCGGCATACGCGGTATCCACATCGGTCTTTTGCGCCAGGATTTTACTCCCCCCGGCGATCAGGGCCCGCTGGACTTTGATGGCATGTTCGATGGCCTCGTCCCGCGTCGCGAATTGCTTGGGAAGCCGCGACAGCTTTTCGATGAACCCCATGATTTCTTCCGGAGTTCCATCGGGTACGGCATACGGGTCGGCAGCGGCCTGTTCCGTTTTCGTCGCAGGCTTGGCCGACTTGGCGGCAGGGGCGGCGTCATCCGCGGCGACACACCAGGTCGCCAACCCGCACAGACAGACACACCACGCGAGTACCGCACATCGCCGCATCAGACCTGACATAACCACACTCCGCACAGGGTCGCCGGGTTCCATCCACCGTGGTGAACCGGGGCGCTTCCCAACACTCATCAAAGAGTTTAGATGAAAGGTCTCACCATCCGCTAGTGCGTTTCCTGATCAGCACTGAACATCGCCAATCGGGGCATAGTTAATACCGGGGCACAGTGGAGTCGATGGTCTGTGACCATTCTTCAATGCCACCTGCCATGCTCATAGCCCTAGGAAACCCCTGGGCCCGCAGCCAGTTCGCAACTCGCAGACTGCGACCGCCATGATGACAATGCACGACGACCTGGCTGTCCTTGTGCTCGGCGAGTTCACCCGCACGTTCCGTGATCTCACTCATCGGCAATAGCACCGTGCCCGCAATTCTCGCCGTGGCATGCTCGCTCGCCTCGCGACAATCCAGGAACAGAAACGGAGCGCTTGCGGCCCGCAGTTTCTGGACGTCGGCACAACTGATTTCAAGCGGAGCTTCGGGCATGACACATTCCTGATGGGATCGAGTGCAACGACGCTGTTTTCAGATCGTTCCAGCGGAAAGCAAACAGCATAAAGCGGACAGCCAGAGAGCGGGAAAACTGCAGGTTTCAGGCATTCTGCTTTCCGCAATCACTCGGTCTTCATTTGAAAACAGTCTCTGAGAGCGGAAGCATCAACAGGCATGACTGCCTCACTTTGGCACTGGGTATACAGCACATACCTCGTATGCTGCGGCATTCCCGCTGGGGAATCAACGCAGGAACGCAAAGGTTTCGCGGAACCAACGCATGGTCCGCTGTACCAATGATGCCGCCGGGGCTTCAATACTGGCCACGCTGCGGGCCAGCGCAAGCGGTGAATCGACACGGTCGCTCAGCCGGATTCGCACCTGATACCAGGCACCGATCAGGCGCGTCCCCTGGGCATCCTGAACCGTGGGCAACTGCAGTCGCTGCTGAAACTCGGGGGGGACCACCGTTGACCTGGCCAGTGATACATCGGTCACGGTTCCCGTGGAAGCACTCTGTGGTGCGAGTTCCAGCAACAGTCGCACTGGCTGACCCGGGCGAAGTTGCGAAATGTTGGACTGCGGCACATAGGCAATCGCATCCCAATGATCGGCCGGGCCAATCCAACCCAGGTGCGTTCCCGTGGTGAGAAACGCGTCCTGATTCTGAGGATAGCTCAGCGAACCGCTCCAGTTTGGTAACTGCCCCCGCAACTGAGACGCCGGCCGTTCCGGCGCGGGCCAATAGACACCTGCCGACGAAGCACGGATGATCAATCTCGCCGCATCGTCTTCGCGCTCCGACAGTTGGTGCTGCCAGTCTTGAAGTTGAAGTTGTGCAGCGGGAAGTTGCAGAGTGGCTCGTGCGTCGACCACACGTCGCCTGAGCAGGCCTTCCACCTCTTGCTGCGTGGTGGCGATCATGCCGCGCAGGCGTTCCAGTTCCCGATCCAGCGCGTCATTCTGCAACCGGGCCACAACATCTCCCGGCTGGACGACGGACCCCGATGGTAGTAACTCCTGCAAGCGACCTTCGTGAGTCACAAACAGGCTCTCAGCCTGGGCCGGCAACAACAACGCCGTGGTTTGCACGTGGTGCGGCCAAGGCCAGAACAAGGTCGCCCCCAATAGCAGGCTCAGCGGAATCACTCGCCAGGAGGGCCACCGCCAAGGCTGATCTCCGTGTAGAATGCGCTGCCACAGAGCCTTCAATCGCAGGCCGGGCATGACCAGGATTGTCAGCAGCGTGACAGCCATCAGGCTGATCGCCACGGCTCGCAGCCCTTGCGGTTCCAGCCAATGGTACAGAAACCACAGAATCGCAAACACCATGCACGTGCGATACACCATCGCGGCCAGGGCATACACAATGAGCAGGGGTTGCAGTGGCAGCGCGGTCGCCGAGTCGGACCGCCAGATCAGCCGTTCCAGGCCTCTGAAGAGTTGTTGCGACGCCGTTTGCTGCAGATTGGGTTGCCCCCAGGCATCCGACAGCAGAAAGTATCCGTCATACCGCAACAGCGGATTCAGATTGAAGGCCAGTGTGCTGACGAGGCTGATCAACACCATCTGCAAGCACATCGCATGAAACCAGCCGGGTTCGCTGAACCACCAGCACCAGAAAGCACCGGCAGCGAGCGTCGATTCCACCCAGATACCGGCCGCACTGATCGCCATGCGCTGCCAGCGTGAATGCAACAGCCACGCATCGGAAACATTGCAGTACAGGCACGGGGTGAACACCAGAAACAGCACGCCGAGTTCGCGCACTTCGCCCCCATATTTTTTGCAGACCAGCGCATGCCCCAGTTCATGCAGGACTTTCAATCCCCCCAAAGCCAGCGCAATAGAACCCAGATCGTTCACGCTCCAGAGTGCCGCTTCTTCCGGCAAGCGATGCAGCACTTCCTGAAACTGCGTCAGCCACAAGCCGATCGCCGAGCAGATCAATAACGCTTCACCCAGCAGCATGCCCGGACTGAACAGCCAGCCACACCAGGGCAGCAGCGCGGACAGCCAACGGTCGGGATTGATGCCTCGACAGCGAATCGCCAGCACGCTGGTCCAAATGCTGAAGTTGGCCCAGCGCTCGGCCGAGGCTCGGCGTTTGGCCGTAATCGCGCTCGTGCCCAGTTGATCGCCCCAGACAAGGCCCTGGTTCATGAGTTGCGTAAGAAACCGTTGCAGCTCGTCCCCGCTCAACAACCGTGGTGAAAATTGAGTCGCGAACTCGCGACACAGGCCTGTCACGGTGCGTCGTCCGTCCAGTCGCGACCAGACGAAATACTCTTCTGGCCCCAACTGAAAGTACCGCTGCGTCACCGGATCTTTCAGCACCCAGCCGCGCGCTTGGGCCCGCGACACCAGGTCGGTTCGTCGTCGCCAGGCAACACAGGCTTCCGCGGCTGACACGTCCACGCTTCCTTAGAGCCATCTGACAAAACCGGTTGCGGTAGGCTAAAACCGCTGTTGTTGCAGTGACAGCTTCGATCCCGCAGAGGTTTTGCGGAATGCACTAAATCAGTTCCACTGCGGGTCGACGGGAGCGGGCGGCAAAATCTGGCGCTCTTCCAGAACACGGTGCAACATCAATTCATACACCGCATACGGGTCTTCATGATAAACCACCTGAGCCACCGGCGTCGCCACATGCCAGTCCCCGCGTTCCAGTTCCCCTTCCAATTGCCCTGGTGCCCAACCCGCACAGCCAGAATAGATGCGGAACCGTAACGCAGGGTCTTCTTCCGACACGCGTCTCACGACGTCTTCAAACGATTCAGCACTGTTGCCGATGTATACGTCGGGCACCACTTCGGGTTCATTTCCCGAGAGATCCGAAACGTTGTGCAACACCAGCAACGCCGCCGGTTCGACGGGTCCACCCACGTAGACCAGATCGCTCACTTCCGGGAGATCAAAATGCTTGGAGAGCGCGTTGCTGACTAGAATGGACGACGGCCGATTGATGACCAGCCCCATGGCCCCGTGCGACCCGTGTTCGACAATCAGCACCACGGTTTTCGAGAAATTGGGGTCATTCAGTTGCCGGGAAGCAATGAGGCAGCGACCTCGCAGCACCTCCGACATGGTTCCCTCTCCCCAAATAACGACCTCACCCCCCAATGGGAGGTGCTTCCCTGTTCAGACCTGACGCCACCCGACCACAAGGGCCTATCGCAAAATTCTACTCCGGAACCCCTGCGAAAGGGAAATGCGTCTTGGGACATCGCCTTATTCAAACGGCGCGAAGGCGCTGGCCAGCCGAGAGACGAGAGTCCAGAGCCAGAAAGACCCAATCGACAAAGGCATTTATTTGGCTCTCGTCACTGGGCTCTGGACTCTGGACCACACACAGGCCGCCAGGATTGAAACAGGCGCTGGCCTGGGAAATGCGTCCGCCCTTGCTCCTCCAATCACATCTGCTATGATTTGCGCCCTGCCGCCGCTGTAGCTCAGCTGGCAGAGCGACGCTTTCGTAAAGCGTAGGTCCCCAGTTCGAATCTGGGCAGCGGCTTTTCTTAAACCTTGCGACGCAATATGTTACGGCGCTCATTGCAACAGGGTGCATGCACGGAAGTTGCGGGATTCGCACGCAGGCGGGGGGCGTAGGTTCCTGCTCGCTCAGGCGTCTTGCAAAAGCTCCAGCAGGTACTGGCCGTAGCTGCTTTTCTTCAGCGGTTCGGCGAGGGCCGCGAGTTGCTGCCGGTCGATGAAGCCCATCCGCCAGGCGACTTCTTCGACGCAGGCAATCTTCAACCCCTGCCGCGATTCGAGCACGCTGACGAAGGTTGCCGCCTCGAGCAGCGATTCATGCGTGCCGGTATCGAGCCAGGCCGAACCGCGGCCGAATTGTTCGACGTGGAGTTGGCCCCGTTCCAGATAGACGCGGTTCACATCGGTGATTTCGAGTTCACCCCGTGCCGAAGGCTGCAAGTCGCGGGCGATTTCGATCACCTGCTGGTCATAGAAATAGAGTCCGGTGACAGCCAGACGTGACTTGGGCTGCTGCGGTTTCTCGGCGATTTCCGTCGGCCGACCGTTCGCATCGACCACCACCACGCCATACCGCTCGGGATCGCGCACGGGGTACGCAAAAACAGTGGCACCCTGCTGGCGTGTCGCGGCGGCTTGCAACGTCTGGGCGAGGCCGTGGGCATAGAACAGATTGTCACCCAGCACCAGGCAACTCGGGTTGTCGCCCACGAATGAGGCACCAATCCGAAAGGCTTCCGCGAGACCATTCGGCTGCGGCTGAATGGCATATTCGATCTGGATGCCCCAGGGTGTGCCATCACCCAGCAGTGCCTGAAACAAAGGCTGATCATGCGGCGTGGTGATGATCAGGATCTCGCGGATGCCAGCGAGCATCAGCGTGGATAAGGGGTAGTAGATCATCGGCTTATCGTAGACCGGCATCAGTTGTTTACTGATGGCCTTGGTCGCCGGGTACAACCGCGTCCCCGAGCCCCCTGCGAGAATGATACCTTTGCGGGTCATATGTAAGGTCGATGGTTGAAGGTTGATAGAAGGCAAAGGGAAAGCTGAGGGTCATTGGGCTGAGGGCTAAGGGCCGGAGGGATACTCAATTGATTGGACACTTAGCTCTTAGCACTCAACTCTTAGCCCTTTCCCAGCCGCTCCCCGTGGTAACGGCCGGCCATGGCTCGTTGGCACCAGCCCTGATTGGCGAGGTACCATTCGACGGTCTTACGCAAGCCCGTCTCGAAGGTTTCCTGCGGTTTCCAGCCCAGTTCGCGTTCGATTTTGCTGGCATCAATCGCATACCGCTGGTCATGCCCCGGGCGATCGGTCACGAACTGAATGAGTTTGGCATGCGGTCGAAACGGTGAAGCTGGCACCAACTCATCCAGCAGTCGGCACAGTTCATGGACGACGTCGATGTTCTTCCGCTCGTTATGACCGCCGATGTTGTAGGTCTCGTCGATTTTTCCTTCGGTGAAGACCCGTCGTAACGCGCGGGCATGGTCTTCCACATACAGCCAGTCGCGCACATTTGACCCCGTGCCATACACCGGCAGGGTCTTGCCCGCGAGTGCATTATGGATGATGAGCGGAATCAGCTTTTCCGGGTACTGATACGGGCCATAGTTGTTTGAGCAGTTGGTGACCACGACAGGCAGGCCGAACGTATGTCCCCACGCGCGCACCAGATGATCGGACGCCGCCTTGCTCGCCGCATAAGGCGAGTTGGGGTCATAGGGCGTGGTCTCGTAGAAATAACCGTCGTCTCCCAGCGAGCCATAGACTTCGTCGGTCGAGATGTGGTGAAAGCGAAACTGGTCGCGTTCAGCACCGGCCAGCGTCATCCAATAGCTGCGAGCCGCCTGCAACAGGGTGTAGGTACCGACGATATTCGTCTGAATGAAGTCGGCGGGACCATCAATCGACCGGTCAACGTGAGACTCGGCGGCGAGGTGCAGCACTCCGTTCGGGCGATGCTGGTCGAACAACCGCGCGACCTCCGCCGCATCGCAGATATCGACTTTCTCGAAGACGTAACGTGAATCACTGGAGACACTTGCGAGAGATTCCAGGTTCCCGGCGTAGGTCAATTTGTCGCCATTGACCACGCTCCAGGAGGTGTGCGTCAGAATGTCTCGAATAACGGCTGAACCAATGAAACCAGCCCCGCCCGTGACGAGTACCCGCATGTCTATCTGCCGCCTTGAATCTTCGCAAATCCTTAACGTTGAGCACGTTACATCTATGTCTTAACACGCGCAACCGGTCGTGATCAAGTGGGGATCGTGCAAAATCGCTCCCGGATCACGAATTGACCCGGAACCGCCGGAACAGCTACCATTCGCGGTCCGCGCCAGGCCGGCGTGGCAGCGAGACCGCAAGGAGGCGGACTTATGCAATCGGCAGCCGCGGCCGTCGTGCCCTTTTCGCACTTTGAGCAACTGCGCATCGCGCGCGATGTGATCGTCCACGAAGGGCAGACGCTGCTCGATTTATCCCGGCGGCTCGATGCGTCGTTCTGTGCCGCCGCCGAGAAGATCTCTCAATGCACCGGCTGCGTGATCGTCACCGGCGTGGGCAAAGCGGGGCTCATCGGTCAGAAACTGGTCGCGACGTTTTGCTCCACCGGGACTCGCGCCTTCTTTCTGCATCCCACCGAGGCCTTTCATGGCGACCTGGGTTGCGTCGGTCGCGATGACATTATGCTGATTCTGTCCAACAGTGGCGAAAGCAGCGAAGTGGTCCAACTGCTGCCATCCCTGCGCCAGGCCGGTGTTCCGTTGATCGCGATCACCGGGCGACCACTGAGCGTGTTGGGAACACAAGCCGATATTACCTTATCTTTGGGACAGATTGCGGAGGCGGGACTGCATGGCCTGCCCCCCACCTCCAGCGCCATCGCCATGCTCGCCCTGGGGGATGCCCTCGCCATTGTCGTCGCGGAATCACGCGGCTTCACACCGCAGGAATTCGGACGGCTGCACCCAGGCGGAAGTCTGGGGCGACGGCTGACCCCGGTCAGCGAGATCATGCGCCAAGGCGACGAACTGCGGATCGCTTGCGAGACGGCCACCGTGCGCGAAGTCTTGACGACACTCTGTCGCCCCGGCCGTCGCACCGGCGCGGTGATGCTGGTGAATGACGACCAATGTCTCAGCGGCCTGTTCACCGACAGCGACCTGGCGCGCCTGCTCGAACACCGGCGAGATGCACAACTCGATCGGCCCATGACGGAAGTCATGACCGCCAGGCCCATCACCATTCACGATTCCGCCATCCTCGGTGAGGCCGTGCAGTTGCTCAGTCAACGACATTTGAGCGAACTCCCGGTCATCAATGATCGCGATCAACCCGTCGGCTTGATCGATATCACCGATGTACTGGGATTGATGCCCAACATGAGCTGACGACAAGCCTTCGGTTGTTGAACCATTCCCACGCAACATTCCGCACAACAGAACCTTCCGTCGCTATGGTATCCCGGTTGTTATTCACGGTGGCCGTCGCCTTGTCGCTGACAGGGGTGTATGTCGGTTATACCGTGTGTATGCGACCGTTGATCGCACATCCGAAACAGGTCGTCTCCGCGCCGGTGATCCCTCGAACGACCGTCTCTCCCCGGCCCGTCGAGAAAGTTCGCATCGCAAAGACCTATCTGCCTCAGCAGGAATGGGCAGCCAAGTCGCGGTGGTACATTCGCAGCGGTCAATCGTACATTTTCGCCAACGAATGGATCCCCGAGGGCCATGCCGGACGCATTCGTCTGCAACCCTTCGCCATGGCCTGGGTCACAACCAACCCCAAAACGGGCGAAGAAGAAGCCGTCACGCTGGTGAGTGAATCGGCCGTGGTGAAGTTCGCCGGTTCCTTCGAGATGCCCGACCCCAAACCGGGCCGCATGGTTTTTGCGGCACTCGACGGTCGCGCCCAGATGACCGGTCCCAATGGCCTGCTGCTCGTCGGCCGCAACTTCTACTTCTCGGAAGCGGCCGAACGTCTCTGGAGTGATCATGAGATTCACTTTGAGTATGCGGAGAATCAGGGCAATGCCGACAAGATGCAGGTCGACCTGATTCCGCAATCGGGTTCGCCGGGAGAAGACCGCCCGCACATCTTCGGCATGAAGAATCTGCAGCTCAGCCGCAATGTCGAAATGAAGCTGCAACTGGAAGAAAAGGATCAGCCGCTGGAACTGACCGTGAAATGCAGTGGCAGCTTTGTGTATGACGTGTTGCAGCAACGGGCGGTCTATACCGATAACGTCGCGGCGTTCCGGCAAACGGGGCCCACGGAGTTCGACTGGATCGAATGCGACCGGCTGAGCGTGCAGTTTGCCTCACCCCAAGATGGCCGCCCCGTGCAGTCGCTGCCCGATGCAGGTCAGCCCGATCTCTACCAGAAACTGCATCCACGGCTGAAGTTCCAATGGCTCCAGGCCGAGGCATTACCCAGCGACAACGGCGACGAAATTCCGCTGGTCCTCCTCTGCTCAACAGAACATCAACTCGAATGCCGCGCGACCGCCTTGTGGTATCAGGGTGACCAACGACAGATACGCCTGACTCACCCCGAAGGCGTGCTGATTCAGCAGACTCGGCAGCCGATTTTGCAATGCCCGGATGTCACGTTCACCATCGGCGACGGGAATCGTTTGAAGTCAGCGGTCTGTCGCGGTACCGGCTGGGTCGTGTATCGTGACCCCAAAACACAGGACATTGCTTTCGCTGCCGATTGGCGGACCCTGTTGCAGCATGGGTCAGATCCTGTGAGTGGGCTGGATGTCCTCGATCTGCAAGACATGGCCTCCTTCCGTCAACCACTGGAAGAGAGTGCTCTGGGTGCCGAATCGATTCGCGTGTGGCTGCGCCCCGTGCTCGACAAAGGCACGCCCGACCAACCAGATTCCTCGCTGTTCACGCAGGTGAAACAGGTCGAACTGGAACGCATGGAAGCCCACGACAATGTGGTGCTGGTCAGCCCGCAGGTCGAAGCCCGGGGTCAGCAACTCATGGTCTGGCTCGATCGCGATGCGGCCCTTTCGGAATCCGAAGGGGTCGTAACAGCCTCTAACGAAGTCGTACAGCCTGCGAAAACTGATGAACCGGACCAGGAGTCGCCCAAAAATCCCATCGATGCCCGGGCGGAAACTATTCGCGTCCGCTTGCGACCACGAACCGGGCAATCTCCCGATGTGGCCGACGTCTGGACCGAGGGCCGCGTGGTTCTGAATCAATCGCAAGGGGCCACCAAACAGACCTTCAGCGTGATCGCGGATTCCGCGCATGTCGAACATCGCGGCCCCGACCAGCAGGTTCTGCATCTCTATGGCAAACCGGCCATTGTCCGCAATGGGCAAACCCAACTGGAAGCGGGCGAGATGCATCTCGACCGCGACGACAATCAGTTCAACATCCAGGGACGCGGAGCCATCCAGTTCCCCATGACAACCGATCTCGAGGGGCGGAAACTTAAGGCACCAGCCTTGCTGCATGTCTCCTGGAAAGATCGCATGTCGTTCGATGGCCAGTTGGCCACCTTTCGTGGCGACGCGAACGCCCAACTGGAAGATCGGCGGATCAACTGCACGACCCTGGAAGTGACACTGTCGGAACGCATCAACTTCTCGAACCCGCCCGATGATCTGCACGCCATTCAGTTGAAATCGGTCACCTGTCGCGATCATGTCGAACTGCTCAGCCTGATGTATGAAGCCAACAAGCTCATCGAAAAACAGTCAGCGACCGTCTGGGAACTGCATCTCAATCGCCTCACAGGCGAAATGCTGGCCCAGGGACCAGGTGTGATGGAAATGTGGCGGCGGGGCAAAGGCCCCCGTACCAATCTGGTCGCCTCACAATCGGCTCGACCCAATGCTCCGACGCAGTTGGATGCAGCCGACTGGCAGTACACGCGGGTGAAATTTGATGGCCGCATGGAAGGGCATATGGAACATCAATATGCGACCTTCTACGAGCGCGTCGAGATTTTGCACGGGTCTGTCAAACTCCCCAATCAAACGCTTTCACGCGATCAGTTGCCGAAAGATGGTGGCTTCATGTCGTGTGCGGAACTGCAGGTCCGCCAGGTCACTCTTCCGGGACAATCGCAGAAGGCGATCCAGATCGCCGGAGATGGAAATGCCTGGCTCGAAGGCGATGGTTTTGCAGCCTCGGCCGATCAGATTGCGTTTGATGAAGTCCGCGGCAGCTACCAGCTTGTTTCACGCGGGAAGAACAAAGCCCGCTTGTGGCCGCAGATTACGCCCGGTGTCGAAAGCACACCCGTAATGTTACAGCGAATCGAGTTCGACCCGGCCACGCGAAAATGGCGGGCCGATGGCGTCTCCAGTGGCGAAGGTTCACAATAACTTCCGCCGCACTGCGGCATGCGTCGCGGCCTGATCGAAACAGGTCAGCAGGTCTCTCGCGAATCGGTCCAGTGACCAGCGCTCATGGCCCACGATGGCGGCCTGTGCCGACAGCGACCGTCTCACAAGTGGATCCGCCACCGACTGGAGCGCGTGCGCGAAGTCCGCCGCTGTCCGACAGAGATAGCCGCCCCCCTGATCAAGTTGTTCCCGAAAGCCGCCGGCGTCATCCACGATGGGAATGCACCCGGCTCGCATCGCCTCTGCCACCACGCGGCCGAAGGATTCCGGCAACGTCGGATGGTGATACAGCAGCACATTCCAGCCGGCGAGCCGCTGCCGCTGCTGCCACCCCGCCGCGCAGAACGTGGCCCGACCGAGACACGCCTGTTGCAGTTCGGCCTGCAACTCGCTCGGACAGCCGACAAACTCCCAACGGCCGGCGGGTACGGCTGACACCATTTCGCGATAGAAATCGAGGCAGTCGCGCGGCCATTTCCGCCGTTGTGGCGTGCAGATGCGACCAATCACCAGCGGACCATCGTGGGTTCTTGGTTCCGTCAACAGGACTCGCGGGACGGCTTGCCATAGCACGTCACCGCGCGTGGCACCACATTGGTCCGCCAGCCACCGCGAACAATAGACCGTCACATCCGCCGCCGCCTTGGCTCCCGCCGAATGCACATACTGCACGGTCGGTAACGGCAGTCGCTGTTTCAGCTTTTGCGATGAGATGTTGTGCAGCAACACCACGTCGGGCTGAATGGCCTGCACCTGATCAATGCTGACCGTCGACCAGACATGCAGCGCACAGTTTGTGAACACGCGGCGTGTTTCGTCCTGGATGTCACTCAGGAACGCCACATGGTGTTCAAAGCCAGGAAGTGCCTGTGTGACCGTCCAGGCACACGCCGCGGTACCACCACAGATCTGGCCGACATTCGCGACCTGCAACAATCGCGGCTTCATGACCATTTTTCCCAGAACCGCTGGCGATCGCGCCGCCATTGCCCCCGATGCTCGGGCATCTGATGCAAGGTGCGATGACCCAGGTGCTGCCACGGCACATCAACCGAGATCAACGTCGCCATATCACTGTGTTGTTGGGCCAGCGCCTGCAATTGGAAGTCGGTATCAGAGAAGTAGAGTTTTAGCGTCTCATCGAAACCACCCAACTGTCTCCAGGTCTCCACGGCGAAGGCCAGACACCAGCCTTGCAGCAGCGGCTGTCGCGGAATCGGCTGCCGGGTCAACGGTGGCCAGTCGCGTTCCTCGCGGTCACCCGCGCCCACAATCAACGCCTGCTGTTGCCGGAGTGGTACCACCAATCGATCCACCGCCGGGCCATGTGCCACAACGTCGTTATTGATGACAATCGCATACGGCGTGGTGACCGTTGCCAACGCGCGATTCCATGCCACAGTCAGTCCGGCATGGGCCTGACGCAGGTATGTCACGCGATGAGCCAACTCCGAGGGTTCAAACCTCGCAAGCTGCTGTGGACTCCCATCATCGATCACAATGATCGGCCAGGGTGCAGGCTCGTGCCTCAGGAGTGACTGCACGAAGTCGCGTGTCAATCGGGCCGTGTTGTACTGGGGAATCACCAAAGTGGTATCGATCATCAGCCCATTTCCCGTGGTGTGCAGTAAGCCTGCTGAAACGACTTGCCCGTCGCCAGCCAGCCTTCCTGTTCGATGAGGAGTTGCGGAGTTTTCCTGGCCAATTCTTTCCGTCGACTGCTGCTCGACGCGGACCAGTTCGGCGGTTTCACATCACGCATCGGCCCGGTCAACTTCGGTGAGCGCGAGGCCTGTTGTGAATAGAGGCCGCGTGTCGCTTCCCGACCCGCATCGCCCACGGTGCGCCGGACATCCGCCAGCACATCGGAAATGTCGCGGTACGGAAAGTGATCGTTCAAGCGGCTTTGCGGTGTGACGGAGATCAACTGCAGACCATGCTGCGTGAGATTGCGACGGGCCAGCCGCAGCGATTGGGCGATGCGGAAGTAATGCTGGTCGGTCTGCATCGCCGCGCGCAGCGACTTCGTTTCCTCGAAATGATAGATCGACAACTCGTCCGAGGGGATCGCATGCTGCCACGACAACCCGTGGCTTTCACAGAGCTTAAAGAAGTCGCTCAGCAAACCCAGCGGATCCACAGACACATCGCGTTCGCTGACCTGTTGCCATAACTCGGCGGGCGGCCGCACCCGCATTTCACAACCGGCGAGATAGATCGTGCGGAAACCCAATCGATAGAGCAGGTCGATCGCCTGCACCATCGAATCGGCCCAGTCGATAATGCCCGGGGCTTGCGGAGACAGAAACGTGGAAAAGTCACGACCGGCATGACGATCGAAAAAGATCACGCCGGGGCATTCACACACCTTGAACGTCGTTTCAGGGACCAGATCCATCGCCCGGCGACGATGGACAAACTTGAGGATCCCCGCATCGAGATAGATCGAGCGATGAAATCGCGCGGTCGGATCGTAAGACGTCCAGAAGTTGGGCCGCAGCAACCCCGTGCCACTCAGGTTCATGCTCATCTTCGGAAGCGGACTGCGGGCGATCTCATCGCAGGGGAGTTCACCCAGCGACGGACCACCACCAATCAACCAGCACTCCGAGGGTTGCGGCCCACCATACATATCGTCCAGGTTCACCGGGATCACATGCTGATCGGTATCGAGCCGGTAAAACAACAGATGAGCAGCCGACGTTAACATGCGCTCAGACCTTCCACTTCATATCCAGGCAACCCTCAACCCTAAGCACTTAGCACTCAACCCTCAGCCCATAGCTACAACGATCCCGTTCCCGACCAACCGCTGCCGCCTCCACCTTCGCTGGAATCGGGGCCCGACCAGGGGGGAGGAATCTCGGTCGACGTATCGTCACTGCTGACGTCGGTCCAGGGATCGCTGCTGTCAGACTCGAAGCCACTCGGCGAACCGATGGTCGACGTCGAAGCCAGGCTGTCGGATATGATTGTCGATGCCCCGGTGTCACTGTCGGATGTGTCTCCGCCGCCGCTAGCCGAACTCGTCAGCGTCGAACCCGATGATGTGAGTTCGCTGCCGGAAGTGAGGTCGGAATCGGTCTCTTCACTGCCAAGACTGCTGGCGAACGACGTGCTGCTGCCACCACTGGAGAGCCATTCGCTTTCAGACACATCGGGTGGGAGTTCCGACAGGGCTTCTTGCGGATAGCGTTCGTCTTGGGGAGCGGCCGGCCACAAGTTGCGGGGATTGATGGGGCCCAGTTCGAAAGTGATACGGGGTGTGTGATCGAAGTGGACCAGCATTTTCTCGGGCTGAGCACAGACCAACTCATCTCCGGCGATATCAAGAATGCGGACCCGTCCCAGCCACGGCCGTGGACAGGCTGTTTGGCCAGCGACTTCCACACGATACTGATGAGCGGGTTCCGCATAGACGTCGAAAAACGCCTGCACGAACTGTCGTGAGTCGGTCGCGGATCGAATCCAGGGAATCCACAGTTTGAAGCGGTGTTCGCCATAATCGGCAATACTCGCGGGCAGCCGATAATTGGCTCGCCAACGAGCCGTGCCCCCTGTTCCGTAGACATACCCTCCTGTGAGCAAGACCCGGTTGTAGATCTGATCGTGCGAGACCGTTTCCCGCAAGTCGAGGATGTCGCTGCCTTCCTGATGGGTCGCCAGTAATTCACTGCGACTTTGCAGAAAGTAAAACTGGCCCGCTTCATTCACTCCCCAGGAAGCATGCTGCACGCGCAGTGCCAAGTCTTTCAAGATGGAACTGACCGACTCTTCGCCATGAAACTTCAGACTCGCCAGGTCAGCGATTACCGTCGCATCTTCGACCAACTCTGGGACATACGCGATCGGCGTAGCCGGAACCACATACTGCGTCAGCAATAGTCGCACGACATCTTCGGGACGCTCAACGACATCGACCGTTTCGATTTCTCGATCGGGATCGTCAGAAAACATGTCGGTCAACGCGTAGCGATGGGGCCGTTGGTCACTCTCGGAACCGAACCCCCCGGGAAAGACCTGGTCCAGTGCCTGCGACATTCCCGCCAGAATCAAGGTCATTCCCGCAGGACTTTCGGTGATGCGCTCGGTGATGCGGCCCAGATACCACCGGTCACCCTCCTCGTACTCACAGGCGATCCAGGTGCCGACAGCAAGACCGGCCCGCGCGGCGAAGGAGTCTCGCAAGCGCAGTTTGCCGTCACCACAACCACCGACACGCTGTAAGGTAAATGTACAACCCGCGATGACGCGGTCATCGAGAGTTTCCACCAGTTCGTCAGGCGTGGGGCCATACCGCAAGATGCGTCGTTGAAAAGCCATAACACAACATCCGGTCATGAGTCTGCTTGTCGATCACGTGCCACGGAATGGAGCACCACGGCGGTTCAGGCGAGGCCCGTGGAATAGAGCGTGGGATCGTCGGCATGAATTCGCAGTTCATAGCGGAACCGCGCGGGATCACTCAGGTCGTACTCGAACTGCAGTGTCGAGCAGTCGCGGAAGTGACGATACGTTTCGGTTTCTGCGTCAAAGTAGAGAAAGAGCCGATAGCGAGCCGCTTCGCCGCCGACATGCAACGCAGCCCGCAACCCTTCCAAGGTCTCGAACATCGCCTGCTCGTTGAGTTGCAATGCACCGTCATGACTCACAACCATCCCCGCGAGCGTGATGTCGACACCATTGCGCGAATGTCCCTGATGGGTCTCACCATCACGCAGCGGCACTTTGAACTGCGCGCTGTCCCAGGTGTCGACGAGCTTCAGTTGCGGCAACGGCCGCGGTAGTTCATACACGGTGTCGCCACGCACAATCGCCGGTCGAAAGAGAAAAGACATGGAGAGGCTCGTTGAGGGTTGAGGGTTGAGGGCGCAGGGCAATGTCGCCTGGCTGTATACTTTGATCTGTCCGCACTTGGCACTTGCCACTCTGCACTTGGCTCATTCCTGTTCCGCCAGCACTTCGCCGGTCCAATACAGTTGCCACAGTTGACCGCCGGGATGCGTGGATTTCGCTGACAGATTTTCGACCTTCGCATCACCGAAACGCATACGGCCGAGGATCGGATCGCTGGCGGCGTTACGAACGGCGATCGCCTGACCGCTGAAGACCGAGCGGGCCTGTGCGACGAGTTCCGGTCCTTGTGCCAGATCGGTCGAGGGTTTGACCGACACCGTGACGGTGACGCGCACTTCGCCATGGAGCGGATCGCCCGCGCGCGGCCACCGGGGTTCCCACGAGTCGATGCGGAGTTCATACCATGCCGACCAACTCTCGGTGTTGACGAACAGGTAAGGATAGATCGTTGGTATCGTTGAGCCGACGGCATCGCTCCAGGCCCGCCCGAGCGAGCCCGTGATCTGCGACAGCGTGATGGTGGACATGTCTGAAGACTCCGTGAGAAAAGAATCAGTCGCGCCGAATGCTGGTGATGCGGACCCAACCGGCGGTCTCGCTGGTGGTGATCTCCGTGACGTCGTATGTCACCTCGTCGAAGAGGACGCGATGGCAAGCACCGTCTGCAAGTACCGGCCAGTCTGTGGTGCGTATCAGGAATGTCCGCCGGTGCTGCTGCTGTTGACCCGGCAGTTTTGGCAACCGTTCCGCCTCGAGCGGGCCGGCGATCCCCTGGAGTTCGGTGGCGACTGTCGATTCTGTCAGCGTCTGTGTGGTGGGGTTGAAGGCAGGCGTCACCGCCAGATGGGTGAGCGTCACTCCCCAATCAGCCAACGCCAGTTCAAGTTCTGCTGAGTGACTCGGCATCACGACTCGTCTCCTCTGCTGATTTCCCCGATGTGCAATTCATGAATGGGATGCATGACTGGACCTCGAGCATTTCCGCCACTCAGCGGTGGCGGCTTCTCAACCCTCAACTTTTATTGCAATCGATGCAGCAACGCGTTGAAGAGCGAACCCAGCACAAAGGTGCAGACGGCGATGACCGGCGTGAGGTTGTTCCGCCAGGTTTCGAGACGCCGCAGTCGCTGTTCATGATCTTCCGTGACATCGATCAGGCGATTGAGCGAGACCCGCAGGCTTTCCACGCTCACAGCAACCTGCTGCAACGATTCCAGCATGCGATCAAGTTTGTCATCCATCGGTTACTCCGGAGTGCTGAGGGAATCATCGATGCCCTGGGACACTTCCCACGCGGGAAGCGCCGTAAGCAGCGTTTCATAATGCTGCCGGGCTTCCAGCAACGCCTTAAGATTCGCGGCCCGATCGGCACTGGGACCGATGTTCGATCCGACGGCGTACTTCACCGCGGCGAGCTTCCCGTCCCGCAGCAGGTTGGTGATGTCGAGATCGATCTGGGCGAGAATGCCCCGGATCTGTCCTTCCGACAGTGGTTGCCCCGCAACCTCATCCAGTGATGTCAAATCGGCCATGCTCGATCGACCTGTGTTAAAGGGAGAAAACAGCCGCGGGGAAGTTGCCCCCGCGGCTCACACCTGCCACGTCGTTACGCAGCCCCATCGACCTTGGTGACGAATGCCGTGTCGACCGCCGAGACTCCGCCGAAGTACCGCACCTTCACGCGCAGCACGACATCGCGATCGAACGCGGCATCGCTGTCGGCCCGTTGCAGGAAGGTCTGCACCGGCCAGATTTCGGTCCACACGAACTGGCGTGGAAAATCGCCGATGTACCAGTCGTTGACCGCCTGCCCGCCCTGCTCATCAACGAACGGGGAACTCAGGACTTCGACCAGTCCCTGCACGGGGTTTGCAAACCGCGTTTCCTGATCCCCATCGGTGACGGTGATTTCCGTCGAATGAATGATGCTGCGTGCCGTGCCCCGTAAGCGTTCCGGCACCAGGATCTGCTTGACGGGGGCCATGATCGGCCGGGCCGTGCCATCGATGCGGTCGTCTTTCACCTCGGTGGCCCGATAGTTCAAAGCGGTATCGATGTCGGTCCAGTCGACCAGAGGTACGGCGGCATCGAAATCGGCCGACGTGGTGTTGCCCACGCCGATCCAGTTGCGGTGCGAACCGTCGGCCGCATACAACGCGGCACCCTGACCGTTGGGACGATAGACATACTTGCCCGCGCCTGCATCGGCATCGGTCACCGCCCGCACGATCGTCCGTTCCCGCTCCTGTCGCAGATAGAAGCCGAGTGCCCGGGCCCGGCGATTGATCTCGCCGGTTTGATCGAACGCGATCAATTCTTCATTGATCGAGAGGACGCGACCCTGCTTGGTCTCCGATGTCGCGACATACTTTTCTTCAAACGTCGATTCCTCATACGGATGCCCTTCCGCAATGTCCGAGGGACCAGACAACGCGCGGAACCCGGCGATCTTGGTATTGCGGACGCGGCTGGGCATGACGGTGACGAGTTTGTCGCCGATGAATCCCGACTTGTCTTCATACCCTTCGATCACCTTGCGACCGATGAGTTCGCCCGTCACCACCTGGAACAGGCTGGTATTCACGCCGGGGTTGGATTCCCGCAGCAAAGCCGTCACCGGCACGCCATTGGAAGACCATTCCCGCAGCCGTCGCAACTGGGGTAACACCCCACAGGCTTCGGCGAGCTCGTGATAGCTGAAGTCGTCGACCGACAACTGCTGCTCATTGAGCAGCGTACAGAGCTTATGGTAGAAGCCCTCGGCTCCGAGCGATTCCACCAGACTTTTGAGGCTACTGCCTTGCATACGATTTCCCTTTTGAAGCACGAACAATGAATTTCGACCATGCACAACGGCGCGATCTATGGACTATCCAATTGCGGCGTTTACGTTGGACGACGCCGGATGAAACGCCGATGCGAACTGCACGCGAAGCAGTGAAGACGCGGTCGACTTGAACTCGCTGGATCGAGCAATGGCGTGGGCGGCATTGCTCACCTTGGCCAGCCGTTGTGGCTCCAGGCCATCGGAATCGCCATCACAGGCGAGCTTGTCGCCCAATTCGAACGTGGCCGCATCGACATCGAACTCGTAAACGGCGAGCGGGCTCAGATCGACGGAGACATCTGCCGTCTCGCCATCCGCCGAGGCCTGGTGACAAACCCCGAGGAAGAGGGCGGCGAAGTTGCCCCGCGTGGTTGCGAGGTCGGTCGTGAAGGCGAATTCGCTCACGGGTTTCACATCATCGGTATCAAGGTAAACCAGGTCACCTGCCTCGAGAATGGTGTCGCTATTGACGCGCACCTTGTGCAGTTCGACCTGACCACTGCGAAAGCGTAGACGATTCGACATGAGACAGAGCCTTTCGGAGAGAGAAACGAGACATTACGCCTGACCACACAACACACCGCCGCGAACACCGCGAACCGTGCGGACGAAATCGAGATCGGGGGACGGGTCGGTTTGCCGACGGGTATGACTGGCGATCGCCGGGCGTGAGGCCCGTTGAATGAGTTGCTTGCGCTCTTCGATCAACTGGCGACGGCGTTGCACATCGGTCGTGCTTACCAGTTGCTGACGAAAGGCTTCCGTGATCGCGAAGTTGGGCAATTGAGCCGCAGCGAGTAGCGTGTCCAGTTGCTGGGCGGCCTGTTGCTGATCAAGGCAACCGCGAAGAGTCTGAACTTCCATACGGGCTTGGTGAAGTTGTTCGCGGATCGAGGTGATCGATTCTCGCGTGGTACACACCTCCGGGTCGATGGCGCGTAATTCGTCACCCAGGACCACACCCTGGGGTCCGAGTGACCAGGTGATTTCGTGCCATTGCGAGGGAGCACCCGTGGCCGAGCACTGTTCAAGGATGAGTGAGGTACCGAACACCGCCACCCGTCGAACCAGGCGATTTGTGGCCGGATCGAGCTGCCGGAGATGGGCGGGCAACCGGGCATCGATTTGTTCCACGAGCGCTTCCCACGATCCTGGCAACGGAGCTTCGGTGCTCTCGCGCCAGCCGCGGGTGGATGCCGGAAAAACCACCGCATCCACGCTGACGACATCGTGAATCTTTTCAACCCGTTGGGTTTGCAACTCACGCTGGGCGAGCACGACATGACTCATGCCGACGGGTGAATTCTCGGCCGCGAGTAGTGCCAGAAATGTGCGGCCCGCTTCGGTGTCGAGCACCTGAATATCGCCGACAATCTGTTCGGCGTGGTAACGGGCGTTCTGTACGCTGCCCACCAGATCTCGCGTGCTCCGCTCATAGGGTTTCGCGGTATTCGCAGCGTGATCGAGGAAGACCGGCTTGTGGTTGTAGAGACTGACCGCGGCCTGTAACGCCTCGGTGGTATAGCGATGTCCATTCCGTGACACGGCTCCACAAAGCACGATGTTCTGTACCAGGCGGGAACTGGCATCGATCTGAAGATCGTCGGTTCGCCAGTCTTGAATGTGTTCTGTCAGTGGTTCCCATCGCGGATCATTGTGCGTATCAGACATTGGCAGGCTCCTTACCCCATGAAGATGTGTTGCGCAAAAAAATGTGGCGGTCTTACTGAGCGACCACGGGATTGATAACGCGGGCTGATGATGCTTCCCGCAACCAGAGTTCAAGACGCCGGCGCGTCCGTTCGATCAGCCCTGGTGTGGCCGGCAAGACATGTGACAGCCACTGCGCCATCCGCCAGGGAACAAGGGCATACAGTCCCGAGTCACGACGGCAGGGCACCGCCGGCCGCGACCAGGGCGCGATGTCTCGCTGTTGATCGAGATAACGTCTCAACTGAGCGGAGAGGTGTTGCCGCCTTGGTTCGGGAGCATCCAGCAGTTCCAGCACAAACAGCACATCTTCGATGGTTGCTGGATGACACACCGCCGCGGGATGCGGGGGGCGTTCAAATGCCAGCCAAAGCAAACGTGACATGAGAGATTCCCAGTCGGAAGATAGGAGCCGGAACAGAGAATCCCCGGCCGTCACTCTGGAGAGCGTTGGACTTCCTGCGCGATTTCCGCGGCCATGACGTGCGGGTCAACATTGTCTCGGCGGGCGACTTCCGCCCGGCTCAAGATGTCTGCTTTCACGAGTTGTGCATCGACCTGGCGTTCCTTGGTCCGATCGCGATTGACCAACTGCGGAAAGGTCCAATGAGGCGTAACGTGATCCAGCACGTCGTCGGGAAGCAGGCCGACCGCCGCGGCCTCACGCATCACCCATTCCCAGAGGGGTTCCAGTTCGCGGGCGAAGAAATGCTGTTCCGACTCGAACATCTTCACCGCTGGACCTTCGGCGACCATCGTGGAAGAATAATTCGAGTTGGACGCATCACTGCTCAGCATGAATTCCGGCACACCGGCGCCGGCGGCGATCCCCAGCAGCACCAATCGACCCAACGGAACTGCGTCGCCAAAGTTGGTATTGGGTTGCAGAAACTGCAGGTCGGTGCTGTGCGATGTGGTGAGAATTGTGCCCGGCCGATAGCGTTCACGACGAAATGTGCCATAGGGATCGGTGCCCGTATTGGATTGGGCCGCTTCCACGGTCGCGGTGACCTGGCTGGGTCCACCCTGGACCTTCCGCCAGAGCACAATCGACGCTTGCAGTTTGCGGGCCTGCAGTTCGGTATCGAGCCACTTTTCAAAGCACGAGAGGGAATCGAGGATCGACGCGAAGATGGAGACACCCCGCCGTTCGTTGGAATCGGCATTGATTTTCAGATGCAGCATGTCCGTCGCGGGGATGGATTCCAGTAATTCGCCGGTGATGGTGTCGACATGCAGATACGCCACGATCGATTCGACATCCTGTGGTTCCGTGAGCAGGCCCTGGCATTCCGGCTGATCATGGGTTGCGGCGATCATTTCCGGATCGACATAGCGAATGACAGGCGGCCATGCCGTTTGTGAAAAGCAGCGGACGAAACATTCGCCATCGCGCCAAGTACGACGGGCGGTTTCGCTGAAAGAGAAATGCCGACGGTTGTGACGCAGAAACTCACGCCATAGACGATCGCACTGGCGGAGCAATTCGCTATCGGATTGATCCGGGTGAATCGGCATCGCCGAGACGCGCAGGCCAGGGCCCGTCACGTAGACTTCGAGCAAGCGCAGAATGTTGCGGGCGTAAGGATTGGTTTGGACCAGTTGCCGCGACTGTTGACGAATGTCGTCCCGCTGGAGGGCATCGACCGTTGCCTTGCCACCGCCGAGAAGTGACCACTGACCGGGATCTTCGGAGACCGGTTGATTGCCCCGTTCCGAAATCAGTTCGAGAACCTGCTCCTGCACAAGTCGCTGGTAGCGGGCCTTGAGACGGGCCGTCCGCCATTTGTCACGCAAATAATCCCACATGCCGTTGCGCTCCGTTGGGAAACATCGTTGGTTTCACCCTAGGAGCGGAGGTTGCGCAGCGACGACGGAATTTTATGAGCGGGATTTCCCAACAAAGTACAGGGCGGCGTAGACCTTGGGATCGATCAGCTTGCCCTGCTTGACCTGTCGTTTCAGCCAGCGGCTGATGGTCGCGATGGCGGGAGTGTGGACGATGATCTGTTCATGCGAGACACCGCCACCATCTCCGACCTGACGAACCTGCCTGGCGAAAAAATAGGACACAATTTCATTGGTCAGCCCCGGTGACGACGGGCAATCGGCGAGGTGTACCAGTTTTTTCGCAACGTAGCCGGTCTCTTCCAGGAGCTCCCGTTGTGCCGACAGGGCCAGGGCTTCGCCTTGCTGGCCGGGTTCATCGCCGGAGAGTCCCGCGGCGATATCAATCACAATTTTTCCCACAGCGGGGCGATGCTGCTCGGTGAGGATCAGTTGATCTTCAGCCGTGACCGCGATGACGGCGACCACGCCTTGACAGTTATTCCGTTCGGCATATTCCCAGCGGCCATCTCGGACCAACCGAACAAAGTTGCCTTCACCGAGCGTAACGCGAGTAGCAGCCGGTTTCCGTTGTGCCATGTTCGATGTCCTGGGTCATTACGGGGTCATCGCCTGTTTCAATCTCGGTGGCCGTTGTGTGGTCCAGAGTCCAGAGACCAGAGTCGAGAGCCTACAAAATGCCATGATGGAATGTCTGTTTCTGGCTCTGGACCCTCGTCTCTCAACTGTCGACTCTCGACCGGCCAACACATCCACTCAGCTTAAACTCTGCGATAACCCTGTGAGTCATTATTGGGAGAGATGCACGCGGATGCGTTGGACGATATCATCGCAGAAGATCGTGAACACGCAACATTCGTAAGAGGAATTCTTCCATGTCGATCCGTTTGCTCACTTCCTGGCTGGCTGGCATCGGGCTGCTGGCAATTTCCACCTCGGCCACCATCGCGGCGGAACCCGTCAAAGTTCTGATGCTGACGCAGAGCAAGGGCTTCACGCATGGATCGGTGAACCGCAAAGATCAGCCGCTTTGCGTGGCGGAAGTCGCGATGACCCAGTTGGGTCAGAAGACCGGCCTGTTCACCGTGACCTGCACGCAGAATGCCGAAGCCGATTTCACGAAAGAGAATCTGCAGAAGTATCAGGTGGTGATGTTCTACACGACGGGCGATCTACCGATTGCGGAAGCCGATCGCGAGTATTTCTTCAAGGAATGGCTGCCGACCAAGGGGCACGGCTTCATCGGCTTTCACTCTGCGACAGATACCTATCACAACGATCAGCGTTACTGGGACATGATCGGCGGGACGTTCAACGGTCATCCGTGGAATGCGGGCGAGACGGTCACGATCAGCGTGCATGACACGTCGCACCCCGCGATGAAGCCCCTGGGTGCTGAATTCCAGATCAAGGACGAAATCTATCAGTACAAAAACTGGCAGCCGGAAAAAGTGCGCGTCCTGATGAGCCTCAACATGGAGAAGTGCAAGACCAAAAAGCCCTACATGGTGCCCGTCTCGTGGGTTAAGAACTATGGCGCAGGAAAAGTGTTTGTCAGCAATCTGGGACACAACGAAGGGACCTGGACCAACCCGCTATTCCTCGAGCACGTCACGGGGGGCTTTCAATGGCTCGTCGGTGCAGAACCGGGCGATGCCACGCCGAATCCGGAACTCTCGGCTCAGTTGGAAGCCAAGGCCAAGACCGATACCGAAGCGGCCGAAGGGAAGTGATAGAGGTCGGCATCGCATGCAGGATCGGCACTAGTGACACAATTCACACACTCAGGGCTGTCCTGTCGCCTCCTGCATGCGCTGGCCCCTCGCAGAAGCATGGGCATGGAAATCTCTGATTCTCGTACCTGACGCATGTCGGATGCTCATGAAAGCCCCTGTTTCTCAGGGGCTTTTTGCATTTCTGTGACTCAGATCTGCCGCGTCTCAACGCAGAGATCACAGCGTTGTCGCGAACTGAATTGAGGCGGTTGAGGTTGAACAGCGGCAACTGAGGGATCGCTGCACTTGATTCTCCAGAATCAACTCAGTACACATCTAAAGATACGTGCGTTCACGTCACTTGCGTTCACTCGCTCGGCAAGCATTTATCTCGGGAGATGACTGATGCCAATTCGCGACTGGCTCGTAGGGCTTCGTGCTTATTCGTGTAAAACATATTTCACACCTCGCAGCCGACGTCAAAGACTTTCCCGCGCTGGAAACTCTTTACCAATAGCCTCACTTGAATCTCGCATTCTCTTGAGTGGTAGCACAAATGGCCCGGAAATCCTTTCGGCCTCTTGCGAGGTGATGAATGGCGTGGGCAATCTGGCAGGTGATCTTTACGACCAGGAACTCTCCGAGAGCTATACGGTTGAAATCGACGTGGGCCATGATGGAACAATTGACGATCTGGCCTACGTCTACGGTTCAAGTTTCTTCGTGACGACCATGGTGTCTCCTGGAACGCCGGAGATCGCCCTGCGTGCGGTAGAATGGGATGTGAGTAGTTCGGCGTTTCTCTACAGCAACTGGTTGGTCATCACACCGACCTATTCCCATACGGATTACGGCTACGGTGACGGCAGCGGTACCGGGACAGGAACCGATACCGGTTCGGGCAGCGGCGAAGGTTCGGGGTCTGGAGACAGTTCCGGAGCTGGCAGCGGTTCCGGGGGTGGTAGCTACTCCGACGGAAATGGCAGCTACACCGACCCCTATGACGGATCTGGATCTGACAGCGGCAGTAGTGGTGGTAGTGGTAGCGAGTATGGAAGTGGAACTGGCAGTTCGGGTGAGTCGGGCCCGGGTGATCCCGCATCTGGGAATCCCGGCAGTTCTGGTGGAACCATAAACAATCCAGGCGACCTTGTTGGGGGGACAAGTCTGCTGCCGGTCGTGATTCCGATGATGGGTGATTTGCCAGTGTATGGCGTTAGCGTCGTCGCGACCCTACTGCCTGTGGGCGTCGCAACCATGCCCGACAATCCAGGCCAATCCGTCAACGAAAGTCAGTCGACCGAATCGCAGACATCAGAGACAACTTCTCCAGAAACAGGCGGCACGCAGATCGCGGATACGGTCTCGGTGGTCGCGGCTGCGACCGTGGGCAACGCAGACTCAACAGGCTGGAACCAGAGTGTCACGAACTCGCAGACCGAGACCATTACCACGACCTTCGATGATAGCGCCGGGACGACCTGGACGTTGATCGAGACCACGCTGTCATCGACCAGCCAGACGACAATCTACGATGCCAGCATCGGGCTCACGACCTGGACCACGGTCGTCACGCAACGGGAAACCAAGGATCGTCAGGCCGACTACGATGTCAACATAATCGACGCCCTCGCGGGGACGACCACCATCGTGACCGGTTACGATGACAGCTTTGAGTTTTATGAATCAATCATCACGACGATCGTCACGCAGTCGGATGCCGGGCCGGTGACGTCAAGCACCACCAAGCAAGAAACATGGACGCTGAGCTATGACACTTCCATTGTTTCGAGTGTCACTTCTCAATCGGGTCTGGCCAGTTCCGCCGTCACGGTCACGGCCATTGGAGCCGCAGGTTGGGCCTTCGATGAAAGGTTCACCGATGAGCCGCGTGCAGATTCCACAGAACGCGACCTCACGCGCTGGTTTTTATTTCAGTCCTGGTCGTCCGATGATACGCGGGTCGTCACGGAAATTGATGTGAATGAAGTCACCACGGAAGTTATTGAAGAGATAGCCGAGGACGGCACACCCACGGGTGTCGTCCTTGCATCCACGACGACCGATGTCTTCATTGATGCCACGTATGAAGATCATGTCGTTGATGAGTATGATTATCAGTTGACAGGCACGAGCATCACAACCGCCGCGGGAACACAGGAGAGCAGCAGCTACGCGTTCGACGGCCAAGGGACGACTGATGCTACTGTTGTCGACCAACGCACGATCACGATTCAGTCGACCAGCCAGCAGGGCTGGACCATACTCTTTGATGACAGCCTGATCACGCTTGGTGAGCACAATGAGTATCTGATTGAGAACGCGACCGCGCAGACCAACGCCGATGGCAGCGGGCAATCGTCCTATCGGAATGACTATCTCGGGGATTCGTACTACACGGTCGATGTGATCTCAGCTTTATCTGGCGCGACGACTTCGACCCCGGGTGTCATGACATCCTGGCAATTGGATGAAGAAATCCACGACAGTGGCACCGCGGCCTGGCTCGGCTTTGAAACCATCTCTGCGTTGGCAACCTCTCTCGATGTGCGGACAGATTTTTATAGCAGCAGCGAGCAGATCTCTGGCACAGACACCGACTCGTATGAACGGCATTCCACTTCTTCGGTCGCGGACCTATCCGTGGCCAATACCACGACGAGCGTGATGACCACTGTTGATGTGACCGATAACGGCTCGGTGGACTGGCTGACAACGTATGGATCGATGTCGACGGTCGATCGAGACGACACACAACGTGGCCTGGGGACCAGCCCCATCCAGCAGGCCACCTCCAGTGATGTCTACAGCGCAGGCTCCTGCGGGGTTCGCCAGAGCACGTACGAATCGTCCTCGGCATTTGTGTTCAGCGAGGCCCTGCCGAACCAGCCCACGCGATTTCTCCAGGTCATCGACCGCTCTGAGACCACGGATAGTTTCGAGTTCACCACCGGTTCAACCGGTTCCGTGGGCATCACGCTCGTCGAAACCGCCGTCGATCTGAACGAGGATGGCGTGATCGCGGCCGATGAGTCGGCTACGACCACCACGGTGACCCTGACAGATGCGTATGCGGATGCCCAAACGAACGGCATGCACACCTACCTGATCGATCAGTTCGTCAATCAGGAGATTCACGGCACGGTCAATGGGCTCGCCACAGACTTGTCTGTCACCGATATTTACCAGGAAAATGCGACCTCTCTCTGGTCGGCGGATGAGTCTGGCCGTGTGGATGCGACGATCACCACTTTGACCCAATCGGATGCTGCTCCCTCGGAAAGTTCCCCCGAGGAATCGAATGGGAGTGGCGACGATCCCAACACTGTTGAAACGATCACCGCGTCGAGCGAGTCGAACTTCACCGAATCGGGCAGTGGCGGCATCACCATCGCCTCCCTCACGGTCTACACACGCGTAGGAACCGTCGCGCCCGGTGTCGTCGTTGATGACTATCAGAATTCGCAGTATATGACGCTGGGTGGCTCGCTCACCTTCGGCACGACGTATCGCACGACCGACGATCTGCAACTGGATGGCACCACCACGTCGACGTTATATGTCTTGTCATTTGAGGATCGTGTGCTGCCCTACTCATCCTCGGATGACATCGGTTCCCGGACGATCACCAGCACGCGTGGTCACGTTGATGAGCAGTACTCGACTCTGACCGACGAGCGGACCGAATCGGAGCAACAGATCCGCACCGACAGTCTGGTCGCCTTCAGCACCACTGGTACCAAACTTCCCGAGGGAACGCCCGGCGAAACGAATCCTCCCCCAGGAAGCGGTGAGCCAGCGATGGGCGGCACTCCCAGCGGCGTCTACACGGCCGCTGGGTACAGCTATCAAACGATCGGCCTCTCGCGCAGCAGTGTCACCGTCACCGATACGGGAGACTTCGACAGTGCGCAGGAAATCGGCAGCCTGCACACGCTCAACGGAGCCGGTGGACGTTACTCGTCAAGTTCGGAAATCGTCACCTCCACATCCGAGGGCACGGTCGATTCCCTCATGGATGAACGACAGCAAACCTCGTTCGATGCACAGGGCCGAGGCGTTTCCACCAGCCGTACCGAGATCAGCAGCGACAGCACGTTCACCAGTCACACCGGCATCGTCTCCAGCAGTAGCGACATTCAGTCCAATTCGCGGGGTCAATACGCCACATATACCCTGTCTGACTATCAGTTCGACGTCGGCAACAACGAGGCTCATGCGTCGCTGATTGTGGAATCGCTGACGGCGTCCGATACCTATACACGCACCGATGTCGTCGCCGAGAGCAGTTACGATCAGACCGGCCAGTCATGGACGCTGACCATGTCGATTCTGGATGTGGCCCCCGGTCAATCCATGAACGTCGATATCACGGGCGACGGCGGCGGCAATAGTTTCACCAGCCAACGCGCGGAAACCCATTTTGAAAGCACGAATCTCGGCGTGCTGACCGACACCAGGCAGGAATTCGCCGATTACAGCGAAGACGGCTTCAGCAACGTCACCACGACCATCGCCATGATGTCGATGGAGAGTTCCGCAACCAGTTTTCACTCGCTGACTTTCGATCTGACCCTGACCGATCTGCAAACCTTCCAGCGCGCGGGAATCTACGACCGATTCCAGGAGACCGATGGCACGGTGACCCTCGTCGACGGCCGAGCGCAGTCCACCACATCGACGAAGACCACCACATCCGACGTCATTCTCTCTGGCGGTTTCAGCGACGCGAATACCTCGGGCACGTTCACCATGAACCTGCACAACGAGTCGCTGAACCTCGCCACCGACGATCAGGCCTATGCGAACGGAGCCTTGGTTTCACATACCTACACCAGCACGCGGACGACCCTGGGCACCATGGGCATGGGGATCACGGTCTCCGGCCAGGGCTTCACCTTCGACTACGCCGCCGACCAGACCAAGCAGCAGACGCAAACCCGCGAGGGCGATCTCGATTCCGAAGAGACCAGCGGCTTTGAAGCCTGGGCGAGTCACACCGCCTTCACGATCACTCTCACCAATCAGAACGGCCAGTCCACCACCACCGGCTCCACCTACGAAACCGGCGGCGGCCGCAACTGGGACATGGTCCGCAACTTCAACCCGCCGAACCAGGGGGGTGGCACGGCGGGCGTGCAGATCAACAGTTTCCATAAGCAGAATGTCAGCGACAGCACCACCACGAACGCAGACGGCACCACCAGCCGCAGTCGTGACGAGCAGACCACCGAGCACAACGCCGCAACCGGCGAACTTGATACCACCGAAGACCACAGCTCGTGGTACAGCGGTGGGACAGAGCCCGATTACAGCTTCAGCACGACCAACTCCTCCACGCCCGATGCCGGGTTTGCTGATGCGGAAGCCAACCATGAACCGAGCGTGATCAACGGGAACTTCCTGGTTCCCATGCAGGTTCTGGCCGCGAATGGCCAGTCGGGGGCGGCGAGTGCTGTCAGCAGCGGCACAAACCCGGTCAGCAGCACCGACCCGCAGTCGAACA